>JADMIO010784951.1_pt1 | contig 127984 bp, 117 predicted proteins | sample 8958161 | NCBI WGS metagenome assembly JADMIO01 (sample SAMN16585339, study PRJNA669376) | soil metagenome | isolation source: Crop rotation soil | place: USA: Cullars Rotation, Alabama | collected 2011
GCCGCGACTTCAAGTCACGTGAATTCCAAGCTTCGGATCCCACTGTGCTGGAAAGAGCTTGTCGAGAATTTCGTAGGCCGAAAGTGGCTTCTCCGATCCCGCCAGAAGATCGAGAACCCTCTGGTTGCCGGGAGAAAGTTTGTGCATGTGGGCATGGGCCATACCGCGTCGATATGTTATATTATAACATAAGTCAAGCCCTTCGTGTTCTGCCAACACAGGGCTTGGTTTTTTGAAAGTCAGAGGCGAATTGCCTTGCAAGCCGATTTGCCAAGCTGTTAAGGCTTCAAGCGAAACCGGCGCGGCTGACCAATTAGGGACGGCTTTCCGGGTTCATCTGTCCAAACCCGAACCCAAGCCTGCGCCATGGCCGAAAACACCCCCCATGACGAAACGCCTGCGCCCTTATCCATCAAGGAAGGGCAGGAATTGCTGGGCGATGTGCTGGAAGCCCTCGAAGCCGGCGATACCAAGCGCGTAGAAAAACTGGTTCTGGACCTGCCGTCCGAAAACCTCGCCGACCTTCTCCATCTGTGCACCCCTGACGATCGCAATGCGATCCTTGCCGTCGTCCGCGCCCATTTCGATGCCGAGGTGCTGCCGCTGCTCGATGACTCCGTGCGTGAAGACGTTATGGAGCGCCTTAACACCAAGGAACTGGCCGAGGCAATCACCAACCTCGAGACCGACGACGCGGTGGAGGTTATCGAAACGCTGGGTCGCGACGCGCAGCGGCAGGTGCTATCAGCCCTGCCGGTGGAAGAGCGCGATGCATTGCGCACCGTTCTCTCCTACCCCGATGAAAGCGCGGGGCGCCTCATGCAACGCGAATTCATTGCCGTGGCGGAAGACTGGACCTCGCAGCAAGCGATCGATTATGTGCGCAGCCGCAGCGAATTGCCGGAAGCATTCTATGACATTTTCGTGGTGAATGCCGATGGCCATGCGCTGGGCTCGGTGCCGCTGCACCGCCTGTTGCGCACGGGGAATGGCAACACCTTAAGCGAGATGATGAACGAGCAGGGCCAGCGCATCCCGGTGCTGATGGATCAGAAAGAAGTCGCTTATATCTTCAATCGCTACGGCCTTGTTTCCGCGCCGGTAGAAGACGAGAACGGCCATCTGGTCGGCATGATCACCATCGATGACGTGATCGACATCATCGAGGAACAGGCGACTGAGGAATTGGTTCACTTAAGCGGCGTTAGCGAGCCCGACTTTTACCGCGACTTGCGCGAAACCACGCAATCGCGCTTCACCTGGCTATTCGTGAATCTGTTTACCGCCATCCTCGCCTCATGGGTGATTTCGCTGTTTGAGCCTGCCTTAAAAGCCTATGTCGCGCTCGCGGTGCTGATGCCGATCGTGGCAAGTCAGGGCGGCAACGCCGGTACGCAAACCCTTGCCGTAGCCGTGCGCGGTATCGCCCTGCGCGAACTCACCTGGCTGAACGCCAGCCGGTTTATCGTGAAAGAAGTCACCGTCGGCGCGATGAACGGTGTTTTATTTGCCCTGATTATCGGTATTTTCGCGGGGTTCTGGTACCACAACTGGATGATCTCGCTGGTGATCAGCCTTGCTATGATCATCAATCTGATCGCAGCAGCCCTTGCGGGCGGCCTCATCCCGATGGTCTTGCACCGTTTTAAGATTGATCCTGCGATTTCTTCGAGCGCGCTGGTGACAACCGTCACCGATTGCTGTGGCTTCGCCTCGTTCCTGGGCCTTGCCACGATTTTCCTTCTGAAATAACTACCCCAGGATAATCTGGTTCAAGGCGCCCACCACCTCTTCTACGCCAAGCTTGGAAAGATCGTCGCGCTTCAGGCTGGCGCAGCGCGGCCCCACCGGCCCTGACAGCTTCGGATCAACATCATGCGCATACAAGGCCAATGTGGGTGTCCCAAGCGCCGCCGAAAGATGCATGGGGCCTGTGTCGTTGGCCACGGTAAGCCGCGCACCGCGAAGCAAGGAAGCCAGCTGGAACAGGCTGGTTTTGCCGGAAAGATCGAGGGCGAATTCGGCTTCTTTCTTGATGGACTGAATCGCATCGGCATCCGTTTCCGTGCCGATAAGGACAATCCCTAAGCCCTTGGCGTGAAGCGCCCGCGCCAGACTCGCGTAATAGCTCGCCGGCCAGCGCTTATAAAGACGGTGCGCCGAGGAGCCGGGGATGAAAACCGCGTAACGCTCGGGGAGCTGCAATCCTTCCAACGAGCCGGAGAGCCAGTCGAGCTTCACCTCGCCACTGTCTTTCACCCCTGCCGCGCGGAGCCGCTCGATAACAAATTGCTGGCGATGGATTCTTTCCTGATCCTGCGGCGGTTTTTTCCAATGCGCGGATTTCACGCCTGCAAGGAATAGATTGCGATAAATGGCTGTGCGCAGCTTACCCTGCAAATCGAGCACTAAATCGAAACGCTGCGTGGCCAGCTTGACGCCGAGCTTGACCCAATCGGCCAGCCAAACGATAGAAGGCCGATCGTCTTCGATGATCTCATCAAACCACGGCATTTTTCGCGCCAATCCAGCGAAAGCCGGTGCGGTAAGGAGGGTGATATACGCATCAGGATATGTCGCGCGGATATCCTGAAATGGCTTCATGCAAAGAATGATGTCGCCCAAAGCGCCATGGCGGATGACAAGGATTTTTTTCACCGCCGCCGCTCCTGATAAAGCTCTTCATAGACCGCCAAGGTAGCGGCGCACATGTCTTTCATGTCGAAGCGACCACGCACGTAATCGCGCCCGGCGGCACCTATTTTGGCGCGTTCCTCATGAGGGAGGCCCAAAGCGGTGTCTATCGCTGCCGCAAGCGCCCCGGCATCGCCCGGCGGCACCAGCCAGCCGGTTTCGCCCTGCACTACTGTTTCACTGGTGGCGCCAAGCGCGGTAGCGATTACTGGTACGCCGAGCGCCTGTGCTTCCACTGGCACGCGGCCAAAGCCTTCGGCTACCTGGCTGGGGCTAAGCACCAACGACGCGCAGGCGTAGGCGGCAGGCAGGTCGGCCACCGGCAAAAAACGCACCTTTTGTAGCCGCAACTCTTCCGCCAGCGCGTGCAGCGCGCGATTGTATTCCGTGCGGCCCTGATCGGGACCTACGATCACTAACGTGCATGGATGCTTGGTTTGCGCTAGCGCGTGCAGCACCAGCTCCTGCCCTTTAATGGGAGATAAGCGCCCCGGCATCAGGACAAGCGGCAGGCTCGGCGAAGCGCCGACGATATCGAGGAATTTCTGCTTGCGCTCGGCGGTGATGGCCGCGGCGTCATAAACCGAGAAATCAATCCCGCGCGGGATGACGGTGATCTTGTCATCCGCCACGCCGTAATTTTCACGGATATGCCCGGCGATGAACTGGGAAATGGCGATGATGCGGTTACTTTTCGCCATCACGCTGTTGTACCACTTCTTCCATGGCAGCGTGCCCTTATAGGCAGCATGGAAGGTTGTCACGAACGGCACGCGTGCCAGATGCGCCGCCATGAAGGCGCTCCATGCGGGAGCGCGGGAGCGCGCATGCACGATATCCACGCCGTTCAAACGAATAAAATCAGCCAAGCGGTATGTGTTGCGCAGGATTTGCAGCGGGTTCTTACTGTCGACCGGCCATTCGAAATGCTTGCCGCCTTTTTTAACAAGCTCTTCCACCATGCGGCCACCGGAGCTGATGACAAAGGCGTGATGCCCCGCCTTCCCCAGCGCTTCAGCGATGTCCACCGTGGCGCGCTCCGCCCCACCCGCTTCCAACGAGGGAACGACCTGCAACACCGTGAGTGGTTTACGCATTAACATTCGCCACCTTCAAAATAGCCTCGGCGGCCTTTTGTGACGGCATGAGATCGCCAGCCTTAAGCATGCGCTGCGCTTCCATAAAGGCACGCCGCTGCTCGTCACGCCGGGTGCGGTTGCCCCATAAATCCCTCAGGGTGACGACGAGCTTTTGCGGGGTGCATTCGCCCTGCAAAAGCTCGGGCACCACTTCGCGATCAAGAAGGATGTTCACAAGGTTATACCAGCGCAGCTTGATGAAATAGAGGTAGAGCGCCACCGTGATGGCATGAAGCTTGTAGGCGATCACATGCGGCACATTGGCCATGGCCAGTTCCAGCGATACCGTGCCACTGGCGGCCAGCGCCGCATGGCTGGCACGAAAGGCGGCATATTTATCGGCTTCATCAAGTAGCAGGATGGGCTGCACGGGCCAATCTTTTATAAACGGCGCCAAGAAATCAGCGATATGCGGCAGGGTCGGCAACACCACTACGGCGTCTTTCAGCAGCTCTTTCATCAGGCCAAGCGTTTCGCCAAAAATAGGCGCCAGCACGCGGATTTCGGTGCGGCGGCTGCCCGGCAGGACGCAGAGGATTTTCTTGTCAGCCGGAATGCCAAGCCGCGCGCGGAGCTTATCGGCGTCTTCTTCACTCGCCACGCGCTCGATCACCGGGTGGCCGGTGAAGGTCGTCGCCAATCCTTCCCTGGTGAAATAAGCAGGCTCAAATGGAAGCAGCGCCAGAAGGTGCGTGTAAAGACCGGCGATTTTCTTCGCTCTTCCCGGTCGCCACGCCCATACGCTTGGCGCCACGTCATGAATAAGCGGAATACCGGTGCCCTGAAGTTTTTTGGCAAGGCGGAAGGAAAAATCTGGCCCGTCGATGGTGATCACCGCAGCGGGGTGTAGCGACTTGGCTGCTTGCGCGGTTTCTTCCAGCCGCCGCAGCACAAGGGGAATTTTTGGCAAGACCTCGAATAGCCCGAACAGGGCGAGATCGGATTGCGGGAAAAGGGACTGCAACCCCTGCTCCTGCATGCGCTCGCCACCCACGCCTTCGAAGCGCACGTTGCCCTTCAGCTTTTCACGCAAGGCCGCCATGATGCGCGCACCAAGAATATCGCCCGAGGGCTCGCACGCCACAATGAAGAAGCACGGAATTTCACTCATGAATACCCACCACAAAAATACCCGCGGCATCGGCAAGCCGCACGACTTCCTCGCGGTCGATGAGGAGCGATGCCCCCGCCTCCGCCGCGATGCCGGAAAACCCTGCTGCAATCGCCTCTTTCACGGTATCCACTCCTACCGAAGGCAGGTCGAAGCGCGGATCCTGCTGCGGCTTTTTCATTTTCACCAGCACCGGGCCGGGGCCGGGCCGTTTCAAGTTGGAGGCGCGGCGGATCAACGCATCGGTATGCTCCGCATTCTCCAAGGCGATCACATCGCCATTCTGGATTACAGCCGCCTGCCCTTCATCACGCTCGCCAAGCGCCTTGGCTTCGATAATGCCCTTGGCAATGTCCGCTTGCGCGCGGGCATCGGGTTTCACGGCGCCCAAAGGCCCTTCCGGCATCAATAAATCGGCGAAAACTTGCTGCGGGGCGATGATGCGAAACCCCTCGGCTTCGAACTCGCGGGCAATCGCCTTTAAAAGAGCGTCGTCGCCGCCAAGGAAAGCAGGAGCGATGCGCACCATTTTCTGCATCAAAAAAGCGTCGGGCTTCACGTCACTTAAAGCGGGCCGCTTTACCCGGCCAATCATGACAAATTCACCAATGCCTTTTTCAACCGCAAGGTCGCGCAAGGCGCCTGCAGCGCCAAAAGGCAGCCAGGTGACGAGGGTGCTCTCGCTGCCAATATCAGCGTCGGTTTGCCCGTTCAGGGCGATAACATGAAAGGAGCGGTTCAATTTTCGGCACGCGGCCATGAGCCGCTTCGGGGCTTCGCCGCCGCCCGCGATAATGCCAAGAAGCGGCGCGGTGTTACTCACGCTCGCCTGCGCGCGGCTGGCACAAAGGGCGCGGCGATTTTTCGCGCACGAAAGACAGGATGTCGTTCACCGGTGCGCCGTTATAATTGGCTGCGACGCTTTCCAGCCGTTCGGCAAAGGTGCCTTCCGGAGCAAATAGCATGCGATAGGCGCTGCGAAGCTCGGTGATCTGCTCGCGCGAAAATCCGCGGCGTTCCAATCCAACCAAATTGAGGCCCGCAAGCCGCGCCCGGTCGCCCATCACGGTGCCATACGGGATCACGTCGTTTTCCACGCCCGACATTCCGCCGATCATGGCATGCGCGCCGATGCGCACAAACTGATGCACCGCCGAGTTGCCGCCGACGATGGCGTGGTCGCCCACATGGACATGGCCCGCAAGCGTGGCATTGTTGACAAGGATCACGTGGCTGCCGATCTGGCAATCATGCGCCACATGCGCGCCGATCATGATCAGGCAATCATCACCGATGCGGGTGACAAGCCCCCCGCCTTGCGTACCGGGATTGATGGTCACATGCTCGCGAATACGGCAACGCGCACCGATGATGAGGCTCGAAGCCTCGCCTTTATATTTCAAATCCTGCGGCGCAAGGCCGATGGAAGCGAAGGGAAAAATCTCCGTGTTTTCGCCAATCGTGGTGTCGCCCTCGATGACCACATGGCTATGAAGCTTTACGCCTTTGCCAAGCGTCACCTTGGGGCCGATCACGCAGTAAGGGCCGATGGATACATCCGTACCCAGCGTCGCGGCAGGATCAATGATTGCCGTTGAATGAATAGCCACGTCTAGCCCGGCTGTTCTTGCTGCTGATGCGTATCGATCAGGATCGCGCTGAACATGGCCTCAGCGGCCTTTTCTGCCCCGACATAGGCCTCGCCCTTGAACTTCCACACATTGCCGCGCTGGCGGTCCTTGCGCACTTCGATGCGGAGCGTATCGCCCGGCATCACGGGGCGGCGGAAACGCGCTTCGTCGATCGTCATGAAATAAACGACATAGCGGCCTGTATTGGTAAGGCCCATTTTTTTTACCACCACGATGGCCGCCGTCTGCGCCATGGCTTCGATGATCAATACGCCCGGCATGATGGGGTGGCCGGGGAAGTGGCCGGGGAAGAACGGCTCGTTCACCGTCACGTTCTTGATGGCGGTTGCATTCTCGCCAGGATTAAGCGCGACGATCTTGTCGATCATCAGCATGGGATAGCGGTGCGGAAGGCTATCCATCACGCCATTGATGTCGAGCACGGGTTCTGTGGTGAGCTCAGAGCTTCTGTCGTCCATGGCGTATTAAATGCCCGATTTTTCGCGCAAAATCAACGCAGGCGGCAAAGCTGCTGCTTCACGGATTATTACGGTTTTTCAGCGTTTTTTGGCGGGCTTGGCCGCAGGCGCCGGGGGTCCAGGCTTGGCTGGCGCGTCCTTGGGAGCCTCAATGTTCACCGGCAAGTCAGGAAGTTGCGCGTTAAGGCGCTCCAGCACCTGATCGGTAATGTCGAGTGTACCCTCGGTCCAAAGCACCTGCTGCTTGATAAGCACTGCCTGCGCGCCCTTGCGGCGAGCCATGTCGGTAACGATGCCGATCAGCATCGACCGCACCTTGCCCATGGAAAGGGTGGTGGCCTGCTCGAGGAGCTGGCGGCGCTCCTGCACATAATGCTCCACGTCGCGGAACTGCTGGCGCAGCTCGTTTTCATTTCGCGCATAGGCTGCGGCTTCTACCTTGCCCCGAGAAGCCAAAAGTTCTTGTTCCGCATCGCGGATACTTTTTTCCTTCGCCGCGATCTCGGTCTGGAAGGCGCTGCGCTGCGCCTCAATCTTCTTCTGCACATTGACCGAGGCCTTGGATTCATCCAGCACGCGTTTTACATCCACGACAAGGATAGGCGCGCTGTTCGCCGGAGCGGGCGGGGTCACCGGCTCAGCCGCCATGAGGGGCACGGCAAGCAGCAGAAAAAGGGTGATTAGGCGAAGCATGGCGCGCTAGAACTGGGTTCCGAAGCTGAAGCGGAAGAACTCGGTCTTATCATAAGGCTCTTTCACAAGCGCCTTGGCAAGGTCGATGCCGATGGGGCCGAAAGGCGAGGCCCAGGTCACGCCCACACCCGCGCTCATGCGCAGTGCGGAGTCTAACTTCAGGTTCTCACCGGGCAGCGGATCAATCTTCACATCGTCAAGAATACCTGCATCGCTGAATACACGGCCCCGCAGGCCGAATTCCTCAGGCAGCCCCGTGGGGAAGGTAAGTTCAATGCGCGAACGGGCAAAGCGGTTGCCGCCAAGAGCGTCGTCGGCCGTGCCGGTGAGATCGCGCGGGCCGATACCGGCATATTCGAAGCCGCGAAGGCTGTCGCCGCCGAGATAGAAGCGATCGTTGATGCGCACCTGCTGGCCAAGGCCGGTGATGTATCCGGCTTCGGCGAACATATTGAGGATGTATTTCTTGTCTTCCGACAGCGGAATATAGGTACCACCACCCAAACGCGTGCGCAGATAGGTCACCGTGCCGCCAAGGCCGGCAAGATCGTTATTCAGCTTGATGTAATAGCCTTCCGTCGGGCCCACGCGGCTGTCGCGCCGGTCATACATCAATTCCTGTCCTACCCACGAGGCCAGGACCGAGCCTTCCTGCTCGCGCACGTAACGCGAAGCCGTAGTCGGCACGTTGGTAATGGTGGTATGCGCAAGACTGTAATTGACTGTCTGGCGTAAATGCTCGGAGTACGGGAATCCCATGCGCAGGTTGATGCCGTTGCGCGCTTCGTCGAAAGAGCTGGAATCCTGGTTGTCGCGAACCACGCGGAACAAATCGACGCCCGAGGTGAGGTCTTTCTCAAGGAAGTAGGGCTCGGTGAAGCTGATGTCGTATTGCTGCGTACGCGGGCTGGCCTGAATGGAGAAGCGCAAGTCCTGCCCTTTACCCAACAGATTGCGCTCGCGGATGCTGAAATCGCCCAAGGGACCGTCGGTCGAGGAATAGCCCGCGCCGAGTGAGATTTCGCCGGTGGCTTTTTCCTTTACATCGACATTCACGACAGATTGATCGGGCTGCGCGCCTTCGGTCTGCGTCACCTTTACGTCTTCGAAGAAGCCAAGGTCGCGAATTTTTTGCTCGGCCTTCTTGACCTTCGAAACCACCAGGGGATCGCCCTCGGCCACGGGGATTTGGCGGCGCAAGACGCGGTCGAGCGTGCGGGTATTGCCGTTGATATTGATGCGTTCGACGAACACGCGCGGCCCCTGATTGATCACGAAATTCACATCGACCGTATGGGTTTCCTTGTGCACATCCAGCTTGGGCTGGATCTGGGCAAAGGCGTATTGCATGTCGCCAATGGCTGCGGTGAGCTGTGCGGTGCTTTTTTCGACGCGCTCGGCGCTATACCATTCATCGGGCTTAACGACGATTTTTTGGCGCAGGGCGTCGAGGTCGATGTTCTTCAGCGTCGTGGTAAGGTCGACCTTGCCGAAGTGATAACGCTCGCCCTCTTCCACCGTAAAGGAAATCACAAAGTCCTTGTGATCGGCAGCCAGCTCGGCATGCGCCGAAACCACGCGAAAATCGACATAGCCTTCGTTCAGGTAGAACCGTCGCAGCAATTCCTTGTCGTAGTTCAAGCGATCAGGGTCGTAAAAGTCGGAGCTCGAGAAGAAACGCCACCATTCGGTTTCGCGCGTGTTCACGGCATCGCGCAAGGTGTCGTCGTCAAACTTGGTATTGCCGACAAAGCGAATGCGGCGCACACCGGTACGGTCGCCTTCGGTGATTTCGAACACGAGGTCGACGCGGTTTTGCTCAAGTTTAATGATCTTGGGCTCGACAATGGCGGCAAAACGGCCCGAGCGCCGATAAAGATCAAGGATGCGCTGTACGTCGTTCTTTACGCGGGAGCGCGTATAAACCTGACGCGGCTTGACCTGCACTTCCTTATCAAGGTCTTTCTCGTTGATGGCGCTGTTACCCTCGAACACCACGCGGTTGATGACGGGATTTTCCTTCACGCGCACCAGCAGCGTGCCGTCATCCATCACATGCAAATCGGCATCCGAGAAAAAACCGGTGGCAAACAGGTTCTTCAAGGACTCATTCATCTTGTCACGCGTGGCAACATCGCCCGGTGACAACGTGATGTAAGACAGCACCGTATTGGCTTCGATGCGCTGGGTGCCCTCTACATGCACGGCACGGATAGTGGCGCCCACCTCTGGCTCCTGCGATGCGGGTGTAGCGGCCGGCACCGGAACGACGGCATCCTGCGGCGTAAGCGCGTGTGCACAGCCCGACCAAACGAGCAAAGCCGTAACCAGCGCTAAACAGGCGAAAAACCGTTTCATGGAGGGATTAACTGAAGAGACCGCGAATGGAATCGAAGATGCGAAGCTGGACGATGTCGTTCCAGGTGAAGAACACCATCAGCCCGATAATGAAGACAAAACCCGCCTTGGCCGAGAATTCGAGAATACTCTCATGCACGGGGCGGCCCTTGATGGCCTCGATGGCGTAAAACAACAGGTGCCCGCCATCGAGCAGCGGCACCGGGAATAGATTGAACAATCCAAGGCTTAAGGAAATCACGCCCATGAACCAAATGAGCGGCACGAAACCTTCGCGACCCACCTCGCCCGACATTTGCGCGATGCGCAACGGCCCGCCCAGTTCTTCCGTGCCGCGCGTGCCGACAATGATCTGGCCAATGGCACTTAAGGTCGATCCCATCATATTGCCCATTTCCTTCACCGACGCGCCCACCGCCGGGAAGAATTCGAGCTTGCGGTATTCAAGCTTGCCCGCGGGCGACTTGATGCCGATCTGACTTAAATGATGTGTAACGCCGAAGCGATCTTTCACTTCGGTAATCTTGGGGTGCACCACGACGTTCATGTTCTTGCCATTGCGCTCGATGGTGAGCGTGAGAGCATCGGCGGTGCCGCCGGCAATTTCGCGGCGCAGGTCTTCGAAGCGTTCGACCTCGTTTTTGTTGACCTTTTTAATGATGTCGCCCGGCTTTAGACCCGCAGCAGCCGCAGGCGTGTCCTTGCCCACATCGCCCACCATCGGCGGAGTAAAGGGCTGGCCTTCCAGCGTGAAAAGTCCAACGAAGATAATGAAGGTGAAAATGAAATTGACCATGGGGCCAGCGGCAACAATCAGGGCCCGTGCCCAAACCGGCTGGGCAAAGAAGGCGACCTTCTTCTCTGCCGCCGTCATGGTATAGGCCTGCTCGCCCGGCTGGGCGCTGGTGGGATCGGCATCACCGAACATCTTCACGTAACCGCCAAGCGGCAGAAGGCTGATTTTCCAGCGTGTGCGCGCCTTGTCGTGGAAGCCGAAAATTTCTGGACCGAAGCCGATGGAGAAGCTCTCCACCTTCACGCCGCACAGGCGGGCGACGATGTAATGGCCCCACTCGTGCACGAAGACCACAATGCCAAGGACGACGATGAAATACGGAAGCGTGCTGACGAGGAGCTCTTTCATTCCATCACCTGTTCTTGGCGGCGGAAGAGACTTTCTCCTCCGCAATGTACCGGGCCGATTGATCAGACGCCTCAATGCTTTCGATATCATTTACCGGGGCAATTGTGGCGGCGGCGAGAGTTTCTTCGACAATTCGGGCAATATCAAGAAAGCCGATTTTCCCTTCTAAAAAGGCTGCCACGGCCACTTCGTTGGCGGCATTTAGAACGGTTGGCGCGCTGTCGCCCCGGCGCAGGACTTCGCGGGCAAGACGAAGGGCCGGGAAGCGAACCTCGTCGGGCGCCTCGAAAGTAAGCTGGCCAATCTTGGCCAGGTCGAGTTGCTGCACCGGCGCTGCCATGCGGGCAGGCCATGAGAGCGCGTAAGCAATCGGTGTGCGCATGTCAGGCGAGCCAAGCTGCGCCAGCACCGAGCCATCTTTATATTCCACCATGCTATGGACAACCGATTGCGGGTGCACCAACACATCGATTTTTTCTTCCGGCATATCGAACAAAAAGCGTGCCTCGATTACTTCAAGGCCCTTGTTCATCATGGTCGCGCTGTCGATGGAGATTTTCGCGCCCATGGCCCACACAGGATGCTTCACGGCCTCTTTCGCCGACACATTCCGCATTTCATCCAGCGAGGATTTGCGGAACGGCCCGCCCGAAGCGGTGAGGATAAGGCGGCGAATGCTGTCTTTACGCTCGGCATCGAACACCTGGAAGATCGCGTTATGCTCGCTATCCACCGGCAAAAGCGTGGCGCCATGGCGGGCCACTTCGCGCATCATCAACGGGCCCGCGCAAACGAGGCATTCCTTGTTGGCAAACGCCACAGCCGCGCCGCGCTTCACGGCTTCCAGCGTCGCAGGCAATCCCGCCGCGCCAACAATCGCCGCCATCACGAGATCGCTGTTCAGTTTTGCGGCATCGACGATGGCTTTTTTTCCGGCGGCGGCTTCAATCCCCGTCCCGGCCAAGCCATTCTTTAATTCAGCGAATTTGCTCTCGTCCCCTACCACCGCAACCTGCGGCTTCAGCTTTTTGGCCTGCTCAATGAGAAGCGCCACATTATTATGGGCCGTTATGGCAACCGTTTCGAATTGCGAAGGATTAGCCTCGACTAGTTCCACGGTCTGCGTGCCGACCGAACCGGTGGAGCCAAGAATAGAAAGCTTCTTCCGGGCAGTCGCCAGGCTTTCCTGTTTACGGGCAAAGGCTTGCTGTGCTGGGTTCATGTTTTAAGTTTAATCCACCACGACAAATCGTAATGGTTGCCCAAAGCATGGCCCAAAACATAAGGGTAGCCATGATTAGCCCGTCGATCCGGTCCAGAAGGCCGCCATGGCCGGGGATCAGGTCGCTGGAATTCTTCACCTTGGCCTGCCGTTTGACCCAGGATTCGAACAGGTCACCACATTGGGAGGCCAGAGACAAGAACACGGCAACACCAATAACCACAGCCGGTTTCTGAGGGTGATAAAGCAGGATGGCGATCCCCGCCCCTAAAATGGCGGTAGCGATTCCACCAAACACGCCGGTCCACGTCTTGGAAGGACTGATATCGGGCGCAAGGCGTGCGCCGCGCAAGAATTTGCCGAAGAAATAGGCGCCCGCATCTGTCAGCCAGGTCGCTCCACACAGCAAGACCATAAGGCTGAATCCAACGTCCGGAAGCCCGCGTAACGCGACAAGACCCAGCATTGCCGCACCAAGATACGAAACACCCATCGAAAGCAAAACAGGCTTGGGGATTTTCAAAACGCGAAAGGCCGCCATCATCACAAGGCTGATCGATAGGCAGACTGCCAGCGCCACGGCAGGGCTTTCCTGCACCGCAAGGCCCCAAGTGAGTGCATGCGTAAACAGCACCGCTACCCAGACCAGCTTCTGCCCGCCGGGATTGACCATGGCCAGCCATTCATAACCACTCCACAGCACTCCCAGCAGCAAGAGACTGTCGTAGATCACCCCGCCGCTCTTGGTAATGTAATAGAAAATCGGCAGCAGCACCGCGGCGCTGGCAAGGCGCACGGCCATGTTCGATTTGTGAAGAACGAAACCCTCAGCCAACACGCGCCCCATAGCGGCGCTCGCGGCGATTGAATTCGTCGAGCGCGCGGGCAAGGTCTTCGGTGCTGAAATCAGGCCATAGCGTGTCGATGAACACGAACTCGGCATAAGCCGATTGCCAGAGAAGGAAATTGCTAAGGCGCTTTTCCCCGCTGGTGCGGATAATCAAATCCGGATCGGGCATATCCGCAGTATAAAGCTCCGCCTGAACCGCGTTTTCGTCGATGGTTTCGATTTTCCCCGCTTTCAGCTTGTCACCAAGGCGGTTCATGGCACGGATAAGCTCCTGCCTGCCGCCATAACTGAGGGCAATGGTGAGGCGGATACGGGTATTGTTCTGGGTGAGCTTCTCGCCTTCTTCAATCAGACGCACGATGTCAGGCTCGAACTTCTCGCGCTCGCCGATAATCGAAAGCCGCACGCCTTCCTTGTGCAGATGCGCCAGCTCGCTTTGCAGGTACAGGCGCAGCAGGCCCATGAGGTCGAATACCTCTTTCTGCGGACGGCGCCAGTTCTCGGAAGAAAAACCGTAAAGCGTAAGGTAGGGAATGCTGGCATCAATCGCTGCCTGCAGCGTGCGGCGCACCGCCTCGATGCCTGCGCGGTGGCCCGCGATATGCGGCAAGCCGCGCGCCGAAGCCCAGCGCCCGTTGCCGTCCATGATAATGGCGATATGCTGCGGGGTGCGGAAAGTCTCGTTCGGCATCAGTCGCTCAAGGGGATGGGGCTAAGAGCGGCGCACCGCGTTAGACCTGCATAATCTCTTTTTCTTTATTGGCGAGAAGCTCGTCGACCTTCTTCACCTCGGCATCGGTGAGTTGCTGGATTTTCGTTTCCAGCGTCTTGGCTTCGTCTTCGCCAATCTGCTTGTCGCTCTTCTGCTTCTTCACCATTTCCATGCCGTCGCGGCGCACATTGCGAACGGCCACGCGGGCGCCTTCGGCATATTTGCCGCCCAGCTTGGAAAGCTCGGTGCGGCGGTCCTGCGTCAGCGCCGGAATCGGCAGGCGGATCAACTGGCCTTCGGATTGCGGATTAAGGCCCAGGCCCGCCTCGGTAATCGCTTTCTCAACCGACTTCACAAGGCCCGCGTCCCACACCTGCACGGTAAGCAGGCGCGGCTCGGGTACATTGACATTCGCCACCTGGTTGATCGGCAGCCGGCTGCCATAGGCGTCGACCATCACGGGTTCGAGCATGTTGGGGCTGGCGCGACCGGTGCGAAGGCCGGAAAGCTCTTTCTTGAAATTATCCAGCACGCCGTCCATGCGCTTTTTAAGATCATCAACCACTGAAGCCATGTTAGTTCTCCGTCACGATGGTAAAGCGCCCGCGGCCCTGAACGACCTGTTCCAAGCCGCCATGCTCGAAAATCGAAAACACGATGATGGGAATGCGGCTTTGCCGCGCCAGCGTAATCGCCGAAGCATCCATCACGCCCAGATCCTTCGACAGCACGTCTAAATAGGTGAGCTTCTCGAAACGCTTGGCCGAAGGGTCTTTCTTGGGATCGGCGGAGTAAACGCCATCCACCTTGGTGGCTTTCAGCAGCGCATCGCAGCCCATCTCTGAGGCGCGTAGTGCGGCAGCGGTGTCGGTGGTGAAGAAGGGATTGCCGGTACCTGCCGCGAACACCACCACCCTGCCCTTTTCCATATGGCGAATGGCCTTGCGGCGGATATAGGGCTCGCACACCGAAGACATGGGAATGGCGGAAAGCACGCGCGTGGCCATGCCCTGCTTTTCAAGTGCGTTCTGCATGGCGAGTGCGTTGATGGTGGTAGCCAGCATGCCCATATAGTCGGCGGTGGCCCGATCCATGCCCGAAGCCGCACCCGATACGCCACGGAAAATATTCCCGCCGCCGATCACGATGCAAACCTGCACGCCCTTGGAGGCAACTTCCTTGATTTCGGAAGCCACGCGATCGACGACCACAGGGTCGAGGCCATACTCCCGGTCACCCATCAGGGCTTCACCCGAGAGTTTCACCAGAACGCGCTTGTAGCCGGCGGGTTGGGGCATGGCTTTTCCTGACGTTTTGCGGGCAAGGTTGTCTGTCATTGCGCCCTCTCTTATAGCCTAAAAAAAGCCCCGCAAAAAGCGGGGCTGTAAAGGGTTTAGGAAGCCATTTTCGCCACTTCCGCAGCGAAGTCGGCCGATTCTTTCTCAATGCCTTCGCCCAGCTGGAAGCGAACGAAGCCAGCCAGCGTGACCGGCGCGCCAAGGTCCTTGGCAGCCTTCTCGACCACCTGCTTGATGCGGGTCTCGTTATCCATCACGAAAACCTGTTCGAGGAGAACGGATTCCTCGTAGTACTTCTTGATGCGGCCATCGACCATCTTGGCGGCGATCTCGGGCGTTTTGCCAGCTTGCTGCGCCTGATCCATGAGGATTGCGCGCTCGCGCTCCAGCGCCTTCGGATCGACGCTGTCGACCGAAAGGAATTCCGGACGCGCAGCGGCGACATGCATCGCGATCTTCTTGCCAAGCTCCTTCAGCTTGTTGGGGTCCGCTTTGGACTCCAGCGCCACCAGCACGCCGATCTTGCCGACATTCTCGGCAATCGCGTTGTGCACGTAGCTGGCGACCACGCCTTCGCTTACCTTCAGCTGCGCCGCGCGGCGGAGATTCATGTTCTCGCCCACGGTGGAGATAAGGTGATTAAGCTCTTCCGCCACGTTGCGGCCATTGCCGTACGCGGCGTTTTTCAGCTTTTCCATATCGCCTTCAAGCTTATGGGCCAGCGCTACGACCGAGCGCGAATAGACCTGGAAATGCTCGTTACGTGCAACGAAGTCGGTTTCGGCATTCACTTCCACCGCCGTGCCGATCTTGCCTTCGGCCAACACGGCCACAAGGCCTTCAGCGGCCACGCGGCCGGCCTTCTTGGCAGCGGCAGAAAGGCCCTTCTTGCGCAGCCAATCGACAGCAGCTTCCATGTCGCCCGCGCTTTCGGTGAGGGCTTTCTTGCAGTCCATCATGCCCGCGCCAGTTTTTTCGCGCAGGTCTTTTACGGCGGCGGCTGAGATTTCGGCCATGAGTAGTCTCCTGATATTTAAGATGAAAGGCTCCCGGTTTTGGCCGGGAGCCTTTGCAGTGATTTAGGCGTTGGCCGCCTGGTTTTCAACCGGCGCAACCGTATCGTTGGCAGGCTTGTCGAGCTCAGCCTTGGCACCAAGATCGGCGCCCGAGGCGATGGCTTCCGCCTGCAACCCGGCCAGCACCGCACCCGCGACGAGGTCGCAGTAGGTCTGGATGGAGCGAATGGCGTCGTCGTTGCCCGGGATCGGGAACTGGATGCCTGAGGGATCGGAGTTGCTGTCAAGGATCGCCACCACAGGGATGCCGAGCTTCTGGGCTTCCTTGACTGCGATGTCTTCCTTGTTGGTGTCGACCACAAAGAGAATGTCCGGCAAGCCGCCCATTTCCTTGATGCCACCCAGCGACTTCTCGAGCTTGGCCTGTTCACGGGCCATGTCGAGCAGTTCCTTCTTGGTGAGCTTGGCAGCCTGTTCGGTCATCTGCTGCTCGATGTCGCGCAGGCGCTTGATCGAGTTCGAGATGGTTTTCCAATTGGTGAGCGTGCCGCCCAGCCAGCGGGAGTTCACATAATATTGGCCGCAATGCTTGGCGGTCTTGGCGACGATTTCCTGCGCCTGGTGCTTGGTGCCGACGAACAGCACGCGGCCACCTTGCGAGACGACGCTCTGAATGGCGTTCAGCGCGCGGTAGAATAGCGGTACCGTTTGCTCAAGATCGATGATGTGGACGTTATTGCGCACGCCGAAGAGGTACGAAGCCATCTTCGGATTCCAGCGGCGGGTGTGGTGACCAAAATGAACGCCAGCTTCCATGAGCTGACGCATGGTGAACGTAGGCAGTTCTGCCATGGTACTTTCCTTCTCCGGTTATACGTCGGCAAACCATTGCATCAGGGACATCCCCGACACCGGAAGCTTTGGAAGCAGTTTTCAAGGTCCGCCCCAAGGCCAAGCTTGCCTGTGAGTTGAGAGTGTTATAAGGATTCACCCCGATTATTTCAATATCAGAAACATTCAATTTATTAAGCAAAATCAATAGTCGGGGGCTTTTTCATGAGCCGAAATCTCACGCCTTTTCAAGAGGACATGCTGGCGAGCGCACCGAAACTGAAGGCTTTTGCCATCAGCCTCAGTGGCAACCTCGATCGCGCCGAAGACCTCGTCCAGGAAACACTGATCCGCGCCGTCGCAAATGAGGAAAGATTCCAGGTAGGAACCAATATGGATGCGTGGCTCTTCACCATCCTGCGCAATCTTTTTCGCAGCGAATGGCGCAAACGACGCCGCGAAGTGGAAGATGCCGACGGCAGCTACACCGCAAGCCTGAAGACGCAAGAAAATCAGACCGACCATCTGGCGTATGAAGATTTTCGGCGGGCTGTAGGCGAACTTGGAGCGGATAAAAGAGAGGCTTTGCTTCTCGTCGGCGCAAGCGGTTTCAGCTATGAGCAGGCAGCCACCATCGCCGCGTGCGCTGTGGGCACGATCAAAAGCCGGGTCAATCGCGCGCGCAATGAACTCGGGGAGAAACTCGAGCATGAGGCACCGCGCGGCAAAGAGAAATTCCGCATCGATTTAAAGGGCGGCAGGGCCGTTTTGGAAGGGGTGCCTATTGAACTATCACGCCACCAGCTGCATGTGCTGGGCGTGATCAGGCATACACGCAGCGTTACCTTCGAGGAGTATTGCGCGCGCCGCGGCAACATCTGGCCGAACGACCCGGAATACCGGCGCCCTTGCGAATACGATGCCGCGCGCTTCCATACGCAAAATATGGAAATCAACGAGCGCGCAAGGCGGCCACTGGTGCTGCATGCCTCTGGCGCCTACAGGCTGGCCACGTTGCAGTAATTACAAGTCCTGCACTTCCAGCACGCCCGGCAGAGCTTTCAGGTTCTTGCGGAAATCGGTGGTGAAGGCATAGGTGCCGGGTAACGCGACCTCGGCCTCTTCCTCACCGTCGATGTCGATAAGGAAATGGATTTTGCTTTTGCCGCGCGGCAACTTGTTCGACATATCATACATCGCCTGTAGCCCCTGCTCGCCCGCCAGCACCAGCATCACGCCCTGGCTTTCGCGCGCGGCGAGTTCTTCAAGCTTCTCCACATGCTGCACGGTGAGGCGGTATTCAGCGGGCGTGCCTTGAACATCCACCGTAACCACGAGCGGCGCGCCACTGACCAACAATTCGCGTCGGGCGCTTAAGACTTCCGAGAACACCATGACTTCGAACATGCCCGAGGTGTCAGACATCTGGCAGAAGGCAAAGCGATTGCCCGATTTCGCGGTGCGTTCCTGCTTGCCGACTAAAATTCCTGCCACCTTGCGGCGGGTAGAACCCGTTCCGCCTGCCACGGAAGCCAGTTGCGAAGCGCGTACCACACCCAAACGATCAAGCAAGGCGCGATAACCATCAAGCGGATGCGAGGAAAGATAGAACCCCAACGCGCCGAATTCTTTTTGCAGCTTGGTGAGATCATCCCACGGCGCCACGTCTTTTAAAGTCGGTTTTGCCGCCGGTTGCTGCGCGGTGCCGAACAGGTTCACCTGCCCCGAATTGCGTTCTTGCGTCGACTGGCCGCAAAGCTTCACCAGCATTTCCACGTTTTCCATGACCTTGGCGCGTGAGGGCTCAAGGGAGTCGAATGCGCCCGCGCTGCTAAGGTTTTCCATCTGGCGCTTGTTGATGACCTTGCTGTCGAGCCGCGCGGAAAGATCGAATAGATCGGCGAAGGCCCCGTTCTTCTCGCGCTCGGCGACGAGGGCCTTCATTGCCTCTTGCCCCACGCCCTTGATGGCGGCAAGCGCATAGCGGATAGAGGGTTTGCCGTTGAAATCTTCCAGTGAGAATACATCTGTAGACTTGTTTACATCCGGTGGCAGCAGCGGAATGCCCAGGCGGCGCAATTCCTGCAAAAATACGTTCAGCTTGTCGGTGTCACCCATCGCGAAGGTCATGCACGCGGCATAGAAGGCCACGGGATGATGCGCCTTCATATAGGCGGTGTGATAAGCGATCAGCGCATAGGCGGCGGCGTGCGACTTGTTGAAGCCGTAGCCCGCGAATTTATCGACCTGTTCGAAAATAATGTCGGCGCGGTCTTCCGGAACGCCCTTCTTCACCGCGCCCGCGATGAAGGCTTTGCGCTGTGCCGCCATTTCCGACTTGATCTTCTTGCCCATGGCGCGGCGAAGCAAATCGGCGCTGCCCAGCGTGTATCCCGACAGCACCTGCGCGATCTGCATCACCTGTTCCTGATAAATCGCGATGCCGTAAGTTTCCTTCAACACCGGCTCGAGCATGGGATGGAGGTAATCGGGCTCCTCCTCGCCATTCTTCACGCGGACATATTTGGGAATATTATCCATCGGACCCGGGCGATAGAGCGCCACCAGCGCGATGATGTCTTCGAAACGCTCGGGCTTCATGCGGCGCAGCGTGTCGCGCATACCCGCGCCTTCCAGCTGGAACACACCGAGCGTTTCGCCGCGCGAGAGCATTTTATACGTCTCTTCGTCATCGAGCTTGAGGTTGTTCAAATCCAGATGCGTGCCTTGCTTCAAAAGCATCGCGCAGGCGAGTTGCAAAATCGAAAGCGTGGTCAGGCCAAGGAAGTCGAACTTTACAAGGCCCGCCAATTCCACCGTCTTCATGTTGAACTGCGTCACCGGCAGCGGCGAGCGAGGATCGCGATACAGCGGCACGATCTCCTGCAAGGGCCTGTCGCCGATCACCATGCCCGCCGCATGGGTCGAGGCATGCGCATACAGCCCTTCTAATTTGAAGGAAATATCGAACAGCCGCGCCACGGCGGGATCGGAATCCCGCAGGGTTTGCAGTTGCGGCTCGCCTGCCACGGCATCTTCCAGCGTCACCGGGTTGGCGGGGTTGAACGGCACCATTTTGCAAATCTTGTCGACATAGCCAAGCGGCATACCAAGCACGCGGCCCACATTGCGCAACACAGCGCGCGCTTGAAGCTTTCCGAAGGTGATAATCTGCGCCACGCGATCGGCACCGTAGCGCTGCTGCACATAGCCGATCACCTCGTCGCGCCGCTCCTGGCAGAAGTCGATATCGAAGTCCGGCATTGAGATACGTTCGGGATTCAGGAAACGCTCGAACAGCAGGTTGAGAGGTATAGGATCAAGATCGGTAATGGTGAGCGCCCAGGCCACCAGCGAGCCCACGCCTGATCCGCGCCCCGGCCCCACCGGGATGTCCCGCGCCTTGGCCCATTTAATAAAGTCGGCCACGATGAGGAAGTATCCCGCGAACCCCATCGGGATAATGACGTCGAGCTCATATTGCAGGCGCTTTTTATAGGCTTTTTTGTCGGTGATATGTGGGTTTCTCTCAAACCGGTCGGCGAGCCCGTCTTCCGCCTGCCGCTTCAATTCTTCGGCTTCGTTCTTGCCGCTATCGGCCTTGAACGGCGGCAGCATAGGGTTCGATTTTACCGGCCAGTAATGGCAGCGCTTTGCCACCACCATGGTGTTGTCGACCGCCTCGGGTAAATCGGAAAACAGCGCGCGCATTTCTTCTTCGGTCTTGAAGCGGTGTTGCGTGGTGACTCGTGGCCGATCGGTCTCGCTCACATAGCGACCCTTGGCTGCGATGCAGATCAGCGCGTCATGCGCTTCATGCATCTCAGGATCGGCGAACAATACGTCATTGGTCGCGATCAGGGGAATTTTGTATTTATAGGCTAGGTCAAGGAACGCGCCTTCGGTGCGGTCTTCTTTCTCGCCCATCTCGCCTTCGCTGTGGCGCTGGATTTCCATGTAAAGACGGCCGGGAAAAAATTCCTTGAGCTGCTTTAACAGGGCTTCCGCCGCGTCTTCCTGGCTATTGAGCAAGAGCTGGCCTATCGGCCCCTGCGCACCACCCGTGAAGGCGATGAGGCCTTCGGAATAGTCTTCGAGGTGCTTGGGCGTGATATAGGCCTCGCCCGCCTGATCAGTGCCGAGCCATGCAATGCTGGTCAGCGCCATGAGGTTGCGATAACCCGCCTCGTCCTTCGCGAGAAGCGGCAGGTAGGTTTTTGGGAGATCATTCTTATGCTGCTGCACGCCGCCGGGACGAAGCGCGAGCAAACACCCCACGATCGGCTGGATGCCCTGCTCGGCGGCTTCCATCGCGAATTCCAGCGCGCCGAACATGTTGTTGGTATCAGTGAGCGCGATGGCCGGCATGCCCGCTTCCTTGGCAAGCGCTACCAGCTGTTTCACCTTGATCGCGCCCTCAAGCAGCGAATAGGCGCTATGCGCGCGGAGATGGATAAAGCCGGTGGTCATTTGACAGAATATATGCGCCATTTCGGCGCAGGCTCAAAGGGTTGACCATCGGTGGTATCGCAAGCTTTCAGCCATGCCTGTTTTAAAAGCCAGCGATCCTCGTCAAAGCGGTATTCCGCCGCGCTACCGCAGTCGGCAACGCCGCGCCCTTTATTATAAACGTTCAGGGTCTTTGTTTTCGGCTCAAAGCCGGCGTTCATCAGGTACATGCCCGCCGCCCACGAAAGGCGCTGCTTCTCCTTCAGCGGCTGGGCGATGGACATAAGGTCAACATCGCCCGAACGCTCGACCACGGTGATATAGGATTCCTGATAGGCATACCGCGCGCATTGAACGAGATAGAGCGTGCTGAATTCGCCTACCTTGAACTTCTGGATTTCATCAAGCTGGTCTTCTTTACGGCGTGGGCAAAAAGCCTCGACGATCCGGTCAATCTTGGCTGCTGCTTCCTTGTCGACTTCATCGGCTGCGTGCGCCGGACACACACCAACCAACACCAAGCAAAGCAGTGCGAGGAAAACCGCTTTTTCCATGGCTAGGAAACGCGGATTTAGAATGGAATTTCGTCATCCAGCTCAGCAGCGCCGCCACCGCCGCCCGAGGCGATGCGCTTGCCACTGCCGCCCATGCCACTCATGCCCTGATCAAGCTCATCGGGCGCATTGTCGTTGAAGCCGCCGCTGCTCGACTTACCGTCGAGCATCGTGAGTTCGCCGCGGAAGTTCTTCAGCACCACGCTGGTGGTATAGCGCTCCTGGCCTTCTTTATCTGTCCATTTGCGGGTTTCAAGCTGGCCTTCGATGTAAACTTTGCTGCCCTTCTTGAGGTACTTCTCGGCGACATCGACCAGCCGGTCGTTAAAAATTTCGACCTTGTGCCATTCGGTCTTTTCTTTCTTCTCGCCGGTGGCTTTGTCTTTCCAGTTTTCCGAGGTCGCGACGCTGAAATTGCACACGCGCCCGCCGTTCTGGAAGCTGCGCACTTCCGGGTCTTTACCCAGATTGCCGATGATGATGACTTTGTTGACGCTGCCTGCCATGGGGTTATCTCCTTAAAAAATGCGCCGCGGGGGCCGATTCCGGGGGCTGAGTATGCGCCCCTGAGATGGGGCTGACAATGCCGCCAAAAAAGAAGGAAAAATAAGCTTTAAGCCGCCAGCGCTGCCGGGCGGGCCATATTTTCCAACCGGTCTACCCGGATGGCCACGGGATAAGGCTGCTCCAATCCGTTTTCGCGCTCAGGCTTCCAGTGCTGCGCAAACTCAGGCCAGTAACGAACGGTGCCCGCTTCGCGCGCAGCCTTGCCGAAAAGGCCTCCCTTATCCAGCCGGCCAAGAATGCCCTCGATACTGCCGGTTAACACGAAGGCATTCCCGAGATAGCCCACAACCTCGTTCCCGTCCCTTTGGCCATTCGGCAGAAGGATGTCGGCGGTATCCTTTAACGCTTCACGCTCATGACGGGTTTCAAACGGATCACGGAAAAAAGAGAAGGGCTCGGTGCTGCGGATAAGAATAGCGGGGACCGGCTGAGCCGATTGCCCCACCTCGCTAACCACTTGCGCGGCAGGCAGAAAATCCATCGCCAGCGGCTTATAGCCGTTCAACTGGTTAAGGACAGGGCCTTTTAAACGGCCTTGGGCAACGACAAACATGCGGGGGGACGCTCATGTGATGTTGCTATTTCGGTATTGGTTACTAGATTAAACTCGAATCTTTCCTTTCACTATCGAGCAGACGTGCGGCGCAACATGCCGCTAGCGAAATATGGCAGAAAAAACCGACCCCTCGCTGGTGATCCGCGGCGCGCGCGAGCACAACCTTAAGAACGTCGACGTCAATATCCCCAAGGACAGGCTGGTGGTACTTACCGGCCTGTCGGGATCGGGCAAGTCGTCACTCGCGTTCGATACGATCTATGCCGAAGGCCAGCGCCGGTACGTCGAAAGCCTTTCGGCTTATGCGCGGCAATTCCTTGAGATGATGCAGAAGCCCGATGTGGATCATATCGAGGGTCTCTCCCCCGCTATTTCGATCGAGCAGAAAACTACCTCGCGCAATCCGCGCTCGACCGTCGGCACCGTTACCGAGATCTACGACTACATGCGCCTTTTGTGGGCACGCATCGGCATTCCCTATTCGCCTGCAACCGGGCTGCCGATCGAAAGCCAGACGGTGACGCAGATGGTCGACCGCGTGCTGGCGCTGCCGGAGGGAACGAAAATCCTCCTGCTTTCCCCCATCGTGCGGTCACGCAAGGGCGAATACAAAAAAGAATTGCAAGAGCTGCGCCGCAAGGGTTTCGAGCGCGCCAAGATCGACGGCAAGGTCTATGAGATGGACGAATTGCCTACCTTGAACAAAAAGGTGAAGCACGACATCGAGATCGTCGTCGACCGCCTCGTGGTGAAGAAGGAAGGCCTCGCCACACGGCTTGCGGATTCCATCGAAACCGCGCTGAAGATGTCGGAAGGCGGCCTCGTCTATGTGGAGGAGGTCACCTCCGGCAAGCGCCATACCTTCTCTTCCAAATTCGCCTGCCCGGTAAGCGGTTTCACGCTGGATGAAATCGAGCCGCGGCTGTTTTCGTTCAACTCGCCGCAAGGTGCCTGCCCGGCTTGCGACGGGCTCGGGGAAAAAATGCTTTTTGATCCCGAGCTTGTCGTATCGGATGAAGACCTCACCTTAAAAGACGGCGCGATCGAACCGTGGCGCAATGCCTACCTCACTTATTACATGCAGGCGCTGGAAGCGCTGGCGAAGCATTTCCATGAAAGCATGAACACGCCGTGGAAAAGTCTCTCCGCTAAATTAAAAGAAGCAATTTTATACGGTACGGGCGAGGAATACATCTCCATCACCTATTCCGACGGCAAGCGCCGCTGGAAGACCGACAAGCCGTTCGAAGGCGTGATACCCAACCTTGAACGTCGCTACAAGGAAACCGAGAGCAACTGGAAGCGCGAAGACTTGGAACGCTACCAAACCTCGCAGGAATGCGAGGCCTGCCATGGCGCGCGGCTGAAGCCCGAAGCGCTCACAGTCAAAATCCATAAATGCCATATCAGCCAGGTGTGTGATTTTTCCATCGTGAAAGCGGCGGAGTGGTTCAAGGAATTGCCCAAGCACCTTACCAAAAAGCAGAACGACATCGCGGCGCGGATTTTAAAAGAAATCGACGAGCGCCTCGGCTTCCTTGTGAATGTGGGGCTTGATTACCTCACCCTGTCGCGGCATTCCGGTACGCTCTCGGGCGGCGAAAGCCAGCGCATTCGCCTTGCCTCACAAATCGGGTCGGGCCTGACGGGCGTTTTATATGTACTCGATGAACCCTCCATCGGCTTGCATCAGCGCGACAATCACCGCCTGCTTGAAACCCTCGTCCGCCTGCGCGACCTTGGCAACACCGTGCTGGTGGTGGAGCATGACGAAGATGCCATCCGCGCCGCCGATCATCTCATCGACATGGGCCCCGGCGCCGGCATCCATGGCGGCAAGATCGTGGCCCAAGGCACGCCGAAGGAGGTCGAGAAAAACCCGCAAAGCCTCACCGCACTTTATCTCTCGGGTAAGCGGCAGATCGCCGTGCCGCAGGAACGTCGCAAGGGCCGCAAAGGCGAATTCATCGAAGTCATCGGCGCCAAGGGCAACAACCTTAAGAACGTAAGCGCGAAAATCCCGCTCGGCACCCTCACCTGCATTACCGGCGTGTCAGGGTCGGGCAAATCAACGCTGATCCTCGAAACGCTTTACCGTGGCCTTGCGCGTAAATTGAACGAGAGCCGCGAAATCCCCGAAGAGCACAAGGAAATTAAAGGCATCCAGTTGATCGACAAGATCATCGACATCGATCAGTCGCCGATTGGCCGTACGCCGCGCTCGAACCCCGCCACCTATACCGGCGCCTTCACGCCCATCCGTGACTGGTTTGCCGGATTGCCCGAGGCAAAGGCGCGAGGCTACGGGCCGGGGCGTTTCAGTTTCAATGTGAAAGGTGGCCGCTGCGAAGCCTGCGAGGGCGACGGCGTGATCCGCATCGAAATGCACTTCCTGCCCGATGTGTACGTTACCTGCGATGAATGCCACGGCAAGCGCTATAACCGCGAAACACTGGAAATCCAGTTCAAGGGCAAGAGCATCGCCGATGTACTGGCCATGAATGTGGAGGAAGGTTTCGAATTCTTCCAGGCCGTGCCAAGCATCCGCGACAAGCTCGCCACGTTGAACCAGGTTGGCCTTGGCTATATGGCCATCGGGCAGAATGCCACGCAGCTATCAGGCGGTGAAGCGCAGCGCGTGAAACTGGCGAAAGAACTCTCCCGCCGCTCCACGGGCAAAACGTTTTATATTCTGGATGAGCCTACCACCGGCCTGCATTTCGAAGATGTCCGCCGGTTGCTGGAGGTACTTCATACCCTCGTCGAGCAAGGCAACACGGTGGTAGTGATCGAGCATAACCTTGAAGTCATCAAAACCGCCGACTGGATTATCGATCTTGGCCCCGAAGGCGGCGACAAGGGCGGCGAAATCATCGCCACCGGCACGCCGGAAGAAGTCGCACAGGCGAATGATAGTTATACGGGACAGTTCCTCAAAACTCATCTGCCCGCGTCAATGCAGCGCAAAGCGAGCCGTTAACGAAAAAAGCGTTGTGTTCCATCTATCTTGTCTCTAGCGTCGCCGTATATTCGATCTTAGAGATTAAAATGGATATTGACCCCACCTTGCATGTCGTCGTCATTCATGACGGATACTTCATGCCTTCTCGTGATTCCCATTTATCCGAGGTTTCGTCGCCCGTCACCAAAATCGTCCCTATGACGTCGCTTAGATTTTCCGGCCAAAGAGAACGGATCGAATTTGTAAGCGTTGAAATCGATGCCGACGGCAAAGTAAGCAGAGGGCATAATGCCGCTCCCGGCGTGCTTACCGATTTCCAAAATGCCGCGGGGGAAAACCTGAGCCTGAACGGCATGCAGCTACTGGTTTTGACCAAGGGCAACATCAAGCTCATGCGGGAAAAGGCCGCCAAGCGGGCCGAGGCCAGTGCCCAGCCCGGCTAATCCAATGTCTTAACACAGCCCGGAATGTGTTAATTTCCCCAGACTTCCTTTCTTAATCGTAACATTTTCCTTGCTGGTTTCAGGGCGGCTTGGTACCCCTTTGCACGCTTCGCGGGAGCCTTTTGGAGTCCGTCACCGCCATGCCTTGGCATGGCTATTTTTTTCGCATTTTCAGCGGTTGAGATACGGGGATGAATCCTGTCAACCAGTACCGGTTTTACGAATTGGGCGCGAAGCTTTACCGCGTGATTGCCCATTCGTCTTCGGTGGCCGCCGCCGACATGTTCGTGCCACTGATGGAAGCGCAGAACGCGCTCGACAGCTTAATCAAGGGCGACCCTTTCCCCATCGATTTCGCCAAACAGGATGCCAACGCCCTCCTCAACCGCCTGGGCGCGCTGTTCAACCGCTATTTCATCGACACCTCCTCGCGCCAGTTTCGCTTTCCTACGCGGGACGAGATGATCGACACGCATGAACTCGCCCTCTTGCGCTCGCTGGTGGAAAAATTCGAAACCGCACTTTCAGCCGAGCTAAACCGCCGCGCGGTTTATATCGTGCCGCGACGGGGCATCTACGATCCGCATGACCTTGCCGAAAAAGCCGAGATGCAGTTCGACGAGGAGACGGTGTCGCGTATGTCTGAGCCCATGCGCGAGGAAATCCGCGCCGCAGGCCGCAGCCTTGCGTTTGGGCTTGCCACAGCGGCCTGTTTCCACCTGATCCGCGCCATCGAAGGCGCGCTCGCCATGTACATGGAAGGCGTTACCCGCACGCCGGCGGCCAATGCCGACAATCTTTGGAAAGACGCACTGAACCGTTTAAGCGGCGCCGAAAAAGACAAATTCCTCTCTGCCGACGCGCGGCTTGCAGGTTTGCTACGCGAAGTCGACACGCGTTATCGCAATGCCCTCAACAAGCCCGGCGCCAGCTTCACCATGCAAGAAGCACTGATCTTTTTCGGCATCGCCAGCAGCCTGCTCACGCTGACCATGGAATCCATGGCACAACGTCGTGGCTCGTCATTGAGCAAGATGAAAGAGACCAAGGACAGCATCGAGAGCGACGATGCCTCTGAAGACGATGTGGAACCCGACCGCGCCCCGCGCAAATCGGCTTAAAGCTTCCGCGCTTCGTCGATCAGCATGACCGGGATCCCATCACGGATGGGAAAAGCCAGCTTGGCGGCATCGGAAATCAATTCCTGCTTTTCGGCATCATAGCGCAGCGGCTGCTTGGTGAGCGGGCATACCAGTATTTCCAGCAGTTTCGGATCAACGCGATTAGGGGTGCTTTTGGCTTCGGTCATGGCACGTCACGAAAACAGGATGCTGGATAGCTTTTTCCGCGCGGCAATCACCAATGGATCCATCGCACCTAAGGCTTCAAAAATTGTCACGAGTTCCTTGCGCGCGCTTTCCTCGTTCCATTTGCGGTCACGGCGCACGATTTCGAGCAATTCGTCGACGGCTTCTTCGCGTTTCCCTTCGGCGTAAAGAGCGAGTGCGTAATCCTGCCGTGCCTGATGGTTCTTCGGATCAGCATCAACCTTGCCCTTTAATTCCGAAGACGCCCCAGCGCTTCCCGCTTTCTCTGCCAAGGCTATGGCCTGAACCACGGCATGCCAGCCTTTGTCTTTCTTCACCGCTTCGGGCGTTTGTTCGAACACCTGCTTGGCCTGCGGCACAGCGTTCAATGCTAACAGCGCGCGGATAAAGCCAATATGCGCTGCAGCGTTTTCGCCATCCATACCAAGGATTTCCTGATAGAGCGCTGCGGCGTGATCAGGTTTGCCCTCGGCAGTGAAATTCTCCGCCTGCAAAAGCATGGATGGCACATCCGCCGTGCCCGGTTCGTCCATCGGCTGGCCGAGCTTAGCGGCCTTCTCGACAAAGGCTTTCACCTGCGCTTCAGATACCGCGCCCATGAAACCATCGACCGGTTGGCCGGCTGCAAAAACAAAAACGGCGGGAATGGATTGCACGCGCATCGCCTGCGCGATCTGCGGGTTCTGGTCGATGTCGACCTTGGCCATGCGCACAGCGCCACGCGCAGCGCTCACCGCTTTCTCCAACAGGGGGCCAAGCGTTTTGCACGGGCCGCACCATGGCGCCCAGAAATCGACGATCACCGGCACCTGCTGCGATGCCTGCACCACTTCGGCCATAAACGTGGCGGCGGTGACGTCTTTCACATAGGTTTCTTGCGGCAGGGATTGTGGCTGGTTCATGCGCGTTAAAATGGCGACTTTCGCCCGTTCCATCAAGGCTTGCGCGTCGTTTTTAAGTGTTCAGAAGAAGCTTGCAATCGCAAGGCCTTGCCTTAATATGCCGCCTCTTAACGGGCGCGGGTGTAGCTCAGGGGTAGAGCACGACCTTGCCAAGGTCGGGGTCGAGGGTTCAAATCCCTTCGCCCGCTCCATCTTCCCAAATTTGAAGATGGGTGCAGCGCAACGTTAAGGGCAAAGCCGTGAAGTGGTTGGGCGATGACTCTTGAACGCATGTCGGCGCGGGAATTTTCTCCGCATCCGCTCTGGCTCCAGATCAAACGACAGTTAAAGAACCTCGCCCTTACGCTTCCGGGCTTGCGCGCTTTCATCCTTGTGTCGCGCATCCATCTCGACAACGCCGTGTGCGAGTTGGGAAAAATCATCAACTCCCTGCGCGGCATCACTCCTACGCAGGCTTTGCGCAAAAGAGCGCTCCCCATCCAGGCGCAGATTTATACCGCGACCGACGGCCTTCCCTCTTTCCAGGTCCAGTCACAGCCCGGCAAACCGCGGGGAGTGGTGTATTCGATCCCCAAATCCGGCACCCATTTGATGCATGCCGTATTGGCCGAACTTGGCCTTATTCCCTGCAACGTATTCATCAATGAAAGCGCCTTCGACGACCAGCGCTTCCTGAAAGATCAGGACATGGTGCTCGACCAGCGGCGCAAAATCCCCTGCCCGCTCGCTCTTTCTTCCGAGTTGGTGCGGCCCGGACAATTTGCGCTCTCGCATCTTATCTGCGCTCCTAGCGTTCAGGCTCATTTCAAGGACTATCGGCAGTTCTTCATCTGCCGCGAGCTGCGGCAGATGTATGTCTCGAACATGCGCTGGCGCATGAAGGAAGGCCATGGTGATGAGTTTGGCCTTGCCTGGAAAAGCGAGCCGGATGACAAACGCCGCATGGAAAAATTCATGGAGCTTTACGCGCAGGCGATTACCAACACCAACCGCGAGATCGCCCCATGGAAAAGTGTCTCTTCCGTCCTCCACGCAAAATTCGAAACGCTGTGCGGCGATGAAGGTTCCGATGCCCAACGCGCACTGATCAAAGCCATGGCCGCGCACATCGGCATGGCGATTGACGATACCAAGGCCATTGATGTCATCGGCAAGGCGCTGGGTTCCCACACCAAAACCTGGTCGGGCGGGCGCTCGCACCTTGACCGTTACTGGACCGATAAATGCGAGGAAATCTTTCGCCGTCACGGCGGGCCAGAACTCAACGGTTTCCTTGGTTACCCCGAAAGGCCGTAGAGTCCCTGCAACACCATGTTTTTGCATGCGTTTATCGTTTATAAAGGGCACGCGCCTATATCTTGCCGCGTGACCGTTTAGTGCCCGCCATGAAAACTTCGTCTCCTGCTTCGTATCAAACCATGCTCACGGTCGGCGCGCTGGGCGTGGTGTTCGGCGACATCGGTACGAGCCCGCTCTATGCGATCCAGGCCAGCTTCTCATCCCATCTCGGTATTCCGCCCGAAACAGGCAATGTGCTCGGCATCTTATCGCTGATTTTCTGGATTTTGATTGTGGTGGTGACAGGGCAATACATCACCTTCATCCTGCGCGCGGATAATAAAGGGGAAGGCGGCTTGCTTTCGCTCAACGCCCTCACCCTGCGCAAGACAGACAATCCCAAGGTTCGCCGTTTCCTTATTTTTGTCGGTATCATCGGCGCGGGGCTGTTCTATGGCGACAGCATGATCACGCCTTCCATCTCGGTGCTGAGCGCCGTGGAAGGGTTGGAAATCGCCGCCCCCAGCGTGGAGCATCTTGTTTTACCGATTACCGTTCTTATCCTGATCGGCCTTTTCGCCGTGCAACGGCACGGCACGCATTCCATTGGCCGTTTCTTCGGTCCGGTGATGCTGGTGTGGTTCACCACGATTGGGCTTTTGGGACTGCGCGCGATTATTTCCGATCCTGTCGTGCTGACGGCCATCAACCCGATGCACGCGGTCGATTTCATCTCGCGCCATCACCGCATGGCGCTCTTGGTGCTCGGGGCCGTGGTGCTGGCGGTGACGGGCAGTGAAGCGATTTATGTTGATATGGGACATTTCGGTCGCAAGCCCATTCAGCGCGCATGGTATCTCGTTGCGCTGCCCTGCCTCCTGCTCAATTACTTCGGCCAGGGCGCCATGCTGCTGTCGCACCCCGAAGCGGTCGATAATCCCTTCTTCCGCCTTGCGCCGGAAATTCTGCAATGGCCGATGGTGATTTTGGCGACCGCCGCCACCGTGATCGCTTCGCAAGCCACTATTTCTGGCGCTTACTCGATCACCCGGCAGGCGATGCAGCTGGGCTATATGCCCCGCATGCGCATTACACATACGTCCGAGCGCGAGTCAGGCCAGATTTATATTCCGTTTGTGAACTACCTGTTGATGGTAGTGGTGATCTTGCTGGTCCTGGGCTTCCGCTCATCCGCCAATCTGGCCTCCGCCTACGGCATTTCGGTGATCGGCACCATGATCATGACGACGATTTTGTCGTACCAGTTCACGCGCAAAATCTGGCACTGGTCGAAGCTGCGCAGCCTTGCGCTCTGCGTGCCGATGCTGATCATTTACGCTTTTCTCCTCGCGGGCAATTTGATGAAAGTGGTCGAAGGCGGCTGGGTGTCCCTCGCAGTCGCCTGCGTGATGTTCTCGATCATGACTACCTGGTATGACGGCAGCCGCTATCTGATGGACGAAATCAGCCGCAACACCATGCTGATCAAGGACTTCCTGGTCTTGCTGCGCGACCATAGCCCCATCCGAGCACCCGGTACGGCAATTTACCTCGTACGCAAACAAGGCGATGCACCGCACGCATTGGTGAGGAATTTCCGCCACAACCATATTATTCACGAGCGATTGATCATCCTGCACGTTGGCTTGAAAGAAGTGCCGCGCGTGTCGCGTACCGACCGCTACAAGGTGAGCCATATCAGCTCGGACATCATCCAGATCGAGGCGATATACGGCTTTATGGAATTCCCAAACATTCCGCAATTGCTTCGCCAATGTGTGGAAGACGGGAATATCAACCTTGAAATGGCGGATACTAGCTTCTTCGTCTCGCGCGTCACGCTGATCCCTGACCCGCATGTGGGCCTGCCCTTCTGGCAGGCCATGCTTTACGCATGGCTCTACGTGAACTCCGTGCGCGCGCACGACTTCTACCGCATCCCCACGAACCGGGCGCTCGAAATCGGCATCCAGATGCGGATTTAGGTACCGGTGCCCACGGCGGCGCTGAGGCTCGCAAAACCATCGCGGCGCAGACGTTCTGCCAAGCCTTCGTTGATCTTGGCCACCAGCATCGGGCCTTCATAAACCAGGGCCGTGTATAGCTGCACCAAGCTCGCACCGGCGCGGATTTTCTTATAAGCGTCTTCCGCGCTTGAAATGCCGCCCACGCCGATAAGCGGGATTTGTCCCTTGGTTAGCTTATGCATCTGCCGCAGGATCGCGGTGGAAAGGGCAAAGAGCGGCTTGCCGCTTAAGCCACCCGCCTCTTTCGCAAGGTACTCCGGGATTTCCGAAGGCCGCGAGATTGTCGTGTTTCCAATAATCAAGCCATCGATGGCCGCTGCCAACGCTGTCTCGGCAATATCGTTCAGCGCCTGCTCATCAAGATCGGGGGCAATCTTCACCAAGAGCGGCGGCAGCCTGGCGACTTGCAGATCGCGCCGTGTTTTCTGAACAGAAGCCAGAAGCGCCGCAAGCTCCTTCTTGTTCTGCAGGCCGCGCAGCCCCGGCGTGTTGGGCGAGGAAATATTGATCACCACGTAATCGGCGAACTTCGAAGCCGCCTTCACGCCGGTTACATAATCCTCAATCGCATCGGCGCTGTTTTTATTCTTGCCCAGATTCGCGCCGACGATACCGCCGCGGCGAATGGGGTCCTCGGCCAGTTTCTGGAGCCGCTCCATATAGGCATCCAGCCCTTCGTTGTTGAACCCAAGGCGGTTGATCACCGCACGCGCCGACGGCACGCGGAACAGGCGTGGCTGGGGATTACCGGGTTGCGGGCGCGGCGTGACGGTTCCCGCTTCCACAAAGCCAAAGCCCCAGCGCAACAGCGGCACCACGGCAACGGCGTTTTTATCGAACCCTGCCGCGATGCCCACAGGGTTGGAAAAACTTAAGCCAAAAGCCTGTGTGCGCAGGATAGGATCGGCCTCCAGCGGGGTCACCGGGGCGAAGCCGCTTTGCAGCGCGGCCAGCGTAAGGTTATGGGCGGTCTCGGGCGGTAAAAGATGAAGGGCTTTAAGCAAAAGCTGCATGCCGCGCACGATAATGGCCTTTGTTTAAAAAGACAAAGCCACTTTGTTCTTTATGCCGGACAAGCGTATAGTCGCCCCGTTTTTGCCACCAAGGAACGCTGATGCCCACCTTCACCCTTACGCCCAACCAGATTACGCTTTTCCGCATGGCTGCCGCGCCTGTTGTGGCGATTTTGCTTTGCATGAATCACTGGCTGCCCGCGCTGCTGGCGCTGGCGCTTTATATCCTCGCCGCGGCCAGCGACTGGCTGGATGGCTACCTTGCCCGCAAGAACAACGACACCTCGCTTATCGGCAAGGTCTTCGACATCATCGCCGATAAAATGCTCGTGATAGCTACACTTCTGGCGCTGGCCTATAACGGCACGCTGGGCGGGGCATTCCTTCCCGCGCTCGCTATCGTGCTGCGCGAAATCTTCATCGCGGGCTTGCGTGAATATGCCGCCCGGAATGCCGAAGCCCACGAAGAAGCTGAGCCGGATGCCCAGATGCTCACGGCCACATCATATGCAAAAGCGAAAACAGCCGTGCAAATGGTGGCGATCGGATTCCTAGTCGCCGTGCCGCATATCCTTCCACAATTCATGGGTGCGATTGGCGCGTTCTTGTTGTGGATCGCGGCTGGCTTAAGCCTCTACACCGGCTATCAGTACTGGCAGGAAGCCCGCTTTATGCCGCCCAAAACGAGCACCTAATCTTTGCATCTTGATAAGGTTTGCACGCACAAGCGTGTGAACTAAACGTTTTTTAAAGTATTTCCGCGCCGAAAAGGCACAGATGTAAGGTGAAAGTATAGCAACTAGTAAATTCTTAAGGGCCTCCCATATATAAGCGTCGCTTCATGATCAAGCGCATTTCCCTCCTCCTCGTTCTTCTCGCGGCCCTCGTTTTGACCGAGCCGCTTTTCGCGACCGCGCGTTCGACCGAAAGCTCGCCCGAAATGCAGCAGGCGATCGAGTCGGTCAGCAGCCAGATCGGCCGCGGCATCGATCCGTCTTCCTTGCAGAAATTCTATTCGCTGCGCCACAACGCGCCTGCCTGGCAGCTGGATTCCCAAAACGCCCAGACGGCTGCCCGTGATTTCATCCAATACATGCGCAGTGTCCTTTATGAGCACGGCCTGACCGAGCGTTACTACCCACTTGCGCTGTTCGAGCAGAAAATGGCCTCGCGCGACGTGCTGGGCGCCGATGTCGTGGCCTCGCATATCGTGATGAAAATCGCCCGTAGCCTTTCGGGCGGCGATCCGGTGCCCACCAACGATGCCGAACATATCTGGCCCGTGCGCCGCTCGACCCCGAATATCCCGGAAGGGCTTGAAAACGCCATCGAGCGCCGCGGCGTGCCGCAATATCTTGAAAGCCTCGCGCCGCAATACCCGCAATATCGGAAACTGAAAGAGGCCCTCGCCCATTATCGTGAGCTGGACGCCAAGGGCGGCTGGATCCGCCTTGTACCCGGCTTCAGCTATATCCCCGGCCAGTACACCGCGCAGACGCCGCTCCTCTATCAACGCCTTGCTCAGGAAGGCTACCTGCCGTTCGAGGCCGCGCGTTACACCAGCACCATGTTCGACCCGCAGCTTGTCGCGGCCATTCAGTCATTTCAGGAAGCCCATGGGCTTTTCCCCGATGCGCATGTAGGCGCCCAAACGCTGCTTGCGCTTAACATGAGCGTGAAGGAACGCATCAACGAAATCCGCGCCAATATGGCTCGCATGCGTGTCACACCGCCCGAAGCTTTTCAGGGTATCATCATCAATATCCCGTCTTTCCGCCTCTACCTCTTCCGCGACACCAACGAGATTTACCAGGCACCCGTTGTTGTGGGCCGCCCGGATCGCCCCACGCCGCTGCTTTCTAGCTCAATCGGCGAGATGATCATCAATCCATCGTGGTATGTGCCCGAAAGCATCGCCGAGAAGGACATCCTGCCCAAGCTGCGCGAAAACCCGAATTACCTTGAGGAACTGAACATGCAGGGGCCCGGGGCCGACGATATCGGCGGCCGGGATTCACTGAACGGCGCCTATGTGCAGAAGCCGGGCCCGGACAATTCGCTTGGCCGCATCAAGTTCAACTTCTCGAACCGCTTCGGCGTCTACCTGCACGGCACGCCGCATGTGGAGCTTTTCGAGCGTGACGACCGCCGCCAAAGCTCGGGCTGTATCCGCCTGAAGAAACCGGAAGAGCTTGCCGAAATCCTGATGGGCAATTCGCCCGACTGGAGCGAGGATCGCATCCAGTCGCGCATCGACAGCATGAAGACCATGCACATCGCGCCGCACCTGAAACTCCCGATCAAAACGCTGTACTGGACGGTGATGGTCGATAGCCGCAACCGCGTGCAGTTCTATAACGACGTTTACCAGCTCGACGAAGCCTGGCTCGCGCTTCAGTAAGCGTTGCGGCAGGGAAATTAGCCTTGCCCCAATTGGCTCTTAACAGTTTCTTTATATTTTTTTGATGCTATCGCGCAACGATGGCTTCCAAAAATCTCGACCGCCGCAGCTTCTTAAAGCTTTCCTCCGCCGCCCTGATTACCGCGGCGGCGACATGGACCGTGCCGGCGCAAGCCCGTCCGATCCTCGAATTGCCGGTGCGTAAGCTGTTTTTCCACAACACGCACAACAACGAAGTGCTTTCGGCGACCTATTGGAAAAAGGGCCGCTATGACAAGGCCGTGCTGAGGAAGTTCAACCATATCCTGCGCGACAGCCATAACGGCCTTAGCACGGAGATGGACAAGGAACTGTTCGACGTGCTGTTCAAGATCCAGTCGCATTTGCAAAATCACGACAAGATCGAGATCATTTCCGGCTACCGCTCGCCCGAAACCAACGCGCTGCTCGCTACCTATACGTCAGGCGTGGCCAAGCGCAGCTATCACATGCAGGGCAAAGCGATTGACATCCGCATCCCCGGCGTCTCGACCAACCATATTCACAACTGCGCCATGAGCCTACAGGCCTGCGGTGTGGGTGGCGTGGGCTATTACCCGGAATCCGATTTCGTGCATATCGACACGGGGCCGGTGCGCACCTGGTACCAGCAGGTTTAAGCCTTTACAGAAGGCTTTCTGAAGTATTTTCCGGAATGACCCGCGCAGGCTTTACGTAGCCCTGCAGCGTGGGATCGACATCGTCTTTCTTGGTCTTGATGGAATCGCGGGCGATTTTCTCAGCCAGCGGAACGGAAACGCCTACAAAATTATCCGAGTTATACATCGCTGTCATACCGACCTCTTTAATCTGATCTCCAAGAATAAACGAGAACGAAGAAAGTAAAAAATTTCGCGGCGCGTGGAATATGGTTAAGTGGTTAAGCCGCGATTTTTCCAAGCTCATCAAGTATTTTTTGTGCGCCTTTAATGCGCTGCGTGCCATCGTCCCATGCGCGCGTAAAGGATAATTTTTGATCTGGCCGTACGCGCACCAAGCCGCCACCTTGCTGGATATAGGCCACAAGCTTCTCGGGCTTGGCGAAATGGTTATTGCGGAAACTGAGCACGGCGCCCTGCGGCCCGGCATCGAGCCGTTCCACGCCCGCCGCCTTGCAAAGCTGCTTGATGGCCACGACTTCGAGCAGGTTTTTCACTTCCTGTGGCAAAGGGCCGAAGCGATCGATCAGTTCGGCAGCAAAGCTTTCAATCGCTGCGCGATCTTCCAGCGAGGCCAAGCGGCGATACAAATTCAGGCGCAATCCAAGATCACCCACATAGGCTTCCGGGATCAGCACCGCCATGCCGAGATTGATCTGCGGCATCCAGTTATCGTCGCGGTGCCGCGCTTCATGCTCGCCAAGCCGTGCGGATTGCACGGCATCTTCCAGCATTTGCTGGTAAAGCTCGATACCCACCTCGCGCACCTGCCCTGATTGCTCTTCGCCCAGCAAATTGCCCGCGCCACGGATATCAAGGTCATGGCTGGCCAGCTGGAATCCCGCGCCCATACCTTCCAACGTGCTCAAAATTTCCAGGCGCTGCTGCGCCGAGGGCGTGAGTGGCTTCACCGGGTCATAGCTTAAATAGGCATAACCCCGCTGCTTGCCGCGGCCCACACGGCCCCTTAGCTGGTAAAGCTGTGCCAAGCCGAACATATCGGCACGGTGAATAACGATGGTGTTGGCGTTGGGAATATCGAGGCCGGATTCCACGATATTAGTGGAAAGCAGAATGTCGTAACGCGCCTCGTCAAAGGCCTCCATCACGCTTTCAAGTTCTTCCGAACCTAGCTGCCCATGCGCGGTGGCGATTTTAAGTTCCGGCACCAGTTCGTGCAGCCGTTCGCGCAAATGGCCAAGGTCTTCCACGCGCGGGCATACATAAAAGCTTTGCCCGCCGCGATAATGTTCGCGCATCAAGGCCTCGCGGATGACCAAGCCGTCATAAGGGAGTACGAAGCTGCGTACGGCCAAGCGATCCACCGGCGGCGTGGTGATAAGGCTAAGCTCGCGCACACCTGCCATCGCAAGCTGCAAGGTACGCGGAATGGGCGTGGCGGTAAGGGTGAGCACATGCACGTCGGATTTCAGCTGCTTCAGCCGCTCTTTCTGCTTCACGCCGAAATGCTGCTCTTCGTCGATCACCAAGAGGCCAAGGTGTTTGAAGCCAATTTCCTTGCCCAAAAGCGCATGTGTACCCACCACGATATCGATTTGGCCTTCCTTCAACTGCGCCTTGATCTCCTTAGCCTCCCTGGCATTCACCAGCCGCGAAAGCTGCGCAAGGCGCACCGGCAGTGCATGAAAGCGCGAGGCGAAATTGCGGAAATGCTGGCGCGCCAGCAGGGTGGTCGGTACCACCACGGCCACCTGCATGCCCGCTTGTACGGCGGCAAAGGCGGCGCGGATGGCGACTTCGGTCTTTCCAAATCCCGCATCGCCGCATACAAGCCGGTCCATCGGCTTGCCGCTGGCCAAATCCTCGAACACATTGCCGATGGCGCGATCCTGGTCTTCCGTTTCCGCGTATGGGAAACGCGCCGCGAATTCTTCATACAAGCCGGTGGGAGGAATAAGCTTCTCAGCCTCATGCAACTGCCGCTCGGCGGCTATTTTTAGCAAGGCCTCCGCCATGTCTTTCAACCGCTTCTTCACCCGCGCCTTGCGGCCCTGCCACGCCACGCTGCCCAGCTTGTCGAGCGGCACATTCTCCGCCGCCGTGCCGTAGCGACTTAAAACATCGAGATTTTCTACCGGCACGAAAAGCTTGTCGTTGCCGTCATACACAATGCGCAGGCAATCATGCGGCGCGAGGCCGACCTGAAGCGTTTCAAGGCCCATGAAACGCCCGATGCCATGCTCGGCATGCACAACGAGGTCGCCTTCGCTTAAGCCCGAAAGCTCGATCGCCATCTCGTCGGTCTTGCCACGGCGTTTTTTCGTCCGCGACAACCGCTCGCCGAGAATGTCCTGCTCGGTAAGCACGAGAAGATCAGCGCTTTCGAAGCCATGTTCGAGGCCAAGCACGGCGAGCCCAGTAATATTTTTCTTCTCGATGTCTTTAAAAGATTCTACTGCCTGAATTCCCTTGAAGCCATGCTCGTCGAACAGATGCTGCAAGCGCCCACCCGAGCCATCGCTATAGCAAGCCAGGAGAACGGGCCGCGCCTTGCGCTCGGCCTCCAGCGCCTTGCCGACTTCTTCGTAGAGATTGATGTCGCTGCGCGCGCGAAGCGCGGCGAAGTCATGCGCGCGCTTGCCACCGGCGTCGATCTCGCCCTTTTGCCCGGTGGCCGGGAACGGAGAAAGCTGCGCCGTGGGGTGTTTTTCCATCAAGCCATCCCATTGCGCGACCGGCAGATAGAGCAAATCCGGCGGTAACGCCTTATAAGGCGGCTGGCCGTGCTTTCTGTCGGTTTTCGCCAGCGCCACGCGCGCGGCATAGAAATCCTCGATCTGTGCGCGGCGGGCTTTCAAGGATTCCGGCACGGCGGCATCCAGCACCAGCACCGCACCTTCGGCATAATCGGTCACCGGCACCAGTTTTTCATAGAATAACGGCAGCCAATGCTCCATGCCGGGATATTTGCGGCCTTCGCTCACGCTTTCATAAAGCGGATCATTCATGCTCGCGCCGAAATGCTCGCGAAACCCGGCGCGGAACCGCGCGATAGTTTTTTCATCCAGCAAAATCTCCGATACCGGCAGGAAATCGGCGCGATCCATGCTCGACACCGTCCGCTGCGACAAAGGATCGAAACTGCGGATGCTTTCCACATCCTCGCCGAACAGGTCGAGCCGCAGGGGCCGCTCGGCGCCGCTGGGATAAACATCGATAATGCTGCCGCGCGTGGCGAATTCGCCCGGCTCGCGCACCGTTTCCACCCGCGCATAGCCGTTATGAGCGAGAAAAGCCTTGAATGCTTCTACATCCAGCGTCTGGCCTTTTGCCAGACCGAAGGCATGGCCCGAAAAGGCACCCGGCGCGGGCACTTTCTGGATCACCGCATGGGCCGTAGCGATGATGACACGCGGGGCTTTAGGTATTTCCAATAACCGGCATAGCGTATCCACCCGCTGCGCCGTAATAGAAGCACCGGGGCCCACACGGTCGTAAGGCAGGCAGTCCCATGCAGGAAGCTGAATAATTTCAGCGCTCGGGATAAAAAATCGCAGCAGGGATTCCGTCACCGCTGCCGCCATGTCATCCGCCGCGACATATAAAACCGGCTTGGGCCGCGCGCGCACGGCAAGTTCCGCCAGCAGCCGCGCATGATGCCCGAAGGGCGCGCCGAAAAAAGTGGTAAGGCCCGCAGCCTCAAGGTTGAAAGCGGAAACGAAATTCATCGTGACCCTGATATATAAAAACCGCGCAGTTTTTCCAGCACCGCGTTGGGAGCGGGTGGCTCCGCCTTGCCCGTTACCCAGTCATATAGGTCAGGATCGTTCTCAGTCAGCAGCGCGGCATAAAGCTCCAGCTCCGCCGGGGCAAAGCCCGGCAGATGCGCATCGGCGAAGCGGCCGAGCAGCAAATCCATCTCTTTGGTGCCCCGGTGCCATGACCGGAACGCAAGTTTTCGCCGCAAGGCCTCAAATGAGGCTGCGCTTGATTCATTTTTCATGGGTCTCTTATATGGAGAAAGCATCTTTATATAAAGAGGCATCCCATTCGCCCCAGCCTGCTTGATCCTTTATTCGCCTCGGTACGCAGCCTGAACGGCGTTGGCCCCAAGCTGAGCGAACTCCTTAAGAAGCTGGCGGGCGAGCATGTGATCGACCTCCTCTTCCACAAGCCCTTCCGCGTGGTGCACCGGTTGAAAGACCCCGTCATCAGCCATATTGCACCCAGCAGCGCGGTAATTGTGGATGTCGAGGTGCAGGCGGTTTTCCCCGGCCAGCGCTACCGCCCCTCACGCGTAAGGGTGGGCAACGACACCGGCTTCCTTGATCTCGTCTTCTTCCATGCCAAGGGCGATTACCTGGAAAAAAATTTCCCGGTGGGAGAGCGCCGGGTAATTAGCGGCACGCTGGAAGATTTTCAAGGCAAGAAGCAGATCACGCATCCCGATTATGTGCTGCCACCCGAACGGCGCGGGGAAATCCCGCTTATCGAGGCCATCTATCCCACCATCGCCGGCATTGGGCCGAAGGTATTGCACAAGGCAATGCAGGATGCACTTTCGCGCCTGCCCGATTTACCCGAATGGATCGATGCCGATTATTTGAAGCAGCAGAAGTGGAAAAGCTGGAAAGAATCCATGCAGCAGTTGCATGCTCCGCGCAGCGAGCTGGATTGCGAGCCCACCCATCCTGCTCATATGCGCCTTGCCTATGATGAATTGTTGGCCAGCCAGCTTGCCTTGGCTTTGGTACGCGAACAGCAGAGGAATTTGAGCGGCCGCTCACTAAAAGGCGATGGCAAGCTGCGCAAAGCAGTTCTGGCCAAACTGCCCTTCAAGCCTACCGGCGCGCAGGAGCAGGCCTTCAAGGAAATCGAAGCCGACATGGCCTCCGACAAACGCATGATCCGGCTTTTGCAGGGCGATGTCGGCAGCGGCAAAACATTGGTTGCACTCGTGGCCATGCTGCAGGCGGCAGAAACGGGCGCGCAGGCCGCACTGATGGCCCCGACCGATCTTCTGGCCCAGCAACACGCCACGACGATCGAAAAACTTCTCGGCGATATGAAAATCGAACGCGTCCTTCTCACCGGCCGGCTGAATGCGGCAGCGAAACGCGAAGCGCTGGAAAAAATCGCCGATGGTTCGGCTAAAATCATCATCGGCACGCATGCATTATTCCAGGAAGAGGTGGAATTCGCCGATCTGGCGCTGGCGATTGTCGATGAACAGCACCGCTTCGGCGTGCATCAGCGCCTTGCCCTGCAAGGTAAAGGCCGGTTGCCGGATTTGCTGGTTCTCACCGCCACGCCCATCCCCCGCACACTCACCCTCACCTATTATGGCGACATGGATGTGAGCCGATTATTCGAGAAACCCGCAGGCCGGCCCGAAATCGACACCCGCACCATTCCGCTGGGCCGCCTTGATGAAGTAATGGAATCCCTGAAGCGCAAAATCGCGATGGGCGAGAAGACCTACTGGGTCTGCCCGCTGATTGAAGAGTCAGAAGAAGTCGATCTCGCCAACGCCACCGAGCGCTTCGAAAGCCTGAAGCGCATCCTTGGCCCCAAAAAGGTCCGCCTCCTTCATGGCCGCATGAAAACCTCTGAGCGCGACGAAGCGATGAAGAATTTCATCGAAGGCGAAGCCGATGTTTTGGTCGCTACCACGGTGGTGGAAGTTGGCGTCGACGTAAAAGCTGCGACTTTAATGGTGATCGAGCATGTCGAGCGTTTCGGCCTTGCCCAGCTGCATCAGCTACGCGGACGTGTGGGCCGCAGCGACCAGCCCTCGGCCTGTCTTTTGCTCTACGACGACCCCATCGGCGAAACCGCCAAGGCCCGCCTCAAAATGATGCGGCAAACGAATGATGGTTTTCTCATCGCCGAGGAGGATTTGCGCCTGCGGGGCCCCGGTGAAATGCTGGGCTCGCGTCAAAGCGGGTTGCCGGGCTTCCGCGTCGCCGATTTGTCGAAACATTCGGATTTATTGTTGGCTGCCCGTGACGATGCCAAGCTAATCATGGCGAAAGATGCCGGTTTGCAAGCCCCACGCGGCAAGGCCTTGCGCCACCTGCTTTACCTTTTACAATACGACCGGGCGATCAAAACGCTCCGCTCCGGATGATCATCAACTCCTCACTTCTGTACGTTATTCCCCTCGTCGCCCTCGCGCGCGCGGTGGAAATCGTGCTTGGCGAAATCAACGCCCGCACCATGCTGAAAGACGGTGGGCAGGAATTTGCCTCGTGGCAGCGCCTGCCTATCTTCGTTGCCTATGCGCTGTGGCTTTATTTCATAGCCAGGCTCACCCCGGAATATCTGCGGCCTGATGGATTCCTGATTGGAGTTTTCTTCCTATTGGAAGTCACCCGCTGGTGGGCCATGTCGCATCTGGGCAAATTCTGGACCACGCGCATTATCGTTATCCCCGATGCCACCCGGATCACGTCGGGTCCTTACCGTTTCCTCAGCCATCCCATTTATGGCGTTTTAGTGTTCGAGATCCTTGTGTTGTCCTTTGCTTTTCACCAGTACAGCCTTGGTTGTTTTTTTACGGGAATTGCGGCAGGGTGGGTTTACCTCCGCATGCGCGCCGAATCGCGCGCGCTGCAGATGATGCATTGAACACCAACCAAAAAGGCCTGCCATGCTTCGCTATGCTTTCCTTGCCCTTGCGCTGATCGTCGCTCCGCTCCCGCTTCTCGCACAAACGGCAGCGCCTGCCACAACCACCACGACCACAACGACGGTTGCGCCCGCGCCCACACCCGCGCCTACCATCACCGGCAGCGTGCCGCCTGCAACGGCTACGCCCACGCCTTCCGCACCCAATGTAGTGATCAATTCAACGACCGTTAAAGGACCTGCCGCCGTGACTACAACTACTGCTGTCATCAAAGACCCCGAGAACACCCTTTTCCTCGACACCACCTATGGCCGCGTGGTCATCCAGCTGCATCCCGAATGGGCACCTAATACCGTGGCGCGCATTAAGGCCCTCGTACGTCAGAATTTCTATGACGGCTTACTGTTCCACCGCGTGATCGACGGCTTCATGGCCCAAACAGGCGACCCCAAGGGCGATGGCACCGGCGGATCGGGCCAGAAGCTTAAAGCCGAGTTTAATCCCACGCATCATGCGCGCGGCATCGTTTCGATGGCCCGCGCCGCCGATCCGGATAGCGCCGACAGCCAGTTCTTTATCTGCACGGGCGATGCCGGCTTCCTTGATAACCAGTACACCGCCTTTGGGCAGGTGATCGCGGGCATGGAATTCGTCGACATGCTGCATAAAGGCAGCCGCGCCAATAACGGCATGGTCGCCCAGCCCGACAAAATCGTGCACATGCGCGTTGCGGCGGATGTGAAAGGCTAATGGAGGCAACCATGCGTGTGATGGTCATCGTCAAAGCCACCAAGGATAGCGAGGCAGGCCTCATGCCCCAGCCGGAGCTCTTTGTGGCCATGGGCAAGTTCAACGAAGAGCTTATCAAAGCCGGCATCATGAAGAGCGGGGACGGCCTGAAGCCATCATCCCAAGGCAAGCGCGTGGCTTTCAATGGTTCCAATCGCACAGTGATCGACGGTCCCTTCTCGGCAACCAGCGAGTTGATCGCCGGTTTCTGGCTGTGGGAGGTAAAGGATATGAACGAAGCCGTGGAATGGGTGAAGCGCTGCCCCAATCCCATGCCGGGCCCAAGCGAGATCGAAATCCGCCCCTTCTACGAGGCTGCCGACTTCGGTGAGGCCTTGACGCCGGAAGCCGCCAATATCAACGAGCGCAACCGGGAAAAATTGGCGCGCAGCTAAAACCTGCCGCCTAAAATCAAAAAGCCCCGCTTAATGGCGGGGCTTTTTTATGGGCGAATTTTACTTCGCGATTTGGGGCGTCATCGCCTGGCGTCTTTCGCGCGTCTGGGTGATGAGGGTTTCCAAGCCGTCCAGCGCCGAAAGCACTTCGTTGGCGCCGACCCAATCCTTCTGGCGCAGGCGGCTAAGCAGGCGGACGATGCCGAATTCCACTTCCTGCCCGGCGCGTTGCGCGAGCTTGTCGAATTCGGCGACTTCCTGCGCGGTATCCAGCACCGCCTGTAATTCCATGAGCAGTGGCGGGGGCGAAGGCGGCAGCGCCTCGCCCTTTTCCTCGGCATGCATCTCGATCCAGTAACGGCCGCGGCGCATGGGATCGCGTAGGGTTTCATAGGCTTCCGTCAGCGCCGCGCGATGCTTCTCGGCATAGGTTTTCTCGGCATGGCTTCGGATGGTGAAGCGTTCGCCCGAAAAGCTGCGCATGAATCCCGAGTAATTGCGCTCCAGCGCCTGCATATCGATATCGACGCTGCGCGGCAGGCCCAGGCGCTGGAAATGATCAAGCGCACGCACCGGCTGGATGCAGCCGCAATGATTGCAGAAACGCGCGCGTGTGGAGAGGCCCTCATGGCACATCCAGCAGCGAAAACCTTCCTGGGCAAATGGCAATTCAATAATCTTATCCATAACTATCCCCTCTTCTCTTCCTTAGGCCGCCGAAATCCGCTGTTGGCGCGGACGGCGGTAAAACTCGATCCACTTGTCGGCGAAAGATTCCAAATCTTCCTCCTTCGTGTCCCAACCAAAACTCACCCGTATGGCCTGCGTGGCCAAAATATTGCCTGCGCCCATCGCCTTCAGGACATGCGAAGGCTGCACCTTGCCGCTCGAACAAGCCGCGCCTGCGCTCACCGCAAAACCGGCAAGGTCGAAGGCCATGAGCTGCGTTTCATGGCTGACATCCGGCATGGCGACGGAAATGATGTTGCACACGCGCTGGGCCGACTGGCCGAAGATGATGCTCTCGGGGACTTCTTCCATCACGCGGGCTTCAAAGGCATTACGCCATGAAAGCCAAAGCGGCACGTGTTCCAGGTCTTCATCCGACAACTTCACCGCCTCGCCAAAGCCTGCAATACCAGCCACATTCTCGGTGCCCGCCCGGCGGCGCATTTCCTGACCACCGCCACTCATGAAGGGCTCGATCTCGGTATGCTCACGGACAATCAGTGCGCCGACGCCTTGCGGCCCTGCGATCTTGTGCGCGCAAAGGCTGATGCTGTCGGCACCAAGCTCTTCGAATGTGAATCCTAAACGGCCCACGGCGGCCACGGCATCGCTATGCAGGTGCGCACCATAATTTTTGCAAAGCGCGGCAGCTTCAGCCACTGGCTGTACCACGCCGGTTTCGTTATTCACGGTCATCACGCAAACCAGCGGGGGCTGTGGCGACAGCTTGAGAAGGGACTCTAAATGGTTGAGGTCCATGCGACCGTCTTTTTCGGCCCTGATTTGCTGAGCCTGCGGCGCGGCGTTCAAAATCGATGGATGCTCGATGGAAGAAACCAGAATGGGCCTGTCAGGAAAGGCGTGGATAATCGTGTTATTGGACTCTGTGGCACCGCTGGTGAAGATCACTTGAGCCGCTTTCACCCCGAAATGCCGGGCAATCGACTCGCGGGCCATGTCGACCTGCTGGCGCTGGCCGCGGCCAAAACTGTGCACGGAAGAGGCATTCCCCGTCTGGCGCGCGATAGCGTCGACGACTTCCCACACACCTCGCTTCAGAGGCGCGCTGGCACAATAGTCAAGATATACAGGGGCATAAGGGGCCATGTCTGAGGGTTAACATATCACAGATTGGACATGATTTTTACTTTCCTGATCTAGGGCTAAACTGGTTAATCCAAGGGTTGAGGAAAAGCGGGAAAAAGCCTCTGAAAACCGATGCTTATCAGTAATTTCTTGTATTCAGGGTGTTTGATTTCCTATAGTGCCGCCCGCAATTGGATCAGTCAGCTGTAAGGGGAATGTATGCCAGAAGTTCTATTTAATGGCCCCGCCGGGCGCCTTGAAGGCCGTTACACCCCCGGTAAGTCCCCCACCGCCCCCATCGCCCTTGTGCTTCATCCCAGCCCGCAGCATGGCGGCACGATGAACAACAAGGTTGTTTTCTCGGTCTACCAGACCTTCACCAGCCGCGATTTTGCCACCCTGCGCTTCAATTTCCGCGGCGTGGGCCGCTCTCAGGGCACGTATGACAAAGGCGAAGGCGAATTGGCCGATGCGACAAGCGCGCTCGACTGGCTGCAAACAGTGAATCCGCATGCCCGTAGCGTGTGGGTCGCTGGTTTCAGCTTTGGCTCATGGATCGGCATGCAGCTCCTGATGCGCCGCCCAGAAATCGATAGTTTCATCAGCATCGCACCGCCCGCCAATATGCTCGACTTCTCGTTCCTTGCTCCCTGCCCCACCTCGGGCATGATCATTCAGGGCGATCAGGACGAGATCGTGCCGGAAGCCGCGGCCGCCAAGCTCGTGCACAAGCTCTCGTTCCAGCGTGGAATCAAGATCGACTACCGCGTGATCCCGGGCGCCGACCACTTCTTCACCGACCAAATGGATGCCCTTCAGGGTGCGGTGCAGAGCTACCTCGATGCCGCCCTGTTCAACCCGGCCTCCATGGGCCTGGCGATGGCGGGCTAAAGGCCTCGCCTTAACTTTATTTCTACCTCTTTATTGCTCTAACGAATTGAAATCGCTCAATTCGTAAGGGATTGATATATCGTTACTTTTAAATGCTTTTAATGATTTCGTGGGAAAATTGCGCCGAAAGATCAAAGAGATATGGCGCGTCATCCACCTTTTACCGCAGAAGAGCTTTATGAGCTCAAGCAGGCGGGGCTTATCGCAAAGCTCACCAGCACGAACGATGCTGTCCGCCAAGAGGCCCTCTATCGCCTCGCCGTAACGCTCAATCAGGGCAATCGCGACCCCAAATATTTCGACGCACTGGTCGAAAAGATTGCGCGTCTTGGCCTTGCCGCGGAAGCCGGTGCCAATGCCGCTGATATTCCCTTCATCGGCGCAGGGCTTCTGGCCGAAGCGCGCCGCCGGGCCAAGCCCGTGCGCGAGATGCTTCAGCGCGCGCATGACCTCGTTTTCAATAACGCCATCAACGCAAAAGACGATGGCACCTTTGGGGTTGGCGCGCCGATCAAACAGGGAAAATCCACCACAGGCGATCCCAAGCCCTTCACGGCAGAAAATTTCTTCACCTGGGGCACCAAGGGCATCCTTGATCGCCTGAACGAACCCGACGCCAAGAAGCGCGCCCATTATCGCAACGAGATGCTGGAATTCGCCAGCCTGAATGACGACCAGATGAAGCTGTTCGCGCAGGATATTTACAGGCTCGGCAAAGCCAAGATGGACCGCGAAGTGAATGAAGCCTGGGCGAAGCTTTCGACGGATCCCGATGTGAAGGCCGACAAAGCCCTGCTGGCGCAAATCAAGTATGTCGCCGAGAAAGCGCGATGGAATCAGGGCGCTTCCTCGGTGGAGCAGATCGTGGGCCGCCTGCGCATGCTGCGCGCGGCGATGTTTGACCGCAAACTCGAAATGAACCCGGATGGTACGGTGGCCCTTGGCGGGGAATTTCCTCGCTTCGAAAAAACCAAGAAGGAGATGGCGGCAGCGGACGGCAAGGTCAAACCCGGCGATCCACCCGCCTATCCGAAAGCACCCGCTGTAGGCGCAGCGCCCACCCTCCCCCCATTACACCGGCCAAGCAAACCGCTGCGTATACGCCCGGCGAACTGAGCGCGATGGGCGAAGCAGGCCTTACTGAGGCGCTTCAAAACCCGGATGATGGCAAACGGCAGGAAGCGATCCTTCGCTTTTCCAAGATGCTCGCTGAGCGTGCTAAGAATCCCAGTGCCTACAAAGACGTCATGCTTGAGGCCGGCGTGAAAGGCTTCAAGGAGAGAAACCCGAAACTTCAGACTGTTATACCGGATCGCATTATAGGCTGGTGGGCCGGACGGCAGGTCAATAACGCCCAAGCAGCCCTCGATAAAGCACAGGACATCATTTTCAACGGCAAGATCGAGCGCGATCCAAAAACCGGCGCGATTACCATGGGTGATCCTTTGCCCAAGCCGACCGGTACCCTTACGCCGAAACCGGCCCAGGAATTCAATGCCAAAAATTTTGTCGACTGGGGCACAGCAGGGCTGATCGAAAGGCTAAATGATCCCAATCCCGCTACGCGTATGGCGTATCGCCAGCAGCTTTTCGAGCTTGGAAACAAGAGCGACGCTGAGCTTACGAAATTCGCCAACGATGCTTACAGGCTTGCTCAGGGGAAAATGAAAACCAGCATCGATGAGGCTTGGGCCAAGCTAGCCAAGGAACCCAGCGTCGCCAACGACAAGGCGCTTAAAGCCCTGCTGGAGAAAACCGGCGAAATCGCACGCTATGACAGCGGCGCTTCCTCGCCCGAGCAGATCAAGGCGCGCCTGCTTGGAATCCGCTCGGCGCTGTTCGACAAGAAGATCGAGATCAACGGCAGCGACATGAAAATCGCAGGCGACTTGCCGCGCGGCACGGCGACCAAGGCCGTCCTCGCCCATTCTCAGAATGTCGACCTCGCGCGCATCGAAAAGCAGGGTGGCACGCAACTGGCGGGAATAACGCCGGGACCCATCACCACGGCATCCACGCCCACCCCTACTTCGGATGAAGACCGTCGGAAGCGTCTAGCAGCAGCGCAAAAGGAGCAAAGTGGGCTAGTAACAAAAGCGGCTCAATTGAAGCAGCAGTTGAACGCCCAAGTAGCTGGCATTAAAGGTGTGCCAGAAACGATTGAGGATAACGGCAAAACGATCCGGGATCTAATTACTAAATATGGCAAGGCTTGGGGCAAAACTCCGGAGGACGAAGATGCCCGCACGGGCACCGTCATGGGCACCGTGAGGGGGGGGCCACCTTGGACAATCAGCTATGACAAAAACCGAGTACTGCAAAACTTTGTCTCAACAGACGGCAAAGTCTTTCATCTTTCGAGCGAGACTGATCGGGCGAAGCTGGAAGAAATGGCAATAAAGAACAAAGCCGCTTTTCTTGCACTTAAACTGGACGCCAATCCCTATCTGGAAACGATCGCACCGTATAAAGCATACAAAACCCAGATGACGCAGGTCGAAAAACGCCAAAATGAAATAAAAACAGAGCTCGCTACGCTGCAAAAGCCAGTCGCCAATGTACAGACGACCTCGACGCAGCCGCGGCCTAAACCCCAAATGCCGCGCCCCATGGGAACAGCTCAGAATTCGGCCCCCCCTCCGCCCGTAGCCCAGCAGCAAGGCAAGCCCGTCGCCAGCAGGAATGCCGCGCTGACTCCGGCGGCGCTTTCACCGGCCCGCCGCAAGGAACTCATCGAAATGTCGAAAGCCTATCTTACGGGCGAGGGCATGAAGGACAGCTACAAGACTGCCGAGGCCCGCAAGCAATTCGGCCTCCAGCTCGCCGCGATCCTGCATGTGGATCCGAAGAATGGTCTCGATGATGGAATCGTTGGCCGGCGCATGAAGCAGGCCGCACTCGATTACCTTGCCAAGGAACACGTGACTGTTCCTGCCAAGAAAAAACCTGAAGCCGCCGCCCAGCAGGGCCGCTAGTTTTTCCGCCCGGTAGTGGATGGGTAGCTGATCGGCAGTTTTTTCAAGACGCGTGCTGCCAGATAAGCAAATGCCTCGGCCTCCATCGCATCGCCGTTCAGCTTTTTATCTTCGACTTTTATCACTGTGACGCCAGAAGCCTTGGCAATGGCCTGCATCAGCGTTTTGTTTTTCCGCCCGCCACCCGTGATGGCCAATAGTTTGGGTTTTTTCGGCAAGTGCCTGAGCGCGGCAGCGATGGACTGCGCCGTCATGGCCGTCAGCGTGGCCACGCCATCGACAGCATTCAAATGTCGCGGCACAAAACGGGAAAATTCATCGCGATCGAGGGATTTGGGCGGCTTGCGTACGAAAAAAGCATCCTTGAGGAACACTTTCACATGCTTCCTATCAACGCGCCCCTTGCGCGCCAAGGCGCCATCACGGTCGAAAGCCTTGCCGGTGTGCTTCAACACCCAATCGTCGATCAGCGCGTTGCCGGGACCGGTGTCGAAAGCGATGAGGTTCTTGCCGTCGATGTAGGTGATATTCGAAACCCCGCCGATATTGATAAAGGCGCAAGGCTGCGGCCAGCCAGATGCCAGCGCCTGATGATACACGGGTACCAAAGGCGCACCCTCCCCGCCCGCCCTCACATCGTCACTGCGAAAATCCCACACCGCAGGGATGCCGGTGAGCTTTGTCAGCAGTTTTCCATCGCCGATCTGCACAGTAATTTTCTTGGCAGGCGCATGGAACAGCGTATGGCCATGAAAACCGAGAGCATCGGCTTTCACTCTGCGCTTCTTCAAAAATGCCTTCACAGCACCGGCATGTAGTTGAGTAAGCTCTTTCTCCAGTTTTGGCGCAGATTTCTTGCCAAGCGCGGCTTTCAGCTTTTTGCGGAAGGCAGACGTATAGGGAACGCTGAGGAACGCGCCACGCCTCACCTTTTTCAGCCCATCGGTTTCGATATACGCCACGTCGATCCCGTCCATCGAGGTGCCACTCATTAATCCCAGCAGGCGGTAGAGGCCGTTTTTAGGCTGGGGCACGGGGCGGCTTTGCTTGGGCATGGGCTTTCCTTGGGGCTGGCCGCATGTTAAAAAGCGGCATGCAAAACTTCAAATCCGATTTCCTCAAAACGCTGCAAGCCCGCAGCTATATTCATCAGATCACCGATGGCGCCGCGCTCGACGAAGCCGCGACCAAGGGTGTGGTGACAGCTTATATCGGTTTTGATGCCACGGCAGATTCGCTGCATGTCGGCAGTCTGGTGCAAATTATGCTCCTGCGCCGCCTGCAGCAAACGGGCCACAAGCCCATCGTCGTTATGGGCGGTGGGACAACCAAAGTCGGCGATCCTTCCGGCAAGGATGAATCCCGTCAGCTTCTCACCGACGAGCAGATCAAGGCCAACATCGCCTCGATCAAGAAGATTTTCGAGAATTACCTCACCTTCGATAATTCCAAGACCGGCGCGATCATGATCGATAATGCCGAATGGCTCGACACCCTCGGCTATATTCCTTTCCTGCGCGAGGTGGGCCGCCATTTTACCATCAACCGTATGCTCACCTTTGACTCGGTGAAGTTGCGCCTGGAGCGCGAGCAGCCGCTTACCTTCCTTGAATTCAATTACATGGTCATGCAGGCCTATGACTTTGTGGAACTCTACAAGCGCCACAACTGCACGCTGCAAATGGGCGGGTCGGACCAGTGGGGCAATATCGTCAATGGCACCGAGCTTGGCCGCAAAACGGCAAATGCCGCGCTGTTCGGACTCACCTCGCCGCTGATCACCACCGCTTCGGGCGCCAAGATGGGCAAAACCGCCGCGGGCGCCGTGTGGCTGCGGGCCGACAAGCTCAGCCCCTATGATTACTGGCAATACTGGCGCAACACCGAAGACGCCGATGTGGGCCGCTTCCTGAAGCTGTTCACCGACCTGCCGCTGGATGAAATCGCACGGCTGGAGAAACTGCCGGGCAACGAGATCAACGAAGCCAAGAAAGTCCTCGCCTTTGAAGCCACCAAGCTTTGCCATGGCGAGACTGCCGCCAAGCAGGCAGCTGAGCGCGCGCGCAACGAATTTGAAAAAGGCAGTCTTGCCGCCGACACCACCGAAGTCCAGATCAGCAAGGCCTCTGCCGCCAATGACACGCTGGTGGATATCCTTGCCGGCCATGGCCTTACGGCTTCAAAAGGCGAAGCAAAGCGACTCATCGAAGGCGGCGGCGTGAAGGTCAACGATGTGGCCGTGAAGCTGGGAGAAAAGCTCCCCGCCGGGAATGAGTTCAAGCTTTCCATCGGAAAGAAAACCCACCGCCGCCTGAAAATTGTTTAATGCACCACCGGCGGATTAGGTGACGTCGCGGCAGGTGGCGGGGTCGGCTTCTTTTCCTTCGCGATATTAGGATCGGTGAAAAGAATATCGCGGATGATGCCGGGCGCTAAAATCGATACCGGGTTTACCGTCACCACCGGCTTGGTCAAAGGCCCTTTCACCGTATAGGTGGCGGCAAACAAGCCATGGCCATTGCCGCCTGTAAGAATATCGCCAATCACCGGGATGGCGCCGATGATCTTGCTGATGAACTCAATCGGAATGACCTGCCCCTCCAGATTGACCCTGTAATTGACGAGATCAATCTTGCCCGCGGCCGTAAGACCCAGCGTGCCGGTAGAGGTGTTGGCTTTCGTGAAAATAAACGAGTCCTTATTCCAGATATATTCGCTGCTGAGGTCACTAAATTGCAGACTGGTGCGGCCAAGCGCGTCCTGCCCATCGGGCGAAATGGCGCCCAGCACCGTAAGCAGGAAGGGCATGTCGCTTACCCGGAAATCCTTCAGCTTGATATGACCGAAAATGGAGCGCAGCACGTCATTCGGATCGCTGGAGCCATCCATGTTGAGCTTCCCGCCCTTCACCGTATCGGTGACATCGAGCGAGCGCAGGACATTGCCAAGGTTAGGTGTATTGACCTCCACCAGTGTGCGGGCACCTTGTGGGCCAAGCGTGAAGTTGAAAGGTGTTTGCTCGACCGCTACCGTCGCGATATTCAGCAGCGCCCAGCCGTAGGAATCGCGCGTGCCTTTGACGGTGGTATTGCCGAACTCGGCATTCGCCCCCGTAATGAGCCGGTTGACCTGTACGTTGAGGCGCAACGGGGTGACCACTTCCGCGGGCTTCCGGGCTTCGATTTCGCCCACAACGGTTTTATAACGCTCCGTTGGCCGGACTTCAAAGAAACCGCTGACATCAAGCGCATCACCTGTCAGCGACCATTGCGGCACATTGTCGCTGCCACGCAGGAAGTCGAGGCGAGCTTTTGTTTTACCGATCACCAACGGATCGAGCGTGAGCTTGGTCAGCACTTTGCCGGTGGAATCGAAATTGCCCTGACCTTTCACGTTCAAACTCTGGCCGCTGAGATCGATCTTGCTAAGGCGTGGCGGCGAGCCACCACCCCAATCGAGCCCGATGGCGATATTGGCCGAAGCGCCTGCGATCTTGTGATAGCTCACATCGGGAATGTCGAGGCTCGATTTCGTGGCATCGGCGGAAATGGAAAGCTTCGAAAGGTTCTCGTAGCGGTCATAAACAACGGTGACCGGCATAGGATCGCTGCTGATAGGGAATTCGACGCCGAATTTTACCGCGCTCTGCGCCTCGGTCGTGGCGTTGGCCACGCCATGGCTCAGCGTTTCGCCTTGAGCGGGTTGGAACTTCTCGTCCCAGCGCACATGCGCGGGAACGCCATTCACGGTCGCCTCACCGTCAATGGAAAGCTGCTTGGTATCCACGCCCAGCGAAACGTTGGCATTGGTGATGGAAAGGAGATCGACGATTTTCTTGACGCCCACATTGATGAGCTTCACTTCCGCCGAAATGCCCATTTGCTCGAGTAAAAGCGCCTTGAGCAGAGGGAAAGACGTTTTAATCACACCTTCCATAGTGCCGCTGACAACGGCAGGATCGATCTTCATCTTGTCGGCGTATTTCAGCGGCGGACGATTGAGGATTTTCATCGTATCCTGCGCCGGGCCCGCCAAATGCGCTTCGATCGTCGCGATCTGATCCTCGGCATCGAGCCCGCTGATAATCATATGCGAGGGCTTCAGCTTCACCGGCCCCACTTCGCCGCCCAAAACATCGATGTCGAAGTGGTGCGTATCATATTTCGCCGTGGCCGAGGCGTTTTCAATCGGCGGCAGCGGCTCCCAGTAGCGCACCTCCGTCTGTTTCAGGCTGATCGTGCCGTCCAGCCGGTCCAGCTTGGTGTTCTTGAAATCGTCGCCGGGGATGGAAGCGTCGATATTGGCGGTCAACTCGTCCGCCAAGCCGTGCTTCATGTTTTCAAGGATCCACACGCGTGCATTGGGCGCCGCGCTTTCGGGCCAATACATCGGCAAATCTTCAAGCCGGAGGTTGGAAAGCTTGAGCTGAGAGTTCAGCGTGCGCACGTCGCCGTCGAACTTTACCTTCACCGCCGCGCCCAAGGTCACCTTTTCCATTTCCACCGTCACGGGCTCGATGGACAGGGTTTTGCTCGAAGCGGTATAGGCGGCCGCGACCGTCGCCTTCTTCATCTTCAAGGGCGCGGAGAAATAATCCGGCACACTAATAGCGCCCTCGCCCATCACAAGGTTGAGCATGCCGGTTTTCACGTCAAGGTCGTCGCTGAACACCAGCGTCACTGCACCGCTAAGGCGCGCGGTGCTGTAGTCAGCCACCTTGAAGGGTAGGGACGCCATGGTGAACATCACAGGGTCGATATCGGTGAAGGACATCACCGCATGGAATAGTTTTTCCTTGTTGGAATAACGCAGGCTGAGGTCGATATCGGTTTCCAGCTTGTCCTTGGTGATATGCAGCTTGGCCGAGCCTTCGTGGTCGGAATTCACTCGCTTCATGGAAAGAAGCGGCATGCTGAAACTCCACATTTCATTATGCGGCTCATCGATCAGCGTTACCCCGGCATCTTCGATGGTGAAGTCCGAGAACAGGCCCAGCGCCCCGCCATGCGCGCCGCGCGCCAAGGTCTTTAACTGATCGCGCAGGCCTTCTGCCGTCAGCGTCGTTTCTTCATCGCGCTCGAGGATATTGGAATCCCCCGCCTGCAACGCACCGAGGCGCAGCTTATTCTGGGCATCGATGCGCAGATGGACTTGCGGGTGCCGCACCGTGACCACCCAGGGCGAATGCTCTTTATGAAAGTAGCCAAAAGGCGAAAGCATCAGGACAACTTCCGGGACGTCCGAAACTTTCTGGCCCAGCGCGTCTTGGAACTGCACGCCGTTCATTTCCAGCACGACCTGATGGTTGATGCTGTCCCAATGCAGCGTGCTCTGGTTCACCTTCGCCATGATGCCGTATTTCGGCTGCGACAGTGCCCGCTCGACCCATGGCGTGAGGCTCGTGGTCGTTACCGGCCCCATCATCAGCCGCGCGACGGCGACCGCGATCAGCAGAGCCAAGAGCGCCACAAAGGCCATCGTCACATTGAAGATACGGAGCAAAATGATACGCAAAGCGCGACCTAGTTTAACGGCATTGCAGAGAGAGCCGGGAGGGATTAAACACGTGGGCTTATCAGTTTAAAACCTTGAACCGATTTGCCTAGAAGGAGAATGTTAGCATGCCCGCTACCCGTAAATCCCCCGTTAAAAGCCGCAAATCACCTGTGCAAAAGAAAACCGCCGCGCCTGCGAAGAAGCCTACCAAGGCCGCAAAGAAGGCGCCCGATTTCAGCCTCCCGGGAATCAAGGGCAATGTTTCACTGAAGGAATTAAAGGGCAAAAAGGTTGTGCTGTATTTCTATCCCAAGGACGATACCTCGGGCTGTACCAAGCAAGCCTGCACCTTCCAGGACAACATGCCGCAGTTCAAGAAAGCGGGCGTAGAAGTGATCGGCGTGTCGAAGGACGACATGAAGAGCCACCAGAAATTCGCCAAGAAGTACAAGCTCGGCTTCAACCTTGTTTCCGACGAAAATCTCAAAGCCGCCAAGGCCTATGGCGCTTGGGTGGAAAAGAGCATGTATGGCCGCAAATACATGGGCATGGACCGCTCCACATTCCTCATCGATGAAAAAGGCCAAGTCGTCCAGGAATGGCGCAAGGTGAAAGTCCCCGGCCATGTCGAGGAAGTGCTGAAGGCCGCCAAGAAGATGTAAGGTATGCCGCAGGCAAAGCTGCTCAGCGTAAATCCCAACCAGCCCGATGCAAAAATCATCGCCGAAGCGGCGGCGGTTTTGAAATCGGGCGCGCTGGCGGCTTTTCCGACGGAAACGGTCTATGGCCTCGGCGGCGACGCGACAAACGACAAAGCCGTCGCGGCGATCTTCGAGGCCAAGGGCCGCCCCTCGTTCAATCCCCTTATCATCCATGTCGCGAAGGTTGATCAGTTGCGCGGCCTGGTGACGCTGGATGAACGCGCAGAGGAGTTAGCTACCGCTTTCTGGCCGGGACCGCTGACGTTGATTCTGCCACGCGCAGATAGTTCCCCGGTTTCACGCCTTGCCAGCGCGGGCTTGCCGAATTTGGCGGTACGCATTCCTTCGCACCCCGTGGCGCAGGCACTCCTTAAAGAGGCCGGTATTCCAGTGGCTGCGCCCAGCGCCAACCGCTCGGGCTCTCTCAGCAGCACCACGCCCCTGCATGTGATGGAATCTTTGGGTGACAGGCTCGGGCTGATTTTGGGTGCAGGCAAATCACCCGTGGGTGTGGAATCCACCATTCTTGATCTCACCAAGAATCCTGCTGTGCTTCTGCGGCCGGGCGCGATCACGAAAGAGCAGATCGAAGGCGTAATCGGCCCCGTGCAGCAATCGGGCGGCAATGCTGCGCAGCCCAATGCCCCCGGACAGCTGGAAAGCCATTACGCGCCCAGCGCACTCGTGCGGCTTGAAGCCAAAAGTGCAGGCGCGGATGAAAACTTCCTCCTCTTCGGCGCGGAAATGGGAATCACCGGCGGCAAAAAGCGCCTCAACCTCAGCCCCACCGGCGATTTGAACGAGGCGGCCGCCAATTTATTCGCTATGCTGCATGAGTTGGATAGTCCCGGCATCAAGGGGATCGCCGTCATGCCCATACCCGAAACAGGCTTAGGCATCGCCATCAATGACCGGCTGCGCCGCGCGGCCGCCCCGAGGTCAACATGATGTTTCCCGCCGCGCTTTTCGAGAAATTCAGCGCCATTGTCGGCCCCACCGGCATGATCCGCACGGGTGCGGACATGGAACCCTATATGAAGGAATGGCGCGGGCGGGTGACGGGCAAGTCGCCTTGCGTTTTACTCCCCCAGAATACATACCAGGTTGCCGAGATCGTAAAGCTCTGCGCCCAGCACAAGGTACCGCTGGTACCGCAGGGCGGAAATACCGGCCTTGTCGGCGCAGGCGTGCCGACCGAGAACGGCGATATGGTTCTCCTCAGCCTCAAGCGCATGAATAAAATTCGCGCGCTGGATGCCGAAGATTTCAGCATGGTCGCCGAAGCCGGGGTGATCCTTGTGCCCACGAAAGAAGCAGCCGCTGCAAAGAACCGCCTTTTGGCTATGACGCTGGCTTCGGAAGGCTCGGCCTGCATCGGGGGGTTGATCGCGGCGAATGCCGGCGGCTCTTATACCCTGCGCTACGGCAATATGCGCGAGCAGGTTCTTGGGATTGAGGCCGTAATGGCCGATGGCAGCGTATTCAGCGATCTTCGTGCCGTGCGTAAGAATAATAGCGGCTATGATTTGAAGCAGCTTTTGATCGGCTCGGAAGGCACGCTTGGCGTGATCACTGCCGCCACGCTGAAGCTCTGGCCGCAGCCGGAGAAGCTGGAAGCGGCACTGATCGCCCTGCCCAACCCTGCGGCGGCGATTACCGCGCTTGGCGTGCTGCGCGAAGCGACGGGCGACCGGCTTTCGGCTTTTGAACTGATGCCACGCGTGGCGATTGAAAGTGCAGTAAAATTCATTCCCCGCCAGCGCGAGCCATTTGCGCAACCCCACCCATGGATCGCTTTGATTGAAACACATGAGGCCAAGGGCCATTCCACGCTGGAAAGCGCCGTGGCGCGTTTGATTGAAAGGAATATCTGCCCCGATGCCGTTTTGGCCCAGAATACCGCGCAGGTGAAGGGCTTCTGGGAGCTCCGTGAGGCGATCGTAGAGGCACAGAAGCATCTCGGCATTTCCTTCAAGCACGATGTGTCGGTGCCGGTGGGGCGTATCCCCGAATTCATGGAAAAAGGCTCGAAGCTGGTGGAAAAGCAAATTCCCGGCACGGTGATCTATGCCTTCGGCCATGCGGGCGACGGCAATATCCACTTCAATCTCGGCCAGCCTAAGGGCATGGCGGCGGAAGAATTCACGGCCAAGCGGGAGCCCATCGCGGCCGCAATCCATGATCTGGTCTTAAGCCTTGGGGGCGCCATCAGCGCCGAGCATGGCATTGGCCGTTTCAAGCGCGAGGAATTCCTGCGCACTACCCCGCGCGAGCAGGTGGAAGCCATGCGTGCGGTGAAACGCGCACTCGACCCGCAGGATATCTTCAATCCCGGCGCGGTTATTTAAAGTATCTTGCTTTCTTGGGTGCCCTTCAGCGCATCGTTGATATGCGACTGCGCCATGATCATGGCGTTAAAGAGCGTATCTGCCGTAAAGCTCGCGGTGCGGGTAAATGCCGCAACAGCCGCGGGTACAGCCGGTGTAGAAGCCGTCTTATCGACGGGCGCCACATAAAGCGATGGCGAAAGCTCGGCCATATCGCGCTTGGGCAGGTCGAACCAGACTTTGTTGTCATTATTGTTTACCGCCACAACCGAGTTCGAAGCCGGGGCGCTGTCGTCGTCTTGCGCGAAGCGACTGGTGTCGTGGTTATTAAACTTGGCGGCGAAGCGGTGATAGATTTCCTTGAAGCTCAAAGCCCGGCCCGACTTGTTGTAGAACACCGAAGGATTGCTGTCGGCGGCATCGGGCAAAACATCTGCCGCTTCCGCGTTGGGCGAAGCGCGCATATTCTTGATGAAGCTCGCCGCGCCGCCCGCACCAAGGAAATGCGCAAGATAGAGTTCGGTGGATCCGATGCGGCCGCCCACCTTGGCGTCGAGATAGTCTTTATTCTCGCGGGTGTATTCGGCGGCCATAGCGGCGTTCAGCACCGGGTCGTGCCGTAAGTTCAAAATCTTCTCGCGGGCGGCTTTATCGCTGACGGCCAGCTTGCCATCTTTCATGATAATGGCGTCGGCCTCGTCGCCAAGCCCGTAATCCTTGCCGTGCTCTTTTACCATCTGAAGCCAGGTTTGTTTTACGAACTGGAACAATCCGGTAGCGCTGCTGGTTGAAGCCTTGGCTGAGGGATTCAACCCGCTTTCCTGGTCGGCTTTGTTCAGGAGATAGGCAAAATCCACCCCCGTCCGGGCGCTGGCCATGCGAATGGCGCCCACGACGTTGGGTTTCCCGGCATCATGGATGTGCTGGGTTTTGTGGGTGTAATTGCCTATTTCCCCGAATTGGCCCTCATGCATGGCCATTGTTCTCCTCTGCTCCCTTAACCCTTTCTTCGCAAACCCCGTGCCAACTTAAGGGGACGGGAGCTTTTGCCAGCGAATTCCATGACTTACCGCCCGCCGCTCGAAGATATTCGATTCATCCTGAAGGAGTTGGTGGGCTATGAACGCCTCGCCGCCCTGCCCGGCTGCGATGGCGTGAATGAGGAGCTGGCTGCCGCAATTCTGGAAGAGGCCGGCAAACTGGCCGCCGAGACCTTCGCCCCTATCAACCAGAAGGGTGACCGGCTGGGCCTGCGCTTCAACGGTGGCGATGTGAAGGTGCCCGATGTCAACCGTGCTGCCTACAAGCTCTATGTCGAAGGTGGCTGGAACGGCCTTTGTTTCGCCGAGGAATTTGGCGGGCAGAATCTTCCCTTCACGCTCTCCATGGCAGTGCAGGAAATGTTGCAGGCGGCCAATGTGTCGCTCTCGCTTTGCGGATTATTGAATCAAGGCGCCTGCGAATTGCTGAGCGAGCATGGCACGCCCGAGCAGAAGAAAAAGTATTTGCCCAAATTGGTGACCGGCGAATGGACCGGGACCATGAACCTGACCGAGCCGCAGGCGGGCTCCGATGTCGGCGCGGTGCGCTGCAAGGCATGGAAAGAAGGCGACCATTACCTTGTGCAGGGCACCAAGATTTTCATCAGCTACGGCGAGCACGACCTTGCGGAAAATATCATTCATCTTGTATTGGCGCGGCTGCCGGACGCGCCGCCCGGAACAAAAGGTTTGTCGCTGTTTTTGGTGCCCAAAATGATGGTGCCGTCGAACGCGCGCAACGATGTGCGCTGCGTTTCCATCGAACACAAGCTCGGCCAGCATGCCAGTCCCGCCTGCACTTTAAGCTTCGGGGATAATGGCGGCGCCTATGCCGAGATCGTGGGTCGGGAAAACGGCGGCATCGAAGCCATGTTCGTGATGATGAATAACGCCCGTCTCGGCGTGGGCGTGCAGGGCCTCGCGCTTTGCGAACGCGCAACACAGGCCGCAGCTGAGTTCGCCCGTGGCCGGGTGCAAAGCCGCCCGATCAACGATCCTAAATCTCCACCGGTCACCATCATTCATCACCCCGATGTGCGGCGCATGCTCATGACCATGAAAGCGCAGATCTGCGCTGCGCGGGCGCTGTCCTATAGCGCCGGACTTGCGGCCGACCAGGCCAAGCGCACCGAAAGCATGGAAGCGCAGGCGCGGGTGGATTTGCTGACCCCTATCGTAAAGGCATGGCTGACCGACCTTGCCAACGAAATTACTTCGCTGGCCGTGCAGGTTTACGGCGGCATGGGCTTCGTGGAAGAAACCGGCATTGCGCAGCATATGCGCGATGCGCGCGTGCTCAGCATTTACGAAGGCACCAACGGCATCCAGGCCAATGACCTGTTGTTCCGCAAGCTAATGCGCGATAGCGGCAAGGCCTATGGCGATTACGTGAAGGAAATGCGCGAGGCGGCAGATAAGCTAAAAACTCAGACCGGCGACGATGCTTCCGCCATCACCTATGCGCTCAACCTTTCGCTCAACCATTTGGAAGAAGCGGCGAAATACCTGCTGGTAAAAGTGCGCGAAGATGCCGAAATCGCGGCGCTGGCTGCGGCGCCCTTTCTGCGGCTCTTTGCCCTCGCCGCCGGCGGCGCGCAGATGGCCCGTTTGGCCGAAGCCAGCCTGAAACAAGGCGGGAATGCCACCTACCTCGTCATGGCCCGCTTTTACGCCGAAAGCATCCTGCCGCAGACAGGCGGCCTGCTCCCTGCGATTTTAAAGGGTCAAAGAGGCGTTTTAGGCCTTAAAGCCGAGGATTTTTAGCTGGATTTAGGCCTCGGCTATTCGCTATTCTCCGGGCCTGAAAATTAAGGATTACGCCCATGGCAAAAGTTAAAAACGCAATTCACATGGTGAGCTCGGAAGGCACCGGCTTCTTCTACACGACCAAGAAGAATCCCCGCAAAGCCGAGAAGATGAAGCTGCGCAAGTATGATCCCGTCGCTCGCAAGCATGTCGAGTTCACGGAATCCAAGATCGCGCGCTCGAAGAAGTAAGCTGGGGCGGCGGCGGCCATGAATTACCGCCACGGCTATCACGCCGGCTCTTTAGCCGACATCGTCAAGCACATCACCCTTTCCCATCTCATGGCGCGGCTCTGCGCCAAGGAAACGCCGCTCTGCGTCATGGATACGCATGCCGGCGCAGGCAGCTATGACCTGCGCGCGCCCGAAGCCGAGAAGACCGGCGAGGCCAAGCAGGGCGTATTCCCCTTCGGCAAGCTGCCGGAAAGCCCGGCGCTGGCTCCTTTCCAGGAAGTCCTGAAAAAATGGAACCATGGCATCATGTTCGGCCCGGCTTTCCAGCCGGAAATGCTGGGCAACTACCCCGGTTCGCCCGCCGTGGTGCGGCATTACCTGCGCCCGCACGACCGCTTTATAGCCATTGAAAAGCACCCGGAGGAAATGAAGAAGCTGAAAAAGCTTCTGGGCTTTGAGAAGAACATCCAGCTTCACCAGCGCGACGCGTTCGAGGCCATGGGCGCCCTCCTGCCCCCACCGGAAAAGCGCTATCTGGTGTTCATGGATCCGCCTTTTGAAGAGCGCGACGAGATGGACAAAAGCGTTCAGACCATCCTTAAAATCTGGCCGCGCAACAGCACGGCGGTTTTTGCGCTGTGGTACCCGATTGTCGACGATGTGGCGATCGCACGGATGAAGGAATACCTCGCCGCCGGGCCGATGAAAAAACTGCTCTGCATCGAGGCCGAATACGCGCCGGAGATGAACATGCGCGGCTGCGGCATGATCCTCATCAACCCGCCGTGGCAGATCGATATAGACGTGCAGGAAACCTTCAAAAAGCTGCGCCCGCTATTCGGCGAAGTCGCGCCGCAGACCGAATGGCTTAAAAGCGCGGCTTAAGCGCCAATAATCCAGCGTACCATTTGCGGTAAATGTGTTCCGCCTGCGCGGATCTTCCTTAACAGCAACGCCAGCACCATCATCAGCGCGACCAGTGCGGCGTAATAAGGCAGCGCCTGCACCTCGTGCATGTCATGAAGCCAGCCGCTATAAACGCGTCCTAGGATGAAGGAATGCGCGATATAGACGAACAACGCGCATTCGCCCAAAGGACGGAACCAGCCCCACAGATCGGCCTCGGGCCGAATGTCGATCAACGCCAGCATCACCAGCACAAACCCCAGTGACAGCAGCATGAAGCCCGCCGTGACGGGATAGAAAATCTCGGAATAGCCGAAGCGGGAATAAAGCGGGCCCGAATAACCGGAAAAAAGAATGGCGCCGACCACCAGCATCATACTGCCCACCGCGCCCATGCCGCGCGCCGGTTTCGATGCAGGCCCATCCCAGCGCAGACGACCTATGGCCACACCGGACAGCATGGTGCCCAGCCACGGGAAAAGTGGGAACCAGCCATCGATCAGCCAGTGATTGAGGATACTGGTCTGCCCTTTGATGATATGGGTGAGTTTTCCATCGAGGGTAAATTCGGTGGGATACGGCGTATAACCCAGCAGCTGCTGCAGGAAAGGCGTGGCGATATAGATCGCGCAAACAATTGCCGCCGTGGCTTTCACTGGTAATTTGGCCGCGAGATAAGCCACCGGCAGGCCCACACCGATAAGATAAAGGACATCCACCGTGGTAAAGGGCTTAAGACTCCACGCCCCCATGTCGATCAGCGCAGCCACGACAAGGATAAACACCCCGCGCCCAAGATAATAAGCGAAGCCCTTAGAGGGGTTTTTCCTTACCCCCAGCGCCACCATCATGCCCGCAAGGGTGATGAAAGTCGGCGCGGCCATGCTGCCAATGACGCGATAGAACCATGAATGGGGCTCGGTGATAAGCGGCCCCATATTGGCAAAAATCATGATAAAAATGGCGATGCCGCGCAACGCATCCACGGAGATGTCGCGCGATGGGGTTTTCATTTACGGGAACAGCGCGAGCGCTTCGAGGCCCAACGCCTCATCCCAGCCCTGCATCACGTTCATGTTCTGCACGGCCTGGCCAGAAGCGCCTTTTACGAGATTGTCGATGGCGCTGACCAGAATAGCCCGGCCCGGCACGCGGTCGGCAAAGACGCCGATCATGCAGGTATTGGTGCCGCGCACATGCCGCGTGGCGGGCGAAACGCCCTCAGCCATCACCTTCACAAATTTCTCTTTGCCATAAGCCTTCTGCAACTCGGCGCGCAGGTCATGGGCTGTTTTGCCGGGCGCAAGGCTTACGTAAATGGTGGAAAGAATGCCGCGGTTCATGGGCATGAGATGGGGTGTGAAGGTGGTTTTGACGCCCTTCCCTGCCGCTTCACTGAGGCCCTGCTCGATCTCGGGCGCATGGCGATGCGCGGCGATACCATAGGCATGCACACCTTCCGCCGCCTCGGCATAGAGGTTACCGAGCTTCAGTTCACGACCCGCGCCCGTAATGCCCGACTTGGCGTCGATGATGATATCGCCGGGCTCAATCAGCTTGGCCTTCAACAGCGGCGTCAGCGGCAATTGCGCGCTGGTGGGATAGCAGCCGGGATTGGCCACCAGCCGTGCCACTTTCACCTTATCGCGATAAAGCTCGGTGAGGCCATAGACCGCCTCTTTCTGCAAATCCACCGCGCGATGCGCATGGCCATACCATGTGGCGTATTCGTTGATGTCTTTGAGGCGGAAATCGGCGGAAAGATCGATCACCTTCACATTTTTAGGGATCGCGGCGATGACTTCCTGCGTCGTGCCATGCGGCAGGCAGCAGAAGGCAAGGTCGATGTTCTTCCAGTCCAACGCATCGATCTTGACGAGGTCCGGCAGGCCCTCGAAGGCAAGGTTGGGCAGCACGGCCGCGACCGGTTGGCCAGCGTTCTTTTCTGCGGTGAGAGCCGTGATCTGCGCGTGCGGATGGCGCAGCAGGATGCGGAGCAGCTCCGCCCCGGTATAGCCGCTGGCGCCAAGGATCGCGATCCGGATTTTGCCTGTATTAGCCATGTTAACACTCTCGCACTGGGAAAGACGGGAACGCAAGACTCGTATTCATTGCGCCCAAAAACCAAACGGCCCGCTTTTGAGGGCGGGCCGCTCGATACCAAATCGCAAACGATATTAGCGTTTGCTGAACTGGAAGCGGCGACGCGCCTTGACGCGGCCATACTTCTTTCGCTCGACCGCACGCGGATCGCGGGTAAGCAGACCCGCCTTCTTCAGGGGGCTACGGAGTTCGGCTTCAAGATAGGTGAGCGCGCGGCTGATGCCGTGCTTCACGGCACCGGCCTGGCCCGAAAGACCGCCGCCAGCCACCGTGGCTTCCACGTCGTACTGCCCGGCGCGGTTGATTACCTTGAAAGGCTGGTCGACGATCATCTGCAGCACGGGGCGCGCGAAATACACCTTCACGTCGCGACCGTTGATGGTGATCTTGCCCTTGCCCGGCTTGACCCAGATGCGGGCCGAGGCGTCCTTGCGGCGGCCCGTGGCATAGGCACGGCCCTTGGCGTCGATACGCTGCTTGGGCGCAACATTCGTTTCCTCGCGCTTGGGGCGCAGGGCTTCGATGTCGCTGATGGCTTTAATGGCGGCGGTCATTGTGCGCGGCTCCGTTTATTCTTGGGATTGCGTTTTCCGAAATCGATCGTGGTCGGGTTCTGCGCCTCGTGCGGGTGCGTGGCACCCTTGTAGACGCGGAGATTCGTAAGCTGCGTGCGCGCCAAAGGGCTTTCCTTGGGCAGCATGCGCTCGACCGCCTTCATGATCACGCGCTCGGGGTAACGGCCACCGAGGATAAAATCCATGGTGCGTTCTTTCACGCCACCGGGGAAGCCGGTGTGGTAATGGAAGACCTTGTCGGTCATTTTCTTGCCGGTGAGCTTTACCTTCTCGGCGTTGATGATCACGACGTTGTCGCCGCAATCGACCGAAGGCGTGTAGGTCGGCTTGGTTTTGCCGCGAAGGATCATCGCGACGGCAGTGGCGAGGCGGCCAAGAACGACACCTTCGGCATCGATCAGCACCCATTTCTTCTGGGCGGGCGCGTCTTCCTTGCGCATGGAGTAACTGGTCATTGGTTTATTCCCTTAACGTTTAGAAGGCGCTGTTATAGGGATTTGGCTGGTACGGCGCAAGCTTTTAGTGTGTGGTATTATAATACCACACTTAAACCTCGGCATAGGCCGTAATACTGCGGATGACGCCGCTGGTACCGGGCTGGACCTCAATCACCAAGCCGCTCACCTCGGGCCGGTAATAGACCGGGATTTCGAGGCGGTAGCGTTTCCCGGCCTGGAAGGCCCGCGCCACGCTATAGCGTTCCAGCGTGCGGTTGTTGTGCAGGAGCTGGACGCCAAACTGCCCTCTCTCCACCTCGGCCTCGATCACCAACAGGTATTCGACGGGGATCCCTGCCTCCTCCCCTTGCGGGAAGGCGATGAAGCCGGCAAGGCCGCGCATAGTCTCGCTGGTGTTCACGTTGATCAGCATCTGCTGGTCGCTGCTGAGGTTGAGGCCCATATGAAAGAACGAACCTTCGCGCACCCAGGGCAGCGGAATGGGTTGCAGGCGCAACGGATCGAAGCGCGAGTGTTTGAGAACGTCGTGAATAACGCCATTCCTCTCCTGCCGCTGCGTTTCGAACCGCGAGGCGCGCATGCGGTAGCCGATTTCGGGCAGTTGCTCGGTAAAGGCGTTCCCGGCCCCCGTATGCGGGTTTTCGCGGCGCAAACGCAGCATGATGGCGGTTTGCGCTTCGAGATCGAGCAGGCGCGGCTGCTTCTCCGCCTCGTGCAACAACACCGTGGAAGCATAATTGTGTTTCGGCGTGGCGCGCGCCATGAGCGCCATGATGAGGTATTCCTTCTCACCGGTCTTCAAATTTGGATTTTCGAGCAGGCGCTCATCGAATAGTTTTTTCGCGGCAAGGAAGCCATAGGGATTAATCATCTCCATGCCCGAGCGATAATCCTTGCCCATGACGTCGATCTGATGGGAGAGCTTGCGGTGTTCCTCGTTCCCGATCCATGCGGTTTCAGGCACCACGCCCTTGCTTTCAGTTACCAGCGCGGCATGCGCGAAATCATGGCCGTTCTCTGTGAATTCCAAAAGCCGTGTGATGTGCTGCGGGAACCATTCATAAGCGGGATCAATCAACGCTACATAATCGCCCGTGGCTTTTTGCAATGCATGCCAGAGCGGGCTTTGCGGCGCGTCCATGGCCTCGAAATCGGCGTGCTTGGCGGCTATTTCCTTGAACGCCTTTTCATGGGGAAAAGGTGCTGTTTTGGCGAGGATAACCTGAAAACGCCCCCGCTCCTGCGCGGTAACCGATTCCAGCGCACGGGTCAGGCCCTCCATATTTTTTCCATCGCTGCGCAACACGACACTGATCAGCGGATCTTTATCGCGCGGGTATTTCTTTAAACGCTCGGCCCTTGCCTTGTGATAATCGATAGCGTTCTGAAGTAGAACTTCAAGCGCGAACTTCTCCTCGAAAATCTTGCGGGCGGCCTGCGCCTTCTTCCACGCTTCTTCGGGGTTGGCGCGGATATGGTCGAGCAGCGCACGGATATTTTCAGCCAGCCGCTTATCCGAAGTTTCCTGATCGAAGTAATAAAGCGTATCGCCGAAATTCTTCTCCAGCCACGGTATGCGGCAACTCAGGCACACGGCGCCCGCAGCAGTGATTTCGAACACACGGTTCGAAATTACATCTTCCTGCACATGGTGATCGCCCTGAATATTGAGGCCAATCCCCGCCTTGCGATAGGCTTCCAGCACGGCCACGCCGTCATGCGCCACTTCGCCCTTATAGGCGGGTAAGTTCCATTTCTCCCATGCGATTTTGCGGCCATAAAGCTCCACATCGTCCCAATGGCCTATATTGTTAAAGAAGTTACTGCGGCGGCCATCCCAGTGGGTGCCGAAATAGGCGAGCTTGGCTTTGCCGGCTTTCAGCGCTTTTTGCACCGATGTTGCCTCGCCCTTCATGCGGGGGCAGGTATTGTAGTAGCTGCCGATGGGAATCTTGCGCCCGCTGCCATATAGCGCGTTCTCAGTGAATTGCCGCAGGCTGTCAGCCAACAAGAAATAGCCATCGAAGGTAAGGAAGGCGCTGAACAGGCCCGGCTCGCGCAGATACACGCTGGAAGGTTCATTGACGCAAAGATAAGTAGGCGCGCGAGTGAGCTTGGCCTGCGTGCGCGACATCACATAGACGAAATCAGGATTGCAGGCCTCGGCTTCGGTGCTGTTGCGGCAGCAGAAAAGCTCGGCACCCAGTTCCTTGGCAACCTTTTGCAACATTACGCCGGTATGGCTTTCGGAAGATTCCTTGCCCCAGACGTTTAAGTAGGCGATGCGCATGCTTTCCTTGAATCGAAGCGATGCGGCTATTTTGCTTCCGTTTGCTTCAAAATCCAACCGGCATAGGAATCATTGAGTTCGGCCAGCGGCAGCGCGGCAATGCAGGGGATTTCGTAACTGTGCAGCGCCTTCACCCGCGCCTCGACCTTGCCAAACAAATCCTTGCGGGTTTTAAGGAGCAGGAGAACTTCTTCGGCCTCCTCCACCTTGCCCTTCCATTCATAAATGCTATGCGGGCCGTTGAAGATATTGGCGCAGGCGACAAGATTTTCTTCTACCAGCACTCGGCCGATTTTCTGCGCCTCTTCCTTCGAAGCACAGGGGACATAGATGAAAATCGCTTCGGCGGAGCTCATTGCACGGGGCTCGCTCCGCGAATAAAGCGCGTGCAATTGAGTCCGCAGGTCTCCTTGTCGCTGGGCTTCACACAGCAGATCGCCCAGCTTTCTGTGTGCTCGATGTCGCCCGGAAAAACGCAGGGGTCGTCTCCACCCGGCCCCTTGTCGAGCGTCACCATGATTTTCTGCTGGACGTTGAACCGCTTGGCCACACAATCATTTGCCGCTTCGACAACGGATTCCGGGACAAGGTTCTGGCAATCAAAATGCGCATCCGGGCAATAGGTCGTGCCCATCCTTATGCCGCTGTCGTAATAGATAGCCATGGGCGAACCGGAATGATCCTGTGATTTTCTTTTGCCCCCATGGCCGTGCCCAAAGCGCGGGATCAGCTGGTAGTTAAGCTGAGGGAGGGCGGCGATACGGTTGCCCATGCTGTCCACCGCCTGCGCCAGCGCAACGCGATAGGTTTCGCGCATGCGAAGCACGCGATTTTTGAAGGCGCGGTCTTTCATGCGCAAATAGGCCTGACCGGCGGGGCTTCTTGCCTCGGCAAGCATTTCCTGCAACTGCTCAACGGTGAAGTTGTTGGTCAGCGTGTTGATGAGGTTTTTTTCGACAAGGTCCGGCGAAATGGTGTGCAGGTCGTCTTCGAATCCATACGAGGCTTCGCGCAACCGCAGCAGGGCGGCCAGTTGCTGTGCGAGGGGATAACGCTCGGTGAGGTCATGCTTGGGCTCGGCCTCCACATCGGTGGCATAGGCCACATAATTCACATAGGTGAGCGGGAGAAGGAAGAAGGCCGGCATTTTTAAAGAATATTCTTTGAGATGCACCATGTCGGGGGAGGTCAGGTTATTGCGGAAATCCTGCCGCTCTTCGCGTTCAAGCCGCGAGAAAAGATCATCCTCCCCTGCTCCCACGCTGCGCAGGAAATTATTCTCGATATCCTTGTAAACCGAAACATATTGCCCGCTGAGATCGTCGTAGATTAACGGCTCAGGGAAGCTTTGCCGCACATAAGGCTGCTGATTTACGCTGGCGAGATAGTAACTGCGCAACGTATCCACCGAAGCTTGCCGCAGGCCCGCATCCATCGCCTCAAGATCCGCCTTTAATTCCGGCTCATGATAAAGATACGGCAGGGACTGCACCGCGGCGCCATCCCACTCAGCATGCGCCGGCAGAGCAATAAGGAACAGTAGCGCGATGAGGGGGGATTGCTTGATCATGCGTTATTTGAAAAGCGCGGCGTATTGGCCGTAGCCATCTTCCGCCAGCTTCTCTTTCGGGATGAAGCGCAGCGAAGCTGAGTTAATGCAATAGCGCAAGCCACCTTTATCGCGCGGGCCGTCATTGAACACATGGCCCAGATGCGACTGGCCATGGACGGACCGCACCTCGGTGCGGCTCATGCCAAGCGTGCCGTCGGTTTTTTCCGATACATTGGCCTTGTCGATCGGCTTGGTGAAGCTGGGCCAGCCGGTACCGGAATCAAATTTATCGGTCGAGGAAAACAGCGGCTCGCCGCTTACCACGTCGACATAGATGCCGTCTTTGTGATTGTCCCAGAACTCGTTGCGGAAAGGCGGCTCGGTGCCTTCTTTCTGCGTGACGTTGTATTGCATGGGCGTGAGATGCTTGAGGGCATCGTCGGATTTCGCATAGGTCTTGGCAGGCATGGGTTTTCCTTCCTCGGCGGCATGAAGCGCCGCGCCGAATAGAGATAGCGCAAGGACAAGGCTGGCAAGGGCTAGGGATTTCACGCCCATAACCCTATATAAAAATTATGGCCGGAAAAAGGGAAGCTAGCCTAAAGCGGCTTTAACTTTGATTACCCGCGGTTCATTAAGCACGAGCTTCCAATCATCAGGCGGGCCTTTGGGGAAGATCGCTTTGAAGAGGGAAAACATCCGGCACCCCATGGCGAAGTCGAATTTGAACTGCGCCTTTGGCCGCTTCGGATTATAGAACCAGTGATAATTGAAATGCGCAGGAAACAGGCAAGCGACCACTCCTTCATGCCCCTCCTCGCGCCCGGATTCCATGATCAGCATATTCTCGATGTCCATCATATCTGGCTTCTCATAAGCATGGATGGTATCACGGATCAGGTTATCGTATTTCATCCGCGCCACGCGCATCTGCGATAAACCAAGCTCGTGCCGATGGAAAATGTCGGGACTTCCTGCCACAGCAAATCCCATCACAATGCATTTGGTGCGGATTATTCCCCTGTCACCATGATCGTCGATGGGGTGCGATTTGCGCTCAAGGCTTAAGTGAAGGTCGTATGGCCCCTGAGGCAGCGAGGTATCAACAAAATCAAACTGCCTCTCTTCGTCCTGCCTCCTGCCACGCGACCGGGCAGCGCGGTCGCTGACATCTTCGCGGTATTCCACGACATCGGTTATCGCCACTTGGCGCTCGGCCTCATATTCCGCGAGATCAATCTTGCAATAACGCGCGATGCTTGCCGCATGCATGCTGACATCGTCGATAATGACTCTTTGAATATGGCCGTAGCTCATGGAATGCCATGCGTTAAAATAACGCGGCAAAGATACGGCAATTTGTTGAAAGTAAAGAATGGTCGGAACGGCGGGATTTGAACCCGCGACCACTTGCCCCCCAGACAAGTGCGCTACCAGGCTGCGCCACGTTCCGTATCCATTAGGGGCCCGCAGCGCAGAAGCGATCCGGCTGGGGCCAGAGGCCGCTGTTATAACCAAAAGGCATGGCCGGGGCAATGCGCTTGCCACCACACATGAAAACGCCGTTTTAAGGGAATTATGCCGCTTCCGAGCGCAGCATGTCGCGCAGGGTGTAAAGCTCGGCGAGGATTTCGCCAAGCTCGGCCTTGGTTGCGCTTGAAAGGCCCGCAGGCTGCACGGAAGCAACCGGAACGCTTTCCGGCGGCGCGCTCATATAGCCCGTTTCCTTGGAAGCGATGTGTGACAGCGGATGGTCGCTGGCCGCCGCCATGGCTTGCGCCTGCGCGGCATCGGTATCCACGCGCATGGGCTCGGGCGGCACGGCGATTTCATCACGCAGCGTGGTGATGGTAGCAAGGCTGCCTTCCATCTGCGTTTCCGGCGCAGGCGCTTGCCGCTCGGGCTCGGTGACCTCAGTCAACGTAGCTTCAAACGTCTGCTCGAAATCCTCCGCGGGCGCTTCATCAACATACGGGGAATCTTGCGGAGCCTGTGCCAGCGCGGCAAGACCGCCCGCGCGATGCTCTTTCAGCAACCGCTGCACACCCTTGATGGTGTAGCCATGCTTGTAGAGATAGGTTTTGATCTGGCGCAGCAGCTCCACATCTTCGGGGCGGTAATAGCGGCGGCCACCGCCGCGCTTCATCGGCCTCACCTGGCTGAAACGGCTTTCCCAGAAGCGCAGCACATGCTGCGGGACATCGATCTCAACCGAAACTTCGCTTATGGTGCGGAAAGCGAGGCTCGATTTACCTTCGTGAGTCAGATTCTGGGCAGCGAGATGATCCATTCTTCCCTCTATTTACGATGAGCTTTGCTGTTTCTTGGCTTCCGCGTTGATGCGGTCTTTGAGCACGTGACTGGCGCGGAACACCAGCACGCGGCGCGGCAGGATAGGCACTTCCTCGCCTGTTTTTGGATTGCGGCCAATGCGCTGGTTTTTCTGGCGCACGGCGAAGGTGCCAAAGCTGGAGAGCTTCACTGTTTCGTCTTTGATCAGGGCCTGGCTGATTTCTTCAAGCACCGTCTCAACCAGGACGGCGGACTCGTTGCGCGACAAACCGACTTCCTGATAAACGGCCTCGCTTAAATCAGCGCGGGTAATGGTGCGTTCGGTCATGGGGGCGCTCCACGGAGGTTCGAAAGGCAAAAGCCTTACGAATCAAGAGCGTAACTGATTCGGATTATTTGGCCAAGCGCGATTCAAAATCGCCATTACCAGCGCAGCAGAACCGCGCCCCACGTAAAGCCTCCGCCAAGGGCTTCAAGGACAATAAGGTCACCCGGCTTGAAGCGGCTTTGCGCATCAAACAGAGCCAGTGGGATGGAGGCCGCCGAGGTATTGCCGTGCTTGTCGACCGTGACGACTACCTTCTCCATCGGAAGCCCGAGCTTTTCTGCCGTGGCCTCGAGGATGCGGCGGTTGGCCTGATGCGGCACCAGCCAGCTGATCTCGTTATGGGTTAATCCGTTGGCTTCAAGCACATGGTCGACGACGCCGGCCATGTTATCGACCGCATGGCGGAACACTTCGCGCCCTTCCATTTTGACTTTGCCGCGCGGATTGGGCGAGCCGGGCCCGCCATCGACATAAAGCAGATCATGAAAGCGGCCATCCGAGAAAAGGTGGCTGTCGAGAATGCCGCGATCGCGGTTGGTACCGGTTCCCTCTTCCCCGCGCAGGATTACCGCGCCCGCTCCGTCGCCGAACAACACGCAGGTTCCCCGGTCACTCCAGTCGAGCAGACGGCTGATGGTTTCCGCCCCGATCACCAGCGCCGTTTTCACCGAACCAGAGCGAATGAATTTGTCGGCCACGGTCAGCGCATAGATAAAGCCCGAGCACACGGCCTGTATGTCGAAGGCAAAGCCGCGCGTCATACCAAGGGCTGCCTGCACCTTGGTAGCGGTGGAAGGAAACACTTCATCGGGCGTGGTCGTGGCAAGGATGATGGCATCGAGTTCTTCGACCTTCACCCCCGCTTTTTGCAGGGCGATCTGCGCCGCTTTCAACGCCAGCGTGGAGGTAAGCTCCTGATCATTGGCAATATGGCGCTGATGAATGCCGGTGCGCTGGGCAATCCATTCATGCGAGGTGTTCACGCCGCGCGCGGCAAGGTCGTGATTGCTCACGGCTTGCGCAGGCAGCGCCGCACCGATGCCCAGAATGCGGGAGCGGATCATGGCTCGCCCTGTTCAGGGGGCGGCATCGCCGCGCCTTCGGAACCGTAGAGCCGCGAGAACTCGTTGCGAATGCGGTTGTTGAGCCCGCCTTCGATCAGGTCTGCCGTAATATTGATAGCGTTGGCGAAAGCGCGGGAGTCAGCGCCGCCATGGCTCTTCACGCAAATGCCCCGCAGCCCCACCAACATAGCGCCGTTATAGCTGCGAGGATCGATGCGCTGCTTGAGCTTGCCGAACGCACCGGATGCCAGCACCGCGCCGATCTTAGAGAAAATAGATGTCTGTAAGGCCTGCTTCATGAACAGGGCCGCAAGCTTGGCCGTGCCTTCCGCTGTTTTCAGGGCGATGTTTCCGGTGAACCCGTCGGTCACCACGACATCAGCGCGGCCAAAGAATACTTCATCCGCCTCAATGAAGCCGATGAAACGGCCGGGAATGGGCGTGTCGCGCAAAATGGCCGCGGCGGCGCGGATTTCGTCATGGCCCTTCATTTCTTCGGAGCCAATGTTCAATAAGCCAACACGTGGCTGCTCGATACCAAGCTCGATGCGCGCGATGAGCGCGCCCATGATCGCGAACTGCACGAGGTTCTCAGGGCTGCATTCGAGGTTCGCGCCAAGGTCGAGCATCACGTATTTGTTGGTCGAGGTCGGCATGATCGAGGTAATTGCCGGGCGGTCGATGCCGGGCAACAAACCCAATACGAATTTCGAGATCGCCATCAGCGCGCCAGTATTGCCCGCGCTCACCATGCCTTGCGTCGATCCTTCCTTCACGCTGTCGATGGCAAAGCGCATGCTGGAGCGCCTTCCCTGCCGCAGCGCGACGGAAGGCTTCATGTCGCCGGGCACAACATCAGGGGCGTGGTGTATGCGGGCGGTTTCCAGCGCATCCTGACGCTTCACCAGCGGCGCAATGCGGGCTTCATCGCCATAGATATGGAAAACGAGGTTAGGATTCTTGTCAGCCGCCAGTGCCGCGCCCTGAATCACCATGTCGGGCGCGTGATCGCCACCCATGGCATCTAGCGCGATGGAAATCTGCTGGGTCATGGGGAAAGCTTCGCTCCCGGGTGCGGGTTAAGCAAGAAGCGCGATGATTCTCAAAACTTAAGCGGCGTCGCCGGTCTTCTGCGAATTCACCTGGCGGCCATCATAGAAACCGCAGGAACGGCAGATATGGTGCGGACGGCGCGTTTCGCCGCAGTTGGGGCACTCGGCCACGTTCGATGCCTTCAAGGCATGGTGAGAGCGGCGCATGTTACGCACCGACTTGCTGGTTTTTCGTTTAGGAACGGCCATTGGGTATACCCTTTCAAATCTTAAATTCTGGCGCAGGTTGTAGGGCAAAAGCCGCGTTAATTGCAAGGCAAACCCTCAAGGAAAGGCAAAAAAGCGGGTTTTTGGCCTATTTCTTCTTGGCCCGGAAATCGGCCAGGACGGCGAAGGGATTGCGTTTTTCGTCCCCGCCATCCTGCGGCGGCTTGAATTCGGCCCCGGGCTTGCGCGGGTAAGGATCGAGCGCAAGCGATAAATGCTGCGTGACAAGTTCACCCAGGTCGATTTCGCCGCGGTCATTAATGGGATCGGGCGCGTGCTCGTCTTCCAAGGGTAAATTGTCTTCTTCGCCCTTTTTGTCCTTGCGGACGGGGGCTGGCGCTTCGCCGAAAAAGGCGCTGATCTCTTCCTCGATATCAGAGGAAAAATTCTCGAGCGTCACCACGCAGGTCTGCACCACGCGGGCGCTGAGCTTGCCGGTGACCTGAACAACTTCGCCAATCTTGGAACGCTGGATATCAAGCTCGGCTTCGAGCTTTTCAAGGCTCACAATTTGCAGCCTTTCAATCAGCGCCAGGCGCTCAGCCTCATTGGCCTCGAGGCTTTCATGCGAGGGTTTGTCGCGCAGCTTGTCGACCGAGAAAGGCCGCGAAAATTCAGGGGTGTTAGCGGGGGACTTCATGCGCAAAACATAGAAAGCTAGTGCGGCGCTGACAAGGCCAATGGCGCAAAGCCCGCATGGCCTTCGTTAAAGGCCTCCAGCGACTGCATGGCCAGCGCTTTCTTCTGCTTGCGAAGGTAGTCCCGCATCATCTCAAGCAACGGCACATCGGTATCCCGAGCCGCGAAAAGATTGCGATCAAGCGCGCGCAGGATTTCCTTTTCGTCGCCCGCATCCATCGCCCGGTCATAGGCCACCACACGGCCATAGAAACCCGACATCAGCCCCTTCATGCGCTTGACCACACCGACATCACCCACGCCCGCCTCGCGTAAGGTGCGGTCGAGGTCGTCGACCATGTATTCGGTAAGCGCACGCATGAGGTTTTTTCCGCCCGGCTCGTTTTTCAGGCGGTTCAGCAGCAAGAACATATGAAGCGTGAGCAGGTCGAAGCGCGTTTCATAGGTATCGGGCAGGCGGAATTGCGCAAAGAAATTGGGGTGGCGCGACGCGGCCATGACCGCGCCATAAAGCGCCGCCACGTTCCGTCGCGCATCATCCTTAGGAAAAAACCGCCCAAAAAAGCGTTTCATAGTTTGCAGCCCCTGCCCTACAATCCGTCCCCAATGAAAACCCAACTGCTTGTCCTTGCCCTTTTCGCCCTCGCTTTAAGCGCCTGCACGCCGGTGCTGGCCAAGCGCGGCAACACGGTGCCGGACGAAGACCTCAAGCAAGTCGTGGTGGGCCAAAGCTCGCGCGAAGATGTCGCCCGCATCCTTGGCACGCCGACACAGATGAGCACCTTCGACGACAAGATCTGGTATTACATCGGCCAGGATACGGAGAAAACCTCTTTCTTCACACCCGACGTGACGGACCAGAAAATCGTCGCCATCCAGTTCACGCCCGAGGGCAAAGTCCAGAAAATCAGCCAGGGCGGGCTTAAATACGCAGAGGCCATCGAGCCCAATCCCGACAAAACGCCGAGCTATGGCAAGGAAGTCTCCCTTGTGCAGCAGCTGCTGGGCAATCTTGGCCGTCCTACCGTGCCCAAGACCAATAAGGTCGGCGGCGGAATTTAATTATTCCGCGGCGAGCTTCTGCGGCACCAGCTGGTCTTCGGCCCAGCTGCGTAAATCTTCAAGCAGCCGGTTCAAATTCATCTGCAGCGCCTCATAGCCCTCATGCGGCTGCAGCGTTTTTTCATCCATATACAAGGCGCGGCTGACTTCGAGCTGAATGCTGTGCATGCCCTCGCGCGGGCGGCCATAGCGGTTGATGATTTCGACGCCCTTGTAAGGATCGTTATGCCCCACGCGGTAGCCCATGGCCTCGAGCCGCTCAGTAAGAAAACGGCTGAAGGGTTTTTCGCAGCTTGTGCCATCGCGGTCGCCGAGGATGAAATCCGCCTGCGGATATAACGCCGCCAGCACCGGCTGCGTGATGCCCGACGGCATCGAATGGCAGTTGATATGCCACACCACGCCAAATTGGTCGCGCAGCGAGGTCAATTCACTTTCCAAAACCTCGTGATAAGGCCGATAGCAGTTTTCGATGCGCTGCCTGGCATTGGCCATGGAAATTTTCCCGGCATAAACCGGCTGGCTGCGGCAAAGATGGCGGATCAGGCCGTGGCCTGCAAAGGAACGCTCGGTCGGCTCAAGCTCTTCGTGCCATTCGCCGTCGATGATCTTGGGATCGATATCGTTCTCGGCGCGGTTGACGTCGATATAGCTGCGCGCGAATTCCGCCTTCAAAAATCCCATGCCCATACTGGGCGCTAGCGCGAAAAGGCGGTCAACATAGGCGTCTTCCGTCTGCTGCAGCCAGGATTTGGGGCAGGAGAAATGGAAATCATCGGGATAGAAAGCGCCACTATGCGGGCTGTCGAGCAATACGGGAACTACCCGCGCCTGCGGCTCGTGAAATGTGATGAAAGAAGAATGATCGGTCATATCAGGCAGCGGAGGGCGGTGACGTTGAACAGTTGGGGCAATTTCCAGCCGCATCCTTGATAACATAGATTTTGCAGACTGGGCACTGGGTCATTTCCTGGGCAGGAAGAGCTGGTTTTTCCGCTTTCTTGCGCGAGAAAGCTTTTTTACTACCGGCAGAATCGCGCGCCATGCGCTGAACGCCGAGCGCGACCAGCACGGCCATAATGGTAAAGAAAAGGAATTGCATGGAACGCTTTTAAGCCCGTTCGGATAAAGACGCAATAATTAGCGTCTCTCCGATAAACGTGGCCGGGACCGGGGCGGAAGCGGCTTCAGCGTTTTGGGATCGAGCCCAAGCTCGAGCGCTTCGAGCCGATGGATTTCATCGCGCAACCGCGCAGCCTCCTCGAATTCCAGATCGGCCGCCGCTGCCTTCATACGCTCTTCAAGCTCGCGGATATGGGTTTTAAGGTCCTTGCCCTCAAACGTGATCTCGTCGCCCGCTTTGATGGTCACGTGATCCTGCTCATACACCGATTGCAGGATGTCAGTGATTTTTTTCTTGATGCTTTCAGGCGTGATGCCGTGCTCGGCATTATAAGCGCGCTGCCTCTCACGGCGGCGGTTGGTTTCATCCATAGCGTCTTTCATGCTGCCGGTGACGGTATCGGCATAAAGGATCACCCGGCCTTCCACGTTACGCGCCGCGCGGCCAATGGTTTGAATCAGCGACGTGCGCGAGCGCAGATAACCTTCCTTGTCGGCATCCAAGATCGCCACCAACCCACATTCCGGGATATCGAGGCCCTCACGCAGCAAATTGATGCCCACCAGCACGTCATAAACGCCCATGCGCAGGTCGCGGATAATCTCGATACGCTCCAGCGTTTCTACATCGGAGTGGATGTAGCGAACCTTCAGCCCCGCCTCGCCCATATATTCGGTAAGCGCTTCGGCCATTTTCTTGGTAAGCGTGGTGACCAGCACGCGCAAGCCGCGCGCGGCCATGTCCTTGCATTCGGCCAGTAAATCGTCCACCTGCGTGGCCGTGGGCCGTACGATGACTTCGGGGTCGATCAGCCCCGTGGGCCGTACCACCTGCTCGGCGAACACACCACTGGTTCGCTCCATCTCCCACGGGCCGGGCGTGGCGGAAACAAAAATCGTTTGCGGGCGGCGGGCGTCCCATTCTTCGAACTTCAGGGGGCGGTTATCGACGCAGCTTGGCAGGCGGAAACCGAATTCTGCCAACGTGCTTTTGCGCGAATAGTCGCCTTTGTACATGGCGTTCAGCTGCGGCACCATGGCATGGCTTTCATCGAGGATGAGCAGCGCATTGTCAGGCAAATATTCGAATAAGGTCGGCGGGGCCTCGCCCGGCCTGCGGCCCGTGAGATAGCGCGAGTAATTTTCGATGCCAGCGCAGCTTCCCATGGCGGTAATCATTTCCACGTCGAATTGCGTGCGCTCGCGCAAGCGCTGTTCCTCCAACAATTTCTTCTGTTCAAGGAATTCGGTAAGGCGGTCTTTCAGGTCGATTTTAATCTGCTGCACCGCCTGATTGAGCGTGGGTTTCGGCGTCACATAGTGGCTGTTGGGATAAAGCCGCACGACATCGAGTGTGGCCACCTTCTCGCCCGTAAGCGGATCAACTTCGGTGATGCTTTCCACCTCGTCGCCGAAGAACGAAAAACGCCAACCACGATCTTCCAAATGCGAAGGGAAGACTTCGAGCACATCGCCCCGCACACGGAACATGCCTCGCCCGAAGCTGACATCGTTGCGCTGGTAATGCAGCTCGACCAGCTGGCGGATCAATTCCTGCTGGCTTATGGTTTGGCCCGGCTGCACCGTCACCGTCATCTTGGCGTAGGTTTCAACCGAACCGATACCGTAGATGCAGGAGATGGAGGCCACGATAATTACGTCATCGCGTTCCAGCAGCGAGCGGGTGGCCGCGTGGCGCATGCGATCGATCTGCTCGTTGATGGCGGAATCTTTTTCAATATAGGTGTCGGTACGCGGCACATAGGCTTCGGGCTGGTAGTAGTCGTAATACGAGACGAAATATTCCACCGCGTTGTCGGGGAATAATTCCTTCATCTCGGCGTAAAGCTGGGCAGCAAGAGTTTTGTTCGGCGCAAGGATTAGCGTGGGCCGCTGCACCTGCTCGATCACATGTGCCATGGTGAAGGTCTTGCCCGAGCCGGTGACGCCCAGCAGCACCTGGTCGCGCTCGCCCTTCTGCAAACCCTCGACAAGCGTCTTGATCGCCCGCGGCTGATCGCCCGCGGCCTTGAACTCGGAAACAAGCTTGAATTTCTTGCCGCCTTCCGGCCGGAACGCCGGGCGCATCACATCGGCCATGATTGGAAAGGTCATGGAGTTAAAGTAGTCGGAACAGCTGAAGCGTCAAGCTTCGGGCTTTTTCATCCGGTCTTGATGCCAAGCCAAGGCAATACCATGACGCTCGCTGGCCGAGGTGCCCCGGGTGGGTGCGGAAGCAGGTTTTTCCAACACGGTAGGAAAAAACGCGCGATGATGAAGCATGTTAACGTATTGCGCCATAACCTTGATGTCGCCATGAGCCAGGAAAGGCTTTATCTCGCTCATGAATTTTGAAACATGCTCGTGCATTGGATTAAAGACATCGAGCTTGCGATGGGCGGCGTGAACATAGGCCATGCCGTCGATGGGCGAAACGCCATCGGGCAGAATGATGCCGAAATCAAGTTTTCTTTCGAGCGAAGCCAGGAAACCAATACCATTCATTGCGCTATCGGCGCCGCGGTCATGAGCGTGCTTTACCAGCACCATGCCCTGCTCCATGCGGTCCGTGCGATCCAGGAAACTTTTTGCCAGCCCTTCACTGGTAAAACGCCGGACTTCAAAGCCGGGGTGATTCAGCCAGCGGTCTAAGGCCACTGCCTGCAGGAGCGACAGCGGCGATTCCCGGTCCACCATGGCGATAACGAATTTGCTGCGCGACGCGGGAAGCAGGTTGTTCGTGCTGCGGGTAATCATCTCCGCGCGCATTTCATTATGCGGTGCGGGCATCCGGCTATCTGGGTCTCTCATAACGCTATCCCTGAAATCCACTTTGTGCCTGAAGGCATTGTATTTTTCGCACCTGTTTTACCATTTTTGCCCCGCCCCATTTGGGCTAAAATACTTTCTCTAGGCTTTTGAGAGTCTTGCCCTACCCTGCGGCGCAGGACCTGCTATAGAAGGTTTTTGGTTAATTCGAAAGCGCCCATGTCCACCCTCGTCCGCATCGCCCCCTCGCCCACCGGATTGCTGCATGTCGGCAATATCCGCACCGCGCTGATGAATTGGCTTTTCGCGCGCCATACCGGCGGGCGCTTCATGCTGCGTCTTGACGATACCGATCTTGGCCGATCGACACCCGAATTCGCCGCCGCCATCGAGCGCGACCTGACATGGATGGGCCTTAATTGGGATCTCTTTGCCAAACAGTCGGATCGCTTCGCGCGGTACAACGAAGCACTCGATCAGTTGAAAAAAATTGGCCGCGCCTATCCCTGTTATGAAACGCAGGATGAATTGGCGCTAAAGCGCAAATCACAATTGAGCCGCGGCCTGCCGCCCGTCTATGACCGCGCGGCCTTGAAGCTTTCCCCAGCGGAGATTGCGGAGAAGGAAAAGGCCGGTTTGAAGCCACATTGGCGCTATAAACTGAGCGATGCCCCCGTGGTGTGGAACGACCTTGTGCAGGGGCAGAAGGAGTTCAAGGCCGGCTCGCTTTCCGACCCGGTGCTGGTGCGAGAAGACGGCATTCCGCTTTATACCTTCTGCTCGGTGGTGGACGACGCCGATTTCAACGTCACCCATGTTGTGCGCGGCGAAGACCATGTCGCCAACACGGCGGTGCAGATCGAAATCTGGCAGGGGCTTGGCGCCAAGGTTCCGACCTTCGGGCATCTGCCGCTGCTCACGCTTGCGAGCGGTGAAGAACTTTCGAAACGCCTTGGAAGCATGAGCATCGCTGACTTGCGGGAGAAACTGGGTATCGAGGCTCTGGCGCTGTGCAGCTACCTTGGCCGCATCGGCACCTCGGAACCGATCGACGCCGCCGCCGACATGCAGGAACTCATCAAGCGTTTCGATTTCAAGAAAATCGGCCGCGCACCACCGAAGTTTGACGAAGCGGAACTGATGCGCCTCAACGCCAAGGTCCTGCATCATATGGGCTTTAAAGAGGCGCAGCCGCGCCTTAGCACGCTTGGGCTAACGGGCGTGACCGAGAATTTCTGGAACGCGGTGCGCCCCAACCTGCATACATTCGCGGAAATAAAAGACTGGTGGCATATCGCGCAGGAAAAAATCGCGCCCGAGATTGCAGACAAGGATTTTGCCGCCAAGGCCGCCGCGCTTTTACCTTCCGAGCCATGGGATCAGAACAGCTGGAGCGCATGGACGGAGAAGGTAAAGCAGGACACAGGCCGCAAAGGCAAAGAACTTTTCATGCCGCTACGCCTCGCCCTTACCGCGCGGCATGACGGGCCGGAGATGAAACTCCTGTTGCCGTTGATCGGGTTCGACCGCGCCAAGGCACGGTTGAGCGGCGAAGCCGCCTAAGCGGCACTCAGTGTTTTGCGCTGATCCGCTGGGTAAGCACCGCCGCCACGCGTGGGGCCAAGCTCCCGGATGGCTTGAATGAGCAACGGCTCGTTCACCGGCTTTCCAAAAAAGCGAAATGCCACATCCCCTTTACCTAAATCAGCATCCACTCTCGAATTGCCGGTGATAAAAACAATCGGGGTGCGGTTTCCGTTCTGGCGCAGCCAGCGGTAAAGCTCCTGCCCCGTTTCCGCGCCTTTCAGGTTATCGTCGCAGGTAATGATCTTGATGTTGTTCCCAGCGATGATCTTCTTCGCCTCGGGAACGCTCATGGCGGAAAGCGTTTGAAACCCTTGTGTCTCGAGGGTTCCTTCGATCCCCATGGCTATGACGACGTCATCTTCGATGACGAGGGCGAGGGGTTTAGCCATTTCTGTCATTTATTTTATCCTTCCGGTCTATTATAAAGATTCCGTCAGGCCATCCTTTTCAAATAAAATCTTCATAAAAATAAAAAACGCACCTATCCGCCGCTGGTTCGAAACGTTTATGGATCTTTGATGCCGCTCGAGCTCTACAACACGCTTTCCCGCAAAAAAGAAGTTTTCACGCCGCTCGATGAAAAGCATGTGCGGATGTATGTGTGCGGCCCCACGGTGTATGACTTCGCGCATCTCGGCAACGCGCGCCCGGTGGTGGTGTTCGACCTGCTCTACCGCGTTTTGAAGTCGCTCTACCCGAAAGTCACCTATGTCCGAAACATTACGGATGTCGACGACAAGATTATGGCCAAGGCCAAGGAGACGGGGGAGAAAATTGAAAACATCACCGCCCGTACCACCGATGCCTATCATCAGGACATGGGCGCGCTGAACGCGCTACCACCCGATATCGAGCCACGCGCCACGCAGCACATCGCGCAGATGCAGGCGATGATCCAGACGCTGATTGATAAGGGCCACGCTTACGTCGCCGAGGGCCATGCGCTGTTCAACGTGCCGTCGATGCCGGAATATGGCCAGCTTTCGCGCCGCTCGATGGATGAGCTGATCGCCGGCGCGCGCGTGGATGTTGCGCCCTACAAAAAAGATCCATCCGATTTCGTGCTGTGGAAGCCCAGCGCAGCCGATCAACCCGGATGGGACAGCCCGTGGGGCCGCGGCCGCCCCGGCTGGCATATCGAATGCTCGGCGATGGCGAAAGAACACCTTGGTGTCACTTTCGACATTCATGGCGGCGGGCTTGACCTTATTTTCCCGCATCATGAAAACGAAATCGCGCAAAGCCGCTGCGCGCATGAAGGCAAACCGCTCGCGAAAATCTGGATGCACAACGGTTTTCTCACTATCAACTCCGACAAAATGTCGAAGTCGCTGGGGAATTTCTTCACCGTGCGAGATTTGCTAGCGCAGGCTCCCGGCGAAGCGCTGCGCCTGGCTCTTCTCACGGCGCATTACCGCCAGCCACTCGATTTTTCAACGGAAGCTCTACAAGCAGCCAAAAAGACGCTGGATGGTTGGTATAGGGTCTTAAAAGAAAGCGCACATATACAACCCATACCCGTAGAGCATCACCATGTGTTAGATGCCCTAGAAGATGATTTAAATACGCCTATGGCAATCGCACATATGCACACACTTATCAAATCAATAAACGTCGGCCCGAACGATCAAAAGATTGGTGAGTACAAAGATATCTTACTTAAAGGGGCCAAACTAATGGGCCTCCTTCAGCAAGATCCCGAAGCATGGTTCAAATGGTCGCCCGCCGGGAAAGCCGCTTTAAATGACGCCGAAATCGAAAAACTGATTCAGGCGCGCAAAGATGCCCGCGCCGCCAAGAACTTCGCCGAGGCCGACCGCGTGCGCGACCAATTGCAGGCCGCAGGCATCCTTCTCGAAGACAAGCCCGAAGGCACGCTCTGGCGCCGCGTCTAGTGCGCGAATTCCCCTTTATTTTAAGGATTTTTGCGCTGCTTAAGCCTTTTCAGCGCGCCTGCATGAATGCTAAGGTTGCGCTCCCTGAAAAACTCTGAGGAGCTCCTATGAAGCGCGCCACCCGTATTGCCAACTCGCAAGGTTACAACCTGATCGAAGCGGCCATTGTGCTTGGCGTGGCGGGGCTCATCGTGGCCGGTATTTTCTCGGCATGGGGCGCCGTGAGTTCGCAAAACCGCATGCGCCGCGCGCAGGACCAGATCATGGTGATCGTCAACCAGATCCGCTCCACTTATGGCAACCGCAGCCAGATGGATAACACCACCGATGGTCTTGCGTTCACCAACGCCCTCGTCAATGCCGGCCTGCTGCCCGACAGCTGGATCAGCAACACCACCAGCAACGCGCTGGGCAATCCCTATGGCGGCACGATCGTGGTGACGCCGGATTCCATGCCTTCCAGCACCATGAAAGATTCCATGAATATCACTTTAAGCCAGGTAAGCCAGAAAGACTGCTACAAGCTGGCCAGCAACATGGTGGGCGCCGCGCGCAATCAGGGCCTGTACAAGATCGACAGCGCGACTATTAGCACCACCTCGACCTTCGCGCAGGTCAAGAACAGCGTTTGCACCAACGCAACCTCGCCCAACAGCCTGCGCCTGTTCTTCTCGCTTAAATCCGGGACATAAATGGCATCGGGCGCACGCGTATATCTTTTCGATACGACTTTACGTGACGGCGCCCAGACCCAAGGCGTCGATTTCACGCTGCAGGACAAGCTTGCCATCGCACATGATCTCGATGCCTTCGGCGTCGACTACATCGAAGGCGGCTGGCCGGGTGCAAACCCGACGGACGATGCCTTCTTCGCCAATCCGCCCACCTTCAAGAAAGCCATCTTTACCGCTTTCGGCATGACGCGCCGTCCCGGCCGGAGCGTTTCGAATGATCCCGGCCTCAACGCGCTATTCGCGGGCAAGGCCTCGGCCTATTGCATCGTGGGTAAAACATGGGATTTCCAGGTGGAAGTGGCCTTGGGCTGCTCGAACGAGGAAAACCTCGCGCTCATCGGCGATACCATCAAGGCGGTAAAGGACAAAGGCGCGGAAGCGCTGTTCGATGCCGAGCACTTCTTCGACGGCTACAAAGCCAACCCCGCCTATGCCAAGGCCTGCCTGCAGGCCGCCTATAAGAACGGCGCACGCTGGGTGGTACTGTGCGACACCAATGGCGGCACACTGCCGGATGAGGTGGAAAAGATTGTCGCCGAGGTAGCGAAAGACATTCCGGGCGACAAGCTCGGCATCCACGCGCATAACGATACCGAGAACGCGGTGGCGAATTCTCTGGCTGCCGTGCGCGCCGGTTGCCGCATGGTACAGGGCACGCTGAACGGGCTGGGCGAGCGTTGCGGCAACGCCAACCTTGTTTCCTTGATCCCCACGCTGAAACTGAAAATGGGTTTCGACATCGGGCTTGATGACAAGGCGCTGCTTGGCCTCTCGCACCTTTCCCGCGCCTTCGATGAACGCCTGAACCGCGCCCCCAACCGCCATGCCGCCTATGTGGGCGAGAACGCCTTTGCGCATAAGGGCGGGCTGCATGTGTCGGCAGTGGAGAAAAACCCGACTTGTTATGAACATATCCCGCCGGAAAAAGTCGGTAACCGCCGCAAGATCGTGGTTTCCGATCAGGCAGGCCGTTCGAATGTTGTGGCGCGGCTGCGCGAACTTGGCATCGAAACCGATCCGAAAGACCCGCGCGTGACGACGCTGGTCGAGCTTGTGAAGCAGCGCGAATTTGACGGCTACGCCTATGACGGCGCGGAAGCGAGCTTCGAGCTCCTCGCCCGCCGCCATCTGGGCCGCGTGCCACGCTTCTATGAAGTGTTGAGCTATGCCGTGACCGACGAGCGGCGCGATGTGAGTAAGCCTGATCTTGTTTCGGAAGCCTCGGTGAAGATCAAGGTTGCGGGCAAAACGTATCACACGGTGGCCGAAGGCAATGGCCCGGTGAACGCCCTCGACAAGGCGATCCGCAAGGCGCTGGAGCCGACGTATCCCGTAATGGTGCGCATGCATCTGACCGATTTCCGCGTGCGTATCCTGCGCGCTAATGATGCCTCGGGCGCGCAGCCGCGCGTATGGATAGAGAGCGCGCTGGTAAAGGATTCCGAAACGCATTGGGCCACAGTGGGCGTTTCGACCAACATCATCGATGCTTCTTTCGACGCGTTAAGCGACAGCTACGATTATTTCCTTCTGCGCGAAGGCGTGGCTGCTGCTGATAAGGCGGCTTAAGCCGTGAACGCACCCACCGTCATCCTGGTTCGCCCACAACTGGTCGAGAATATCGGCGCTGCCGCGCGCGCGATGATGAACTGCAATCTTTCGGAACTGCGCATCGTTGCGCCACGCGATGGCTGGCCGCTGGTGTCACCGCAAAAAGAACGCGCTTACGCCGCCGCCTCGGGCGCCGACAGCATCCTTGAAAGCGCTAAGCTGTATGAGACCACCGCCGACGCCGTGAAAGATTTGAATGCGGTCTATGCCACCACCGCCCGCTCGCGCGACATGATCAAGCCCGTGTACGACCCAAGGCAGGCCATGGCCGAGATCGCGCCGCGCGTGGCGCGTGAGAAAATCGGCTTGCTGTTTGGGCCGGAACGCACGGGGCTGTTGAATGACGACCTGCTTTGTGCCGGGAAAATCATTCATATCCCTGCCAATCCAGAATTTTCCTCCTTCAATCTCGCGCAAAGCGTGCTGATTTTGGCCTATGAATGGCTCATGCAGGCTACTGCCGCGCCGATTCAAGAGGCGCCGCCCAATCCCAACCGCAGCCGCTTGGCCGCGCAGGAAGAGGTCACGCGCATGTTCGAGCACTTGGAGAAAGAGCTTGATGCCGCGCGGTTCTTCAGCACCGAGGAGATGAAGCCGACCATGGTGTTGAATCTTCGCAATATGTTCCTGCGTGCGGAGCTGACCGACCAGGAAGTGCGCACTTTCCGCGGCGTGATCACCGCCCTCACCCTTCCGCCCGACAGGAAGCGCAAGCATGGCTAGGATCGTCCTCATCACCGGCGCGGCCAAGCGCGTGGGCAAGGAATTGGCCTTGAGCTACGCCCGCGCCGGGTGGCATGTGGCGGTGCATCACCACAAATCCATCGAGGAAGCGATCGAGCTGCAAAGCACCGCGCGTAGCTTCGGCGCCAAGGTTTCGCTATTCCAGGCCGATTTGCGCGGGCGCGGCGAGGCGGATGAATTGTTCAACCGCGTGGTGAAAGACTGCGGCATACCACAGCTTCTTATCAACAACGCCGCCGTGTTCGAGCCGGATGAAACGCCGATTGCGGAAGATGTTTTCGCCAGCCATATGACGGTAAACCTTTTCGCTCCCATTCGCCTTACACAGGCGCTGCACGCCAAAGTGAAAGATGGAATCGCCCTCTCTGTCGTGATGGGCGATGCCACGCTCGATGTGTGCTGGAAGAATTTTTATTCCTATGCCATGAGCAAGGCCGCGCTGCGCGACTGGGTTGCCGCCCATGCCGGCGACTTCCTGCCGAAGCTGAATCTGCGCATGCTGCTGCTCGGCCCCACGCTGCGGCACGACCGCGAGTCCGAAACGCATTTCAACGCGCTGGTGGCCGCAAGCAAAAGCGGCCAGCCGACCAAGGTCGAAAAAATCACCAAAACGATCGACATGCTTGTGGAAAACCCGGGCGATAAGCCGGTGATTGATCTCTCCTGACTGCGTTTTATTGACAAGCGGCACATCTTGTTTACGCTCGCTTAACAGTGATGGCAGAAGACCTTGCAAAGCACCCGAGAGCGCTATTTCAGTAAAGAATTTCAAGCGATTAGAATTTGCCTATTTTCTAGGCAATCCGTTGAATCGAAGCTGGAATCACGAAATCGCGGAGAGTTGTCGACATTTTCGCACAGACTTATCCACAAAAACGTGGATAGATTTTGAAAAACCCTGATGAGCAACGAAGACCCCAACAATCCCGCGCGTTTAAGCCGCAGCCCCGCCAAGCTCCCCGGCGCAGGCGAAGCCTTCACCTATGAAGGCTATCTGCGCGGCACCGAGGTGGTGAAGGAGCATGTGAAGAACATGCCCACCTCGCCAGGCGTGTACCGATTCATCTCCGCTGTGGGCGAAGTGCTGTATGTCGGCAAGGCAAAGAATTTAAAAAAGCGCGTCACCAGCTATACGCAGGTGGGGCGGCTTGAGCAGCGGCACGAGCGCATGATCGCCAAGACCACCGCGCTCGAATTCACGGTGACCCATACCGAGGTCGAAGCGCTGCTGCTGGAAGCCAACCTGATCCGCCATCACCAGCCGCCGTTCAATATCCTGCTGCTGGACGACAAGAGCTATCCCTTCATCCTGATCACGCGCGACCATGACTTCCCGCAGGTGATGAAGTATCGCGGCAGCCGCGAGCGCAAAGGCTGGTATTACGGGCCTTTTGCCTCGGGCGAAGCAGTCTATGAAACGCTTGGCATCCTGGCGCGGGCTTTCCGCCTGCGCAATTGCCCCGATACTATCTTCGCAGCTAGAAAGCGCCCCTGCCTGCAATACCACATCAAGCGCTGCACCGCGCCTTGCGTCGCCTATGTCACCAAGGACGAATACGCCCAGCAGGTGAAACAGGCGCGCGCCTTCCTTGCGGGGGATAGCTACACGCTGCTCCAGCAGCTGCAAAAAGACATGCAGGAGGCAAGCGAGGCGCTTGATTTTGAAACCGCCGCCGAGTTGCGCGACCGCATCCAGATGGTCACCAAGATGCACACCAAGCAGACCATCAACCTTGCGCAGGCGATGGATGCCGACATCGTCGCTATCGCACGCGAGGGGCGGCATGTGGCGGTGCAAATGTTCTTCGTGCGCGGCGGGCGGCACTACGGCGGAAGGGCGCATTTCCTCGATATCGATCCCCTGATGCCGGAAAAAGAGATTATGGAAACTTTTTTGGCACAGTTTTATTCCAACAAGCCGGCGCCCAAGCTCATTCTGGTCAGCCATATGCCCGAGCCTGTACTGGCCAAGGCGCTGTCAGAAAAGAACGAGGGGCGCGTCACCATCACCCTGCCCACCAAAGGGGCCAAGCGCGGCCTTCTTACCATGGCGCAGCGAAACGCACGGGAAGCCCTTGCCCAGCGCCTATCAGGCCGCCAGAGCCAGACGAAGCTCTTGGAAGATGTCGCACGGGTGTTCGGTCTTATCGACACGCCGCGCCGCATCGAGGTGTACGACAACAGCCACATCTCAGGGACGGAGGCCGTGGGCGCCATGATCGTGGCGGGGGTTGATGGCTTTATCAAAAAGGCCTATCGCAAATTCATCATCAAGAATACCGAGCTTAGCCCCGGCGACGATTACGGCATGATGAAGGAAGTCCTGAAACGCCGCTTCGCCCGCGCCATAAAAGAAGACCCTGAGCGCGGCGGCGGCCAGTGGCCGGATTTGGTACTTATCGACGGCGGCGCGGGACAGGTAAGCGCCGCCTGCGAAGTCATGGCCGATCTCGGCTTAAGCAATATCCCCATCGTCGGAATCGCCAAGGGCCCCGATCGTAACGCGGGCCGTGAACGCTTCTTTTTGCCTGGAAAAGAACCTTTCAGCATGGAACCGCGCGAGCCTGCGCTTTATTTCCTACAGCGCCTGCGTGATGAGGTCCATCGCTTTGCCATCGGTTTCCACCGCGCGCGGCGGCAGAAGAACATCTCGAAATCACCGCTGGATGCCATCCCCAATATCGGTCCGCTGCGCAAGAAAAACCTGCTTTTGCATTTTGGTTCCGCGCGCGAAGTATCGAAAGCAGGCCTCGACGATTTAAAGCGCGTGCCCGGCATCAGCGCCGAGATGGCGAAGGTGATTTACGGCTATTTTCACGAAAGTTGATTAAGTTCCAAAATCTGTGATTTGCATCACATTTACATGCATCCCTGCATGACAAGCTTTCCTCACCCCAAAGGAGAGCCCCATGTATACGCCCGTTCGTCACCTTGGAACCAAAGGCCTTGAGATCGAGGTCAAGATTCCCGAAAACCTTACCGCTGATCCCGGAACCCGCATCGGTCTCGCGTTTCCAGATACCGCCAGAGAACTCGTCGGTAAGGCCGATGCCGCTTCGGTCTATGGCCTCATGTACGATCATTTGGGTGCCAATGAAGCGGCGACCCTGTGTATTTACGATAATGTGGGTGGCCGGAGAAAGACGGTCGAGATCGGCGGTAAAATCGCTTCGATAACGCCCGCGCCGGGCTGATCAGTCTTTCGCCGCCGGGCGCAGCGTGGGGAACGCGATCACTTCTCGGATCGTCGGGCTGTCGGTCAGTAGCATCACCAAACGGTCAATGCCAATACCCAGCCCGCCCATGGGCGGCATACCAAAAGCCATGGCTTTGAGGAATTCCTCGTCCACCGGATGGGCCTCGGCATCGCCAGCGGATTTCTGCTTCGCCTGCTCTTCAAACCGGGCACGCTGCTCGGCGGGGTCGTTAAGCTCGGAGAACGCATTGGCGATTTCCCAACCATAAACATACGTCTCGAAACGCTGGGCGATATCAGGGCGATCCGGGTAAGCCTTGGCCAGCGGGGAAATTTCTTTGGGCAAATCGATCACATGGGTCGGTTGGATAAGATGCCTTTCCACTTTTTCAGCGAAGACCGCCTCGACGATCTGGCCCCAGTTCATGCGTGGTTCGGTCTTTGCGCCGATAGTAATCGCCAGGGCATGCGCCTTTAACGGTTCACGAATTTTCCGGAAATCATGGCCGGTATGCTCCTGTATCAAATCAAGCATCGAGGCGCGACGGAACGGCGGGGTGAAATCAAGCTCAACGCCCGAGAACGTGCATTTGGTCGAGCCGTGGATCGCCTTGCAGGACTCAGCCGCCAGCGTTTCGGTAATGGCGATCATGGCCTCGAAATCGACATAGGCCTGGTAGATTTCGATCGAGGTGAATTCGGGGTTATGCTTTGGACTGATACCCTCGTTGCGGAAAATGCGACCAATTTCATAAAGCTTTTCGCCCAAACCTCCGATCACAAGGCGTTTGAGGTGCAATTCGGTCGCGATGCGCAGGTAAAGCGGGATATCCAGCGCGTTGTGATGCGTGTTGAACGGCTTGGCCAGCGCGCCGCCCGCGATATTGTGCAATATGGGAGTCTCGACTTCCAAAAACCCCTGCCCGTCCAGCACGTGGCGGATGGTGCTGATAATGCGGAAGCGATTGCGCAAGGTTTCGCGCGATTTATCGGTCGCCACCAAATCCTGCTCGCGATGGCGATAGCGGAATTCGATGTCTTTAAGGCCGTGATATTTTTCAGGGGGAATTTCGAGCGCCTTGGAAAGCACCGTAAGCTGCGTAGCATCAAGGGTAAGCTCGCCGCGCGGCGTGCGGCGGATCACCCCTTCCACGCCCACGATGTCGCCAAGGTCGAGCAGCTTTAAAAGCCGCGTGGTTTTCTCGTCGATCTCTTTAAGGTTATGGAACACCTGCATGCGGCCGGAATCATCCAGCACGTCGAGGAACATGCCGGAATTGCGGATCGCCATCACGCGCCCGGCAATGCGGGTGTTCGTGCTGGTTTTTTCGCCCGCCGGGATGTCCTTGAATTTCTCCTGCAACTCCTTGATCGCGCTTTCCTTGGCAAAGCGCGTGATATGGAAGGGGTTGCCGAACTCCTTGGTCAGCTCCGCAAGCTTGGCAAGGCGCTGGGCGCGCAGCTCATCGATACTGGCTTCAGGCGCGGGGGCAGGTGCAGGCTGTTTTCCACTCATCAATCGATCCGGATAAAAAAGAACCCCCGCCATAAGCGGGGGCTCTGACTATAACCTTGAAAAACCCCTTATGGCGAGGCCGGTTTGGATTCCGGTGCTGCGGCAGGTGCTGGCGCGCCAGGCGTCGCCACCGGCGGGGGCGATCCCGCCGCTGCGCCCTTGGCTTCCTGCTCCTTCATGGCCTTGCGCTGCTGGCGCTCGTCATAGGACTTTTTGTGGACCCTCGCCATGAGGACCGAGCGCTGTTCACGGCTTAATTTTGCAATCTCGCTCTCGATGTTGTTGAGCTGTGTTTGCTCCTGCGGGCTTAAGCGCTCATAGCGTTCCTGCAAGCGGCGGCTGGCCTTCTTGCGCATGTCTTCACGCTGCTCAGGTGTCATTTTGCGCCAGCGATCGCGCATTTTGCCGATGCGGGCCTCGCTTGCGGGTGGGCTGCCTTGCGTGGCGGCGGCCGGGACGCCTTCTGGCTTCGAGCCGGGTTGAATATCAGCCGGCGTGGAAGGTGGCGTGGTAGCCGGTGCAATTTCCTTGTTCGGCGAGGGCGTGGCGCCCGCCGGGACGCTTTGCGCATAGAGCGGCAGGGCAGTCAGGGATACAAGAATAAATGTGGCGGCAAAAGCGATGCGAGGCATGGGCGTTCCTCTGATAGAGCTGGAGAAAAACAACCGGAGGTGACTATAGGCCCTGCCCCATACCCTGTCCAGTTGCAGGGAGGATGACTTCTTCCTCGGTCACGATGGCATCAAGAAACTCATCGCGCGGGCCCACCGGCACGGCGGGGACTTCCTGCAGCGCGTGTGCAAAACCAATGGCTAGCACCTTGCCCTGCGCGCGCAATGCCGAAAGCGTGGCGTCGTAATAACCTGCGCCATAGCCAAGCCGCCTGCCCTGCCGGTCGAAAGCCACCAGCGGCGTGAGAAGGATGTCGGGTGTCACTTCCGGTGCAGATGCAAGCGGCTCTTGCAGGCCCCAGGTTTTTTTCTCCAAAGGATCGCCCGGCGCATAAAGCCGGAAGATGAGCGGATGGTATTTTTCGGTGAGAACCGGAAGGCAGAGCTTGTGCCCTCTCGAAGCCAACGCCTGCATCAAAACAGAAAGATCCATCTCGTGGCGAATGGCATGGGTGCCGGAAATAATCGTCGCGGAGCCAAGATCAGAAAAGTGGGAAAAGAAATTCTCGGAAAGCTTCTTGGCTTTCACTGGATCGTGCGCGACGACTTCTTCCTGCAGACGCTTGAGCATCTGCTGGCGCAGGATGTGTTTTTCGAGTTGCTTGGGGGAATGCGTCAGGCGAATGACCCAGAAATAAAGTGGAAGCAGCCATATCGGCCGTTGGCCCATACATCCCTTCGCGGCCTGCATAAGCAGGTGGGCGCCATATGCCAAGGACCACGGTCCAAGACAGGGACAGCTCCCGAAGGAAAGTTTATCGGCCCCGAGGAAGTGTTCCGGCCGTGTCGCACCGAATAGCTGCTTCCAGCTACTGATTTAGCGTATTTATGAGGCGCTTTCAATCCTTGCGGCGAGCGCATTAATGCGGCCCGAAAGATGGTCGACGGCAGAAACCATCAGATCTTCATCCACGGAAAGCTTGCGCCGCAATTCGGCAACACCGTTTTCCGCATTGCTTTTTGCCTCGGCAATATCGTCGGCCAGCATAAGCGCGGCTAAGAGGAACAGGCGGATTTCCCCGATGGCACCCTGCCCGGCGGATGCTGCCGTTTTCATTTTCTCTTCGACCATCGTGGCAAGTTCTTGCAGCCGCTCTTCGCCGCCGGGCTCGCAGCCGATCTGGTAAGACCGGCCCATGAGATGAATTTCTACCGTCTTCATGAGGTGCTCCTAGCCGCCAACCATTTTTTCAAGGCGCAGGATTGCCTGATCGAGGCGTCCAGCCACGGCATTCGCTGCTTCGCGTGATTTGCTTTCGCGCGAGCGCGCCTGACGCAGCGCATTGTCAGCCGTATCGCTGGCGGTTTTAATCCGCTTCAAGGCTTTTTCTTCTACGATACGGTCGAGCGATTTATTCCGGCGCTCCAGCGCCGATTCAGCCATATCAATGGCTTGATCCAAGTTTTCCAAGGCCGCCCTTAAGCGTTCCATGCCGTTCTTCCCAAAATGCTTTAAGAATCTGCCGGAATCTTAGGCAACCGTTTCAGAGTCGGTCAAATGATTTGGCAGGCGCAACGTCCGCTAGAATGTGGCGGACAGGTATTCTTGGATCGGCTTCACGATGATCTGTCCGCCCTGCAGCGCGGCGATGCCAAGGGTCATGGCCGAAGCCCCCGTCATGGTGGTGCTGTAGGGGATTTTGTTCATGAGCGCCGTTTGGCGGATGCTGAAGGAGTCGGCAATCGACTTGGCCCCTTCCGTGGTGTTGAACACCAGGGCGATTTGCCCGTTGATCATGCTGTCGACGATATGGGGTGAGCCTTCCATCACCTTGTTCACGCGCTCGACCTTGATGCCCTTTTCCTGCAAATAACCCGCTGTGCCCGCTGTGGCCACGATCTGGAAGCCTGAGGCGATAAGCTGCGTGGCAATGGCCAAGGCAGCAGGCTTGTCGCGGTCACGCACGGAAATAAATACTTTGCCCTTCATTGGCAGGTTGATGCCCGCACCCAGCTGCGATTTGGCAAAAGCGCGGCCAAAATCGGTATCGATGCCCATGACTTCGCCGGTGGACTTCATTTCCGGGCCCAAAATGGTGTCGACACCCGGGAAACGGTTGAAGGGGAACACGGCTTCCTTCACTGCGATATGGCCAAGCTTCTTGGTCGAGAGCTTGAAGGAAGGCAGCTTCTCGCCCGCCATCACGCGCGCGGCGATCTTGGCGACCGGCACGCCCGTCGCCTTGGCGACGAAAGGCACCGTGCGCGAGGCGCGCGGGTTCACTTCCAGCACATAGACCTTTTTGTCTTTCACGGCGAACTGCACGTTCATGAGGCCGACGACGCCGATATCAAGCGCCATCTGCTTCGACTGCCGCTCAATTTCGGCGATCACCTCGGCGCTAAGGCTGTAAGGCGGCAGCGAGCAGGCGCTGTCGCCCGAATGGATACCCGCCTCTTCAATATGCTCCATGATGCCAGCGATAAACACATCCTTGCCGTCGCAGATCACATCGACGTCCACTTCCGTGGCGTCCGACAGATAGCGGTCAATCAGCACCGGGTTATCGCCCGACACCTTCACCGCCGTGGTCACGTAGCGGCGCAGATTGGCTACGTCGTGCACGATTTCCATCGCGCGGCCACCCAAAACATAAGACGGGCGCAGCACCACGGGATAGCCCACGCGTTCCGCTTCCTTCTCGGCCTGCTCCGCCGTGCGGGCAATGCCGTTTTCAGGCTGAAGCAATTTAAGCCGCTGGACAAATTCCTTGAACCGTTCGCGGTCTTCCGTCATGTCGATGGCATCGGGCGAAGTGCCGAGGATGGGAATATTGGCTGCCTGCAGCTCATCGGCGAGCTTCAACGGCGTTTGACCACCGAACTGCACGATGATGCCGAGAAGCGTGCCCTTCTTCTGCTCCGCGCGTACGATCTCGATCACATCTTCGCCGGTCAACGGCTCGAAATAAAGCCGGTCAGAGGTGTCGTAGTCGGTCGACACGGTTTCTGGGTTGCAGTTGATCATGATGGCTTCGAAGCCCGCCTCGCGCAGCGCGAAAACCGCATGCACGCAGCAATAATCGAACTCGATCCCCTGGCCGATGCGGTTTGGGCCGCCGCCGAGGATGATTACCTTTTTGCGATCCGATGGCCGCGCCTCGTTCTCGGCATGCGCGCCTTCGTAGGTGGAATACATATAAGCCGTGGCAGACGAGAATTCCGCCGCGCAGGTATCGATGCGCTTGAAAACAGGATGCACATCGAGCTTGCCGCGCAGGCCAACAATATCCGCCGATTTCTTGCCGGTAAGCTTGGCAAGGCGCTTGTCGGAGAAACCCATGCCCTTGAGGCGATAGAGGCCTAAAGCGTCTTGCGGCAAGCCGTTTTTCTTGATGCCCGCTTCAGCATCGACAATGCCCTTGATCTGCTCGATGAACCACGGGTCGATTTTGCAAAGCTCGTGGATTTCGGCAACGCTGAGGCCATAACGCAACGCATCAGCGACTACGACCAACCGGTCATGCGTGGGTTTCCGAAGGGTTTCGCGGATATCGGCTTCCGGAATGCCGGTTTCATCAAAGCCCGACAGGCCGGTCTCCAGCGAGCGCAGTGCCTTCTGCACGCTCTCCTGGAAATTGCGGCCCACGGCCATCGCCTCGCCCACCGATTTCATGGCGGTCGTCAACAGCGGATCGGCGCCGGGGAATTTCTCGAATGCAAAGCGCGGGATCTTGGTGACGATGTAATCAATCGTCGGTTCGAAGCTGGCGGGCGTTACGCCGGTCATGTCGTTCTGCAATTCATCCAGCGTGTAGCCGACCGCGAGCTTGGCAGCGACTTTCGCGATCGGGAAGCCCGTGGCTTTCGAGGCCAGCGCAGAAGAACGGCTTACACGCGGGTTCATCTCGATCACCACCATGCGGCCATCGGCGGGGTTCACGGCGAACTGCACGTTCGAGCCTCCGGTATCCACGCCGATTTCGCGCAGCACGGCGATGCTGGCGTTGCGCATGATCTGGTATTCTTTATCGGTCAGGGTCAGCGCGGGTGCGACGGTGATGCTGTCGCCGGTATGAATGCCCATGGGATCGATATTCTCGATCGAGCAGATGATGATGCAGTTGTCCTTGTTATCGCGGACAACTTCCATCTCGTATTCTTTCCAGCCCAATACGCTTTCTTCGACCAGCACTTCACTCACCGGGCTGGCATCAAGGCCGCGAGCGACGATGTCCTGGTACTGCGTGCGATTATAAGCGATACCGCCGCCGGTGCCGGCCAGCGTAAAGCTAGGGCGGATAATCGCAGGCAGGCCTACTTCCGCCAGCGCCGTTTGCGCATCGTCCATATTCTTCACAAGGCGGCTTTTCGGACTGATGAGGCCGATCTTGTCCATCGCGTCGCGGAACAACAAACGGTCTTCCGCTTTTTCGATTGCGTCTTTCTTGGCACCGATAAGTTCGATGTTAAGGCGCTTTAGTGTACCGTCTTTTTCCAGCGCCATGGCGGTATTTAGCGCCGTCTGCCCGCCCATGGTGGGAAGCAGCGCATCGGGCTTTTCTTTTTCCAAAATCTTGGCGACCACGGCGGGCGTGATGGGCTCGATATAGGTCGCATCCGCCAAATTGGGATCGGTCATGATCGTGGCGGGATTGGAATTAATCAGGACAACGCGATAGCCCTCGGCCTTGAGAGCCTTGCAGGCTTGCGCGCCGGAGTAGTCGAACTCGCAGGCCTGCCCGATCACGATGGGGCCGGCGCCAATAATGCAGATGGACTTTATGTCAGTGCGTTTGGGCATCGGGGGTCTTTCTAAAGATTTTGATCAGCGGCACAAGGGAAAGTTTATCGTCCGTCCACGGCAGCGGTTTTATATCGAGCGGCAGCCAGCCGCGCTCGGTCACCAACCTGTTGATAAGCGCCGGATCCGGGCTTAACGCCGTATATTCGCTTCCCACCTGCTCCGACGTGCCATCGGGTGGAATGTAGAATTTCTGTGCCGCCTGCCAGCCAAACCGCGCGGCCGCTGCCGCCACCACGGGCCGCAGATCGAGGTAACGGTTTGAAATATGCACCGTGATAAGGCCGTTCTCCGCAAGGTGCTGGCGGTAAATATCGAACGCCTCGCGCGTGAGCAAATGCACGGGTATGGTGTCGGATGAGAAGGCATCCAGCATGATCATGTCGTATTGGCCGGTATCTTTTTCGAGCATGAGCCGCCCGTCGCCAAGGGTGATGTCGGGCGGGCAGGTATCGAGGAAGGTAAAATATTTTCTGGCAAGGTCGGCCATGCCGGGATCGATCTCGAAAAAGTGGACATGGAAGTCTTTCAAGGGAAGGCAGGCATTGCTCGCCGCGCCCATGCCGATGATGCCGATGCGTTTCGCCTGCTTGGTTTGCACGACATCGTAAAACCCGCTGCCCTTGCCGTAATAGAAAAGCGGCTCGGTCGAAATCTCGGGCGTGCGCTGCTGGCCGCCATGGAAGGTCGTGCCGTGATACAGCGCGCGATAGGTCTTTCCGTTGGGGTATTCCCCTTCAAGGATCCGTTTCACGCCGAAAAAATCGCGCTGAATAACAAGGGTATGCGGTAGCTGGCATACGCTCAATACGATGAATATGGCGGATAGAAAGGCCAACACCGCAGGCCGCATACTGGCCAGCACCAGCGTCATCACGAGGAAAGGCAAGGTAATAAATTTGATGCGGTCGTCGCTTGCCTGCTCCCAGGTGCAAAAAATTGTAAAAGCAGCGAAGAAGAAAAGGATCAGGTGCAGCTTCCAATTCCTGGCCTCGCGCAACTTGGCCCAATCCTGCTTCCATGAGGGCAACAGGCTGATGAGAAGGAAGATGGCAAACTCAAACGGTAGAGGCAGGATGAAGGGAATAACCGCGACATTCACAATCGCCCCCAAAGCACCACCCAAGGCCACGATCAAATAATAAAAAGTCAGGTCGCTGGAAGGCGGGCGGCTCGCTGCCAGCATGCGGTGGAACTTCAGCGCCGTGACGAAGAACACGATCAGCACAATCACCAGATCAAGCGCCTGCGTCGGCTTTAAATCCGATCCCACGAGGCGATAGATATAAAAGGCCACAAGGAAAGCTTGAGCCCCCACCACCGCTTCCTGCCATTTGGCGGGCTTGCCGAAAGCCACCACGAAGGTGAGCAGGTAAAGCGCCAACGGCACCATGGAAAGCAGCGGCACGGGGGCGATATCATTGATCAGATGCGCGGTGGCGCCAAAAGAAAGCGCCGAAGGTAGGAAGGCATAAAACAACCACTGTGGCCAGCGCGAGCGGTCGGCAGACACCGCCTTCTCCACTTTTGCTTCCGGCATTCCCTTTGCCGCCAGCATGCCAATGATCAAGCACGCGACGAACAACCCGGCGCACCCAAGCCAAAGGCCCTCGCTAAACTTCACGCCGAAAAGCGGCTCGAGCGCGAGTGGAAACAAAAGCAATCCCGCGAAGCTGCCAAAATTGCTGGCGCTGTAGAAGAAGTACGGATCATGCGCATCCTTCTGCGGCAGCCGCGCATAGAGCCCCTGCATCAACGGTGAAATCATGGAGAGAAGGAAGAGGCTCAGCCCCGCCATGCTTGCCAGCGCGATCAACACCGCAAGCGGTGTGATGTTTTCCGGCGCCACAAGCTCCGGTCGTAACAGCCGCTGTGCCGCGGCTAGCGCCGCCAAAACCAAAATCAGCGCTAGGATTTTACCGCGCCCCAAATCCCGCAGGCTGTGCGCGAAGGCATAAGCGCCAAGCAAAATGGTCTGGAACGCCGCCAGTGACACCAGCCACACGGCAGGAACGCCGCCGAATTTCGGCAGCATCTCGCGCCCGATCAAAAGCTGCTGCCAGAACAAAAGCCCGGCGCCCAACCCAATGGTGAGCCCAAAAAAAAGCCGCACTGTCGAAGAGTGCGGCTGGTCGGGAGAATGGACGGTTGTCATCATGCTGCTTTCTTGGCGGCCTTGTGCTTTTCCATCATGCCGACGAAGCGGTCGAACAGATAATGGCTGTCCTGTGGGCCAGGCGAGGCCTCGGGATGGTACTGGACCGAGAACACGGGCTTGTCTTTCATCGCCAAGCCCTCGTTGCAGCCGTCGAACAGGCTCACATGGGTGAGATGCGCATTGGCGGGCAGGCTTTCGGTGATCACGCAGAAGCCATGGTTCTGGCTGGTGATCTCCACCTTGCCGGTGGTGAGGTCTTTGACCGGATGGTTCGCGCCGCGATGGCCGCGCTCGAGCTTGCGGGTTTTCGCGCCCAGCGCCAGCGCCAGCAATTGATGGCCCAAGCAAATACCGAAGATCGGAATATCCGCGCTCAGCAGTTTCTTGATCACCGGCACGGCGTAAACGCCCGTTGCCGCCGGATCGCCGGGACCATTCGAAAGAAATACCCCATCGGGCTTTAAGCCCATGATGTCGTCAAAGCTTGCGGTGGCAGGAACAACCGTCACCTTGCAGCCGCTCTGCGCAAGGCAGCGGAGAATATTCTGCTTCGCACCGTAATCGATTGCGACCACGTTGAAACTCGGTGCGGTTTGCTTGCCGTAACCTTTGCCAAGCTCCCAGCCCGACTGATCCCACGAATAACGCTGCAGGCAGGTGACTTCGGGCACAAGGTCCATGCCCTCCAAGCCCGCCCAGGCTTTGGCCTTCTGGTGAAGCTTGGGAAGATCGAATTTGCCTTCCTTGTTGAAGGCGATGAGTCCATTCGGGGCGCCTGCGTCACGAATACGATGCGTGAGCGCGCGGGTGTCGAGGCCCGCGATACCCGTGATAGAATTTTTCTTAAGCCACAAATCGAGGTGCTCGGCGGCGCGCCAGCTGGATGGCTCGGTGATGTCTTCGCGCAAGATCAATCCGCGCGCGGCGGGCTTGGCGGTTTCAATATCTTCGGGATTGGTGCCTACGTTCCCGACATGCGGGAAGGTGAAGGTGATGATCTGCCCGGCATAGCTGGGATCGGTGAGGATTTCCTGGTACCCGGTCATAGAGGTGTTGAAACACACCTCGCCGATGGTCTCGCCTTCCGCCCCAATGCCCTTGCCCCAAAAAACGCTGCCATCGCCAAGTACGAGAACGGCATTGGCGCTGGCCGGTTTTTGCGGGTAAGATGGCGTGGTTTCGGGCATCCTTTAGTCTTTAAAAATGGCTACGTGCCGAGGCGCAAATTCGCGCGAGTATCTATATCTAAGGTAGGCTCCGCAACGGTTTTTTGTACCCCTGCTTTTTGGAAGGTTTAAGCCCATGTTACGCGAGAAAATCACCGAATCCCTGAAAGCCGCCATGCTGGCCAAGCAGGAAGGCCCCACCGCCACAATCCGCATGGTGAATGCGGCTATCAAACAGAAGGACATCGACGTAGCCCGCCCAAGGGGTGACGAGAAGATTTCCGACGACGAAATCCTCAGCCTGCTGCAGGGGCTTATTAAGTCGCGTAACGAGAGCATCACGCTTTACAAGCAGGGGAACCGGCAGGACCTCGTCGACAAGGAAGTGGCTGAAATCAAGGTGATCGAGGGTTTCCTTCCCAAGCAGCTTTCGGAAGACGAAATCCGCAATGTGGTGAAGCAGGAGATGAGCGCTTCTGGCGCCGCCACCATTAAAGACATGGGCAAGGTCATGGGCGCCATCAAAGGCAAATACGCAGGACAAATGGATATGGGAAAAGCCTCGGCCATTGCCAAAGAACTGTTGAGCGCGGCTTAAGCGATGCCCTTCCCGCCCGGATTTATTGACGAGCTACGCAACCGCCTTTCGATTTCGGAAGTCGTGGGCCGCCGCGTCAAATTGATCCGCGCCGGGCGCGAATACAAGGCCTGCTGCCCCTTCCATAACGAAAAATCGCCGAGCTTCACCGTCAACGACCAGAAGGGCTTTTTCCACTGCTTCGGCTGCGGCGCGCATGGCGACATCATCGGCTTCATCATGCGGCAGGAAAACCGCTCGTTTCCCGAGGCGGTCGAAATCCTTGCGGGCCTCGCCAACATGCCGGTGCCGCAATCGAGCCCGGAAGAAAAGCAGCGCTATGAGAAAGAAAAGAACCTCTACACGCTGATCGAAGACGCGGCCAAATGGTTCGAGGACCAGTTGCGCAAACCGGGCGGCGCCAAGGCTCTCGATTACGCCCGCTCGCGCGGCCTCACCGACGAGATCATTGCGCGCTTCCGTTTGGGTTTCGCTCCGAACGACGGACAGGCACTTCTCAGTCATCTCTCCACCAAAGGCTACACACCGCAGCAGATGATCGATGCGGGGTTGGCCAAGAAGGCCGAGGGCGAGGACCGCATCTACAGCTTCTTCCGGGGCCGGTTGTTGTTCCCCGTGGGCGATCCGCGCGGGCGGGTGGTGGCGTTTGGTGCACGTTTGCTGGAAGGCGAAGGCCCGAAATACATCAACTCCGCCGAGCATGCCCTCTTTCACAAGGGCGCCCTGCTCTATGGCTTCAGCCGCGCGCGCGCCGCAGCGGGCGACAACAAGCCGCTGATCGTCACCGAAGGCTATATGGATGTCATCCGTTTGGTGGATGCCGGGTTTTCCGGCGCCGTGGCGCCGCTTGGCACCGCGCTTACCGAGGAACAGATGATGGCGCTATGGAAGATTATTCCGAAGCCGCCGATCCATCCCGAGCTTCTCCATCACATTCCCATTCTCTGCTTCGATGGCGATGCCGCGGGCCAGCGCGCCGCCGAGCGCGCGTTGATGCGCATCCTGCCTTACCTTGCGCCCGATCAGTCGGCGCGCTTCGCCACCATGCCGGAGGGCGAAGACCCCGACAGCCTCATCAAAAGCAAAGGCCCAGCCGCGATGCAGGCTGTGCTTGACAAGGCGCTGCCGCTGATCGATTTCCTTTGGCAGGTCACGGCAGGCGAGCGCCCACTCAACACACCGGAAGACCGTGCCGGTTTCCGCCGCGACCTTGATGCACGCATCGGCTCGATCAAGGATACGCATCTGCAGCGCGACTATCGCGACGCCATCCAGAAACGCTGGCAGGAAAACTTCGCGGCACAGCAACCGGCCTATGCGAAGAATATCCGCTACGGAAACTTCGTGAAGCCGTCGATTACCAAGCCGCGCGCGCTGCCAGGCGATTTGCAGGAGCGTATCGTGCTGGCGTTGCTCATCAACCACCCTGCCCTGTTCCACGAATACGAAGAGCGGCTGCACAGCCTGGAATTCGTCGACCGGAATCTCGGCGAGCTCATGAGCGCGATTTTCGAATACATGGCCGAGGGTCACGAGGAAAGCGCGGGCGCCCTGCTCAGCCACCTCGAAAAATCCCATGCCCCGCTGCTGACGCGGCTGTTTGGGCCCGATCTTTACATGCACGCCAAGTTCGCTATGCCGGGCAAGCCGATCCTTATGGCCAAGGCAGGGTTCGAGAACATCTGGAACGACATGGAGCGGATGCAGCTGCGCGAAGAGCTTAAAAACGCCAGCTTCGAGCTTAAAAACAGCGAAGATCCCGCCATATTAGAACGAATCAGGGATATCCATGAGCGCCTTGCCCAGATCGACGCCAAAGCCGATAACGAAAGCATGCAGGCCTAGAAACGCCCTTGATTAACGGGTTTTCTCTCTTAAATCCTTACGTATAGGCCTTGCCGCAACCGATTCTATTTCGTAAAGAATCAGGTCCGAATCTGGCCTCTTAACCCGGCGCGACGAACCGCCACAAACAACAATTTGCACACACCTGGCGCGCAGGTCGCGGGCTGGAGAAATTTGTCCCCCACCCTATCTATTTCAGGCGAACCCATGGCGGCGAAGAAACCGGCTCCCAAGAAAAAAGTGATGGCAAAGAAACCCGCGAAGAAGGCTCCTCCCGCGAAGAAGGAAGCCAAGAAGCCCGCGCCCAAACTGGCCAAGCCCCTGCCGAAAGGCAAAGCCGCGCCTCCCCCCAAGGCACCGCTGCCCCTCAAGGGCGCGAAGGGGAAAGACGGCAAGGTCGCAGGCAAGCCCGAAAAAAACCTTCCCAAGAATTTCAAGAAAATCGAAACCAAGAAAGGTGCGGCCGCCAACGAGAAAGATGAATCCGCTCCGGTTCTTGACGATGCTTCCGCCAACGCGCTGAAGAAACTTGTCCGCAAAGGCAAGTCGCGCGGCTACATCACCATCAACGAACTCAACGCCGTCCTGCCTGCCGACCAGATTTCGTCGGAGCAGATCGAAGACGCCATGGCGATGTTCTCCGACCTTGGCATCAACGTCGTCGAAAGCGACGAGGAGGAAGACAAGGAAGAGGAATCCAAGGAAGAGGAAAAGGAAGAAGAAGAACAGACCGTCGGCAATATCAACGAGGAATCCGTAAGCCGCACCGACGACCCTGTGCGCATGTACCTGCGCGAAATGGGCTCGGTCGAACTGCTTTCCCGCGAGGGCGAAATCGCGCTCGCCAAGCGCATCGAAGCCGGCCGCGAGATGATGATCAGCGGTATCTGCGAAAGCCCGCTCACCATTCAGGCGATCCTCAGCTGGCACGAGGCTCTTTCCGAAGGAAAGATGCTGCTGCGCGACGTCATCGACCTTGAAGCCACCTACACCACCGAGACCGGCGGCCTGCCTGTGGCAGCCATACCGGGAGCCCCGCCCGTCCCCGGTGCCGAAGGCGCGATTGCTGCACCTGCAGCCGAAAAAGAGCCTGCCGAACCCGGTGCTGAAGCGCCTGAAGGTGAAGAAGGCAACTTCGATGAATTCGGCGACGAGGAAGCCAATCTCTCCCTCTCCGTGCTCGAGGAAAAACTCAAGCCGCAGGTGATGGATACCTTTGCCCGCATCGCGGTCACCTACGCCAAGCTCTTCAAGCTCTCCACCCAGCGCCATCAGGCGCTCATGAAGGGCGAGTCGATCTCGAAACAGTCCGACAAGAAGTTCCAGACCCTGAAGCAGGAACTGGTCGAGCTGGTGCGCACCATTCATTTCAACAACACCCGCCTCGAACAGCTGGTGCAGCAACTCTATACCCTCAACCGCCGGTTGATCGGCCTTGAAGGCCGCCTCCTTCGCATGGCGATGGACTGCAAGGTGGACCGCGATGAGTTCCTTAACCGCTACTACAACCATGAGCTTGACCCCAACTGGCTGAACGCGGTCGCCAATTCGACGGAAAAGGTCATCAAGGCGTGGACCCACTTCATGGAGCGCCATGGCGAGGAAGTGGAGCGCATGCGCGCCGAAATCACCGCCATCTGCAACGAAGCGGGCCTTGGCTTGCCCGACTTCCGGCGCATCGTTGCCACCGTGCAGCGCGGTGAAAAGGAAAGCGCCCGCGCCAAGAAGGAGATGGTGGAAGCCAATCTTCGCCTTGTCATCTCGATTGCCAAGAAATACACCAACCGCGGCTTGCAGTTCCTCGACCTTATCCAGGAAGGCAATATCGGGTTGATGAAAGCCGTCGATAAGTTCGAATACCGCCGTGGCTACAAGTTCTCGACCTATGCCACCTGGTGGATCCGGCAGGCCATTACCCGCTCGATCGCCGACCAGGCCCGCACGATCCGCATCCCCGTGCATATGATCGAAACCATCAACAAGCTGGTCCGCACCAGCCGCCAGATGCTGCACGAGATCGGCCGCGAGCCCACCCCCGAAGAGTTGGCCGAAAAGCTCATGATGCCACTCGAGAAGGTTCGCAAGGTTCTGAAGATCGCCAAGGAACCCATTTCCTTGGAGACGCCTATTGGCGATGAGGAGGATTCGCATCTCGGCGACTTCATCGAGGACAAAAACGCCGTCCAGCCGCTGGATTCGGCCATTCTGGGCAATCTGCGGGAAACCACCACCCGCGTGCTGTCCACCCTCACCCCGCGCGAGGAGCGCGTGCTGCGCATGCGCTTTGGTATCGGCATGAACACCGACCACACGCTGGAAGAGGTTGGCCAGCAGTTCTCGGTCACCCGTGAGCGTATCCGCCAGATCGAGGCCAAGGCTTTGCGCAAGCTCAAGCACCCTTCCCGCTCCAGGAAGCTCCGGAGCTTCCTAGACGACCGGTGATAATTCCGGTCACTAATGAAAAAAGGGCCCTTCTGGGGCCCTTTTTGCTGTCTGGGATATAAGTATGCCCTTAAACGAAAATACCCCGCCTTTGAGGGCGGGGTATTAAATCGAAAAATAGTCGCTAAAAAGCGGACTACTTATCTCTTCTTCTTCTTAGCAGCTTTCTTAGGGGCCGCTTTTTTCTTCTTCTTAGCCATCTTGGTACCTCCAGGTTAGCTCTAGATGCAGCGATGTTCTTTCGATTGCCCCATTCCGTCAATAGCTTTTTGGCAAAGGATGGGAAAGAGAACGCGTTTTTTCTATAAACCCGCGTGATGCGTGGCTTACATGCAACATTTTTGCGCACCGCAGTGATTCGAAACGCGCATTCGAGCGCATAAATGCGCGATGGAATCATTCCAAAGAGAAGAAATGGTGGGCCCGGCAGGATTCGAACCTGCGACAACACCGTTATGAGCGGTGCGTTCTAACCGCTGAACTACAGGCCCCCATGCTTAAGCTACCAATGGAGAAGCTGCCGGGATAGCTGGAATCCGCTGCTTATATATGTGGATCAATTAGAGGATGTATTGCGCGCGGCAGGCGGGTGCTGGCTCCGCTCGACCCATGTCATGAGTGCCTTTTTGAAGGTCATGGGATCAGCCACATGATCGATGGGTGTTACACCACCGCCCGTGCCATGCACGAAGATCGAGCCGAAATTGAACAAACGGCCCCATGCCGTTTGATCAATATTGGCGCCCTCTACGCGCGTCAGCATGATCTCGAAGGTCACGCGGCTGATGAAGCCGCCTTTGGCAATCACGCGCCGGTTGGTGATCGCAAGCTCGGTTGAAATCATGCGTAAATACGCATGCCCCAACATCAAAACGCCGCTGCCCACCAGCGCCACGCCGGTATAAAGAAGGTAGTTATGCACCTCGCCCATGATGGCGGTATGCAGGTAGCGGTTCAGGAAATCGAGCTTGATGAGGCAGAGGATCGCCCCGCTGATCGCCGAGGTGAGACCCGGCATAAAGATGATCCAGTGGATCTGCCCAGCGAATTCCAGCCGCTCATTCGGCAACAAGACGGATTCAACATAAGATTGGTTGGCAGGCATGAAGACCGGGCAAGGAGGGGCTTTAGCCCATTCCAACCTTACGGCATTAAGAAAGATTTAATAACCCGGGCGCCAAACGCCGATATTTCCCGATTTACATAAAGAGACCGGTGTTCGCTATCTGTCGGGCGCTGTCCGATAACAAGAAATGAAGCCCCTTAAGAAGGTCTGGATTCCCCGCCACGAGACGTTCCGGGTGAGCTTTCCTGAAAAAGTCTTTGGTCTTCTCGATCCATCGGACATTCAACAGGCTTTGTACGAGCGCATCCTCGAGTGACAAACGGGGGGAACGGTACAGCGTGTTGGAAAGGCAGCTTACCCCGCCCCCCACTAGCATAAAGGTACTTACATCGGCTTCGAATAGCTTGAAATCTTTGCCTAGAAGTTCTTTTAGCCGCTGAGACGTCGTCGAAGGAATTACCAAAGTATCGTATCGAACGGCCTTCACATTCGTGCAAAACCCTTCGGCCTCTTCCACCGAGACCTCGATGAGATTGCGCGCCCCCACCTTTTTGATGGCGTCTTGGCTTTCCTTCGTAAAGGCTTCGGGCACCCACAGGATTTTGCCGTTTGGGAGCGGAAAGAAGCAGGTATCCAAATGAAAAAACTTTTGATCGGCTTCGGAAGGTTGCTTCACGAGCTCTAAAAGCCATACATTCATATCGCAACTATTGGCAATGGTGGCGAATTCCTCGGCACCTTCCCGGCTACTGCGCGGGCCATACCCTACCCATAGAGCCTTGCGGCGAAAATCCTCGCGGATATCTCCTGCACTTTCAAAATGACCTTTCGAAATCGTGTGGATTTCATCGAACCCCATCAGTTCGAGCTGGCGTTTCATGGCCGCGTTTTCGCCAGCCCGTCCACGCGCAAAGAACTTCCCCACTACGGCGACGAGGCTTCCGTCAGGGCGTTGCAGCATCACTGCAGGATCAGCCGTATAGGATTGATCACTAAGGTCAGGCTCAGGCGGGATGATAAAAACATTGATGCCCAGGCTTTGGTATAGGGCTACAAGCTTCTTCCACTCTTCCATGGCTTTAGCCATGAAAGCTTTGGGATCGGCCAAATACTGGGCTAAGCCCCTAGCTTCAAAAGCATTCTTTGGTTCTGTGGGTACGGCGAGGTTATCAGGCGGCGACATTATCGCCATGGGCGTGAAATAGTTCAAATCACGCGCAACCCCGTCAAGGGGTTTAACGTCAAAATCACGTTCGATATCTTCAATCCTCAGTGGACATGGATGCCCAAACATCGCGCCCGTGAGCTGACGACCAGTGGCTACATAACCCTCTAATATACGCATGTGACTACTCTGAAAATCCGAACTTACTTTAACATATGCCAACGAAAATAAAGATAGCGCTGTTAACTAAAATTATTAATGAGCACCAGCTAAAAAGCGTTCTGCTTCAAGTGCAGCCATGCAGCCCATGCCCGCCGCAGTGACGGCCTGGCGGAAAACTTTATCTTTCACATCGCCCGCGGCATAGACGCCGGGAATGGATGTCGCGGTGGAATCCGGCGCGGTCTTGATATAGCCGGCCTCATCCATATTCACCTGCCCTTTGAACAGGCTGGTCGCGGGATCATGCCCGATGGCGATGAACACGCCCTCAACCGGTATAGTCTGGACGGCATTGGTTTTGATGTTCTTGACCCTGAGACCGGTGACCGATTTGGCGGGGGTTTGCACGCCCTCCACGGATTCCACGGTCGAATCCCATACCACCTTGATCTTGGGATTAGCCTTGATGCGGTCATGCAGGATTTTCTCGCCCCTGAAGCTGTCGCGGCGATGAACCATGGTCACGGATTTGCACATTTGCGAAAGATAGAGCGCCTCTTCCAGGGCGCTGTTGCCCCCACCCACCACGGCCACATCCTTATTCTTGAAAAAGAACCCGTCGCAGGTGGCGCAGCCGGATACGCCGAAGCCCCGGAACATGACTTCGCTTTCAATCCCCAGCCAGCGCGCCTGCGCGCCTGTGGCGATAATGATAGTGTCGGCAAGGTAGACATCGCCGCTTTCTCCCACCGCCCGCTTGGGCGTGGCTTTGAGATCGACCGAAGCGATGGTATCGAAAATCACTTCAGTGCCCACATGCTCGGCCTGCTTCTGCATCTGTTCCATGAGCCATGGACCCTGAATGGTCTCTGCGAAGCCGGGGTAGTTCTCCACATCGGTCGTGATAGTGAGCTGGCCGCCGGGCTGCATGCCCTGCACGAGGATGGGTTTCATATTGGCGCGGGCGGCATAGACAGCAGCCGTATAACCAGCGGGACCGGCGCCGATGATGAGGGTCTTGGTCTTGAATTCGGTCATAGAGGGGCTTTCACAGGAATACTTGGGTATACGAAGGATATAAGGCTTTGGATGCGGATTTCCTAGCCCTTGAATAGCTTAAAGCTGACCTGATAGCGGTAAAATTCGATGTTATTTGTAACGCTGAGTGCCCGCTTCAACCGGACATCATCTTCTAAAGCGACAATCACACCTCGCACCGTTTGATTCTTTTCAGCTAGCTCTTCTTTTACATAGCCCATGTAGCGTTGAATCTGTCCGATCACCACGTCGCTTGCACGCCCCTTCTTGAGCTCAACTACGAGCAATTCTTTTTTGTCCTTGCTAATTGCGAGGATATCGATCGGCCCTGTATCACTCATATACTGCTGACCAACCAGCTCGCCCTCTTCGGCATAGATTTCGTAATTCTTTCCAAGTTCGGTTTGGTGCCAATTATGAACCAGAAACTCTTCGAGATGTTTTTCCATGGCAAAGGCCGTGGGATCTTCAATATCGGTATTCACCGCGATGATTTGCGGCAACACTCTATTGCCAATCAAACGATCAATTTCCTCGGCATGGCTGGTGATATCGCTTACAGTGCCAATGGCCCCCGTCGAATTTTTAAGACCTTGGCTGAAATCACTACGCCGAATGACTTGCGGATACCAATTCACCTTGCGACGGTGCGGCAGGGCTTGGCCTTCAGCATAGTAATAATCTCCAGCAACTTCACCCGCCCAATACTCTCCTTCTCCTTTGGGACAGAGAACAATGTCCCCAATCTTCATACCCTTGCAGATGGTGTAGAGCATGCCGCAGGCAAGGCCCGCTACAACTTTCGATTTTTCAGGGTAATTTTTTAGAAACAGCGGAATGAACTGAGCACTGAATGGCCGTCTCTCTTCAGGCAGCTTTCCCGTAAAATCGATCTTAAATCCCCAGCCGCCACCAACGAACTGCCCCTCATAGCATTCTTGAGCCATGCTATGCTTTGCACCAAGCATGATCCGGTAATAACAGCGAGCCATGCTAGAATCCAAACATATGATCAAGGCTGAAGGCCTGATCGCCATTCAGGAGGCCGTGGAAGCCGAACAACCGGCAGGTGGTATCGCGCACGATGACATACGCCCCCTCGCCGGCTTTTTTAAGCTCGTCCTTGCTGAAGGCCTCGCTGACTTTCCACAGGGTGGAACCACTGCATGGAATCTTCACGCTGTGTTGCGCCACTTCCTTGCCGTCCTGACCGGTGAGAATGAATTGCGTATCCGACGTGCCGTGCCACGGCGTCGATGCCGGGTAGATAAGATGGCAGAAGGTATCATAAGGCTTCTGACCAAGGCGCAGGAACAGGCGCGTGGATAAACCCGGCGCACGGCCCGCATAGCTTTGCGGCTCGCCCTTGTAGGTGAGCACGGTATTGAACATATGGCTGCCGAAACTGCTTTCGGCCGCATGGCCTGATTGACGGTCGACATAGCGGAACAGCGCGTGCATCCAGCCATCGGCTTCCTGCCCTGCGCTGAAGTCATAGACCAACTCCACATGGCCAAAGCCGCCATCCAGCGTTTTTCCGGCCATGATTTGGTTCACATCGAGCAGCGTCACGTTGCCGCGCGGCATGTTGCCGAATTTATGCTCCGCCTGCTTGGTGCCCTTGGCATCATAGATATAGGCCATCAGCGGCAGATGCTGCTGCCCGCGCGCCATGGGCGTAGGCAAGATCAGCGATGTATAGCGATCCAGCGGCAGCACCGGCGCGGGCAAAATGTGCCCCTTGCCCATCAGGTTACCGAGCGTGGGGAGCTTGGCATCGGGCTTCAAATCCTCGCGCTCCACATTCACATGCGCCATGCGCGAACGAACGGGATCGGTCTTGCGGATCACTTCATAGCGCGGGCGTACGCAGTACTTACCCAGGAAAACTTCCAGCTGCTGCGGCCAGCGGACCTCAGGGAACAGGTCAGCGACACTCAACCGGCACGTAGCAAAGGCCGGGATGGAAGACTTCAGCGCACGGCGGCCCTCGTCATGGCCCATAAGGTTGAGCGCCACTTCGCCTTCGGGGATCGGGAAGGGCTGGCTGTTCTGTACCCACAGCACAACCTCTTCATCGTCATTCGGCGCCGGCAGACCCGCGTAATAGTCGGAAGGCCATGAATTGGCGTCATGCGTGCAGGACAGCATATGCGGCGCATCGCCATAGGTATCGAGCGCGTATTTCACGATGTCGTGCCCGGCCACCTTCATCGCATGGATGAAAAGCTGGCCGGTGAATTCCGGCAGGCCGAAACGCTTGCGCACCTCGGCGCTGTCGAGGATGAAGGTGCTTTGCGCCGAGCCCAGCTTCTCGTTCCATTCGGCCAGCAGCTTGCCACTACCGTCGTACAAGCGGCACCAGAAGCCCGCTTCCTTCGCGCCATAGCCGCCCCAGTAATTGGCGCTGACCAAACGCGTATGCTGGCCGCCTGCATCGCGAAAGAAAACAAAATTGGTGGCGAAGTTGATCGGCGAAACATACGCGCGCGGATTGCTTAGCATCTCTTCCGGCAAGCGCAACGCATCGAAGCTTTGGATTTCCATATCCTGCGGGATGAGGTGGCGGATATGCGCCAGCGGCTTATCGGCATCGAAGGTGGTAATGAACAGGGTTTTCGCACCGCTCTGCTTCAACTCGGTGACAAGCTTGGCCTTATGGTTCGAGAAGGTCGTGCCCTGCTTCTCCACATCCTGCACGTAATAGCCCGCGATCGGCATGGATTTGATGTCATAGAACTGCGCGAAAGCTTCCGCCTGCCCGTAAGGATCATAGATCGCCACGGGGCCTTTTTGCTTGAGGCCGGAAATAACCACCGACGCCTTTTCAGCCGCCAGCGGATGGCCGATGGCCTTGAAAAACGCATTGCCGCCGTGGATGTTGGAAAACGTTTCTATTGCTAAGGACATCAGGCAGCTTTCTTGAAGCTCTTGAAGAAGGCGGAAATCTTGTGCCGCAACTGCTCGCGGATCACCACACCTTGGCCACTCACCCAGTTCAGCTGGATGGTGCGGCGCTGGCCCTCGAATGGCTCATGGCCGTGCCACGCATTCGGCGTGTTGAGGAATACCAGCAGCGTGCCTGCCTGCGGTGGAATTTCTTCCACGATATCGTTCAGGTTGTCGGGTGAGCGCAACAGGCGCAGGCGGCCACCGGGAGCTTCCCATTTGCCATTCATATACAGGAGCACGGTGACGAGCTTGGTCTTGCTATCGGTATGGATCTGGCCGTCGCGGGCGCGGGTACAGCCGCGCACGGTGACCATGGTGGGCTTGCCCGAAAGGTCGATGCCTAATTTTTGGGCAACCACGTCGCGGAACTCAGGGCCGCGCAAATCGTTCATAAGCTGGGTGAAACCCGGGCCATACTCCAGCGTATCTAAAGGGAAACTGCCGGGCTTCTCGATCGCGGGGTAATCCTTCTCGATGGCCTCCAGCGCCTCGGCCTTCACGAAGCCGGGGACGATGAAATAGGGGAAGGGCTCACGCTTGGTTTGCGCGGCTTTCACGGCGGCGATATCGAGGGTTTGGGTCATGGCGGGGAGATTGCCCTCTCCCCTGCCCGAAAGCAATAAAAACAGCTTTTTTAAAAAAGAAACGGCCTTTTTTCAAAGCCCTAGCGTGGCTTATCCGGCCCGCTGCAGAGTGTCCGATTGCTCGTAAGCCTCGCGGATCAGCGCAGCGGCGCGGTTCACTTCCTGCAAAGGCTCATAAGTCCAGCTCTCGAGCTTTCCTTCGAACCAGCGGATGCGGTTGGTATCGAGCAGGCTTTGATGAAAAGCAGAAAATTTTGGCGAAGTGCCCGGCAGCTTCACCACATGCACGGGCTTGCCAGTCGCGCAAGCCTCGGAAACCATGTTCACAGAGTCACACGTGACGACGAAGTTATCCGCCAGCGCCAGCATACCGTAATAGGGATTATCGCCCTGCCCATCCCAGATATAGGCAGGTGCATCGTGCAGCAGCATGCGCAGCAGCGCCATGCAGGACTCATCGGTGCGGCGCGAGGGCGTGATGAGAAGGCTGGTTTTATATTCCGTGGCCAGCGCCGCAAGCTTGGGCCCGAAATCCATGACTTCGCGCGGGGTAAGCTTATAAGCTGCGTTGCTACCGCCCAGCAGCACGGCGGTATAAGGCCGCGGCAGATTTGCGAACATCGGCGCCCACTTCTCCCCTTCGCGTTTCAGCATGTCAGGCGCGACGCGATGCAATCCGCCGATCACCTGGATCACATTCGAACCCTTCACATTGTCATGCGCGGGAAGGATGACCTGATCAAATTCCTGCAACGGGATGGCAGGATTTTGAATCTGCACGGTGAAGGTTTTTCCGCCACTCGCCTGCTTGATGTAAAGCGAAGGCAGCACACTCATGCGTCCGGTCCCGATCAGCATATCGGGCCAAGGCGGAGCAAGCGGATCACCCTTGCGCGAGACCGCCATGCTTTTACCCACTACGAGATAAGGGCTGAGTTCCCGCCACAGCTTGCGCAGGCGAATGCGTTTAACAACAGGGGTCAGCCCCATGGCTTCGGCAAGGCCAAGGCACTGGTTTTCCATGCCAGCCTTGCCGTCGGTTACGACCCAGCAAGTAGGAGGCCAGGATCTCATCCAATCGAGCGGTGAACGAGGAACGTCGCCATCAAAACGAGCAGCACGACAATGCCGATGCCCATATAGGTGGCGAGCTTGCCGATGCCGTGCCAGGTCGCCCGGTGATGGGTAAGCATCTCGTCATGCGCCTTGTGGGGGGTATAAGGATGAATGTCCATGATCTCTCCGTAGAATAACGGGCTTATTGTGAGGATTTAGCGACGGGTTTCAAGGGGCCAGCGGTTATTTTCTTCGATAATCCGCCCAGCACTGGCCGTCTTCGCACAAGGCATAGGGAGTCGTCACGGCCGAACCGTCGCAGCTTGCGGGGCAATTTTGCGTGGCGGCACAGATCAGGGATTTCGCTTCGGCCTTGCGGTCGGCGCGGATACCTAAAGTAGGGCCACAGGGCAAGTCAACTGCGGCACAGTCCTCATTGCTTTTGCACGCGACCATATCCGCAGGGATATGCATACCGGCGCGGATTTTTATCTCGGAATCACGCAGCGAATTCTCTGCACATGCAGGACCACCCAACAAAAACAAAAAGGCCAATGCGATCGCGATGTTTTTAATCACTGTACCCTCCTCATAACGTACGGCACCGGTAGCGATGAGTCTCACCGCCTCGGGGTAGATTTTGTGCTCCTGCACCAGCACGCGGGCGGCTAGAGATTCTTCTGTGTCGCCCGGCTCGATAGGCACGGCAGCCTGCAAGATGATCGCGCCGGTATCGACCCCCTCTTCCACATAATGCACGGTGCAGCCTGCCGAGGTCGCCTTGTCCTCCAGCGCCCGTTTGTGGGTATGAAGCCCCGGATAAAACGGCAGGAAGGACGGATGGATATTGATGATCCTGCCGCGCCAGCGATTAAGCAGCGTGGAGCCGATGATGCGCATGAATCCCGCCATGCAGATGAGCTCTACTCCGGCTTTCGTCAGCGCGGCGGTAATTGCTTCTTCGAACTCGTTCTTGGAAGCATAGGCCTTATGCGAAATCACTTGTGTGGGAATACCCGCCTTGCGCGCGCGCTCCAGCCCCTGCACATCGGGAATATTAGAAATAACGAGGGCGATGTCGGCAGGAAAAGCAGAATCCTTGCAGGCATCGATCAGCGCCTGCAGGTTGCTGCCGCGCCCCGAGATCATGACGCCGAGCTTTAGCCTGGCCACGAGAAGCTCTTGGCGTTGAGACTGGCGAAAGACATCACTTCCCCACTCGTCCGCGCAATTACCCTGCCGATTACATAGCTCTTGATGCGGGATTTTTTTAAGAGACCTTGAGCCTTCTTCACATCTTTCGCGGGCATGATCGCGACCATGCCGATGCCACAGTTGAAGGTACGGATCATGTCTTTGGGCGGAACCTTGCCTGCATTCGAGAGCCAGCGGAACAAGGGCGGCATGGGCCAGCTCTTCACATCGATATGCACGCCGAGACCCTTGGGGACCACGCGTGGAATATTCTCGAGCAAGCCGCCACCGGTGATATGCGCCATAGCCCGCACATCGCATTTCTTTATGAGATTGAGCAGCGGAACCACATACAGCTTTGTCGGCTGCAGCAATGCTTTGCCGAGAGTGACCTTCTTATCGAATGGCGCAGGCTTGGCGTAAGAGAGCTTGTTATCCTTCACGATCTTGCGGATCAGCGAATAGCCGTTGCTATGCGCACCGCTTGAAGCCAAGCCGATCACTACATCGCCCGCTTTCACTTTTGCGCCTGTGATAACCTTGTTGCGCTCCACCGCGCCGACCGCGAAACCGGCCAGATCGTAATCGCCTTCGGCATAAAGGCCGGGCAACTCCGCCGTTTCGCCGCCGACAAGGGCGCAGTGGGATTCCTTGCAGCCCTTGGCCACGCCTGCGATTACCTTGGCCGCGACATCGACCGTCAGTTTGCCGGTGGCATAATAGTCGAGGAAGAAAAGTGGCTCAGCCCCGCTGACCACGAGGTCGTTCACGCACATCGCTACACAGTCGATGCCGATGCCGTCATGCTGCTTGGCTTCGATGGCGATTTTCAGCTTGGTGCCCACGCCGTCATTGCTGCTGACCATTAAAGGATCCTTGTAGCCGCAGGCCTTGATGTCGAAAAAGGCGCCAAAGCCGCCCAGGGCTGCCGTTGCCCCAATCCGGGCCGTCGACTTGGCTAAAGGCTTGATGCGCTCGACCAGCTGGTTACCCGCGCTGATATCCACCCCTGCCTTGGCATAGGCGTCTTTCCGGGCATGTTTTCGGCTCATGCAAATCCTCGAAATAGCATCTTATTTTTGCCGCGCCCGCGGCTATAATCATGCGGCGCCAACTTAGCCGCCCCCAAGGCCTTTGCCAATGCCGCGTTTTGCCGTCCTTTTTGCGCTTCTATTCTTCGCCCTGCCGGTTTTTGCGCAGGATGTGGCGGACGATGATTCCTATACCGTCACCGGCATCGCCGTCGACAGCAGCGGCAAAAACGGCAATGAGGCACGCGACAAGGCCTTCACCGATGGCGGACGCTTGGCCCTTGCCGCCATCGCCAGCAAGTTGACCGGCGCGAAGAATCCGGACTTTAAAGCCGTCGACAACAACACCATCGGCGGATTGGTCAAAAGTTTCGAGGTCGAGAGTGAAAAAGCCTCGGGCAAGCGTTACATCGCCACGCTCACTTATCATTTTAAGCCCTCCAGGACCGATGCGTTTTTAAGCGCGCGCGGCATGTCGGTGCGGGATTCTTCCGAGATCACGGCAGCGCCCGCCACGCCCTCAATGCGCGTGGTAGTTCTTCCCATCGTGCGCACGGGCGACCGCAGCGTGCTGTGGGAAGAGAAAACCGACTGGGCGAAGGCGTTCGAGAATTACACCTCCGACCATGCGGATGCGAATGTGATCGTACCAGCCGGCGAGATGGATGATATTTCGACCATCAGCGCGGGCGAGGCTTTGGGCGGCGTGCATGATCCCCTAATGAAGGTGATGCAGCGCTATGAAGCGCAAAGCGTGCTGGTGGCCGTGCTTTCTGCCCCTTCCATCACCCCTACCCCCGACCGTGATTTGAACGTGCAACTGGCGGTGTTCGACCGGAATGCGGTGATGAAGAGCACCTCGAGCTTCAACCTTGCCGCCACACCGCGTGAAAAAGCGATGGAATGGCTGCAAGGCGGTGCGGCCTCTGCTCTTACCAAATGGCAGAGCGTGTCCGACAAACTTGTCGCAACCGCCACGAAGCCTTCGAACCCCAATGTCGCGACCGTGAACGGCATGCTGCAGATGGCGATCAATGTGCCCTTCGCCACACCCGACCAGTGGCAGACCATGCGCGCGCGACTGCAAGAGATAAACGGTCTCACGCGTTTCGATGTGGTGAGCCTGACCCATGCGCGCGCCACGGTACTGGTCACCTATCAAGGTTCGCGTCCGATGTTCGAGGGCGCGCTGGCCGAAAAGGGCCTGCGCCTGCAACAGACAGAGCCGACTGGCCCGCTCACGCTGCTTGTGACTGGCGCGCAGGGTGCCCCTTCCACCATGCGCCCGGCCTCTACCTTCCAGACGGTTTACCCCCCGCCGCCCGTGCCGAAAGACGAAGTGATTTACGCCGATCCGCCGGAAGACAAGGATTCCGACGCCAGCAACGATGAAAGCAGCGACCAGGATGATTCCGGCCGCGCACCCCCGCCCCCTGTCGCGAAAAAAGCGCCGCCCCAGCCCGCGCAGGAAATGCCACCGCTCATTCCATGACACACCCCGCTTTCTCCCCTCGCTTTCCCGAATGGCGCTTCTGGCTGATCGTCGCCGTTGTTTTCGTGCTGTTGATCTGGCTGCTGTCCCCCGTGCTCACGCCGTTTTTACTGGCGCTGCTGATCGCCTATTTTCTTGATCCCCCCGTACGCAAGGTACACGCGTTTGGCGCGCCGCGAGGGCTCTGTGCCGCCGTGGCGATTGTTTTGTTCTTCGCGCTCCTCGTCCTGCTCGCCATCATCATCGGCCCGATCGTGCAGGCGCAGGCGACCGATCTTATTCGTTCACTACCTACTTATATCGAGAAATTGCAGAACGACGTCTGGCCGCGCATCTCCGCCGCCATCGCCGAGCACATCCCTGCCCTGAACACCGACAAGCTGCAGGCCAACCTTACGCAATATACGGGTGAAGCTGTGAACTTCGCCGGAAGCTTGCTGGGCCGCGTATTATTAGGCGGCTGGGCGGTATTGAACGTGCTGATGCTCATGCTCATCACGCCCGTCATCACCTTCTACCTGCTGCGCGACTGGCCGATCATCACCAGCCGCTTCAACAGCCTGTTGCCGCTGCATTACGCGCCCGCGATCCGCCAGGAAATGCACGAGATCGACCGCATGATCGCGGGCTTCGTGCGCGGGCAGGCGCTGGTGAGCCTGAGCTTGGCCGCCTATTACTCAACCGGGCTTTACCTTGTGGGGCTTAAATACGGAATGATCGTGGGCCTTGCGACCGGGCTTCTTTCTTTCATCCCTGTGGTGGGTTCGCTCTCGGGCATGGTGTTCGCCACCATCCTTGCCTTCATCCAGTTCGATACATTCTGGGGCGTAGCAAAAGTGCTGGCTGTATTCGCGGGCGCGCAGGTACTGGATGGTTACCTGTTGACCCCCAACCTTGTCGGTCAGCGCGTGGGGCTGCATCCCGTGTGGATCATCTTTGCCGTGATTACCGGCGGCACATTGTTCGGCTTTATCGGTATCGTATTGGCTGTGCCGGTCGCCGGAACTATCGCCATCCTGTTGCGTGCCGCCCTGAAGCATTACCGCAGCAGCCGCTATTACACCGATACGCCATGACCCGGCAGATTCCGCTCGCGCTGCCGGTGGAACCGGCCATGGGGGAAGAGGATTTCCTCGTCACTCCCAGCAACGAAGAAGCTACCGCACTGGTAAAGGTAAGTGCCACGCTTCTTCTGCTTGGGCCCAAGGGCAGCGGCAAAAGCCACCTTGCCCGCATCTGGAAAAGCCGCCGTAATGCTGAAGCTCTCGATTTTGCAGCGTTCTCCCCCGCCTCATTGCAAAGCCAGCAGGCGCTGCTATGGGAAGACGCCGATCAGTCGGACTGGAACAGCGCGAGCGAAGCCAAGGCTTTTCATCTCCTGAATAGCGCCAAGGAAAACAAGATCGCGCTTCTTATCACCGCCTCTGCACCGCCCGCGCAGTGGAAGCTGAGCCTGCCCGATCTGCGCTCGCGTCTTTTGGCGCTCCCGGTTGCGGAGTTGAACACACCGGACGATACCCTGATGGCGGGCTTGCTTTTAAAGCACCTTAACGACCGCCAACTGCGCGTGAGTGAAGAAGTGATCGATTACCTGCTCGCCCGCCTGCCGCGCGAAGGCAGTAAAATTACCGAAGCTGTGAGGCTTCTGGATGAAGCCTCTTTAAGCAAAGGCCGCGCGATTACCGTGCCGCTGGCGAAGGAAATTCTCGGAAGTTCGATGGAATTCGAGTTTTAAGCTGACGGAGATTTAGATGTTAGCTAAGCCAACAGTCCTTATCTTGGGCGCAGGAGCCAGTTCAGAATTTGGATTTCCTCTCGGCATTGAGTTGAGAAGAAAAATTCTTGAAATAGTCAGAATTCAAAATGGCAATGTTATCGATTCAGACTTCAGACGCCTTCTGACCTCCGGATTAGTCAAATTGAATAGCAATATCCTCCACAGAGTTTTTTCCATCTTAGAAAATGGAATGCTGACCGTGCCATCAATCGATGACTTTATTGAAACCCACAAAGACGATAGAGACTTGGTCAACTATGCAAAACTAATAATTACAAAAATAATTCATAGTTATGAGAGAGACCTTTTTCGAACGCATGAAATATACAAAAAGGATCACAACTCGGAATTCAAAAACCTCAAAGATAACTGGCTGATCAGCCTCTTTACTATTTTATGTGATGGAGTATCCCTAAGCAATCTCGATCAACTTTTCAAAAATTTTAGCGTGATAAATTTCAATTATGATCGTTCATTCGAGTTTATTTTTATGGACCTCATCTCAAGAAGATTTAATCTGAGCGAGGATGCTGTAACGGCCATTTTGCCCAAATTACAATTATACAATCCCTATGGAAAAATCGCTCCATTGAGCCCACAGGGCACAAACCTAACGTTCGGAAATGTTAAAGCAGGCATACCGCTCGGTACTGATTTCGGCCCAGAATATTATGTCGAATTGTCACAAAATATTCTTACCTACTCTGAAGGAAATCAGGCCCACGAAGAATTCAAATCATGGCTTGAGAATGCAGAGAATATCATTTTTCTAGGTTTTGGTTTTCATCCACAAAATTTGAAACTGTTGGAGCATTCTGTTGCTGTGAAAAAAAGAAAAATTTTCTTTACCAGAACAGGACTTTCTGACGCCGCAACATCAACGATCGCCCATAAATTCTATGGTAACTTTTTTTCTGAACTTCAAAAACGCGTATCTCCCGAAAGCCTTATCCAGCGCAGCATGGTTATTGGAACTAGCGAGCAAAAGTGCTCAGATTTTATCTCTCACAATCGGCTCTCTTTCATAGCTGAAAGAAATTAAGCCGCGCAGGCTTCAAAACCTTTTTTGAGTTCTTCCTTCGGCAATTTGCGCCCGATGAAAACAAGGCGGCTGGTGCGGTCTTCGCCCGCTTTCCACCGGCGCTGGAACAGCCCCTCTTTCACCATATGCACCGACTGGAACACAAAGCGCCGGTCATCGCCCTTAAGGTCGATGATGCCCTTGGCGCGCAGGATGGCCGGGCCATGCGTGGCCAGCACGCCGCCCATCCAGTCGTCGAACTTGTCCATCGACAGCGGCTTGTCGGATTGCAGGGAAATACTATCCACTTCCGGCCCTTCGTGGTGATGGTCATGCCCGCAAGGCTCGTCATGCACATGATGCGGATCATCGTGATCGTGGTGGTGATGGCCGTCGAGGTCGTGGTTATGCAGGAAATGCGGCTCCAGCTCGACCATGCGGTTTAAATCGAACGCATGCACGCCAAGGATTTTATCGAGCGGGATATTGCCGCGCTGCATGGGATGAATGGGCGCCAGCGGGTTGAGTTCCCGCAATGAACGCTCCACCTTCGCCAATTCGTCCTTGTTCACAAGGTCGGTTTTATTGAGAAGAAGAATATCGGCAAAAGCGATCTGATCCTGCGCCTCAACACTATCTTTAATGCGCTCCTGCACATGGCGGGCGTCGACCACGGTGACGATGGAATCCAGCTGGGTTCTCTTCGTCACATCTTCATCAAGGAAAAAGGTTTGTGCCACCGGGGCGGGCGCGGCCAAGCCCGTGGTTTCCACCAGGATCGCATCGAAGCGACCTTTTTGCCTGATCAGCTTGCCGATCACACGAATGAGGTCGCCGCGCACGGTGCAACATACGCAGCCGTTGTTCATTTCGAACACTTCCTCGTCGCTGTCCACGATCAGGTCGTTGTCGATTCCGATTTCGCCGAATTCGTTCACGATCACGGCGTATTTCTTGCCATGCGGCTCGCTTAAAATACGGTTGAGCAGCGTGGTTTTGCCTGCGCCCAGGAAGCCAGTGAGGACGGTAACGGGGATTTTCTCTTCCATAATGCCTTGCCTAAATTCGGTTATTGGGCCATTTCTAGCATGCGTCTTTAAGGAAAGAAATAAGTGGCAAAACCGGCAATTCTAGTAGCGGGCGGCGCGGGCTATATCGGCTCGCACTTTTGCAGGGCAGCGCAAGATGCAGGCTTTGCGCCCGTGGTGGTCGACCGGCTTTCTTCCGCTTCCCCGCGCGTGGAAACCTTCCGCCGCTCAACCGCGAAGGGACTAACGCTCGAAGTCGCCGATATTGGCGACACGCAAGCCATCGAAGCGATTATTGCCGAGCACAAGCCCGTCGCCGCCGTGTGCTTCGCCGCGCTGATCGAGGTTGCGGAATCCATCGCCCAGCCGGAGGTGTATTGGGAAAACAATTTCACCAAGGCCGCGCGGTTTTTCGGTGCGCTGGAAAAGAATGGCGTGAAGAAGCTGGTTTTCTCCAGCACCGCCGCCGTCTATGGCGTGCATGACAAGCCGCTGAAAGAGTCCGATCCACTTTCGCCCATCAATCCTTATGGCATCACCAAGCTTGGCTGCGAAGCCATGCTGCAGGGCCATGCTGGCAATCACGAAGAAATCTTGAAACGCGCGAAGGGCAAGCTGGAACGCTTCAATCTCAACAGCGTGATCTTCCGCTATTTCAACGCCGCCGGTGCCGCCTATGGCCTTGGTGAAATGCACGAGCCGGAAACACATTTAATCCCGAATGCGATCTTCGCTGCATTTGGCCAGCGTGGCTTTGGCGAGAGCGGAAAAAAATTCTCGCTGTTCGGAACGGATTACCCCACGCGCGATGGGACCCCAATCCGCGATTACATCCATGTCAGCGACCTTGCCGATGCGCATGTGACGGCCCTGCGCTACCTGCTGGATGGTGGAAAGAGCGATGCGTTCAACCTTGGCACCGGCCATGGCGCCTCGGTGCGTGAGGTCGTTACGACTGTGCGCAAAGTGACCGGCAAGGATTTCGCAGTGAACGAAGAGCCGCGCCGCGCCGGCGATCCACCCTTCCTGGTGGCCGATGCCGCCAAGGCCAAATCCATCCTTGGCTGGCAACCCCGATACGATTTACAAGGCATCCTCGAAAGTGCGGCGGTTTTCCACAGGGAACACGGCTAGTTGGCCCCCGGCTTGCATTTATAAGGGCGAGAGATAGTCTTTCCCTTATGACCGACACGTCGAAATTCAACGCGCCCACGCCCGACCACGCCGCCTATATGGCAATGAAGCCGTTCCCATACATGGTGATCGATAATTTCCTGCCCGAGGCTGAGGCGCAGGCGGCGCATGACGCTTTTCCCAAATCGAGCGACGAGCTTTGGGCCAACCATGGGCGCAATTATAAGAATGCCGATAACGCCGACAAATTCGAAATGACGAAATACCAGGCCATGCACCCGGCGCTAAAGCATGTGGTGGATGTCGTAAATGGCCCGGAGTTCACCCAGTGGCTGAACGACCTCACCGGCTTTACCGATCTTACTTCGGATATGACGCTGAACGGCGGCGGTCTCAACATGGTGAAGCCGGGCGGCTTTCTGCGCATCCATGCCGATTTCAACTGGAGTAACGAGCTCAACGCTTACCGCACCGTCAACGTGCTTTACTACCTCAACAAGAACTGGGACGAGGCCTGGGGGGGAAACCTCGAGCTTTGGGAACAGGACATGTCGGCCTGCGTGAAGGCGATTACGCCCGAATTCAACCGCCTTGCGGTTTTCACGACGTTCAACTCGTCCTTTCATGGCTATCGAAAAGTCGTCGGCGAGCGCACGCGCAATTCATTCAATTTCTATTTCTACCGCAAGGAAGCCGCGCCCGGCATCGAGAAATCGCCGCACAAAACCATGTGGCGGCACGACGCCAACGCCTACTAAACCATGGACAGCTTTTCCGCCGAATGCGTGGTGATCGGCGCAGGGGTCATCGGCCTTGCCTGTGCCCGCGCCATGCAACAGGCAGGCGTTGAGACCTATTTTATCGAACGGGAAAGCCATTTCGGCATGGGCACTTCTTCGCGCAACAGCGAGGTGATCCATGCCGGGATTTATTATCCTGCCGGCAGCCTGAAAGCGCGGTTCTGCGTTGAAGGCCGCAAACTGCTTTATGATTACTGCCGTACCCACAACGTGCCACATAAAAACTCTGGCAAGGTAATCGTCGCCTCGAATGAATCCCAGATCGCGCAGCTTGATGCGATCAACGCCAAGGCCCGCGCCAACGGCGTGAATGACCTAAAGCGCCTAAGTAAATCTGAAATCAACTCGATGGAGCCGGAAGTGCGCGCGGCGGCCGCCCTCTTCTCGCCCTCCACCGGCATCATCGACAGTCATGCTTTCATGCAAAGCCTGCTGCATGATTTTATCACCGCGGGTGGCCATGCGGTGATGGAAGCGCCGCTGGAAAAAGCAGAAATCCTGAAAAACGGGATTGTCCTTCACGTAGGCGGCAAGGAACCCTGCCGCGTGACGGCGAAAAAGGTGATCAATGCGGCAGGCTTGAATGCGATTGCGCTGTTGAAAAAGATCGAAGGCTTCCCTGCGGCGCATATCCCGAAGCAATACTGGGCCAAGGGGAATTACTTCATTCTTTCCGGCAAATCGCCGTTCAGCCGGCTTGTCTATCCGATCCCGGAAGCCGCTGGCCTTGGCGTGCATGCCACGCTCGATATGGCAGGCCAGTGCCGCTTTGGCCCCGATGTCGAATGGGTGGATGATCCGAAGGATCTCACAGTGAATCCATCGCGCGCGCAAAGATTTTATGATGCGATCCGCACCTATTGGCCGGGCCTGCCCGATGGCGCGCTTTATCCCGGCTACGCGGGCATGCGGCCCAAACTGCAAAGCCCAAATGAGGCGGCGGCGGACTTCGTTGTACAGGACGTACAGGCTCACGGTATTTCTGGGTTGATTAACCTTCTGGGCATTGAAAGTCCCGGTCTTACTTCGTCTCTGGCCATCGCGGACCACACGAAAAGTTTGTTATTTTCACAATTTCCGAAGATGATGGCTGCCGGTTAACCCCCAAGGATTTTTTCATGAAGGGCATTATTCTGGCTGGCGGCTCGGGCACGCGTTTGCGTCCCATGACGACATGCATGAACAAGCATTTGCTCCCGGTCTATGACAAGCCGATGGTGTTTTACCCGCTGGCTACTCTCATGCAGGCGGGAATCCGCGACATCCTCCTGATCACCACGCCCGCCGATAAAGCAGCGTTTGAGGCACTTCTGGGTGATGGCCAATCGCTTGGCCTCAACATTTCCTACGCCACGCAGCCGAAGCCTGAAGGCATCGCGCAGGCGTTCCTTATCGGCAAAGATTTCATCGCGGGCGAGCCCTGCGCCCTTGTTCTAGGCGACAATATTTTCCATGGCGCCGCCATGCAGCCGCTTTTGCAAGAAGCCGCTTCGCGCGCCTGGGGCGCATCGGTGTTTGCTGTTGAGGTGCCCGATCCGCAACGCTTTGGCGTGGTGGAATTCGACCGCGAAGGCAAACCCGCGGAGCTGGTCGAGAAGCCTTTGATTCCAAAATCGAACTGGGCCGTGACCGGGCTCTATTTTTATGACGCGCAGGTCGTGGGCATCGCCGAAAACCTGAAGCCTTCCGCGCGTGGCGAGTTGGAGATTACCGATCTCAATCGCACCTATCTGCAAAAGGGCCAGCTTTCTGTACAGAAGATGAGCGAGAGCATCGCATGGCTTGATACCGGTACGCCGGACTCGCTTCTGCAGGCCGCAAGCTATGTGCAGATCGCCGAGCAAACGCATAAGGCCAAAATCGCCTGCCTTGAAGAAATCGCCTGGAAACAGGGCTTTATCAGTACCGAGCAGATGCTCGCTGCCGCCGCACACTACGCCAAGACACCCTATGGCGAATACCTCGTGGAAAAAGGCGAAGCGGCCTTAAGCGCGGATGAAACTTCCGCGCAGAAGCGCAGCGCTTAAAGTATTCCCTGCTGCCAGAGAAATTTTTCCATCCCTCTTTCGGGTGGTTTGCGCGACAAGATTACTTCCAACATCGCAGCGTCTTTTATAAACGAGCGAAGCTGCGCCTCGCTGAACACCGCGCGGTAAAACAAATCCTTCTTGATGAAGGGCACATCTCCTCTCTGCACGCCAAGGATCTGCCACATATGAATGGGGCTTGCCAATTTCTGGAACAGCACGAGTTTCGTATACCAGTTTGTTGGCGTCAGAGGCAGTACGCCGAAACGCGCAGGCAAAAGCGGTTTCAGCTTTTCAAGGTTCATATCGAACTGATTATCCCGCAGCGGCACAAGAAATGCGCCGGAGGGATAGGCGACGAAAGGCTTAAAACCGGCCTTTCGAAGCGCTTTTGAAAGCCTGACCGCGCCGCGCTTAATCGCATGCTGGCGCGCATCGAGTGGCACATAGCTGTGCCAGAAATCGTGGAATTCCTTGTGCCCCCACACTTCGCCGCTTATGGCTTTCCAGCACATTGGGATCCTAAGCTTAGAATTCCACGTGGACAAGTTGTCGCGGCCGCTTCTATAGTGTCACCTAAATACTAGTGACTCCAGCGTAACTGGACTGGCCACAGTTAGGCCGCAAATGTAATCACACTGGCTCACCTTCGGGTGGGCCTTTCTGCGTTCGCGAGTGGACCCGATAAGCTCATGGAGCGGCGTAACCGTCGCACAGGAAGGACAGAGAAAGCGCGGATCTGGGAAGTGACGGACAGAACGGTCAGGACCTGGATTGGGGAGGCGGTTGCCGCCGCTGCTGCTGACGGTGTGACGTTCTCTGTTCCGGTCACACCACATACGTTCCGCCATTCCTATGCGATGCACATGCTGTATGCCGGTATACCGCTGAAAGTTCTGCAAAGCCTGATGGGACATAAGTCCATCAGTTCAACGGAAGTCTACACGAAGGTTTTTGCGCTGGATGTGGCTGCCCGGCACCGGGTGCAGTTTGCGATGCCGGAGTCTGATGCGGTTGCGATGCTGAAACAATTATCCTGAGAATAAATGCCTTGGCCTTTATATGGAAATGTGGAACTGAGTGGATATGCTGTTTTTGTCTGTTAAACAGAGAAGCTGGCTGTTATCCACTGAGAAGCGAACGAAACAGTCGGGAAAATCTCCCATTATCGTAGAGATCCGCATTATTAATCTCAGGAGCCTGTGTAGCGTTTATAGGAAGTAGTGTTCTGTCATGATGCCTGCAAGCGGTAACGAAAACGATTTGAATATGCCTTCAGGAACAATAGAAATCTTCGTGCGGTGTTACGTTGAAGTGGAGCGGATTATGTCAGCAATGGACAGAACAACCTAATGAACACAGAACCATGATGTGGTCTGTCCTTTTACAGCCAGTAGTGCTCGCCGCAGTCGAGCGACAGGGCGAAGCCCTCGGCTGGTTGCCCTCGCCGCTGGGCTGGCGGCCGTCTATGGCCCTGCAAACGCGCCAGAAACGCCGTCGAAGCCGTGTGCGAGACACCGCGGCCGGCCGCCGGCGTTGTGGATACCTCGCGGAAAACTTGGCCCTCACTGACAGATGAGGGGCGGACGTTGACACTTGAGGGGCCGACTCACCCGGCGCGGCGTTGACAGATGAGGGGCAGGCTCGATTTCGGCCGGCGACGTGGAGCTGGCCAGCCTCGCAAATCGGCGAAAACGCCTGATTTTACGCGAGTTTCCCACAGATGATGTGGACAAGCCTGGGGATAAGTGCCCTGCGGTATTGACACTTGAGGGGCGCGACTACTGACAGATGAGGGGCGCGATCCTTGACACTTGAGGGGCAGAGTGCTGACAGATGAGGGGCGCACCTATTGACATTTGAGGGGCTGTCCACAGGCAGAAAATCCAGCATTTGCAAGGGTTTCCGCCCGTTTTTCGGCCACCGCTAACCTGTCTTTTAACCTGCTTTTAAACCAATATTTATAAACCTTGTTTTTAACCAGGGCTGCGCCCTGTGCGCGTGACCGCGCACGCCGAAGGGGGGTGCCCCCCCTTCTCGAACCCTCCCGGTCGAGTGAGCGAGGAAGCACCAGGGAACAGCACTTATATATTCTGCTTACACACGATGCCTGAAAAAACTTCCCTTGGGGTTATCCACTTATCCACGGGGATATTTTTATAATTATTTTTTTTATAGTTTTTAGATCTTCTTTTTTAGAGCGCCTTGTAGGCCTTTATCCATGCTGGTTCTAGAGAAGGTGTTGTGACAAATTGCCCTTTCAGTGTGACAAATCACCCTCAAATGACAGTCCTGTCTGTGACAAATTGCCCTTAACCCTGTGACAAATTGCCCTCAGAAGAAGCTGTTTTTTCACAAAGTTATCCCTGCTTATTGACTCTTTTTTATTTAGTGTGACAATCTAAAAACTTGTCACACTTCACATGGATCTGTCATGGCGGAAACAGCGGTTATCAATCACAAGAAACGTAAAAATAGCCCGCGAATCGTCCAGTCAAACGACCTCACTGAGGCGGCATATAGTCTCTCCCGGGATCAAAAACGTATGCTGTATCTGTTCGTTGACCAGATCAGAAAATCTGATGGCACCCTACAGGAACATGACGGTATCTGCGAGATCCATGTTGCTAAATATGCTGAAATATTCGGATTGACCTCTGCGGAAGCCAGTAAGGATATACGGCAGGCATTGAAGAGTTTCGCGGGGAAGGAAGTGGTTTTTTATCGCCCTGAAGAGGATGCCGGCGATGAAAAAGGCTATGAATCTTTTCCTTGGTTTATCAAACGTGCGCACAGTCCATCCAGAGGGCTTTACAGTGTACATATCAACCCATATCTCATTCCCTTCTTTATCGGGTTACAGAACCGGTTTACGCAGTTTCGGCTTAGTGAAACAAAAGAAATCACCAATCCGTATGCCATGCGTTTATACGAATCCCTGTGTCAGTATCGTAAGCCGGATGGCTCAGGCATCGTCTCTCTGAAAATCGACTGGATCATAGAGCGTTACCAGCTGCCTCAAAGTTACCAGCGTATGCCTGACTTCCGCCGCCGCTTCCTGCAGGTCTGTGTTAATGAGATCAACAGCAGAACTCCAATGCGCCTCTCATACATTGAGAAAAAGAAAGGCCGCCAGACGACTCATATCGTATTTTCCTTCCGCGATATCACTTCCATGACGACAGGATAGTCTGAGGGTTATCTGTCACAGATTTGAGGGTGGTTCGTCACATTTGTTCTGACCTACTGAGGGTAATTTGTCACAGTTTTGCTGTTTCCTTCAGCCTGCATGGATTTTCTCATACTTTTTGAACTGTAATTTTTAAGGAAGCCAAATTTGAGGGCAGTTTGTCACAGTTGATTTCCTTCTCTTTCCCTTCGTCATGTGACTTGATATCGGGGGTTAGTTCGTCATCATTGATGAGGGTTGATTATCACAGTTTATTACTCTGAATTGGCTATCCGCGTGTGTACCTCTACCTGGAGTTTTTCCCACGGTGGATATTTCTTCTTGCGCTGAGCGTAAGAGCTATCTGACAGAACAGTTCTTCTTTGCTTCCTCGCCAGTTCGCTCGCTATGCTCGGTTACACGGCTGCGGCGAGCGCTAGTGATAATAAGTGACTGAGGTATGTGCTCTTCTTATCTCCTTTTGTAGTGTTGCTCTTATTTTAAACAACTTTGCGGTTTTTTGATGACTTTGCGATTTTGGGAAAG
>JADMIO010828152.1_pt1 | contig 127954 bp, 119 predicted proteins | sample 8958161 | NCBI WGS metagenome assembly JADMIO01 (sample SAMN16585339, study PRJNA669376) | soil metagenome | isolation source: Crop rotation soil | place: USA: Cullars Rotation, Alabama | collected 2011
GGCCGCGACTTCAAGTCACGTGAATTCCAAGCTTCGGATCCCACTGTGCTGGAAAGACGGCGATTCATACAGCAGGAATTGACTGTGAATATAAGTAAAATTTCAAGCGGATTGTTTTATCTCACTGATTTCACAAATGGACACAGATTTTAAAACTCTATCAGTGAAAATCTATGTAATCAGTGTGCATTTATCAGAATGTCTTCGCTGAGGGCAAGCTACTGCAATAATTTTTGCCGAACAGAATTGTTGCAGTACAAGAGTGCGACGCAAGTAAAGCTTCATCGAAGGGGTAAAGCTGGCAACATAAGAAACATTTTAATCATTTAATCCGGCGATCAATGATTATTTTTGTGATTCGCTCTTTTAAATTTTTTGCTACAAGCCAGGCTATCGTTCCCGATTCATCGGGAGAGGAAAGTCCGGACAGCGCAGAGCAATGCACCGGTGAATAGCCGGGTTGCTGACGTTACAGTCAGCAAACAGACAGTGCCACAGAAAATAACTACCCTTCGGGGAAAAGATGAAAACGTGAGGTAAGAGCTCACGGCTTTTGATGGTGACATCATTGGCGGGTAAACCTTGCATGCTGAAATGCCACATAGGTCGGCGCCCGAGAACTGCTCGTTCGATGCCGATGGGTAGGCAGATTGATCCCGATAGGTAACTATCGGGACAGATAAATGATAGCGTAATTCACTCACAGTGGATGAGACAGAATCCGGCTTACAGGCTTGTAGCATTTTTATCGCAAGGGTTCATTCATTGAACATTGAAAATTGACCATTGTTCATTGAACATTTTTGGTGCTAGAAATAATCAATGTTCAATGTTCAACTCTAAGCGGCACTTCCAATGTAACCACCTATTTCCATCATCCAGGCAATACCAAGATGCACGATCAATCCTCCATAGATCGACCTTGTATTATAAACAACTATTCCCAATAGCATTCCGCCAAAATATGAACTAATGCATTCGCCGAGAGGTTTTCCAAAATGGATCGTGCAATAAAAACAAGCCATGGGCAATATTGCATCCATTCCCACCCATTTAATAAATGCCAGGATCAAAAAGCCGCGAAAGAAAATTTCAATGCCCAAAAAATCGCTGCCATAAGAAAGTTCAAATAACAGTTTATGCAGCCACGAAAGATGAATACTATCCCCGATGTGCAATACCGATCTTATCTTCGGATACATTGCAAGAAAATCCGGCTGCGTCGAAGCAACAGTGATCAATGGCACCATACATAGCAACATCAGGCCATAAGGTTTCCATTTAAAGTTTTTGACAGTGAGACCGTACAGCGGTTGATCATTGTCAAATTTTTTCCATAGCAGGATCAATATTGCTACTACAATGACCAATCTCAATGGCCAATAATAAACCCTGTTCCAGTATTCATTCCAGTTTACATCATGTGAAAAAGGGAGTTCCGTATTCAATGCCATCTTTAATGAAAAAATGGCTGGCGCAGCGACCAGCAGAATGATAAAAGGTTTATTGCGAAAAAAATTTTTTTTCTCAGCCAGGCTGCAAAAAACATAGGGAAGGGCGAATGCCGTAATGAAAATGATATAATGTCCTGCAAATGCTGGCCAGGCAAGGTTTTCCACGGTGGTTAACCACGATTCAAGTTTATAATGATAATTGAGATAAATAAGAATGGCAGATTGTACAGTACAAACGATTAGTAATTTTTTGTTTACATACCGAAAGTAGTCACGTATATATCCGAATACTTCTTTCATTTGAAACGGGAAAATAATTTTTTTAATTCTTATTTAAACTTTTTTCATGCAACCCGTTCTTAAAATGCGTGATCAAAAATTCACAACACCAAAAAACGTATAGCCATGAAATCTCTTTCTATTAACCGGATCTTTACCACTGCTTTCATATTCCTGTTCGTTACATTTTTATTTTCCTGTCAAAAAGAAAACAGCTCAACTACTTCAAAAAATGGAGTATCGGAACAGGATGCCGCTACTTATTCTGATGAAAGTGCGCAGGCCGATGAAAGCTTTGATGACATTGCCGATGTAAGTATGACGGCCGCAGATGCAGACAATACAGCAAGCACGGGTCGTCTTAACCGCGATTATCATCCTGATTTTGCAGAGCTTCGTGAAGCCATCGGACTTTGTGCCACTATCACTGTTACTCCAAACGATAGCACGTATCCAAAAACGATCACCATCGATTTCGGAGATAGCTGTGTGGGTCTTGATGGAAAACTTCGCAGCGGAAAGATCATCATCAATCTTACCGCCCCGCTTCGCAAACCTGGCTCAGTACTGACTGTTACACTCGACAATTTTTACATTAACCACATTCATATCGAAGGAACAAAAACCATCAGCAACCTGAGTGAAAATGGCGTCGTTAAATTTTCCGTGACAGTAACAGGTGGTAAAGTTACATTCCCGGGTGGCAGAGGCTACAGCTACGAAAGTTCGAAGACCAAAGAACAGGTAGAAGGCATGGACACAAAAACCTGCCGCGATGATGTATTTGAAATTACCGGTTCGGCAACAATTACATTTAATAATGGAACAGTAGCGAAATTCGAAGTCGTTGATCCGTTGATCAAAAAAGTAGCTTGTCCCTGGTTGAAAGACGGCACGTTAAAAATTTCAATCAATGACCGAGTATTAAAGATCGACTACGGCTTTCCTCATAATGGTGACTGCGACAACAAAGCTTTGCTGACCTGGAATGATGGAAATAGTCAGCGTGTGATCTTGTTACCCTAAGGTTAGAAGAGTTTTTGTTATGCGCTGGAGGTCCCGCTTAGGTTTGGCGGGACTTCCTTTTTATACAAAAAAAGCATTATGAAAGCTCGTGGCCGAATTGCAAAATGTATCCGTTGCAATCCTTTATTGCAAACTCTCTCATAGAATATTCAAAATCCCCGATCGGGTAATAGATGCTTGCTTTGTCCTTCAAACGGTCATACCACTCGTCCGCATCGTCAACATTAAAATAAAATGAACCTGTAAATCCAGTCCCATTATAAGATGTATGCTCGTTTGGCCTTGCAAACATGATTTCGATGTCATCTCTCCTCACCCATCCCCATTGCCAATCATTTTCAAAATGACTCTCGGTAAAACCCAGGACAGTTTTATAGTAATCAATGGTAGTTTCCACATCATCTACCCATAACATGGGTCGCAGGTCCAATAGTTTCATATCATCTTCCTTTTTTAAAATTTCTATTTATCCAAACCACCGCTTTCTTTACATAATACTCCTTATCATTCCCCAGGTTCCTTACGAGTTCTTTAATTGCCTTATGCGTCTCTCCTTTTCTCGTATACCATTCCACCATGACCAACGACAGTCTTCGCTGCCAGGGGTCTTTGGAATGATTCAGTTTTTTCGCAAGATCAAAGATCTCTTTTTGATGCGTTTGAACAATGCCTCTTAAGAACTGCATACCCAATCCATCGCACACAGCCCAGTTGTCAATTTGCCCTGAGAATTTTCCAAATAGCTTCAATACTTGTAACGGATCACTTTTTCCAATCTTTTCAACAATTTTTATTGCAACTATTTTTTCTTCCAGTGAACCGGAATTCCAAAGTTCTTTAGCCAATTCAAATGAACCTTCTTTGTATTTCTTCGCCAATTCATTGAGGACAGGAGTTTTTACTCCATATATTTTCTGCTTACCCGGCACCATCATTTGGAAAAAGACGATACCGTCTTTATCAGATTTTTCCGTGAGCAGTCTTTGTATCTCTCTAGCTTCGTTCGACATGCTGATCCAATATTGTTGTTCTCAAATTGTATTTCGTGCAGATCCTTTCGGCCTTTTGCTTTAACCTCTCCTGGTATTCCCTTGACGGAAAAAACTTTACTCCATACATTTTCTCATACGCAGGGATCAATGAGGAGTCATACCTTTTTATAAATTCATAATAAAGAGTTTTACTGTCAGCAGCATCCTTGCCAAAAAGTGTCAGCCCCCCGACCAGAATATAGTCCGCTCCATGGTTTTTTGCCGAAGAAATTATTTTTTCTAGTTCCTCCTCCGTATCACTGATGAATGGCAGGATGGGAATTGCATTTACACCGCAAAGAAAACCATGCTGCTTCAGTTGTCGCAACATGTCTAATCTCTCTATCGGAGATATCGCGCCGGGCTCAAGCATTTGGGCGATCTGTTCATTCATAGTTGAAATGGAGGTTGACAGGATCACTCCCCTGCCAAGGATTATCCTAAGGTCTTCCGGAAGAATAGCCGTGGTGTCAATTTGTTTCAGCAATTCAACATCCCTGAGAATTAATTTTGATTTAGTGCTGATAAAAACAGGAAACTTATATTTCAGAAATAACTGAAGCATGCCCTCAGTCAATCTCCATCTTTCCTCGTGATGCAAATAGGCGTCGGTCGCGGAGCCCACGACAACAATTCCATGCTGGCCCTTTTTCGTTTTTGCCTGCAATTGTTTTTCCAATATATCCAATGCATTTGACTTTATCGCGAGGCCATTATCCATGTTCTCTCCGTATTTGCTCCCGCGGATATAGCAATACAGGCAGTTACAACTACAACCTTCATACGCATTCACTGAATATTCAGTGAGAAACCAACTATCGCGTTGCTTTTGTTTGTTAAGAACTGACTTAACTTGCTTTTGATGCATAAATAAAGATAATTGCTTTTTTTATTGAAGGGAGATGCGCAATTTTGTTACAAACTGTCTTCATGCGAGGTCAAATTATTTTCATCGTTTGTCTGTCTGTTTTGGCGAGTTGCACTTCTCCAAAAAAAATCGCCACCCCGCATTCCCTTTCCTCGTCTCCATTAACGTTCTTAGGAGAGTACGACGTTGAAAATGGGAAACAATTCAAGGGAACAACAATAGGTGGTTTATCAGGCATTGATTACGATACAACGGATGATATCTACTACATGATCTCAGACGATCGCTCGGCAATCAACCCGGCGAGGTTCTATACAGCTAAAATTCATGTGACCGAAAATGGAATTGATAGTGTTCAATTCATTAATGCAATGGCCCTATTTCAGAGAGATGGGAAACTTTATCCCAATTCGAAGCAAGATCCTCTCCATACGCCCGATCCGGAAGATATACGGTATAACCCGACCAAAGATGAAATAGTGTGGAGCAGCGAAGGTGAACGGAAGCCGGAAAATAATGTACTCGAGGATCCATCCGTGATCGCCATAGACAGAGATGGGCACTTTAAAGACAGCTTTGAATTGCCGGCGAATATGCATATGCATGCAACAGAAAATGGGCCAAGGCAAAACAGTGTGTTTGAAGGACTGGCTTTCTCTTCCGACTACAAATATCTTTTCGTAAGCGTGGAAGAGCCTATTTATGAAGATGGGCCAAGGGCGGGAGGGAATGACTCAACCGCATGGATAAGAATCATAAAATTTGATACTGAAACAAAAAAACAGGTCGCTCAATATGCTTATAAGATAGAAGCGGTTGCCTACCCGTCCCTACAAAACGCATTTAAAATAAATGGTGTATCAGCGATCTTATGCGTCGGAGAAAATAAATTGATTGTGGTAGAAAGGTCTTTTTCTACAGGCAGACTTGCCTGTACGATCCGTGTCTTTTTGGCTGAACTCAATGAAGCCACTGATATTGCCAATACAACATCCCTACAATCTCAGCCTGCTTCAAAACCCGTTTCAAAAAAATTATTATTGAATATGGATGACCTTGGGAAATATATTGACAACATCGAAGGAGTTACATTCGGCCCTACTCTACCAAACGGTCATCGGTCTCTCATATTTATAGCAGACAACAATTTTTCGCCGCTTGAGAAAACTCAGCTACTGTTATTTGAAATAAAGTCCACGATCGGGGAATAGTTTTTGTAAAGACATCCTTAAAAGATCATGGCAACAAAAATTGCAGCCACCCGGAAAAAAGCAGCAAAGGGGCCAGCAAAAAAATCTCCAACGAAAAAATGGTCGGGAGAAGTCACAAAAAATAGTAATGCGCTGGATCTCGAAAGAGATTTTTTTAAACAGAAGGATCCAAAAAAAATTGCAGCATCATTGAAGCGTTCCGCCGAACACAGTAAAAGAAAAAAGAGTGGTCCTTTTCAATCTGCGATGTCCATGTTAAATTTCTATGTCAATCGTGCAGGCAGGAATCTTACAAAACAAGAAAAACAACCCCTGGAAAGAGCAAAGGATGAATTGAGGAAATTATTTCACAGGGAAGAATAATAGCAGAGTTTAAATGGCAAACCGAGCTTAAGTTTCTTTTTGGATCTTGTTTCTTATGTCCTGGTTCTTTTGTTTAATGTGGCAGGGAAATTGAACTCTTTTCTATTAAATTCTTTTTATGATACAAAGAGATGGTTCGCGCATAAGTTTGTGGCAAAACGACATCCCTGTTTATAAACCTCAAAATGATCCGGATATCCAAACGATCTACGATGTAGCGATCATCGGTGGGGGCATCACCGGTATAAGCACCGCATTTCAATTGCAAAAAGCAGGAAAGAAATGCATCGTTATTGAAGCAAATAATTTATGCTTTGGGACTACGGGTGGTACCACAGCACACCTGAACACCCTACTTGATACGCCCTATACAAGGATCATAAAAACTTTTGGAAAAGAAAATGCCCAGCTGGTAGCAAAGGCTGCAGCAGAAGCCATTGATCTCATAAAAGAGAATATTGAGCGAAATGGAATTGATTGTGAATTTGAAGATGCCTGTGCATATCTTTTTTCCCAGACACATGAACAAACAGAAGAACTGGATGAGATCGATGAAGCCTGCCAGGACGTCGGACTTGACGTTTCATACACTCTTTCATTGCCTGTCAACATTGATTTTGAAAAAACGATCGAAGTAAGGAGCCAGGGAAAATTTCACCCGGTGAAATATGTATATGGTCTTGCCCGGGCATTTGAAAAAGCCGAGGGAGTTATTTTACAGCAAACCCGCGTGACTGGAATTGAAGACACTGAAGGGATAATAATTGAAACAGACAACGGCAATTTCCGGGCAGCAAATCTCATTTATGCGACCCACATACCGCCAGGTGTCAATCTTCTGCAAATGCGTTGTGAACCATGGCGCAGTTATGCTATGTCATTTACAACAAAAGATAAAAAATATCCCCGCGATCTTATTTACGATATGTATGACCCTTATCACTATATCCGTTCTCAAAAGGTCAACGGAAAAGAATACCTGATCGTAGGCGGGGAGGATCACAAAACCGGCGAAGAACAAAATGCAGAGGCAAGTTTTCTGAAATTGGAAAGTTATATCCGCAAGCACTTTAATGTGGATGAGATCCTCTTTAAATGGTCGTCACAATATTTTGAGCCGGCGGATGGCCTTCCTTACATTGGTCATTTACCTGGTCACCCGGGAAATATTTTTGTGGCAACAGGTTATGGTGGAAACGGAATGACGTATAGTAACGTTGCTGCGATAGTTCTAAAAAAAATGATCCTTGATGAAGAAAGCTCCTATATAAAACTATTTGACCCCAACAGGGTAAAACCGATAGCAGGTTTCACTACATTTTTAAAACAGAATGTAGAGGCCTTCAAAAATTTTATGGACAAATGGCTTGACAAAGAAAAGCTGGAAGAATTTGCGGAGCTGGCTCCGGGGGAAGCCGGTGTAGTAAGATATAATGGAGAAAAAGTGGCATTGTACAAGGACGAGCATGGTGAACTTCACGCAGTCAGCCCCGTTTGTACACATTTAAAATGTTCAGTTGCCTGGAATAATGCAGAACAATCATGGGACTGTCCTTGTCATGGTTCAAGATTTTCTTACGAAGGCAAAGTCCTTACGGGCCCTGCTGATCATGACCTGGAAAAGATCGAAATAAAAAGTTTGGTGGAGCACGACTAATATGTTGTAGAGACCAGGCATGCCGGTCTCTGCAACATGACAAATTTGCCACAGGCTGATCCTATTTAAATATCCTGGCAAAAAAATCCTTCATGTCATTCCAGGAGGCAGAATCGGCTTCAGGATTGTACTTTACAGGCATCTTAAATTTTTCAGCATTCGAATCAGAAGCGGGGTTTGTAAATGCGTGTGTAGCGTTCGGATATTGTTTGAAGGTGTAATCAGCGCCAATAGAATCCATTTGCTTCCTGAACTTTTCCACCTCTTCCGGTTTTACAAATTGATCAGCCATTCCATGACAAACCAAAATTTTCGCTTTTAGCAAATTTTTGTTAGCAGGTGCGCCGACAAGAGTTCCATGAAAACTCACGACACCTTTTAGATCCTCTCCCAATCTCGCAACGTTTAACGCGACGCCGCCACCAAAACAATACCCGATAGCTGCAATGTTATTTGTATCTACCTGGCTATATGTTTTCAATTTCGCCAATGCTGCATCAAACCTGTTTTTAGTCATTTTCAAATCCTGATAAAACGGGCCGGCTAATTTACCGGCATCGCCAGGATTCTCGGCTATCTTTCCATTTCCATACATGTCAATAGCCATCGCTATGTACCCAAGCTCAGCTAGTTTCTTTGCCCTCATTTTTGGATAATCAACTAAACCCCACCATTCGGGCACTACTAGTACCGCGGGACGTTTACCTTCCTTATTCGCATCATAGACAACATATCCATCCATTGTAACTCCATTGGCAGTGTAGGTCACATTCTCTTCTTTAAGAGAAGGAGTTTTTGCAGCCTCCTTCCTTGTCGAATCGGTATTTGAGGAGGCAGTATCGGTCGTTGAAGAAGAGCTTGATTGATTATTGCATGAGGCGAGCAAAACGAAAGTAGCAATCGTCAATAAAAAATCTGGTTTCATGGTTTGAGTTTTTTTAAAATACTAAGTTCACGAAAACTGTTTCCTGTACAAAATAATTTCTCATTCGCAAGATGATGATGTCCAAATCATATTTTGACACACTCAACTTACTGTTCGTACTTTTATTCCCATGTTTTCAAAGAACGATATCTCCAGGTATTATGATCTGAGCGAAGTGCATTATCGCAGGGTTTGGAATCTTGATAAAAGCCATTCACTTCATTATGGCTACTGGGATGATTCGACAAAAAACTTTCATGAAGCACTAATAAATCTTAATAAGGTTCTTGCTGAGATCGCCGGAATTAAGGAGGGAGAACATATCCTGGACGCAGGTTGCGGAGTTGGCGGTTCATCATTATGGTTAGCCAAAGAAAAGAACTGCTTTGTGACCGGAATTAGTTTAAACGAAACCCAAATAAAAAAAGCTACTGCGCTGGTAACAACATTTGGTGTGACAGAAAAAGTTCGGTTTCAGAAGAATGACTATACAAATACGTCTTATCCTGCCGGGTCATTCGACGTTATTTGGGCCATTGAGAGTGTCTGTTATGCTGATGACAAGAGTGATTTTTTAATAGAAGCAAACAGGATTTTAAAGCCCGGAGGGAGATTGATCGTTGCTGACTTTTTTAAAAAGAAAGACCTTGATCATAAGGAAGCTACACGAGTGAAAGAATGGGCAGCGTGCTGGGCGATCAATGATTTGTCAACGAAGGAAGAATTTGAAGACAAACTAAAAGAAATTTGTTTTTATGATATAGCCTGGAGCGATGCTACGGATGCTATCATGCCTTCTGCAAAAAAACTTTATCGTTCCTATTATTTAGGAATTATTGGGGCAAGACTTTACCAGCTTTTTAATCCCCATGCAACTGAACTGGGAAAGAATAGTGTGCGTAGCGCTCATCTTCAATACAACACTCTCAAAAACGGATTATGGAAATACCGGATCGTAAAAGCTGTAAAACATCACTAAAGTCTTTCAAAAAAATAGTCGATAGATTTTCCGTTGCCGGAAATTGTTGCTTTTAACTTTCTATCATCCTTTTGGTAAATTATTTTCTTGGGGAAATCATGTTCAGGGTTTTCGCAGGTAAATGAAGTTTCCGAAATTTCTGTCAGTTTGAAGTAGACTGGTTCTTTGTTTTCAGGAACATCAGCCACATAAAAAATATTTTCATCCTTGGTTATCAATTTCAACTTCTCAATTGACACAGTATCCTCGCCTTTCATTGTTAGCCCGAGGCCACTTAATTGCGATCCGGAGATTTTCGTCCACCTCTCGCTTCCGCTTTGACCCGTTTTCACATTCGTTCTTTTCCAGGTTCCCTCAAGCCAGGTAAGCTTCGAAAAATCATTGGTAATCTTTTGTGATTGCCCTCTCGTATCCGACAAATAAAAAATTAAGATCGCGAGTAAACATATTTTCCTCATAAAACTAATTTACCCAAAAATAAAAGGCTTGTTTTGGCCTGGATTGTACAAAACCGAAATGCTTTTATTTTTTATTAAGAAAAAAATTGGCCATATTTTTTTCATTAAATGAATATGCGGAGGGACTTTGACCGGTAAAGTTTTTAAAATTCCTGATAAAATGAGATTGATCGTAATACGAAGCTTCATAGGCGAGTGATGTCCATTGTTGTTTATTTTCCCGGACAAGATCAAATATGTAATTGAACCGGATGATCCTGCAAAAAAATTTAGGGGTCAGACCCACATATTTTTTAAAATAGTTTTCCAATTGTCGCTCCCCGATACCAAGTGCTGCCCATAGTTCTGCAATCGTTACCATCCCCTTCTTTTCAAAGATGAGATCAATCGCTTTATCTGCGTATGTATTTTTCAAAGTCGTTGACGATAGACGTCTTGCTAAATAGTTTTCCGCACTGGTAACACGTTCACAATAATCCGTTGATTGCCGCAACTCAGTTTGCAACAAGGACATTTCCTTTGGAAGAGCAGGAACCGCATCAATCACTTTGTCGGTGATGGCGTTCATGTTAAGATCAAAAAGATGAGTAAGGGCAGTAGGTTTGAGTTTGATCCCAAAAACATCTGATTTTCCTGTATTCTGTAGCAAGAAATGCCGGGTGATCTGCCCCGCAAGCAATGCATCTGATTGTTTCTTCCATTGCTTGTTCAATTTAATCCTGTAAGCATCACCAAAATGAAAAATGAGCTCAGTAAAGCCATCGGGTATTATCTTCTGAATATTAGGAGTCGGTTCGTCATCTTTAATGACCCAATAACATTCAACGATATGCTGAAGGTGAGCAGAAGGTTTGATCCGTTCAAAAAACATTTTATCGTTTCAGAAAAGAGTGATTGACCTGTAATATATAACTCTTTCCGTAACCACTATCTCATTTCAGCAGGAATGGCACGGATCATTGTTTTTCTTCCTCCACGCAACACGCCTATCTCCGTGTTTATTCCAATAATTGCCTCGTTCAATAATTTATGCAGGTCGTCAACACTTCCTACAGGTTTGTTATTGAACTCCACGATAATATCGCCGATCTTTATTTCATGATTCCGGGCGGGGGAATCAGGAACAATTTCAAAAACGTATACACCTGTTTTTACAGAAAGTTTATTTGCCGCGATCATGCGTTCAGTAAGATTTACCAATTGCCCGGCAATGCCAAGCTGTGCTCTTTTTACTCGTCCTTCGATGATCAATTTACCTGCAACAAAGGCAGTGAGATTAGATGACACGGCGAAACATAATCCTTGCGCTGAGGGTATCACGGCCGTATTCATTCCAATGACCTGGCCTGATGAATTTACCAACGGGCCTCCAGAGTTTCCAGGATTTAATGCTGCATCCGTTTGTATCACGTCATCGATCAGCCGACCATTTGTTGCACGTAGCGTACGACCCAGTGCGCTTACTACACCTGCCGTTACGCTATGTTGTAACCCGAGCGGATTGCCGATAGCAATAGCAATTTGCCCTACTTTTAAAGAATCTGAATCAGCAAACGACAATGCTTTTTGACCCGAGCCATAGGTCCTGATCACGGCAACATCAGTTGAAGGATCGGCTCCTTTTAATTCGGCTTTTTCGATCCGGCCATCACTAAAATTTACTTTAATGTCACTGGCATTTTCGATAACGTGGTTGTTGGTAACAATATAGCCATCGGAAGAAATGATAAAACCCGACCCTGAGCCCGGCTGTACTTTCGCAAGTCCCGTTCTTTTATCGGTTAATTTCTTTTCTACCTGTATGTGAACCACCGATTGGGCTATCTCCGCTACAACACCGGTGATCGTTCTTGAATAAGCGTCGAGCAGCCCTGCATCGGGCACATGCTCAATAAATGCAATTGTATTATTCATACCCAAATAGGTCAAAAGGTTTACCAGATGTAGATTGCTGACAGGCTGGCACTGCATGAGGATTGCATTTGCCACTTATTATCGTGAGACGTGAAACGTTTGACGATTTCACGACTGACGACTCACGATTCAAAACTCTTTCTCATAATTAACTGCTACATTACCGCTGAAATTGATAACGGGGGGATATTTTTTTGTGACGGATATAGAGATCTTTTTTACCTGGGGATATAAATTATGGATATCATCGGTGATCCTCATAGCAAGGGATTCTATCAGGTCACTGGTGTGGAGCATGTACTTCTTAACCAGCTCGTACAATTTTATATAATTGATGGTCTCATTCATTTTCGTAATTACAGGTACGGGTGATTCAAAACCCACTTCAAGATCGACTATAAATTCATTGGAAACTTTTCTTTCCTCTTCATACAATCCATGATGAGCAAAAAAACGAAGTTGCTTGAGTTTGATCGTAACCATTCAATTGAATTAATGAAGCCCTTTCTCGCCTAAATACCTTTCAGCATCCAGCGCTGCCATACACCCCGTGCCTGCTGCGGTCACGGCTTGCCTGTACACTTTATCCTGTACATCGCCACATGCAAACACCCCCTCAATATTGGTTTTGGAAGTTCCCGGGACAGTTTTTATATACCCGGCATCATCCATGTCCAGCCATCCTTTGAAAATATCTGAATTGGGTTGATGACCAATCGCGACAAAAAATCCATTGACAGGAATTGTTTGCTTTTCGCCGGTTTTATTATTAAAAACGCGAACCGATGATACATGCTTGTCTCCGACCACTTCCTCTGTTTCGGTGTTCCAATAGACTTTAATGTTTGGTGTCTTAAAAACTCTTTCCTGCATCACTTTGCTTGCCCGCATCTCATGCTTACGAATAAACATGTGCACGGTTGTGACAAGCTTTGCAAGATATAGAGCTTCTTCAGCCGCAGTATCACCAGCGCCTACTATTGCTACTTCTTTACCCCGAAAGAAAAATCCGTCGCAAACAGCGCAGGCACTTACGCCATATCCATTCAGCCGCTGCTCGCTTTCAAGTCCCAGCCATTTTGCAGAAGCACCTGTAGCAATAATGACAGCATCTGCGACAATTATTTTTTCTTCGTCGATCCACACTTTATAAGGTCTCTCAGAAAGATCAACTTTTGTTGCCAGTCCAAATCGAACATCTGCGCCCATTCTCACCGCCTGTTTTTCAAAATCAACCATCATCTCTGGTCCTTGTATCCCTTCCGGATAACCAGGATAGTTTTCTACTTCGGTAGTGATCGTCAATTGACCGCCGGGCTGAATACCCTGGTACAACACGGGTTTTAGGTTGGCTCTCGCAGCGTAAATCGCGGCTGTGTATCCTGCCGGCCCTGATCCAATAATCAAACAATGTACTTTTTCACTTACTGTTGCTTCCATAATTAGTCCTTCGATCTTCAGAATAAATTTGTCAAAAGTAACCTGAAATGAGCAATTGAAGTTGGTATTCGTATAGTGTTCTGAATAGCTTGTGCAAAACCTTAAAGCTCCCACTGCCGGCAGAAAGGGTTAAGAACAAAAAACGCTGAGATTTGTTCACCGCACAGAGTTGGTGCCATAAAAAAACAGCCCCAATCATAATGATCAGAGCTGTTTATAACCCACAATTTGCTATTCTTATTTTCCCGACGAGTCGGGATTAAGTCATTAACCCAGGTAAGCTTTTAAAGCATTACTGTAACGGGCTTTTTGTAAACGTTTGATGGCTCTCTCCTTGATCTGGCGGATGCGTTCTTTTGTAAGATCATATTTTTGGCCGATCTGTTCAATGGTTACCCCATTTTCACCATCGAGACCAAAATATGCATTCACAATTTCTGCTTCCCTCGGAGAAAGTGATTTTAATACACGACGAATCTCATTCCTCAATGAATCTTTCATCACATCATCATCGGTATCATCACTACCTTCCAGCAAGTCACCCATCGCTACGTCTTCTGCTTCATGAACAGGGGCGTCTAGCGAAGTATGACGCGTGTTGCTTTGAAAGATGTTGTTGATCTCCGTTTCGCTCATTTCGAGCAGTTCAGCCAACTCTTCTGTTGAAGGCTCGCGTTCGTGTTCCTGTTCGAAAGCCATGTAGGCTTTATTAGCCTTGTTGTAAGTGCCAATTTTGTTTTGAGGCAGGCGGACTAATCTGCCCTGCTCTGCCAACGCTTGTAAGATAGACTGGCGAATCCACCATACAGCGTATGAAATGAATTTAAAACCCTTGGTTTCATCGAAACGCTGGGCTGCTTTGATCAAACCGAGGTTACCCTCGTTGATTAGATCGCTAAGTGAAAGACCCTGGTGCTGGTACTGCTTAGCAACAGATACCACAAAACGTAAATTAGCCTGTACAAGTTTGTCCAATGCCCGCTGATCGCCCATCTTAATTCTCTGGGCGAGAGTGGTTTCTTCTTCAGGGGTGATCATAGAGATCTTTGAAATTTCCTGCAAGTACTTTTCTACGGCCTGAGAGTCCCTGTTTGTAATCTGGGTGGCAATTTTTAGCTGCCTCATAGTAATGAATCTAAATGTTTAAGAACGAATAAATGACAGTCGTTGTTTGCAGAAAGTTGCAAATGGATAGTTAATAGGAAAATATTTACCGTCCGTGACTATCTGCAAAGGTAAACTGCAAACTCCAAATCTCATAATGATTGGGGATAATTTGTAAGAACAAATTCTGTGCAAACATCTATATTCCCGCCGAAATGCGCGAACGACGGGCATCTTGTCAATAAGACATAGGACTAGCCGCAAGTAATAAATGAAAGCTGGCTTGTTGAAAACTACGTTGTCCTTAGCTGCGACCGGCGCCTGAGGACGATAAAGAGCCCAACTCCGGTTACAAACAGGAGAGCTGAGATAACCTCAGCCTGGGTCGGCTGAAAACCAGAGGAAAACTTGATCCGGTTGTTTACCCTGATCTTCTCGATAAAAAACCTTTCAAGGCCATTTACCGCCAAATACACGGCAAATAAGGTCCCGGGAACGTTCAACTTCTTTCTTAAGGACCAAAGGATCACGAACAGAATAAGGCCCATAATTGTCTCGTAGAAGGGTGTCGGAAAGACAGGCACAGGAAGTTGATTACAGTATTTTCCGACACATCCGTCAATGGCAACTCCTGCGTCATTGACGTTATGGGGATAATTGTATGCAAACATCCAATTCGGCAAAAACTGGAGGAATGAAGGTTTTGTAAATGTTGCATGGGGCACGGCATCATACTTGCCAAACTGAGATAGAAAAAAATTCCCATTTTCGAGCAAGGTTTGGTTAAAACGCCCCATGTCCCCCGGGACTATTTTACCGGCAGTATTCAAGGTATAAGCACTGTTATAAATGCCCCAATCCCCATCGCCGGCCACCTGGCACCCAATACGTCCTACCGCGTATGCCAGCATCAGGCCCGGCGCCGCCGCATCATTTAAATGCCAAAATCCAATTTTGTGCTTCTTGGCATAGAACCAAATGGCAAGGGCAGCGCATATCAATCCACCATAAAACGTTAGGCCAGCCGGCGAAAAAATATAGGAAGAGGGTTCCTTTAAAAAATCACTCCAGTTTTCAAAAATATCAAACAGCTTAGCTCCGATCAATCCAAAAACCAGGGCTATAATGGTTATCTCGCCTACCCTGTCATGAGGCCAGAAACGGATCTTACGAAGCTCTGGTTTGGGAAGCTTTTGTTTATTTTTTTCTCTCCATTTAATTCCGGCGAATAAAAGACCCAGAATAATTCCTGCGGGCCAGTTACCCAATCCTGAAAAAATGAATGCCTGAGGATCGTTCGTCACCGAGCCATCCATTATGAAAAGAGCCAGGATCTTATAACCCAGAACAAAACCCAGGAAAAAATTTAGCACCAGTTCGGTAATACTCGCTGCCGTTCCCACCATGACATTTATTTCCGTGGGTTGCAGTAATCCTTGCTTGCCCTTTCGCCGAAGCTCCGCTGCCAGTGTTATTGCACCAAGAATAAAGGAGAGTGCAACAAAAAAACCAAACGAATTGATGAAACGAAGGGGCCTCCAGTCAATATTAAACAGATCCTTGAATGCGTAGTAGAGATTGGGATACATCTAGGGAACTTCCAATTTAAGTGGGCAATGTTATGAAATAAATCTAGGACTTTTACAATTAAACGCTTCTTAGGAACCAAGAAGCAAATTAAAATGTTACCGTGTCAATTACAATACTCCTGGAAAGCGCTGATCAGGTTTCTTGCAATCACCTGTGCCGGTCGACCTTCTATCTGGTGCCTTTCGATGAAATGAACCAACTCGCCGTCCTTAAATAAAGCGATGGACGGTGAAGATGGTGGATAAGGAAGCAAATGCTCACGTATTTTTCCAACCGCTTCTTCATCAAAACCTGCAAAACTAGTAGTAAGATAATCGGGTTTCTTTTCTGTATTGGCCACTGCCATCAAAAGCCCAGGTCGTGCCGAGCCCGCTGAACAACCACAAACCGAATTGATCATGACTAAGGTTGTTCCTTTTTTATTTAATTGGGTATCTACTTCGCCTGCAGTTAGTAGCTCAGTAAAGCCATTTTCAGTAAGCTCTTCTTTCATGGGTACAACTATTTCTTCGGGATACATATGAATTGTTTAAGTAAGAAATTATTAAACTACAAAAGTAGACAAAAAGTTTTCGAAATACTCAATGTTTGCAATACTGGCAGTGATTGCTTGTTATTTCTGAAATAATGACGTAGCGAATCAGCTTTTTCTAACTATACGGCAGAAAAAAGCGGCTAAAATAGGGCTGGTATGTGATTTGAAAAATAAGGTGGAAACCGAAAAAAAATTATTAACTGATAAAACAAAACAGCTATGACACTTGTAAAATTTAATAACAGACCAGCCAACGGGTTTAGCCTGCTGGATAACTTCTTTAATGAGTTCCCAACCTTCTTTAAAGATGATTTTGGAACAAAAGCGCAAGGTTTTATTCCTGTAAACGTCAAAGAAACAAAAGATGCTTACGAGCTTGAGGTCGTAGCGCCAGGTTTCGAAAAAAATGATTTTAACATAAACCTGGAAAAGAATATCCTGACCGTTTCGGCCGAAAAGAAGAGTGAAACGGAAAATAAGGATGAAAAACAAATTCGGAAAGAGTATAGCTATCAGTCGTTCAAACGCTCTTTTACAATCGATGAAAAAGTTGATGCGGATAAAGTTGAAGCAAAATATGTTAACGGAGTTTTAACATTAAACCTTCCGAGAAAAGAGGAAGTCAAAGCTTCAGCAAAAGAAATTTTAGTAAAATAAATTATTTGTCGAAGATTTTCTCATAAGCAGTTGGTTTTGGTTTATACCCCTCCGGATTTCTATCCTCGGAGGGTTTTTTATTTACTTTTCTTTAAAAAATCTTTTTCTTAAATGGAGTAATTTGCACGCCCTTACAAAGACAACTCCTCATGACAAAATCTTTTTGGTGTACCCTATTGCTCTTTGCCGTCAAAGCTTCGTCAGGACAATTTGCGGACAGCATTACTTTATCGAACTCTCCAAATACCGAAGATTCTTCGTTGCGGATCATTAACCTGAATCCGTACTTCACCCAGCATGTTGACTCTGTTCTTTCTTACCAATTTGAAATCAATCGTGATCAATCAAAATATTATTGGTTCCTGAAGAACTCCCCTGTTGGATTGAAGATAAAGGACGATGGCATATTAACTTTCAGGGCTGAAAAATCTTATTTCCTTTCAGGCAAATTGAAATATGATTTTCCCTATAAAGTTTCGATAGGCGTTCAGAACCTTCTTAACCCGACCGACAGGGTCGATACTTCCTTTACGTTGCTTTTCTTCAATACTGATATCATCCCCTCAAAAGTAAAACCAACTGTTGCAGGCCCTTTGTATGTTGACGAAGGGGAAACGGTCAGTTTCAAGGTGCAATGCGAAACAGGAAGTTTCCCTATTGAAGATATTCTTTTCAGCAGCAGTGTCCCGCTCAAAAATTTTTCGTTGGTTACAAAATGTAATGACGAATTTAACTGGACGCCTGGTTATGATTTTGTAAAAGGGAAAGATTCATTGATCGTCAACCTGAGTTTTATCGGGACGACAAACTTCCAGGGGCATGACACAGCGAATGTCAGGGTTGTTGTAAAAAATGCATTGAACTATCCTTTTGCTTTTGCGGAATATAACCTGGTGGTGAAAAACGTAAACACTTATGTCCGTCAATTAAAATATAGTTTTTTGCAACTTGACAAAGGAGTGAAGAAAAACAAAACTGCGCGAACAGGCTTCGATCTCACCAGCGCAACCACTGCTTTAACAGGAACAATTCTAAGTACTTCAAGTGCCACCGGTGCCCAGAACGTTGGCAAGGTATTACCAAGCGTGGGAGTAGCATTAGTTCCCATAAAGGAAGCCGCAGTACCAGCAAAAGTGGTTGACCAAAACCAGGCATCGTTAATAAGATCCTCCATCAAACGACTGGAGTACATGCTTACGGAAAATACCCTGGTTGGAGAAAAGGATCCTGACATCGTTCAAAAAACAACCAAACTAAAAGATGAATTGAAGCAGGCGCAAATTCAACTCATTGATGTGCCGGTCGATTTCACCAATGATATGACCGAAGAAGAATTGAACAATTACTTCAACAATCCCAAAGTGAATAAAAAGTACAGGCTGAAAACAAGATGATCAGTTGCAGGGTTGTTTACGCCTGGTGTCAATCAGGTATTGGATCTTCCATTGCCCGTTGATAAAAACCAATTGGAAAGAGTCAACGCCGCAATGACTAAACTTTCCTTCGAAATAAAATTTATAGGGAGCCCAAACCATTGCTAACTGTCCATCTATCTTTATAGACTCAAAAACGATTTGCTCATCTGCCGCACCTTTCTTAAGTCCGCTGATGAATTTGGCAAACTCACCTATTTTTTCATTTTCAATCACTGTTTTTCCTTCCTTGTTTTTCCCAATGCTTTGCAAAATTGCACTGTCTGCAAATGCGTTTTGGATCATTTGGGCATCCGAATTTTTCATCCCGTCAAACAGTTGTTTTACAACTGCCTTAACAGAATCTTCAGTGGTTTGAGCGTCCAAATATTGAGTTAACAAAAAGCTTACAAATAATAACATTAAAATTCTTTTCATGTTAAACTGTTTAAGATTTTCCGGCAAATAAATTGTTTTACCTAATATAAACTATTAACTAAATATACATTTATGAAAAAGATCAGAATTATACAGGCGGCAATTTTAATAGCCTTCATCAGTATACTTGCCAGCTGTAGTTCCAGTTACTATCCATACGGTGGCACCTCCACCTCATTGATCATTAGCTCCGGGCCGGGATTTTATGCAACAAGATACCCGGATGGACGTTATTATTATCGTAACCCACAAGGGTATGTTTACTGGAGAGGACATGACAACAGGTATTATCTTGACAGATCTTACATCGGTAGGGTACACTACAACAGACATGATTACAACGAATGGCAACGATATAACGACAGTCACCGGAGATATCGCCATTAATTTTTGTTAAGCCCTTTGTTTGTGAAAGATTTCGTGGCCGGTTCACAAATCCGCCCTCACTGAAAGGGCTTTTTTATTTACATATACCCAAGGATCTTCAACATACTTTGAGCAGTCTGTTCTTTGGCATATAATGAATCAACCAATTTTCCATTTTTATCATACCCAATGAGGACGTGCTTTGGCGAAGGGATCAGGCAATGTTTTATGCCTCCATAGCCACTGATCTGGTCCTGGTACGCACCAGTATGAAAGAACCCCACATATAAAGGTTCACCATTGTTTATTTTTGGAAGGAATACTTCATTGATGTGTTCTTCTGAATCATAATAATCGTGACTATCGCAGGTCATTCCTCCGAGAACTACCCGCTGGTAGTCCGCATCCCACTTATTGATCGGGAGAAGAAGAAACCTCTCCCCGATCCCCCATGTGTCAGGAAGAGTTGTAATAAAGGAAGAATCGATCATGTACCAGATCTCCCGGTCGTTCTGCATCTTTTGCCCAACAACACTGTAGATGTGAGCCATGCTCTCTCCCACTGTAAAGCTTCCAAACTCCGTATAAATATCCGGCATGGGCACCTTGGCTTTCCGGCAGGCAGATTTTATGTTCCCAACAATTTCATTGATCATGAATTGATAGTCATACTCGAATCCCAGTGAATGTTTGATCGGAAATCCTCCGCCAATATTAATGGAATCGAGCTCAGGGCAAATTTTTCTAAGCTGGCAATAAAGATTGATGATCTTGTTCAGCTCACTCCAATAGTAAATATCATCCTTGATCCCTTTGTTCAAAAAGATATGCAACATCTTCAACTGGAACTTGCTTTCGTATCCTTCAATCCTGTCAACATAAAACTCAAGAATATCTTTGGCCCGGATTCCGAGACGGGACGTATAAAAAGGAAATGTAGGCTCTTCTTCTGCGGCTACACGAATCCCCAACTTGAATGGAACTTTGACTGCCTTTGCATATTCTCTCAATTCTTCCTTATTATCGAGAATCGGGACCACATTGGAAAATCCAGAATTTAGAAGACTGGCGATCCTCCTTGTATAATTCTTTTGTTTGAAGCCGTTGCAAATAACCTGGATATCTTTCGTGATCTTCTTTTTCTCGTATAATTTCTTGATGATCTCGATATCGTACGCATAGGAAGTCTCTAAATGTATCTCGTGCTTCAACGCTTCCTCCACCACAAAACTGAAATGCGAACTCTTGGTGCAATAGCAATAAAAATACTTCCCTTCGTATTTATGTTTTTTGAAAGCAGCTGCAAACATCTGCTTAGCTTTCTTTATCTGGTTGCCTATCTTAGGAAGATAACTCAACTTCAAAGGCGTACCATATTTGTCGATCAATGCCTTTACATCCACACCATTAAATTGCAGGTAACCGTCTTTCACTTCAAAGCCTTCCTGCGGAAAATTAAAGGTTTGCTGAACAAGGTCGAGATAAGAATTTGTCATTGACAAAGTAGGAATTAAGCGGGAAGCAATTTTAATAACGGCAACAAATGTAATAGTTTGATATTTTTTGAAGAGATTTTTTTTGAGGTGGACGCCTTACCCTGGTTGGAAAAGATAGTTGAACCTTCGAAAAGTGGGGGCTGTGCGGCGGGCAACCTTCCTTCGGAGAAGGTCGGGATGAGCAATAAAAAAACCGTCCCCAAATGAAGACGGTGCAGTTGTTGTTCTCTCGAATAAAGCAAACTATTTAACCTCTGCTACAAGGTTCTTAAAAGTTTCAGGATTGTTCATGGCAAGATCAGCCAGCACCTTGCGGTCAAGATTGATCCCTTTCTCATTCAACTTGTGAATGAATTCCGAATAAGTTAATCCTTCAGCACGAACGGCTGCATTGATACGCGCTATCCATAGCTGGCGGTAATTTCTTTTTTTCAGTTTGCGGCCTACATACATGTAGGTCATTCCTTTTTCGACAACGTTTTTGGCAACGGTATAGACATTTTTCCGCTTGCCATAAAAACCTTTGGCTTGCTTAAGGATCTTTTTGCGGCGGGCTTTACTTGCAACCGCATTTACTGAACGAGGCATATGTAAGAAGTTTAAATTTTAAAGAGTTTAATTGAAGGATCAAGGTTCAGGAGTCAAGGAACAAGTTGAATACGCTTGTGCCTTGTTTTTTGCGCCTTTACTTGAGTCTGAGCAAACGTTTTACAAAGTCGACATGGGATTTGGCGACTTCGCCGTCTTTACGCATGTTACGCTTACGTTTCTTTGATTTTTTTGTCAGGATGTGACGTTTGAAACTCTTTTGATGGGTGATCTTTCCGGTCGCCGTTACTTTGAACCTTTTTTTGGCGCTGGAGTTTGTTTTAACCTTTGGCATTTTAAATGCGTTTTACATTACACCCTTGAGGCGTTCCCGATCAGCCGGGACCCTTGGAGGGCCTCTTCAGGTAATTCTCATCTTTAAATGAGGGTCGCAAAGATAAAGGAATTGAGCGTAGTAGCAAAAGCAATTTCTAAAAATTATCCCATGCTCCATTATCTTGCAATCTATGCTCAGGCTGAATAATATTTCGTTGATCCAGTTCAAGAATTATCTGAGTCGCTCCATTCCATTTACTGAAAGGATAGTATGCATTTCGGGCCGCAACGGGATCGGGAAAACGAACCTCCTGGACGCTATCCATTATCTCTGTTTCACGAAAAGTTATTTTACAAGGGATGCTAACAATATTCTGAAAGGATACGATGGCTTCAGGCTGGAAGGTGAATTTGAAATTTGGGGGAAAGCTGAAAAGGCAGTGTGCATTTTGAGGGAGACGGGTAAAAAGGAATTTTCAATCAACGGTCAACATTATGAAAAATTTTCAAGGCATATCGGTCATTATCCCTGCGTGATCATAGCCCCCGATGACATACAAATCATAACCGGCGGGAGCGAGGAAAGAAGAAGGTTCATCGACTCACTCCTTTCGCAACTTGACGAAGCTTACCTGCAGCAATTAATTGCGTATAATAAAGTGTTGCAGCAAAGGAATTCCCTGTTAAAAGGATTTGCTGAGACAGGAAGCAAAGATCTCTCCCTGCTGAGTGTACTTAATGACCAGCTATGTGAACCGGGGGAGAAGATATTTGGTAAAAGGAAAGAATTCTCAGTGGCGTTTCTTCCGCTGGTGAAACAGCTTTATAATGAAATTTCGAAACAATTTGTCCCAAAAGATCTCGTTGATGAAAACATCAATTTGTTTTACGATAGCGAACTGCTACAGGCCGGTTTTTCTGAGTTGCTCCGGATCAGTCAACCCAGGGATCTCCAGGCCCTGCGAACTACAGCGGGTATCCACAGGGATGACCTTGAATTTAATTTAAATGGACAGCCGTTTAAGATCATGGCGTCTCAAGGACAGAAAAAAAGTTTACTCTTTGCGCTGAAGCTTGCTGAGATCGAGATATTAAAAAAAGAAAAAGGATTTGCCCCTCTCCTTTTGCTGGATGATGTTTTTGAAAAACTGGATGAAGAAAGGATAGCCAATTTGTTTCAACGAGTCTGTATTGAAACAGACGGGCAGGTTTTTATTACCGATACAAATAAAGAAAGATTAAAACAACATCTTGCACCATTGGATCAGAGATACCAGTTGATCGATCTTTCAGAGTGAACCCTGTTCTCACCTTCTTTTCAATAGCCTGTTTTGAATTTTCACAAAGGGAACCTTTAACGTATTTTTGATTCCAATTTATTCAGATCATGTCAGAGTATTCAATGGGTGATGCGATAAAGAAATTTCTTGACCAGAGTCGGCTGAAAAGCGGCATGCAGGCATTGCAGATCGAAGATGCCTGGGAACAGATCATGGGAAAGACCATTGCCCGTTACACTGATAAACTCCAGGTCATCAATGACACCTTATTTATTACCACGCAGGTGGCACCCCTAAAGCACGAGCTTATTTTTCAAAAAGAGAAGATCATCCAGCGGGTAAATGAAGCCCTTGGTCAAAGAATCATCAATAAAATAGTTGTACAATAGTTAAGCGAAAGTGTAAGAATGATCGTCTTCAGGATCGAAGACGTCCATCCGATTTTTCACAACCTCGTAAATGATATCGTCTGTTGAGATCACACCCTTGAAATCGAATCCATCAAACACTGGTAAGAACCGAACGTTGTGCTGCCGCATAATTTTCATACACTTTTCAACTGTATCCTCCGTTGTGACAACCGGCAATCTCGTATTCATTACTTCCCTGACGGAAGTCTTATGAAAAGGTTTTCTCCCGGAAAGGATCTTTGTCGCTATGTCGTGATCGGTAAGTATTCCAAGAAATCTTTCGGTGTCGTTCAACACTACTAAATAGTCTACATTTTCCGAACGCATTTGCTGCAAAGCATCTGTAATGGGTGACTCTGAGGAGACGGTATGGAGATGTGCTCCTTTTCGCTCAAGAATTAATGTTATTCGTTCCATGGTATTGGAATTATGCCTGACGTGAAGGTGAATCACATCAAGTCGGTTACTAATTTAATTTGACCCCTTCCGTGGAACTCTACTTCATGGCAAGGTATCGTGGCTAAGTACAATTTACAAAAATTAAACCACCAAAATCAAGATGTGAAAAGTTTTTTCGATTAATTAATACTGACCCGCGGATCAACGACTCCATAAAAAAGATCTGCAAGAATATTGATAAGTATAAAAAAAGTAGCTGATAAAAGAACTGAACCCATCACGACAGGGAAGTCAAGCTTTTCCAGCGCATCCACCGTTACTTTACCAATACCCTTCCATCCAAAAATATATTCCACGAAAAACGCGCCGGCGAGCAATTCCGCAAACCAGCCCGTAATAGCAGTAATCACCGGGTTCAGAGCATTGCGCAAGGCATGTTTCCAGATTACCATTCCTTTCCTTAAACCTTTTGCGTAAGCGGTCCGGATATAATCCTGGTCAAGAACGTCCAGCATTGCGCTACGGGTTAGTTGAGTGATGATCGCTAATGGTCGAATGCCAAGGGTAATGGCAGGTAATATTAAATTCTTTAATGCGAGATGTCTTTGCCCGGATACTTCATCCACGTCAAACCAATTTCCAGTAATATGAAGGCCTGTCAGCGGGGTCAGAATAAACCCAAATACATAGGCGATAATGATCCCAATAAAAAACGAGGGCGCCGAGATCCCGGCGATGCTTATGAAAATGGAAGAAGTGTCGAGCCACGTATTTTGCTTTACTGCAGCCAGCACCCCTAATGGGATCCCGATAACCACAGCAATGATCATAGCGGCCAACGCCAGGAGCAAAGTACCGGGAAGGGCTTCCATTAAAATCGTCCCTACTTCCCTTTTTGATTGATAGGAGCGCCGGAGATACGGTAGTTTAATTCCAAATTTTGTATTTCCTCCTATAAAAAAACCCTTTAGATCCTTTCGACGGATATCGTCGTTGCTATGAACGCACAGGGGCGAAACGTCATTGAGATAAAAAATAAATTGTTTCCATTTTGGCTGATCGAGGTAAAGCTCTTTCCGGATGCCCGCCTGGGTTGCTGAATCTCCACTTTGTCCCATTACAAGTCTTGAAGGATCTCCAATGCCCTGGAATAAAAAAAATACCAGGATCACAACGCCGATCAATACGAGTATACCATACAAAGTTCTTCTTATAATATATTTCAGCATGTCTTTAATGTAATCACGGTACAGCTTTAAAGGTAGGTTCAGCTGTTATGGTAAATAAGATTTAGCCTGTGAGATCTTTTTATAACTCCACTTATCTACTACCGTTCCTTGCTTTAACAGGTAAAGACAGGGATTGGTGCGGGCCGCTGTCCGAATAGCAGTGAAGTCACATTCAAAGACCTGTAAATTTGAAAAAGAAGTTTTTTGCAGCGCGATCGTAGCCTCGTTTATCGATGCAGTTACGATATACACCGGGATATTTTTTTGCGATGCAGCATTTATCAATTTTTCGAAATCCTTTTCCCAATTTTTTACAGGTGTAGAAAAATTTTCGCAGAACAATAAGAGGCAATATGGTTCTGATAAAACTGCGTCTGTAGAATCATTACCCGATGGGGTCTTTAAAGAAAATCCTTTGATCGGCGGATCTGCATTTCCTTTCCTGACAAGCTTATCGATCCTGTCTTTAAAATTATAGGTATTCAGATCGGCAGGAAGCTCCGTTGGAGAAAATTCAAATTGTTTCCCACCCTTTTCATAGACAAATCTTATTGCAAAGCTATCCTGCAATGAACCGGGCGGTGGTTTCATTTTCTCCGGAATATTATTTCCTCTTTTGAAAGGAAGACAATCTATCATCGGCAGATAAGCCAGCACGTACCATTGTAGTCCAATGCTGAAAACCGTAGCAGCTGTCATTATCCCGAAATTCGTTTTGGCCGGCAAATAAGGCCGGATATTTTTCCTGTATCGAAAGAGGAAAATGATCAATGCAGTGAGTATGATATCTTTCAGGAAAGAAGTCTTTGGAGTAATGGGAATACAATCACCAAAACATCCGCAATTGGTAAACTTGCCTGAATAAAAAGCGTACCCCGTTAAAAAGGTAAAGAACAGGATCAATAACAACAGCAACCAGCTAAACACTTTCATTCGCCATCCCAGTAATAATGCGACGCCGGCAAGAATTTCAAATGCGATCATAAAAACCGAAAGCGACAGCGAACGATCATGCAGAAATTGAAAAAGGTTGATAAGAATATCTTTCAAAAAAAATGAGCCATACTCGAGGCCGCTGTTCCATATCTCAAAAAACTCCTTCATCTTATAGCTCAAGCCAAGGGGATCGTTTGCCTTTACCAGGCCGGAGAAAATAAAAAGGATCCCGACGACTATGCGTACTATCGTAATGGCTAATTTCAATTTCTTATTACAGTTATCTTTAGTTCCAAAAATAACAACAAACGGCAAATGTTCACATTAAACTGTAACGGCAGGCTGTTGATAATTGATAAACCCATTGTGATGGGGATCATAAACGCCACTCCTGATTCATTTTATGAGGGCAGCCGGTTTGCGGGGGTAGATAATATCCTGGTCCAGGCTGAAAAAATGATCGGCGAGGGCGCAGATATTCTTGACATAGGTGGCCAGAGCACAAGACCGGGAAGTGAACAAGTTTCAGGGGAAGAAGAACTCGTTCGCATTATCGAAGGTATTGAAGCTATCTTGCAAAAGTTTCCGGGAACTATCATCTCCGTCGACACTTATTATTCAATGGTCGCAAAAAAATGTATACGCGCAGGGGCAAGCATTGTAAACGATATCAGCAGCGGAACAATGGACAAAGAAATGCTACCGACCATCGCTGAATTGCAGGTGCCCTATGTGTCGATGCATATGAAAGGGACTCCTCAAACAATGCAACAACAGGCAAACTATGAAAATGTAACAGGTGAGGTGCTTGATTTCTTTATCCGGAAAAAAAATGAATACAGGATCGCAGGCATTGCCGATGTGATCATCGATCCCGGCTTCGGCTTTGCAAAAACGATCACTCACAATTTCCAATTGCTTAAAGACCTTGCTGTGTTTAAAATGCTTGACGCTCCGTTATTAGCAGGCCTTTCCCGAAAATCGACTGTGTACAAAACATTGGGCATTTCCGCCAACGAGGCATTAAACGGAACAACGGTATTAAATACCATCGCTTTGATGAACGGGGCAAATATTTTAAGAGTACATGATGTAAAAGAGGCAAAGGAAGCGATAAAATTGTGTTCAGCTGTTAATAGCAAATAAAAAGCAACCTTAACAGATTGCTCTAATCAACATCATGACAAGTCAAAGGAATGCACGATGCTATACTTAACAGTAGTTTTCAAAGAGACCAATTTATGTGTAGCGGATAAAAACAACAGGACTAAGGCTTTTTTCCAGGGAACAGAACTTTTAGGATGCTTGGATTAAAAACGGAGCCGATCTAACGATCGTGTCAGTTAATAATAAGGGCCAATAAAAAAGCTGAATCAAAGTTCAGCATTTTAATTGTTTAAACAATAATTATTTTTCAAAAATCAGGGAAATCATTTAGTGCGCCGCTGAAGCCGGTCTTGATTTCGTGAGTTCGACATCAAAGATCAAAGCTTCAAATGCTCTGAATGGCGGTCGCGCATTTGGTCCATAGGCAAGAAAGCCTGGTATGTATAATGTACCGCTGCCTCCTACTTTAAATAATCTGAGTCCTTCATCCCATCCCTGTATCACCGATCCTTCGCCAAGAGGAAATGTATAGGTGTTTGATTCAAATACGCTGTCATTTGCAAGTATTCTGCCGGTATATTTCACAGCCACGGTATCACCATCACCAACGGAAGCGCCGGTGCCTTGTTGTTTAATCACAACAAAGGTTCCCAAACCAGTTTGTTGCGCGGTAATTTTTTTTGATGCGAGATAACTCTCCATATTTTTTAATTCCTTGTCGATCTCTCCTGATTTACGTAACTCGTCTATTTGTTTCGCACGCATTGCCTGCATTTGTTTTTTCTGTGTTGCCATTTGCTCCTGCATTTCCATTTGCTGACGCGGCCGGTCTTTGACCATTTCTGCATTATAATCTTTTTGTATAGCACTATCACTGGTGAAAACCTCCAGCACTTTGAAAGTAATGGTCATCCTGTCGCCCTTTTTTGCTCCGGGTGGCAGTTGCTGGGCTGCGCCTCTCTTTATAAAAGTATCGATCATTGATACGGTAATGGCGCTGTCTCCCTTTCTCAACATTCCGAATATCTCTAACGGAGAATAATCTGCTTCCTTGGTGGAAACAACCTTCGAATAACCTGGCATCTTTCCATAGCTGCTATAGATCACAGAATCATTGAGCTTGGTAACCACGTTGAATTTTAAATAATTATTTTCTTTCGCAACGGGATTCTTCGAATTCCCTGAAGAAATTATTTTGTATAATAAACCGCTTTTCGTTTTCTTGTAATCTAAATTGCCACAGCCTCCAATTATAAAGACCATTGCCGCTAAGAATGAGAACAAGGAAAAAATGTACTTCATTTAATTAATGTTTATTGTAATAGAGATTCATTTTCTTTCATCACCTGCTTGAACCTTTTCACCGTCTCGCCCAGAGAGTCACTACTGCGGCCACCGGCTGCATTATAATGTCCGCCACCTTCAAAATATTTCCGCGCGAAGGTATTGCAATCAAACTCACCTTTACTCCTAAAACTCCATTTCCTTTCTTCATCCCGGTCAATGACCAGCGCTACCAGTTTCATTCCCTGTATTGACATCGGGTAGTTAACAAGTCCTTCCGTATCGCCTGTCTTAATATTGTATTTCAACAGATCAGATTTTGGGATAGCGATCAGTGCCGTGTTGTATTCATAAAATATTTCCATCCTGTTCAATAACACATTACCAATAAAACGAAGGCGATTCTCCAAAAAATTATCATACAAAGCTTCATGAACAGGGGTATGCAGCAAACCTTTATCTTTCAGATCAGCCACCAATCTATGAACATTTGCCGATACACTGGGGAAGCGAAACGATCCGGTATCTGCCACAACACCGGCATAAATGCACTCAGCCACCTCGGCAGTTATTTTGTCTTTGTAGCCCGAGGCAAGAATAAAATCATAGATCAACTCACATGTTGAGCTCCTGGAAGCGTCGCTGATACCAAAGTCAAAACTTTTTTCATCCGGTTCTTCGTGATGATCGATCAGGATCTTTGTACAGTTTAACGAAGCTAATTTCGGAGCCAGGTTTTTGGTACGGACATAGTGATTGAAATCAAGACAGAAAAGCCATTCCGCTTCCTCCAATGCCGCCTCCGCTTTTTGCTTCTGCATCTCATAATCCAACACCTTCTTGCTGCCCGGCATCCAGTTTAGCCAATTTGCCCAATTGGTGGGCGAAATGACAGTGACCTGGTGTCCGAATTGCATTAGGAAATTGTACAGACCCAGTGAAGAACCCATGGCATCTGCATCGGGCTTTTGATGTGTGGTGATCGCGATCTTCTTTGGTTTGTCCAGTAAGGCAAATATTTCGTTGATCTCTTTCATGAAAGTCCGCGAAGATAAGAGATTGTCGGCATGCCTAAGTTGCTAATTGCGGAACAGGATATAAATTGTAAATTTATTTAACAGCATTTTATTTTTTTTGTTCAATGACAACATATAACTGGAAGCAATTCACTAAAAGGATAACCATTGACGCGGCATCAAACGCAATATTCAATGCCTGGACAACGCAGCAAGGTCTTGAAAGCTGGTTTTTACGATTAGCCGAATTCAAAAAACCAGATGGAGCACTGCGAATGAAAAATGAAATTGTTCAAAAAGGTGATCGGTATAAATGGCTTTGGTTCGGCTATTCCGATGCCATTGCAGAAGAAAAGGAAATTCTGTTTACAAATGAAAAGGACGAGTTGGAGTTCAGCTTTTCAGGTGGATGCGTTGTGAAGGTGACCATAAAACAGGAAAATGCTGAGACAATTTGCGAGTTGCAGCAAACCATGCCGATGGATGATGAAGCCGAACAACGATATTTCTTTATTGAGTGTGGCAAAGGCTGGACATTTTATATGACCAACCTGAAATCCATTCTCGAGGGCGGTATCGATCTTAGAAATAAAAATGACGAAATTCAAAATGTGATCAACGCCTGATCTAAAAACCCTGGTTTCACCGCCCAAGAAACAATTTAACCGGGTTGGCATAATTCTTTACCGAAATACAATACACATGACCGGTAGCTATTGCTACCTTCACATCGCTTATGACTACAACTCAGAAACCAACAAAGCAGGGAATATTTACACCTTACCAGGTTTTTATCATCGCGATACTGGCCATACTGCAGTTTTCAATCATTCTGGATTTTATGGTGCTTTCGCCATTGGGTGCATTGTTGATCGAAAAACTTCATATCAAAACTGCACAGTTCGGGTTGGTGGTATCGGTATATGCATTTAGCGCGGGGGGATCAGGGCTATTGGCAGCAGGCTTCGCTGATAAGTTTGACAGGAAGAAATTTCTCTTATTTTTTTACACCGGCTTTCTGATCGGTACCTTCCTCTGTGCAATTGCCCCGAACTATCATTTTTTATTAATAGCGAGAATCGTCACCGGCTTATTTGGAGGAGTGATCGGCTCGGTAAGTTTTGCAATCATCAGTGATCTATTTAAAATGGAAGTACGGGGTCGCGTCATGGGTTTTGTACAAATGGCGTTTGCCGCCAGCCAGGTTCTCGGTATTCCTGTTGGCCTTCTGCTGGCCAACCAATTTGGCTGGCATGCACCTTTTTGGATGATCGCAGGTTTTGGCTCTGTCGTGGGTCTCGTTATCATTATATATATGAGACCCGTTACCGGTCATCTGAAAATAAAGTCCGATCAAAAAAATCCTTTTCACCATCTTGTCAAAACCATCTCCCAGTCTCACTATGTGAGAGCATTCCTCGCAACCGCCTTACTGGCAACAGGAGGTTTCATGCTGATGCCTTTTGGAAGTGCTTTCGGGATCTTTAATCTTGGACTAACACAGGCTCAACTGCCAGTACTCTATGGGGTAACCGGGGTATTCGCGATCGCTTTCGGTCCTTTGATCGGCAAGCTAAGTGATAAATTGGGCAAGTATAAAATTTTCGTTGCAGGTTCTTTGATCAGTATGATAATGGTAGCAGTCTATACAAACCTCGGCATTACTCCGCTGTGGGTGGTCATCGCTTTAAATGTTGTACTATTTGTCGGGATCTCTTCAAGGATGATCTCTTCATCAGCACTGATGACTGCCGTGCCGGAACCACAGGATCGGGGCGCATTTATGAGCATCAATGCGTCCATCCAGCAAATTTCCGGAGGAATTGCTTCTGCAATTGCTGGACTTATCGTAGTGCAAACAAAGACCGGTGCATTAAAAAACTACAACAACCTCGGATATGTAGTAATGGGAACAATGACTGTCACCCTGGTGATGATGTATTTTCTAAACCGATACGTGCAAAGTAAACATGCAAGGTCATTTGGACCTGTTGTAAAAGAAGAAGTGCAATTAGTTACTGAATAAACGATTTAAAAAAATTAAGCAATATGGCAAAGACAACCTGGGAAACTTTTACCACAACCGGAGAACAATTATTAAAAAAAATACAGGAATTGATCGCTGAAGGTAATGTCAGGAAGATCATCATAAAGGATAAGAACGGCAAAGAACTGATGACATTTCCCCTGACAATTGGCGTAGTCGGAGCCGTGCTGGCGCCGGTGCTGGCAGCAGTTGGTGCGCTGGCCGCTTTGATCGGAGAATGTACTTTATCAGTAGAAAGAGAAGTTGATTAAATTATTTGCAATCCTGTTTCTTCAGATTCCATTCTTCACAATTCAATACTAAAACGGAGGGTTTCAGGGCTTTCTTGATCTCATCAGTTTTTCGTTCCCGCAATTGACTATTGTAATCGTGTAAATGAATCCGGCTATTGGCCGGCACTTCTATGTAGCGGTAAACTTTTGATTTGGAATTAGGATCGATATACCGCAAATACAACTTTTTATCCCGGTACTCACAAAAATTATACTTAACCATATAGCTGCCTGCTGCAAAATGATAAAACGTGTCGTATTCGTAGCCATGATAAATGGCAATTTTCTGCGTACGCATTTTCGTAAAATCATCATAAGATAAAAGATCGCAGCGATCATAGGTCGGCTGATCGGTGCCATAGATCGTGTCAGTGATCACATTCTTTTCTTCATCAACCAATACTGGTTTCAGCTTGTTCATTTTTTCGTTTGCTACGGGGGTTTCTACGATCACCATGCCACTGCAATCCCAGGGGCAATGCTGTGAAAAACTTTTCAGAAATATCAGAACGCCAAAAAGGGACAGCGTGACTCGTTTCATGGAATAAAGGTAAACACTGATTTATTACTTTGTCATGACAGTTGCTGGTATTTACTTTTCAACATTTAAACTAAGTGGGGTTAATAAGTAAAAATCATTAACGCGTAGCAATATAAGTTCAGTAACTTCACAAAAAAAGTCCGCCATGAACATTTTTGTTGCTGGTTTGCCTTACGATCTGGATGATGCCGAATTGGAAGAAATATTTGAAAAGTTCGGCAAAGTGAATTCTGCTAAAGTTGCTATGGATAAAGAAACGGGAAAGAGCCGTGGCTTTGGCTTTGTTGAAATGCCCGTAGAAGCAGAGGCAAAAGAAGCGATCGAAGGTCTGAATAATATTTCTCTTGGCAAAAAACCTCTTGTAGTGAAGGCAGCGGAAGATCGCCCGGGTGGCGGCGGTGGAGGTGGTGGGTACCGTGGAGGCGGCGGTGGTGGTGGATATCGTGGAGGCGGCGGCGGTGGTAACCGAGGCGGCGGTGGTGGGGGATACAATAAATTTAATAATAACAATCGTAATCGTTACTGATCTCCTTATAATTTCAGTTCTCCCAAATTTTGTAAGGCATAAAGAATACAGGATACGTGCATAGCCTGGATGATCTTATTTCCCTTCACCAAAGTTTTTAACTCATCAAGGCTGTATAGCTTCACGTCGATGTCTTCATTGTGATCTAATTTCTGCTCATGGGTTTTAACACCCCCCGTTGCAAGGAACATGTGCATCCAGTTATTGTTTGTTGACGGGTTAGCTGAGATCTTTCCGAGGTACTCAAATTTTTTAAAGGAATAACCTGTTTCTTCCAGCAGTTCCCTCGCAACAGCATCTTCAAGGCTCTTATCTGTATCATCAACACAACCGCCGGGGATCTCAAGGGAAATTTGCTCCAGCGCATGGCGATATTGCTCCACCATTACCACTTTGTTATCCTCCGTAACAGGGAGCGCTGTGACCCAGGTTGGAAACTCATATACATAATAAGGATCAACAATTTTTCCATCGGGAGTTTCGCACCTGTCCTTACGAACCGAAAACCAGGTGTCTCTAAAGAGATATTCCGAGGAGAGGACTTTCCAACGCATGATGAAATGGTCAATGCTCAATTTTCAATTTTCAATATTCAATTGAGCATTGTTCGTTGAACATTGAATATTGAATGCTAAAACAATTTACCACCCCATCCTTTCGCGCAAAGAAGTTATCTGGGCAACGTGATGCTTTCCATGCCATGCATAATTTCCGAGAACATTCCATAGCCTCATGGTCTTTTTATGTTCGGGATGAAAAAGGGTCCTGTTGTTCCATTCGTCATCCGATACATATTTCAGCGCTTCAAACCAACGTGCATGCAATGCATGTAATAAAGTAAGAGAGATATTGATGGGCAATTTTTGCACGTCATTCATCTCAGCCCAAAGTTTTTCATCGTAAGGCTTGATTGTTGGATTGTCTTCAGTGAGTGCCAGCTTCATCCTGCAATAGGCATTTATGTGGCTATCGGCAACGTGATGAACCAATTGATGAACTGTCCATCCGCCCTCGCGATATGGAGTATGCAATTGTGCCTCGTCGAGATTCAAGACTGCATTTTCCATCAAATGCGGAAGGAACTTCAGATCGGCCAGCCATTCAACCTTACGCTCAATGGAAAATGGCTGTTGTTCATACTTGCCGATGGGGTACTGGGGGTCAACTGCTGTCAATGGCATATGATTAATTTGAAATTCAACAATTCATTTAGTCTTCTCTCAAAGAGTGACCGGTCAAATGAATAAATACGTCCTCGAGGTTTGCTTTCTTCACTTCTCTTGGCCGTTCAAAACCAGAAGCAACAAGGTCGTCGATCATCTGGTCGGGGCTGTTCAATGCAATGATCTTACCTGAATCAATGACCGCTACCCTATCGCATAAATATTCCGCTTCATCCATATAGTGTGTCGTAATGATCACGGTTGTTCCCCTTTTCCGGATCGTCCTGATCAATTCCCATAAACTTCTTCTTGCCTGCGGGTCAAGACCCGTAGTGGGCTCATCCAAAAAAATAATTTTCGGATCATTGATAAGCGTAGTTGCAACGGAAAACCTTTGCTTTTGCCCTCCACTCAATTCTTTGAATTTTGATTTTGCTTTTTCTGTGAGGTTTACCATTTGCAGCAGTTCCATTGGTTCCATATCCTTATTGTAAAGGCCACAAAAAAGTTCGATGAGGTCAACCAAATTGAGGCCGGGATAATAACCGCTGGTTTGCAATTGCACGCCGATGATCTTTTTTATCTCGCCTGGTTCTTTATCAAGATCATGCCCATCAACAAAAACTTGCCCGCTTGTCTTCTGCCGTAATGTTTCAATGACCTCCAACGTTGTTGATTTACCCGCGCCGTTAGGTCCCAGCATTCCGAAAATTTCATTTTCATACACGTCGAAACTAATTCCTCTCACCGCTTCGAAATTTCCATAATTCTTTATGAGATCCTTTACTGAAATAATCGTTTTCTTTTCCATAGAAAAAGCAATTTACTGCAAAACTAGCTATAAGTTGCTAGCTGTTAGCTTCTAACTGTCCTAAGATTCATCGTCTATGATTTTATGCTCTATCTTTTATCTATTACCTGTCATCTATCCTCTTATTATCTATCATCTCTTATCCATTCCCCTTATTTTTGAACCATGAAACAATTATTGCTGTCATTAATTATTCCTTCGTTCGTTTTTTCTCAAACATTTACTTCCCAGGAAATAAACCGGTATAAGGCAGAAGCACAGCGTGTCACGATTATATGCGACAATTGGGGCATTCCTCACATATACGGGAAAACAGATGCCGATGCCGTGTTCGGATTACTTTACGCGCAATGCGAGGAGAATTTTCAAAAAGTAGAAGAGAACAATCTTGAAATGATGGGAAAGTTATCCGAAATCGGCAAAGCAGGGTTGTATGATGATCTGCAAATGCGATTGATCTATGACAGCAGCGCGGCAATAAAAGATTACAAAAATTCTCCTCAGTGGTTCAAAAAATTGTTAGATGCTGCTGCCGATGGAGTGAATTATTTCCTTTACAAACACCCGCAGATCAAACCAGTGATATTGAAACATTTTGAACCCTGGTTTGCTTTAATGAGAACGAATGGAAGCATCTCTGCAACACAAACCGCAGAGTTAACCGTCGATGATATGAAAAATTTGTATCCCGCAAATGATCCATCAGTTTCTTTTTACCAAACCAAGTTTGCGAAAGATGACCTTGAAGAAACGGGGTCAAATGGTTTTGCCGTTGCGCCCTCCAGGTCGGCTTCTAAAAACGCAATGATCTATATCAACCCCCATGTCACTTTTTATTTCCGTACTGAAGTGCAAATGGTAAGCGACGAGGGATTGAATGCTTACGGGGCTGTAACATGGGGAACCTTTTTTGTTTTCCAGGGTTTTAATGAACACTGCGGATGGATGCACACTTCAAGCGATGCAGATGTAGCCGACCTGTACAAAGAAAAAGTAGAAAGGCGCGGCGACTCGTTTGTTTACCTGTATAATGGAAAGTGGCTACCTGTAAAAACGAAAAGAGTAACCATTAGCTATGAAAACAATGGGGCAGCAAAACAACAAGCATTTACCGTATATGCAACAGGTCACGGACCCGTAATGGGTAGTCGCAACGGTGACTGGCTAAGTTTAAAAGAGAATAACCGCTCACTCGACGCTTTGATGCAATCCTGGATGCGTACCAAAGCAAAAGGTTTTGAAGATTTCAAAAAGATCATGAACATGCGATCCAACAGTTCTGACAATACAGTATTCGCAGATGATAAAGGAAACATTGCTTATTGGCACGGCAACTTCATGCCAAAACGGAACCCGAAGTTAGACTGGGCTCAGCCTGTTGACGGTACAACTTCGTCTACTGATTGGAAAGGTTTGCATTCACTGGACGAAATGGTGCATGTATACAATCCCCAAACCGGATGGATCCAGAATTGCAATTCGACTCCTTTTACCGTTTCTGGCAGCAGCAGTCCGAAAAAAGAAAACTATCCTTCTTACATGGCACCCGACCTGGAGAATTATCGGGCTATCAACGCTGAGCGCTTACTGGACAAAAAAACTGATCTTACAATCGACAGATTGATCAAAGAAGTTGGTTACAGCCACTATCTTTCACTATTTGAAGTTTTATTGCCTCAACTTTTTATTGCTTACGACGAATTAGTTGAAACAGATTCTTTAAAACAAATTTTGTTGGAACCGATTGACATGTTGAAAACATGGGATAAAAACTCTTCCGCTTCTTCTCTTGCCACTTCATTGGCGATTGAATGGGCCTCGCGGATCATGAAAAATGTTTCTCCGAATGAAAAATTGAATTTGCTTTATGAAACAATAAAAGACCTTCAGAAAAGGTTTGGTTCGTGGAAAGTCGCCTGGGGCGATATGAACAGATACCAACGCGTTGGTAACGGTGAAAATTTTGACGACAACAAACCAAGTTTGGCTGTTGGATTGGCATCGGCCACATGGGGATCACTGCCTTCCTTTCAATCGAGGCGTTTGGCGAATTCAAATAAACGCTATGGGTTTTCAGGAAACAGTTTTATCGCCTGTGTCGAATTTGGAAAGAAAGTAAAAGCCAAATCCATCATCACGGGTGGACAATCCTTTGATCCCTCCTCAAAACATTTTACAGACCAGGCGCAAATGTATATTGAGGGAAATTTTAAGGATGTTCTTTTTTATAAGGAGGATGTGATGAAACACGTGGAAAGAAAATATCATCCTGGTGAATAAACGCGATCTCAAATAGCCGGTTTACCCTGTTCTTTAAATTCACCCAATTCTTTTAATTCCTGCAATTTCTTTTTGCCGTAAGCCATTCGCGTGATCACCACAAACAGAACCGGCACGATAAATATAGCAAGAGAAGTAGCCGCCAGCATTCCTCCGAAGACGGTCCAGCCAATGGTTGACCGTGCGATAGCCCCTGCACCTGTGGCGAACGCCAGTGGCAATACTCCCAGGATAAAAGCAAACGATGTCATCAATATAGGTCGTAAACGCAACCGCACTGCTTCCAGCGTCGCTTGCACCAATTCCATTCCGCTATCGACACGCAGCTTTGCAAACTCCACGATCAGGATGGCATTTTTTGCTGAAAGCCCTATCAGTGTTATCAATCCAATTTGCGAATAAACACTATTACTTAACCGTGGAATAAAAATTAAAGTAAGTATCGCTCCGAAAGCAGCAAGAGGAACGGCAAGTATCACCGAAAAAGGAACAGACCAGCTTTCATACAATGCCGTCAGGAACAAAAACACAAATACAATCGACAAAGCAAAAATGTAGATCGTACTCGAGCCTGCCTCTATTTCCTGTTTACTTAATCCAGCAAATTCATATCCATAACCGGCCGGCAAAGATTTGGCAGCGTCCTGAAGCGCTTCAATAGCCTGACCACTGCTAAATCCAGGTTTTGGAGTGCCATTTATTTCAGCAGAACGGAATAAATTAAAATGCGAGATCACCGGCGCATTCTCGATCACTTTAGCACTCGTCAGAACGCTAAGCGGCAATAATTGCCCGGACTGATTCCTTACATAATACTGATCCAGGTCCTTTATATCTCCCCGGAACAAGGTATCTGCCTGCGCCACCACATGGAAATTTCTTCCATAAATAGTAAAATCATTTACATAACGACTACCAAGGAAGGTTTGCATGGTACCATAAACATCTGCAAGCGATACTCCGAGTTTCTTGCATTTATCCCTATCAACGTCCACCTGGTAAGCCGGCGTCCTTGCAGTGAAATAAGAAAATGCCCTTGCTATTTCGGGGCGTTTGTTTAATTGACCGACAAAATTATTTACCACTCGTTCAAATTCTTTGATATCGTCCGTGCTCTCCTGCTGTTCCAACTCAAAAGTAAAGCCTGCCGTTTGTCCCAACCCGGGAATAGCCGGAGGTTGAATTACAAGAATATTCGCTTCCTTAATGGAGGAAAAACGTTTTTGCATCTCAGCGATGATCCCCTGGATCTGTTGTTCCTTGCTGGTCCGGGTGCTCCAGGGTTTTAGCTGGCAAAAAATAGTACCGCCATTCGATTTGGATGCAAATGTTATAACATTCAATCCACCTAAAGCCGCATAATGATTCACCCCGGGTATAGTTTTGATGCTATCCATTATCCGGTTCAGTGTCACCAGGCTTCGGGATGTTGAAGAAGCTTCGGGCAATTCATAAGTAATATATAATCGCCCTTCATCTTCAGTCGGAATAAAACTCGTCGGTTTTGCTTTGAATAAAAGGTAGGTACCTATTAAAATACAAAGTAGCAATATCAATGCATACCTGCTACCCTTGATAACCTTTTTAACAGTGTTGGTATATTTGTGTGTCACTCTTTCAAACCACGAATCAAAATAGTAGAAAAATCTGTTTACTCCTTTTGACTTTTTGTCCAAATGGTGTGGACGCAACATTAATGAGCACAACGCCGGCGTAAGCGACAGAGCAACGAATGCCGAAATAAGAACGGAGATGGCGATGGTGATCGCAAATTGCTGATATAACCTTCCCAGTATGCCTGGAATAAAGCCAACCGGAACAAACACGGCCGCGAGGATCAAGGCAATGGCAACCACAGGGCCTGAGATTTCTTTCATTGCCGCAACCGTCGCTTCCCCCGGTGTTAACTTTTTTTCATCAATATAATGCTGAACCGCCTCCACTACGATAATGGCATCGTCTACCACTATACCAATGGCGAGTACAAATCCAAACATCGTTAACGTGTTGATGGTAAAACCAAAAACGGAAAAAAGGGCAAACGTACCAATGATGGAAACAGGGATCGCGAGAACAGGGATCAGTGTTGACCGCCAGTTTTGAAGAAAGAAAAATACAACGAGAGTTACCAAACCTAAAGCAATCAATAAAGTTTTTACAACTTCCTCAATGGAAACTTTTACAACGGACACCGACTCAAAAGGCACAACGTAATCTACATCTGCCGGAAAAGATTTTTTGAGTTGTGCCATTTCTTTATAAACCTCATCGGCTGTTTCCAATGCATTGCTTCCGGGCGCCTGGTAGACGAGCAGATAAGAAGCTCTCTTTCCATCAACAAAAGAATTGCTGGCGTAACTGAATTTACCCAGCTGTACGCGTGCCACATCTTTTAAATAAACAATAGAGCCATTGTCGGGATTTGATCTTACAACGATGCTGTCAAACTGCTGTGGTGTACTCAACCGGCTGTTGGTAAGAACAGAGTATTCAAATGCCTGGACATTTTGCTGAGGCGGCGCTCCGATCGTGCCTGCTGCAACTTGTAAATTTTGTTCCTGCAAAGCACTGACAACATCATTGGCGGTGAGTCCCTTTTGCGCAAGCCTGTCTGTCTGCAACCAAATACGCATGCTAAAGTCATCCGCTCTTGTAAAAACATCTCCAATTCCCTTTAATCTTAGCAAGGCATTTTTTACAAAAATATTTGTGTAGTTATCTAAAAAGGTTACCGCGTGCGTTCCGTTGGGTGAATAGATGGCCACCAACATCAAAATACTTGGATTGCGTTTTCTTGTAACGATCCCTAAATTTTTTACATCAACGGGTAAAGCAGGGGTGGCGATCCCAACACGGTTCTGAACGTCCAATGCTCCCGAAGTAACATCGGCACCCACATTGTAAGTAACAGTGATTGTACTCTGACCGCTTGATGTACTGTTACTCTGCATGTACGCCATTCCCGGGGTACCATTTACCTGTGTTTCAATTGGGGTGGTGATCGTTTGTTCAACAGTTTGCGCATCTGCCCCATTGTATGTTGTAGTGATATTGACCGTCGGCGGACTGATATCCGGGTATTGACTGACGGGCAAATTAAGAATGGACAGGACGCCAATGAGTACGATCACAATTGAAATAACGATGGCAGTATTGGGTCTCTTTATAAAATTATCAGCGATCATAATTGTTTTGACATTGTAGCATTCACTTTTGAACTATCTCTCAACCTCTGAAATCCTTCGGTTATAATCTTATCACCTTCATTCAATCCCTGCCGAACAACTACCTGGTCATTGATCCTTGGGCCTAGTGAAAGTTTTTGCTGAATGGCCTGGCTGCTGTCATTCACAACAAACACAAAGTATTCTCCCATCTGCTCGGTCACTGCTTTAAATGGGATCAACACCATAATACTATCTGCTGAGTTGTTCTTTATCCTGACATTAACATTCATTCCAGGCTTCAACATGTTCTGCGGGTTGGAAAACACGAGCCTTGCTTTGATGGTTCCTGTTTGCGGATCGACGGCCCGATCAATGAGACTCACTTTGCCGGGTTGCGGGTATGTAAAGTTTCCGGGCAACTGCAAAACAAATATGGAGTCATTCTTTACAGACAAATTTTTTTCTAACTGCACGAAGCGTGAGATCTCTCTTTGATCCACGGCTATATCGACAGCCATGGGATCGTCGGAAGAAATAGTATTTAGTAAAGTTTGATTGGCAGTTACCAGTGTCCCTATTTTTGCCTGGGATATGCCAACCGTTCCGGTGAAAGGAGCATAAATGGTAGAATATTTTACAGTTGTTTGCGCGTTACGGACGCCCGAGTTGGCTGCTTCCATTTGCATCTTTGCGCTTTCGAGATCTGCGACTGCATGGTCATACACCTGCCTTGCGACTGCATCTTGTTTCAGTAGCCCTGCATAACGGTCAGCATCCTGTTGCGCTTTTGCGAGGTTCGCCTTTGTTACGTTGAGGTTAGCGATCGCCTGGTCCAGACTGGCCTGGTATTGTTGCTTGTCAATGTCATACAACTTTTGTCCTTGCACTACACGCTGGCCATCTTTAAAATAAATACCTGTGATATAACCAGTAACCTGCGCACGCAGATCGTTTTGATTTAATGCAGCGACCGTAGCAGGATATTCATTATAATAAACCGCGTTTCCTTTCTTTACAATCTCTGCTGTGACAGCCGCAGGTGGAGGAGCTTTCATTGATTCATCTTTCTTTTTGCTTCCGCATGAGAAAGACAAGATCATCATGCAGACAGAAAAGAAGATCATCGAAGTTTTATTTTTCATACCATGTCTTTGATCATCACTGTAATGTGCCCAGGGCTTTTTGTACATCGATCTTGCTTTGCAACAGCTGGTACAGTGCAGTGTAAAGATTTAACTGGGATGTCCTTAGGTCACCTTCCGCGATAATTACATCAAGATAGGTTTTGATACCCTGCTGGTATTGCAGCCTGATGACATTATAAACTTCCGTCGCCAATTGCACATTTTCTTTTAAGGCATCGTAATTGGCAAGGTTTCCTTTATACAAAGCCAGCGCTTGTGCATACTCTGTCCTGATGATACTTTGCAATGAAGCGATATCCCAATCCAGTCGCTCCACCTGCCATCTCGCGGCCCTTACCTGGTACGTTCTCTTCGTTCCCTGGAAAATTGGAAAATTCAACTGCACACCGACATTGGAGTTAGGAAAAACTCTCTCATATAATTTTCCAAAATCACTATTGAGATAGCCGAAGTTGTAAACACCGTATATATATGCAGAAGGCAAATAGCCCCATTTATAATATTTCAGATTGTACTGCTGAAGATTTTTCTGTGTCTGAAGAAGCCGGTACTCAATCCGGTTGTCATAATTTATCTCCTGCAAAGTATCAAACTGTATTTCTCTTTCTAAAGCTGTGCTGTCATATTGCAACTGGAGTTGACTACTGTCAGGATAACCCATCAGTTGTCTTAAATAAAAATATTTTGCAGTGACAAGATCCTGTTGCTGCTTCCGTTGGGCTTTTGCGTTGTTCAAAGAGATGGTAGCTCGTTTATAATCTGTTTTATCAACAATGCCGCCCTGGTACTGATTGTATGCATCCTGCAGACTCCTGTCCAATCTTACAATATCTTCATCAAGTACTGAAATTTGTTTTTGTGTCAGCAATACGTCGTAAAAGGCTTTGCTCACCCCTGCGATAATTCCGATCCGGGTGCTATCGGTTATTTGACTGTAAGCTTTTTTGATCTCTCCCGAAGTTCTCGCTGCAAGCAACACGTCGGGATTGAAAATATTTTGTGTTCCGGAAACTCCAATGCTGGAGATATTGCTCGTACCATTCGCGATAAAAGCTCCGTTAAAAAAATTTGTTGGCAATTTGATATTGTGCTGATAATATGCATCGAGGCTGATCTGCGGGAACCAATCTGCCAGTTTCGTCCTGATGGTCGCATTTGCAATTTTTTCATCGATCAGCGATTGCTGAAGGTGGGGTTGATGAGTCAATGCATACTGGATACACGCGGGCAAAGTAGCGTTGGGCAAACTGTCGTTCTGGGAAGATTGAGTAAAACCTTTAACCGAGTAACAAATGAATGCTACTAAAAAAAGAAATTGGCTTCGCATTATTCCGTAACTAAATATTGTCAAGTTCAGCAATAATTCCTGAATAGAATTATATTATTCCATTTTTTTTCCAAATCATGGTTTTCCACAGACGATCGGTAGCCTGGATCGATTTTTCGGCAATATGTTCAACAAACAACTGAGAATTAAGTTTGTTTATATTTGTTGATAAACGTGTCCGAAACTCAAACCACATATTATCACTCACCCGTCGGGCTTTTAAAGATCTCGGGGACCGAAGATTACATTACCGAGATCATCTTTAACGATAAGGTTCAAAGGTTAGACGTCAGAAAAAAAAATTTATCGCCCATGTTGATACAATGTGTGGAACAATTGATCCAGTATTTTAACGGGCAAAGAAGAAATTTTGAATTACCGATCCACCAGGAAGGCACTTCTTTCCAGCAAGGAGTGTGGGCTGAACTGATGGGTATTCCCTTTGGAAAGACGATAAGCTATATTGAACTGGCCCGTCGTATTGGTGACGCTAAGGCCACAAGAGCCGTAGCATCGGCAAACGGGAAAAATAATGTTTGCGTTATTGTCCCCTGCCATCGGGTGATAGGAGCCAACAAAGAATTGGTGGGTTATTCCGGTGGACTGTGGCGAAAAAAATGGCTTTTGGAACACGAAATGAAAGTGGCGTATGGTGTGCAAACGCTTTTTTAGTTTATCGTTGGTTGTTTTTAGTTTTTAAGCTTTCGAATAACCTTATCTATGGCAACAGTTCAAAAATTTGAAGACCTGGAAATATGGCGAATTGCGCGAGATCTGTATAATAAAATCTCCAAAGTCGTAGAAATCTTGCGAGCAGCGAAGGAATTTCGATTTGCGGAACAAATGAAATCTGCCGCAGGCTCAATTATGGATAACATTGCCGAGGGGTTTGAGAGAAATAGCAGGCTTGAATTTGTTAATTCGCTAAGCATTTCAAAGGGTGAATGTGGAGAACTGAAATCTCAATTATTCCGCGCATTCGATGATAAGTATATCGACAAGAAACTATTTGATGAATTATATAACGATACCGACAAAGAAGCCAGAAAAATCGCCAGTTTCGTGAAATATTTGAATACTTCTGAGATAAAAGGGCTAAAATTTAAAGACCGGGTAAAACACGAACGGTTGTCAAACGATAAACAATAAATCATAAACGAGCCACTACCCCAATTCTTCGCTACTAAATGCCAATGGCAACAATTGGCTCGCGGAATTGATGACGTATATCTTGCCTTCCATTCCAGCGAGAATTAATCGGATTGGTTTGTCCGTTCTCTGTTCAAACTCCTGCAATGCCTGTCTGCACATACCGCAAGGAGAAATGGGATGATCACTTTTTGTTTTCTTACCCTGGTAGCTTATCGCCATTGTTTCAACCGGGATATCCGGATAAAGAGAAGATATAGCGCTCAATAAAACTCTCTCGGCGCAAATTCCAATCGGATACGAAGCATTTTCCTGGTTGGTCCCTGTTACAATTTTATTATTTGAAAGCTTTGCTGCTGCGCCGACATGAAAGTTTGAGTAAGGAGCGTATGCTTTGCCGGTAATCTTGCGGGCTTCACTTAATAATTCCTGGTCATCCGCATTCAATTCATCAATGCTGTCATAAACTTCAAACGAAAATTCGAATTTATGTTCCTTCATGTTATATTTCGCGAATCGTCAATCGTGAATCGTCAAGATGAACACAATTTCTATCACGATTCACGTCTCACGATTCACGTTCTCATTTTACAAATCTGAACAAACGATTCCACCTCGGCCCGTGTTCCCAACTAAACCAGATAATGGATGCCTTACCAACAATATGATCTTCCGGGACAAATCCCCAAAAACGTGAGTCCTGTGATTTATGGCGATTATCACCCATCATCCAGTAATAATCCATCTTGAATGTATATTTTGTAGCTTCCTGGCCATTGATCAGAATTTTTCCACCTTGCTGGTCCCAGGTATTTTTTTCATAGGTCTCGATGCAACGTCTGTACAGATCGATGTTTTGCGGCGTTAAATCAATTGCCGCTCCCTTCCTGGGTACCCACAGTGGACCAAAATTATCTGCGGTCCATCTGAAATAAGTTGTATCATGAGGGAAAACATTACTACTGCCCGGTGGGTCAATTTCTTTGGTGATTGAACTGGTAACAACTCCGGGAATTTTTTTCAATTTCTCAAGTTCAGGTAATGTAAGATTAATGCGATACACATAACCGGTACCAGCAGTGAAATCAGGATCTTCATCCTCCTGGTTAAGTTTTATTCCTGCATCGCGTAACTGGTCTTCATCGATCATTACATTGTTTGTTTTGAAATCATAGAATGTAGCTGATGTAGGAGAAACAAATGCAGGTTGATCGTTCACATAGAGTATTCCGTTAATGATCTTCAGGGTATCGCCAGGCGTACCGACGCAACGTTTTATGTAGTTGTCCGTTTTATCAACGGGATGAACAGCAATAGGAAGATCGGGATCATCAAGGATCTGTTGTCTTGCTGCATCGGACAATTTACCATTTTGATCCAATCGAAGAAAGTCATAATAGGGCCTTGCAGACTGGTAGCCTGGTTTGTTGATCACTGTATCGCCTTCTGGAAAATTAAAAACAACGTCATCATTTCTTTTCACCGCTTTTGCCCACCACCGTATATAGGGTACCCTGATCAGTGTAGAATACGACTTCCAACTCGTGCCGGGAATGTAATTATGAATAAAGGGAATTGACAGCGGTGTATTCGGTAACCGTGGGCCGTAACTCCATTTGCTTACAAAAAGGAAATCATTCACGAGCAAGGTCTTTTCCATGGAGGCAGAAGGGATAGTATATGCCTCGAAGATAAAAGTGCGTATGAGTGTTGCAGCAACTATGGCAAAAATGGCAGCGTCAAACCATTCTCTTGCCGCTGTCTTTTTATGTCTTTTTACTGCATCAGGTCCTATATATTTTACGTTTTCATAGTAGGCGATATAGGGAAAATAAAATGGAGCCAACAAAGATGCGAGTATGTGGGAGCCGATTGAAAATTTTCCATACAATTTGACAAACTCAATGAAAATGCCCGGAGTAATGAACCAACCGACCACGGGGATAAATTGCCAGAACACCCAATGCCTTGGACGTTTGGCCAGTGTTTCCATGATCCATGTATTATAAAAGGGAACAAATGCTTTCCATGCAGGCACGCCTGCTTTCTCGAACAATTTCGCCAAACCAAAAGAAGGTAAGAACACAAGCAGAGTTCCGATCAGGTAAATAATCACCAAATGGTGTAAAGGCATATCCTTAGTTTAAGCGGGCAAATTTATCATATTAATTGGCGAACCAAAATTTAAAACCGCAAAGTTTTGCTAAGATGGATGACTGGTTGCGGGTCTCTATTTCGGCATCACATAACTCTTGACGTCTTCCGCGGTGATCGTTTTGCCGGAAAGAATAACTAATCTCTCCACGACATTTCTCAATTCACGGATATTACCCGTCCAGTCGTAATGCTGCAACAATTGCATGGTTTCATCGTCAATTGTTTTTTTCGCAATGCCATAATCTTCACAAATATCAGTAAGGAATTGATCTACCAGTGGCGGGATATCGTCTTTGCGTTCGTTCAAAGAAGGTACATGTATAATGATAACACTTAGCCTGTGATAAAGGTCGAGACGGAAAGTTTTGGCATCCACTTCTTTCAAAAGATCTTTATTGGTAGCGGCGATCACACGGACGTCGACACTAATGTCTTTATCGGCTCCTACCCTCGTGATCTTGCCTTCCTGCAGTGCCCGCAATACTTTTGCCTGCGCGTTCAAGCTCATATCACCTATCTCATCAAGGAAAAGTGTGCCCCCGTTTGCCTGTTCGAATTTTCCAATTCTTTGTTTTATCGCTGAAGTAAATGAACCTTTCTCATGTCCAAATAATTCACTTTCGATCAGCTCACTCGGGATCGCCGCACAATTCACTTCAACAAGAGGACCGGCAGCGCGGTTACTCTTTTCATGTATCCATCGTGCCACCAATTCTTTACCAACCCCATTTTCGCCCGTGATCATCACTCTCGCATCAGTAGGTGCTACTTTATCTATAGTTTCCCGAATCTTATTTATGGGCGCCGAATGGCCGATCATTTCCTGGACACGGTTCACTTTCTTCTTAAGCACCTTTGCTTCTGAAACAAGATTACTCTTATCCATCGCGTTGCGGATCGTAATCAGCAAGCGATTAAGATCAGGTGGCTTGGAAATATAGTCATAGGCTCCTGTCTTAACGGCTTCTACAGCTGTGTCAATATTGCCGTGTCCCGAGATCATGATGACCGGGATATCAGGATTGCTTTCACCGGCTTTCTGCAAAAATTCAATGCCATCTATTTTTGGCATTTTTATATCACACAGCACAACATCATAATTTCTTTCCCTAAACTTTTTGAGCCCTTCCTCCCCGTCAGAAGCTTCGTCGATCTTGTAGCCTTCAAAAGAAAGAATCTCACTCAGCGTCTTCCGTATTGCTTTTTCATCATCGATGATCAGGATATCAGCCATTGATTAAAACTATTTAGTTCGCAAAAGTAACTGAAAACCCCCATCCCCCTAATAGGGAGTTTGAGATACTTAAAGCTAATTGAAAAATGCAGTTGATTATTAAAAACTCAATTTTAATAATTGAAGTTAGCTGCAATTGATCTATTCATTTTTAGTGAACTGCTTATATATACATCAAGTAGAGGAGAAAGGTTGATATAAGTTCCCCTTTAGGGGACAGGGTTCGCAAAAAAAAGAGGCCGGGATAGAAATCCAGCCTCGTATAAAATCCAATATCCTATGAAAAACCGTAACAAAGATGTGTTTAATATTTGAAACGTTGCATTTCTGTTTTAAAAATCTTTTTAACAAGCTGTGAAAAAATAAAACCCGGAAAATTTCCGGGTTTGAAAAGTTTAGCAATGAAACATTGTCATTTATTTAAATACATCACATCCTTTACCAGTTTTACCGTTCGCGGAACATCTGGCAGTGCTGCAGCAACCAGATTGGGCGCGTAATGAAGCGGCGCGTCGGCTGCAGTGATACGACGAATGGGAGCATCGAGATAATCGAAACCTTCTTTTTGAATGTGATAAGTAAGTTCAGACGATACAGAACCAAAAGGCCATTGTTCTTCTACAATAACAAGGCGATTTGTTTTCTTCACGCTTTCAAGAACGGTCATCCAGTCAAGCGGCCGAATTGTTCTAAGATCGATCACTTCTGCATTAACATCTTCTTTTTCCAATTCTGATGCAGCCGCCATTGCCACTTTCATCATTTTATTAAATGAAACGATCGTGACGTCGCTGCCTTGTTTTTTTATATCGGCCTTACCAAGCTCGATATAGTATTCTTCTTCCGGCACTTCGCTTTTATCCCCGTACGATACCTCACTTTCCATAAATATCACCGGATCCTCTTCATAGCGTATCGACTGTTTTAAAAGTCCTTTTGCGTCGTAACCATTGCTGGGAGAAACAACTTTTAAACCAGGTATGTTGGCATACAAATTCTCATAGGCTGTTGAATGCTGAGCACCCAATTGACCTGCCGATCCATTCGGGCCACGAAAAACAATTGGGCAGGATATCTGGCCGCCGCTCATGGCCAGCATCTTAGACGCTGTGTTTAGAATTTGATCCAACGCAAGATTGGCAAAGTTCCAGGTCATGAATTCGACAATCGGCCGTAAGCCGTTTTGAGCAGCTCCTACTCCAACTCCCGCGAATCCTAATTCTGAGATAGGTGTATCAATAACTCTTCTTGGACCAAATTCAGCCAACATACCCTGGCTCACCTTATAAGCGCCATTGTATTCAGCCACTTCCTCTCCCATTAAGAAAACTCTCTCGTCTCTTCTCATCTCTTCCACCATCGCTTCACGAAGAGCTTCACGATATGCAATTTGTCTTGCCATGCGTTCTTTTCGATTTTATCCCGAATATTTTCGGGAGGCAAAAATATGCGAGATGAAGGATAAAACCTAAACTGGTTGGTGCTTGTTGGTCCGAGTCAATCCTATCTCAGATAATTTATTTGTCCCCCAAATTTCGCAGAACATTGAAGAATGCTTTTAATTATCTGCGTAATCAGCGGCATCAGCGGGAACCTGATCAGCAACTAGTATCCAGCACTATCTTTGTCGCAATGGATACAAATCGCTACACTATCATAATTGTAGGCGGCGGACCTATCGGCCTGGCCTGCGCATTGGAGGCTAAGAAAGCAGGATTAGATTATTTGATCTTAGAAAAAGGAACACTTGTCAACTCATTATACAATTACCCGGTTAACATGACTTTCTTTTCTACATCAGAACGACTTGAGATCGGGGGGATTCCATTTGTCTCCAATAATCCCAAACCTACGCGACCGGAGGCGCTGGAGTATTACCGCCGTGTTGCTCTTTCAAATCACATCAATATTCATTTGTTTGAAAAAGTGGAGAAAGTTAGTTCCCTGTTGCCGTTGGCCGGTAACCAGAAACAGGCAGCTTCATTTTTAGTCACTACTAATAAAACAACGTATACTGCTAATTATGTCATCATCTCAACCGGCTTCTATGATATTCCTTACAAATTAAATGTCCCTGGAGAGGATCTTGCAAAAGTCACACACTATTATAAGGACCCGCATTTTTATGCATTTCAAAAAGTGATCGTTGTAGGTGCCAGCAACTCTGCGGTTGACGCGGCGCTTGAAACCTGGCGCAAAGGAGCGGAGGTAACGATGGTTGTAAGAAAAGATCAGATCGGGCCAAGAGTAAAATATTGGGTACGGCCCGATATTATTAATCGCATCCAGGAAGGTTCGATCAAAGCGTATTTCCATTCCACTGTCAAAGAAATAAGAGAACGAGAAGTGGATATTCAAACACCCGATGGCATTGTGACCGTTGACAATGATTGGGTGATCGCCATGACGGGTTATCAACCAAACCTCGATTTCCTGCAAGGCCTGGGCATTGGCCTATCGGATGATGAAGTGAGAAAACCTACTTATGATGAAGCATCTTATGAAACCAATGTCCCCAACGTTTTCATAGCTGGCGTTATTTGTGGCGGAATGAATACGCATCGGTTATTTATAGAAAATTCCCGAGAGCACGCAGAAAAAGTGATCCAAACAATAAATAAAAGACTGAAAGGATAACAATAATTAATAACAAATTTCATTTATACCCCGAAGCTTTTCCTTTTGAAATTTGTCAAAAAAGGTAAATTCCCATCCTTGCCATGCGAGACCCACGGCTACTTGTAACAATTTTTTCTCGAAAAAGCCGTTTTACACAATTGTGCGGAATACGCAGTTAAACAGTTAGTGTATCCCGACGTAATTCCAGTCTAATGAAAACCAAGCCAATATCCTATCTAGGAGCCATCCTAATTGCACTCGTTTGTAATTTAGCCCAAGCTCAACCATCGGCAACTGCTTCGGCTGTTTGGGTCACTGATTGTTCTCAAAGCAGATTCTTAAATGCTACTGGTTCTATTGGTTCTTCCAACTTTGATAATGCAAATCTTGGCGTATACACCCAGAATTCAGGAAACCTGATATTAAGCGGAGCCCAGGTAAATACTTCTCACGATCCGAGTACATCCAATGTTTGTCTCGCTCATTTATTTTATAATATACACTTGCAGAGCAGCCCGGTTGGTGCTTTTACATCCATTGCCCTTCCTTTACTGGAAAGTTGCAATGGATCAAATCAGTTCCCTTCTGATGGAAGTTCCTGTTCCGTTGGTGATCAAAGATGGCAACGTTTCTTTTCCAATGTAAATCTTACTGCGCTTGCTCCCGGAAACTATGTGCTGGAAGTATATTTTGATGTACAAACAAATAATTCGCAGCCCGCACCGACGGCATGCAACTCGAGTTTACTGATCAATAACAGCAGTAGTAACTATAAAGCTTTTTTTTCGATCCAATCCCCGAATCTTTCGAGCACCAACCCCTCATCTTGCTTCGGTAATGAAGGTTCAATCACGATTGGTGGTCTTGTTGCGGGCGCTTCTTATCAGCTAAGCTATACAGACGATGGCACTCCGGTTGGTCCTGGCTCATATACGGCTAATGGCTCCGGCCAGGTCATCATAACAGGATTGAATAAAGGCTTTTATTCTAACTTTTCTTTGCAGATCAATGGCTGCACTACGAATCTCTTTACAGGGATCATCTTATCGGACCCAATTTTTGTTCCGACATTCGACCCGATCCCTCCTTTTTGCGCCGGAACCACCGCGCCAATATTGCCAACTACTTCGAAAAATGGAATTCACGGAAGCTGGAGTCCTGCTACTGTAGATAACCAGGCGTCGGCATCTTATAAATTTACGCCCGACGATAATCAATGCGGCGTGTCGGTTAATCTTCCGGTGACGGTAACTCCAAGAACAGTTCCTACATTCAGCTTCGGTCCAGTATTATCGATCTGCGACGGTGGCACAGTACCAAGTTTGCCAACAACATCACAAAATGGAATTAATGGCGTATGGTCGCCCTCCACAATAGACAATCATAATTCTTTAAGCTATGTGTTTGTGCCTTTGGGAGGCCAATGTGCCGACAATGGATCATTAAGTGTAGTGGTTGTTCCAAACGTCACTCCAACATTCAATTTTGGAACAAGCCTTACTATTTGTGCGGGAGGATCTGTGCCTGTATTGCCAACAACATCAACAAATGCAGTAATAGGAACATGGAGCCCATCTGTTGTCGACAATGCAAATTCTGGAACTTATACGTTTACGCCTTTAGCGGGTCAATGTGCTACAGCAGCCTTGTTCTTTGTACAAGTCAATCCGAATGTCACCCCAACATTCAGTTTTGGAACAAGCGCATCCATCTGTGCGGGAGACCTCGTTCCACCACTGCCGACAACATCACAAAATGGAATTACCGGAACATGGAGTCCTTCAGTAGTCGATAATGCAAATTCCGGAACTTATACGTTTACACCAACCCCCGGGTTGTGTGCAGTCAGTACAGTATTCAATGTAACGATCAATCCTGTTATCGTTCCAACGTTCAGTTTCGGATCCAGTTTATCTATCTGCGCAGGTGGAAGTGTGCCGGTATTGCCAAACACATCACTCAACGGGATAACGGGTGTGTGGTCGCCTTCCGTTGTCGATAATCAAAACACGCATACTTATTTATTCGCGCCAAATCCCGGCCAATGCGCATCGTCAGGATTCTTCTCTGTTGTTGTGAGTCCGATCATAACGCCAACATTTAGTTTTGGCACGACCCTGACCATTTGCGCGGGGGGAACAGTGCCAACATTGCCGGGCACATCGAACGAGGGAATTATCGGGACATGGAGTTCTTCTGTCGTTGACAACCAGAATTCCGGCAACTATGTATTTACCCCATTCGCCGGTCAGTGTGCAAACACTGCTTCATTCGCTGTAACAGTTAATCCAAACATAACAACAACATTCGCATTCGGAACAAGCCTTACGATTTGCGCAGGTGGAACTGTCCCGGCATTGCCGACGACATCACAAAACGGAATTACAGGAACGTGGAGTCCGGCCTCGGCAAACAATCAAAATTCCGGTACATATATATTTACGCCAACCGCGGGACAATGCGCATCATCCGTATCATTTGCAGTAACGGTTAATCCAAACATACCTCCTACATTCAGTTTTGGAACGAGCCTTACAATTTGTGCAGGTGGAACTGTGCCGGCACTACCCACAACATCACAAAACGGAATTACAGGAACATGGAGTCCTGCAACGGTAGATGATCAAAATTCAGCTACTTATCTATTCACACCTGATCCCGGACAATGTGCAACAACAGGATCGTTTGTCGTAACAGTTAATCCAAACATAACTCCTACGTTTAGTTTTGGAACAACTCTTACCATCTGTGCGGGTGGAACTGTGCCCACATTGCCGACAACATCACAAAATGGCATTACAGGAACATGGAGCCCTGCATCTGTAGATAATCAAAACTCCGGCGTATATACTTTTACACCTAATGTTGGACAATGCGTAACGGGATCAGTAATATTTACGGTAACGGTAACTGCTAACATTTTACCGGTATTCAGTTTTGGAAACAGTCTGACGATATGTGCGGGCGGATCTGTTCCAGCCTTACCAGGCACTTCTGACAATGGTTTGACAGGTACATGGAACCCATCTGTTGTAAGTAACCAGGCAAGCGGAACATATACATTCACGGTACCCGGACAATGTGTTACACCGTTCGTATACAGTGTGACTGTAAACCCAATTGTAAAACCAACGTTTAGCTTTGGTACTTTCCAATCGATCTGCATAGGCACAACTGTACCAGTTTTAGCAACTACATCCTCTAATGGAATAACCGGTACGTGGAGTACTGCGGTTGTTGATAATACAGTCAATGCAACCTATGTCTTTACTCCTGGTCCGGGTCAATGTACAGACACAACTTCATTCAAACTTGAAGTAAATACAGTACCGACGACTACGATCAGTGAAGATACTGCTGTCTATGATGGTACGTTCATTCCATCATACAACTTCATAACGAGCGCGGGAGCTGTAACAAACTGGACGAACTCCAATCCATCAATTGGTGTTTCAGCATCGGGTTCAGAAATTGTTCCATCTTTCGTTGCTACCAACCGAGGCGACCAGGACATCGTTGGAACTATTACAGCAACACCTGTCATTGGAGGTTGCTCTGGAGCAGCACAGAGTTATACGATCAAAGTGATGCCGTTGAATAAAGATGTCTTCGTACCGAATGTCTTTACGCCAAATGGTGATGGAAAGAATGATCTGTTGTACGTGTACGGCAATTACATCGATAAACTTGATATGCACATTTTCAACCAATGGGGTCAGCAAATTGCGGTCATCAACGACAAGACCCAGGGTTGGGATGGAAAACATAAAGGAACAGCACAACCAGTCGGCGTATATGTGTACGTATTAACAGCGGAATTATCGACCGGGAAGACCGTGAAGCTGAGAGGTTCAATTACGCTGTTACGATGAAAACAATTGACAAAGCTTTAGAGAACGAAAAATAAAATATCACCAATGTCCAGTGTAAGATGAAAAACAAAACTATATATCGCTCTGTGGGGACTATGTGTTTGATCCTGGTCATGCTTAAGACAATGGCCCAAACAGATCCGCATTTTACTCAAAATTATACTTACCCCATGTATGTGAACCCGGCGCTTGCTGGTAGTAGCGATGGTGAGTACCGTGCGTCTGCTATTTATCGCAGCCAGTGGGGAACGATAAGCGATCCGTACCGTACCATGGGAATTTCATTTGATGCACGGACCAATAAAAACATTGCGATCGGCGTAAACCTGTTGAATCAATCTGCAGGTGATGGTGGTTTTAATTATTTAAACAGTTACATTTCGTTTGCTTATACAGGCGTTAAATTTGGGAAAGAGAATAACCATCGAATTGTATTGGCGATCCAGTCCGGTATCATCAATCGCCGTGTTGACGAATCAAAATTCAAATGGGGTGAACAATGGAACCCGATCACGGGATACAATTCGGCAAACCCGATCACTGAATCCTTTGCAGCAACTTCAGCAACCACTTTGGACGTGGGTGCCGGGGCATTGTATTTTGATGCCACTCCAAACAAAAAAACAAATGCCTTTGGTGGCTTTTCGGTTTTTCACATAAACAAACCAAAGGATCCAATCATTTCTACACAAAGCACAGAGCTTAATACGATCCCTCTTCGCTATGTTGTACACGGAGGTTTAAGTTTTAATTTATTTGAGCGAACCGCCATTGTGCCGCATATACTCTACATGCACCAGGGTACAGCAACTGAACTGATGTTTGGTACTTATGTGCAGTTATATGTCAATCCCGAAACAGACGTGATGATCGGTGGATATTATCGTCATAAAGACGCAATAGCGCCGTTTGTTGGATTTGACTGGAAGAATTTAATTGTGGGGCTGAGTTATGATGTGAATACATCGAAGCTGGGAGCCATGACAAGAAATGTTAACAGTTTTGAATTAAGTCTTTCATATGTAAAAAGGTCAGGGACACGAAGCATTTTCGATTTCATCCGGTGTGCAAGACTTTAATTGATTATAACAAGTTCAGATCAACGCTATGAATAATATTTTATCCACTTTCCCAAAACGAATAATTGTTTTTAAAATGCATCATGCTATAAAAACAACGGCCAGGCTTTTGACCTTTTTGATCGCCTGCATAAGCGCAATGCAGTCGCAAAGCCAGCAGGCAAAAGGTCCGGTGCAATTGGCCGATCAATATTTTGCCGCAGGAGAATATTATACAGCAGCGAATTTGTATGATCAGTTTTTACATCCGCCTAAAAAACAAAAAACAGTAAGCGAATTCCCTCTTAATATCAAAGCAAAAAGGACGACAGTATCGGCAGCACCTAACGTATCACGCACAGATGTTCTTTTTAAACAGGCAGAAAGTTACCGCCTGGCTAATTATTGGCAACAAGCTGCGGCAGCGTATAAAGAATGTATAGAGAAAGATCCGTCAGAATATCCAAATGCATTGTACTGGTACGGAGTATGTGAACGCAGTCTCGGGCACTATGATTCTGCATGGGAAAGCATTAAAAAATATTTGAGTACTGCAGGTAGTCGCAGTCAATACAAAGAGGCGGCTGAAAAAGAATTGCAGACATTACAATTTATCCGCCAGCAGTTGGCAAGGCCTGATTCAGTGCTGGTAAAAACACAAAAAATAAACGTACCGGGCAGCAATGAAAAAGGAGCTTTCGCGCTCGCTCATGTTAGCGGCAACCAGTTTTTGATCACCAGTACGCAAGCCGATTCAGTAAAGGTCGATGGTGTTAATCCTTATCACAGTCGTTTGTTTACTGCAACATTAAAGAACGGCAATCTTGATGAGATGGTTCCTGTGACTCTTTCGGTCGCTGATCAAATGATCAACCAGGGAGCTGCCACCCTCAGTCCCGATGGACAGTATCTCTATTTTTCACAATGGAAAAAAGAAAACGGAAAAGTAATTTCCTCTATTTATTACGCAGTAAAACAAGGAGCACATTGGAGTTCACCCACTCGTCTTCCAGTGGTCAACCTCAACACGTTTAGTAGTAAACAACCATTCTGCACAACAGACGGACAATATTTGTTTTTCTCATCTGATCGACCTGGTGGTTCAGGCAAGTTTGACATCTGGTACGCTCCTTTGAGGAAAGATGGTACGACAGGCCAGCCAGTTAATCTTGGCCCTTCTGTCAATACAAGCGATGACGAACAAGCTCCATTTTACCAGGCAAGCAGCGGCACACTTGTATTTTCTTCTAACGGTTATACAGGTATGGGTGGCTATGATCTCTTTGCAACGAAAGGCAGTGAAACAAATTGGAAGGCTCCCGAAAATTTGGGTTATCCCGTCAATTCTTCAAGAGACGACATTTACTTTTTTACACCTGAAAGGACAGGCCTCTTAAGCAGCGCCATTGTTGGTTCGGATCGTGGAGAAGGATGCTGCCTTGAAACGTATGCTATAACAAAGACTCCTAAAAATAAACGCCTGGTTGGTTCTTTATTTGATTGTAAAGACAACACTCCGCTTGCAGACGCGCAGGTAATTTTGAAAGATGGTTTTGGAAAAACATGGAAAACCACGACGAACGCAAATGGAAAGTACAGTTTTGAAATAGGGAATGAAGAACACGAACCATTGGTATTATCAGCCAGCAAAGAATCGTATTTAGATACAATGTCTTCGTTTAAAGTTGAAAATATCGATGAGTCAGATATGTTGACTGATAAGCTGATGAGTTCTGATATGTGCATCGAAAAGAAACCAGAACCAAAACCTGAGCCTGTCCTGGTTATTAAAGCAGAAGATGTGGTCACTGTATACTTTGACTTCGATAAAAGCCTTCTCAAGTCCGAAGCAGTTAATAAATTAGATTCTATCTACAACATCATGATCGAACTCCCGGTTACAACGATCCAGATCTCGGGTTATACAGATGGATTGGGAACTGATGCTTATAACAAAGTGCTTTCAGATAAACGTGCACGAGCGTGCGCAGATTACCTGATCAAAAAAGGAATTGATGCCAGTCGTGTAAGCTTTGTTTCATTCGGAGCGTGCTGCCCTGTAGAAATGGAAAAGATCAACGGTCGTGATAATCCTGATGGTCGCAGCCGCAACAGAAGAGCATTGATCAATGTGAAAAAGGATTAGCGGATCTCCGCACAATATTGCTCACAGATTACACAGATGTTCACCGATGAGCTAAAATTCTGTGTTCATCTGTGAAATCAGTGAGAAATATCTTTTTTCATAAGCCAGTCGGTCTGCACGTCGTCACCAAGAACAAATTTCTGCTCACCGAAAATTTCAAACCCCCAGGACTTATAAAAATCAATGGCACGCTGGTTTTCTCTCCAAACACCCAGCCACAGGATCTTTTTTCCCTTTTGCCTCGCAATATCATGACAGGTTTGCATCAATTTTTTCCCAACACCTTTACCGATCATGTGCTGAACAGAATATATTCTTGCAATTTCAAGACAGGATCGCGGATCAAGTTGGGCCGGTACTGATCCCTCTCTTAGTTTTACATAACCCACAGGTTCATTATCCATATAAGCAAGAAAAAAAGAATGCCATGGCTGTCCTACTTCGTTCACCAGTTTTTTCTTCGTGAATTGTTCATTCATGAATTTATCCATATTCTCTTGGGTATTATCCGGGGCAAAACTTTCATAAAAAGTTTGCCGGCTGAGATCGGCAATGAGCTCCGCATCACTTTCGTTTGCCGGTTGAACGATAATATCTGTTTGATCACGTATATTCATGAGTCATTAATATTCCTTCAATTTAAAAATACCTTAGAACATGGCCATAAAAAAATTGCAGGGCTAAAACCCCGCAATTTTCATATTGATCTTTCACGTTTTTCATAACCGAATAAATTTCGTTGCGCTTGTTCTTCCCGAAGGAAACACGAGCACAATCGCGTACATGCCACTTTTCAGATTCCTGACAGGAACGCGGACCTGGTTATCTCCTTTGATTAAGGATTGCTTGATGACTTTATTTATGTTACCGTTCACATCCAATACACGTAGTTCAACAGATGTTTGTTCATCGGAACTTACAGATACAGTTACTTCATCCCCGCTTACAGGGTTCGGCAATACTTTTACTGCCAGTTCTTCATCAACGGCATCGCTGTCCTTATCACTATCGGTAGTCTCTGCTGCTTCACGATGGAAGTAACGATGGTCTTTATGCTTTACACAGGAAGCCATATCACCCCGTAAATTGTTTCCGGCTAGAGGCAAACTTGTTTGTGCAACGAGCGAAACAACGCCGGTATGAGGATCGCCCTGGTAATATTTACCATCCGTTGTAAGGATGAACAATTTGCCATCGTTGCCTGCATGCATGCCGGAAAGATCCTGAGTTGGCTCATTTGGATGCTCCGGATTGATGCAATGCAATATCATAAATCGCCCGGCCCTTCTGAAACTTGCAAGTTTACCCGATGCAGGTGATGCGGCACTTTGAATGTATGTATAGATCCTTCCATCATCCGGGTTATAAACAATATCCTGGAACAACCCATTACCAGGGGTGGATAGAGATTGTAATATTTCATCAATGCAGGAGCCAAGTAAAATTCTCCGGTAAGTAATATGGATATTGTCTCCTTCCTTCAATTGAGAAACGTTCCTGATAATGCCGAGATAAAGGCGCGGTAATTTTATTATACTCTCCGTATCGATAGTCACGGCAGTGAAATAGTAATTGTCATTCCCATCCATCGTAGCTGCAGCGGTGTTGATCACTCCTCTCCTGCTCCCCATGGTGTTGGGAGGAGAAAGCGTATTAATATCGACGTGATCTCCACTACTGTCAACTCTTGTTAACGTGGGAGCCAATACATTTGACACTTCATGCATGCCATACAAAAAACCATCTTTTGTATTCAATCCAAACGCATTTATTTGAAGATTGATCGGATGTCCAACTGGTTGGATATCGCCATTTGACGGATCAATCTTGTAAACCTGGTGTGGTGCGACTGTGCTATTGATGCCGGGCCGTGTTATTGCCAGTGCAAGCCCCGGGCAACCTTCAAAGGGTTGTAATTGTTTTTTTCCAATGCAGGAAGCCATGTCACCTCTCAGGTTTCCGTTCTGCAGTGGAAGCGTTGTCTGAGTTACCAAACTGATAACGCCGGTTTGCACGTTTCCTTTATAATACTTGCCATCGGTAGTTAAAATAAAAAGAGAAGTATCTGCACTAAAAAACAAACCCGAAAGATCTGCAGTTGCCGGATTAGGTGTAGCCGGATCGATACATTTAAATTCAGGTGAAGAGGTAGAAGGATCGAATGAAGCTATTTTTCCACCTGCACCCCCAACACCCGGAAGAAAGGTATAAATGGACCCATCCCCAACGTTAAATGCGATATCCTGCAAAATACCATTGAGGGGGTTTTGCAAAGCATTCAACAGTTCAGGTATGCAATTTCCGGGAGCAATTTTTTTATAATCGATCCTAAGAGGATCATTACCGGCATGCAAATTTGAAACATCGCTGATCTTACCTACATAAAGATCCGGCGGCAGTAATACATTAGACAGATCTACTACGGCTGCCGTGAAATAATAGTTGCCTTTATCATCAATCGTGCCCGCCGCGGTATTGATGAGGGCAACTTTAAATGGATTCACTGATGGACCAAGTATGGTTCCCACGTTTTCGTATTTACCATTTTTACCTACGCGGGCAAGAAAGGGATTGGCAACGTTGAAGGTTTGATATATGCCATACAAAAAGCCATCATCGCTGTTCAAGCCAAAGCCATTGATCTGAAGATCGATGGGATCACCTGTTGGCGTGATTGCTCCATTGGCATCGATGAGATAGATCTGGTGAGGAACAAGGTTGAGATTAAATCCCGGCCGCGTGATGGCGACCGATACACCGGGGCAGTCTTCAAAAGGTTCCGGGGCTTGCGCAAAAATGAATGTGGATGAGAGGAATAAGCCGGTGGCTGGTAAAAAGCGTAAAAATCGTTTCATAGTTACACGCTTTAAAATGAAGAATACGGTTGAAAGAACTGGTTATAGAATTCTCTCTCAGGTGACAAAAATGTTTGGGGGGCTTGATACTTAAAGAAGGGTTAAAAGATATGTATTATCAGGAAGTGCAAATAGGACAACAAAAATACTGCAAAAATCTACATGGGAAATTCTTCTTTGCTAATCTTTATAAATCTTAGAGAACTTCTCTGAATTAATTCGCCTTTCGTTTTAGTATCAGGTAAATTTATTGCTCCATTATTCTTCAATGCCATCTAAGAATTGAATGATCCTTAAATGACATTGATATGCGTTATATACACACGTTTCTTTTTTGCGTAATATTTTATTATGCAAAGACTCAATGTACTCTACCTACTCCTATACCAAACGTTGATTGCGGAACTGGCACCGCTCTCGCAGATGGAGTCAACATCATGACCGGTCAAACGTATTTTTTCAGTGGCACCGGTGGAAATTTTACTAATGTTACGATCTCAGGTGGAATTCTTGTGATATGTGGCTCTTTGACTTTGACCAATACAAATCTGAATAGTGGAACTGTCTTAATTAAACCGGGGGCGGATATAACTTTTAACGGCAACTTAAACATTGGAAGCCCTGTCAATTACTACAACCAGGGCACAACCACTGCAAATGCTCTTGTCCAGGTCCAGGGAAACAATTTACTTTATAACGCACCTGGTGCTACGATTCAGACAAATAATGATCTCGTTGTTTTTAATAGTGGCCTTTTTGTTAACGAAGGCGACGCCATAGCCAATAACGTTTTAATCAACTCGGGCGCTTCTATGTGTTTTGGCGCTGCGTCCACGGCCGCCATCGTTTCCATGACAAATAATGCCAGCAACCCTATTACAGTGCCAACAGGTACGGCCTGTCTTAGTTATAGCATGAGTTTTGGAGGAAATAATCCCATTACCGCCGCATCCAATTTGCTATTGTGTCAACAGCCCGGAGCCAGTAACCCGGCGCCGGCAGTTATTGGAGCCGCGATGCACATGTCTAATTGTTCTTCTTGTCCGGGTAACATACCCACGCCCTTGAAGCTGATATCATTTAAAGGAAATGAATTGAATGGCCAGGTTAGTCTGGAATGGTCAACGGCTTTTGAAGAAAATGTAAGGTCATTCGTTATAGAACGTAGCAACGATGGACAACATTTCGAAATAAGCAGTGAAGTAACTGCCAACAATTCGCCATCAACATATCACTACATGACGAATATCACAACCAAAACTTTCTTCAGGTTGAAAATGGTTGACATTGATGGGAGTTTCAGTTATTCATACATCATCGTCCTGGATGCCGGGGTGCACAGCCCGGGATGGAAGATCTTGTCGAACCCTATCATCAATTCTGTTGCCGAATTATTTGTTAATGTATCAAAAGATCAAAGCGCAGAGCTGGTGATCGCTGATAACACTGGAAGGATACTGAAGAAAATACAGTTGTCGCTGTTAAAGGGAAATAATTTTGTTCGTGTAAGCATAGCTGACATTGCAGCCGGGCAGTATTATTTTCATTTGAACCAGGCCGAAGAAAGAAATAAAGTCCTTCCGGTCATCAAAATCCGATAAAAAATTTTATACAGTCGTTGTTTTAAAGATTGTGATTTAACTGTAAACTCTGCCCCAGGCAACTGTAAAATATCATTTTCAGGGCCGGTTCGCTTTCAGGTGGGTTATCTTAGTTCAAACAAATGATTTTATGAAAAAAGTATTTTCAATAGCCATGTTCTTTATGGCGAGTTTTTTCCTGAACCAATTATTGGCACAAACATCAGATGATGATATTCAAATAGTCCAGGGAGCCTGGGGCAAACAAAAAAGAGAACTTGTGAGAATTGCAATGGCATTGTCACCGACCGACTCGACAAAGTTCTGGCCTGAATATGATAAATATGAAGACAGAAGGAAAAAGATTGGCGCAGATCGCATTAAGATATTAGATGATTATGTGAATGGTTATGAAAAAATGACAAATGAAAAAGCAGATGCGCTTGTAAACCGTATATTTAAAAACGACAGGGCGAACAGCGAGCTGTTACAACAATACTATGTGGTGATGAAAAAGGCTTTAAATCCGATTGAAGCGGCCAAGTTCCTTCACGTTGAAACCTTTCTTCAATCGTACATTAAAACACAACTGCAGGGGAACTTACCTTTCCTCGGTGATCTACAGCAGATGAAAGTAAATAAATGAACGTCACAAACTACTTGTAATAAAACCCGCTACCATGGCGGGTTTTATCATATCTGTCTACTGTGATTTCAAAGAAAGAAGGAGACCATTAATAATGACTCCATGTGAAGCCCCTTGTCCACATTTCCCGCAGATCGCAGATACTGAGATAAAAGTGAAGTCACCTGCAACATCTGCGTTGATCAGCAGGAATTCAACCGGACGACTACCAGGCCTTTCTGTATTGACTCTCTCTCACAAGAAATTGTATCTTGAAAAACATTTATCAGTCTCGCACGAACAACAAGCTCTCATGGATCTCAGGAATAGCATCAAAAAAATTTGGTTTAGTCTTTATAACTCAGGGCGTGTTGTGCTGCTTGATCACCCCGTATTTCCTGCTCCGCTTGACCCTGCAAATCCTCATGGCCCTCTCTTTGACCTGATCAATGCCAACCGGGAAAATTATTGCCAGGTACTAAAAAACACACTTGACTATAAAGAAGTTTTTTCAGGGATAAAGGAAGATAAAATGATAAAGAATGACACGGATCCAGGATGGAACAATGGTTACCTGCCCGGCCTCGATATAATTATGTTGTATTCTTTATTAAACCAGGTAAAGCCATCAAAGTATGTAGAGATCGGCAGCGGTACTTCCACTAAGATCGCCCATAAAGCAAAAAAAGAAAATTCACTGAATTACGAGATCATTTCGATAGATCCATTACCACGAAAAAATATTTCAAAGGTTGCAGATAAAATTTACCAGCAGAATATCCAGGATGTAACTTCCCAGATAACCCAAAGGCTTGAAAAAGACGATGTCCTATTTTTCGATGGCACACATATACTCTATCCAAATTCAGATGTGCTATGGTTTTTCCTCGAAATCTTACCAAACCTGAAAAAGGGAGTGATTGTTCATTTTCATGATATCTATTTGCCTTATGACTACCCGGATTTCATGTTGAAACGTTATTACAATGAGCAGTACGTACTCGGGGCGCTGTTGCTTAATAATCCCGCGAAATATGAGATCATTAGCCCTAACTATTTCATTTATTCGGATAAGACATTACATCAACTTTTGGATCCGATATGGAAACTCGGGGCATTAGAAAATGTAGAACAACATGGCGGGTCATTTTGGATGAGGGTCAGATAGCAGCTTTGAGAATCTAGCCAGGAGCTGCGAGAACTTAGCCCATAGCTTACGGCTCACAGCTTGGATCTTTGGTGAATTCAGAAATGGCAGGAATAAAGCGGTCTGTTAAGACAATATTTTGTCGTGATGAAAAAAATCTCAATGCTATCCTGGCTGTGATCCCGCTGGGACTCGAACCCAGGGCCCCAACATTAAAAGTGTTGTGCTCTACCAACTGAGCTACGAGATCAATTTTTTGTATCTGCCACCTTTTTAAAAGGGAGTGCAAAAATAAGCCTTCGCTGTCCACGCTCCAAAAAGTTTTTGATCGCTGCAGCCATTTTTTCTGCAAGAAAATGCAGCTCTTCTTCAACCTCGTTTACATCTGCGCATTTTAATTTAGGTTTGCTTTATCAATCGTGTTTCATGTCAAATTTTTTCAATAATAAAGTAGTGGCTATAACCGGTGGTAGCGAAGGCATTGGTAAAGCATTGGTTGAGGCACTGCTGCAAAAAGGCGCCAGGGTGTCTACGTGCGGACGGAATAACGACAAATTGTACAGTTTGCGCACAGATTTCGCCTCATATCCCTTACATACCACCGTAACAGATGTCAGCAATGAAAACGATTGCCGTCGCTTTATTGAATCAACTATAAAAGTCTTTGGTGGCATTGATATCCTGATCAACAATGCGGGGATCTCTATGCGGGCGGAACTAAAAGACGCCTCAGTAGAAGTGATACGGAAAGTGATGGACATAAATTTCTTCGGCTCCGTGTATTGCACCCATTTTGCGCTCAACTCTTTAATGGAGCGCAAAGGAATTATCGTGGGTGTGTCGTCCATTGCAGGATACCGGGGTTTGCCGGGCCGGAGTGGATATTCGGCTTCGAAATTTGCATTACAAGGCTGGCTCGAGGCGATCCGGACGGAATTGATCGATAGTGGCGTTCATGTGATGTGGGTGTGCCCGGGCTTTACAACATCGAATATCCGTAATGCGGCACTGAACAATAAGGGAGAATCGCAAGGTGAGAGCCCGCTGGATGAAAGCAAATTGATGAGTGCAGAAGAATGCGCGAGGATCATTTTACATGCCATCGAAAAGAAAAAAAGAACAGTGGTGATGACGTTTACCGGGAAACGAACCGTACTGCTCAATAAATTCTTTCCCGGCTTTACCGATAAAATGACGCGAAAGTTTTTTTATGACAAGGGAAACCTTGTGAAATGATGTCTGGTGTTGGATGTCGGATGTCGGATATTTCCTTTTAAAATAAATCCCAAATCAGAAATCATAAATCTCAAATTTGCAAATGCCACTACTGACTCTTTCATCTGATATAGGAACCCAGGATTATTTAGTGGCGGCCGTGAAAGCACAATTGCTAAAAGCAAACCCTGATTTCCATCTCATTGACATTTCTCACAACATCCCCCCGTTTAATTACCCGCAAGCGGCCTATGTTTGTCGCAATGCCATCAGAAATTTTCCCGCTTTTACTTACCATCTCCTCCTGGTAAATTTATACGAGTCCAAACCAGAACACATACTTCTTGTTTTTCACAACGAACAATACTTTTTATGCCCTGATAATGGTTTGATCACAATGATCCTTGAAGAAAAACCAGAACTGGTGATCGGAATACCCCTTGATAAGACTGTTATAAAAAATGCGCTTTATTTTACGGAAGTAATGGCGAATGTGGTGAATAAACTGGCGAATGGTGAGTCCATAAAAGATATTGGCGTACCGGATTTGCCTTACGTAGAAAAAAATCCTTTGCGGCCGATGTTCAGCGACAATTGGATCGAGGGGCAGATCATTTTTATTGACAATTTTGAAAACGTGATCGTGAATATTACCCGGGCACAATTTGAACAACAACGTAAAGGGCGTCATTTTAAAATTGTTTTTAAAAGGGATGAAGTGATCGAAAGCATCAGTGAATCTTATGCTGATGTAGCCGAAGGGGAAAAGCTGGCCCTGTTCAACAGCGCAGGTTATCTTGAAATTGCGATCAACAAGGGCAATGCGGCCGGTCTTTTTGGATTAAAAGGTTTTTCCGAAAAAACGAAACAGGTCTCATCGATCATACAAAACCAGCTTTTTTATCAGACCGTGAGAGTGTACTTTGAATAAATGAGTAATGAGTAATCAGTAATGAGTGCCTAGAGTCTTTGATCTATAAAAAATCATGTAAATTAAACCCATCCTATATGTTTTTACAATTAGCTCATACCAAAACCCCAGTTTTCCAGGAATCGAAAAAGTTCATCCTGGAATGCTATAGGGTCACAAAAGACTTCCCGACAGATGAAAGGTTCGCAATGGTTCAGCAGGTAAGAAGGGCTGCGCTTTCCGTTCATCTAAATATTGCTGAAGGGTGTTCACGAAAATCTGCAAACGAGCGAAAACGCTTTTTCGAAGTTTCCCGTGGCTCTGTAATTGAGGTTGATGCTGCTATAGATATTGCATATAACTTGGATTATAAAACTGAGGAAGAGTTGAAACAGCTGGGCGATTATCTTGTCAATACGTTCAAGCAATTGACAGGCCTGATAGGATAAAGAGATTCACGTTAACTCATTACTCATCACTCATTATTCATTATGGAACGCATCGCAGTAGACATGGACGGAGTCCTCGCGGATACAACGCAACAATTTTTTCAATTTGATGAAAGGGATTTTGGCAAACGGCGGACGATGGAAGAAATAATCGGCAAGCCTGAATCTGTTGGTTTTCCAAACGCCCAGAGGTATGTACGTACAAAAGATTTTTTCAGAACCGCACCAGTGATGAAGGAGAGCCAGGCTGTTCTATCGGATCTGAATAAGCGATACGAAGTTTTTATTGTTTCGGCAGCCATGGAATTTCCTCAAAGCCTTTTTGAAAAATATGAGTGGCTCAATGAACATTTTCCCTTTATCACCTGGCAACAAATTGTGCTTTGCGGATCAAAAGCCATCATTGAAGCCGACATCATGGTCGACGATCATTTTAAGAACCTTGACCCCTTCAAAGGACAAACTATATTATTTTCCCAACCTCACAATCTTTTACAAAAGAGCAGCAAACACAGGAGGGTGGAGTCATGGAAGGAGATAGCTGATATTCTTTTATAATTGAGCCTGTCTTTCGGGAAGTCGTGAATCGTGAATCGTGAGGCGAACTATCCTATTGACGTCTCACGTTTCACGTCTCACGATTTTTAATAATTGTTTTGCAAACAGCGAGTTAAATCTACCCTTGAAACACTATTTTTGCCTGTCTCAAAATCCGGTAGTTCCGAAAGATAGGGACCCGGAAAGGCATCAAATCAACCTGATTATGAATTTTAGAAAAGTCAACAACATTACCGGCTGGGTAGTGGGTGTCATTGCTTGCGCTGTTTATTTCTTTTCCCGTGAAGCTGCGGGCAGTTTCTGGGATTGCGGCGAATTCGTTTCAAGCGCTTATAAACTGCAACTCCCCCATCCTCCCGGCGCTCCGCTTTTTATATTACTGGGCCGTTTTTTTATTATCCTTTTCGGCAATCATCCCGACAGTGCTGCTCATGCGGTCAATATGCTAAGCGCATTTGCGAGCGGTTTTACAATTCTTTTCCTATTCTGGACCATCACGCATTTTGCCCGCAAAATGTTTGTCACGGTCGGTGAAGAAATGACCTCTCAGCAACTATTCACCATCATGAGCGCAGGGGTTGTTGGCGCCATGGCCTATTGTTTCAGTGATTCATTCTGGTTTAGTGCCGTAGAAGGTGAAGTTTATGGTTTATCATCCTTTTTTACCGGCATTACTTTTTGGGCCATGCTGAAATGGGAACATGCCGATGAAAGAGCAGGAAATGACCTGGCCGCCAGGAGTCGCGCTGACCGTTGGATCGTTTTGATATTCTTTTTGATGGGCCTTTCGATCGGCGTTCACCTGCTGGGATTATTGACGATCCCGGCGATCGGCATGATCTATTATTTCCGCCGTTACCAATACAAATTCTGGCCGGCTGTTTTTGCATTCATTATTTCCTGTGCCATTACCGGCCTTGTGCAGGTTGTCATCATTCAGTTTTCAATGAAGGCGGCCGGCGCCATGGATATATTCGCAGTTAACGCGTTTCATCTTCCGTTCTTTTCGGGATTTGCTTTTTATTTCATCGCGATAGCTATCATGATCGGCATCGGTGTTCGGTTTAAAAGCAATAAGGTAACAAAATTGCAGTTATCGATCTGGTTCGGCGTTTTGCTGGTTCTATTGCTTCTTCCTTTCGTTACTAAAAGCGATTCAGGAGCAGGGCGCATTTTCAAAGTGATCTTGCTTCTTGCCGCCGGCTTCCTCGTTTACTTATTCCAAACAAGGAATTTAAAGGGTCTCAAACTCGCATTGTGGTGTTATGCATTCATGGTACTGGGATATTCTACCTATTTTACCACGCTTATCCGGTCGAATGCAAATCCCGCCATCGACATGAACAATGTCGACAACCCCATGAGCCTGGTTTATTATCTCAGCCGTGAACAATATGGAGAAGCTCCATTGATATACGGCCCCCATTACATGGCGAATATGAAACCCGATCCTGATAACCCGGGCCGCGTAGCGATCAAAGAAGGTGAGATGAGATACGTAAAAGGCCATAACAAGTATGTTCCTATTGGGAAACCGCGGTCTCCTGAGTATGAGGATGATGACATGCAATTATTTCCAAGGGTCTGGGACGGCAGCGATGAACAGGGGCACAGGCAATTTTATGCAGATTGGCTCAATCTTGTTGAACGGGATGCGCAGAATAACCAGGTTGGGTTTGGCCCGCCGAGTTATAGCGACAATATACAATGGTTCTTTACCTACCAGCTGGGACTTATGTACTGGCGATACTTCATGTGGAATTTTGCCGGCAAACAAAACGATTTGCAAGGCTTCGGAAATGTCAGGGATGGTAACTGGATCACGGGCATATCCTTTATCGACAATCAAATGCTGGGCGACCAGAGCAGGATGCCTGCGAGCGGTAACAATAATAAAGCTCACAACAAATTATACCTTCTTCCATTCATATTGGGAATACTGGGTTGCGTCTATCAATTTACAAGGGACAGGAAAGACTGGTTTGTCAATTTCCTTTTGTTCTTCATGACAGGTATAGCGGTAGTCTTATACTTAAATCAGCCCGGTAATCAACCCCGCGAGCGAGACTATGCCTATGTCGGCTCGTTCTATGCCTTCGCTGTTTGGATTGGGTTGGCGGTGCCCGCCATCTACCGACTGGTACGTGAAAAAAGTAACAAGGCCCTTTTCAATAACATTTTAGTTACCGGTTCTGTACTGACCTTCTTTATTGTATTAATGAGTTTCGCCTGGCATTCAAAACAATCACTACCGGCTGCTGTGATGATCACTGTTCTTTATGCCGCTTTTACGGCGATCGTTGTTTATGCTATCAGGGCGATCTCGTCGGGAGGTCAAAACAGTCAACTCATCAATATCGCGGCCAGTGTAATTTGTCTTATCGCACCCATCATCATGGCCCAGCAAGAATGGGATGATCATGATCGCAGTAAAAAGAAATTAGCAGGTGATGTCGCCAGAGATTACCTGGAAAGCTGCGCCAAAAATGCTATCCTCTTCACTTTTGGCGATAATGATACTTATCCTTTATGGTATGCCCAGGAAGTAGAAGGTGTGAGACCTGATATTCGTATCATCAATAATAGTTTGCTTGGGATCGATTGGTACATTAACCAGCTTCGTTACAAAGTGAATCAAAGCGATCCTATTGATGTAATATGGACACCTGAACAAATTGAAGGTGATAACAGGAATTACATTACCTACCAGGCCGATCCTTCAAAACCACAGGATAAATATTATCCATTGTATGATGTAATGAAAAATGAGATGGGCAAACCGGTGATTGATGAAGAAACGGGAAGAGATATTGGTCCATCAACTTTTGGTGAGAAGCGCTTCAGTATTCCTGTTGATACCACACTAGTCAGGAGAAATGGGACCGTAAATGCGAATGATATTGTTTTGCCGGAGGTAGATTTTGAACTTCCTCCACAGGGAAACAGGACGCCTTACATTCAGAAAAATGATCTCGCCATTTTAAATATCATTGCAGCGAATAATTGGAAACGGCCGATCTATTTTACTTCACCTTATACTAATCTTGGGTTTGGTGAATTTCTGCGTAAGGACGGTTTGACATACCGGCTCGTTCCGATTAGAACTCAAAGACCACAGGATAAATGGATCCTCAATCAACGTGTGGGATTAGCCAGGGATCTGAATATCGATTCGGCTGCGAGAAATGTTGGTGAAAAATTTGTATTCACGAGTAAGAAGGGAGCCTACTTCGATGAAGAGAATCGTCGCCACGGACTTAGCATTCGTTCTGCTTTTGCCGAAACAGCCGGTGATCTCGCCGATGTTGGAAGAAAGGAAGAAGCGTTGAAACTAATAAATAAATCGTCAAGCCTGATCGACAGCAAGGACCTGCCTTACGCGATGATCAGTCGTGATGGTTCACATAACCTGTACTGCCTGCTCTACCTTGAAGCGTGCTATAAGGCAGGAAATACTCAACTCGCTGAGAAGGTTAAACAGGAATTGAAAAAAGATATTCAGCAGCAAAGAAGTTATTACAACTACTTAAGAGACGAACGGGACGACCTGTTCACTTCTTTGGAAACTGAAGCGAGGAACAATGAGATCATGAGTATGATTGTTGATGACATTGAAAAAGCATACACTCAGAAACCTCAAACCAGCACTCCTGTTGAAGGAAAGAACCAAACCATTGTAACCAATATAAAAGACAGCGGCAAAGGAAAAGATTCACCAGCAAAAAAATAAATGTCCGAATTACCTCTGTCGAAGCTGCAAAGCTTGCTCACAGGAAATTGCAAGAAAAACCTCTGCCGACCGGGCAGGGGTTTTTTATATTTGAAAGCTGACTAACCTATCCGGAAGAAAAAAAGCCCGAAGGGCTGATATTCTCATAAGCAACCTATAAGTGATGAACAACGAACCCGGAAGGGGTGATATTATGATGGAACAATAACTGTTTGAATGGGATGGTTGAGTGCATTAAAAACGCGGAACCATAATATCATCCCTTCGGGATTTGGACCATCAAAATCATATTTTGAATTTATAATAGTTTCAGTCCTTCGGACTTTCGCCTTATCCCAGAAAATACCCTGTGCACCACAATAGTTTCAGTTCCTTCGGACTTTGTTTATTCTCGAAGATTCGTTTGAACTAAAGCAGCCCAGTCATTCCTATTTCAATTGCGCTCGCAAAATGTACGAATTATGATGGTGCCGTAGCATTGGGTCTTTGGCCATTATATTGACCCATAAAAACGGTATTCTATCTTTCAATATATTTATCATTAAAACAAACTTTCTATGCCGAAACTGGTTGTTATCAACCTCCTATTCTTCACTTTCACCTCTTTGGCTCAACCAAAACTCGACAAACTCACAGTGGAAAAGATCATGCGTGATCCCAAATGGATCGGCACTTCTCCCTCAAATGTTTACTGGAGTGCTGATGGGAATTCGCTCTACTTCAACTGGAATCCTGACAACTCACCTTCCGATTCAATTTATTTCATTACCCTTACCAATCATAACCCGGTTAAAGCGACCATCGCGCAAAAACAAAATATAGTACCCGGTTATAGCACTGTGTGGAATACGAACCGGACCGCCTGTGTGTTCCCGAAGGATGGAGATATTTTCTTTAAGGATATAAAAACAGGAAATACAAAGCGGATTATTCAAACGACAGAAACAGAAACAAATCCCGTTTTCTCTTTTGGAGATAAGAAGATCGTTTACACGAGCAACATGAATCTATTTGCATGGGATATTGGCACAGGAGAAACCATGCAGCTGACAAACATTGAAAGTAAAGATCCCGAAGTGAAGGCCACTAGTACCACTGAAGAGCAATGGCTAAAAAATGACCAGCTTCAATACTTAAAAGTTTTAAAAGAAAGAAAAGATAAACGGGATGCAGCAGATGTCTACAACAAAAATCTGTCACCAAAAGAATTACGATCGATCAATATTGGCGATAGGATACTCCAGGAGCTCGGCATAAGCCCTGACGGAAGGTTTGTTAATTATCGTTTGACAAAAAATTCACCGGATGCAAAGGCGACAATCGTTCCAAATTATGTAACAGAGTCCGGATTTACCAGCGACATCCGCGGTCGCACGAAAGTGGGCGAGCCGCAAAACAAATCTGAGCTTTTTATTTACGATCGCAGAAAAGATACTGTGTTTGCAATAAAAACAGATTCCCTTCCGGGCATACATGATCTGCCGGATTACGTAAAGGATTATCCGCAAAAATTTGAACAACAAATAAAAACACCACCCGTTAGGCCTGTGACCATTGGAGATATTTCATGGTCGCCAAACGGAACTCATGCGGTTCTTGATATTCGTTCGCTGGATAATAAAGACAGGTGGTTGATGGTGTTTGATCCTGGAACTGCAAAATTGAAACTACTGGACAGGCAGCGTGATGAGGCATGGATCGGTGGGCCGGGAACCGGCGGATTTAGTGGGATCAACACGGGATGGGTCAGTGAAAACACTTTTTGGTTTCAATCAGAAGTGACTGGCTATTCCCATCTTTATACGGTGAACGTCGAGAATGGTGAAAGAAAAGCATTGACATCAGGAAAATATGAAGTTCAACAGGCTGAGCTTTCAAAGGACAAGAAATATTTTTATATCACAACAAATGAAGTTCATCCCGGAGAACAACAATTCTATCGATTAGCTGTATCGGGAGGAAAGGCTGAGCGAATTACCACGATGACCGGAGCAAACCAGGTAACGATTTCACCGGATGAAAGATACATTGCCATTCTCTACTCATACTCAAACAAACCCTGGGAACTTTATCTGCAGGAAATTAATTCCGGCGGAAAAGTTGAACAGATCACGACAAAAGCAATGAGTGAAGAATTCAAGTCTTATGCCTGGCGGGATCCGGAGATAATAACATTTACAGCAAGAGATGGAGTAAAAGTGCCTGCCCGACTTTATAAACCGGTAACACCTGCACCAGGAAAGCCGGCTGTTTTGTTTGTTCATGGAGCCGGTTATCTACAAAATGCGCACAAATGGTGGAGCTATTATTTTCGTGAATTCATGTTCAACAACCTGCTAGCCGATAATGGCTATTATGTGTTGGATATTGATTATCGTGCCAGTGCAGGATATGGCAGAGATTGGAGAACGGCCATCTACCGGCACATGGGTGGAAAAGATCTTGATGATAATGTAGACGGCGTGAACTACCTGGTAAAGACTTATGGCGTGGATCCAAAACACGTAGGATTGTATGGAGGTTCGTATGGTGGCTTTATTACACTGATGGCTCTTTTCACTACGCCTGGTGTATTTGCAGCAGGTGCAGCATTGCGACCGGTTACCGATTGGGCGAACTATAACCACAGCTATACAAGCGCGATCCTCAATGAACCATATAACGACAGTCTTGCTTACCGAAGAAGTTCACCAATCTATTTTGCCGAAGGTTTGAAATCACATCTATTGATCTGCCATGGGATGGTTGACGTGAATGTACATTTCCAGGATGCCGTTAAACTTGCGCAGCGGCTAATAGAATTGGGAAAAGATAACTGGGAAATTGCACCTTTTCCTATGGAAGATCATGGATTTGTTGAACCCAGTAGCTGGACGGATGAATACAAGAGGATTTTCAAACTATTCGAAGGGACTTTAAAAAGTAAAAATTAAAAAGTCAAAATGTAAAAAACAAAGGACGAATGGGACAAATTTTGAGTTACAAATTTTTACTTTTGACTTTTACATTTCAAATCAAAGACTATGCGTCCTGATCTAACCCGCGTTCCTGAATTTTATCACAACTATATTAAACAGGTCCCTGAAGACGATCTGATGACTGCTTTTAAAAATCAGACACCGATCTTCATTGATTTTTTCCAAAACATTCCGACTAATAAAATTGATCATGCGTATGCTGAAGGCAAATGGACAATCAAAGAGGTATTTCAGCATATCATAGACGCGGAAAGAGTCTTTTCTTACAGGGCGCTTCGTTTTGCAAGAAAGGACCCTACCCCCCTTCCCGGCTTTGATGAAAATCTGTTTGCAGAAAATGCTAAGGCTGCAAAACGAAACTGGAATGATCTTTTGGAAGAGTTTAAAATTGTTCGCAGGGCAACCGAATGGTTATACGGCTCATTTGATGAAGACCAGTTGAATGCAACCGGTACTTCCAACAATAGTTCAATTTATGTTCTCGCTTTTGGCTATATATCAGTTGGGCATCCAATTCATCATATGAATATCATCAGGCAACGATATCTATAAATAAAAAAGCCCCTTTTCGGGGGCTTTCTTCTATTGAATGCTTATTAAAATGCCTTTGCCGGCTGTTTGCTTGATTGAGCCAGGTTTTTCTGACTGATCATATCATTCATCACTCTTACGGCCTGATCCAGATAAATATCTTTTGTAAGACCCTTTAACCAGTTGTTGAATCTTTCCTGTTTCCCTTTATCATAATCAAACATATTTGCATCCCGTGGAATAAAGGAAACATCAAGAGAGTCTTTCAGTTTTTCTAATGTTTCATTTTGTTTTACGGTAGCCTGGATAGCTTTTTGTTCCTGGCGATATTTATCCAATTGCAAAGGATGCTCTTTGTCATTTTGTTTTTCCAGCCATTCTGAATTTGCCGCTATCGTTTTAAATACGTCACTGTTCGCAAGTCTGTCCTGCTCCATTCTTTTGATGGTTCCCAGATCATAACCAGGATTCCATGGTGTATAGTTTGCCTTTGATATATCATCCCATGGCAACGCATCCGGATCGTCTTTCTCTCTTAATTTGAGTTGTTCGTATTTATCGGATAAAACAATATCAGAAGCAACTCCCTTTAATTGAGTTGATCCGCCATTGATGCGATAGAATTTTTGTAATGTAAGTTTCACAGTTCCAAGGTCAGAATTAGAACCTAGTAAATTTGACGCGAAATCAAGTCCGATATTCCGCTGTACAGTTCCCTTACCATACGTGGAAGTGCTGCCGATTATAACACCGCGGTTATAATCCTGGATCGCAGCGGCAAAAATTTCAGAGGCAGAGGCGCTGAATTCATTTACCATCACGGCCAGGGGGCCATCATACAAAACTGAACGATCTTTATCCCTCAGGACCTGCGGTTGTTTTCCATCACGATCTTTTACCTGGACAATCGGTCCTTCTTCGATAAATAATCCCGCCATCTGAACAACATCGTATAGTGAACCTCCCCCATTATTTCGAAGATCCATGATGATACCATCGACCTTTTCTTCTTTCAGTTTCTTTATTTCATTCGCAACATCAACGGAACAACGGGCGCCGTTCACATGTTCGAAATCTGCATAAAACTCCGGCAAATAAATATAACCGATCTTCTCAGAACCCTCCTTTACGATGGCACTGCGCGCAAACGTTTCTTCCTGCACGATCTTAGCACGTATCAATGAAACCGTCTTTATCGAACCATCTGCTTTCTTTAGAGTAAGCTTTACCTCTGATCCTTCCGAACCACGTATGAGCTTCACTGCATCTTCTACCACATAACCGGTAAGATCAACGGGCTCATTATTCCCCTGGGCCACCTTCAAAATCACATCACCGACCTGGATTTCGCCTGATTTCCAGGCAGGCGTTCCGGTAACAAGGCTCGCGATCTTGATATTACCATCATCATAACCTAACTGTGCACCGATCCCAAAAAAACTACCACTCATTTGCTCATCAAAATAACGTTTGTCCACAGGTGGAAAAAATTCAGTATGCGGATCCATGGATGTCGTAATATCATTTACAAATACGCTGAACTTATCATCATCAGAGAATTTGTGACGATAATGATCGAACGTCCTGTCCATCGCTCTTCTTACTTTCTCCCGTGCGTCTTTTTCGAGTTCAGCGTCAGTCTTTACAACAAACCCTTCTTTGCCCTTATTCTTTTCCCTTGCATCCAACAGGTCGGAATAGCGATCCAATGCAAGGTATTTAAGACGTTTCCTCCATGCCTCCTTCAGTTCCGTTTCATTTGCTGCGACGTTTGATTTGTCCGCATCAAGATTGATCGATTCATCGGTGGAATAATTAAACGGTTGATCAAGTACCGCATTATAGATCTTTGACGCGTCTTCAATTCTTTTATTGAATATTTCGCCAGCCGCTAAAAAAAATTCCACCGGTGCATCACCCTTGATCTCATCGTCAATTTTTGTCTGGTATTTTTTTAAGGCCTCATAATCTGCCTGGAGAAAAATATTCTTGTCGGGATCAAGATCGTTGAGGAATTTTTTGAAGATCTTCCTGGAGAAATCATCATTGATATCCTTTGGGCTATAGTGTGCCTCTGTAAGCATTTGTCCAACGTTCCTCAATATCTTTTCGTATTTCGAGGGCGGATTTGAGCTTTTGCCAAGAGATTGAAAAGCAAGAAATGTTCCTGCAATTACAAGCATCACTAGGATCGGCAATCTTTTCATATTTGTCATGTATTTTAATGCTTTCAGCATAATCCAAAAATAACGCAAAAACGGACGATTTCGTACTCTTTGGGGCTTTTAACTAATGTTTTTGATGAAAGGCAGATGCCAATTAGTAGTCACTGGTTACTAGTGGGTGGTGCTGGTCACCAGTTGCTAATTGCCAATTACCAAATCCCGATAAATGAGACGTCATTTTCACGTGAATAATTTCACTCAATCCAGAAACAAGAAACCGGCAACCAGAAACCAGAAACTTTTTTTATATCTTTGTCGCCCTAAAAACGGTGGCTATAGCTCAGTTGGTTAGAGCATCAGATTGTGGTTCTGAGGGTCGTGGGTTCGAGCCCCATTAGCCACCCTAAAACCCCGGCACTGCAGGGGTTTTGTGATTATGTTCTATTCCTACGTATTGAAAAGTCTTAAAGACGGAAAGTACTATTATGGTCACGCTGCTGATTTGAAATTAAGACTTAATGAACATAACAGGGGGAAAGTCAGATCTACTAAGAGTAGAGTGCCATTTGTAATTCACTACTATGAAACATTTGAAACAAAATCAGAAGCAGCAAAAAGAGAAATGTTTTTTAAAAGCATAAATGGTTACATTTTTTTAAAAGAAAACAAAATTATTTGACACACCGGTTCTGAGGGTCGTGGGTTCTCCCGAAGGGACTCCCTTGGAGGAGCCCCATTAGCCACCCGGTAAGTCCCGATGTATTGGATCGGGATTTTTTAATTGATCCTATGGCATGGCAATTATTTCTTATTCCTGTTGCCTCAGCATTTAGTTGTTGGCTTGTTATCAGACTTTTTTTCTTCTTATTGTTCCGGCCACACCGACCGATATCGATCGTTGGTTTCCGGAATCAGGGTATTTTGCCTAAAAAGCAATCAGTAATTGCTACCGGGGCCGGAAAAATCGTAGCCGAACAGTTTCTCTCATCAAAGATCATTGAAGAAAAAATTTCGGACCCTTCTATTTTACAAAAGATCATGCCTATGATCGAAGAGCACATCGATGATTTCCTTCGCAACAAACTGAAAAAAGAAATGCCTTTTATCGGAATGTTCGTCGGGGATAAAACGATAGGCTCGCTCAAGAAAGTTTTTCTTACTGAATTGGAAACCCTGTTCCCAAATATTATGAAAAGCTATGCTTCGAATCTCATCGCGGATCTAAACATTGAGCAGCTGGTGAGCCAAAAGATAGCAGCAGCATCTATTCCGGAGATCGAGGCCTCTATTAAAAAGAACTTCTCGAAAGAGCGCCAACTGATCGCGCTGGCAAGTGCATCAATTGGCTTGATAATTGGCCTGTTAGTTATGATCATCATCGCTTATTTGAAATAATTTGGCAACGCAAGGTTTGAGAGGCATAATCGTCAAATCACCATCTGTCAATTTATCGTTAAGAGGTCAGGAAAGTTTAAGACCTTGCAGCCGAAAAAAGATCGTAATGAGAAAAACATTTACCGGGATCACAGCTTTATTGATTTCAGTCATCACATTTGCGCAAATGCCGGGCGGCGGTGGTAACAGGGCCGGCATGGGCCAGCAGCTAAACGGCGGGTTCTACGGCAAGATCATTGACTCCATAACAGGCAAGCCTATTGAAGCAGCATCTGTACAATTGGTTCAAAACAAATTCGACACCGTTACAAAAAAAAGAAAAGAGATAGTCATCGGCGGCATGCTGACAAAAAATAACGGTGAATTCAATCTTGAAAGCGTGCCGGTAATGGGACAATACAAACTGAAGATATCAGCAATAGGCTTCAAAACCTTTGAAAAAAATATTTCTCTTGTTGATCCAAAAAGTTTTCGCAATAACAATGGCGCTCCAAACCAGGATTTTACCAGCATGCTGGGAAATTTTGACAAAGACCTCGGCAATATAAAACTGGAGATCGATTCAAAAGTTTTGGGGAATGTAACGGTTACCGGGACAAAGCCACTTGTACAATTGGGAATTGACCGAAAGATATACAATGTGGAAAAAGACCTGAGTGCAGCGGGAGGTACAGCGGTTGATGTGATGAAAAATGTTCCTTCTGTTACAGTAGACATAGACGGAAATGTATCTCTTCGCAACAGCCCACCTCAGATCTATGTAGACGGAAGGCCCACGACGCTAACCCTCGACCAAATTCCCGCCGACCAGATCGCCAGTATAGAAGTGATAACAAATCCGTCGGCAAAATTTGATGCTTCGGGAGGAACATCGGGCATTTTAAATATTGTATTAAAAAAGAACAGAAAGGCCGGTTATAATGGCAATGTACGCGCTGGCATTGATATGCGCGGAAAGTTTAATGGTGGCGGCGATATTAATATCCGGCAGGGTAAGGTCAACTTTTTTGCTAATGCAAATTATAATCAAAGAAGGTCAATTTCTTACGGGACAACTGACCGATACACTTTTTTACAAAATCCATATACGAATCTTCACCAGCAAGACAAAACAATAAACAATGGTCATTTTGCCTTTGGGAGAATTGGAATGGATTATTTTATTGATAACCGAAACACGTTCACCATATCAGGCCTGATGGTTCATGGACATTTTAAGTCAAATTTGAACAGCGACATTTTTGTGGATACTCTTTCAGGAATAAACAAATCGTCATATACAAACCGCACAACAAATAACGATGGCGAGTTCACCAACAGGGCGGGGACATTCAGCTATCTTCACAATTTTCCCAAAAATGGCCATCAATTGACAGCCGATCTTAATTATAATAAAAGCAGGAACTCAAACTCCAGCGATATCAACAACGATGTGTTTGCAGTTTCAGGAGGGCCACAAACATCAAACAACAGGCAACAGCAATTGGGAGGAGGAACAAACGAGCAGCTGGTCGTTCAATCTGATTATACAAATCCGATCAATGACAAATCAAAGTTTGAAGCTGGCGTCAGGATGCAGCAAAGGAACGTAGAGAGCGAAACTGAGTTTGGCATTGTCAACCCCGATGAGTCGGTGACAAAAGTTCCCCCACTTTCTTCTCATTACAAGTATACCGACAGGGTTTATGCTGCTTATAGCACTTACAGCGGCAAGGTCAAGGACAATTTTGGCTTCCAGGTGGGCCTGCGTCTTGAAAGTTCAGATTACAGCGGAACGATGCATTCAAGTGTACAGGATGGAGCCGGCTTTAAAGACACGGTGAGTACGTATGGCAACAATTATCCCATCAGTCTTTTTCCAAGTGTTTTTCTTTCAGAAAAATTAAAGAACAACCAGGAATTGCAATTGAATTATACACGTAGGATCAACCGTCCTAATTTTTTCCAGTTATTTCCTTTTACAGATTATTCCGATTCTCTTAATATCACCCGCGGTAATCCTGATCTCCGTCCTGAGTTCACCAACTCCATAGAAGTTTCTTATCAAAAAACATTTCCGAAAAACAACAGCCTGTTGATCTCTGCATATTATAAAGGAACAACGGACCTGATCACACGGTACACTGCCACGGAAACGAATCCAATAAAAAATGATACTGTTTTTATCAACACATATATAAATGCAAATTCGAGTTTTGTCGGAGGCATGGAATTCACAGCTAAAAACAAACCCGCTAAGTGGTGGGATCTTACAACAAACCTTAATCTTTATACTTCCAAAATAAATACTGACGACACGATACAAACAGCGGGACAGATCTATAGTTGGTTCGCCAAGGTTAACAACAGCTTTAAGCTCCCGAAAAATTTTACTCTGCAATTATCGGGAGACTATACTTCAAAAACGGTTTTGGCGCCGGGTGGCAGTGCAAGTAGCGGGGGCTTTGGTGGACGAGGTGGCTTTGGCCCTATGGTAAGTGGCAATTCGCAGGGCTATGCAAATCCGACCTGGGGAGTAGATGCAGCGTTGAGATATGAATTCCTGAAAAATAAAGTGGCTTCCCTCACATTAAGTGTAAGCGACATTTTCCGTACAAGGAAATCTGATGTGTACACAGAGTCGGCTGATTTTACACAACATACCATACGCACCCGCGATCAGCAATTTTTCCGTCTAAATTTTGCCTTTAGGTTTGGAAAATTTGATGCCGCTTTGTTCAAAAAGAAAAATATCAGAGGCGACCAGGAAAATATGCAGAACAGCATGCAGGGCGTACAGCAATAGTACCGATCGGACATCACTACCCCCTTATCCGGGGGTTTTTTATTTGTTCAAAGATTTCTTTCTTTGCGGCAGTCAAATCAAAGACTTGAAAAAAATCTATTTCACTGTTACAACTGACCTTGTCTACGATCAGCGGATGAGCCGTATCTGTGGTTCGCTCGCCAATAACGGCTTTGATGTAACACTGGTTGGAAGAAGATTAGAACTTTCACTGCCTTTACCAAAAGAAAAATATAAACAAACACGGATCAGGTGTTGGTTCAACAAAGGCAAATTGTTTTATTTCGAATACAATCTCCGTCTTTTTTTCTTTTTACTTTTTAAAAAGATGGATGGCATATGTGCCATTGATCTTGATACCATTTCTCCCTGCCTGTTTGTTTCCAAATTGAAAAACATTCCCCGCATTTATGATGCGCACGAATTTTTTACGGGTCTAAAGGAAGTGGTAACGAGACCCTCCATAAAAAAATTCTGGACAAGAATTGAGCGGATGGCAGTTCCTCAATACAAATGGGGTTATACGGTAAGTGAAAGTATCGCCGATGAATTTCACCGCCTCTACGGAGTTAACTACGTCACCATAAGAAATATTCCGATTTTAAAACCGCTTGACAATTTACCTGTGACTGAAAAATTTATTTTATACCAGGGCGCGGTAAACGAGGCGAGGGGATTCGAATATTTAATACCGGCCATGAAGATCATCCATCACAAATTACTGATCTGCGGTGATGGAAACTTTATGGACCAATTGAAGGACCTGATCATTGCAAACCAGGTCCAAGATAAAGTTGAACTCAAGGGAATGTTGCAACCTGGTGAATTATGGAAAATTTCTCAGCAGGCGGCAATTGGTGTAGCATTCCCTGAAAATATCGGTTTGAATCAATATCTCGCTTTAGCTAATAAATTTTTCGATTATATGCATGCCGGGCTTCCGCAGGTCACGGTCGATTTTCCCGAATACAAAAAATTGAATGATCAGTACCGGGTAGCGGTGCTTGTTACGGATATTGAACCAAAAACAATTGCCGATTCGGTAAACAATTTAATGGCTGATACTGTTCTATTAGAGCAATTGAGGCAGAATTGCAGAAAAGCGCGGGAAGAGCTAAACTGGGAGAACGAAGAAAAAAAACTGGTCAACTTTTATAAAAATATCTTTAATCCCTGAACCGGCATTTACATATCATATCTTCAAATTGTACCTATCCGCCCGATCACGGCAGATCAATAGATATCATTGAAAAAATAAAAGCCTTATATCAGCAGGAAATCAAAATTCATTTGCATTATTTAAAATGCAATGATGGGTCAGATGCGAAGATCAGTGGCTATTGTGAAAGCATCCATTGCTATGAAAATAGCGCGGAGATAAATGGTCGATTAAAAGAACGACTTTCCACTAACAATTTCCCGGTATTGGTTGAAGGAAATTTCTATTCAGAGATTTCAGAACTAAGTAATGTGAAAGACCGGAAAGTATTGATAAGGCTTCACGATGTGGACTTGATAAAATTTGAATCCCTCCCCGGCCGCCAAAACTTTCTTGAAAAATTTCTCCCCGTTCGCCCGCCGAAAGGTAATAGAACCTGCTTTCAAAATAACCACTTGTACATCTGCATTTCAGAAAAAAAAGCAAATGTATTAAGAGACCAATATCAATTGTCAAATGTAGAATGGCTACCTCTATTTGTTTCCTGGCATAAAGTAAAAAGTGAAGAAGGAAAAGGAAACTTTTGCTTATACCATGGCAATTTATCTTCCCCCTCAAATGAGAAAACTGCAACGTGGCTTCTCGAAAAAGTCTTTTCCGTAGTGCGTTATCCATTTGTTATAGCTGGCAAAAGTCCCAGCCGCAGACTCTACAAATTAGCACAGCTCTACTCACATTCGCATATCGTAGCCGACCCATCTGAAAATGAGATTGATGACCTGATTCAGAAAGCACACATCAATATTGTGCCATGCATGCAGACGTCGGGCGGTAAGTATAAACTCCTTCATTCTCTTTTTTTGGGCAAACACTGCCTCACGAATTGCGCTATGATAAGCGATACGGGCCTTGAACAGGCGTGCCACATTGCCAACGACAAACAGAGCAAAATAGAGGCTATAAAAAACCTGGTTAACATCCCCTTTACTTCAGCAGAGATCGAATTGAGAAGAAACCTGCTAGCGGGTTATAATAATTCAGAAAATATTCGCAAATTGATTGAGTGGCTTTATTGTTAACATTGTCAAGAATATTGCATGCCTGATGTTTCCTTATGCATACCGGTTTTTAATTTTTCAATTGAACCGTTGATTGCAAAACTCTCAAAAGAAATTTCGGAGTACTCCATAAAGGCCGAAATTGTGGTGATCGATGATGCATCAGGCCCTCTATTTCGGACAACGAACCAGGCCTTGTCTGAAAAATATTCCGTCAACTATGTACAGCTGGAAAAAAACATCGGTCGTTCATCAATAAGAAATTTGTTTCTGCTATATGTAAAGTCTCCTTTGCTCTTATTTCTTGATTGTGATGTGATGCCCCCCGATGACAGGTTTATCTCAAACTACCTGTCAGCAGATGGGGAGAGTCCAATAGTAGTATGTGGCGGGATAACATATCCGCAAGAACTTCCATCTGCGGAAAATAAGTTGCACTGGGAATATGGCCGGAAAAGAGAGTCACTCCCAGCCATCAAAAGAAACAGGAATGCTTACGGGTCATTCCTGGCAAGTAATTTTATAGTCCCCCGGGAAGTATTCGAAGCGATACATTTCAATGAAAAATTGAAGGGCTATGGATATGAAGACACGCTGTTCGGGATCGAGTTAGAAAAAAAAGGGATTAGAGTCAGGCATATTGACAATCCGGCTGAGCATCTCAAACTCGATACCGCTGAAGAATTCATTCTAAAAACAGAAAACGCGTTAAGAAATCTTTTTGACCTATACCGGTCAAATGTTTACTCCCTGGAACGCTATGTAAAACTCATAAAAGCAAATAACCTTCTTAAAACACTTCGACTATCAACAGTCTTTTCAATGTTATACGGCCAGCCTGACAAAGGAAGCATGCGCAGGAAATTGTTGAACGGTAGTTCAGACCTTAGGTTGCTGGACCGGTATAAATTGCTTTTTTTTATCGCATTGCAAAAAAAGTAACGGCTAGGCAATATTGATGTTCGCATTGTCGATCACTCTTCCTCTTTCTGTTCTCACCATTCTTGCAGGAAATTTCTGGATCACGATATAGTCGTGCGTCGCCATGATCACCGACGTGCCGAAATCTCTTGCGATGTGAAATAAAAGATTCATGATCTCATCCGAAGTTTCCGGGTCAAGATTACCGGTGGGCTCGTCAGCTAAAATTATTTTTGGAGAATTAAGAAGGGCCCTTGCAATGTCCACTCTTTGTTGTTCGCCGCCACTCAACTCAAACGGCATTTTAAATCCCTTGGATTTTATACCGACTTTATCGAGCACATCTGCTATTTTATCGTCCATCATCTTTTCATTTGTCCATCCCGTTGCACGCAAAACAAACTTCAGGTTATCATTCACGTTTCTGTCTGTAAGCAACTGGAAATCCTGGAACACAACTCCCAATGTGCGGCGCAGGTAAGGAATCTTTCTCCAATCAAGTTTTGCCAGGTCATAACCTGCTACCCTGCCTTCACCATGTTTCAAAGGCAATTCTCCGTATAATGTTTTTAGCAGGCTCGACTTGCCTGTGCCCGTCTTTCCAACGAGGTACACAAACTCGCCCTTGTGCACTGCAAGATCTACTTCCTGCAATATCAGGTTTTCACCCTGGTAAATGTTTGCGTGCCTGAGTTCAATGATTACTTCTGCCATTGCGTTAATTGATTGTGCAAAATAAGCCAAAGTCGGTAAGCATTTTTCAAAAAGTTTTCAAGAAAAAGAAATTACATATATCTTCATCCAAAACCACACCATGAAATTCCGAACTCTGCTAACGATCGCTTTATTTCTTGCGACGTTATTCTCTGCAACTGCTCAAAATGAAAACCGAAACGATACTTCACATCGATCTGACAATGCCGATCCCGCTTTTGAAAAGGTAGATATTGAAGCCAGTTTTCCCGGCGGCGATCCTGCCTGGAGGAAATTTTTAGAAAAGAATTTGAGAGGAGATGTGGCAACCGAAAATGGCGCACCCGCCGGCATCTATATGGTTTATGTGCAGTTCATAGTAGACAGGGAAGGGAATGTGTCTGACATAAAATCTCTGACGAACTGGGGTTATGGCATGGAAAAGGAAGTATTGAGGTTACTAAAAATTTCTCCTAAGTGGTCGCCTGCAATGCAAAATGGACGCGCCGTTAAGGCATACAGAAAACAACCTGTCACGTTCATGATCGAAGAAAGTGGGTTAGAAGTGCATCCCACCAAAGGCTACGTTTTATACATTGGCATGGACAATCCTGTCACGATAAATGCACTGAAAGCAAAGGATAAGAACCTGCGTGTTACCATTTCGCAGGGAACAATTACCGGCGATGATGGTAGTTATATCGCCCGGGTAACGACCGAGGGCAGAGCTCTCATTGAGGTCTTCAATAAAAATAAAAAGCTGGGTGAAGTAAGTCTCGAAGTCCAGTCAAAACCATCCACGAAAGAAAATAAGCTCTAGTAAGAAGCATCTGTTAAATTTTGTTATAACTAAATATTTAGTTTGTATAACTAAACATTTAGTTATAGATTTGGGATTGAAACTCCAAACATGAAGTCATTGACCAAAGCTGAAGAACAGGTAATGCAGGCCCTGTGGAAGTCGGGAAAAGCCTTCTTACGTCAAATTGTTGATGTTATGCCGGCGCCGAAACCTCATCAAAATACGGTAGCCACCCTATTAAAGATCCTGGTCGAAAAAGAATTTGTAGGCGTCACCGTGCAAGGACGTAATCACGAATACTATCCGCTCATAACAAAAGAGGAATACTCGAAACGAACAATCAAACAAATGGTGAAAGGATATTTCGAAGGATCGTTTAGCAATGTGGTTTCATTCATGGTAAAGGAAAAAAACATCTCCATTGAAGAGCTGGAGAAACTATTACAGGATATCAAAAAACAGAAAAATCAAAAGAAATGAAAAGCCTGTTATTGTACCTTATCCAGGTAATTACTTGCTCCGCTATTCTTTACGCTTATTATCATTTTTTCCTTCGCAATAAAAAGTTTCATGTTTATAACCGCTTTTACTTATTGATCGCGGCCACGCTAAGCATTTTGATCCCATTCCTGGATATTCCAGTATATTTTACAATTGGCCAAACAAACGGATCACTCGTCTTGAAGACGATCACTTCCATTTCTTCGAGTGATTTTACCGAATCGTCCTCAGCACCTGTTTCAATAAAAAATAACTCTATTTCCGGCTCAAGCTTGTTATGTTACTTCTATATTCTAATTGCTATTGCGATGGTAGCACGGATCCTGGTTTCGCTTGAAAAGATCAGGCAGATCAAGAAAAAATACACGGTTCAAAAATTGAACAGGATCTATTTTTTAAATACCAATGAGCCGGGAACGCCTTTTTCATTTTTCCGGTGGATGTTCTGGAATCAGAAAATCGACCTGAGGTCTGAGAAGGGAGAGCAGGTATTCCGCCATGAATTGTTTCACATTGAACAAAAGCATAGCCTGGATCTCGTTTACATGGAGTTGCTGACAACCCTTTTCTGGATCAATCCTTTGATGCATTTAATAAAAAAGGAAATAAAGGTCATTCATGAATTTTTAGCCGACCAGTTTGCAGTTACCCAAAGTAAAAATTGGGAATACGCCGAACTACTACTGATGCAATCATTCAATACAGATCACCGTTTGGCAAATCCTTTTTTCTATAACCAAATAAAAAGACGTATAGCCATGATTACTTCATCCCAAAAAACAAGCTACCAGTACCTGAGAAAAGTAATGGTACTACCGGTTGCGATTATTGTTATCGCATTATTTGCATTTAGCTACAAAAACAAAAAAGAAAATCTCAGCTTAGCCAGAATTGAAAAACTGGTCACGGTTGTCATTGATGCCGGCCATGGAGTAGATCCAACGGGGGCACACACAGGCGCCGTCGCCGCGGATGGCAGCCATGAAGATGACATCGTATTGTCTATCGCAAAGAAGATAAAAGAGCTGAACACGAACGACCAACTACAAATAGTCCTGACAAGAGAAAATCAGGATATCGTTGACTTAAGAAAGAGAGTTGAATTTGCAAATTCACGAAATGCAGATTTGCTTATCTCTCTTCATATCAATACGGCAACAGCAGAAGAAAAGAATACTAAAGGAATCGATATTTTATATTCTGCTAAAAACACGAAATACCTGGCCGACAATAAGATCTTAGCAACTATTTTATACAATTATTTCCACCAAATTCACTCTGTCAATGACATAACCCAACCAAAGCAAGGTGTCTATGTTATCGATGCCGGCCATTTCCCTTCGGTACTGGTTGAATGTGGTTACCTAACAGATCCAAACGATCTTGCATTTGTGAAGGGCGAAACTGGCCAGGAAAAAATAGCAAAAAGCATTTTGCAGTCCATTGAGCAATACTTCCTGCAAAAGGAATCACCGGATTGGGAGCAACGAAAGAAAACCGTTTCCGATACCGCGGCCCCGGTAATAAAATTCAGCAGAAACACTCTTACAGGAAAGATGGAAGGAATTTATAACGGGAAAAAATTTGATAAAATAACTGATTACGATGGGCAGTTTGTTTTTCATTTTGATGATGATTCATCCACCGTGGTCATGATAAGCAAAGAGCAGACAGAGGAGTTAAAGAAAAAATATGGCAAAAATTTGGATGAGCTAATTATCGCCGATTTAGATAAACAAAAAGCAGAGAGCGAAGCTCAAAAGGAATTAAAAGAAAGAGCCGAACAGCTGGAGCAAATGCAAATAGAGATGCAAAAGGCAGAACGGGAATTTAAGCACCTAAAGGAAGAAAAACAGTTGGAGATCGAAAAACAAGAACTACAGTTCAAACAAGAAATGACTTTGAAACAACTCGAGCTGGAAAAAGGTCAGCTGCAGCTGAAAGAATTGATAACCCTGAAGCAGGAAAATGAAGCGAAACAATTAGAATTAAGAAACCGGATGGATACCCTGCAAAACGGAAATAGAGAAGAAGCATCGAAACAATTACAACTATTAATGAACGAACAACGCAACAATGAAAAAATGCGAAAAGAATTAGAGTTAATGACACAGCTGAAACAACTGGAAACCGAGAAAAATGCGGATGAATTAAAGAAATTGATGCTATTGAAAGAAACGGAAGCGAGCCCTGAGCAATTGGAGAAGATGCAGCGGGAATTGCAACAGCAAGAAAAAAAATCAAAAACGAGCGGAAACAAGGTCAAAAGCTGATCTCGCCGTGACCTGTAGAAATCAACAATTCCTTTTTATTTGAAGCTTCTACCCTGCCAATCACTCTCGCATCCACTCCAAATTTTTTTGAAATGCCGATCAGCGTGTCGGCATTTTTTTCATCTGTATAGATCTCCATCCTTGTACCCATATTGAACACCTGGTACATTTCTTTGTCATCAGCATGACTGGCCTGTTGTATCAATTGAAAAATGACTGGCGGGGCAAATAGATTATCCTTAATTACTTTGAAGTCCCCCGGCATATATTTCATGCACTTAGTTTGCCCTCCTCCACTGCAGTGAATTAATCCGTGAATGGCATTGCAATGATCTTCCAGGATCTCTTTTAATACCGGCGCAAAGGTCCTGGTTGGAGAAAGCAAGAGGTGACCGATGTCGGATGTCGGATCCAGGGTTTCTATTTTATCTGTCAGTTTATGTTTTCCTATGTAGACAACTTCATCGTTTAGCGAATTGTCAAATGACTCTGAAAATTTTTCACTGTAAAATTTACTGAGCACGTCATGTCTCGCACTTGTTAATCCGTTGCTGGCGATCCCGCTATTGTATCCACTTTCATAGTTAGACTTTCCAAAACCTGCCAACCCAACGATCACATCACCGGCTTTTATTTTATCATTTGTAATTAATTTCTCTTTGGGCCATCTTGCCATCATGGTTCCATTTACAGCGATCGTCCTGACAACATCTCCAACATCGGCCGTTTCACCACCGAGATAATGGATGTTGACGCCAAACTCTTTCATGCTGTCAAAAAACTCTTTGGTACCTGTAATGATTGCTTCCAGCACTTCACCAGGAATGAGTCTTTTATTCCTGTCTATGGTAGACGAAAAAAGTATGTTATCATAAATACCGGTACAAAGCAGGTCGTCAAGGTTCATCACGATAGCATCTTGTGCGATGCCCTTCCATACGGAAACATCACCCGTCTCCTTCCAATATAAATAAGCCAGTATGCTTTTGGTGCCTGCACCGTCAGCGTGCATAACGTTTACCCAATGTTCATCCCCGGTCAGAACGTCGGGGTATATCTTACAAAAAGCGTTTGGATAAAGTCCTTTGTCAAGGTTTTTGATGGCGGCATGTACTTCTTCCTTTTGAGATGAAACACCTCTTTTGGCGTATAAGCCCCCATCCCCTGAAGGGGAGCTTTGTTTATTTCCTGTTTTTTCTCCATTCATTAATAAAAGTTCGTGCTTTTAATTTGCTTGCAAAAGTAAGTGAAGGATTTATGAGTAAGTGAATTTTCATAAACACCCTTTAGGGGATGGGGGCTTATCTTTGCTGTCCATTATGGAAGTTTATAGAAGCGTTGAGCAATTGCCACCACTCAGGAATGCAGTTATAACGATCGGCACTTTTGACGGAGTTCATGAAGGACATCGCAAGATCATCGCTCATCTGAAACACGAAGCAGAAGCGATAAACGGAGAAACTGTGATTATCACTTTCCATCCTCATCCGAGGAAAGTGGTCTCTTCCGCTATACTTGGGATCCGGCTCATCAATACATTAGACGAGAAAATTGAATTACTAGCTGATGCCGGCATTGATCACCTGGTTATTATTCCTTTCACGGAGGCGTTTGCAAACCAGTCCGCCGAAGATTATATCCAGCATTTTCTCATAAAAAATTTTCATCCGCATACTATTATCACCGGCTACGACCACCGGTTTGGAAAAGACAGGCTCGGAGATTATCGCCTGCTGGAAAAAATGACGCCTATATACAACTACATTTTAAAGGAAATTCCCAAACATGTCCTTGACGAGATCGCTATCAGCTCAACAAACATTCGCGAAGCGATCGTTCACAGTGACATTGAAACCGCAAATAAATTACTGGGTTATGATTTTTTCTTTGAAGGTATCGTCGTCGATGGAGATAAACTTGGAAGAAAATTAGGCTACCCCACCGCTAATTTAAGAATGAGCGACGACGAAAAAATTGTTTTGGGAAATGGGATTTACGCGGTGTACGTTGAGGTGGGAAGTAGAAAATGGCAAGTGGGGAGTGGGGGAAATGCAAACCGCCAACTGTCCTACTCACCACTCACCACTCACCACTCCCGCTACAAAGGCATGATGAGCATTGGTTTTCGGCCTACGGTGGATGGAAAGAAGAAAGTGATTGAAGTAAATATATTCGACTTTAATAAGGAGATTTATGGAGAACCTATTCGCGTTTATGTGAAAAAATATCTCCGCCCGGAAATTAAATTCAACAACCTCGATGAGCTTGTCAGGCAAATTGACCAGGACAAGGTGGAAAGCCTGAAAGTCTTGTAGCAGTCAATGGACTAACCAGCAATGAATAATGAGTAATGAGTAATGAGTAACCGAAGATTACTTAATCCGTGTACTCATCACTGATCACTCATTACTCATTACTCATTTTTTCCACTCTATCATTGGGGTTTCTCTTCCCCATTGTTTGTCCTGTTTATTTTTTTAATACGGATTTTTTACTGGCATAAAGTTTTCAGCAACTCCTTTGAAATCAAACCTTTTATAAGAAAAAAAAATATTATGAAAAAGAGAGCAATTGTTTTTCTGGCCCTTCCTTTTGTTTTTGCATGCAACAATAGTAGTAACGACAGCGTGCAAAAGGCAGACTCAGCCAATGAATCTAAGTCGGACACCTCTACCTCAATGAATAATACGGATACATCGAGAATGAATGCGACTGATACAACAAATAAAATGTCAACCGGGACCATGTCAGTAGATAAATCGACTTCCGAGTTCATGACGAAAGTGGCTGACGTAGGTATGACTGAAGTAAAACTCGGTCAAATGGCGCAAGATAAAGGAACGAGTCAAAGAGTGAAAGATTTCGGAGCAATGATGGTGAAAGATCATACCGCAGCAGGCGATGAATTGAAAAATATGGCAAGACAGAAAAATGTAACATTACCCGAAACAATGAGTAACGATCATCAAAGGAAAACAGACGATCTGAACAAAAAAACCGGGAAGGATTTCGATAAGGCTTACATGAAAGCAATGGTTGATGGTCATCAATCTACAGTCAGCGATTTTGAAAAAGCATCGAAGAATACCAAAGACGCAGATGTAAAAGCATGGGTTGACAAAACATTGCCGACATTAAAAATGCATCTTGATTCTGCGAAAGCAATTCAGAAATCCTTGAAATAGATTTCAGGGCAGGATTAAATTTATATATATGTCCAGGCAAAACGATAGCGGGTTAAGGATCCGGAGTGTCGCTTTCAGTCACGGGGGATCTATTCCTCCCAAATACACATGCGAAGGTGAGAATGTAAACCCCCCTTTAGAGATCAGTGATCTGCCTGAAAATACAAGGTCTCTTGCACTGATAGTGGAAGATCCGGATGCTCCAAAAGGTGTTTACGACCACTGGGTCGTTTGGAATATTCCGCCCAATGAAGCCATCGGCGAAAATAGCAGGCCGGGCGTCAGTGGTAAAAATAGTTTCGGTGACACGGAATACGGTGGACCTTGTCCCCCATCTGGTTCTCATCGCTATTTTTTTAAGGTGTACGCTTTGGACAAAGATTTGAGTATACAGGCAGGTTCTGACAAAAAAACCTTAGAGAGTGCCATGAAGGATCATGTGCTTGGATCAGCCGAATTGATGGGTCATTATCAGAAAAGGAAATAATTGATTGAAAGACCTGGTGTGACAATGGTGGGATGGTTGAATCTATCTCACCATTTTTATTTAATGAATAGCTTCAGGGCTCTCCGATTCAAGCCTGAGGACCTTCTGAAGGATTAAGGCATAAAGCCTAAACTACAGTTAAAAAACAGCCTTTTTCCCATTTTCATTAATAGTCTGTATGAGCAGGGTTGATTTTTTAAGGGCTTCTATACTATGCCGAATGCCCGGATGAAAAACTATCATCTCTCCCTCTTGCATATCTATATCACCATCTGTAGTGGTTACCCTGACCTTTCCACCAAGTACCTGGACCTGGAGCATCCCGTCTACTGAATTATCCTTTATCGCGGCATCCTTATGAAGGCAGGTAATGACAGAGGTAAAATTGTCGGTTTTGAATACCGTTATTCCGTTCCGATCATTTTTATCCCAAGCCACCTCGGTTTTTATTTGTTTGACATATTCATCGATGTTTATGACAACATAGGAGGCGTCAATCACGCGGTCGCCTTCCGGGCGATTTAAAGTTGCTTCATTTCTTTTCATTTCCATAAATACTTTTTTACTCTGATACAAGAACTGTACCCTTGCCGCGTTATCATTTTATTGTTTTTAATTTATTCATCCGTAAATTTGGCTCGTCACACAACTCGTACTCTTGTCTTAGATTAAGTTTGTGAAAAACTTTTCAAACTTTCTCAAGTTGTTAAGATTGTGTAGCACAGCAATTGCTCAAAGGAGGTGATTATGAAATTGAAATTTGAGAAAAATATCCAATTTACCCGGACAATTAAGGCGGATAACCGTTTACGTGAATTTAACTTCAGAAAACTTGGTGGTTTGCAAGAAGGCGTTTTTACGATTGACGTGGTAGACGACCGCGGTAATCGGATCATGTTCAAGATGCAAAAGACCGACAGTCAATGGAAGATCGTTATTCAGCCCCTCCCGGATTGGATCCTGAAAAGCGAAAAAATTTTTCATGAACTGATAGAAGAAGAACTACAAACACAAGCTTAAACGCCGCTTCTTTCTTCATTTATGGAATTGTCATCACCTCCAAGGCTGTAAGGGTTATTTTCTTCATCTTCGTCGCCGACTTCTTCGTCCATGTCATCCTCGTCAACCCCGGACGTGTCAAGATCGCTTCCACTTATTGCATTGGCCGAAGTTTTTTCATTCAAGGCTACTCCTTCATTATCAGTATCATCAAGCTCCGCCCGCCTTAATTGCTGTTCATCTTTGGTCGAAACATCGTTCGCGCTATCGTGCAGCAGCTTCTTTTCAATATCCGTCACAATTGAATTGTTATCTGGAGTTTCATCCTCATTCCATATTTCGTCTCCTTCTTCATCCGCGGACGAAATGGTGGTGTCTGCATATTCCCCTGGATTTGGGGGATGAATGAATTCTTGCCCGGGAATATCTTTTACGTCAGGAAGATCAATGGTCGTTTCTTCCTTCTTTAGTTTTCCTTCATCCCGAGGTGAATCCGGTAGATCCTGGTCATGCCTGGCTCTGCCTTTCGACTGGGTTGTCTTTGCCATAATGAAAGTGTTTTCTTATTTATTCTATGCAATCGAAAAAAAATTATGCCACGATTGAAGGGTCGGGACAGATGAGTTTTACTGAAAATATCCGGCAAAAAGAAAGGCGAATCTCAATGTAGATTCGCCTCTTGAAATTTTGTAGAAATTTTTCTACTAAAATTCAACCGTCCACTGCAATTCGTTTATATGTTTTAGACTATAACAAGTCATATTTTTTTGGTTTATATATGGGCTTCGTATAAAACTCGGGTAATTGATTTTCCGTTTTTGGCTTCTGAGTTTTTCTTTTCGGCTTTACTATCGCTTTTGAAATCGGATTCAATGAAATTACAGGTGCCAATTTTGGAATAGTAAAATCATGAGAATATTGAAGCGGTGCGCTGTTATTATTCATAGAAAAAGAATCAATTGAACTAATGGAAAATATTATTCTGAAAATTTCATGCCATTGAAATGATTATGAAAGGAAGTGAATAAATATTTTTAATTGTGATGGAACTGCAAAATGAATTCAAAATTTCGCTAAGGCTTTTCACCTGGAATGACTGTAGAAAATGGTCAGGCGGTGATCGGCGAACGCTTACCATTGACGATTCACGTCTTAGGACTGCCGTCCTTAATTTTTTGCTATAGGAAAAGATACTCTATCACATTAAAAAAAAATCAGGCCTTTGAATTGCTATTATACATGGCATTTGGATTACTTAAATCAAAGTCAACGATGAATAACCGAACCATGATCCAGTTCTTTCATTGGTATTCACCCGGTAACGGTTTCTTATGGAAAGATTTTGCAAGGCAGGTTCCTTACCTGGCTGGACTGGGGATCAGTGATGCGTGGTTACCTCCACCTTACAAGGGAGGAAGCGGAGCGGCTTCCGTTGGATATGACGTTTACGACCTGTTTGATATCGGAGAATTCAAACAACAGGGAATTATCGCCACAAAATATGGAAGGAGAAACGACTACATAAAAGCGATACAAAAGGCCCATAAAAAAAATATAGCTGTACTTGCCGATACGGTTTTTAATCATAAAGCGCACGGAGATGAGTTGGAGAAGATCACAGTGCGGAAGGTAAATCCTCAAAACAGAACGGAGTTCATATCCGAACCCATGGAGATAGAAGCCTGGACAAAATTCTATTTCCCGGGAAGGAATAAAAAATATTCTGAATTCATTTGGGATTTTCACTGCTTTTCAGGACTTGACTGGGCAGAAGATCTCAAAGAATCGGCAATATTTAAGGTCTTAAATGAATATGGTGAAGATTGGGAAGAGCTGGCCGAGGAGGAATATGGCAACTATGATTATTTAAGTTTTACTGATATCGAATTCAGAAATTCTCACGTCAGGGAGGAGTTGAAATATTGGGGTAGATGGTTTCTGGAGACGACGGAGGTCGACGGTTTCCGGCTCGACGCTGTGAAGCATATCAGCCCGGGTTTTATCAACGAATGGATAGATCACATGAACAGTATTTCACCCAAAAGGTTATTTTTTATGGGTGAATATTGGAACGATCAAAACGCCGGAAGCCTGAAAAAATATATTGAAGTTTCCGGTGGCCGTGTTCAATTGGTGGATGCTCCTCTTCACCACAATTTTTATCGCCTTTCGCAGCAGGGACGGGACTATGATATTAGTAAGATATTTGAGAACACATTGATCTCTCTTCACCCTGAGTTAACGATCAGCTTTGTCAGCAATCATGACTCGCAGCCTCTGCAATTATTGGAAAAGCCGATGGCCGAATGGAGCAACCCGCTTGCTTATGCGATTATCTTATTGCGAGAGCAGGGAATCCCCTGCATTTTTTATCCCGATCTGTATGGCGCCGAATACACCGACAAAGGAAAAGATGGAAATGACCATCATATTGTTTTAAAGAAAGTAAATGAATTACCGTCTTTGCTCCTCCTTAGAAAATTGCTGGCGTATGGCAAGCAGCGCGACTATTTAGATCACAAAACCACCATAGGATGGACAAGAGAAGGTATCGGAGAAAAGAGGAATAGCGGGTGTGCAGTTTTATTAAGTAGCGGAGACGATGGGTGGAAATACATGGAGCTGGGAAAGAAACATGCGAAGCAGGTTTTTGTGGACTGCCTTGGAAAAAGACAGGAAGAGATCACGCTCGATAAAAATGGCGGCGCGGAATTTCAGTGTAAAGGAGGAAGTGTCTCCGTTTGGATAAATAAAAAAGCAAGCCCACGATTCGCGCAGCTATCATGACTCACCGTCAATTATTTTCATTTTGCCTGAACCTTTTCTGGACAGCAATTTGCTCCGCTTCACTAATGTGAGAGGTTTTTTTCAGCACCCCGATAAAATCAGCAACTTCCTTTTCAGTGGCGGGACAGGCCATATTTTCGCCTTTTGTGGTAAGGCTCGCTCCCTGCGGCCTGACCTGGGAGTCTGCGAGTAAATTCCCATTCTTATCGAAGATCAGCCAGAAAGGGATACCCTCGTTATCACCGTGGTATTTCGCGCGCAATTCATTGGCTCCCGGATTTTCAAGACCCTTTTTGTCCCCGTATTCATCCACCACTAAATGCCTTATCACGTAATTCCTTTCGAAAAAATCTTTGCAGCTCTTGTCATTGATCGCGCTATCCATTTTATGACACCATCCACACCACGACGCGTGAAAAATGATAAAGACGTTCTTGTTTTCTTTGGTAGCTGTTTGTATAGCTTCCTGCATTATTTCACTGGCCGTTGGCTGGCCATGCTGCGCGAAGGATGCTCGGGTAAGAAAAAGGCTGACAACCACAAACACGGAAACCCTCATAAAAAATCTTTTCATAAAACTATGAAATGAACCCTGGTCTTTTCCTATAAAATTTGCTAAACAATAGATTTGTCTTTGCAGCCTATTGCTATTGTCAGGAATTAGATTTTAAATTTGCTCTCCTTTTACTGATTTCACATGACCAAACTGTCTGTTAATATCAACAAGTTCGCGACACTTCGTAATTCAAGAGGTGGAAATAATCCCGACGTCATAAAAGCGGCGATTGATGCTCAGCGTTTTGGAGCGGATGGCGTTACCGTTCACCCACGACCTGATGAACGGCATATTCGATATAACGATGCAAGAGAGATAAAAAAGATCATCACCACGGAGTTTAACATTGAGGGAAATTGCACAGAGCAAAAATTTATTGACCTGGTTCTGGAGGTCAAACCGAACCAGGTGACTTTAGTCCCAGATGCTCTTGGACAATTGACCTCCGATCATGGATGGGACACTATTAAGAACAAGGATTATCTCAGAGATACAATAACGATCTTTAAGAATGCGGGGATCCGTGTTTCTATTTTTGTCGATCCTGTTCTTGAAATGGTGGAAGGCGCTGCTGCAACAGGAACTGACAGGATAGAACTTTATACAGAAGGCTATGCCAAACAATACGCACTTGGGAAAAGAGACAGGGCCGTAGTTCCCTATGTAGCCGCTGCAAAAAAAGCAAAAGAGCTGGGCCTTGGATTAAACGCAGGTCACGATCTTGATTTGCACAATCTAAAATTTCTAAAACAAAATGTTCCCTGGCTGGATGAAGTAAGTATTGGTCACGCTCTTATCTGCGACGCGATCTATCTCGGTTACGAAAATGCCATTCAGTTATACAAAAGGCAATTGACGTAGCAGTTGCCAGTTTCCGGTTTCAAGTTATCAGCGGATGTTACTAATTACCTGCTATCCGATGCTTACGGCCCGAAATATCGGGCGGCATCCGGGCAGTATCGTCTGGACTACCATTCACCATTCACAATTGACCACTCAGTATCTTCTCCACTACATTTTTGGCTGATACAAGCGCTGCTTCTACTGTTCCGAACGAAGGCCCTTCATAAAAAGCTTCACCAGCAAAAAAAATCGCGTTCCCAATTGGGGTATTCAGCAGTTTTTTTGCCTCAATTGATTCAACGGTATCATAACTATAGGCTCCGGATGAGTAAGAATCTTTTTTCCAGTTAGCTACCGTTGAAGCAATCAACACATGTGTTAATTCGTCGACCGTTACATGAAAAATGTTGGATAACGATCGTAGTGCCAGATCAAGGATAGTTTTATCATCTTTATTTTCCAATTCCCATGCCTGTGGGCCGCCCAGCCAACCGGTCAGCAGTGGATAAGACGAGGGCGATTGCGTCCACCAGGTTGGAATGATCTCATTGGTAAAAAGAAACCCGATATTTTTTTTCTTCTTTTCCCAAAAAGGCTCTTTGAATTCCAACATGATCTTTATTGCTGTGCCAAACCCAATTTTTTTTGTAGCCTGGAAGTAATTATCAATAACCGGTTGAAAAATGATCGATCGTCCTGATTGAAGCTGTCCGAGCGAAGTGGTAATAATCACTTTCGTCGCATCATGTGTCTTCTTATTTGAAGTGACGATCGTCACATCTTTTTCTTTCCACCTGATTTCCGTGACAGGCGAAGACATATAGATCGTACATCCAAATCTCAGGCATTCTTTTTCCAAAAACTCTATTAACTGATCAAACCCGCCGGGGATCCTGTATTGCTGATCCTCCTCCCCCATCCATTCTTGCCTTAGGGCAAGTACGCTGGCCCTGGATGTATCTGCAAGATCAAAACCATTTGCAAATCCGAGTACTGATGTCCGGAGATCATTATACTTCTCATCACTGAAGTTTGCTTCAAGAAATTCGTCCACAGTCATGTCCTGTCTCACAGAATTCATCTGCCGCATTAATTCATCCCAACCGAGCGTAAAATCATCCTGCGTGTTCCAGGCACCGTCGACAACACGCACCATATTTCCCCGCACGACCTCACATTCAATCCCCGATTCACTTAATAATTCCATGGTCAACGGGAGATTACCATGAATAAACTCAACGCCTTTCTCTACAGGTTGAGTAAAAAAAGAATTTCTTATGGTATGGACCCGGCCACCAAGCCGGTCAGTTGCCTCAAAGATGATAACAGCATTGCCTTGTTTCGAAAGTTCCTTTGCAGCAAAAAGACCAGCCACTCCACCGCCTGCAATAATTATTTTTTCCATTTAATGATTGGTTCATTAGCGAACATTAGTGTTAATATTCGATCCTGTATTCAAATTTGGAAGGGTCCTCAAAAAAATCGTCACTTGTTACAGAAACAGTAACTTTTTTCTTATCGTCAGATAATTTCACGGCCTTGCCTTCAACTTTCTTGGCTGGCTTCGGAAGATTGACAACATAATTCACTGTGATTGGAGAGCCCATCCCGGAAAGCTGTTGAAGCTGTTTCATGAATTCATCGTCAGCTGCCGTCGCGTACTTCGTTTTATTCAACGTCTTTGCGATAAGATTTTTAGAAACAGTATCGTCAAAATAATTATCGAATGTTTTTATCTTACTGCTGTCGGCTTCACCAGCTCCCGCGGGCATTTGATTACCACCAGGTAATTTTTTCAGAGCCGATACGGACAACATTGGCAAGATCCTTGAGCAATTCCACATCACTCAATTTTTCAAAGGGGAAATCTAATTTGACAACCAACTTTTCATCCTCCATATTCAATTTTAGCTTCATTGTTCCTTTATTCACGATTCTCTTTTGCTCAGTTGTAAGTCCTGCTATGCTATCTGCGACCCCGGTCAGGGAGATAGTTGTATCGGTGTTTTGCAATTTCCCGGCCTCATCGCCCCCCATTTGTTTTAAGAGGCCGATCAGGTTACTGAGATCAGTGGTATTACTAAACATGCCGGTTCCGTTTTTATTGATCGTCACTTCCTGTGTCGTTTCAAAACAACCTACCAGTAAAATGCAAGAGATCGTGATAAAAAATGGAATAGATCTTTTCATATGCTGTACTATTTGATCAATCATTAAAATTTATTTCAGGCGATCATCTTTACAACCATTTCCTTTAACAAGGAAGCGTCAGGTGTTCCCGAACTATTTATTCCAATACTTTTAAGATTATAATCACTTAATAACAACAACAGTTTTTCAACATCTGCATAGCTATAAACATTCGTTGTCCGCAAATAATCTTTTATAAAAAAAGGATTGATACCTAAGGACGCAGCGATTGTTTTTTCGTCCCTTGTATTTAAGCCATAGATCATGAAGACTTTGCTGAAATAGGTGTACAATGAAGGAAGTATTAGCTGGATGGGTGCAGCCTTTGGGTTTGCTTCAAAGTATTGAATGATCTGGATCGCCTTTGAAAGATTCTTTGTTGCCAGCGCCGCCTGCAACTCAAAAACATTAAAGTCCTTGCTGACCCCGACATATTGCTCAACGTCAGTTTCGGTGATGTTTTTTCTTTTTCCAAGATTGATAACAATTTTGTCGATCTCATTTTCGATGCGCGACAAGTCGTTACCAATATGATCGACCAGCAGCATCAGTGCCTTTTGTGAAATATTCAGTTCTTTTGATTCCACCAGTTCTTCAGTCCATTCGGGCAATTGGTTGTCGTATAATTTTTTGGTGGTCAGCACGACCCCTTTTTCTTTTAGGATTTTTGCCAACCGGGTACGGCCGTCAACTTTTTTCTCTTTATACGACACCACAAAGACGGTCGAGGTGAGCGGATTTTCGATGTAGGCTTCCAGCTTTTCAATATCCCGCATTTGCTGTGCTTCTTTCAACAATACAACCTGCCTCTCCGCAAACATGGGATAGCGACGGCAGCTATTTATAACGGATACCCAATCTGCATCCTTACCGTAAAACACAGATAAATTAAACCCTGTTTCAGATTCCTTTAAAATATTGCTTTCGGCATACTTCATCACCTTATCAATGAAATATTCCTCTTCACCTTCGAGCCAGTAAACCGGCTTATAATTACCTTTCTTCCAATCAGAAATAATTGTATTTGCAAGCATAATACGCTAAGGTACAAGGTTTATTATACCCCAAGAGTTAACACCGTTATTAAAAGGCTAATTCTGGCACGGTTTTTCGAAAAAAGGGACAGGCTGAAACTTCAAAATGAATAAACCCACCCGCGCCAGCGGGGATTTTGCAAAGATCAGCTCGTAAATAAAATTTTATATCATAAAAACCTTCGACAATGACAAACACTAATTATCCTTCAGCTACTCCAAACCCTCAGCCAAGAGGTAGCAATAATAAAGGTATTATTATTGGCGTCCTGGCTGCAGCATTATTAGGTACTTGGGGTTACTGGCTTTACAAAAACAACCAGTCCTCGCAGGAAATTACAAGTCATGAAACAAAAGAAACAGCGTACATGTCTGCGAGAGATTCTGTACAAATGCTGTACAATGACGCCTTGTCTCGCCTTGACTCTATCACAGGAAATAACAACAACCTGCAGGGTCAGTTGACAGACAAGAACACTGAGATCTCTAAGTTAAAATCAGAGATCAACACCATTCTGAAAAAGAAAAATGCTACGCAAGCTGAATTAGCAAAAGCAAAAGATCTTATCAATCAGCTCAATTCAAAGATCGAAAATCTTGAAGCTGACAATGCAAGACTTACTGGTGAAAATCAGCAATTGACTTCTGCTAACACACAGCTGACCGAAGAAAAAACAGCTCTTACGCAAAACCTGCAAACCACAACCGCTGAAAAAGATGAATTGGCATCAACAGTTGATGTGGCTTCTACATTTAGCGCTTCTAATTTCCAGATCGCGCCGATCCACGAAAAGAAAAACGGTAAAGAAAAGACTACTTCTACAGCAAAACGTGTTGACAAGCTCGTAGTTAGTTTTGATGTTGAAAACCGTATCGCTAAATCAGGTCCTGCTGATATGTACGTGATCGTAACAGCTCCAGATGGCCATGTGATCTCTGATCCTTCAATGAACTCAGGAAATTTCACTACCCGCAATGAAGGTGACAAAACATTTACTTCTAAAGTAACTGTAGATTACGAACAAGGCACACGCAAGGCAATGAGCGTTCCTATCCGTCAAAATGATTTCCAGACAGGTGATTACAAAATTGAAGTTTATCACAATGGTTTCAAGGTAGGTGAAGGTGTAAAGACACTTAAAAAAGGTGGTTTATTCGGTTAATTGAAGTTTCCAACTCCTACAACCACGCCGTCCCGACTTGTCGGGACGGTTTTTTATTTCTGAAAGATTGCAGATGGCATTTTTATTCGTTTAAAAATATAAAGGCTCAACTTCTTATCTTTGCGGTTGGCAGGTCTTACACGACCAGCTCCTGCTCAACCTCCCCAGGGCCGGAAGGCAGCAAGGATAGGCGGTTGTAGCGGTGCGATGTAATCAGCCTGCCTTTTTTTATTTTATTCAACTTATTATTTCCCGCTATCATGAAGTTTTTTATTGACACAGCCAACCTTGAACAAATCAAAGAAGCAAACGAACTGGGAATACTCGACGGAGTTACTACTAATCCATCATTGATGGCCAAAGAAGGTGTGAAGGGCCAGGATGCTATCTTCAAACATTACAAAACCATTTGCGAAATGGTGAATGGCGATATAAGCGCTGAAGTGGTATCAACAGGCTTCAAGGATATCGTTGAAGAAGGAAAAAAATTGGCTGCCATTCACAAAAATATTGTTGTGAAAGTGCCGATGATAAAGGACGGAGTGAAGGCCATGCATTGGTTCACTGCCAATGGGATTCGCACCAATTGCACGCTTTGTTTTTCTGCAGGACAAGCAATATTAGCTGCAAAAGCAGGAGCCGCATATATTTCACCCTTCATTGGCAGAATAGATGATACGGGTTGGAATGGTGTTCAGCTGATCGAGCAAATTGTAAAAATTTACAAGGTGCAGGGATTTAAAACGCAAGTTCTTGCGGCGTCGATCAGGAATCCAAATCATATTGTACAATGCGCAGAAGCAGGCGCCGATGTTTGTACCTGCCCTCTTGAATCTATTCTTGGCCTCCTCAAACATCCACTCACGGATATTGGGCTTGCAAAGTTTCTGGAAGACGCGAAAAAGTCGGCGTGATGACGTGAATCGTCAATCGTGCAACGTGAATAGAATAGTTTAAAAATTCAGTCTTATATCCTTGTTTTAGTAAAGGAAGAATTATTATGCCACGTATGAATTACATATAATTCAGTCCACCGTGTGGGCCCCTCCCCCGCCTTCCAACCAACCATTTTTGCGTTCACTTGACCCAATGAAAGTTTCACCCGCGTCCCAGAGTTGCCTAACTTCTCGTCGCCAGTGCTAGTTGTGCGGCATCATAGTTCTCATGGATACAGGTTTTGTTGGATATCCATCCTTGTAGTGTATTTACAGAGATTGTAAATATCGTTCTTCAAGACCTGCGGACCATGGGAAAAACAACTAAATAATAAAAGAAAAAAATAAATGAAACTCGAAATAAGAAATGAAGCGTTCACATGTCCGATAACAATTCACCATTTACGATTTCAGTTTCCTAGCGGTTGCAAAAGTGAGTTCAATGAGGTGAACCCGATCAATTCATCTGCGCGGCTACCGAATTGATGATAGTAAACCAGCACCATGTAGTTATTTTCCGTTGCCCAATAGTTTCCTTCTGTATTTTCAATCGAGAAATTATCGCCTTGACGATTTTCGGTTATCGTGACATAAGAATAGTTATAATAGCCTTGTTTCAGGAACAGGGTCTTTTCATACGCTCCACGATCGGCATTAAAGGTCAACTTCGTTGAATCATTGATCCCATAATTTGTCAATTCACCGTAGATATAAATATTTTTTCCTTCATACGGACGATGAGCTGGCGGGAAATAACTGAAATGCACATACGCATAATCGCCCTGCCAGTAAGGATTTACGTTATCGCCGTTTTCAATTGTAAACAAGCCATTCAGATCACGATAATAAATGTAGGGCTGTTGTAATCTTTCTCCATCGGGTTTTACAAACACATCGGTAATGGTTTTATTTTTATCAAGACGTTGCATCCGGTCGGTCATTAACCGCAAACTGCGAAGGTCGATCCACCGCCATTCTTTCCCTGCAGGAAAAGATGTAATAGCTTCATCATTATACCCAAAATAATTTCCGCGGTAAATGTTCGGACGATCCAGGTACCGGGCAGTGGGCCACGCGAAGTTTTGGATCAGCACAACACGAACATCGTTTTGATTAAACACATTCACAGTGCTGTTCAACGTAACGCCGACGCTTAGTTTTTGATACTTCTGGAACCACTGGGCATTAAACGGCTGTTGGATATCTGTGGTAATTGTTGACCTGCTATCCACTACTAAAAATCGTTTTGTAAAAACTATCTTGGACGTATCGCCGTCTAAAAAAACTTTTAATAAATAATTCCCGGAGCGGGTTGGAACACAATTACGATCGGGCAGCACCGCTGCGTAATGTGTATACCGTGTTACAGCAATAGAAGAATTCCGGTAGTCGCTAATACGAACGTTTTGAAATCCCCTGATATAATCAAAGGTGAAAAGAGTAGAGGGTGTCCAGTCGGCATTGCAAAGCAAATAAGTGTAGTAATAATTTTTAACGTCATTATCCATGTCGTCAAAATGAAGCTCAAACTGATCGGCGCTGTTTAAGTTCATCACAGGGTAACTGTAAATATCTGCATACCTGGTAAGAGTAGCGGAGCGGATATTGGACCTGTAGACATGATCGGGTATTTGTGCGTGGCTGACCAAAAAACAAATTATTAGCCACGCCGTGAGGGAAATTTTCATAAAGTGAGTTTATTTATCATTACATTGAACGTATTGTGAAATTCCGAAAAAAAGAGGATAAATGTTTTTCGTCAAGTATTTTTGTTCATAAACATCTTCTAAAGACAAAATTTAGCCAGTGAGGGTTGCAAGTTTCATAGCCAATCGTGTAGCATTCAATCGCCAACGATCTTTCTCACGGTTCATCATTCGCCTTTCTATCGTAGCCACAACGATCAGTGTCGCGGTAATGATCGTGACCCTTGCATTCACTAATGGATTCCAGGAAACCGTGAGCCAAAAAATTTTCAGTTTTTGGGGACATATACGCGTGCAATATAAACAACCCTTGAAAAGCACTATTGCGGAAGAAGAACAAATTGAAAAAAACGATACCGTCGTACAGTTCATCAGGCAAAATCCAAATGTTGTCAGCATTCATCCATTTGCCACCAAATACGCGATCCTGAAAACGAAGGATGAAATGGATGGTGTTTTAATGAAGGGTTTGGATAGTAGTTATGATTTTGATCACATTCAAAGGTTCCTGAAAAAGGGAAGATGGCTGCATTTTAATGACACAACTTACAGTCGCGAGATCATCATTTCAAGTTATATCGCCAATGACCTAAAGTTAGACCTCAACGATAAAATCGTTATCTATTTTATCCGGCCAGACGGATCCTTACGACCTGATAAGCTTTCCATCGTTGGCATTTATAAAACGGGTATTGAAGATTACGATAAAACATTCGCTATTGGCGATCTGAAGCTGATACAGCGATTGAATGGCTGGCAACCTAATGAGATCGGCGGGTATGAGATCTTCCTGAAAGACTATCACAAGATGCAAAAGGTTTCGGATGACATTTATTACACGATCGAAAACTTCCCATCCACCTGGGACACAAAAACAACCAGGGACCTTTATCCGAACATCTTTGACTGGCTTGGCATGCAGGATGTAACAAGGGATGTGCTTATTGGCTTTATGGTGGCCGTGGCCGTTATCAATCTTATTACCTGTCTTATTATTTTGGTATTAGAGCGGATCAGGATGGTGGGCGTATTGAAAGCGCTTGGTGCAAGGAACTGGACGGTACAAAACATATTTCTTCAACATTCCACTATTATCACCATTATAGGGATCATTCTCGGTGCTATTTTTGGTCTTGGTCTTTGCTGGCTACAGCAATCTACAGGTTTTATAAAACTGAATGAAGAGGCCTATTACATGACTGAGGCCGCTGTCAAGATAGTATGGTGGCAGGTCGCCCTGATCTGTGGTTGCACCCTGGTGATCTGCTTCCTTGTGTTGATGATCCCGTCCATTATTGTCCGGAACGTAAGGCCGGTGAAGGCCATCCAGTTCAGGTAGTAATTTTTCATTTGCCGGCGGGCAGTGAAACGGTTTTTAAATATTATATTGCCAAAATTTCCCTTTTATAATGATTGATGTTTCGACGGAGATAGATATCAATTGCTCAAGAGATAAAGTAGCTGAGTATTCTGCAAATCCAGACAATGCTCCGAAATGGTATGACAACATTAAAGCGGCCAAATGGAAGACACCAAGACCCTTAAAGGTGGGCTCTCAAATTGTATTTAAAGCAACCTTCCTCGGGAAAGCTCTTGTATACATTTATGAGATATCGGAATATGCCGCTGAACAAAGAATGGTAATGAGGACCCTTGTAGGGCCCTTCCCGATGGAAACGATCTATACGTGGAAAAGCATTGACGGAAACGTTACGAGGATGAGTTTGCAAAGCAAAGGTAGCCCTGCAGGCTTGTCTAAATTATTGACTCCTCTTTTTTCATTTGCCATAAAAAAAGCAAACAATAAAGATCTTCAGCGTCTGAAACAAATAATTGAAAAAGAGTGCGCGATCAGCGCTTAGTTCCCCGCGTCTCCTTATTAAGTAACTCACCGGCAAATGCAATTCAAAAAGCCGTCACTGAAAATAATTTCTAACCGTTAACTTCGCTCAAAATTTTTTAAATGAACTTACATGAATACCAGGCAAAGGAACTGCTGAAGAAATACAACGTACCTGTGCAGGAAGGTATTGCTTGCGGCACCGTTCACGAAGTGGAAGAAGCATACAGGCAGATCAAAACCCAGTTCGGAAGCAGCTTTGCAGTTGTAAAGGCACAGATCCATGCCGGTGGCCGTGGAAAGGGAAAGATCAAAGAGACAGGGGTCAATGGAGTGAAGGTCGGGAAAAGCCTGGAAGAGATCGGCGATTTTGCAAGAAAGATCCTGGGCGGCACATTGGTAACGGTGCAAACCGGGCCGGCAGGTAGAATCGTGCATAAGGTATTAATTGCACAGGACATGTACTACGACGGACCCAGTGAAAGAAAAGAATTTTATTTATCTATATTACTCGACAGGTCAAAGGGACAAAATGTGGTCATGTATAGTACTGAAGGCGGGATGAATATTGAAGATGTTGCGCATGATACACCCGAAAAAATTTTTAAAGAATGGGTACATCCATCTGGTGGATTGCAGGCTTTCCAGGCGCGGAAGATCGCCTTCAATTTAGGCCTGACAGGAAATGCATTTAAGAATTGCGTGCGTTTCGTCACTAATTTATACAATGCATATGTTGGCCTGGATTGCTCGATGCTCGAGATCAATCCACTCTTTAAAGCAGCAGATGAAAAAATCGTAGCTGTCGATTGTAAAATGAATTTGGATGAAAATGCATTGATGCGTCATCCTGATCTTTCAGCTATGCGAGATGTAACCGAAGAAGACCCAACCGAAGTAGAAGCTGGTCAGTACAATCTGAATTTTGTAAAACTTGATGGTAACGTTGGCTGTATGGTAAATGGGGCCGGTCTTGCCATGGCAACGATGGACATGATCAAATTGAGTGGTGGTGAGCCTGCTAATTTTTTGGATGTAGGTGGTACAGCCAATGCGCAAACAGTAGAAGCGGGATTTAAGATCATTTTGAAAGATGCCAATGTAAAGGCGATACTCATAAACATTTTTGGTGGCATCGTTCGTTGCGACCGTGTAGCACAGGGAGTGATTGACGCCTATAAAAATCTCGGTAATATACATATCCCAATCATTGTTCGCCTGCAGGGAACAAACGCCGAAGAGGCAAAAAAATTAATTGATGAAAGCGGGCTAAAAGTGCAATCAGCTATTTTATTGAGTGAGGCCGCTGAGTTGGTGAAAAAAGCAGTCGCGTAAATGATAAATCATAGTGGATAGATGATAGTGAATTCCTGCTGCGGCAGGAATTTTTTATATCAGCTTATGGAAAAAGATGCTCCGCACATCTCTTTTCCATGAAATGTATCTTTTTACTGAGCGGTCTGCTTTTGACAATTAGCTGTAAAAACAAAGAGCAGCCATTCAAGCCAACGGTCGCGAACAAAACCAGCTCTGAAAATTTTATTTGTAATTACAATGACAACAAACAGCGTTGCAGGCAGCTATACAAACAATATAAGCAGGATCCCACATTATCCAACGATCGAACCCTGGTCCTTTTTTTAAGGGACTCCCTGTTGCCGTGCTGGTACGGAACTCCATGGAGTTTTAACGGTACAACAGAAGTACCCGGCAAAGGAACAATTGCGTGTGGCTATTTTGTTACAACAGTGCTGAGAGACGCAGGCTTCACTTTACAAAGAATTAAACTGGCCCAATCCCCAAGTGAGGAAATGATCAAAATGATCTGCACCCGGTCTTCCATTTATCGATACAGCGACATTCCATTAAACGATTTTGCAGGCAAAACTAAAAAGATGGGATTTGGCCTGTACGTTGCCGGACTCGATAATCATACGGGCTTCATCTTGAATGACGGCAATGAATGTTATTTTATTCATTCGACGTTTGTGACACCATGCTGTGTAATAAAAGAGAAAGTGAGTGAATCAAAGGTACTGGGTGCTTCAAGATATCGAGTGATAGGCAAGGTGAATTTATAATTCCTCATCCAGTCACGATAGTAAACGCATGCCTTGCAGGCGTCCTTAAAATCAGTAGATTCGTAATGAAAAAACAAATTGTTATGCCTGCGTCTGATTTATATTTTAGAGACAGGGAAATGTCAAACCGCATAACACTATTCATATTGATAACGGTTTTGATAGGAGCTCTATTGGGGGCTATCTTTTTTAATAATAACGGAAAGAAAAAGCCTTCAAATGTTAATACTAACAAAGCTTCAGTGGATACTATAAAATGACTTACACTGCCTCTACTTCATACACCGGGCTGAACAAATAAACCCTTCCCGTGTTTATTTCCACACACCTGAAACGCTTCCTCATCTTCTCCCCTTTTTTAAAGACCCTTCCATCGTCACAACGAAATATGCCATTCTCGGGTATTTCCTCAACCAGCCGGTTATGACTTTTCTTGTCATCATATTTTCTAAGCACCCTGATCAAGCCATCTTCGGTACAACTGGTAGCAGCAGGATTTTTTAAAGAACGTAAAAGTTCATCTTCAATATCTGCAGGGAAAATCTTATTCTGGAGAAATTGTTCCAGCAGTTTCCCATAGATCATCTTCCATTCTCTTCCATGCGACATTACCTTATTACCAAACTGTTCAAAAGTCAACAAATGAGCCAGCTCGTGCAACAGCGTGATCAAAAAAGAAAATGTATTCAAGTTGCCATTGACGCTAATGCGGTGATTGGAAAAATGTGTGCGATGGCGATAGTCTCCCAGGAGGCTTTTTCTTTCGGCAGCTACGGTAAGATGTACTTTGTAAAATCGGAGATACTGCAGCACCGCCTCATAGGTTTCGGGCGGAAGAAATCTTTGCAGGTGATCAATGGGTGCTTCCTTTTTAGGCATTTTTCTTTTCCTTCAACAACTTTGTAAGTACAGACACTTCAATAAAAGTATATGCGAGATATAAACCCATACAGGTAAATAACGCTGGCCTGTTTACATTTTTCCGGAACAAAAAGATGTAAATCAATGCAGCAATCACACAGATAAATAGTTTGATCATGATACTCGTGTATACGCTGCGAACAAAAGCCTGCGGGTTCTCCGACCTCAGCCCCTGTTTGGCAAATACAAAGGATACAAGTGTAGCGGCAAAAAGGATCAAATTTCCGATAATAAGGACTTCCTGGTCGAACCCGGATCGCTCCAAAAAATTCTTACCGGTAAGAAATAATGCGTTTAGCAGGATAAAAAAAATAATGATGGGGAACAGTGGACTCCTATTTCTTCGCATCGCTATCCTTTTGTTTCGACGTTTCTTTTACGATTTTATAAATAATACCCACCAGCACGATCACCGGCAATATCAATACCAGCAAAGGTGCAGAAATTTTTAACCATTTATCGACTTTTAACCCAACGAAAACAGCCAGCCCAAGCGCCACAAATATTTGGGTGCCCATGCTGGCGTAGCGAAGAAGATCACTGTAATTTTTATTGGATCGCTGCTTTGATTCCATTGGCGCTGCTCGCCCTGTCAGCTACATTCAAACTGGATTTCTCGACAACGGGCTTTTCATTGCTGCCCATATGACATTGTCCATTGAATATAGCAGTGGGTTCTACCTGCAATTTACCGGCATAAACGTTACCGTTCACAACGCAATCCCCACGCAACTGTAAAAGGTCCTTGGTTTTGATGTTACCAGAAACCTTGCCCACAATATCTGCCTGGTTACCGGAAATATCACCTTCTACACTTCCGCTGGCGCCGATTACAATTTTAGCAGTGCTGCTAACATTGCCGATAATAGTTCCGTCGATCCTTAGATCGTGGTTGCTATTAAGGTCGCCTTTTACTGTTGTGCCGGCACTGATTAAGGTAGCGCCGCTGCTACCATTGGTTTTTTCATTGCTCATAATCATGGTTGATTTGTTAAACATAGGTATTTATTAAAGTTTTTCTTTTAGGATCTGGCTTAGCTGGTGGAAACGACAAAATCAGTAAAAACCATTAACTCATTCAGTCGTTTGAATAATCTTCTTTGGGTAAATTGATCTTGGTGGTATCCAGGTTCACCGAAACATCTCCTTTCAACACTTTCTTTAATCCGTCTATATAACGTGCCTGGTAGTTCACTTGTTGTTCCAAAGAGTCAGTTCTGTATTTCAGTTCCCGGTAATCACGGCCGATCTTCAGGTCGTCATAACCTGGTATGTAGTACTTCAAAGGCGTAAAAACGATCAGCGCGACGGTAAGTCCTATCAGGACAACAAAGATGGTACTCATCAATACATACACACTGAACCTCGACAATTTAAATGTTACCACTTCTTCATAAGTGTCATCATTCATAACTACCAGCCGATAACGATTACGCAGCCTTTTAAAAGTGCTGTTAGTGTCAAATTTTACCATAAACTAAGAATGAGAGTTAAAGATAATAAAACAGGGAGAGAAATTTTAGGTGACGGGCCATCGTATTTCTATTAGGCTCCTGTTGCGTCGCACACTTCTACTTTCAGTAATTCTACGGAGCAAGTGGCAATGTTGTAGACGTGATGACGGTTAGATTTATATCAGCAGTAAATATCGCCCGCAGATGTCGCTGATTTGCGCAGATATTGAAAAGACTTTTCGTTTTCTGCGAAATCTGCGGGAATAAATAAACTAAAAATTTAGATCATGAAAAAACTGATCGGGGTTACAGCCTTTTTGTTTTGTATCGGTGTTACCTATTCAGCAAGCGCCCAGGCGCCATCTTCGGAACGAAAAAGAATCGTTCTTCAATAAATTTTTTTTTCTTCATCTTTGTCCCATTCATAATTTTAAAGCTTACGTAAATAATGATCTCTAATGAACTTGCCATCGGGATCGATGTTGGTGGCACCAATACGAAATACGGTATTGTAAACCACCGCGGAGATATCCTGGAAAAAGGCGATTTACGAACAGATGCTCATGCAAAAGTGGAGGGATTTGTAGACGCCTTGTATGAAGCCGTCAACCCCATTATTCAAAAAAATACCACTGAAAAGACCATTAAAGGCATCGGTATCGGTGCCCCCAATGGGAATCCTTTTAGCGGTACCATCGAGTATGCACCGAACCTGAGATGGAAAGGAGTCATTCCATTATGCGATTTGGTTACTGCAAAATTTAAGATCCCATCCGTCATCAACAACGACGCGAAAGCTGCGGCTATCGGCGAGATGACCTATGGCGCTGCTAGAGGAATGAAGGACTTTATCATGATCACCCTGGGGACAGGTGTCGGAAGCGGGATCGTTGTAAACGGTCAGGTTGTTTATGGCCATGATGGATTTGCAGGTGAGCTCGGCCATACAACCATTCGACCTGGTGGCCGCAAACATCCGGGTACGGGAATGCACGGCACTCTTGAAACGTATGCCTCGGCTACAGGAATTGCGGTCACTGCGAACGAAATGCTCGACGAAGATCCAAAAACAGACAGTTTGATGCGCAGATACCGCAGAGAAGAGATCACCGCGAAGGTCGTTGCAGAGGCTGCTGAAAGGGGAGATAAAATTGCACAGGAGGTCTATCGCTTTACAGGGCAAATACTGGGCGAAGCACTGGCAAACTTTGTGATGTTTTCTTCACCTGAAGCGATCATACTTTTCGGAGGCGTTATCAAAGCGGGTGACCTGATACTAAAACCGACAAGGGAACACATGGAAAAGAATATGTTGCCGATCTTTCAAAATAAAGTGAAACTGGTATTTAGCGAATTGAAAGAGGCCGATGCTGCGATACTCGGCGCAAGTGCTCTTGTTTGGGAAATGAAGGACGCCGTTGCAGGCTAGTGCCGGTTTAAGGATTATAGGTGGCTGCACCCGTAATTTTCAGATCATCTTTCTGTTGAGTATAAATGATCAATTGCCAGTTTTGCTTGCCGGGGGTTGACTTATCATTTGCCAGTTCGTTAGGAAAAGAAATCTTAAAGTCCATTTTTTCTTTTGCGGGTAATTGCAGAAAAGACCTGACCACATTTGTGTGGGACAGTTTAGCACCATGATTCTCTCCTGCTTTTACATTCACTTCTGCATGCTTCTGTACAACTGCAACCAGCAAATCACAATTTTCATAACTTCCATTCAAGTGACAATTCACTGATAGTTTATCGTTCTCCATCTTTACATCATCGATCGTAAGTTGAACTGGCGCACCCTGTGTTAATAATTTCGTTATATCTTTTTCCGCCGATATCTTGTTACTTCCTACCAGTTCATATTCTCCATTAATCACTAATTGGGGAGTATAAATACTTTCCAGCTTAAATTGTTTTGCATATTGGTATTGACGCTCCGTAAATGAAGCATTGCTAAATGGATCTTTCCAGCCATAACGATCCCAATAGTCAACATGAAATGATAAAGGAAGGATCCTGGTATCCGACGATGCAAGTTGCGGAAGCAACCGATCAGCAGGCGGACAGCTCGAACAACCTTCAGAAGTAAACAATTCAAGTATCGCGAAAGATTGGTAAGATTTTTTTAGGTTATGTCCCTTACTGCCGGAGTTTATTTTCTTGTCAACCTCAAAAACAGTAAACCCTAAAAAGAAGATAATCAACAGCCATTTCATAAGTGCAAGCTACAAATAAGGCGGGATAAACTTTAAACATTGGGTAATGGCCAAGGGCTACTCAGCCTCTCTGAAATTTTGCTCCTCTTCTATTAGTCCATTGTATATTCTCAGGTTGATCAACTTTGATTTTCCCGACAAGTGAACGATATAATTCACTGGATGGAGAGGTTGTTCGATCTCCTGTACCTGGAAAATGGTGTAATCATTATAGGAACTCTTGACGCTTTGTTTCAGATCAGCGGACATTTTGGCTTCATTATAAGTCCGGAAAGTTTCGATCCAGTTCCCATTTCTGCGCCTATAGTCAACCCTGTAATTAACATCACGAACGGTAAATAAAGCCACAACCAGGTCTGGCGTAGCATACCAGTTTTCATTGCCTGCATCATTAAAATTTTTCAGAAAATGCCTGAGCGCATTTACATTAATATCATTACGACCAACACGAACCGCAGCATTGAGTGACTCTGTTTTGATGATCCCATCTTGCCCTTGCACTGTAAGACCAAGCGACATTGTGAAAACAGCTGTTAAAACAGCGAGAGAAGTTATCTTCATACTTACGATTTTCAAAATGAACAGTACTATTGACGGATCAAATAGATAGTCTGCAGGATAGCTGTTTATCGGGGTATTATAAAGATACTGGGAAATGATCAGCAAAAATAATTACGAGTGGGAAATAGTTTCTAACAGGGGCGCACCCGCAAATAAAAAGCCTTCTTAGAAAAGAAGGCCGTCGATGTCTGCTCTGAAAATAAAAAATAGACTGAGAAACTGCGATTATCATTTAGATTTTCTGAATTTTTGCCACTCGTATACGACCCCGTTACAAATCTGAAGGTTGATCAATCTTTTTTTCCCTTCCAGATGAATTATATATATGATCGGATGAAAAGGCTGTTGTATCTCCTGCACCAGGTAGATCTTGTAGTCGTAATAAGAAACTTTGACGCTTTGCCATACATCGGCTGGCAAATTTGCTTCATTATAAGTCCGAAAGGTTTCTATCCAGTTTCCCTTTCTGTCATAGTCTACGCGGTAACTAATATCATTCAAGTTGAACATGGCTATAAAAAGATCAGGCGTGCTCAGCCAGTTCTCATTTGATACTTCGGGAAAATTTATCCCAAAGTCCCTGATTGCACGTGTACTGATGTTATTGTAATAAACCTGAGCAGTGGTATTTTCTTTTACCGTTCTCAAGTAAGAAGGAATATTCTTCCTGGATGGTTCCACAAAAGCATATTGCCCTTTCGCGGTCATCGAGAATGCGATGACGAGCCCGGTAATTGCGAATAAAAATTTCGTTTTCATATCAAAAAGTTGATGTGATGAATTGAATTGATTACTTAGGGCATTTAATCGTGGAGGCAAGTATCGACGAAGAGTCGCTGAACTATATTATTTGTCGTGTTAATGAGCACACGGGGAACAAACCGGTAAAATTTATTTCCCCGGATATTTCCAAACAAAAGGCCCTCTTAGAAAAGAAGGCCGGTTGACGTTTGCACTTTTTATTCATGACTATTGAACAAAAAAAGTGAAGTCGTCCCTATTTCGATTTATTGAATTTTTGGATCTCTTCCATTTCTCCCTCATAAAGCTTAAGGTTGATCAGGTCTTTCTTTCCCTCGAGCTGGACTACGTAGGTGATGGGATCCCGAGGGGTTTCGATCTCGTGCACGCGATTTATGTTGTAATCATAATAAGTGCTCTTGACAACATGCCTTAGCTCCTGCGACATTTTATCCTCATCATAAGACCGGATGGTGTGAACCAGGTTCCCTCTTTTTGTATAGGCCACCTGGTAATCCATCCCGTTGCGGGTAAACATTGCCACAAACCCATCCTTCACTTCGATCCATTTCTCGTCCGAAACGTCTTTGTATGCTTTGAGAAAAATTCTGACCACAGAAGGACTCACCCTGCCGGTAATGCCCGGAGAATTTTCTGATTCTTTTTTGTTCAAAATGATAAACCTGTCCGATGACCTGGTATTATTGCTGGCTAGTTGCCCATGTACGGCAATAACTGTTGATATCAACAACCATATCCCCAAAACGCTGATCAAAAAGACCTTTTTCATAATTGTGAATTTTCAATGAATAAATTGTTTTGACAGTAAGAGCTTGCCATTGCTGGTGCAACACCGGCAATAGATGATCATTGAATAGGAATTCTATTCTCTGAACCTTCAATCTTTGATTTTGGGGAGTGGTGCCGCTTTGCGTGTAGTTTGCTCGTCCTGTAATAAGGACGTTGCCGTCTTTCCTTAAGTTACTTGCCTTAAGGAAATGAATTAATGTTTTAGGATCAAAAAATACAATTTCAATTATCCCTGTTGCAACGAATGAATTTTGCCCGGGCCTCAATCAAATATACGACATACTTCGTATTATATTGTGTCGTGTATTTCGAACAATGAATTTTTTCAGCCGGAAGCAAACAAACAACCGCTAAAACAAAATCGTGGGTTGCCTATTTTATTATTGTTGTGGTCCCTTTCAAGTGAAATTTCTTTCCATCAAATCCTTCCGCGCTTATTATCCATACAAAGGTTCCATTGGCTTGCAGTTGAGCTCCAATTCTACCATCCCACCCCTTCGTGATATCCGAAGTTTTAAATATTAACTGGCCCCAGCGATCATAAACAGAAAAAAAATCGAGGCTTTTGATACCATTGTATCTCGGTCTTAAGAGATCATTAAGCCCATCACCATTTGGAGTAAAAGCTGAAGCAACAAGCACACCCGGAAACTTGAAAACGCGGATCCCTATAGAATCTGAAGCCTTACAGCCCATATCAGTTCTGGCTACCAGGTAATACAATTGATCATTCTGTAAAATAGCTGTGGGTTCAGATCCATCCGTAGTATTTAAGCCGGCAGGAGGCGACCAGGTTAATGTGGGCGTGCCGTTAAAATCACCTTCCCAATGTGCACTCAGCTTAAATGGAATATTTGCCTGGACGGAGGTATCTTTCCCGGCATCGGCAAAAATGTCTTCGATATGAATTTGTTTGGTTATATCGTTCGAAATACAACCATCGCCGGCATTGACCGTGAGATGAAGAATCTTATTACCTCCCCGGGAATAAGTGTGACTAGGATTTTGTGCCTGTGAAACCGTGCCGTCACCAAAGCTCCAGTTCCATTGGGTTATGGTTGTTAAACTATCGACCTGGTGTCCGAAAAAATTGAGGGGTTGTTTCCAACAACCGTCTTTGGCGTCGAAATTTATCACGGGCGTAGGAAGGATCGAAAAGTGCTTTGTTATTGTATCAGACATGCAGTCATAAATGCTACCAACCGATAGCATGAGCTGATGTGTTCCCCTTGAAAGATTTGAAAATACTGGTATCTGATCGTCCGAAAGAATGCTTCCATCTAAAGTCCACGACCAATGCGATATCGCTCCAAAAGAGCTGGTTGACCGATCTTGTATTGTCAAAGTTTTGTCCGTGCATGTGTCAGACATTACAAAATCGGCAACAGGTTTTGCACCGATATTGATTATTTTTTCGATCGTATCACTTGTGCATCCGTCCATCGCGGTGATCACATGTTTTGCAATATACGAGCCTGGCGAACTGTAGTTGTGTGATGGTGGATCCTGAAAACTGCTGCCTGATCCGTCACCAAAGTCCCAATAGAATTGTTTGATCTCTGTAAAAGATTCTGATCGATCAGAAAAGACCACTGAATCGCCAATGCAGGCAGCGTTGTTTAAAAGATTTGTTTTAAACTCAGGATTTAGCGATGTGCAAAATTGCTGAAGGTTAAATCCTCCTCCTGTTGCACCACTAAATCCCCAATAAACCATTGGATCATTATTAAAAACTTTTGCCACCAGGTCATATTGTGCCTGTAACCGAAGTTGACCATCAAACCAGGTGACCAATGTTTTTGACAAAGCATTCCATTTGATCCGCAAAAAATGCCACTGACAATCTTCAATGTTATCACTTGTTACAGAAGCCGGAACTGGTCCTGCGAGATCGTTGCCATGTGTAACAACTCCATTTAATTGAATACTTATATGATCGTAAGGTGGATCGTTGCGACGAAGGTTTTGCCAGGTGTCTAAGGAAATTCCAATAGAGGGGGACACTCCGTCAAATCCTAATCCTTCGCCAATTGCGCCAACACTGGTACTGATCGGCTGCAGAATAAAAGCAATTCCGTCTGCACCGGTGGAATCAATGCAGCCGAGATAAACGTTGAAATAAAAATCAAAAGAATTGGTAAGATCGATCTTATTGGAATTCCAAACACTCCCACTTTGATTCCTCACTTCGTTTGTAAGTGTATAACAATTACACCTATTTTTTGTGGCAGATCCATTGAGGATGTATTGAGGATAAGAAGTCGTCGAGGTAAAAATGACGGCAAGGAACGGAAAAAAATAACTCGGCAGCTTCATTATCAATACCGCTTTAATCAAACAAGGGAAACAATTGCAGAGCCGGAAGATCAGTGATCAAGCCTGGACATTTCCCATTCTTTTCTTCCTAATCCGGGAAAGACATGTTTTTCGCTATGGTAAGAAGAGCGTACAAGTGGGCCGCTTTCTACGTAATCCAATCCGAGTTGATAGCCCAATTCGCGATATTCGGCAAACTCATCCGGATGAACGAAACGAACGACCGCCAAATGTTTTTTAGTCGGTTGAAGATATTGTCCCAAAGTAATAACATCAACGCCAGCATTGGCAAGGTCGCGCATAGTTTGTATTACTTCTTCTTTTTTCTCACCGAGCCCGAGCATTATTCCGCTTTTCGTCCGCATGCCTCCCAATTTCAGCATCTTCAGCACTTCCATGCTCCTCCAATATTTCGCCTGGATTCGAACTTGTCTCGTCAGCCGTTCGACCGTTTCAATATTATGACTTACTACTTCGGGTGCTGCATCAATGACACGCTGAATATTTTCTTTCTCTCCTTTAAAATCGGGGATCAGTGTTTCGAGAGTTGTCTCCGGGTTAAGAGATTTAATGGCCCTGATGGTGTTATTCCAGATAACAGAGCCCCCGTCTTTTAGCTCATCCCTGTCAACGGAAGTAATGACGGCGTGCTTTACTTTCATAAGATAAATCGCTTCTGCTACACGTTGGGGTTCATCCCAGTCAACCGGCTCGGGGCGACCGGTGGCTACTGCACAGAAACCGCAACTGCGCGTGCATGTATTTCCAAGTATCATAAACGTCGCGGTTCCGGCACCCCAGCATTCCCCCATATTCGGGCAATTGCCACTTTCACAAATTGTATGAAGGCGGTGTGTATCTACAAGATTGCGGACGTGCTTATAATTTTCTCCTATAGGCAGTTTAACACGAAGCCAATCAGGCTTTTTTGTTTTAGGCGTTTCTTGTTTTATATCTGTGGCTGAAAGATCGATCATAGTTTTAAAATTCGTGAATCGTCAATTGCGAATCGTGAGTGAAAATGTCCCATGAATTCGCTCTTCAACACATCGTACGTTAAAAGCTGATTAAAACCCTGAACGCTGAAGTGAGTGACACAACAGGCGCCTGGCAGACAGGCGGACGCTGGTCAAATAATTTACAAATTTACGGCTATGAACGACGACGACCAAAGACGAGAGCCAGGTGACCCTGGAAGAAAAATTGTCTCTCTTTAGCATATAACAGTATGGGTATTTTTGTCGAATAAGCTTCTACGCTGATGCCTGCTTCAATGCCTGAAACCAATTCATTGTAATGGCCCCAGTCAAAGCGCAAGACGGTTTTTAGAAAGAGTCCCGGCTTGAATGTCATTTCATTCCAGCCTTTGCCCAGGCCTGCACTGCCAATGATAACTGTAGGATCCAAAAAGGCGGCGCTGTCCTGTGGAGTATATTTTATTTCCCTGGTGCCATTGCCTTCCTGCACTTGCAAATAGTACGGCCGCAATAGCCCGGCGGAAAAGCCACCCTGGTAGTTGAAGAACAAAGCCACACCGTTTTTGTTCCCTTTCTGACCAAAAAGATATTGGCGGCCAAAGCCCAATTTAAGCTGGTAAAAATTATGTTCCTTTCCGTAGACGTAAGGATTGTTCACAGTAAAAAAACCGTTCGGTGTTTTCTCTTCTTTAGGATCCTTGATCTCGGTAAACTCGATTGAATAAAGGTTTGCATTGCGCCGCGTTGCCCTTCTGCCATATTCATAAAAGATGCCATAACCATTTGTCCGTAGTTCTACACCAAACACACTTTGCTTGTTATAGATCAAGGCGCCTTCTTCATCTTGCTTCACCATCGCTGCGATATATTGTTGGCGTTCGGCCTTACGCTCTTGTTTGGAAAGTTTTCTTTTGGTGGAATCCTGGGCGAGCAAACTGAAACAAAATCCTGTTAAAATAGCTAGAATAATAAGTCTTTTCACAAATGTCCTTTTAGATATAGTAAACGTAAATTTAGGCTAAAAATTGAAATGACTTCCAAGGTTATTTACGAAGGTGATCTTAGAACCACCTGCGTACATATTAAAAGCGAAAATAGTTTTGAAACGGATGCCCCTGTGGATAACCATGGCAAAGGGGAGCGATTTTCTCCTACCGACCTAATGAGCACTAGTCTTGGTACCTGTATGTTAACTGTAATGGGAATCAAGGCTAAGACAATGCGATTTGATCTGAATGGTGTCGAGATCGAAGTGGAAAAGATCATGAAGGCTGATCCGAGAAGAGTTGGTGGTATCAATTTGTTCTTTCATATTCCTGAGAACCTGAGAGACATTGATGAAAAGACAAAAACGATTTTAAAAAATACGGGCAATACCTGCCCGGTGATGTATAGTATCAATCCCGATATTGAAGTAAACATTGATTGGGGCGAATGGAGTTAATGAGTGATGAGTGATCAGTAATGAGTGATCACTACCTAGAGGGCTACTCATTATTCATTACTGATTACTCATTACAACACTTTCGGCTCCCACCCTTTTTCATATGTGCGTCGCCACAAAGCCGATGCTTCTTTGTTGTTTTTTATATGGCCGTTTGACGGATCACAATGCAGCGTAGTTCCTGTTCGTTGCGCAATGTTCGCAAGATGACAAAGCAAAACACTTTTGTGTGCGTCATTCATTGGCGAGTGAACAGTTGCTTCCCCTTTCACGGACTTGATGAAATTATCAAAATGAAAAAGATCGAGATTGCCACTGGTGGTCACAGGATTTGTGGGATCCGGTTTTACATCTGAGCTCATCTCTCTCACCAATTTGTTGTCTGGATCAAATATCTTATAACCATCACCGGCGCCGGCTATCAGGGTTCCTTTATCACCGTAAATAATAAATCCTCTTTCCTCACCATCGAGCGGAATGTTGTTGCAACTGCGACCTTCCCAACTGATTGTTGCCTTGTCACCAAATTCAAAACTCGCCACTTGTGTATCGGGCGTTTGCCAATCATCTTTAAATGCGTAGCGTCCTCCTGATGAAGTAACCTTCGTTGGAAAATCAACACCCAAAAACCAACGGCAACAATCGACTTCGTGCGTTCCATTATTGCAGGCTTCACCGGTGCCCCAATGCCAGAACCAATGCCAATTGTAATGAACCAAATTATCCTGGTAGTCTTTTCTTGGCGCAGGTCCTTGCCACAATTCAAAATCCAATGTTGATGGCACAGGGATTTTTTTTCCAAGACCGATCGATTTGCGATTATTCGTGTACCAGGCTTTTGCAAAATATGTGTTACCCAGCAAACCGGTGTGCACTTCTTTTACTACTGCATTCAGATTTGGATATGAGCGTCGCTGGTTACCCATTTGCATTTGTTTGCCATACTTTTTCATAGCCTGGATCAGCAATTCTCCTTCGTAGGGATTATGACCGCAAGGCTTTTCGACATAGACATGTTTGCCATGAGATACGCCTAAGATCGCGGCAGGTGTATGCCAGTGATCCGGCATGGCAATGATGAGAGCATCGAAATCATTTTGAGCTACCAGCTTGCGGATATCTTTTACAACGGTTGGTTTCCGGGAAGCACCTTTTACTGCATCCAACCCGTTTTCAATGGCCTTTTCTTCTACATCGCAGATGTATGCTACTTCTACATCAGGCAAGCTTGAATACGACTTCGCCAGGTAGGCACCCCGGCTGTTTACTCCCGAAACAGCAACAATCACTTTGTTGCTTGGCGCTTTTTTTCCAAATACCGGGAAATTCAAAATAGTTACACCTGCAGTCGCAATGCCTGCATTTTTTATAAATTTTCTGCGATGCATGTTATGAGGTTTATAGTGAATTGTTATTGTTTGGCAGTAATGTCTAGTCAGCTAAATTGTCCCGCAGATTTCGCAGAAAAACGGAAAATCCTTTAATTATCTGCGCAAATCAGCGGCATCTGCGTGAACCTGTAATACGAGATTTACTGCTGACTATTAATTACTCAAGTTCACGTTTCACGATTGACGACTTACTACTCCAACACCTGGATCTTAATACTTCGGAAGCTTACCTCATTTCCATGATCCTGCAAAAGAATATATCCCTTTGGCGCTTCACCGAAATGATCCCATACTTTGTATTTGCTGATTGCAACAAGATCACGATAGGCCGTTGAACCACGATCATACTCAAGCACTTTTACACCATTTAAGTAATGCTCTATATGATTGTTTGGGTGAACGATGATCCTTCCTGTATTCCATTGGCCGATCGGGCGAATAAATCTGTCCTGCTTTTGCGCCGGAATGAGATCATATAATGAAGCAAGCGTGCGGTTGCCATCTCTTCCAAGTTTTGCATCAGGATGAAGTTTATCATCAAGAACCTGGTATTCCAAACCAATAGCAGATCCTGTGTTATGCTCTGTTAAGGTCACAAAATATTTTACACCGCTGTTTGCTCCTGGCGTCAATTTAAATTCAAATGAAAGATCAAAAGCACTGAACTGTTCGGTGGTTACGATATCGCCTCCTACACCACCTTCTTTACCTTCAGAAGCAAGAACCGTTAGCACTCCGTCTTTTATTTGCCAGCCCGTCTCGGGGAATCCGTCCTTATATGCACCTTTCCATCCTTTTGAATCAATTCCATTGAACAAAAGCTTCCACTCATTCTTTTTTTCATAAGCTGTCAGGTTGTTTGGAATTGTATTCATCACATAAACCGTTTTTGGAAAATCGGCCGAAGGTTTTGTAATGGACATAAGCCTGATGTTTTTAAAATAAACTTTCTTACCGGCATCTTCGGCCTTACCAACAGCATGCACCTGTAGCCCGATGAATCCCTTTTTATCAAAGGTGTCAACCAATTCAGCAGCTGGTACATCATTGATCCAGGTGCGGACGGTATTTCCAAAACATTCGACCTTTATTTTATTGTACTCGTGAAGCCTGAACGCATTTTGCGCCGCATGATTCAGGCTCAAAGGATATAGCCAGTCTCTTCTTCCTTCATCATAAATGCCCGCGGTCCATTTCCGGGAAGAGGGATCGAGTTCGTATTGGTAGCCGAAAACTTTTCCTTTGCCATTGTTGCCATTTGGATCTACATGACTACGCAATTGAATTCCCGAGTTGGAAGTCGTATCATCGATCTTTACCTCAAGCTCTAAAACAAAATTGTCAAATTCCTTTTCTGTAATTAAAAAACTGTTTGATGAAGCTACGACAGTTGTTCCTGCAATTGTTCCGTTCTCAACTTTGTATTCGGCATCGCCGGCGCCTTTTTTCCATCCATCAAGCGTCTTGCCGTCAAAGAGGTTGATCCATTTGTTTGAAGTCTGGGCGTTTGAAAAATAAAATGCCAGAAGTGCAAGAAAAGCACACATAGGTTTCATGTGGCAAGAGTTTCCGGAAAGTTATGATTTTTTGGAAATGAAAAGGCGTTTGATTGTTGCTTTGGCGAACCAGGCTTAACTCATGCGAGTGTGAAAGCGCTCATCTGAATTTTCCCTTTTTCCCCCGGTGTTTTTCTCATGGTTTTACTTTTTGATTGATGGATATTTGTGCTACATCCGGATTTTATTTAGCTATCAGCCTGAGAGATATTTGGGGTCACGAACGATTGCCTGAACAAGAGCGGAAAGAGCACTTGGGATGGGTTATTAAGGTTGTACAAAAATGGTAGGCGGGAAGGCGGGGGAGGGAGGGCCCCGCAGGGCAGTTAGAAGGCAAACCGGTGGCTACTCGGCAATGCAATAAAAACAGAAAAGCCCTCGCGTTTTTAATCTTTAATCTCTCCATTGCCTAAACCCTGTGTATCTCACTTATCCTGGCACAATCTCAGAAACACCCCATATAGTACTAAGCAACATTTGATACAGACCCAGCCTGCAATGATTTACAACTTCAAAAGAAACTTTTTAAGAAACGAGTAATCAACATCCATTTTTGTTGCTACCTTATTTTTATCCATGATCTCCACAACTGAAGTTGGCAAAGGAATCTTTTCCCCGATCAATGGTTCAACCACGTCATAAAATTTTACCGCGTGTGCAGTTTCTACAAAAAAACCTTTTGAACCAGGATCATCGTTAAGATATCTGTCCAATGATAAATAACCCACGGCTCCATGTGGATCTAAAAGATATTTGTGCTCTTCATACACCTCTTTAATAGTAGTCCTCGTTTCATCGTCGGTGATGCTGTATGCAGATAAAATTCTCTTCAATTCAGAAATATCTTCTTCAAATATTTCAAGGATCCTGACAAAGTTGTTCGGATCACCTACATCCATCGCGTTGGAAATGGTGGCTATTGACTTTTTAGCTTGATAATTTCCTGTTTTTAAAAATTCCGGAACCGTGTCGTTTACATTACAAGCTGCGATAAAATGCTGCACTGGCAGTCCCGACGCATGAGCAAGAATGGACGCACAAATGTTACCAAAATTTCCGCTCGGAACTGAAATAACGGGTGGGTGTTTTTTATCGGGCCATTGTTTCCAGGCAATGAAATAATAAAATTGCTGCGGCAACCAACGGGCCACATTGATCGAATTAGCAGATGTCAAAAATAGTTTCTGGTTTATCTCAAAATCGGAGAACGCCTGCTTCACTAATTGCTGGCAGTTGTCAAAATTTCCACTCACTTCAAGGGCGTGAATATTTTTTCCGAGAGTAGTGAGCTGTTTTTCCTGTACGCTGCTGACTTTTCCTGAAGGATAAAGAATTACTACTTCCACTCCCGGTACACCATAGAAACCATTGGCCACCGCGCCACCGGTGTCCCCGGAGGTAGCTACAAGAACGACCAGTCTCTCATTTCTTTCTTTCGCAAAGTATCCCAGGCAACGACTCATGAACCGCGCACCAACATCCTTAAATGCAAGTGTTGGCCCATGAAATAATTCGAGCGAAAAAATATTTTCATTCAACTTTACCAGCGGAATCGGAAAGTTGAGCGTTTCTTTTATTATTTGTCGAAGCGTGTTTTCCGGGATAGACTCGCTCACGTAAGGCTGAATGACCTGGTAAGCAATTTCTCCGTCATCCATTTTTTCAATGTTGTAAAAAAAGGATGAATCAAACACAGGAATATGTTCCGGGAAGTATAATCCTCGATCGGGCGCCTGGCCCCGGATAGCTGCTCCCTTGAAATCAACAGCAGGAGACTGTTTATTGAGACTATAATAATTCATTGTTTATTTCCGATTTCTATCGATCATTCGACAAACTGTCACCCGTACCGGGTTCATTCAAATTTTTATCATTGTTTACACCGGGTTAAAATCCGATGCTATTCACTACTCACGACTTTCACTCCATCATAATTTATAGAAGTGACATAGGTTTTAAATTCGACACCTATATTTTGAAAAACGCTTTTCATGATCTTTTCAACTTCTTTTGCTGTTTTTTCATGTTGGCTTAGCATAAAGATCGATGGACCGCTTCCGGATATGCCCCCTCCCAGCGCCCCTGCATCTTTTGAATTCATTTTTACTTCATCAAAGCCGGGGATCAGAATGCTTCGAACCGGTTCAATGATCACATCCTCCAGTGAACGGCCGATAAGCGCATAATCATTTTTCAAGAAACCTGTTACCAACCCGGCAATGTTACCCCATTGCATGATTGCATTCTTCAGCTGTACTTCTTTGCGAAGTATCTGTCTTGCATCGGATGTCTTTACCTCTATCTGCGGGTGAACAACAGTCACATGCAATGGTGGTGCGGATAAAGGAATAATGTCAAGCGGCAAAATGGCACGAATCAGTGTAACGCCACCATAAATACAGGGAGCCAGGTTATCTGCATGTTTAACACCACTGGCCACCTTCTCGCCATTCATAGCAAACCGGACAAGATCTTCTTTTGAAAAAACTTTTCCCAGCAAATGATTTGCAGCAACCACCGCTCCCGCAGAACTGGCGGCACTGGAACCCAGACCACTTCCCGGTTTTATATGTTTACTGATCACGACTTCAAATCCTATCTTGTCACTGCACGCCTCCTGCAATGCAAGCAAAGCGGCACCCGCCACGTTTTTTGCGGGCTCAACAGGAAGGTCATAGTCGTCGGCGTGCCTGATCCTTATCACCGGTTCCTCCAGCAGGCTTACTTCCATGATATCACTCGGGTCATTTAATGCCATGCCCAGGATATCAAATCCACAAACAAGATTGGCAACCGTTGCCGGGGCTGAAATTTTTACTTTCTTCATCGCTTTAATTAACTCTTGCCGCTCTCATGATATCAGCAAATACACCCGAAGCGGTTACTTCCGCACCTGCACCGGCTCCTTTTACAACAAGAGGTTGTTCTTTGTACCTGTCAGTATAAAACAATACTACGTTATCCTTCCCATATAAATGATAAAGATCCTGCTCAGATGAAATATGTTGCAATCCAACGGAAGCTTTACCTCCATCATATCGTGCTACGAATTTCAATTTGTGCCCCTCCTTCGCTGCGGCATCATACAATTTTTTAAAATGATCCTCATGCTTTCTCATCTCGGAGTAAAAATTTTCAACGCTGCCCTGCATGCAGGATTCAGGCATGAACGATTTATTTTCTATGTCGTCCATTTCAATTTTTTCACCGGTTTCCCTTGCCAGTATCATGATCTTTCTCATCACATCCTTGCCGCTGAGATCGAGTCTTGGATCGGGTTCAGTGTATCCCTCATCCTGCGCCTGTTTGACGACGTCGGCAAATAATCGCTTGCCATCATAGTGATTAAAAACGAAGTTCAAAGTTCCGCTGAGAACAGCTTCAATGCTTTGAACATTATCGCCGCTGCGAAGAAGATCGGTCAACGTGCCGATCACGGGTAATCCTGCGCCCACGTTGGTTTCAAACAAAAAACTCGCATTAAATTCATTGGAAAGTTCCTTTAGCTTTTTATAGCGTGCATAGGAAGAAGAGCAGGCGATCTTATTACAAGCAACCACAGAAATGGTTTTTTGAAGAAGCCGTTCATACACTTCCGCTACCTTGTCGCTGGCTGTAACATCAACGAATACCGAATTGCGAAGATTTTTTTCAATGATCTCATCAGTGAATTGTTCAATATTTGAACTACTTCCATCGCCCAATATTTTTTCCCAATTAGAAAGATCAATGCCTTCATTCTTGATGATGGCTTTTTTGCTGTTAGCGATCCCTACCACGCGGATCTGCAAGCGGAGATGATCCCTTAAGAAACTTTGTTGCTGGTGTAACTGGCGGATCAATTTACTTCCAACATTGCCGGCGCCTGCTACAAAAATGTTGATCTGCTTATAACTGGTTTCAAAAAATTCTTCATGTAAAACGTTTATCGCTTTGCGAACATCAGCCGTGTTCACTACAGCAGAAATATTTCTTTCCGATGAACCTTGTGCAATGGCCCTTACGTTAATACCATTCTTACCAAGTCCACCAAACATTTTTCCACTGATACCCGGGTGACTCTTCATATGATCGCCAACGAGCGCCACAATGGAAAGATCTTTTTCAACAATCAATGGCTCTACACGCCGCATTGCTATTTCGCCGGTAAAGGCCTGGTCAATGACCCGTTTTGCCTTGTCCGCGTTTACCGCATCCACTCCTACACAAATAGAATGTTCGGAAGAACCTTGGGTGATGAGGATCACATTGATCGAAGCACCGGAAAGAGCCTCGAACAGTCGTTTTGAAAACCCTGGAACGCCTACCATTCCGCTGCCTTCAAGGCTCAGCAATGCAATATTGTTTATGCTTGAAATGCCACGGATAATATTACCGTCGCTTTCAGCATCATTCTTTATTACCGTGCCATGCTCATCTTTTGCAAAAGTGTTCTTGATCCATACGGGGATATTTTTTGTCAAAACAGGTTGGATAGTTGGCGGGTAAATAACTTTCGCGCCGAAATGAGACAACTCCATGGCTTCCTGGTAAGAGATGGAGGAAATGATCTTTGCATTGGCCACCCAGCGTGGATCGGCTGTCATCATTCCACTAACATCGGTCCAAATCTCGAGGGAATTGGCATTTGCGGCCGCAGCAAAAATAGCGGCCGTATAATCCGAACCGCCTCGGCCAAGCGTCGTAGTAATGTTTCTCGGATCAGACGCCACAAACCCCGGAATAATAAAGAGCTTGTCGTTTGTGTTTATTAATGACTGTATGTTTTTGTTTGTAATTGCATAGTCCACTGCAGCATTCCCAAACTCTGAATTTGTTTTAATGACCTCTCTTGAATCGACCCATTTGGCTTCTGTTCCTTTTCCTGCCAGCGCCGCAACTATCATTTGTGATGAAAGCAATTCGCCATAGCTCAGGAGTTTGTCAATCGTGCGGACCGAAAGTTCATTCAGAAGAAAAATACCGTTACACAGGTCTTCGATCTCGTTGCACATCTTTTTTACCATACTAAGTTGGGCACTCTGCTGTTGCACCGGGATCAACTCCTTTACAGTTGAAATATGTCTTTGTTCGATCTCCCGTAATTTTTCTTTGTATGCTTCATTCCCCAAGGCAGCCAACTTTCCGCATTCCAGCAGTGCATCCGTCGTTCCACCCATTGCAGAAACAACAACAAGCAGCTTTTCTTCTTTCAACTTTTCCCTGAGGATCGCGATTACCTTTTCTATATTATCAGCACTCCCAACAGAAGTACCTCCAAATTTCAAAACCAGCATAAATATTATTTAAATGGCTAAATTAATTTTTCTGTTCCCGTTTTTTAAATTTATTCGTTCCCACATCATTACAAAATTTCCTCTTCTTGATGATGGCAGGTTAAAAACCCCGGTGATAATATGGTATTTTTCATCCCGATTATCGGGATGTTGTGGTTGTTGTAGAAGTAGTACCGAATGCTGTGAAAGGGATAATATGTACCAATGGAAACATCATGTGTTTGAAACCGCATGAAGATAAAAACCAATTATTGAAAAACAAACTATTTCAATGGAAAATTGAAGTAATTTCCCGTTTCCGTGTTGCTTGCCCAACATAAACGATTAAACTAACAACTGTATGGATCATCAGTCCTCAGCGGCTTTGCAACAATTTAAAAACCTGGTTGGCCTGAAATTCCAGCTATACAATAGTCTTTTTACCTCACTTCCTTTTCATCGTATTGAAAAGACGGGGATACTGCTTTCATTATTAATGACAGTTTGCGAAGATGGTTATAAGAAAAGGAAAAATCCTGTAGAGATCATTGATGAATTCTTTACCAAGCATACATCCTATACCGATGAAAAAGATCAGCTGGACCTGCTTTTTCGCTTTGTTCAATATTCCGAAAGACAAGTGGTACTCTTTGATGCATTGGAAGATGCTGCATTCCGGTACGTCAATGACATGAATGGGGCAGGCACTTTAAAACAGCTGGAAACAAATGTTCAGCAAACCCAAAAACAACGCGAACTGGCGAAGAAGCTAAAAGACTTTTCCATCCGTCTCGTACTGACAGCGCATCCCACACAGTTTTATCCGGGCGCGGTGCTGGGCATTATTCATGATCTTTCAAAAGCGCTGTTTGAAAACAATACCGACTTTCCAGCACATTGGGATCCTAAGCTTAGAATTCCACGTGGACAAGTTGTCGCG
>JADMIO011260185.1_pt1 | contig 127811 bp, 127 predicted proteins | sample 8958161 | NCBI WGS metagenome assembly JADMIO01 (sample SAMN16585339, study PRJNA669376) | soil metagenome | isolation source: Crop rotation soil | place: USA: Cullars Rotation, Alabama | collected 2011
CGCGACAACTTGTCCACGTGGAATTCTAAGCTTAGGATCCCAATGTGCTGGAAAGGAGCTCCGGCAGCGCGCCCATGTCCGCGGGCTGCGAAAAAACCGCGTTGCCGAAATCCATCATCCATTTGCCGAATGCCGACTTCTCCATCGCCGGGCCGACGAACTGCAGGTTGGTCGCGGCGTAGCCGGGATGCGCAGCCGCGACGATGGTCTGCGAGCCGGATTTCTTCAGTCGACGATCGAGCTCGAAGGTGAAGGTGAGATTGGCGAGCTTGCTCTTTCCGTAAGCGTCCCACTTGTTGTACTTGCTGCGCTCGAAGTTGAGGTCGTCGAGATTGAGGGCGCGCGTCCAGCGGTGTGCGAGACTGGCGACGTTGACGATGCGCGAACCCGCCGTCGCCTGCAGCCGATCGAACAGCTGGCCGGTGAGCGCAAAATGGCCGAGATGATTGGTGCCGATCTGCATCTCGAAGCCGTCACGTGTTTTCATGAACGGCACCGCCATCACGCCGGCGTTGTTGATCAGCAGGTCGAGCCGCGGATACGCGGATTTGAACATCGCGGCGAAGGAGCGGATGGAGCCCAGGTCCGAGAGGTCCAGCGCCATCACCTCGACCTTGCCCTGCGGCGCCTTGCTGCGTACCTCGGCGAGCGCTGCCTGCGCCTTGTCGGCATTGCGGCAGGCCATCACCACGCTGGCGCCGGCCGAAGCGAGTCCGATGCTCGCGGAAAGCCCAAGCCCGCTATTAGCACCGGTCACGACCGCAACCTTGCCACTCATTGAAGGAATGTCCGCGATCGTCCACTTGCCCATGGCTGCCCCTTGTTTCATAGCGGACATACACCGTGCCGTTCAGGCTGGAGGCCTGTCAAGCAATGACCCGAACTCCCCCGTCCGGCAGGCGTCAAACTACCCGAGGGGCGTTGAGTTAATTGCGGGACGCATCACTGTCGCAAGTAAGCGACAAGCCCCTCAATAACCCAGGCCTTCGAACATTGCTGAGTTGGCGCTGTAACTCGCCGATACCCCTCGTTTTCCATTCAATACAAACGTTAGGAGGAAATATGCGAAGCAAAGCGCAAACCCTCATCGCCACAGCGGCAGTTGCCGCACTTGCGGCGGTGTTCGCAGGGACAGCAGGAGCCCAGGTGATGACGCCCCCGAGCAGTTCCACCAAGGGCAGCAGCACTTCACCGTCGAGCACTTCTCCATCCAGTTCGCCGTCGAGCACATCGCCTTCCAGCACGCCATCAGCGACGAGCCCCAGTTCGCCGGGCGCGAGCGTTTCCGGTTCCGCCGGTGCGAGCGCAAGCGCGGATTTCACGGGTATGGATAAGGACAAGGACGGCATGGTGAGCCGTTCCGAAGCCGCGTCCAACAAGGACCTGATGAAGAAGTGGAAACAGCTCGACTCCAACAAGGACAACAAGCTGGATCAGGCCGAATTCTCGGCATTTGAGGCCGGCGGCGCCGCGGGTGGCGCAGCGTCCTCACCGCCGAGCACGACGCCGGGTGGAGCCACTCCGGCTACACCGGCGTCCCCGGGTTCGCCCGGCGCCGGCGCAACACCAGCGACACCGGCAACACCGCCGTCTTCGCCTGGCAGCAAGAGCAGCGATCCGAGCTCCCCGCCGTCCAAGGGCGGTTACTAGTTCGAGAGTCGGTTGAATGCGCCTTCCCGGGTCAACCCGGGAAGGCGTTTTTTATTGTGCGGGAGTTTATTGCGCGGAAACGGGTGGCGCCGCTGCCTGTGGCGTCGCCGAAGCGGTCATGTCGTCGGACGCGCGAAGCTGGCACTGGTTGAGAACCAGCTTTGCCGGGTCGGTGGAGAATGTGAACGGCGCAAGGCGCGACAGCACGTTCATACCGAGAATCGCACGGCTGCTGCCGGGAATGACAGCTGCCTCGATATCCCGAATCCAGCAACCATCGCCCAGGCGCAGCCCGGAAAGACTGTAAACGGCTGTGATCCGGCGCGAACCATCGGCCATGAGGCCGCTCAGTTCGCGCGCAAACTTCGCGCTGCCGTTCTTCTTGAGCTCGGCCAGCATCGCTTCATTGATGACGAGCAGGCTCGAACCGGTATCAACCAGCAGGTTCAGGTCGCCATAGCCCTGCAGCGCGCCCTGGATGTAATAGGTGCCAACGTCGCGCTTTTCCAGCGCAACATCGACTGTAGGCAGGGTTTCGGCGGCCAATGCCAGACCAGGCGCAAGAAAGGCCACCAGCAGGAACAACAAGCGCAAAACAGAAGCCATCAATATCCCGCCGCGGTCCCAAGCCCGGGCCGTCGGCAGCCGCATATTCTCACAGCTTCTATGAGTGCGGAAATAACGATTCAGACGTGATAAGGCGGTCGTTATTCCCGGCCGATGCGACGCTTGTGTCCGAAGCGATAGAAGCCCGATGCCTCCTCGGAACGAATGATCTCGGCCTCCTCTCCTCCAAAGCTGCTGTCTTGCAGCTCGCGCAGGCGCTGAGCCTGCTCGTCGCCCTGATACTGCGCCATGATCTTCTCGCGCTCTGTTGTGTATTGCTCTCCCGCCGCCCAGGCCTTGTCGCGCTCGCTATCGAGCGCGTCCCAACGGTTCAGCGCCTCCTCGCTCATCCCCAACCGGCTGCGGATGTTGCGCAGCTCGGCGTGCTGCTGATCCGGCGGCAGTGACGCGAGCTGCTCCTGGATGGAATCCACGCCGACGAAACTGTTGATCAGCTCGGTCTGGCTCCTCTCCAGGAACATCGGGGCTTCGGTGCCATAAGCTTCGTTCACCGCGGCGAGAAACATCGTGAGCTTCTGGTCCGTGGTCTTGCCATCAGCCGCGTTGACGACTACCAGCGAGTCGCTGACTTTTTCATCGCGGATCTCGCCCGCCCAGATTTCGGCGGCATCATCACCAAAGGCTTCGCGGCGCGCGGTCCATAGCGCGTCGCGGCGGTCCGCCGGCGACATCTTCAGCAGCGCGACCCGGTTCGCGCCCATCCACTCGTTGAATCCCTGCAGGCGCTGATAGCGGTCATACAGCTGATCGGCAATTTCCGGAAACAGCTCCTTGAGCAGGGCGTACATCCGGTCCTGCCAGTCATTCGGGTAGTGCGCCATCAGGTAGCTGATGATCTGGTCGATGACGCGGATCTGGAGACGCTTGCTCTTCCTAGCGGCGGCGAATTTTTCACGCAGCTTGTCCAGGAACTCGTGATCCTCGCGCGAAAGCTCCACGGGCTGGGCTTTCGGTGCGGGCTTCGGCACAACCACCGGGCTGCCGACGAGATTGTGGCCGGGGAGATGCGGTGCGGGGGCCGCGGTTTCCGGCTCGCGGACGCCGAGCTCCCAGATCACAAGACCGGCCACGCCGAGCAGCGCTACGGCCACCGCAACGATGATGAGAGTCCAACGGGTCATTCAAGCTGCTCCGCAAAAAAAGAAGGGGCCCGCGAGGGCCCCAGTATCGGCTTTACGCAAATGGCTTTACAAGAAATCAGTAACCGCTGTCCGCAATGTAATCAGTGATGGCAGCGTAGAACTCCATTTCGTCGAAGGTATCCGGCGGCACGCCAACCACGTCGAGATGATCCTGGTTGATGACCCAGTTGTGCGAGGTCATCGCGGCGGACGACGGCGCATTCAGGTCGTTGACCGCGGGAACGTCGGTCTTCTCGTAGATGTAGTCGAGCACGCCCCAGACTTCGTCGTACTGCAGGCGGTAGCCCATCTGCTGCGAGTTCAGGCCGACGAGGCCGTCGTCATCGGTGTCGCGGCGATTGCCGTTGCCGATGCCCTCGGCGCCGTCGTTGTCGGCGTCGGTGGTCGCGTAACCGTCGCCATCCGGGTCGTAGAAGCCTTCGTTCACCACGTATAGTGCCGGGTTCATCGAGGAGCCCTGCTGCGCGGTGAGCAGCGATCGCGCTTTCATGATGTACGGCGACACCGGCTGGTACAGCGCGTTGAACGCCTTGGCGCCGGTGGTCTTGCCATCGTTCGGGTCGACGTCGTTGTAGATGAGCTGCTTCAGGCCGGCATAGGCGTCGTTGCCCGCGCCGTAGACGACGTCACCGTAGAAATCGGCCAATGCGGCAAGCACGGACTGCACGCCCGCACCCAGGCGCCACACGTGCATCGCGATCGGCGAGCCGCGGTGCGGCGACGAAATGCTGATGCCGACCTTGACGACGTTGCGACCCTTGGCCGTGTATAGCGACTTCGCCGCCTTGCGCAGGTCGAGGCCGCCCTGCGAGTGGCCGATGATGTTCACGTACTGCGCGCCGCTCGACGCCATGTAACCCATGATGTCCTGGTACAGCTCGTAGCCGCGCTGCTCGGAGGACTGGAACGGCGTCACCGACGCGACGAAGGACTTCTGGTAGAAGTCGATGTCCCAGTTCTCGTAGGGATCGAGCACGTAGTAACCGTAGTCGTCGCCCCAGTAATCGTAGCCGAGGATGTCATCGAAGCCGGCCATGCCGTGCGCGAAGACGATCGGATAAATCGTCTTGTTGGCGACACGCGCCGAAGCGGGGCCGGCAATGATCGCCAGCGCAAAAGTTACGAGCAGCAGAATTGCTTTCTTCACGGTCTCTCCCCATCGCTAGTTCGCCACAGTGGCGATAATTCTTGTGGGGCGCGCGCAGGTGCGCGGCCCCATTATTGGGGGGCAATACTAGACCGTATGGTGGTGCAGCGCTGTCGTTCGCCGGCTCACGGTTTTGTAGGGCTTTGCCTACACGATGGCTTGGGGCGTACGGGGAGCGCCTGACTCAATGTGAACAGGTGTTTCCTCGCCGCCCTGCGACTCCTTCGCGCCGAAAACAAAATGTGCCTCCAGCTCATTGAGCGCGTACAGGGCGTACTGCGGCAGCTGCTCGATGCCATCAAGCAGGTCCGGGCAACCGGTAAACCCGAAGTGAACGGTGTCCAGGTAGCGGACGCAGGTGATATTCAGCGCCTGCCCGTGAAAGAGCACCGACAGCGGATGTGCGGACTCGAGTTGCGCGCCCTCGAGATACAGCGGCGCCCTGGGACCCGGCACATTGGAGATCACCACGTTGAACATCGGCCGGTACTTGCCACCGATCCGTGACAACTGCTCCACGAGGAACGGCAGCATCGAAACCGCGGTGTAGGGTACGAGCGCGCGTCGCGGCAACTTGCCGAAGTACTCCTTTGCGCGACGGGTGGAAGCCTGGATCGCGGTGACGCGCTCGCCAATATCGCTGTTCTCGGTGCCGAGATTCGCGAGACAGAAGCTGATCGCGGTACCCGCACCGTGATCATGGCGATCGCGGATCGAAACCGGGACGGCGGCAGTGAGCGGCTGATGGTAGAGGGCGTGATGCTCGCGCAGCAGTCGCGCGATGGCGCCGGCGCACACGGCAAGCACGATGTCGTTGGTGGTGCCCGCCGTCAGCCGGGCGAGCCGCTTCAGGCGCGCGAGCGGAATGTCCTGGACCGCGAATGCCCTGGCGCCCGTGATGCGGCGGTTCAGGGGACAGGCCCGAACGGTGTACGGCGCTACCAGCGAATCGGCCTTGTCGAACGCAGCTTTGGCCAATTCGCGTGCGGCTCGCGCGAGCGAGGGCAGGATCTTCGGCGGCGTGGCCTTCGGCGTCAGGGGCGAGTCGACCAGTGCCGCCTCACGCGCAGCCCGCACCGCACGCACCTTGTCCGGCGGCGCGACCTCGCACCATGGGCCGTTCGCATAGCGCCGCTCGGGCGTCTGCGCGAGGATGCGCTGCATCAGCCGCAATCCGCCCACACCGTCCAGCACGGCATGATGAACCTTCACGTACAGCGCGAAGCGGCCGTCAGGCAGACCGTGCAACAGGTGTGCTTCCCACAGCGGCCGTGTCGAGTCGAGCGGCTCTCCGTGCAATTCCGAAACGCGTAACGAGAGCGCCTCTTCAGGATTTTCGTCGCCCAGCGCTTCAACGCGGACGTGGTAATCCATATCGAGGTAGGGATCGTGCAGCCATAGCGGCACAAGACCCTTCCATTTCTGCGTCGGCAGCACCAGGTCCCATGGCGGTGCCACGGTGGCCGAGCTGCGCAAGGAGGCGGCGACCTGCTCGATGTATTGAGGCGGCGCATCGGCGGGCGGCGTAAAACGCAGCACGATACCGACGTGCATGGGTGTTTCCGGCGACTCCAGCAGGAGCCACGCGCTGTCCATCAGTCGAACCTTCTTCACGATTGTCCCTCCTCTTTGAACGGAACAATGTTCTTGCCAACGAATTTGCACGTTGCATGCCAGCAGGCATGCCGCGCATCAGACAGGTGTCGGCAATGATGGTTCACTATTGGTTCACTATCGGGTCGCTCATTTTGCGAAGCGATTGCAGTTGTGCGACAAAATGAACCAAGTCAGGGCACGACGGTCTTTTAATGGCGCGAGGAGATACCAAAATGGATCAAGCAGACACGTCGCGACGCTACGGCGGGGTCGCACGCAGTGCACACTGGCTCACATTCTTCATTCTGATCGGCTCGTTCTCGCTGGGCTTCTACATGACGGGCCTCGCGCCCTCGCCGCTGAAGCTCAAGCTGATCAGCTATCACAAGTGGCTGGGCGTGACGATCTTCCTGCTGGTGACGCTGCGCTTCACCTGGCGGATGCTGGTGCCGCCGCCGGCGTTGCCGCTCTCCATGGCGGCATGGGAGAGAACTGCCGCAATCCTTTCCCACTACATGCTCTACCTGTTGCTGCTCGCCGTGCCGCTGTCAGGCTGGCTGATGAGCTCGGCGAAGGGTTACCAGACCGTGCTGTTCGGTGTGCTGCCGATTCCCGACCTGTTGCACAAGGACAAGGCGCTGGGCGAGACCCTGGAAGGACTACACGAAACCCTCGCCTTCCTGTTCCTGGGCTTCATCACGCTGCACGTCGCCGCGGCGCTCAAGCATCACTTCAGGGATCGCGATGACGTGCTGGCCAGCATGACGCCCGGCATCCCTCATCGCGGCAAGCGCTAGCGGTGAGCATTGCGCAAATGAAGCGCTGGCTGTTCATCGTGTGCCTCATGCCGGCAGCAGCCTGCGCAGCCGAGCGTGCGGTTCAGTACGACAAGAGCGAAGTCGCTTTCACCGTCACGGAAATGGGTGTCGGCGTGAGCGGCAAATTCACGCGCTTCACCGCGCACATCGATCTCGATGCCGCCAGGCCCGAGCTGGCCAGGGCAAACATCGATGTCGAAACTTCGAGTATCACCACCGGCGATGACGAAGCAGACGCTGAAGCGGCGAAAAAACCCTGGCTCGACGCCGCCGGTTTCCCGAAAGCGCAATTCACCAGCAAGACGATCCGTGCGCTCGGCGGTGGGAAATACGAGGCCACTGGTACGCTGACCCTCAAGGGCAAGCCACGCGAGCTGAAGCTTCCCTTTGAGCTGAAGACGAGCGCGGACGGCAGTTCCGTCATCACCGGCGGCTTCACTCTCAAGCGCACCGATTTCGGCATCGGCGGCGGCGAATGGAACGAGGAAGACGTGGTCGCCAACGAAGTGCCGGTGCGGTTCCGGCTTGCACTGGCCGCGACTCGCTGAAACGCAGACTACCCGGAGGACGTCACATGCAACGAGCTGCAATCTTCATCGCGCTGTCCGTGCTGAGCTTCGCGGCTGGTGCCGCAGATACCTATGTCGTCGACGGCAATCACACCTTTCCCAGCTTCGCCGTCAGCCACTTCGGCTTTTCCACCTATCGCGGCCGCTTCGACAGGACCAGTGGCACCATCCTGCTCAATCTGAAGAAGAAGTCCGGCAGTGCCGACATCCTCATCGACGTGACGTCGGTAAACACCGGCGTCAAGAAGCTGGACGAGCACTTGCAGGAAGCGGATTTTTTTGACACCGCCCGATATCCCACCATGACCTTCAAGTCGAAGGACTTCACCTTCCACGGCGACAAGCTCACGGGAGTCGAAGGCCAGCTGACCATCAAGGGCGTAACGAAGCCAGTCACCCTTAAGATCACTTCCTTCAGCTGCAGAAACCATCCGATGAAGAAGGTCCCCGCCTGCGGGGCGGACGCCGAAACGACGATCAAGCGCTCCGATTTCGGCGTGTCCGCCTACTCACCGAACATCGGCGAAGAGGTAAAGCTGTTCATTGAGGTCGAAGCGCAACAGCAGCCGGATTAGCGGTATCCTGACCCCCTCACCCACCGCTTGAGGGGGCGGATATGAGCGCACTGGAACGCGTCTGTCGCATTTCACTTATCGCAGCTTGCGTCGCAACGCTGGCGAACTGTAACGGTGAGAATTTCGGAGGCTTCGGCGATCCGTCATCCGGCCGAATCTGGGGCTCATCGCAAGCAGGGCTCGTGAACGGCAGCCAGTCGGTCGCGCGTTTCAGCAATCCAGTGAACGTCGAGGTCGCCTCCAACGGCACCGTCTACGTCGCCGATTTCGACAACAACGCCATCCGCGCCATTGCGCCCGACGGCACGGTCAGCACGCTGGTCAGTCAGGCCACGGTTCCCGTGGGGGTGACTTTTGATCATCCCTTCGGCCTGACGATTGACCTCGCGGGAAACCTCTACGTCCAGACGGACACCGACGACAGCGGATTTCGCGATGCCACCACCGGATCGACCATCTGGCTGGTGGATCGCGTGACGGGCGACGCGGAGGTCGTCGCACGCCGGCTCGGCAAGCAGCGCGGCATCCAGGCGCTTGCGGATGGCCGGATCGCGATGGCGGACCGGGTGCACCAGGTCATCTCCATTCTTGATCCCGTAGCGACGATCGATCCCTCGATTCCCAGTGTCACCGTATTGGCGGGCGTCGCTGACGACGCGGGGTCCAGCGACAGCAGCAATCCTCCGGCGCGCTTCAACACACCCTATGGCCTCGCGCTCCTGGCCGACAACTCGCTGCTAGTCGCCGATCTCGGCAATCACAAAATTCGCCGCGTCCTGGCGAACGGGACGGTGAGCACCTTCGCCGGCACCGGTACTGCCGGTAGTGGGAACGGGGTCGCCGCAACCGCCACCTTCAATCTTCCGCAGGACGTCACGATTGCGGGAACAAGCGTCTACGTCGCCGACAACGGAAACCACCTGATCCGGCGTATTTCGGGCGGTAATGTCACAACCCAGGCGGGAAACGGCACGCAAGGCTTCGTGGACGCCGACGGCACCGCCGCGCAGTTCTACGCCCTTGAGGGCATCGACGTCAGCGACGACGGCTCGACCCTCTGGATTTCCGATGGCAACAATGGCGACGGCAGTGCCTTCAACCGTGTGCGGAAGCTCGCAGTGCCCTGACGATGGACGCTCCCATCGAGCCTGACTTGCCGATTGCTGATGCGACCACCGAGGAAATCTATCTCGAGCAGATTGATCGCGGCCACCCCCTTCTCAGCTTTTCGAACGCAACGCTGGAGACGGAGTTTCGCGACCATTACCGGCGCGCGGGGCGCCGCCGATTGCAGGTCGGCCTGATCGCGGCGTTCTGGGTCAACCTGCTGAGTGCGCCACTCGTGACGTATTTCCTCTATACGCCGCCTGAGATGGCGTACTGGTACCGGGTTACCACCCTCGGCCTGCTCACTCCGGTCGTCTTTGGAAGCCTGGTCGTGTCCTATCTAGATCGCGACATGCGCATCATGCCGGCGCTCGCACTGTTCGATATCCTGTTTGCCGTGGTCGTGATCGTGATCCAGCGCAACTTTTACGAACTCCACGGGGCGCGCTTCCCCTTCGCGTCGGAGGAATTCATCACCATCGTGATTTTCCTGTTCTGCGGCTGGCGCTTCTTCGTGGCGCTCATTGTCGCGATCGGGACCTTCGCCACGGTAGCAGCCGTAAACCTGCTGCTCAGCGAAAACGTCGTCTCCGTCATGCAGAACGTCTTCAATCTCATTGCGATCGGAATCCTCGCGGGCGCCGCCGCTTTCTTGACCGAACACATCACGCGCAGCAACTTTCTCTACAACCATGTGCGCAGCCTGCGCGCCACGCGCGACGGCCTCACCGGCCTGTTCAACAGGCGCAGCTTCGACGAACGATTGGCAACGCTGTGGAAGGAAGGCGCGAGGGAAGGACGGCCGATCGCGATCATGATTGCGGACGTCGATTACTTCAAATCGTACAACGACACCTACGGGCATCCGCAGGGAGACGCGGTGCTGAAGAAGGTCGCCGACACGCTGCGACAGACCGTCGCCCGCCGCCCGCTCGACGTCGCCGCCCGCCTTGGCGGCGAGGAATTCGCGGTGGCATGGTGGGACATCAGCCCACAGAGCGCGGCAATGCTCGCCGACCGCTTCCGCGAAGCGGTCGCCGAACAGCGCATACCTCATCGGGGCTCCCCAGGCGGCCTACTGACCGTGAGCTGCGGCTACACCGTCTGCGTGCCGGCGCTCATCAGCAACACCGGCGACGCACTGAAGGCCGCGGATACGGCGCTCTACCAGGCGAAGCGCCAGGGCCGGAATCGCATCGCTGTCGTCTGATCTCCCGTCAGCCAGCCATCTTCTGCTCGCTGATTTCCCAGAGTTTCGAAGCGAGCATCGGATCGCGGCTCGCTGCCGAACTGCCGGCAAGCTTGCGCCTGACGAAATATTCGCCGCTGGTGCGCGCGGCCTCGGGTGACGTCGCCAGCCACACGGCGGTGTCGGCCCCCTTGGCGGGAGTGATCAGGAACAGGTTGATGACTGCCGCGATGGGGCCGGGCAATTCCTGCCAGATGCCCGTGGCTACGCCACCCGGATGGAAGGCATTGACCGTGACCTTGCTGCCCTGCAGCCGGCGCGCAAGCTCTCGCGTGAACAACAGGTTGGCGAGCTTGGCCTGCGCGTAGCCGCGGACCGGCAACAGATGACGCGACGGATCAGTGAAGCTGGCCTCGTCGATCCCGCTGGCCCTGTGCATCATCGAGCTCGTCACAACGATACGGCCTTGGTCAGCGGCTTTAACCGCGTCGAGGAGGCGCTGCACGAGGCGAAAATGCCCGAAATGCATGATGCCGATCATGCTCTCGAGGCCATTCGGCAGAACACGGAGCTTGTGCGCGTAGAGGCCCGAGTTCAGCATCAGGATGTCGATCACTGGCATCTTCACCAGCAGCTCGCGCGCGAAACGGTCGACATCGGCGAAATCGCCGAGATCAAGGTGCATGGCTTCGATGCTGGCGCCAGGCTGAGCCTTGCGGACGTCGGCGATGGCGGATTCGGACTTCTTCTGGTCGCGTGAAGCGATGATCACGCGGTGGCCCTCCCCGGCGAGCGCCCGCGCCATCTCCAGGCCGATGCCGCTGTTGCCGCCGGTGATCAGTACGTTCTTGGTCATCGCTGCTCCTTAGCCCAACAGCTCGAGGTCGCCTGCCTTCTGCACAGCCTTCTTGTACGCCGGACGCGTGTGGCAGCGCTCGAGGAAGGCCTTCATCTTCGGCTTGTCACCATCGGCACCGCGCGCCAGCGCGGCTTCCACCGCGAAGCTCATCTGCACGTCAGCGGCGGTGAACTCCTCACCCGTGAACCAGGTGCTCTTGCCCAGCTCACTCTCGATGAAGTTCAGGTGCAGGTTGAGGTTTGGCCCCAGGAACTGCTTGTTCACGCCTTTCACGATGGCATTCGCGACCGGACGCACCAGCGCCGGTACGCCGCGCGGGAGCACGCCGAAGATCAGCTTCATCACCAGCAGCGGCATGATCGAGCCTTCCGCGTAGTGCATCCAGTACGTGTAACGCAGCCACTCCTTCGTGCCGTTCGCCGGCTTGAATCGGCCGTTGCCGTACTTGTCTACCAGGTACTCGACGATGGCGCCCGACTCGGCGATGACAGTGCCGTCGTCGGTGATCACCGGCGACTTGCCCAGCGGGTGCACCGTCTTGAGTGCCGGCGGTGCGAGCATGGTCTTGGCGTCGCGCTTGTAGGGTTTGACCTCGTAATCGAGGCCAAGCTCCTCGAGCAGCCAGGGAATGCGATGCGAGCGGGACTTCTCGAGATGGTGAACGGTGATCATTGGCGCGGTCCTCTGTCCTTGAAACATCACGCGGCGGGCGGGGTCGAAATCGTATCCCGCCATGGAGCTTGCATCAATAAGAACGGCAACAACAGCACGGAACGCTCGACGCATCCTCACCATGGTCGTCATGGTGGCGGTTGCAGCACTGGTCGTCTGGCGAGCCCAGCAGGTCGACTGGGCGAAGGTTGCGTCCTCACTGCGCAGCTACCGCGCAGTAGAGCTCGCGGCTGCGCTGGCCCTGTCGGCGTTGGGCTACACGGTGCTCTGCAGCTTCGACCTGCTCGGGCGGCATTACACACGGCATCAACTCGCGAACCGGCTGGTCGCTGCGATCGCGTTCGTCAGCTATGCATTCAACATCAATTTCAGCGCGAGCATCGGCGGGCTTGGACTGCGTCTCAGGCTCTACAGCCGCTACGGATTGAAGCCGTGGACGATCGTGCAGGTGTTTGCGTTGAGCGTAACCAGCAACTGGCTCGCCTACGCGCTACTCGGGGGCATCCTGCTCGCGCCGCTGCTGGTGCCGCTCTCGGGGCCGTTCGTTCCGCCTGCCGGCTACCAGCGGATTCTTGGCGTCGTGCTGCTCGCGGCCATCGTGGCGTACGTCGTCCTTTGCATCTTCATGCGCGGCCAGCGGTGGCGCTTCCGCGACCTCGAGCTGAGCGTGCCATCGGCGCGGCTTGCCGCGCTGCAGCTGTCGCTGGGCTGCATGAACTGGCTGGTGGTCGCTCTCATCATCTACGTGCTGCTCAGGGAACAAGCGCCGTACCTGCTGGTGCTCGCCGTGCTCCTCGTCAGTTGCATCGCCGCGATGATGACGCATATTCCGGCGGGGCTCGGCGTGCTCGAAATCGTGTTCGTCACGCTGCTGCGTGGGCGGATGGCCGAACCCGACGTGCTGGCGGCACTGGTGCTGTTCCGCGCCGTCTACCACCTGCTGCCGCTGGCGCTCGCGTCCGTGCTTTATTTCGCGCTTGAGGGTCGGGCGCGGAGCACGGCGCCCGGGTAATCGCCATGACCCCCGGTGCAGGCGTACCATGAGGATGCATTGTCCTGACGGTGTGCCATGACTACGGAACGCGTCGACGACCGGGAAATGATTGCCGCTTCGGAAACCGCGAAGCGCAATCCGATGCGTCCGCCGGACAGCCTGCCGCGTGACGCGGTGAGCGCGCTGAAAGTATTCGTCGTTCATCCGAGCCCGCTGATCATCGAGATTTTCGTCGCGATCTTCGCCGTCTGGCGGCTTTCGCTCGGCAACTTCACGATCTGGGACGCAGTGGTGGCTTTCGCCACCATCGCCTACTTCCCGTTCAACGAGTGGCTGATCCACGTGAATATGCTGCACTACCGGCCGAAGAAGATCTTCGGTCGCACGGTCGACTTCTACCTGCCGAAAACGCATCGCCGGCATCATGCCGACCCGTGGAACCTCAAGTGGGTGTTCATCCCGAGGCACGTACACTTCTGGACGCTGCCGACCATCGGCCTGCTGCTGCTCGTGCTCTGGCCGTGGAAGGAGCTGGTACTGACGTATGTGGTCGTGTACCTGCTGCTCGGTCTTCACTACGAGTGGGTGCATTTCCTCGCGCACATCCCGTGGTGTCCACCGCTTGCCTATTACCAGCGGCGCGTGCGCGAGCACCGCTACCACCACTTCCGCAATGAAAACTACTGGTGGGGTGTGTCGATGGGGCTGGGTGACCGCGTACTCGGCACGGCACCGGCGGTGGAGAACATCGGACGTTCGGGAACGACGAGCGACCTTGGTTTCACGAAGCGGTAACGTCCAACAGCGCGATTTTTCTCCGCTGGCTTCGCTTCGCGGAACGAAAAATCGCTTCAGATCCGCATCAACCCGGTGCGCGGCTTGTCGGTGCCATAGGTTTCCTTCGTAATCACAGCACCTATCTCCGCGAGCACGGCGCGATGCTGCGGAATGGGTGTGCGCAGGATCTTTTCTTCGAATGGCCGCAGGCGCGCCAGGCAATCCTCCGCGAGCACGCGTTCGACATAAGCCGCGGTCCTGGGCCAGCGCGCCGCATCCACCTTGTAGCGCGCGAATCCGGCGTTACGGAAAAAGGCAGCGATGGTGATATCCGCCACCGTCAGATCGCCGAACAGGAAACCGTGCGCCGGCAGCTGCGACTCGATATAACCCAGCACCTGCGGAATTTCCTCGTCAGTTGCCTTTTTCAGGAGCGCTTCATCGGTCTTGCGCCCGAACACGTAAGGGCCGATGGACACCTGGTTGAACAGCTGCCAGATGAACACATCGCCCATGCGCGTGTCGGCGTACTCCTCGAGCCAGCGTGCGCGAGCGCGGTCCGCAACGTCCGTGGGATACAGGCGCGGCTGGGGATAGCGCTCCTCGAGGTACTCGCAGATCACCGTGGAATCACACAGCGTGACGCGGTCGTCGATCAGCACCGGAATGCGGCGCACGGGGCTAAGCTCGGAGAAGCGTTCGTTGCCGAGGAAGGCAACGATCGGGTCGATCTCGTAGTCGATGCCCTTGAGATTCAGCACCGCCAGCACCTTGCGCACATAGGGCGAAAGGAAACTGCCGATGATGGTGACCCGGGGCATCAGTATCAGGCGGCCGTCTCGCGGCGAACGTCGGCGTCGAAGTCGGCGGGTGTGTTGTCCGCCAGCGCGGGATAGAACTCCGCGAAGGTCGCGCGGATGTCGTCAACGGGAACGTCGGCCATCTCGCCGCGGAAGTTGAGATATTCCATGTGACGGTTGCCGGCGAGATCGAACGGGTGGTAAATCGAGTCCGCCGTGCCGTCGAACTCGAGCGGCTTCAGGCGGAATTTTTCGCACAACGACAGATTGAATGCCGGCGTGGCCTTGAGCCACTGGCCATCGAGCAGGATTGCCGTGTAGCCATGCCAGTAAAAGACGTCGGTCTTCATGGTCTGGCGCATGCGCTCGGTCGAGAGATGGTTGCGCACGTCGGCGAAGCCCATGCGCGCCGGAATTCCGTCAGCACGGCAGACAGCAGCGAGCAGCACTGCTTTCGACACACACCAGCCGTGGCCGACCTCGAGCACGTGGCTGGCCGAGAGACCTTCGGCTGTGAGCTCGATCTTGTACGGGTCATAGCGGAAGCGATCGCGCACGGCGTAGTACAGCGCGACGGCGCGCGAGCGCGGATCGGCTTTCGCGCCGCGATGCTCCTTCGCGAACGCACGCACCGCCGGGTGATCCGAATTCACGGCTCCGGTCGGCTTCAGAAATTCTTCGTTACCGCTGCTCAATGCTTACCCCAGACGTAATTGGCTTGTCGTGCGCGACGTTCCATCTTAACTTCATTGGTCCAACCTGCCTCTCAAATGGTAACCGGAGATACCCCATGATCGGCTATGTCACGCTGGGAACAAACGACCTGAAACGCGCTGCGAGCTTCTACGACACCCTGCTTGGCGAGATTGGCGCCAAGCGCATTTTCGACATGGAGACTTTCATCGCCTGGTCGAACAGCCAGACCGGCTGCGCGCTCGCGCTCACCCAGCCTTATGACGGCAAGACTGCAACCGTCGGCAACGGCGTCATGGCGGCAATCAATGTGAAGGACAAGGAGAAGATCAACGCGCTGTACAGGAAAGCACTGGAGCTGGGTGGAACCGACGAAGGTGCGCCAGGACCGCGCGGGGACAACTTCTACGCCGCGTACTTTCGCGACCTGGACGGGAACAAGCTGAACTTTTTTACGTTTACTTAGCTCGAGAACCGGGTAGGTCTTCTCGGACGCCAAGAACACATCCCTGTGGCTCGGGCGCGCACGTCCATGTGCGCGCACGGTCCTCGAAGACCTACCCGGTCCTCGAATCCGTGCACTAATTCCGCTTCATCGACTCGAAGAAGTCGTTGTTCGTCTTCGTCGCTTTCAGGCGATCGGTGAGCAACTCAATCGCGGCGAGATCGTCCATTGAGTGCAGCAGCTTACGCAGCACCCAAACCTTCTGCAGCTCTTCCGGCGGCACTATCAGCTCTTCGCGGCGTGTTCCGGAACGGTTGATGTTGATGGCCGGGAACACGCGCTTCTCGGCGATGCGGCGCTCGAGATGGATTTCCATGTTGCCCGTACCCTTGAACTCTTCGTAGATCACCTCATCCATCTTTGAGCCGGTATCGATCAGCGACGTGGCAATGATGGTCAGCGAGCCGCCTTCCTCGATGTTGCGGGCTGCGCCGAAGAAACGCTTGGGCCGCTGCAGGGCGTTGGCGTCGACACCGCCGGTCAGTACCTTACCTGAGCTCGGCACCACCGTGTTGTAGGCGCGCGCGAGACGCGTGATCGAATCGAGCAGGATGACGACATCCTTTTTATGCTCCACCAGGCGCTTGGCCTTCTCGATGACCATTTCCGCCACCTGCACATGGCGCGTGGCAGGCTCGTCGAAAGTTGAGGAGATCACCTCGCCCTTTACCGAGCGCTGCATGTCCGTCACTTCCTCTGGCCGCTCGTCTATCAGCAGCACGATGAGGTGGCACTCCGGATGGTTGGCGGCAATGGAATGCGCCATGTTCTGCAGCATCATGGTCTTGCCGGCTTTTGGCGGCGAAACGATCAAGCCGCGCTGCCCCATGCCAAAGGGCGCGACGAGATCGATGATGCGGGCGGTAATGTCTTCGGTGGAGCCGTTGCCGATCTGCATCGTCAGCCGCTCGTTGGGAAACAGCGGCGTCAGGTTCTCGAACGGCACCTTGTTCTTGCAGGCATCCGGCGACTCGAAATTGATGTCGTCGACCTTGAGCAGCGCGAAATAGCGCTCGCCTTCCTTCGGCGGACGGATGCGGCCGGTGATGGTGTCGCCGGTGCGCAGGTTGAAGCGCCGGATCTGGGAGGGCGACACGTAAATGTCGTCGGGTCCCGCCAGGAACGAGTTGTCGATCCCGCGCAGGAAGCCGAAGCCGTCCTGCAGGATTTCCAGCACGCCGTCACCCGAGATTTCCTCACCGTTCTTCGCGTGATTCTTGAGGATGGAGAAAATCACATCCTGTTTACGGCCACGCGCCGTATTCTCCAGATTCATGCTCTGGGCGACTTCGAGAAGTTCGGCGGCGCTCTTGCGCTTGAGTTCAGTCAGATTCATGGGTTTTGCACTCGGCGTGGCTTGACCTGATCTGCGGCGGGATTGCCGGATCGGCGGTCGTGTTGTTTGGGAAAATGGTCGGCTTCAATCCTGGGTTATTGGATAATTGTGGCAGCGCGCACCTCACCGCCCTGAAAAGTCGAGTGCGGCGCTCTCCCGCCGCACACCGGAAAATCTACAGATGACTGTCAAGGAACTGCGTGAGCTGCGACTTCGACAGCGCGCCGACCTTGGTCGCGGAGACTTCCCCGCCCTTGAACAGCATCAGCGTCGGAATGCCGCGGATGCCATACTTCGGCGGCGTCTGCGGGTTCTCGTCGATGTTCAGCTTGGCGATGCGCAGGCGTCCCTGATACTCCTTCGAGATGTCCTCGAGCACCGGCGCGATCATCTTGCAGGGACCGCACCACTCCGCCCAGTAATCGACCAGGACCGGCGTGCTGCTTTTCAGCACATCGGATTCGAAGCTGTCATCGGTCACCTTGCTGATGAGTTCGCTCATTTAGTTTTCCTTTGCCATAGGGGCAATATGGAACATCCCCAGCGGTCTTCAACAGACTGATATGATGTGTCGCGGGAATGCAGGGGCAGCCACGGGCGCGGGCCTTGGAAGCGCTGCCCCGGCCTGTGATGGTCACGGACGCGCAAGGTCATTTCAGCCTATCCGCCAAGTTTTTTCAAGCCTGCCCGCCACTTGTTCTGACAGCCCGATTGACATGAGTAGTACTGAACACCTTACTGAGACCCGGCTCGACAGCCTCGGCCTTCATTCGCAGCTTGTGCGGGCACTCAACGAGCTCGGCTTCGATCGCTGCACGCCGATCCAGGCCGCGACGTTGCCGCGCCTGTTGCAGGGCGAAAACATCGCAGGCCAGGCGCAGACCGGCACCGGCAAGACGGCCGCGTTCCTGCTCGCCACTTTCCAGCACCTGTTAACGCATCCGGCCGCGCACGACCGCGACCCGCGCAATCCGCGCGCGATCTGCCTGGCGCCGACGCGCGAGTTGGCCGTGCAGATCCACAAGGATGCTGAGGCGCTGGGCAAGCATGCGGGTTTTCGCCTCGGGCTTGTCTACGGCGGCGCCGGCTATGACCAGCAGCGCGAGATGCTGCGGCAGGGCGTCGATATCCTCATCGGCACACCGGGACGGCTGATCGACTACTTCCAGCAGAAGGTTTTCGACCTGCGCGCCGTGCAGGCGACCATTCTCGACGAAGCCGACCGCATGTTCGACCTCGGTTTCATCAAGGACATCCGCTTCCTGCTGCGGCGCATGCCCAAGCCCGAGAAACGGCTGAACATGCTGTTCTCGGCAACCCTCTCCTACCGCGTTCTCGAGCTCGCCTACGAGCACATGAACAACCCCCACCTGGTCAAGGCCGGCGCAACCAGCGTGACCGCCGACAAGGTGCGCGAGGCGCTGTACCACGTGTCGATGGAGGACAAGATCCCCCTGATGCTGGGGCTGCTGCGGCAGATAGACCCCACGCGCAGCCTGATTTTCGTCAACACGAAGCGGGCAGCCGAAACGGTCGAGGCCTATCTGAATGCCAACGGACTGCAGTCGGCAACCCTGTCCGGTGACGTGCCGCAGCCGAAGCGCCTGCGTCTTCTGAAGGAGTTTCAGGAAGGCAAGCTGCCGATCATGGTTGCCACCGATGTGGCGGCGCGTGGCCTGCACATCCCGGAAGTCAGCCACGTATTCAACTACGACCTGCCGCAGGACCCCGAAGATTACGTGCATCGAGTCGGCCGCACCGCGCGCGCCGGCGCCGAGGGCGATGCCATCTCGCTGTGCTGTGAGACCTACGTGTATTCGCTGCCGGATATCGAGAAGTTCGTCGGCCGCCGCCTGCCGGTAACGCATGCCGATCCTGCGCTGTTCGCGCACGACCTCAAGCGGCCCACCCATATCGAGCGTCATCGGCCGCCAGCGCACGGCCATCGCGGCCACGGCCAGGCTCGCGGGCACTCCGGCGGCGGACGCCGCCGCTCCGGCCGCCGCTAGACCTTTCCGGAACGCAGCTGGGCCTGCTCCTGCCGTTCGGCCTGCGCGCTACGCCACAGGCGTGACAGTCGCTTTCCAACTTCCGTAAAACGTCCCTCGGCCACCAACGACGCTGCACGCTGCAGGCGCATTGACAGGATCGAGGACCGGCTGTGTGCGCGCACGAAGGGCTGATCGGTCCACTCCTTGGTCTCACTACCCTCGGCGACCTTCTCGAACTCGGCCAGCTTGGCACCGACCGTGCCCGCATGACGCCATTCCGCCTCCTGCCCGAGGAAGTCGACGATCACGCGCCCGGTCCACAGCTGGATGTCGTCGACGAACAGGCGGCCGCCGTTCTCGAGCAGGCCGGCGATGAAATACCAGTCGACGAACGGCGTGGGGAAGCCGTGTCCACCGTCGACCAGCGCCAGGTCGATCCGCTCGCGCAGCGACGGCAGCGCGCGGCAGGACGAGTCCACGATGAACCGCACCTTGGAGACGCTGATGCCCTGCGCGGCACAGAACCGCTTGATGGCAGCCACCTCATCGTCGGCGGGGGTGATGCAGATATGCCGGCAGCCGCGCATGGCGAACAGTACCGTGCTCATGCCGGCGCCTGTTTCAAGCGTGCGCAGCCCCGGCCTGAGGCACGCGTCCAGCCGGCGAAGCGCAGCTTCGTCGAGCGCCCACGCGTGACCGTCACCGTGAAATTGGGGAGCGAGCGTCAGGAGACGCTCTATGGTCATTCCGTCAGTGGTGGTCATGTACATGCTGATGCCCTCGACTGGCGGCGGCGAGCCTGGCCACCGGTTTTTCGACAAGAAAGCGGCCGGGCCGGTTCCTTGCCGTCAGGGCAGCAGAGAGGAAAGGCCCTGCACCGCAGGACTCCAAGCCATCTGTTTAGCAGGCTGCTGCGTATCGGGATGTGTGATAGCGCACACTTGCGCCACGCCGAAGCGCCGCGCCGCCTCGAGCACCGGCTGGCTGTCGTCCGCCATTAGCGTGCGATGCGGCTCGAATGGATGGCGCGCGACGAACAATGGCCAGAAGCGCATGTCCTCCTTCGGATAGCCCAGTTGATGTGAGCTCAGGATGAGATCGAAGGCCGATCCGAGCTGCGTCGTCGCCATCTTCAACTCGAGGCTCGCGGGGTGGGCGTTGGTCACAAGCCACAGGCGCTTGCCCCACGCGCGCACCCGGCCGAGAAAACCCTCGACCCCCGGCAGCACCCGGATCAGGTCGGCATGGCAGGCCTTGAGCGCGGCAACGTCAAGCTTGAGCTCGCGGCTCCAGTGGTCGACGCAATACCACTCCAGCCGCCCCCGCCAGTAATTGAACATAGGCGCTAGGCGGGTCCAGGCCTCCTCGGCGCTGATGCCGTGCGCATCGGCGTAGTAGCGCGGCAGGTGGCGCAGCCAGAAGCTGTTGTCGAAATTGAGGTCCAGAACCGTGCCATCCATGTCGAGCAGGACGGTATCGACGCTGTCCCAGTCGACGAGCGGGCCGGGAGATTCCATTGCTCTGCTATGATACCTGCCCGCTTTCCGACCCGTTCAAGAACGTCAGACATGGCATCGCTTGCAATCCTTCTTCCGCAGGTGGTTTCGCTCGCGCGCAGCGCCGGAGATGCGATCCTGCGCGTCTACAACCGGAATTTTTCCGTGCAGCAAAAGGAGGATGCCTCGCCATTGACGGCGGCGGACGTGGCATCGCACAGGCTGATCGTGGAGAAACTGGCGCGCCTGACGCCCGATGTCCCGCGCCTGTCCGAAGAGGGCGCCGACATTCCCTTTGTCGAACGACAGGAGTGGAGGCGCTTCTGGCTGATCGATCCGCTCGACGGTACCAAGGAATTCGTCAAGCGCAACGGCGAGTTCACGGTGAACATTGCGCTCATCGACAATGGCCGTCCGGTGCTCGGGGTGGTGCATGCCCCCGTACTGCAAAAAACCTACTACGCCGCCGAAGGCTGCGGCGCCTGGTTGGGAACCGGTGGCGTGCCGCAGCCGCTGCGCACCGTCAAGACGGCGCAGACTCCCCGCCTGGTGGTCAGCCGGTCGCACGTGACACCCGAACTCGAGGCCTTCCTCAGGAAACTCCCCGCGCACGATGCCCTCAACATCGGCAGCTCGCTGAAGCTGTGCCTCGTCGCCGAGGGCAAGGCCGATTTCTATCCGCGCATCGGACCCACATCGGAATGGGATACCGCGGCGGGACACTGCGTGGTCGAACAGGCCGGCGGCTCGGTGACGGACACGAGCTTCAGGCCGCTGCGCTACAACACGCACGAAACGCTGTTGAATCCCCACTTCCTGGTGATCGGTGATCCCGCATACCCATGGGCCCGCTATCTCGCCTGATTTTCGATGCCTGACGCGCGTCCGATCGGTGTCTTCGATTCAGGCGTAGGAGGGCTCTCGGTCTGGCGCGAACTCCGCCAGGTACTGCCAGCCGAAGACACGATCTACTTTGCGGATTCGGCGCATGTGCCTTATGGCCCTCGCGGCGAAACCGAAATCCGCCACTTCTGCGACCGCATTACGCGCTTCCTGGTGGCGAAAGACTGCAAGGCGGTCGTCGTGGCCTGCAACACTGCGTCGGCAGCGGCCCTCAAATACCTGCGCGAGACGTTTCCGGATCTGCCCTCCATCGGCATGGAGCCGGCAGTCAAACCCGCGGCAGAAATCACGCGCAGCAAGGTCGTTGGCATCCTTGCCACGCCGGCTACATTCCAGGGCCGCCTGTTCGCCGCGACCGCCGGCCGGCACGCCTATTCAAAAGGCATCACGCTGATCAACCAGGTGTGTCCCGGGCTCGCTGAGCAGATTGAGGCCGGCCGTCTCGACGCGGCCGATACTGAAGAGATGTTGCGCGGCTGGCTCGCGCCGATGCTCGCCGCCAAGGCGGATACCGTCGTACTGGCCTGCAGCCACTATCCGTTCGCCATCGATCTGGTCCGGCGGATCACGGGTCCCGACGTGCAGGTCATTGATCCTGCGCCGGCGGTAGCGCGCCACGTGCAGCGTGTGCTCGCAGCGGCACAGCATCTAAACGCGGATGAAGGTGGATCAGAACATCGCTTCTACACGAGCGGTGATCCGGGGGACATGCAGCGCATGCTGCACCTGCTGGTCGGCATAGGCGCCGCGCCGAAAACGGTGGTTTGGGAGAACGGCGAGATCGCCGAAACGCCGGAAGAGCGCGCAGCTTAGTGCGCTACCAGATAGCGATCTCGTCAAAGGTTTCCACCTGCCGATGCCGGGCCGCAGCGTCGGGTTTTGCGTCGCGCACCAGCTGCGTGACCTGCATGCCCGCCGCGCGCGCCGCATCCAGCTCCTCGACGATGTCGGAGAGGAAGAGAATGTCCCCAGCAGGCAGGCCGATCGAATCGCGAATACGCTCGTACGATTGCGCTTCGCGCTTTCCGCCAACGTGCGTGTCGAAATAGCCGCTGAACAGCGGCGTGAGATCTCCGTAGCCGGTGTAGCCGAAAATCAGCTTCTGCGCCTGTACCGAGCCCGAGGAATAGACGTACAGCTTCTTCCCCGCCGCGTGCCACTCGCGCAAATGCTTTGCGACGTCGGCGTAAATGTGTCCCTTGAAGTCGCCGGCGCGATAGCCGGCCTCCCAGATCATGCCCTGCAGCGCCTTGAGCGGCGTAATCTTGCGGTCCTCTTCGATCCAGCGGATTAGCTGGGCCGCTGCCTCATCGTCGGTGAGCTTGCGGCCGGCTTCCTGCGACACTGCGTCCAGCTGCTCGCGCACGGCGGAGCTCGCCGCGTTTGCGCACACAAAATCCCGCATTCGCTCCCGCGAATAGGGAAACAGGACCTTATGGACGAAGGCGATGTCGGTGGTCGTGCCTTCGATATCGGTCAGGATTGCACGTACCATACCGCGCCGTTTTCGAGCAACGAGTTATGCCGCGCTCGGCAGCGCGTCGAGCCGCGGGAACCCGTCGGCGATCTTGTTGCCGGTAAATTGCGCGACCCAGCCTTCCGGCGTCGTGAAGAGCCGGATGGCTTTCAGGAACGGCCGCGGCCCCATGTCGAACCAGTGTGTGTAACCAGCCGGCACGCTGATCAGGTCACCGCGAGTGCAGCGCACGCCATAGACCCTGCCGTCGCGGTGGATGTAAAATAGGCCCTCGCCGTCGACGAAGAAGCGCACCTCGAACTCCGTGTGCGTGTGCTCGTGCAGGAACTTGTCGCGCAGCGCGTCCTTCTGCGGATGGTCGGGGTGCACGCTGATGACGTCCACCGACCTGAAGTCGTGCATCTTCATGAGGCGGTCGACCGATTCACGATAAGCCTCGATCACCTCGTCCTGCGGGGCGTCTGCGGCAAGATCGCGGTCCGCGGTCCAGCGCTCGAACAGGACGTCTATGGCCTTCAGCTCACGCACGATGTCATCGAAGCGCGTGAACGTCGCCGTTGGCCGATCGCTGTTTTCCGGATAGACACGCAGTTCGCTCATAGTCCGCTCCTCTTTCGTGCGAGTTCACACTCAAACATGAATTCAAGCGCCTCGACCTGAATTCTGGCCTGTCGCGCGTCACGCGCCCAGGTGTAAAGCCCGTGACCGGCGATTAGATAGGCAGGCACGCCGGAATGTTCCGAAAGATGCCTGTCCACCAGCGACGATAAGCGCTTCATGTTCTGGTCGTTGGGAAAAACGGGGATGCTGACGCGCGTCTCATGCGTGTCGACGCCCGGGAAGGCCTTCAGCAGCTCGTAATTCTCCAGCTTCAGCGCGCCATGCAGGCTGCGCGACAGCACGGTCGCCGCGACGGAGTGCGTGTGCAGCACAATCTGTACGTCCGCGTGCCGGCGATAGAGCACGGCATGCAGCAGCGTTTCCGCCGATGGCCGCTTGCCCGGCGACACGGCCTCGCCGTTCATGTCGACCAGCATGATGTCGTCTTCGGTCAGGCGGCCCTTGTCGAGACCGGAGACAGTGACCGCCACGTGCCGGTCGTCGACACGCGCCGAGAAGTTGCCGCTGGTGGCGGGCACCCAGCCGCGCGCGTGGAGGTCACGGCCGGCTTCGACCAGCGTGCGCGCCTGCGTGCGGAAATCAACGGTAAGAGTCATCAGCTGCCGCCTCAAAAAACGGGGCGCCAATGTAAGCGATCAGGGAGCGACAGGCAAACGGAACGCGCTCGACAAAACGCGCCGCTGAAATCCCCTTCTCCCCTGCGCCGCCATGAGACGGCGCATCTTTCTATCGGTTCAGGCTGAGGCCGGGACCACGTCTTCCGCCTGCAGGCCTTTCTGGCCCTGCACGACGGCAAACTCCACCCGCTGACCTTCTTCGAGAGTGCGATAGCCTTCGCCGCGGATCGCGCGGTAATGAACGAAGACATCTTCTCCCTTGTCACGCTGGATGAAGCCGTATCCCTTACTGTTGTTAAACCACTTGACTGTACCGGTTTCTCTATCGGCCATTCTCGCAACCTTCTAATTGTCACGTGCCCGCGTCTTCACCCCTAATTTCCCTAAAGAAAACGCTCAGGCACAGCTGGATACTAGCCGAAGTCTTGACAATCCGGAAGGTCGCTGGGCTTAGCGCATGCGGCCCGTGGTGCGGGCCATGCGCTCGGCCTGCACACGGTTGAGGTTGCGGTAGACGACGGCGGCGATCCAGGGCCGCCAGCGGCGCAGCCTTTCCAGGCTTTGCTCGTTGAAGGCCAGCAGGCGCACGTCGGTAAGCGCGTCGACGTTCGCCGTGCGCTTGTGCATGAAGTAGCCGACCTCACCGAGCACGGACCCGCGCTCCATCGTCGCCAGATCGACCGGACCATCCGCCCGCTGGACCCAGACGCGCAGCGTGCCGCTGATCACCACGTACATGTCGTCGCCTTCGTCGCCCTCGGTGAGCAGGCGCTGGCCGGCCTTCAGGTCCATGACGTTGGACAGCAGCGCGAAAATCCGCGACTGCCTCAGGTTCAGGTCGCTCATCAGCGGGATGGAGGTCTGCGGATCGCGGCCCAGGTCGAGTCGCAGCACGTCCCACAGGGTGACGATGCGCACGCCCGAGGCCAGTGCCGGCGTGAGGATGATGTTGGCCAGCCACGCCGCCACCAGGGTGAATGACGCCAGCAAGCCGAACTGCACCTGGTTGCGGAGTTCGCTGGTCGTGAGGACGAGGAAGCCCAGGCAGAGTGCGGTCGCCGTGTAGGTGATCGGCCGCAACGTCTGTTCGAGCGCATGGAACGCCGCCGTCTGCTCGTTGGCGGAGCGCCGCGCATCGGTGTTGAAGCGCACGAAATAGTGGATCGTGTCGTCGGCGGCGATGCCGAGCACGATGGTCGCGATCAGGCTGGTGGTCGGATTCAGCGTCACGCCGGTAAAACCCAGCAGGCCGAAGTAGATCGCGATGGGCAGGATGTTCGGCAGCAGGCCGAGGAAAGCGGCGCGATAGGATGTGAACAACGCCGCCATGATCAGGAAAATGATTGTCATGGCGAGCGCAATGCTCGCCAGCTGCCCCCGGGCAATGTTGGTGAGCGCCCGCGCGATCAGCACCGCGTTCCCGGTGACGCGGCCCTTGAGCGGCTCCGGCAGGCTCTGCAGGTGCGGCTCGATGCGCCGCAGGAGCTCGGCGAGGGAGCGCGTATCGCCGACGTTGGTGCGTACGAGGATATTGGCGGTGCGGAAGCTGCGATCGGCGACCGACGAAATCTCGTTGCCGCCACCGAAGACCAGCAGCTGCTTGATGAGCTTCTGGTCCGTCGGCAGTGCATCCACTTTCTCGCCCGCTTCGGCGAAGCCACGCTGGATCAGCAGCAGGTGATCCGCAATCGACGTGGTCTTCGCGATCTCCGGCTGTTCGGCCAGCCACTCCTGCAGCGACTGGATGGCCTTGAGCGCTTCGGGGTCGGTGATCGCATCGGGTACGCCGCCATCGATGACGATGTAGAAATTGTTGGCGCCGCCGAACGCCTTGCTGACCGCATCGTAGTCGACACGTACCGGCGCGTCCTTGCGGAAATCGCCGATGAAGTCCGTGCCGGACTTGATCTGCGCAGCGCCCACCAGCGCGACGAGCACGAAGCCGGCGCCGACGATGAGAATGTTGCGGCGCGCGCCCATGTCGAACTGCGCCAGTCTCGACGCCATGCGCCGGAAGATCTGCACGCTGGTCACTTTCATCCGACCTGCGCGCGGTCCCACGAAACTCAGCGCGGCGGGCAGGAACAGCATCGCCAGCATCCAGGTGTAGAACACGCCGAGCGCGGACAGCCAGGCGAACTCGCGCGTGGCGGCCAGCGAGCTTGGCAACAGGGCGAGGAAACCGGTAATCGTCGTCAGGCTGGTGATGGAAAGCGGCAGCACCAGGCTTGCCAGCACGTGGTCCACACCGGCGCGCTGCCCCTCGGGTTGCTCGGAAAGCACTGAGGAGTACTCGGCCAGCACGTGCATCGAGTACGCCAGCCCCATGGTGATGATGAGTGGCGGGACGATCGAGGTGACCAGGTTGAGCGGCCGGCCCAGCCACGCCAGTGTGCCCAGCGTCCAGGTGAGCGCGAGCACGATGGTAATCAGCGGCAGGATCACCGCTGACGGCGAACGAAACACCAGGAACAGGAATACCACCGCAATCAGCGCGATCCCCGGGATGGCGATCTGCAGTTCGCGCAGCAGCGCGCGCGTGGTTTCCGCGGTGATGACCGGGGTACCTGTCACCCAGATCTTCGCATCGCCGCGGTCAGACTCGGCGATGCGCTTGATCGAGCCGGCGATGTCCTTGTCGATGAACTCCTCACCGCTGGTCTCCTTGAGATAGACGACGATCGCAGCGGTGCGGCCATCCTTCGAAACCAGGTTGCCGCTGTACAGCGGATTGGCCAGCACGTCCTCGCGCAGCTTGCCGGCCATCGCGGGGTCGGTTTCGATCTGCTCGGCCACGGTACTGACATCCAGGCTCTCCTCGCCGGCGCGCAGGTTCGGCGCCGTGGCGAGCGACAGGACGTGGTGGACCTCGGGTAGTTCGGACAGGTTGTTGCTGATACGCGCCACGCGCCTGATGTTGTCGGGCGTGAAAACGTTGGCGGTCTCGACGGCAACGAGGATCGTGTCCTCGCCGCCGAAGGTCTTGCGCACGCGCTCGTAGAACTGGCTGCCCTCGTCGTTCGCGGGGAGTAGCCGGCTGACCGCGGGATCCACCTTCAGCTTCCAGGCACCGGTATGCCGGTCGAACAGGCCCGCGGCAAAAGCCGCGGTCAGGACGAGGATGAGGAAGATAGAAAGCGCCCGATGGCGCGACAGGGCGTGCAGCGTGCGATCAAGTGCCGGCTGCATTCTTGTGGGTCACCTTTGGATTTGCCTGGTTACTCGCCCAGGTAGAACGTCTGCTGGTTGAACAGTCTCTCCGGCAGCTTTTTTTCGTACTCAACCTTGCCGATGCGCAGCTGCGTCGCGGTCTGGCTCAGCAGGTCGGTCATGTCGTACTGGTGCGCGATCCACTGGCTGCCCTGCTGCGTGACCTGCGCGGGATCCACCAGCAGCCGTTTGCGCGGCGCGCCGGCCTTCTGGAAAAACTCGGTCTTCAAAGGCACGCAGGTTTGCTGGTCAACGTAGCTCATGATGCGGTTGTAGCTCGACTCCTCAGCCTTGGCCGGTGCGACGGCCAGCACGTAGACCTTGCGGCCATTGAAGTCTTCATCCTTCTGCCGTTCGAACTTGCCGCTGTCGAGAATGCCCTGCACCTGGCGCATGTCGTCATAGCTGAAGTCCGTTCCCCAGAGCCCATCAGACACCTGCGCGCCCTGTATGCGCCGCACGCGGTTCGCGGCGGGCAGGAACATGAACATGTCGTCGCGCGTGCTTCTCTCCAGCACGAGATAACTCGAATCCTTCAGGTCGGCCGGCTCCTTCACGCGCAGCATGACCTGCGCCTTGCCGTCACCAGCGCGCTTCCAGTACACGTTTGCGGCCAACGTACGCGACCCGCCGGAGCGATCAGCCGCCTTGACCTCGATCGACTGCACGCTGCTGCTCTTCGGAAAATTCTGCTGCATGCACTTGCGGACTTCGTCGGCGGTCTGCGGAGCAGCCGCAATCGACGCCACAGGAAGAACGAGACTCGCGATACTCAGCCACCAGGCGCGCATAACTCTAATCAACACCTGTGAAAGTTCTGTCTGTTTGGGGGCCGCCCAAGCTTAACCCAGTTTTGCGCGCTCGGCGTTCAGCCGCCGGTCCAGCGTGGCGGCATGGCCATCGGCACCGATGCCGCGAAACTGAACAAGGGCGTCGGAGTAGAGTCGATTCTGCGCCGCCGTATCGCCGTCGATGGCCGCCAGCTCGGCACGTTCGCAGGTGACGAGGGGCTGGAACGTGGTGGCGCCGGTCTCCGCGATCAATGTGTCGAGCGCCGCGAGATGCGCCTTGATCTCCGCCGCGGCCGCCGCACCTTTCACCGCACGCAGGGCGCGGCAGGAAATCAGCCGCGAGCGGAGTTCCCAGATGCGCATCTGGCTGGCGATGGCGAAGTCGAGCGCGCGAGTCACGAGGTCGAGCGCCTTCTGCGCGGAGCCGGCACCCAGCCAGGCTTCAGCGAGCATGGAAAGATGCCCGCTGGTGAACTGGTACCCGACCTGATCCTTGTCGATCATCGGCATCGTCTTTTCGAGGACGGCGATGGCTTCCTGCCACTGCCCGTTGAGTACATGCGCTTGTGCAAGCGCGCGGTAGGCCAGTTCGAGGAAGAAACTGCTGGTGGATTCCTCGGCGATGCTGATGGCTTTCTTGGCTTCATGCATGGCCTGGTCGCGGATGCCGGAGTAATAGGCAATCTCGACGAGGTTGGCGTGCGTCCAGCTTGCGGAACGGTTGAGCGAAGTAAGTACGGCTACGGCGCGCTCCAGTTCGCTGCGCGCCTCGTGCAGCCTGCCCATGCAAGCCAGCATCACCGCGCGGAACCCACGCGAGGCGACATTTTCTTCGGTGATCTCGGCACGCGACCAGCTACCGTCGCTGGAGGCTTCGACTTCGTCGAGGCCTTCCTGCAGGCGTCCGGAATTGAAATAAGCGAGCAGGATATTCAGCCTCAGTCGCGACTGCAGGTCGCGGTCGCCGATTTCGTGCGCGATGCGCATCGCCTGGCTGGTCAGCTCCACCGCGGCGTCGGCGTGCGCCTGGTTGAGCTGGCGCGAACCGTAAGAGATCAGCAGCTCGGCAATCGCCTGCTTGTTCTGCGCACGCTCGGACATCTCGCGTGCCTCCTGGTAGACGCGCTCGATCTCTTCATTGGGAACGGGCATCAGGCCCGAGATGCGCATCAGTCCGGCGCGCGCGGAAATCTTGAGCCGTATCAGCTCGGGTGCATCCGGCGCCATGTCCAGGACTTCTATCGCGCGGCGATAGTAGGTGACAGAAGCATCCATATTGCGCATCGCCGACCAGATCGCGGCGGGGATATACCACTGTCCGGCTTTCAGCGCGTTGCCGGCCTTGTCCCAGTGATAGGCCAGCATCACTGCCTTGTCGGAGAGCGGCGGCTTCCCCTGCATCTCCTCCTCCATCGCCTGCGCCAGGCCGGCGTGAATGCGTGCACGTCGTTCGCCAAGCTGCGAGCGGTATGCAACTTCCTGCACCAGGGGATGGCAGAAGTTGTAGTGCGACAGGTCCTGCATGTCCTTGCGGCTCACATAGCCACCTTCCTCCAGCAGGGTCAGCGACTCCTCGAGTTCTGTGCCGGACAAGCCGGCGACGCGCGCCAGCAGCGGTTCATCGAACTCGCGGCCCACCACGGCTGCAGCCTGCAGCACGTGCTTGTCGCGATCGGTGAGCCGGTCGACGCGCGCGGCCAGAATCGCCTGCACGGTTTCCGGAATGACGAACTCCTCGACCGGCTTCATGAGGCGATAGGCGCCCTGGCTGCCGGCGAGATGCCCCGACTCGACCAGCGACTGCACCGCCTCCTCGACGAAATACGGATTGCCCCCCGCGCGCTCGCGGATGACTTTCGCGACCGGCACGAGATTGAGTGCGGGGCCCAGCAGCTCGCGCGTCAGCTGCTCGAGCTCCGTTTCGCCGAGCGCGGAAAGTGCCAGCTCCAGGTCGAGCTGCTTCTGCAAGCCGTCGCCGACATAGTCCGGGCGGTAATTCAGCAGCAGCAGGGTCGGCGTATCGCGCAACGCGCCGGCAAGCCGCTCCAGGAAGGCTTCACTGCCCGCGTCGAGCCAATGCAGGTCCTCCATGAGGATCACGCCGGCCTGTCCTCGTCCGGCGAACAGCTTGAGAAACAGGTCAAACAGCTTGCTCTGGCGCGCTTCCGGCGGAATCGCGGAATCCGGCGCGCCGGACTCAGGCACGCCGAGAAATTCGAACACGAGCGGCAACAGCTCACGGCTGTTTTCATCCGCCATCAGCAAGGTACCCGCCACCTTGCGGCGGATCTCCGCTGCCGCGTCACGCTCACCGATGCCGAAGTAACTGCGCAGCAAACCCAGCAGCGGAAAATACGGCACCGCGCTCGCGTACGGCACGCATGTGCTGCGCAGCAGTGACACCCCGCGACGCCGAGCCTCTTCCGAGATCTCGAAGCTGAGGCGGCTCTTGCCGATGCCCGCATTGCCGATCACCGCCGCCACTTCACCCTTGCCGCCGGCGATGCGATCCAGGGCGCCTTTCAGTTGCGCCAACTCGCGCTCGCGGCCGATGAAACGTGACAGGCCGCGCGAGCGCGAGACGTCCAGGCGTGTCTGCAGCTCGCCGATGCCTTCGAGCTCATAGACGCGGATCGGCGTGCGGCTCCCTTTGACCTTCATCTCGCCGAGGTCGCGCAGCTTGAAGTAACCCTCGACCAGCGAAGCGGTGTTGCGTGTGAGGTAGACGCGGCCCGGCTCGGCAATCTGCTCCATGCGCGCCGCGAGCCCGACGGTATGGCCCTGCGCGGTGTAATCCATGCGCAGGTCGTCACCGATCCTGCCGACCACGACTTCCCCGGTATTCAGCCCGATACGCATCGACAGGTTGAGCCCACGCGTGAGGCGCAGCTCGTCGGCAAACCGGCGCAGCTCACCCATGATGATGAGCGCGGCATGGCAGGCGCGCGCCGCGTGGTCTTCGTGTGCAATCGGCGCGCCGAACAGCGCCATGATGCCGTCGCCCGTGTACTGGTTAACGGTGCCTTCGTAGCGGTGGATGCCGCTGGTCAGGATGCCGAAGAAGCGATCGAGGATGCCGTGCCACTCCTCCGGATCCACTTCCTCAGCCAGCTCCTGCGAGCCCTTCATGTCGGCGAAGAACACGGTGACCCGCTTGCGCTCGCCTTCCAGCGCGCTGCGCGAGGTCAGGATCTTGTCGGCGAGATGCTTCGGCGTGTAGTCGCGCAGGCTGCGGCCACTGGCGGCATCAGCGCGGCCATCATCGGCGGAGGTGGGTGCGCCACATTGATCGCAGAACTTCGCACCTGCGCCGAGACTCGCGCCGCACTGTGCGCAGCTCTGCCGGAAGGACGTCCCGCACTCTTCGCAGAAACGTGCCTGTTCGCGGTTTTCATGTCCGCAGCCCGGGCACTTCACGCCTGTCTCCGGTTGGCTACCTTGAACGTATGGTCGAGAGTCAGCCTAGCAACAATTGCTTGTCACCACCATTTTCTAATGAGATGCTCAGGCGCTCGGGTCCTGATCATATAAATAGAAAATTTCGGGGTGCAGGGTGGAGATAGGGGTTGAACTCGGCTTCTGGGGCCTGCTGTTCTGGCTCATGGTCGGGCATTCCGTCGCCGATTACCCGCTGCAGTCGGAGTGGATGGTTCACGCCAAGAACCGCCACACCAAGCAACCGTCTTCCTCGAGCAAGCGTCCGGACCTGATCTGGCTGCACGTGCTCACCTCACACGCGATGGTGCATGGCGGGTTTGTCGCCCTGTTCACGCAGAACATCTGGCTCGGGCTGGCCGAGACCGTAGCGCACTGGTTCACCGACTTCGGCAAGAGTGAGCGCTGGTACGGATTTCACACCGACCAGTTCCTGCATATCGCCTACAAGATCGTGTGGGCGTTCATCTGGCTTCTCATCCAGTAACACGCCCGCAGCTTTAACTCTCCGCCTGCGCCGCGACGCCGCGGTGTTCCAGCCGACGCCAGGATACGGGCGCATGTTCCTTGCGCTGCACGGTCCAGGTGTGGATCGGCGCATGGCCTTCACGCTCCCACTCCGGCGGCTTCCAGAAGTGCTTCAGGCGCTCGGTGAGCTTCCCGGCGGCGAGCGCATCGCGCCACATGTCGACGAACTCGTGCAGGTTGAGCACCAGGAAGTTGTAGGACTTGATCTGGCGCGGGATGCCGTACTCGACTTCCTCATTCTCTTCTTCATAGGTACCGAACCAGCGGTCGAAGATGATCAGCACGCCGCCATAGTTCCGGTCGATGTACTGCGGATTGCGGCCGTGGTGCACGCGGTGATTCGAGGGCGTGTCGAAGATGTACTCGTACCAGCGCGGCAGGCGATCGATCGACTCGGTGTGCACGAAGTACTGGTAGGCCAGGTCCACCGCCAGGCAGAACATCACCACCGCGGGCGGCACGCCAAGGATGACCGGCGGCATGTAGAAGATGTAGATGCCGACGAAGGCGTTGAGCAGGCTCTGGCGCATCGCGGTAGTGAAGTTCATCACCTCGCCGCTGTGGTGCGGCACGTGCGCCGACCAGAACCAGCGGACGCGATGCGATGAGCGGTGGAACCAGTAGTAGCAGAACTCCACCAGGATAAAGATCGGCAGGATGGTCCAGCCGTTCACGGGAATATCAAACAGGCGGTGCTGGTACACCCAGCCGAAGATCGCGCCCGTCACCACCACCCACATCACGGCTTCCGCAACCTGGTAGCCGGCGCCGAGCGAGAGGTTCGCCACCACTTCCTTCAACTGGAACTGCGAGCCGCGCCCGCGCTTCTTCTCGACAAAGAGCTCGATCATGAAGGTGATCAGGAAGATCGGCGACATGCCGATCAGGAACACCTGCTTCCAGTCCACATCCTCGCCGAAGATGGGCTGAAGGTAGGGGAGCAACCACTGGGCCAACTCGTTCATTTCGTCTCTCTCCTCCGCTTCTTTGATGCTGAGCATTGTGCGACCGCGCTGCAAGGAAGGATTGACGTGGGCGGCCAAGTTTTTGACACTTCTCGCCATGCCGTCGCCACCCAAAACCGCCGCACTCCACGGCATGGTCCCCAGCACCTACGTGCGGCTGCTGTTCGACTACCTGGAGCGACTCGGGTACGACCCGCGTGCAGTGCTCGGTGAGGCGCCACCGGATGCCGGCGACCGCGGCCTCGGGCGCTATCCGGTCACGCGCTGGGTCGCGCTGCTCGAGCGTGCCAGCGCGCGTCTCAGAGATCCGTTCCTGGGCCTGCATCTCGGCCAGACCATCACGCCCGCGCACTTCGGTGTGATGGGTTATGTGCTACTCGCCTGTCCCAACCTGGGTGCGGCGCTGCTGCGCTTCGAGCAGTACCAGCGGCTGTTGTATGACGTGAGTCCGATGCGCTACCGGGCCAGCGGCGATGTCGTGACGCTTGAATGGGGCGTCGAGGCCGGACGCCCGGGTGCGCTCGCGGATGAATGCGGCGTGGCTGCGCTGGTGAAGTTTGCGCGGGACCTGACAGGTAACCGCGAAGGACCGCGCGAGATCCACTTCGTCAATCCCGAGCCGGCGGACCTGAAGCCTTATCGCGAGTTCTTCGGCTGCCCGGTGCGTTTCGCGCAGCCCGCGACGATCGTGCGCTTTTCATCGCGCGTGCTGTCACAACCGTTGCGCCAGCCGGACGCGAGCCTGCTGTCAGTGCTCGAGCGGCAAGCCGAGGCGCTGCTGAAGGACCTGCCGCGCGCCGACGACTTCGAGCAATCGGTGCGGCGCTGCGTCGCTCGCCTGGTGCGCGAAGGAGAGCCAAGCCTGGAGCGGGTAGCGGACGAAATGCACGTCGCGCCACGTACCCTGCACCGGCGGCTGGAAGAGCGGGAACTGAATTTTCGCGCGGTGCTCGAAGACACGCGCCGACGGCTCGCCGACGACTACCTGCGCGATCCGCGCCTTCAGCTGACGGAAATCGCGCAGCTGCTCGGCTACTCGGAACAGAGTGCGTTCACGCGCGCGTACCGGCGCTGGACCGGCCACACGCCGAAGCGAGCGAGAAAGTCAGCGTAGCGCGACCGCTTCGCCGAGCCGGTCGGAGTAGATCGCTTTCCAGCGATCCACGTGCCTGCGGTTGTCGTACTGCCACGGATGGAAGCCCGGCTTGAAGTAGGTCAGCCACGGCCACGCAATCTTGCGCAGGATACCGGGCTTGGTAAACAGGAAGCGCCACACGCTCTTCCAACCTCCACTGCTCCCGGCGATGCCGTCGTGCTTCAGGAACCGGTAGTGCGTGTAATACGTCTGCCAGAGGAATTTGATGCTCGCGGTAAACATCGTCGAGCAGCGAATGAAGTAGGCCCGGACCGGATGTTCCTTCATCACGGTCTGGAACACGTCATAGGCAACCGCCTTGTGTTCGGTCTCCTCGATCGCGTGCCAGCGCCAAAGCATGGCCATTTCCGGCGGCGCGCCCTCAAATAAATCTTTGTCGGTAAGCACCACCTCCGCCATGATCGCGGTGAAATGCTCGAGCGCGATGGTGGCAGCGAGCTGGCCGATGGGCGGCAGGTACTTTCGCCCCAGCTCGATCTGTTTCACCGCCTTCGCTTCGAGTTCTTTCGCTGGATAGCCGGCGGCCGTGAGCGCGTCGTTGAAGGCGCGGTGCTCGCGGCCGTGCATCGCTTCCTGGCCGATGAAGCCGCGCACGTCTTCGAGCAACTGGGGATCCGTGATGCGCTTGCGGTAGTAACGCACGGTATCGATGAAGAATTGCTCGCCCTCGGGGAAGAAAAGCGACAGCGAATTCATGATGTGGGTGACATGCGGACCCATCGGGTGCCAGCGAGCCATGTCGACGCGGCTGAGGTCGAAATGCACGTCGCGCTGGCGGACGGGCAAGCGGTTTCCGGTACTTTCTGCGGGCAGCGTTTCCACTGAACCTCCGCGGGGTTGACGTTATCGTTACATCAAATGGTGTAACATACTTCTATGGCCTGTCAAGGCGCTTTTCGGCTATTCTTGGGCCGATGAATGCATCCGCCGAATCCCTGACGATCGAAGAGCTGTCCTTCCGCTCCGGGGTGACCACCCGCAACATTCGCGCCTACCAGAGTCGTGGGCTCATCCCCCCGCCGGACACCCGCCCCGGCGATCGAGTCGGCTACTACAACCTCAATCACGTCGCGCGACTCAAGCTGATCAACCGCCTGCAGGAGCGTGGCTTCTCACTGGCCGGCATCGCCGACCTGCTGATGGCCTGGGAATCGGGCCGTGGGCTGGACCAGGTGCTGGGCATGGAAACGGCCGTCGAACAGACCAGGCCGGACGATTCGATCACCGTCACCGAAGCGCAGCTGCGCCAGTTCGTGCCGAAGGGCACCGACGCCAGCGAGATCATCAAGCGCCTCCGCGAAATGGGACTGCTGGTACGCGAAGGTAACCAGTACCGGCTGCACCACCCGAGCATCCTGCAGCTCGGCCTGAACGCGGCGAACGCAGGTGTTCCCATCGACGAACTGCTCGCGGAGTTCGATCGCGTGCAGAAGGACGCGCATCGCATCGCGCGCCGGTTCGTGAAGCTCTACGACGCTTTCGTCTGGAAGCCCTACATGGAAGCGGGCATGCCGGGGGAACAACTGCCTGAGATTGTCGAACGCATGAAGCAGCTGAGACAGCTCGCTGTGGAAATCGTCCAGCCGCTGATGGCTGGGGCGTTGACCGACGAGATTGAGGCGAAGGCGCAGGAGAACCTGCCCCTGCCGGATGGGGCCGTCCGTAAGGGGTAACCCATTTTCAGACACGCCAAATCCCCATCCATGGGGCTCGGGCGCGCACATCCCTGTGCGCGCACGGTCTGAAAATGGCTCACCCCTTACGAACCTGAATAGCCATGCGGTCGAACTCGAGCGGCTCGCGGGATAACTCGTCCCGGCAGCGTCTCCCTTACAATTAGCGGCAGCAAGACTCCCTTTCCTACTCGGAGATTTCCTCAGTGAACAACACTTCCCTGCGCAAGGTCGCCGTGGTCGGCGCCAACCGCATCCCCTTCGCGCGCTCCAACACCGCCTACGCCAAGCTCGACAACAAGGACATGCTCGGCGCCGCGCTCAAGGGCCTGGTCGATCGCTACAAGCTCAAGGGCGAGCGCATCGGTGAGTTCGTCGCCGGCGCGGTCCTCAAGCATTCGCGCGATTTCAACATGGCGCGCGAAGTCATCCTGAGCAGCGATCTCGACCACTCCACGCCGGCTTATGACATCCAGCAGGCCTGCGGCACCGGTCTCGAAGCCTGCATCCTCGTCGCCAACAAAATCGCGCTCGGCCAGATCGAGGCCGGCATCGCCGGCGGCACGGACACGACATCCGACGCCCCAATCGCGGTCAACCCGAACCTTCAGCGCGGCATGATGGAATTTAACGGCGCGAAGACCAATGCTGCGAAGGCGCGCGCGTTCATCAAGATGATCAATCCCGGAAACATCGTCCCCGAGATTCCGAAGAACAGCGAACCGCGCACCGGCAAGTCGATGGGCGGCCATTGCGAGATCACCACCAAGCGCGTCGGCGTCACGCGCGAGGAGCAGGACAAGCTCGCGCTCGCCAGCCACAAGAACCTCGCCAAGGCCTACGACGAGGGGTTCTTCAAGGACCTCATCACGCCGTACCAGGGCCTGGAGCGCGACAACAACCTGCGCGCGGATTCCACGCTCGAGAAAATGGCAAAGCTCGGCCCGGCCTTCGACCGCAACGGCGGCACGCTCACGGCGGCAAACAGTTCGACGCTCACCGACGGCGCGTCTTGCGTACTCCTCGCGTCGGAAGACTGGGCGAAGAAGCACAACCTGCCAATCCTTGCGTACATGACGCATGGTGAGGTCGCAGCAGTCGATTTCATCGACGAACGCGAAGGCCTGCTGATGGCGCCTGCCTACGCGATTCCTCGCATGCTGAAGGCGGCAGGATTGTCGCTGCAGGATTTCGATTACTACGAAATCCACGAAGCCTTTGCTGCGCAGGTACTCGCCACACTCAAGTGCTGGGAGGACGCGAAGTTCTGCAAAGAGAAACTCGGCCTCGACAAGCCGCTTGGCTCGATCGATCGCAGCAAACTCAACGTGAAAGGCAGCTCGATCGCGACGGGACATCCGTTCGCCGCCACCGGCGGGCGCATCGTCGGCTCGCTGGCGAAGACGCTGTCGCAGAAAGGCAGTGGCCGCGGCCTGATCTCGATCTGCGCCGCCGGCGGCCAGGGCGTGACCGCGATTCTTGAACGATGATTGTCGGGCGCCGATTGGTTTAATCTTTCCCTTTCGCACGGAGCATTTTTCAATGAGCGACTACCTGGTCAATCTCGCCAGCCAGCCCGCCGCGCGCGCGCTGCTCAAGTCCGTCGGCCTGCCGACACCACCCGTGCTCGCTCGCGAGCAGGGTCCGTATCCCTACCGTCCGCTCGAGGGCAAGCGCGTTGCGCTCGGCACCAGCGCGAATGCGCGTGCGGAATCGGCGCTCAAATCCGCGCTCGAAGCTGCCGGCGCCGAAGTGATCACCGGCGAGATCGCCAGTGGCGAGGACGCGCCGAAACTCAACGGCATCGTGTTCGACGCAACTGGAGTGGCCACGCCGACCGACCTCAAGTCGCTCTATAGCTACTTCCATCCCGTCATGCGCGCCATCGGCGCGAATGCCCGCGTGCTCGTCGTGGCGCCACTGCCGGAAGCCGCCGACTCAAGCGGCGCTGCCGCCTGCGCACGTGGCGTGGAAGGTTTCGTACGCTCCATCGGCAAGGAAATCGGCAAGCGCGGCGCGACCGCGAACGTGTTGTACGTGGAGCGCGGCGCGGAAGACCGCGTCGAGATGCCCGTACGCTTTTTCATGACCGGCCGCTCCGCCTACGTCGACGGCCAGCCGCTGCGTATCATGAAGCGTGTCTCCGCGCCGAAATCCGCCCCCTTGACCGCGACGCTCGCTGACAAGGTCGCGCTGGTCACCGGCGGTGCGCGCGGCATCGGTGCCGCGACGGCCAAGCGCCTTGCCGAAGAAGGCGCGCACGTCGTCTGCCTCGACATTCCGCAGGATGAGGAGACGCTCAAGGCGACCGCAGCGTCCGTGAACGGCACGCCGCTCGCCGTCGACATCACCGCTGAAGACGCACCCGCAAAGATCGCCGCATTCCTCAAGGAAAAGTTCGGCGGCGTGGACGTGGTCATTCACAACGCCGGCATCACGCGCGACAAGACACTGGCCAACATGGCCGAGCACCTGTGGGACATGGTGCTGAACGTAAACCTCGCCGCCATCCTCCGCATCAACGAGCAACTGCAGAAGGACAACCTGCTGCGCGAGGGCGCACGCATCGTCTGCCTGTCCTCGATCGGTGGCATCGCCGGCAACATGGGCCAGACCAACTACGGCGCGACCAAAGCCGCGCTGATCGGCTACGTCGCCGCGGAAGCACCGAAGCTCGCATCGAGGGGCATCTGCATCAACGCTGTCGCTCCGGGCTTCATCGAAACGCGCATGACCGCCGCGATGCCGTTCATGATCCGCGAGGCGGGACGTCGCATGAATTCCATGTCGCAGGGCGGCCTGCCCGAAGACGTGGCGGAGCTGATCACTTTCCTGTCGACGCCCGGCGCGTTCGGCGCCAGCGGCAACACCATCCGCGTCTGTGGTCAAAGTCTTATCGGAGCCTAAAGAGAGATTTCATATGCCGGAACCCGTCATCGTCCGCAGCGGCACTTTCAAGTGCCAGGACCACGAGCTCGCCTACGAGGTGTATGGCGAATCGGGCACGCCCTGCGTGCTGATCCACGGCCTACTGCTGGATGCGCTGGTGAATCGCGACATCGCCAAGCGATTCGCCGCCGAGGGTTACCAGGTCGCGCTCATCGACCTGCTCGGGCACGGCAGGAGCGACCGCACGACGGACCCGAAGGATCACCGCGTGGATTTCTACGCCGAGCAGGTTGCCGGGGCGATGGACCATCTCGGCTTTCAGAAGGCGCTCGTCGGCGGTGTGTCGCTGGGCTGCATGACGGCGCTCGAATTCGCCGCGCGGTACCCGGACCGCCTGCTCGGCCTGTTCCTCGAGATGCCGGTGATGGAATGGTCTGCGCCATGGGCGGGCGTCATCTTCATGCCGCTGCTATTCGGGGCGCGCTTTCTCACGCCGGTCCATCGCGCCTTCGCGCGCCTGCTCCGGCGCGTGCCACGTCCGCGCATGGACTGGGTCGCCAGCGGCATGAACGCACTGTCGAATGAACCCGAGCACGTCGCCGCGGTGCTACACGGGCTCTTCGTCGGCCCGATGGTGCCGCCGGAATGGAAGCGGCGCGAGATCCGTGTGCCCACGCTGATTCTCGGCCACAGCGGCGACAAGCTGCATGAGCACCGCGATTCGCTGGCGCTGGCCGGCCAGATTCCCAATTCGGAATTGGTGTGGGCGAAACACATCCTTGAATTCCGGATGAACCCGGAACGCCTCTGGCCACAGGTCCAGGAGTTCCTGCACCAGGTACAGAAGCGGACCGGCGAGAAGAAAAAACCGGCACGCAAGCGCACTGCGAAGGCCGGCAAGTGAGAGCCAGAAAATGAACGAGGTTGTCCACATCGAAACGCACGACGGCATCGCCACCGTCACCCTGAATCGTCCTGAACGTCACAACGGCCTCAACTTCCCGATGTTCGATGGTCTGGTCGCGGCAGCGCGCCAGCTCGATCGCGACGATGACGTGCGCGTGGTCATCCTGCGCGGCGCGGGGCCATCCTTCTGCTCGGGCCTCGACGTAAAAGAGACCTCGAAGCAGCTCATGAAGAGCTTCAAGTCCTTCATCGCGCCGCCGGGGAAGAAGTGGAACGTATTCCAGGAGTGCGCCCTTGCATGGCGCGACCTGCAGGTCCCGGTGGTCGCCGCGGTGCACGGCAGCTGCTTCGGCGGCGGCATGCAGATCGCGCTCGGCGCGGACTTTCGCTACTGCACACCCGACGCGAAGCTGTCGATCATGGAGATCAAGTGGGGACTGATCCCCGACATGAGCGGCACCGTGACGCTGCGCGAGCTGCTGCCGAATGACGTCGCGATGGAACTCGCAATGAGCGGCCGCGTCATCTCCGGCGCGGAAGCGAAGTCGCTCGGTCTCGTGACGCGACTCTGCGCCGATCCCTACGCGGAAGCGATGGCCACCGCCGCCGAACTCGCGCAGAAGTCTCCCGACGCGCTTGCCGGCATCAAGGCGGTTTTTCACCGCAACCGCACGTCCACCGAGAAAGAGGCTCTGCGCAACGAGCGTCGCATCCAGGCACGCATCATCGGCCAGGGCAACCAGCGCATCGCCGTGAAGGCGGGGCTCGCGAAGGAAACGCCGAAGTACGGCAAGCGGCAGAGAAGGTTCTAAGCCACCGACGTCGCCGTGCGCTGCGGCGCCTATTTGGCCAGGCGGGTCAACGATCGCTTCAGATTTTCCCGGGCCGTCTTCTCGAAACCGGAGAAGAAGGTATCCATCCGGTAAATCCTGGGTTGTGCCAGGAACGACTGTAGAACCTGCGTGCGCGCCCTCCGGTATTCCGCCTCGGGCACGAACTGGTACTCGGCGCGAACCTGCTGCTCGTACTCGTCGAAGCGCCTGGAGTCGGCGCCGAGGATGGCGAGGTCGATGTCGGACAGGAGTTGCTGGTCGCGTGTTACCGGCGCTTCTGCGCCGTGCCGCGTGACCATGATGAGGTCGTAGACGCGCCCGACGCTGGCATCGCTTGCGCCTGCATTCATGAGAACTTCGCAGGCGAGATCGGCGCTGGCTGTCTCGTTGTTATCCGCCCTCGGGTCGTAGATCGCGTCGTGGTACCAGAGCGCCAGCGTCAATTCGCCCAGGTGCTCGGATAAACCGCGCGTCTCGTCGAGGCGGGCGAAGCATTCCTGCAGGTGCCGGCTCGTGTGGTAGTGCCGCCAGGGCTCGCGGTAACGGCCCATTAGCAGGCCGAACTCCTCCGCCGGCACAGCCGATCGCGCGACGCCGAGCTGCATCCACGCTGCGTACCAGCGCTGCTCGAGATCCGCCTGGCTGACCAATTTCAATTGCGACTGGCTCACGCCGCACCCAAGACCACGCTGACACCGCCGTCGACTGCCAGCCACTGACCGGTGATGTGCTTGCCGGCATCACTGGCGTACAGCAATGCCACGCCCTTCAGGTCTTCGTCGTCGCCCAGGCGGCGCAGCGGAGCCGCTGCCGCCATCCTTTCCTCGCCCAGCGTCTTCACCAGGATCGCTGCCATCTTGGTCGGAAAAAAGCCCGGGCAAATCGCATTGACGTTGATCCCGTACCTGCCCCATTCCGCCGCGAGCGTACGCGTGAAACCAATGACGGCGGTCTTCGACGTGTTATAGGCCAGGGTCTGCTGCACCTCGGGTGAGTTGCCATTGAGGCCGGCGATCGAAGCGATGTTGATGATGCGACCGTTCTTCTTCGGAATCATGTAGTCGCGCGCGACCTGTTGCGCCAGGATGAAGTAGCCGCGCACATTCAGGTTCATGACCTTGTCCCAGGCCGAGACCGGATGATCTTCGGCCGGCGCACCCCAGGTCGCACCGGCGTTGTTGACGAGGATGTCAATGCCGCCGAGGCGCTGCAGCGTCTGCCGCGCAAGCTCGCGGGTCTCCTCCTCCTTTGAGCAATCGGCCGCGATCCACTGCGCGTCGATGCTGGCAGACTTCAGTTCGGCGACTGCATGCTCGAGGTCTTCGGCCTTGCGGGAACTCAGCATGAGCTTCGCCCCAGCCTCGCCAAGCGCGTGCGCAATCTGCAAGCCGAGCCCGCGCGAGCCACCGGTCACCAGCGCAGCCTTTCCCGTCAGGTCGAAGAGTTGACGAATGTGGCGTGCGGTCATGAAGGCATCTCCCGGACAAGGGTTGTCATCGCGAACAGGATATTGCGAAAGAATCGGCGAGTTTAGTTGCGAGTTGCCTGCCAGGTACCCGCGCCGGTGCCGCAAGGGTTTCGTCCGGACCAGCCGCCGGTGATCACCGCGCTATCGTTCAGGCGTGAATTGATGATTCCGCCCCGAAAACTGACAGAAGTGTCACTGACGCCGAGCCCGCCGCTGGCATAGGTGCCGAGCGGCGAGACCTTGCCTGCTCCCACCCCCGGAGCCGACACCGCGATCGCTCCACCCGCGCTGATGGTGAGCGCCACGGATCCACTGACAGCCTGGGTGCCGCCGCCGCAATCTTCGGAAATGTTGAAGACTCCGGAATAAGCACCCGCATAACCCCCGGCATATTGGGCGGTGCCACTCAGCGTCGCCATTGGTTGTCCGGTGCTCGGATGCACGCGTCCGACGCCATAGTTGAACAGGATGCGCGAGCTTTCCTCGCCAGTGGCGTTGTTCTTCAGGCTAACTTGCCCGCCGCCCATATCTTCCCCCGCCAGGAAGCAGAACTTGCCGCTGCATGGATTGAACGGCTGAATCTGGGGGTTGCTGGCGATCGCCTGGATGCCCAGCGCATTCGCGGGATTCGTGAAGGTCGCAACAATCGGGCAGCTTCCCGGCGCCAACGCCAGGTACGATTTCGGCAGCCCATAAACTGCCCAGCACACCGCTGATCCCGGCCGATAGAGATCTGTCTTTGTTGACGCCAGCACCATGTGCGGGAACGCCCGGTCACCGTTTTGCAGGCGCTTCTCGCCTTGACTGACGGATGCGACCGCCTTCTGAAGGCCGGTGAGAACCTGCAACTTCGTCGCAGCACCGCCCTGCAGCAGCGTGTTTGTCGAAGTCAGGACGGTGACACCGGCCTGGTATAGCTTGCGGATTGCGGCGGCCTGCTTCAGGTCAAGCAAGTTCTCGGCGACGGCCTGGTCGACAAGTGCAATCTTCTGATTGGTGAGCGTGAGCAGCGACGCAGTCAGTGAACTCGCGGTGGCATAGTTGCCATCCGCAACGGCTTCCGACGCCTGGTTCGCCTTCTCGGCGATCTGCAGCGACAGCGCGGTCGACTGGTTACGCATGTCGGCAGCGTCCGAGAAGGCGTGTGCCGGGGTCAGGCTCGTGAGCAGTGCGAGCAACGCGAGCCCGCTACAAAACCGAGCGCATCCACCCTTCATGCTGGATCGCATCCAATCAATCATCTTACCCCCCAACCGTCTACCGAGACCTCGATCATACCGGGTCGTTCACTGCCTTGGTGCCTAGTGCTAGAGTTATCCTCGCCGGGGGGCGGGAGAAACGCCATGAAGTACAGGTCCTGTGCCGCTGTCCTGTTGATGTCGCTGTTTGCCTCGCAGGTGCACGCGAGTGTCATTACCTTGGCATTTGCCATCGACAAGGTGGCCGCGCTGATCAGCGCCGTCAACACCTCCAACACCAACGGCGAGGACGACACCATCGACCTTGCCGGCCTCACCGTCCAGCTGACGACCGCCAACAATCCGGGAAATGGCCTGCCTGTCATCGTTGGTGATGGCAGCCTGACGATCATCAACGGCACGATCACACGCAGCGGCACGGACCAGTTCCGGTTTCTGACGATCAACAGCGGCGCAAACGTGATACTGAACGGCGTCACGCTCAGCAATGGACGGGCACCTGACGGCATCGGTGCTGTTAGCGCCGGTGGTGCCATCGCCAACAGCGGCACGTTAACCGTGATCAACTCCACGTTCGCATCAAATATGGCGGGTACTGACAACGTCATTGAAGGCGGCTTGGGCGGTGCGATCTCCAACGGCGGCGCGCTGACGGTGAGCGGCAGCACGCTGAACAACAACCACGCGGGGAGCGGCAAGAAGGGTGGAAGCGGCGGCGCCATTTCCAACTTCGGTAGCGGCACCGCGCTTGTGATGAACAGTACGTTCGTAGCAAACGAGGCGGGCACTGGCAGCACCGATCGGGGCGGCTACGGCGGCGCCATCAGCGATATTAGTTTTCCAACGAGTGGGTTGACGGTGACGCACAGCACACTGGTGGGGAACCTTGCCGGGACCGGTGCCACACCCGGCGGGGGCAGCGCCATTCAAAGCAATTTTGGGCCACTCCTGATCAACAACATCCTCAGCGGCCCCCCTAGTGTTTGCAGCCTTCTCCCCAATCCTGTTCCGAATGCCACGAGCGCCAACAATCTCATTACCGATACGTCCTGCGGCAACAGTTCTCGTCTTCTGGTGCAAGGCGTGACAACCACCGACGCTGCCATAAACCACGGCACCTTGACCGACAATGGCGGTCCCACCGCAACCATGGCGCCACTCTCAGGAAGTCCGGCCATCGACGCAGCCTTCTCCGCCTTCTGCCTCGCAACGGACCAACGTGGCGTGGCGCGTCCAGTGCGCAGCGAGATCGCCAACTGCGATGTCGGCGCGTACGAGGTGGTTCCGGATTGTTCGTTTGCGCCCCAAACATGCCTACCGGTTCCCGGCAGCGTCGCCTTGAAGTCGGGGAAAACCGGCGTCGCCGGTAGCATGTCCTTTGGATTTGGACCCCTCGCCGTCCCGGCCACCAGTTTGCGATTCTGCCTTTATGCGAACCAGAAGCTGATAGGCGCCTGGGAGGCCACCGCTGGTGATCCGGCCATCATGGTCAAAGGCAATTCACTCACGTATCGCTCGAAGACGACGCTTCTGAAGCAAGCTGCCGTCAAGACGGGCCCGAAGGGTGGCGTCAAGGCCACGTTTACGGGTGGTCCGTCTTTGCCATTGCCGGGCAATGTCACTGCCCAGGTGGAATTCGTGGGTGAGGGTTGCGCTGGCGTCGATTTCGGTGCCGAGGGTTTCAGCAAGAACGACACGAGGGCCTTTTCGGCGAAAGTGAAGTAAAAACGCACGAGGGCCCGGACCCGGCTTTCAGCCTCGCAGGTACCTCTCCAGCAATCGCGGCGCCCAACGCTTGAGCGTTCCCGCGATCATCGCTTCCCGCCCGATCGCGGCCACGGCCTCGTTGCGGCGAATGGCGCACAGCGTGCGCTGCGCGACGGTTTCCGGCTTCAGCGTGGTCGCGGCGAAGGCCTTCCGCACACGCGCACTGCCTTCCGGCGAAGACAACGCACCGACCAGCTTTACCTTGCCGGCAATCGGCGTCTGCACGTAGCCCGGGCAGATCACGCTCACGCCGATGCGATGGCGATGCAGCTCCGCGCGCAGGCTCTCCGACAGGCCCATCACCGCAAACTTCGTCGCCGTGTAGGTGGACATGCCGCGCGCGCCGGTGAAACCCGACACCGATGCCATATTCACGATGTGCCCGCCGGCCTTGCGCGCAATCATGCGCGGCACGAAGGCGCGGATGCCGTGCACCACGCCCATGACATTGATCTCGTGCAACCTCCGCCAGTCTTCCGGCTCCACTTCCCAGCACATGCCGCCCATGACCACGCCGGCGTTGTTGACGAGTATGTCGACGGCGGCGTACTTCGCGTGCACTGCGTCGGCCAACGCACGTACCTGCGCCTCATCGGTCACTTCCGCGGCAAAAGTCCACGCATCACCGCCCGCCGCAACGCACCTGGCGCGAACCTCCTCGAGCTTCGGCCTGTCGCGCGCAGTGAGGACCACGGTCGCGCCTTCACGCGCCAGCGCCACCGCAATCGCCTCGCCGATGCCGCTGCTGGCGCCAGTGACCAGCGCAACCTTGTCTTTGAACATCATGATTTCCTCGATTTGATCAAACGTAGCAATGGCGCGGCCGCTTCCGGCATCAGGCTCGCCAGTGACTCGCGTGCATAGATCTGCAGGGACAGGCCCTGTGTTGCGCGCGCCAGCGCTTCGATTACCTCGCGACCCGGCTCCAGCGAGTCATCCGGCAACGAACAGAACAGGACCGACTTATAGGTCAGCGGATTCGGATCGCTGGGCTCGCGGCGATGGAAGCAGTCAATCGCACTGCTTTCGCTCGATGCGTACACGGGCTCCGCGCCGAACACGCCCAATAAGCTTTGCAGCGCAGCCTTGGTCTCCGGCGCTCCCTGGTAGTGCACCACCAGCAGGCGCTTGTATCGCTGCAGGTTGTCGTCGCACTGCGTGGCGTGCGTGAACGAAGCTTCGAAACGTGCGACGCCACGTTCGCGAAAGGGATTGATCAGCGCGTAGTACGGGCTCATCGTCATCGCCAGGAAGCGGCGATGACTCGGATAGCGCACCACCATCAGCTCTTCGGCCTGCCGTTCACCCAGCAGCGACTTCTCCCAGCGTCCGGCCCAGAGCATGCCGCCGCCGACGCCGTATATCGTTGGCGAGACAAACATTCCGTACCAGCGGTACTGGTCGCGGTCGGCGAAATCGATGAGATTCAGCACGTCGACCGGGCCCGGCAAGTCCTGCCGGTAGAGCTTCAGTACCGCGCGGGGATCGATGCGCTGGTACATCATGGCGTGCCGTCCGCGTTGTACCAGATCGGCGAAGCCCAGGCGCGCTCCTCGATCGTGGCGAACGTGTGACCGGGGAACCTGCTCGGCGACTTGCCGTGCACCATGCAGCATCCTTCGTAGCCGCGCATGCCGCTCAATTCGGGGAACGTACCGTTGTCGTCGAGCTGGTTGCAGTCGACGTGCTTCTCCGTACACATGAAGGTGCTCCAGCGGCAGCTCGGCACCTCACGCACGCGCGCGTAGTAGTACGCGTCCTCGGCCGGATCGAAATTGGGGTCCGTCCATACCGTGCAGAGCTGTTCCGGATGATTGCCGGCCGGCACGCTGCAATCCGTCATGGACGGGCGCTGGACAGCGGCGTTCGTATGCGCAACGCGTTCGAACACCCTCACGCGCGGTTTGCCCTGCGCGTCCACGTATCCCTTGACGATGTCGATCGCCTGCAGCGGATGGTTCTCAGGATCCTGCAGTGCCCATACCGCGATCTTCGGCGCGCCTTGTGCCGGCAGCGGCAAGTCGCCGCCCATGAGCGCGCCTTGTACCGTCCCGGCGTCAACCGGATTGACGCCCGCGGCCAGCGAATCGCAGATGTTCGCCGGCATGTTCCAGGCACCGATGGTGCGCACTTTCATGCGCGGGCCAGACGTGCCCCAGGTTTCGCCGCGATAGACGCCGTCCCAGATTTCCTTGCGGTTGTTCTCCGGCGCCCACACACCGGTCAACCCGCCGGGATTGAGCACTCGTGCGAAGTCGTAGAACTGCCGGTTCGTGCAGTGAGCCGGGTCGTTCGGGTCCTGCGAGATGTCATCGCATGCCCAGAAGCCGAGTTCTTCGCGCGGCTCGTCGTCGAGTACGCCGCCATGCCCGACAAAGCCGCGCTCCTGCGCGTTGCCGGAGATGCCGTTGTGCGTGTCGGTGGCGGCCACAATATTTGCCTTGTAGGGATTGATGCCCAGCGCTTTCTTGATGGCGAGCCCCTCCGCCATCGCGTTGCGGTAGTAGTCGAGCGGGCTCGTGCAGTTCTTGGTGTTGTCGGCGGCTGGATCGTTGGCCGGCCGCGAACGCCCGTCCGGCCCGGGATTCACGCACAGATCGACGAGGTTGCTGGGATCGCTCTGGTTGCCGCAAAAGGCCGGATCCGTGAGCGGGTCGCCTTTGCAGAACTGCGCGCAGGTCGCGGGATCTGTCGGCTTGCCCCTGCACACGCTCTTGTAGAGCTCAAAATCGCAGGATGACTCCTCACCCTGCAGGTAGTCGCCCTCGGCACCCACGGCACACTCCGACGTCCCCTTGTGCTGCGTAATTTCGACGGCCCGGTCGAAACTGCGCCGCAGCACGGCATCGGCGGCCGTCATCGGCACATAAATGTCTGTCGAGTCGATTTTCCTGCCGAGCGGAATGCCGTTCGCTTCCCGCGGCAGGAACATGCGGCCGTCGGACTGGTTTGGATTGTGCGGGATGGTGAATACGTCGCAACCAGGAATCGATTTGCAAAACAGCTGGAGGTTATCAAACAGGTCCCAGTCGTCATTGCCGTTCTGCGGATTGACTGCCGTGTCCGGCCGTACGGAACTGAAAACGTTCAACGGCAAAAGCGACGAATCACTCTTGAAAATCACGTTGCGGTGAAACATCTGGCCAAGCTCGTTCGAGCTGTATTCATAGGCGTTCAGCGTAGTGTAGGTGCAGGGCTCGTATTCCTCGTCGTTGATCTGCTTGGTCATCGTCCACGCTGAAACGCTGGTCGGGCTGTTGGCGATGAGCGATTGGAGAAGCTGCTGCTGGAGCGGCGTGTCGCCGGATGCGATGGCAACGATATTCTCGCGTATGCCCTGTCCGATCTGCTGGTCGCAGATCTGTTGCGTCAGCGGCGTGCGGGCGCAGGTGTTGACGAAGCCGCCAAGAAACTCCGCGTGGTCGGTGACGGCATTGAAGTCCAGCGGCCGGCCGATGTTGACGTCGCGGCCCTTGGTGTAGGGATCGTTGCTGCCGAGCGCCGGCAGCCCGCCCGTTTCGCCTTTTGCAAAGCGGTGCGCCGCGCGCGGATCGTTGACTGCGTTGAAGAAGTACGCGTCGAGTGAATACGACGTATGCGTGTGCAGGTCACCAAAGTACGCGTTCTTCCGGCCGGTTCGGTAATCCGCGCAATGACCGGCAACCGGTGGCCCCGAACCACCCCCGCCACCCGATCCGCCGCTGCCTCCCCCGCCGTTCCCAGGCGAGCCACCACGGGCGCAGGCCGCCAGCGACGCGAGGATCGTCACCAGCACACCCAAACTCAAACGCGACCAAGCCATCTCAGATTCCCCAATGCAGTGTTTCAGTCCAGATAATCACGCGCTCGAGCATCCAGTACGCGGACACGCCTCCCAGCGCGGTAACGACCGCGCCTTGGTAGGCATCCGGCCATTCGCTGCATCGACGGCTGCGCACCAGCGCCACGGCGCCGAGCACTGCGCCGACAAATAGCAACTGCCCGACTTCGACGCCCGCGTTGAACAGGAACAGCGCCCAGCCGCGCGCCTGCTCTGGCAGGCCAACTTCCGAAAGCGCACCCGCAAATCCGAAGCCGTGCAGCAGTCCGAAGACAAAGGCGACCAGCCAGGGCCTTCTGAACGTCAGGCTCGAGGGAACACGACCGGCGATCCTTGCGCGCGCAAGCTCGACCGCCAGCAGCACGATGCTCAGCGCGATCAGGATTTCCACCGCCTTGGGCGGCAGGCCCCAGATACCGAGGACTGCAAGCGCGAGGGTGATGCTGTGCGCCACTGTGAACGCCGTCAGCGCACTGACCAGCATGCGCCAGCGATGCCCGGCCACGAAGACCACCATCATCAGGCCGAGTACGAACAGGAGATGATCGGGACCCAACAGGATGTGCTCGATACCGATCGGCAGGTACGCGCCCACGCTGACCTTCGTCTTCTGCGCCTCCGGCTGTAGCACAGCGATCGGGTCATGACGGTCGACTGCGATGGTCTGGCTCATGCCATCCGCGAAACGTGCGCTCACCACAGCATCCGGCACGCTGGGATCGAGACCCTCGAAGCGGATCTTGTGGCCCGCGAGCCCGCCCGCGCATTGCATCTGCCACTCGCGAACGACCGCACTGGCGTCGCGCTCGACGCGTGATTCGCCAGTGGACTGGCAGCCATCGCTGAAGCGCGGTACGACGCTCATCGGATCGCCGTCACGCGACAGCGGCGTCTTCAGCCTGACCGTGACGATCCCGGCCGACGGCTCATCCAGGAACATCGCGATGGACCGCAACTCGTGCGCGGACGCCGCCGCAGACGCGACGAGCGCGGCCAACAGCAGCAGAGTTCTCACTCCTGGAATTCCACGTGATAGCGGGCACGGATACGAGCCATCGCTTCGCGGTTGAGTTCCTCGCGCCGGGCCAGCCGGTAGTCCACGCGCACACGTTCGGCAACTTCTTCGAGGCGCGCGGGCTGGAATGCACCACGGCCGGTCACGCGTACGATATGCAGGCCGAGACTGGAGGAAACGGGTCCGGACCACTTACCCACCGGGAGTTTCGTGACCGCCTCGGCGAAGCCTTCACCGAAGCTCGCGCGCAAGTGCCTGGCATCGGCGTTCGCCAGGTTCTGTCCCAACAGGAAGGGATCACCCATGCCGGCGAACTGCTCGGGCGCGGCCTTGAGCTGTTGCATCACACGCGTTGCGTCCTCGTTGAGCTTGTCGCCGCGGCCGCCACGACTCAGGAAAACCTGCTCGAAGCTCAGCGTCGGCGGGCGGCCGTATTTCTCGGAATGGTGATCCAGCCAGGCCTGCAGCTCCGCCTGCGTCGGCTCGGGGAGCACTGAGCTGTCCTCGATCAGGAAACGCATTTTCTGCGTGAGCTGCCGCTGCACGATCGGGTCGCGCCGATCGAGTCCCAATGCGAGCGCCTCGCGATACAGGACCTGCTCGTCGATCCAGCGGTCAAGCACCGCACGCAATTCGTCCGGCGTCGCCGCCCTGCCGCGCTCCACGCGGAACGCCTCGGCCAGCGTCGCCTGCTGCGACGCCGTCACGACGATGCGCGACGCGTCACCGAAAGCAGCCTGTGAACGCTGTCCGAAGAATCGGTCGACGCCGAGAATCAGCAAGCCGATGACCAGGAACTGGACCAGCGGCTCGCGCACCCACTTTGTGACGGGCTTCGTCATTCAGCCCACCGCACGCGCGAGTTCGGTGTCGCCATCGCCGGCGATGCCCGCGTCGCACAAGGCCCGCTCGAGATCAACGATGCGATCCTGCCCCCAGAAGGCCTCGCCGTTGAATACGAATACCGGAACACCCCATTGGCCCAGTGACGCCAGCCTGGCCGTGTTCTGCTCTACCTGTTCGCGGAACGCCGGATTCGCCGTTGCGCGCAAGCAACCCTCCCAATCAAGACCGGCGCGCTCGCAGATGTCGCGCAGGACCTCATCGCGCATGACATCGCCAGCCTCCGCCCAGATCGCGCGGCTCGCGGTCAGCACGAACTCCGGCAGGCGGTTGCGCTCGACGGCATACTCCGCAATCGTCAGGCAGCGCCACACGCCGCTGCCCAGCGGATCGTGCATTTTGCCGAAGGGCATGCGCAGGCGATTCGCCTCACGTTTCGCGTCGCGCAGGAAATGCATCTGCTTGGCCACCGGCGTCAACTGGCCGCGCATCGCCATCGGTCGAATGCCGCGATACACAAGCCGGATCGGATAGTGCAAGGGTAGCTCGAACGCCCGCGGACCCGAAAGATAAGAATACGGGCTGCGGAACGAGAAGAAATATTCGACGACCGGCCGGTGGTTGGATCTGTTCATGGACTCACCATCCGAGGTACGCGAGCCGATCTTCGATCTGCGGGATACGCTCGTGTGCGAAGAACCATTCGCCGTCCACGCGCGCAGCCGGCGAATCCCAGAATCCCTTGCTCACCATCCTCCGCTCATTTCGGCTCAGCGACATGGCCAACCCGGACTCATCGGCCGGAGGAGTCCGGCCGATGACTTCCCCGAACAGCCAGGCGAATGCCTTGCGCCCCACCGGACCGGGCGAGCCGAACCAGAGTTTCTGCAGGGCAAGCATGGCGAAGTCCGCCTGGTAATCGCAGTCGCGTGCGGACTCCGTCCACGCCGCGAGGAACGCTGTCTCGTCCGGGGCGATGGGTGTTGTGCGGGTCAGCATGCGGCCGTGGCGGCTCGCCAGGCGCAGCGCGTCCGTCACCGCGAAGCGCCGACGTTGCTCCGCGGCAGGATCGTTCTCGAGACCACGCTCGACGATGGGATACAGGACCAGGCGCACCGCATGCCGCGCGGCCATCTCGTGAAGCGCAGGTAGTGCAATCGCGGCGTAAGGATCGTCGTAGGCGAAGTACAGCTCGATGCAGCCGCGCCCTCCGAAAGCACGCACGACCGAAGCGCGCAGCTTGCCCGGCCAGCGCGTTTCGAAGATCGCGATCAGCAGGCGCGGCATCACCGCCCTTCTGAAATAGTCGCCGAAGCCTGCCATCCGCACCCCTCCTTCTGGTGATGAAAAGTTAGTCGGCGCAGGAAGTTGGGTCTTGGCCTTGGGGGTCGTTCTGTATGCCCCGCGGGACAGCCCTTTGCGGGGGCCAGAGCCTGTCCCCACGGGACCAACAAAAGGCCTGCACGGACAAGACGCTGCGAGCCCGCGGTTCTAACGTCGAACAGGCTGAAAAACGCCTTTCGGAGGAGCAGTGAAAATCAGAATCTACGCCGCCATCGCCACGTTGAGCTGGGCGTTCGCCAGCCCAAGTGTGCTTGCCACCGCGTCCGCCGATGAGGCCGCAAAGCTGGGCGGCGAGCTGACGCCGGTCGGTGCGACAAAGGCCGGAAATGGAGATGGCTCCATTCCCGCATGGACCGGGCCCGCAAACTTTTCCGAAGACAAGAAAAAACTGACGCGTGCGCAGCTCGAGGAAATGCGCAACGGCCGTCCCGGCGAGTTCGAAGCGTTCCTGAACACGCCGGCCGGCGAGCCCTTGTTCGTCATTACCAAGGCGAACATGGACAAGTACGCCGACAAGCTGACCGTCGGGCAGAAAGCGATGCTCGAGCGCTACGCCGATTACAAGATCAAGGTCTACAAGACCCTCCGTCCGGCGTTCTACCCGGATGCAATCTACGCGGCGACCAAGGCGAACGCGACGCGCGCCTCGCTGGAAGGCACCGACGCGGTGCACAACGCCGAACTCGGCTTTCCCTTCCCCATCCCGAAGAGCGGCGCGGAGATCATCTGGAATCACAAGATGAAGTTTCGCGGTTCCGCCGTGCGCCGCTACAACAATCAGGCGATTGTCGCGGCCGATGGCAGCTTCATCATCAGCAAACTCATCGAGAACGTGAAGCTCAAGTACGCGAACCTGAAGGAGCCGGGCAAGTCCGAGAACAAGCTCCTGCTCATGTATGTCGCCGAGTTCCTGTCACCGCCGCGCGTCGCCGGCCAGCTCACCCTGGTGCATGAAACCGCCGACCAGAGCAGCGGTGGACGCAATGCCTGGATCTATAACCCGAGCCAGGGCCGCACGCTGCGCGCCCCGCAGGTGGGTTACGACAATCCATCGAACGGTTCCGACGGCGAGCAGTTCAACGACCAGGTGGACGTGTTCAACGGCGCGCTCGACCGCTACGACTGGAAGCTGGTCGGCAAGAAAGAGATGGTCATCCCGTACAACTCGTACTCGATCAACAGCCCGCGTTACAAGTACAAGGACATCATCCAGGCGCACCACATCAACCAGGACCTCGCGCACTACGAACTGCACCGCGCGTGGATCGTTGACGCGACGCTCAAGCCCGGCATTCGCCACAACCTGAAGCGCCGCACCTTCTACGTCGACGAGGACAGCTGGTCCGTCGCTGCGGTCGACGGTTACGACGCGCGCGACCAGCTATGGAAGATCCAGGAGGCGCACCTCGCGACCTACCCGTTCATTCCGACCACGACCGGCACGCCGGAGCTGATCTACGACCTGCAGAGCGGGCGCTATTTCGTGACAGCGCTCTCGAATGAAGACGCCATCAGCGACTTCGAAGTGCAGTACGACGACAAGGACTTCAGCCCGGCGAACATCAAGTTAATGGCGACAAAAAAATAAAGAATTACGGAAAGAATTTAGGGGGTTGGGCTTGGGCCCCTGTTTGGTGACGAACCAGCAGGGGCCATTTTTTCGCCACGAGGGAGCGATGGGGAGAACAGTGAGAATCACAAGCATCGCGGCAGCTGCGAGCCTTTTGATCACCGCGCAGGCGCAGGCGTTCGACTACGAATGGAAGGGTCTCAAGCTCAGCCTCGCAGGCACTGTCACCGCAGGCGCCGGCTGGCGCATGGAGGAACCGGACGTCGACCTGCTCGGCAAGCTGAGCGTGCCCGGCCAGCAAACCCTGTGCTCGGCGGACGACTGCATGTCCCCGCAAGGTGATCCCGCGCCGAACCAGCGCCTCGTCGACGCGCGCGGCTCGTTCAGCGGCGTCAACCAGGACAGCGGCAACATCAACTACCGCAAGCACGACATCATCGCGGCACCGACCAAGTTCACCCCCACCGTCAATTTTTCCTGGGGCGAATTCTCGGGCAAGCTGCGCGGCATTGCCTATTACGATCCCGTCAACGCCGACTTCGACGAGCATCACAACGACACCCGCCTGCAGCCGCGCGAAACAAAACGCCCGGACAGCCTTACCAAACGATTCGCGCGCGGCTTCAAGTGGCGTGACGCCTACGTTTCGACCACGTTGTCGCCCATGGACCATGACGTGACCGTGACGCTCGGCCGCCAGCTCATCACCTGGGGCGAGTCGAACCTCACGTTGTTCAATACGCTCAACGTGATCAACCCGCCCGATGCCGGCGTCGCGCGCATGCCCGGCTTCCAGCTCAACGAGGTCTACCAGCCCGTACCGGCGTTGCTGCTCGCCACCAACCTGACCGATGCGCTTGCGGTCGAAGCCTTCTACGAATTCGGCTGGGAAGCGGCGCGCCCGGATCCGTCCGGCAGCTTCTTCTCGACCAACGACATCGCGGGTGGCGGCAAATACGCGATCCTCGGTTTCGGCAGCTTTCCCGAAGATCCGAATCGCCAGTTCAAACCCGCAGGACTCAATAGCCAGATCAGTAGTGCCACGCGTACCGCCTATATCCTCGATGAGGAGTTTGGTTACCCGGATGACGGTGGCCAGTACGGCGCGCAGTTCAAGTACTACGCGGAGAATTTCAACGGCGGCACCGAATTCCGCGCATACCTGGCGAACTACCACAGCCGCCTGCCCTACCCGAGCATGTACGCCGCCGACAAGTCCTGCACACGTGACGCCGCCGTGCCGGGCAATTTCGCGGCTGCGCTTGTCGCGTGCAACGGCTTCAATGGCGCGATCAACCCCATCGGCGGACGTGAGCCGCTGCCGGTGGATACCGTGCGGCCGTTCCTCGACTATCCCGAAGACATCCACATGGCGGGCCTCAGCTTCAACACCAACATCGGGGACTGGTCACTCGCGGGCGAATACGCATACCGGCCCAACATGCCTTTGCCGATCCTGCAAAGTGACCTGCTGTTCGCAGCGCTGACGCCAGCGCTTCCGAGCCAGGACATTCCCGTGCCGGTTGGCGGTCTGCCGGGCGTACCTGCCCTGTTCACCATTCCCGGTCACGACCGCGCGATCCCTGATTTCCTCAGCAGCTATCGCGGCATCGATATCCAGCCGAACCAGCTGATCAGGGGCTACGAGCGCTTCAAGGTCGGGCAACTCGCCTTCACCGGCATCCGCATCTTCGGCAGCTCCAACTATTTCAAGGCCGACCAGATCCAGATCCTCGCGGAGGTAAGCGGCACTCACGTCCCCGGCATCACCGACCCGCATGAGCTTCCGCTCGAGGGCACGGGCGAGCGTTCGCATCCGAGCCCCGGTGCCGACGGCACGGGATCCGGCGGCGTACCCGACGCGTTGCGCGTCAATCCTCACCAGATGGCTGCGGGCTTCCCGACGGAAGTGTCCGGGGGCTACCGCGTGCTGGGACGCTTCGTCTACAACGATGTGTACAAAGGCATCAACCTGATCCCGATCGTCATATTTCTCCACGACGTGGACGGCATCTCGTCCGCCGTGATCGACAACTACGTCGAGGGACGCAAGACGATCATTGGTGTGCTCGAGACGGAGTTCAATCCGAGTCTTTCGGCCGGCCTGCAGTACATGGTGTTCACCGGTGCCGGCGACCTGAACCTGCGCCACGACCGCGATAACCTTTCGCTCAACGTGCGCTACTCGTTCTGACAGGCGCAGCCGATGAGCGCTTCACTCATTGTCATGATGGTCCTGCTGGCGATCTTCATCGCGTTCATCAGCTGGTACGGCGGTCGCGGCAAGCCGCTCTCGCAGCAGGAAACCGAGCAGCTGCTCACCGAAATCCAGCGCCGCGGCGCCGGCAGCGGTGAACAGGGCGTCAGCCACCTGCTGCCGCAGTTGCGCGAGCTGGCAGCCAGCGACGACGGCAACGAGTTCTTCATGGTGAATCTCATCCGGTGGCGCGAGAAGGCGCTCTATCCGGCGGGCTCGCCCTACGGCGATGACGTGCGCCAGGCCGACGCGCGCTACGGCAAGGCACTCGTGCCCCATCTCATCAAGTACGCGGGTCATCCCGTCTTTATGGCCAACGTGATGGGCCCGTTCATCAACGAAGGCAACGACCCTGCGTGGCAGCGCGTGGCAATTGTCCGCTACCGGAGCCGGCGCGACATGCTGCGCATGATTGCCGAGGTCGCCAACAAGGACGTCGGCATCCACAAGTGGGCTTCGATCGAGCGCACTCACGTGTTTCCGGCGCGTTCGCTCTTCGATCTCAACGCCCGGCGCTCGCTGATCGCAGCCTTGCTCATGCTGATCGGCTTCGGGCTCCACCTGCTGCTCAGGCCCTGAAAATGCTATCGGCCGAACTCAAGCAATGGGAATCCGACGGGCGATACCTGCCGACCGTCCTCTTCCAGCACCGGATTTTCTGCAAACAGCTAGGCGATGCCGCGGCCACGCCGGACAATACGCTGCTGCTCCTGCATGGTTTCCCGGAATCGTCCTACTCGTACCACAAGGTCGTTGCGGGCCTCATGCAGTCGTTCGATCGAATCGTGCTGTTCGACTTCCTCGGCTACGGCCTGAGCGACAAGCCGCTGAGTAACTACACCTACTCCCTGTTCGAGCAGGCCGATCTCGCTCTCCAGGTGTGGCGGCACTTCGGCATTACCGGGGGACACCTCCTTTCGCACGACATGGGCGACAGCGTGGCGACGGAACTGATCGCGCGACACGTGAGCTTGGCGCTGCCACAGTGGTTCTCGTCCGGCTTCAAGAGCTTCACTTTTACCAATGGCAACATGGCGCTCGATCTCGCCAGGCTGCGGTTCGGACAGAAGGCGCTGCTGTCGGCAGCAGGTCCGGCGGTCAGCCGCCTCAGCAGCCGAAAATCCTACGACCAGACGGTGCGTAGTGCGCAGGGTAACGGCAACCTGTCAGCGCGTGACATTGACCTGATGTGGGACAACACGAGACAGCAGGACGGGCACCGCAAGATGCACCTGGTGATCCAGTACCTGAAGGACCGCATGCGCTTCGAAAAAACGCGCTGGCTGCCGTCACTCTCATTGGTCGATGAACCGGTGCACATCTGCTGGGGCGACGCAGATGCGGTCTCGCCCGTCCGGGTTGCACGATATCTGAAGGAGAAGGTCTGCCCCCGCGCCAGGCTCACACTGATGCCGGGCGTCGGCCACTTCTGCCAGCTGTCCGATCCGGGCGTGTGGGTAGAGAGCGTGGCGGCGTTTTACCCCTGACCGTCAGAGATTCTCGATAGCGTCCACGATCACCCGCGTTGCGGTGTCCATCAGGAGCACATCAGAACCCACGCGGACATACTTATGGCCGCGCGGGATGACCCCGAGTTTCTTCAGCAGCTCGCGTGGCAAATCGTAGAACACGACGTCGCCGGGCAGCTTCTTGCCAAGCGCCCATTTCTTGGCCTGTCCGGGCGGCAAGCATCCGTTGTGCTTCTTCGCCAGGCCTGGCGGGCAATTGCCACGCTTGAATTCACTTCCGAAATAATCCCGGATCAGATCCCGGTCCTTATCGGCAAAGTGCACGCTCTTGCCGTGCTCTTTCCCTGCGTCCGATCCATGCTTCTCAGTCGCACCCGTTTCCTGGTGCGGATTGCCATGGCCCTGGCCCGCCCCGTCAGGCTTCTTGGCTAGAGCAGGCGTGCATGCAAAACAAGCCGCAACCGCGAAAGCGAACAGGTTCTGCGTTTTCATTGCGACCTCCCAGATGGCATCCAGCAATCACAGCATACGTCTGTTTACCCACTTGGGGGTCGAACCTGAACGGGAACAGCGTCAGGCCAGATTGGAGTGACGAATTTCGACTGCGGTTTCAACCGTTGGCCAGAAAGAATCCGAGTGAAATTGCCACAACCGCTGCGGGGACTCCGACAATCGCGGTCAGGTCGATGATTCGCGAATACCGCACCACGTCGGACAGTTGCTCGTTGTCCGCGGCCCGCTTGCGTAGAACCACGGGAACAACGCAGGCAACGTTTGATCCAATCGCCAGCAGCCCTGCGGAAACCTTGACAACGTGCAGGGTCGTCAGAGGCACCGAGGTCATCATGGCGAATCCAGTCACCAGGACCAGCACAAACGCCGGGATTTCCAGCGCCAGGTCAATCCAGTAGTGATTCCTGGCGACGGCATAGCCATGCAGCCTGCTCCCGGTGCGGCTGCGCTCGAGGATGAACTCCACGCTGACGACGCCAAGCCAGAACGCGATCCCGAACAGGTGCAGGGTTCTGACGGTGGAGAAATCCATTGGGCAATTAGCGCTGAGCCGATCCGGGCTGTGTCAGCAAGCCGTGGGTTCGGAACAGCCACCAGCCGGCAATCATGTTCATCGGCGATGCCAGCAGCAGCCCGATCGTGCCCAAGGGCGTCATATGGGTGGCGAAGTAGCAGTACGTCCAGTCGGTGAAAATGTCGGACAAGCGCACGCCGGCGATCACCGCCACCCAGGTGACGTTCTGTTTCCAACGCAACCTCGCGATGCCCTGGAACAATGCGAATGCCGCCCAGTTGGCGCCACAGCGCCGGAGAAATCCCTCGGGGTCGTTGTACGGAACGCCGTGGTAGACCTGGAACCAGAGGTCCGGCGCAAAAAACACCCAGCTGACCAGGATCACGTCGAACAAAAAGAGTCCGGCGAGGACAAAGTCGACCTGGCGGGGTGTCGGCGTGTTCATTGGATAACCAATACTACGCAACGGTCCGCGATGCCAGCGGTTGAAAGTCGGCCGGCAGCTGCGCCGCTGTCAACGCACCCGCGAAGCTGCGCAGATTCCTGAAGAAATAAACCGGCACCGCGCCGCCCAGCGTGAGGCTCCACGGTCGATCGAGGACCAGCGTGAATACCTCCCAGTCCGGCGGGTCCATATCCGGCACATCAGACGCAGACGCCGTTTGCTGCACTGAGTACAGGCCGTCGGGCAGTCGGGCCACATGCAGCGCAGCGCCGGCTTCGAATCCGAGCACGTGGTATTTCTCGACGACGAGGCGCGTGGGTCCGTCGTGAGACGCACGCATCTCTCGCAGGCGCGCGACTCGCGAAAACCCCAGCCCACTGATATCCATTGCCTCCAGCGCCCCCTCCTCGGCCGCACCCGGTGAACGCAGGAACCAGGCAGAGTCGAATGTCGCGCGTCCTAGACCGGACTTGATGATGGGTGCGGGCGGCTGCAACGCCTTGTACTGCTCCTTCGTCACCGGCTGCTGGCACAACCACACGTCCTGGGTCTGCGTGTTCATCACTTCCATATGCAGCTCGCGAGGCGACAGCGTGACGTTCGCCGCAGGAATGGACGCCGGAGGCAGCGGATTCGTCACGGCGCGTTGAAACTCTTCAGCGCAGCCTCGACAATCGGCCCACCCCACTCCTGCACGAAGTGTCCGGCCTCCTTGATCTCGATCGGCGCCGGGCAATTGCGGATGGACTTCTTCAGCGAATACATTGCCGGCGGGCCCAGCACCGGATCCTGCATGCCGATCGCCATGAAGGTCTTGCCATTCCAGTCCTTCGACCACCATTCACGCGCACGGCGCGAGATCTCCGCACCGGGTGCGTCGGGACTGTCCGGCACAAGCTGTGGGAAGCGGCGGACGCCGCCCTTATAGGTCACATCGGGATACGGCGCGTCATAGGCCGCGGCTTCCGCATCGTTGAGCACGGGCGTGCCGCGCTTCAGGAGCTTGCCGATCGCCATGTCGGGGTTTTCGCTCGCCCACTTGCGCCAAGCAATGAATCCGGGACCGAGCGGGCGGTCGCCGGTGCTGAGCGCCGTGTTCATGACCAGCAGACGCGCGAATCGATCCGGCATCTCCATCGGCAGCGTCAGGCCAAGCACGCCGCCCCAGTCCTGGCATACGAGTGTGATGTTGCGAAGGTCGAGCCGCTCCACGAAGCGCAGTAGCGCGTTGCGGTGAAACTCGAAGGTATAAGTGGCATCGTCAGCGGGTTTGTCTGATCGGCCGAAGCCGAAGAAATCCGGCGCGACAGCGCGGTGTCCTGCGCTGCTGATCACCGGGATCATTTTCCGGTAGAGATAACTCCATGTCGGCTGGCCGTGCAGGCAGAGCCATACCTGGTCGCTCACACCGGCTTCGTCGAGATAGTGCATGCGCAGGCCCTCATAGCCGCGCAGGTCATCGACGTAATGCGGCGCAAAGGAATAGCCCGGCAGGTTCTGGAAACGCTCGTCGGGAGTGCGGAGTGCCTTAGCCATCAGTCTTTCCTCACATGGGTTCCACAAATATCGGTGACGACCAGGCGCGCTCTTCCGCCTTCGCCGTGCATTCTTCCTTCAGGTTTGTGCGCAGGTCGCCGTAGCAGGGCTTGACCGCGATGCACTCGCCTTTCTCGTTGTATTCGCAGCGCAGGTTGCCCGCATTGATCGTCGGCGAAGCCTTTTCGATCGCGCGGACGTAGTAGATCGCTTCGCGATCGGCGCGCATCGGCGTGGTGTCGGAGAACTCCACCGTGCAGCCAGCTTCGTCGCCGCGGCAGGCAAACGTCTCCCAGGGATCCTCGATTAGGTCGGCAACGTTCTCGCCGGGCTTGGATTGCGGCAGGATGCGGATCACTTCGATTCGGTCGATGACCTTGCGCTTGTCGGATGGGTTGTAGCATTCGCCGCGACAGATCTGTTCCACCTTGTCGGGTGTCAACGCACTCACGCTGTGCTCCGGACATCCGGGTTTCTGCTCGAAGGCCCCGACGGCACGCACGCGGAAATGCGGGGGACCCTTCACGGAAACCTCGGAACCCATCGGCGCGGTCTCGCCATTCGCGCCCAGCATGTCGAACCAGAGCAGCATGCGCTCGCCCGACGTCCCATACACCTCGCGGCTCTTGAGCGCTTTCCAGATGGCGTCGCGGCTGCGGCCAGCGCTGTGCACCGCGACCAGGCCGCCCGTATAGAAGAACGACTGCTGCCGCTCGCTCTCGGCGATCTGCATGAAATTGAATTTTCCGCTGGCAAGGTCGTAGGGCACGGTTTCGGCCGCATTACCCTTGGCTTTCGGTTTTTCGAGGAACTCCTTGCGGAGGTAGCCGTCCTGCCCGAAGGTCTCGGTGTTGGCGTGGCGGCCGATTTCCTTGAAGCCCGTGCCCGGCTGCGCGGCATGATTGTCGCTGGAGGCGATGAAACCGAAGCGGAAGCGCAGCGGACGGCCGTCCTCGCCTTTTTCCTCGAAGTTGCTGATCGCCATCGCGTACTGCGTCGAACTGTGTGGGCGGTAGTTGAATGCGGGCATGTAGCAATCCCGGCACTGGCCGGAATCCAGCCAGTCGTCCGGCGTCATGCCTGGAACGACGACGTGCCCGGCGCGGCCCGCGTTGAGGTAGTCGAGTTGCGCCTTGGCGACGCGCCGCTCGCACTCGTCGGCCGGCAGGTTGTCGCAGCGCGAGCGGATGATTTCGCCGGCGCGCCGGCAGGACGGCAGGTAGTTCTTGGTCGGCGGCGGGCAATGCTTGTTGCCGTCGGCGTCATAGACCACTTCGCGCCAGTCGCGGAACTCTTCCGAGTTGCCATGGCCGGAGTAGACCTCGATCAGCGTCTGGCGCTTGGGATCGTGTTCCGCCCGTGTGAGCTGGTGATCCCAGCTCGCACCCGGTGGCGTGTAGTAACCCCAGGTGTTGCCATGAGGAATCACCAGCGCGTCGAAGCCCCAATCGTCGAGCTTGGCGAACAACTCATGCGGTGTCTCCGCGAATTCCACGCAATCCTTCGGCATGTCACGCTCGGCCACGCCCTCCGGACACAGCGGCTGCGACTTGAGGTCCTTCATCTTGTACTGCTGGTCGTACTGGCTCTGGCGGCTCGGGAAATCAAGGTAGGGGCTGATGATGTAACGCACCCAGGGGATCGACGAATTGCGCATCGCGCGCGCGGCGATGCCACCTGAGCCGATCGGCCGCGCCGGCACCTTGTCGTCTTCCGTGTCGAGCAGGATCACGTTCTTGTGACCCCAGTGATCTTTGGGTGTGTCGCCCATCTGCGTCCACTCCCAGCCGAGGAAGGAAACGAGATCGGGATTCTTCGGATCACCAGCAACCGCATTGCACTGGCGCACGGTTTCCTTGAGATCGCGCCAGTGGCGCGGCGTGAGCGATTCGGAGTGCTCGGTCGTCGCCCAGAAATCGAGGTCCGAGCAGAAACGCGCGTAGTCGCAGGCTTCTGCCGGCGGGTGCACTCCTTCACCGTGGAAGATCGGCATGCTCCAGGCAAAGGCATCCACGGAATATGTCGTGTGCACATGAAGATCGCCGAACAGGATCTGCTTGGCTTCGGCTGGCTCGCCAACCGCGGAGCGTGCCGCAGCCTGCTGCGCACCGCGCGCAGCGACCCAGTCCGCCGGCACGGCGCTGCGCGTAATCTCGCCGGGCTTCTCGGGATGGCCGCGATGATCGACGAGCACAAATATCGCCAGAGCGACGATCAGCAGCAGCAACGCTTTCAGTATTTTTGTCATGGCAGGCTCCCTAAGCCACACTGCGAATCACAAACCAGTAAACACCCAGCGCGCAGATGGCGGCCGAGCCTACGTCGTGCGTCCAGATGCGTGACACAGGACGACGTCCCAGCCACCGGAGCATTGGCCACACGCTCGCTATCACCAGCAACTGGCCAAGCTCGACGCCGGTATTGAAGCCCAGCAGCGCCGGCGCCAGCTTGTCCGCCGGCAAGCGCAGCTCAGCCATCACGCCCGCGAAACCGAAGCCGTGCACAAGGCCGAAGATGAAGGCCAGTGCGATACGCAGGCGCGCGGGCCGGTCGCTGTCTCTGAGCAGCGCGAAATGACAGAAGGTGAAGAGCGCGAGACCGAGCAGCACGACGAGCGGCAATCGCGTGACGCCGGATATCGCCAGCGCCAGCAGTGACGCCACCAGGACCTGCGGCAGCCAGCGCTCGCGGCCGCCGCGCAGCCACAGGTTCTCCGCCGCCACCAGCGCGATGGAAAATCCGATCAGCGCCTCGACAATGCTGGCGCGCGTCTGCGCCCAGCCAAGCACCGCTGCGGCCAGCGTGATGCTGTGCGCAACCGTGAAGCCTGTCGCGAGCACTGCGACCTCCCGCAGGCTTGCGGCCAACAGGATGAGGGCAAGCACGAACGCCATGTGGTCCCAGCCGCTGAGGATGTGCGCAATGCCGAGGCGCACGTAGCGGTATACGGATGACGAAGCGGTGACCACCGGTTCTTCCAACGCCATCGACGGCGCGGATGCCGTGAGCACACGTTCGCGGATTTCTCCGTCGGCGAGCTGCACGCGCACGAAGTGCAGATGCGAGGGCGCGATGTCGACAATCAGCCGGCTGCGGATCGTCAGGTTTTTCCATGATGGACAGCTTGCATGCCAGTTCGCGACCACCCACCCATCCTGTGTTGCGCGACTACTGACGGGGCTTGCCGTGCAGCGGCCCGCTTCCGACCAGAGCTCGATCCGTTCGGCCATCAACTCGCCCGCACGCGCCGCGTAGTCGGCGGTCCACTCAGGACTGAGCTGCAGTCGTGTCAGTTCCAGCTGGGAGACACGCCCCCTGACTTCGGCATCGCCATTGCCGATCACCCACTCCGAGTACGAGGTACCTCGGCTGTGGGCAAAGACCGTCGCGTGCGCTGCGAGCAGGAAAGCGAAAAAAACGGCTCGCAGCGGAATCCTCATTCAAGATCCTTGCGGGTGGCCACGTCCCCGCCCTTGCGCAACTCGATGAGCAGTTTGCGAACCGCTGCTTCGTCGGCGCGGCGGCGCATCTCCTGTCGCACCTGGTCGCGCACCTCTTCGAATGGGGGCGGCGTGGAAAGCTCGCTGGCGACCACCTGCAGGACGGCGTAACCATCCGCACTCGGGATCGGGTCGCTGCTCTCACCGGCGCGCAGTTTCAGCGCAGCGGCCGTGAGGGTCGGGCCGAGGTAGGTACGCAACTCACCCGGCGGCAGGAGCGCATCCGGCACCGGCGGCATGAACTCGCCGCGTACGCCTTCGGCGCTGATGCGAAACGCCGACACGCGCAGGCGCGACGGCGAGGTAAAGAAATCCTGGTGTGCCGCGTAGAAGCGGCGCATCGCCGCTTCATCGATCTCATCGGTCGTCGTGGCCGTGGCGGTTGCCATCACGTCGGAAACCAGCTGCCCGCGAAGACGGCGATCCTGTGCGATCAGGCCGAGCGAAACACCGTGCTGCACCAGCAGCTCCTCGTCGATGAGCCGGTCGAGAATGTGGCGCTTGTCTTCGACGGTGAGCGGCGTGCGTCGCTCCGAGGCGACCGCTGCCACTGCTCGGAGCCAGGCATCACGCGTGATGAGTCGATCGTTGACGCGCGCGACAGCGCCATCGGGTAGCGCATCCGTCCCGGATATGCCTGTCACCATGCCGACCGCTGCAGCGCCGATGCCACCCAGCATGCCGGCGATGAGCAGCCAGCGTCTCAGCACGGAGCGACCCGTAACCCGACGCGCTTAAGAGTTGGAATCTTCATATCCAGCAGCGACTCCCCACCGAGACCGCGCAGCCAGTTTTTCACCGCAGACTGCTCCGTCGCAGGCATGCCCCGATAAGCGACCAGCATGCGCTGCACCATCCACAATACATAGGGCAGCGCCCTGCGACGATACCGGCCCTCGCCCATTGGAAACTCGATTTCACCAAGGCCGCGCGGGATGAGCTTGCTTTCAACGTGTTGCGGCAGGTAGGCATTCACCTCGCCCAGCGTGCCTTCGAGCATCGGCAGGAATTCATCGATGATCGCACGGAAGACCGGGTTCAGCGTTTCCGGAATCCTGTCCTCACCGATGAAGTTGCCCGCACGTGGCCTGTGATTGTTCATGCGATCAACCCAGGCGCGGACGTGGGGCCGCGGATCAATGAGCTCGCGCTTCGACCAGGGATCGCGGGCGAGGTGCGCGTACAGTGGACCGATCAGGCCGAAATCACCCAGGGACGGGCGGTCACCGAACAGGAAAGGCATCTCGTCAAAATGCGCATCGAAACGATCTAGGATGTCGCGCGTCCAGCGATCGAGAAGATCGACCTGCTCCTTGACGACGCCGATGGTCGTCAGGTGCCCGCGCATGGCGCTCGCGGCGGTCGCGCCAGCGCGCTTCTGCAGGAATTTCGGGAAGTACGGCAAGAGCTGCGTGCCCGCGTCGTGCTCGAACAGCGGGTAGTTCTCCGGATACCACCAGCGCGTGTACATCGCCACCGGCAGCCACCACTCGTCGGCCCACATCTCGATCAGGTATGACGCGATTTTCTGCACCGGCGTTGCCGGCACGATCGGCGCGTCGGGAAAGCGCGCCTCCAGCCGGTCGATGATTTCGCTCGTGTCCTGCCACCACTCGCCGTCCGGCGTGACCACAACCGGCATCACCGCCGCGTTGGTCCGTTTTCGCGCGCGGACTGTATAGGTATACATGTCGATCGGCTTGTCGACGAATGGAATGTCCTTGTATTTCAGATAGCTGCGGGTCTTGCCGCTGAAGTAGGACAGGTGCCAGCCGTAATGCGTGTAGGTTTTCATGAGCAAACGGTAACGACGGGGGCCGTGATAATCTTTACTTTCGAGGACAGTTTCTGGTCGTAGAGGGACACGCCGAAACACATGGCCCGAGAAGCCACCACGCTGAATACCTGGGCGATCGCGGTTGCGCGCACGCTGGATGCGCGCGGTGTAAAGAGCGGGCAGCTGTTCCAGCAAGCGGGTATGGACCCGGCGATCCTGCACGACCCGAACGGCCGTTATCCCGTCAACAGGATGCGCGTACTGTGGCAACTCGCAGTTGCCGCCGCGAAAGATCCCTGCCTCGGCATCCATGCCGCCGAGTACGTGCAGCCGGCAACCTTCCACAGCCTCGGCCTCGCCGTCCTTGCAAGTCAGACGCTGGAAGACGCGTTGATGCGCGGTGCGCGTTTCTCGCGCATCGTCAGCAACGCGGTCGATATCTTCCTCGAAGACACACCCGCCGGCGTGAAGGAAACGATCAGCTTCCGTGAAGGCATCGACCAGGTCGACGAGGCCATCGACTTGTTCATTGCCTCAGCTTTCAAGATGGGCCGCATCCTCACCGGCCGCGACCTGCAGCCGCTGAAAGTGAAGATGCGCCGCGAGGGCACCCCGGAGATCGTCGCGGAGTTTCGACGCTTCATCAGCACGCCGATCGAGTTTGGCGCCGCCGAGAATTCATTCCTGATCGCGCACGACCTGGCGCGCCAGCCGTTGCCAATGGCCAATCCCGCGCTCGCGCGGCAGAACGACCAGGTGGTGATGGAATATCTCTCGCGCTACGACGGCGCGCGCATCTCGGAAAAAGTTCGCGCCGCGCTGATTTCACGCTTGCCGTCGGGGGAACCGAGCCGCACGGATGTGGCGGCCGAGCTGCATCTCAGCGAAAAAACCCTGCAGCGCCGGCTGAAGGACGAGGACACCAGTTACCAGGACATCCTCGAGGAAACCCGCCGCGAGCTCGCGCAGCAATACCTGCGCGAAGGCCGCATCTCCGTCTGCCAGATCACTTTCCAGCTCGGCTTCTCCGACCAGAGCAGCTTCACGCGCGCCTTCAAGCGCTGGACCGGCGTGGCGCCGGGAGAGTTTCGCGCGAAAGTTGCCTGACTTCCGCTACGCGACTGCGGCTTCGACGATGCTCACCGCCGAGTCGGTGGGCACCACGCGCAGGAGTTTGAAACCGGCTTTACCCAGCAGCGTTGAATACTCGGACTCTGTACGCTCCTGTCCTCCCGGAATAACCAGCATCACCATGTCCAGGATCTTGCCCGGGTGCGGTGTGTCGCCGGTGGGCAGCACCATTTCGACGATCAGCAGCCGGCCATTGGGCTTCATGGCCTTCCTGCAGTGACCCAGGATCGTCAGGCACTGCTCTTCGCTCCAGTCATGGATGATGTGCGACAGCACGTAAGCGTCACCGCCGGCGGGCACTGTCTCAAAAAAACTGCCGGATTCAATCGATACGCGCTGCTCGACGCCGCGCTCCTTCAGCAGCGCCGGCGCGTCGGCAACGACATGCGCCATATCGAACAGCACGCCGCGAGGATTGGGATAACGCTTCAGGATCGCTGCCAGCATGTTGCCGGTGGCGCCGCCAACATCCACGACCTTGCCGCAACCTGAAAAGTCATAGGCGGCAGCCACCGCTGCCGGCTCCGCACCATGAAAGCCGACCATCGTCTCGCTGAACAGCGACGCCTCGTCGGGATGTTGCGCGAAATAATCAAAGATGGGTTTCCCGTTGACTTTCTCGAAGCCGGTCTTGCCCGTTTGCAGGGAGTACATGATCTGCTCGAATGCGCCGACGAACGTCGGGCTGCAGAATGAGAGCACGGTGGCGCGCGCCGAGCCCGGCGCACCGGATTTCAGGGCCTCACCCAGCGGCGTCAAGGCGAAGCGCTGCGCGTCGTGCTCGCTGAGAATCCCCAGGCTTGCCAGCGTGCGCATCAGCCGGTGCAAAGCAGGCGCATGCGTGCGCGTTGGACCCGCCAGTTCGGCGGCAGATTTGGGGCCAGCGGCAAGCTGATCGGCCAATCCCAGCCTGGCGGCTGCGTAGATGAGCTTGGAAACCCAATAAGCGCTGGCCATCTGGATGAGTTGGGCATGCGGCGGCAAATTCTGTTGATCGGCGCTCATGTCGTGCTCCTTCGTTACTTTTTGGCGGCCTTCCGCGACTTCACTTTCCGCGACGGGCGCCGCTTCGGGCGGGCCGCCTTCACGTTGACCGCGACGTCACCCGACACGGGATCGGTGACTCCCAAGCCGTTACCCAGATCCTCCATCATGCCGCGAAGCTGATCGAGAACACTGCCCATTTCCGGGCGGGCCTTCACGATATTCGCGAACGACTTCCACTGTCCGATCATGCAGTAGGTTCGCTCCCCGGTCTTGACGAGCCAGCCCCCAGTAAAACCAGCGGCGTTGATGCGGACCTGTTGGTGGAAATCGAGCATCGCCTGCTCAGACTCTGGCTTTACTCGGAACCTGACGACGTTAAAAGCTGCCATAGGTGTCACTCCTGATTGCGACGCGTATCCTGTCTACGACCGCAGACACTAACAGGAAGCACCACGCTTGAGATACCTGCACACCATGGTGAGGGTTTCAGATCTCGACGCCTCGCTGGAGTTTTACTGCAACAAGCTGGGCTTGAAGCAGCTGAGCAGGAAGGATTACCCGAAAGGACGCTACACGCTGGTGTTCCTCTGCGCGCCCGATGATGAACAAGCGCAGATCGAGCTGACGCACAACTGGGATCCGGAACCCCTGGCAGGTGGGCGCAACTTCGGACATGTCGCCTATCGCGTCCGCAATATTTACGAAACGTGCCGGAAGCTGAAGGATGCTGGCGTCACGATCAATCGCCCGCCCAGGGATGGGCACATGGCATTTGTTCGTTCGCCCGACGGCATATCCATCGAGTTGTTGCAGGAGGGAGAGGCCCTGGCACCGGCAGAGCCCTGGGCGAGCATGCCGAATGTTGGCAACTGGTGATCCGGTTTCCCACCACGCCTGCCTGGCCCGCGCGCCCGGCATGCGCCACCGGTACACTCGCTGTCAGCCCGCAACAACCGGAACACAAAAGTATGAGTTTCGACTATCGCAACAAGACCGCGCTGATTACCGGTGCATCAAGTGGCATCGGCGAAGAATTCGCGCGCCAGCTCGCCGCTCGCGGGACGCACCTCGTGCTGGTAGCGCGCAGCGAAGACAAGCTGATTGCGCTTGCTGCGCAGCTCGCGAAACAGCACGGCATCCGCGCATCGGTCATCCCGGCCGATCTCGGCCAGCCGGGCGCAGCGCAGCGGCTGTTCGATCGGTGCCGGTCTGAACAACTCGCAGTGGACCTGCTCGTGAACAATGCCGGCTTCGGCACTTACGGCCCCTTTGAGGAAATCTCCGCCGAACGCGACAACCAGCTTATCCAGGTGAACGTCGCCGCGGTCAGCGACATGGCGCACCTGTTCATTCCGCCGATGCTCGCGCGCGGGCATGGCGTGGTCATCAACCTCGCCTCGAGCGCGGCCTTCCAGCCCACACCGTGGTTCGCGGTATACGGCGCAAGCAAAGCCTTCGTGCTGTCGCTGTCGGAATCGCTTTGGGCGCTGTACCGCAAGCGCGGTATCCGCGTGCTCGCAGTCTGCCCGGGGCCGGTCGCCACCGGCTTCTTCGACGCCACGCAGAGCAACATCGAGGATGCACCGATGTTCCAGCGCACGATCACTGCTGCGCAGGTGGTGAACCAGTCGCTGCGGGCCATGGAGCGCGGCCGCTCGACGGTGGTCAACGGCTGGCTCAACTGGCTGACCGCCTTCTCGCCGCGACTGGGACCGCGCTGGCTGACAGCCATCATCAGCGAAATCCTCATGCGGCCTGCATCTCAGCCCGGGACGACCTGACTCATTACTGGGGAAATCATGATGGAACCCTTGCTGATGTCAGCCACGCAGATGGCCGCGGCACTACGTGCGGGCGCAATCACCTCGCGCGAACTGGTGGATGCGCACATCGCTCGCATCGAGGCGGTCAACCCGTCCCTCAACGCGATCGTGCAGAAGCGTTTCGACATCGCGCGCGCTGAAGCAGATGCCGCCGACCAGCGTCTCAGTGAAACTTCGGATACGTCCGCACTGCCGCCGCTGTTCGGCGTGCCCTGCACGCTGAAGGAAAACTTCGCCCTCACCGGCTTCCCACAGGTTTCCGGGCTGGTGGCGCGCCGCAACGCGATTGCCGACCACGACGCGCCGACCGTTGCGCGGCTGCGTGCTGCCGGTGCAATTGTTCTCGGCTGCAGCAACACGCCGGAACTGTGCATGTGGATGGAAACGAACAATCGCGTCTACGGACGCACGGGCAACCCCTATGATCCAGGATGCACCGCCGGCGGCTCCAGCGGCGGCGAAGGCTCGATCATCGGTAGCGGGGGATCGCCTTTCGGTCTCGGTGCTGATGTCGGCGGTTCAATCCGCTTCCCCGCCTTCTTCAACGGCGTGTTCGGTCACAAACCGACACCCGGCATCGTACCGAATACTGACCAGGTGCCACCGCCGGAAGGCGAGATGAATCGCAATTGCGTCACCGGTCCACTGGCGCGGCGCGCGGAAGATCTGTGGCCATTGCTGAAAATCCTTTCCGGCCCCGACGGCAAGGATCCGATCTGCACGGCGGGTGCGCTGCACGGTGACCCGTCGCAGGTGCGCCTGAAAGATCTGCGCATCCTCAGCATCCCCGATAACGGCAGCCGCAAAATCGCGGGCGACCTGCGCGCGGCGCAGCAGCGTGCCGCCGAATGGCTCGGTGCACAGGGCCGGGGGCTCGGCACCGTGCAACTGCCAAAACTGAAACGCAGCTTCGAGATCTGGTCGGCGATGATGCACCTCGCGCATCCGCAACCCTTCGCAGTGCAACTTGGCCAGGGACGGCGCATCAGCGTGGTCTGGGAACTCATCAAGTGGTGCTTCGGCAAATCCGCGCACACGTTTCCCGCGCTGATACTGGCGCTGGTCGAAGCCCTGCCGATGCCGAATGGCATCTTTGCGAAACAGGGTCGGCAACTGCGCGAGGAATTGATTCAGGCGATCGGTGAGGACGGCGTCCTGCTCTACCCGCCCTATACGCGGGCGGCACCGCGACACAACCATCCGCTGGCAACGCCATTCGATTTCGCTTACTGCGGGATTTTCAACGTGCTGGGCTTTCCATCCACACAGGTTCCGCTTGGGCTGAACGCACGAGGCTTGCCCCTGGGCGTGCAGGTGATCGGTATTCCCGGTAATGACGCCGTGACCATTGCCGTAGCGCAGGCGCTCGAGAAGCAGTTCGGCGGATGGGTACCGCCCTGGCAGAAGGCATTGCCGCGCGAATCCGGCGCTACTGAAGCCCCTGCATCCGGATCGCCTTCGGCGTGAAGTCGCCGTCATTGGCCTTCCAGTTGAGGTCGGTCATCTCCTCCTCGTTCTCCAGGCCGCCGACAACGTAGCGCCCGATCTTGAAGTCGTAGCCGATCTCGGCGGCTGCGGTAACCGCCGGCACGTCGTAGACATTGAAGAGATGTCCCTCCTGGATGCGCCACAGCTCGTCGCGCGTGTCGTAGCAATCGATCACCGCGAGGTGCCAGCTGTCTTCGTCGGAATAGAAGGTGCGGCGCTTGTACAGGTGGCTGATGCCGTCCTTGACCGTGGCGTCGACCACCCATACGCGATGCAGCTCGTAGCGCGTCAGGTCCTGGTTCACGTGGATCGGCTTGATGATCTCGCTGGACTTCAGGCCACGCTTCTCCAGCTTGTAAGAGTTGTAGGGAATGTAGATTTCCTTTTTGCCGAGCAGCTTCCAGTTATAGCGGTCGAGCCCGCCGTTGAACATGTCGATCTGGTCCTGCGTGCCGAGCGAATCGGTCGCGAGCGTCGGGTTGTCATAACCCAGCTCCGGCGCGCGGCGCACGCGGCGCTGCCCCGGAATGTAGATCCACGCCATGTTCGGCTGCTTCACCTGGTCGATGGTCTGGTGCACGAGCACGACGTTGCCGGCGAGGCGCGGCGGGCCGATCACGTAGGTGAGGTAGTAAAGAAAGATATTGTCCTTGAGGTCGCTGGGCTCGATGCCGATGCGGTTGTACTTCATCGACACGAAGCGCTGCACGCGGGCAATGAAGTATTCGCCGTCGCGGCTCACGACCGCCGCGTCGTAGAAGCCCTTGATGCCCGGCGCGATGTACTTGGTACGGTGGTTCCAGATCACCTCGGCACCGTTCTGCGGGATCGGAAAGGCCGGACCGGTGACGGCGTCCTTCAGCGAGTCCGTGCCCTCGAGCTCGGCACGCAGTGCATTCTTCTTCACCGCGTCGTACACGCCCTGCGGGAACGACGCACTGCGGCGCGTCGGATAAATGGGCATCTTGAAGGTCGAGTGCACCTTGAACATTTCGATCTGGCCCGGCGTGAGGCGTGCCTTGTACTGTTCGTAGTTCTGCGCAGTGATCGTGAACAGCGGCTTGTCGGCTGCGTAGGGATCCTCGTAACCCTTCACCTTGTCTACGGGCTTCTTCTGCAATCCGCCGGTCCAGGCCGGAATGCTGCCGTCGATGTTACCCGCCATCTCCGCGCCCAGCGGCGTGAGGGTCTTGCCGAGCTTGTCGGCCTGGTCCGCCGGCACCTTCGCGAATACCGCGCTGCTGAACATCACCAGCAGCCACAGGCCTACTTTCATCAGGTTCATCGACAGCTCCTCAAAATGCGTACTTCGCAAAGACCGAGACGTTGTCACGATCGTGCAGCAGGTTGGTTTCCTTGTAGTCGTCCCCGATGCCGAACTCAGCTGCGTAGCCCAGCCCCAGCGTCCAGCGCTGCAGGTAGTCGAAACGCAGGGTCAGCGAGGAAGACATGCGGTCTTCGATGAAGGAGCGTGCCGGTCCCGCCGGCGTGCCCTTCACATCGTGGAAGAACGTCAGCACGGGGTTGAAGCCCCAGCTCGACCCAAAGATGTTCGAATAGTTCAGCACCGTCAGCAGGCGATAGCCCCAGCCGAAATCGTCCGAATAGAAATTGTTGCTGACGCCCGGGTTGCCGCCCTTCTGGAATGTACCGGGACCTTCGAAGCGCAGCTCGTTCTTGCCGGGCAGGTCGCGAAGCTGCGTGGCCCCGACCTCGCCGGCGACAATCCACTGCTCCGCGCGGAAAGGATTGCGCGGGCCGAACAGGTAACTGCCGGTGAACTGCAGCTGCATCATGTCGCGGCGCACGTAGCCTTTGAAGTATTCGCCGGGCCCGACGTCGTTGCCGAGCTGGTTCGGCGGGAAAAACTGCTGGAACAGCGTGCCACCCACCGGACCGGCCAGCTGGCTGACCGGCGCAAGCCCGTGATAGACGAGCTCGTAGTCGTCGATCTGCAGCGGCTGGTTGTGGCGATAGGAGAATTCGCCCTGCAGCGCAATGCCGATCGGCAGCGTGGTGTTGAAGCTCAGGCCGTAGATCGGGATCTTCTCGAGATACTCGAGGCGGTATCCACCGAGCCCGTGGATCGCCCGCAGGCGTTCGACCTGCTGCTGGCTCAGATTCTGCGGCTGCAGCAGGCCCTGGATCAGCAGCACGCCCGAGAGGCCGGTTGGATCCTGCACGCCCGGCAATAACTCGGGGTCAAGCTGGTTCAACTGGTTCCACTGTTGCTGGCTGATGGTGTAACCACTGGTCACCGGCAGCGTGCTGTCGACATGCAGGTAGTAGATGCCGAACTCGGTGCTGCCGAGCAGCGGCGTGAGATAACGCATCGCGAAACCATACTGGCCGTCCGGGTCCGCCTTCTTGTCGGGGCGGCGGAAAATCTTGTAGCCGTCGGGGAGGTCGTTCTGGTTGAAGAAGTTACTTTCCAGCGCGAGGAAGTCGCCACCGATCGACAGGCCATCGACCTGCCCGTAGAGACTGCCCTGCGGGTCGATGATGATTTCCTCCTGCCCGAGCTTGTAGAAAGTTTCAAAGCCTAGATCATCGGTGAGCGACATCTGCAGGAAAGCCAGCGGCTCGGGTACGAATACGTTCTTCAGCTCGAGGCCGGGGAAGCGCAGCTTTGTCTGGTCGTAGGTGTTGATGGAGTTCAGGCCGAACTGGATGAAGCTGCTCTCGCCCCAGCTGATCACCTGCTTGCCGAGGCGCAGCGACACCGGCATGCCGAAGGGGTCTGCATTCATGAAGGCATAGGCATCGAGCAGCTTGACGTCATGCCCGATCACCTCCTCCGTTGCCTTCGCGCGACGCTTGCCCCGCCGCGCCTTCTCGTCGAAGTCGGTGTTTACCGGGTCGTAGAAGTACTGGCCGCTGGCGACGAAGCCGTAGTCCCGCCAGCGCAAGGTGAGTTCCTGGTTCACCAGCGCGGGCGCGTAGGCGATATCGCCGCGATCGTAGTTGAGGTTGCCGTCGTCAATGTTGCTGCTGAGGCCGGTGCCGCCGTTGCCGCGGCTGATGAGCCCCGGATCACGATCCTGCACGCGGTCGACAATGCCCACGGTCACGAGCGTGTTGAGCGTGCCATTGAGCTCGCCGTAGTCGAACTGCAGCGCGGCGGCAGGCGACGTGATGATCGACATGGCGAGCGCGCTGAGCGCCCTGCATTTAAGACTTGTCACGGCGCGCCCTGAAGAGTGGATAGAAGATATAGACATACCAGGCATCCGGCTTGCCACCCGGGGCCACCGGCACGCCGTACTGCTGCGGATAGCGGCGTGTGATGCGCGCCGTGCCAAACACGACATCCCAGAAGAACAACAGGTTGCCGAAGTTGCCGTTCGGATTGCCGACGCCGTCGTCGGCCGTGAGCGCATGATGCGCGTAATGGGTCGCGGGCGTCGACACCGTGCGCTCCACGACCCAGGCCAGCGGCGCGAGCATACGGTAGCGATACAGCGGCGCATCCCAGCGCAGGCTGCTGTGCGCGCCCATCGTCACGACCAGCTTCAACAGGTAGTACCAGAAGTACACCTCGCCGAAGCCGAGATAGACAAGCACACCGCTGAAGTAGAGGTTCGGCATCAGCAGGTCATAGAAGAAGCCATTGCGCCAAACGATGCGCACACCCATGAACGGCGGCGAGTGGTGAAACTTGTGCATGCCCCACAGCCAGGGGAAATAGTGTGACGCACGGTGCCAGCTGTACTGCACCAGGTCATCGAACAGCAGGAACGCGACCAGCTGGAGCCATTTCGGCGTATCGATGAGCGCGTCGGCGTGACCGGGCAGCAGTGCGCGCTCGATCGACGCCGTGAACAGCACGACAAGCGGGCCGACCAGCACCCAGGCCTGTCCTGCGGCGAGCACATCGAGCATGTTTTCGCGACGCGTGCCGTTCGCGGGCCAGAAACGCCCGAGCAGCAACTCGATCACGATGTAGCTGCCGAAAACCGCGCCTATCCAGGGAACGAAGTTGTCCATGGCGGCTAGTTCAGGCCTGCGGCAAGACCGGCCGCCTGAATGTTCTGTCCGTGGATCGCACGGGCGACATCGGATGCCAGAAAGACAATCACGTCGGCAACGGCGTCCGGGCTCACCCAGCGGCTGAAGTCGGCATTCGGCATCGCCGCGCGGTTTTGCGGCGTATCGAGCGTGCCTGGCGACACGCAATTCACGCTGATGTTGTGATCGCGCAGCTCCGCCGACATCGACTCCGTAATGCGTAGCACTGCAGCTTTTGCGGCTGCATAAGCGGACATGTTGCGGCTGCCGTATGTCGACGCGGACGAACCCACGTTGATCACCTTGCCCCCGCCCGTTTCGATCATGGATGGCACGATCGCCTGGGCTGCATGCACGACGCTGCGCGCGTTCAGGTCGAGCATCGATTCCCATTCGCCGCGTGGCAGCTTGTGCACCGGCGCCGTCGCGCGAAACCCGCCGGCAATGTTGATGAGCACGTCAACGGCGCCGAACTCTTCGACCACGGCTCCCAGGCTCTTCGCGGTCGCGTCCGGGTCCGTCAGGTCAACAGCGCAGAACAGGTGGCCGCGCTCTTCATCCAGGTCGGTGAATGCCGAGTGCAGGCGCTTCGCGTCGCGGCCGACCAGCGCCAGCCGCGCACCGTGCCAATGGAACGCGCGGGCGGCGGCACCACCAAGATTGCCGGAGGCACCGGTGATGACGACGCGCGAGCCTTCAAACAGCATGGGCCACCTCACGCGGCCTGTCCGCCTCGACCAGCGCCGCCGCCAGCATCAACTGCGCCGCTGCGAGACAGTAGTGAAGGAGATCGACACGCGGAATTCCCATCAGCAGGCCGCGATTGCCGATCAGCAGACCACCCGCCAGCGTGCAAGCCACGCTCGCAAGAATCAGCAGTGCGGCCCGCCGGGTCAGTCGAGCCAGACCAATGGCCAACGGAACGCCCAGCGCAAGCAACGGAAGGCCGGCAATCCTCGCGATTGACGACGCCTGCCGGTGCCATTCCTCGACCTGCGGCACGAAGCCGTAGCGCAGCACGCCGAGACCGGCGGCCAGAGCGATAAGGCCGAAGCCGGCAACCGCAAGGACGGAGTGGCGCAGCGTGCAGGTACGCACCAGCGCCGCCATCGCCACCAGCACGGCGACCAGCAAGACCAGGTCTGATAGCGCGGTCGAGTTCATGCGCCCTGGGTGACGGCCGCGCCGTCTTCCGGCGCTGGCGTTTCCGGCTGGCCCGGCTGCCACTCCGGCGGCATGAACAGGCAGCGCAGTACGTCCCGCGGTGAGCGGCGAATTTCGCCGGCGATCGCCAGCCATTGGTGGAAGGCAATCACGAACAGGTTGTACGAGTTGATGTTCTTCGTCAGGCCGAATTTCACTTTCACGCCTTCGGGCTCGAAGGTCCCGAACAGCCGATCCCAGACGATCAGGATTCCGCCGTAGTTGCGGTCGATGTACTGGTCATTGCTGCCGTGGTGCACGCGATGATGCGAGGGTGTGTTGAACACCCACTCCAGCGGACCGAGCCGCCCGACCACCTCGGTGTGGATGAAGAACTGGTACACGAGGCTGACCGATTTCACCGCGACGATCAGCGCGGGATGCACGCCGATCATTGCCAGCGGCAGGAAGAACATGAAGCTGTACACCGGCGTGGTCCACGACTGGCGCAGCGCGGTCGTCAGGTTGAAGCGCTCGCTGGAGTGGTGGTTGACGTGCGCTGCCCAGAAGACGCGCACGCGGTGGCTGCTGCGGTGATACCAGTAGAAACAGAAATCCTGTGCGACCAGCGCTAGCAACCAGACCCACCACGCCGAAACAGGCAGGTCGATGAGGCGGTACTGGTAGGCCAGCACGAACAGCCCGACCCAGGCGCCCTCCATCACGATGGTGATCAGCACGTTGCCGACACCCATGCCAAGGCTCGCCAGCGCATCGCGACGCTCGTAGACATCCAGCCTGCGCCAGTGCGCGTAAGCCAGTTCCAGCACGATCATCCCGAGGAACAGGGGGATGGAATAAAGCACGATATGGTTGCCGCTGCCTGCCTGCATGTCCTTCCCCGATACGAGCCTCTTGCCTGCTTCGGCTAGGATGTTGCGATGACAAGCCCTTCCCCGTATTGACCGGTGACATCCGCCGATTGTCCCGACACGACACCTGCTCCGACGCTCTCCGGCGCCGACCAAGGGGTATTCCTGTCCTATGCGAAGACGCTGGTCGACTACCTGCGGGAGAAGGGGCATGATGCGGACCGCCTTCTCGCCGACACCCGGCTGAAGGCTGCGGACCTCGAAGATTCCGAGCGCAGCATCCCCACCGCCCTTTACGTGGAGCTGTGGCGACGCGCCGAGCAACTGACCGGCGACGGCGTCATCGGCCTTCACGTCGGGCAGGTCGTGCGTCCCGGCAAGTACGGCATCCTCGGCTACGCGATGATGGCCTGCGAGAACCTGCGCGAGGCCCTGTTGCGGCAGAAGCGTTACCAGGATCTCGTCGGCAAGGCGGGCAGATCCGAACTGATGGTCGAAGGCGAGCGCGCCGAGCTGCGCTGGTACTCGAGCATGGCGGCGCTATCGCGGCAGATTGGCGAAGAGCATGTGGCCAGCTGGGTGGCATTCGCACGCTGGATGCTTGGCCCCGACAGGAATCCGGTGGAGATCCTGTTCGAGCACAGCGCGCCGCAGACGACCGGCGAGCTCGAAACGTTCTTCCGCTGCCCGCTGAAGTTCAGCCAGCCGTATACGGCCATTGCCTTCCCGGCAGCGCTGCTCGCGGCGCCGATCAAGGATAACGATCCGGCAGTGCGCAAGCTCCTCGACAGCCACGCGGAGAACCTGCTCCTCACACGAACCGGCTCGCCGGACGACCCGGTGCGGGACATCCGCGACAGCATCAGCAGGAACCTGGTGAAAGGGGTACCAGCCATCGAAACCGTCGCGGAGCACATGAAGATGCATGTGCGCACGCTGCAGCGCCGGCTGGGCGACCAGCACCTCACCTATAAGCAGGTAGTGGACGACGTCCGCTGTTCTCTCGCACTGCAGCACATCAGGGATCCGAAGCTCAGCCTGCTCGACATCGCCTTCCTGCTTGGGTTTGCCGAGCAGAGCTCGTTCCAGCGCGCCTTCAAGCGCTGGACCGGGAAGCCGCCGGGCCAGTACCGCTCGACCTGACCGGCAGCTGTCCCCCCTTGCCAATCGATTGACCGGCAAGGTCAAGCGAGGGATTGCCCTCTTCCCTAACCTCCGCGCATGGCTCGCAAGCACAGAACCAGGCGCCCTGACGTGCACAGGTACCGGGCGACGTATCGCAGCATGGTCGCGATACTGGCGTTCGCCATGGCAGCGGGCGCTCCCGTGCGGCAACCCGTGCGTTCTCCGCAGAACCGGGGCGGACAGGTCCAGACGCGCGAAGAGCAGGCGTGAACCCGGCCAGCAGCGAGTACACGCTGTACCTGCTGTGGATCTCCTACTACAGCGGGAAAATGCAGGCCTACCTGCGCTACAAGGAAGTGCCGCACCGCTGCGTCGAGCCGCGCTGGGGCGAGTGGGTCAACAAGCTCTATCCGGCGACAGGGTTGATGAAGCTGCCGGTCGTCCATACGCCTCAGGGCGAATGGCTCGCCGACACCACGCCGATGATCGACTGGTTCGAGCAGCGCTTCCCCGGCCCCGTAATCCCCGACGACCCGTATCAGGCGTTCTTCTCGCGTCTCCTTGAGGACTACGCCGACGAATGGCTGTGGCGCCCGGCCATGCATTACCGCTGGAGCTATCCCGAGAGCGCGAAAGCACTGAGCCAGCGCTTCTCGGAAACCTTCCTGTCCGACATGCCGGGACCGAAAACGATCACGGCGCTGATCGCGAAAACGCGGCAGCGTCATTACTACGTCGCCGGCGACGGCGTGACCCGGGAAACCTGGGCGCACGTCGAATCCATCTACTTCAACACGCTCGAGCGGATGGAGGCGATTCTTCGCACGCAGCCCTTCCTGCTCGGCGGCAAGCCTTCACTCGCCGACTTCGGCTTCTTCGCGTCGATGTTCCGTCACTTCAGCCAGGACCCGACGCCCTCGAAAATCATGCAGGAGCGCGCGCCGGCGGTTTTCGAATGGGTCGGAAGACTGTGGAATGCGCGCCACTCAACTGCGAGCGGCCAATGGCCGCGGCCTGGGGAAATCCCGAGCGGCTGGCTGCCTTTCCTGAAAGACATCGGCGAAGCCTACCTGCCCTACCTGCACGCGAATGCGATCGCGTTCCGCGAAGGCCGCAAGCACTTCGATGTCGAGATCCAGGGTGTGCGTTACCGCAAACTCCCCGTTGCGGTTTATCGCGTGTGGTGCCGCGAGCAGCTGCAGCGGCACTATTGCACGCTGCTCGGAACGCCGGCGCGCGATGCGGTGGATGCCACGCTTGAAGAATCCGGCTGCCTCGAGCCGCTGCTGCGCGACGCGCATATTCCTTCCGGCCTCTACGCCGGCACAACGCCACCGCTGTGCAAGCCGCGCACGGTCGGGGCGGGCGAAAGGGTCTCGAAGTACCTCACCGGCACGCATTGGCAGCTGCCGAAAGCCCTGTTCGGTAAGTCCTGATAGTCCGCTGCGTATTTTTGACGGTTGCTCTTTCGCTCGGGATCGGTAGAGTGAACGGCTTTGCACAATCCGGGGCGGGGCGAGTGACATGAAGACGACGATTTTCAATGGCTTGGGCGTGCTGCTCGCAGTTGCGCTGGTCGGCTGCAACGGCGGTGGGGGCGGTAGCACCGTGGGCGGCGGGATCCACGGCGGCGGTAGTTCGCAGGCCGCCAGCACTTGGTCAGCCTACGAGCGCGATTTCGATTACCCCGGCACGGCTGCGATCACAGGCCTGAAGATCACTATGCGCGACGGCGTCGAACTGTCCGCCACAGTCACGCTGCCGGCGGACTCAGACGGACAAGCCGCCGACGGTCCGTTCCCCGTGATTCTCACGCAGACCGGTTACAACAAGAGCGTTCCCGCGATACCGGCTGCCAATACATTCCTCGTGCGACACGGTTATGCGCATGCGAGTGTCGACGTTCGCGGCACCGGCATGTCGGGCGGTAACTGGGAAGCCTTCAGCGCCGCCGAGCAGGAAGACTATCGCGAGACGATCGATTGGGCGTCCAAGCAGTCCTGGTCCAACGGCAAGGTCGGAACCTGGGGCGCGTCGTTCATGGGTATCACGCAGCTGTTTACCGGCGCGTGGCAGCACCCTTCACACAAGGCCATCTTCGCGATCGTGCCGATGGCCGACGCCTACCGCGACATCGTGTTCACCGGCGGCGAAACCAACATCGGCTTCATCCCGGTGTGGATGGGTCTCGTTACTGCACTGGGCTTGATCCCGACGGAACCCGATCCCAGCGTGCCGACGGTGCTCGTCAGTCACATCACGAACGCGCTGACGAACTTCCAGGTGCCGATCATTGCGCAGTCCGCAATCGGCGTGGGCAACCAGAACTTCGACAGCGAGTTCTGGCGCACGCGTTCCCCGATCGAAGTTACCGACAGGATCAAGATCCCGACCTTCATCGTCGGCGGCCTCAACGACATCTTCCAGCGCGGCGAACCGTTGCTTTATGAAGCGCTGAAAGGCCACACGACAACCAAGCTCCTGCTCGGTCCGTGGCATCACGTGGACGCTTCGTCAGGCGCTGGTTTGCCACGCGATGGCGTACCCGATCTCAATCAGATCGCGCTGCAGTGGTTCGACCAATACCTCAAAGGCAAGTCCACCAATGCCGAGCGCATGCCGAACGTCACGCAGTACCTGTACGGCGAAGAGCGTTACGTGACAGCGAGCGACTGGCCGCATCCGCAGGCACGCGCGCAGCGCTGGTTCCTGCATGGCGACAAGTCGCTGTCGCGTGAAGAGCCGGCAGCAGGCGAAGCTTCGACGGCGATGCTGCAGCAGCCGATCAACGGCATCTGCTCGCAGAGTACCTCGCAATGGACCGCCGGCATCCTTGGACTCACCGGTATCGAAGGCATACTTCCCTGCTTCACCGACAACAGCCTGAACGAATTGCTGCTGGAAACCGCTTTCTCCACCGCAGTGATGGACAACGACTACTACTTCAACGGCCCGATCCAGGCCGACATGTATGTCTCGAGCACCGCGTCTGATTCCAGCCTGCTGGTGCGCGTGACGGACGTATCGCCCGGTGGCGTCTCACGCGAGATCACCAACGGCATTCTGGTTTCATCGCTGCGCGCGGTCGACCAGTCACGCTCGCGCTTCCTCAACGGCCAGATGATCCAGCCCTGGCACCCGTTCAGCGCCGAGTCGGTCGCACTGCCCCGCATGAACGAGATCGTCAAGCTGCCGATCGAGATCTTCCCGACCAGCACCGTCATCAAGGCGGGCCATCGGCTGCGAATCACGGTCAGTGCCAGTGACTTCCCGCACGGCCTGCCACCGCTCACCGCGGTCCTGAATATGCCGGTCGGCCTGGTGACGCTCTACAGCGATGCGGAGCACCCGTCGAGCGTTGTCTTCCCCGCGGTGCCAGTGTCGGCGATTCCGCCAGCGACAGATTGAGGATTCTCGGAAAGAGAAAACCACCGCGCACTTCGGCATGCACACCCTCTTCGATCCAATACGGATCGGCCGCCTGACCTGTCCGAATCGCATCTGGATGGCGCCGCTGACGCGCGGCCGCGCCACCCGCGATCACGTGCCAACCGAGTTGATGGCGACGTACTACGCGCAACGTGCATCAGCCGGCCTGATCCTGACTGAGGCGACGCACATCAGCCTCGAAGGCAGCGGCTGGCCATACGCAGGCGGACTCTGGTCCAGCGAGCAGGTCGAGGGTTGGAAGCGCGTGACCGATGCAGTCCACAAAGCCGGTGGACGCATCTTCGCGCAGCTATGGCACATGGGGCGTGTGGTACATCCCTCATTGCACGGTGTGCATCCGGTTTCAGCGAGCACGACGACCGCGCCGGGTAATGCGCATACGTACGAGGGCAAGCAGCCCTACGTGCAGGCGCGCGCGCTCGAACTCGATGAGATCCCCCGCCTCGTCGCCGACTACGCCCTGGCCGCGCGCAACGCAGTCGCTGCCGGTTTCGATGGCGTGCAGCTGCACGCCGCTAATGGCTATCTCATCGACCAGTTCCTGCGTGACGGCAGCAATCATCGGACTGACCGCTATGGCGGCTCGATCGAGAACCGCGTGCGCTTGTTGCGGGAAGTGGTCGAAGCCCTGATTACTGAAGCCGGCGCCGATCGCACCGCGGTGCGGCTGTCACCCAATGGCGAAATCCAGGGTGTCGATGACAGCGACCAGAACCTTCTGTTCACCACTGCAGCCGCCGCGCTGGATGCGCTCGATATCGCGTTTCTCGAATTGCGCGAGCCCGGGCCCAACGGCACGTTTGGCCGATCAGATCGTCCCGCTGTTGCGCCGCTCATCCGCAAGACTTTCCGTGGACCGCTCATCCTGAATTCCGACTACGATCTCGACACAGGGAACATTGCCATCAGCAGCGGAATTGCAGATGCGATCACATTTGGCCGGAAGTTCCTGGCCAATCCAGACCTTCCGCGGCGCCTCGCACAAGGCCTGCCCATCACCCCTGACGATCGCAAGACCTGGTATTCACAAGGACCCGAGGGTTACATCACGTATCCGTACGCGACGGCTCCGTGACCGTCCGCTAACGACCGCGGATTCAACCGGTCGGTGCAACAACGCCCTACCCGTACGCGCGCTAGGTTGTTCACGACAACTGCTACGGCGGCGGCCCCTTCGTCTGGCCAAAACCATGCGAGCTTTTCGCAACTACAGCCAGCAGAACAATCAGAAATGCCAAACCGCGTACTGCATAGATCCCGACGCTGCCCTCATTGGGGTGCTCAACAAAGAGAAAGCGAATCCGATTGAGGCCCTCAAGGGCGAATGCTAAAGCAAACGCAACAAACAGCCAGTCGCGGGTCTTGCGCCAGAACGCAACGAAGAACAGTGCCGCAACCAGGTGCAACGTAACGATGGCTCCCGAAAGAAAGGTCGTCAGCATGTTAATCAGCATCCCAGATAAACCCGAACACCAACACGGAGAGCGAAGCGAGCGTCAGGAGCAGACGAAGGAGGTAAAGATCGATCTGCGGGAACAAGACTAGATCGACGATCAGCATGGAGTTGGTGATAGTAAGTCCCCCAAAGCAAAGAGCACTCCAGAACAACATTCGGGCGCGAGAGCGTCGGTAACCCCGAACAAGCAAAATGGTGCAGACAAGCACAACAAGTGCGACAAATGCGTAGACGATCGCGTTCATGTGTCGTCCTTCTTGATGTCGAATGCGCGCGCAAACTCGCGAATGCCACGCGGTGCTTTGGCATGCACGGCACGCGTCAGCAGCGTCAGATGACGACGATACGTTTCGCCAAGCATATGAACAGTTGCTTTCTCTCGCGTCTCATCGTTGAAACTCGAGCCGGATGTCTCATCGCCAAGTGCCAACCCGGCCCTTCTCAACTTAGACAATATCGCTTCAGCTTCCTCCTGGTACACGTAAAGCCGCCTGGCCATGTCCGGAGTATTCCACGCCTTCGGGGATGACTCGTACAGGATCAGCAATGCCTCCAGCTCCGGGATTGTGTCTATGAAGCGATCAATGAATCGCAACACCACGGGGTCTAAATCACGAGAGTCCAAACTTGTCATCCTTTTCTGGCGGCTGTCGCGCTACTTCAGGGCTGCTGTCGCCACGAGCCCTACGGACGTCAGCGCGATCGTGTATGGCAAGGCCATCCATGTCATCCGCCCATAGCCCAGCCTGATGAGGGGCGCAAGCGCTGAGGTGAGCAGGAACAGGAATGCGGCCTGTCCGTTGGGTGTGGCGATGCTTGGGATATTGGTTCCGGTATTGATGGCTACGGCCAACAGGTCGAACTGGTTGCGCGTGAGCAGGCCGGCTCCGAGCGCTTCCCTGACCTCGTTGATATAAACCGTTGCGACGAACACGTTATCACTTATCGCGGAGAGCGCCCCATTGGCCACGTACATCCATGCGAGCTGTTCCCGCCCCTCGTGGGCCAGCACGCTTTCAATGACGGCCTTGAAGAGATGCTGGTCATGGATGATCGCGACGACCCCAAAGAACGTGACGAGAAGCGCGGTAAAAGGAAGTGCTTCCTCAAATGCCGCTCCCAACTTTTTTTCCTCAATGACCCCGCAGAACGCGGTAGTCAGAATGATCACGGTTAGACCGATGAGACCCACTTCGGCAACATGAAATGCCAAACCAAGGACCAGGAGGACGGCGACGATCGCCTGCACCCCTAGCCGCGATAGGTCCTCGGCCGAGCGTCTGGCATGCTGCGTGACGACCCAACGTTCAAGCACGCCGCGAGCTGCTCCGGGAAGTAGTTCGCCATAGCTAAACCAACGAAGCTTCTCGAGCGCAGCGCAGACAATCAGTCCTGTCGCCAAAACAGGCAACGATACCGGAGCCACCCGATAGGCAAACTCCCTGAAGTTCCATCCAGCGATCTCGCCGATCAGAAGGTTCTGCGGTTCCCCCACGAGCGTCATCACTCCACCCAGTGCCGTGCCAACGGCGCCGTGCATCAATAGGCTGCGCAAGAAACTGCGAAAACGCTCCAGATCATCTCGATGTTGATCATGGAGCAGCGCATCGTCACTGTGGTCGTGCGAATCGTCCTGTCCCGACGCGAACTGGTGATAGATCGCATAGAAACCCGTTGCCACGGCAATCATGACGGCCATCACCGTCAGCGCATCCAGGAAAGCGGAAAGAAACGCAGCAGTGAAACAGGTCAAGAGGGACAGGACCACTTTCGACCGGACACTGACAATGAGGCGGGTAAACAGGAGCAGCAACAGATCGCGCATGAAGTAGATGCCCGCCACCATGAAGACCAGGAGCAGGAGCACGTTGATGTTTTGCTCGGTCTCGCGATAGATGGCTTCGGGGGTGGTCAGTCCAAGAACGACCGCCTGAAGCACCAATAGCCCGCCCGGTTGCAACGGATAGCACCGCAGAGCCATCGCCAGGGTAAAGATGAACTCCGATAGGAGCAGCCACCCGGCGACGTAGGATCCTGCCACTGCCTGAACCAGCGGATTCAGTAGCAGAAACGCGAGCAGCGTAACCTTGTACCAGGACGGAGCGCGACCGAGAAAGTTCTTAAAGAATGCGGGCAGAAGAGCTTTCAGCATGGGATGGTCTCAGCTGGCGGCCCGACCAACCAATTCCTATCTCGCCGAGATGGCAAGACACCCGCCCCTATTATGCCCTCCTCAGGGCCGCGAAGACACGGTTCGCGGGCGGCGTAACGGGCCTAGCCGAGCTCTCGGTGCTGGATCTTGATCACCGCAGGTCCGCTTCTGGCCGAAAGCGGCCTAAGCGCCCCCGGCCTCGAACAGCTTCATGAACTTGATGAAGCCGAGCTTGTTGCCTTTCACCACCTCGAAATCCTTCGCAATGGTGATGGCGGGATTGCGAACCCGCGCCAGCATTTCCTTGAACACCTGCGCCGATACACGCACGTGGATGTCGGCGTCGCCCATCACTTCCGGGACCACCTCGCTCACGCCGCGGCGCACAATATAGGTATAGCGCTCGCTCGAGTCAGTGAACTCGAAGCCGACCTTGATGACCGTGTCAGCGCTGGCTTCGGCGTTGAGATTCACCGCCATGCCGTCGAAGAATATCTTGAGCGGCATCTCGCGCAACATTTCCGGCTTCGGATTGACTGCGCGGTCGGGCAGCTTGAAATCACCCTGCAGCTCGCGCATCGCCACGAGGTAGTAATGACGCGCGTTCGGGTTCGCCTCGGCCTCACCCAGCGCCTTAAGTGCGGCAACGCGAGCGCTCTTCGCTTTCTCGTTGTCAGGATTCAGGCGCAGCACATAGTCGGACAGCTGCAGCACCCACTGGTGCTCGCCGTTCCGCGATGCCTCGGCGATCTTGTCGATGAGGGCAGCCTCGCCACCGGCGAGCTCAACCATGCGTCGCGCGGTTTCCGCCGGGGGCAGCGGCTGCAGCGTGGTGGGATTGCCGTCGTACCAGCCGAGGTTGCCGTTGAAGATGCTCTTCGCGGACCAGGTCGGCTTGCCGTAGAACTCCTGCAGGAACGGCGACTGTGCCAGGTGCGCGGGCAGCTTCATCCGCTGCGCAATCTCATCCGGCATTAACCCCTGGTTCATCAACCGGATGCTCTGGTCGTACACATAGCGGATTGCGTCGCGATAGTCGGTGAGCGTGCCGTAGATATTGTCTGCGCCGGTCAGCGGGCGCGTGTGGCTTGGCACGAGGAAGTCCGGACGCAAGGCGCGCATCCGATCGAGCGACGCGGCCCAGGCTTTCGGATCGCGATACGACGTGCCGCGGATGGTGTAGAGGTTCGGGAACGCGCGGTAGATGTTGTCGCCGGGCAGCAGGATCCTGCGTTCCGGCAACCAGACAAACAACTGGTCTTCGGTTTCTCCCGGCGCGTGCACCAACTGCAAATGAATACCAGCGATCGTTTCGTCCAGCTGGTCCTCAAAGGTCTTCGTCGGACGCAGGATGTCGATGGTGCTGCCTTCATGCAGGTCCAACTCCGGACCGATGCCGACGTTCACCATCTCCTCGCGCGGCAGCAGGTTCCCGTACATGCGCAAGCTGCGCTTCGTGATGATCGGCTGCAGTTCGCTGGAGATCTTGTCCATGTTGCGCGCCACCATCGCCTGCGCGTAGACGGGTGGCATCGGCTGGCCGGCAACGAGATAGGCCCGCGATCCGCTGATGTGATCCGGGTGTGAGTGCGTGTAGATGAACGCCTTGACCGGCTTCTGCGTGATCCTGCGGAACTCGGTGGCGACAGATTGCGCGGACTCCAGCGTCTCCATCGTGTCGACGATGATCACGCCGTCGGCGCCTTCGAGCATGATCGAGTTGGCGATACCGTAGCCGACAGCGACGTAAACACCGTCGGTAACCTTGATCACCTCGCGGCGGAATTCCTGGCTGTGGGTCTTGAGGGCGGCGGGCGTCGCAGTGGGGGCGGACGCGGGTGACGGCTGGCCGCCGTCGCGGCCGCAGCCGGAAGCCAGGGAGACGAGCAGGAACGCAAGAAAGGCTTTTTTCATGGGCCCAATATATTTCGCCCCATCGCCCATTTCTGGACCGGATGAGCCAATTTCTGGGCTCTGCGGGACAAAAGCCCGTCCTAGGCCTGCCGGCGCTTGGGGGCGTCCACGGCTCTCGTTGCCCCGACATGATCGATCACCAGCCGCGCGAGCGTGGGAACCAACTCTACCGGCAGGTCATGTCCCATGCCGGGAATGGTGATGAGTTCGGAGCCGGAAATGTGTTTCGCGATGTCGTGCGCGTGCGCAATCGGCACCAGCGGATCGTCGGCGCCGTGGATGATGCGCGTCGGTGCAGCCACGGATTTCAGCAGCGGCACCAGGCTGCCGGTCGCCATGATGGCCATGGTCTGGCGCGCGATGCCGCGCGGATAAGCGCAGCGATCGTAGCTGCGTTCGATCTTGGTACGCAGCGACTTGTCGTCGGCGGGATAGTCCGGGCTGCCGATCAGCCGCCAGGTCTGCATCGAATGGTTGATGATCGACTCCCGGTCGATATGCTCCGGGCGCTTCACCAGCCGCATCCTGATTTTCAGGCTCGGGCCCGGCAGGCGCGGGTTGTTGGTGCTCGACATGATCAGCGTGAGCGTCTTCACGCGCTTGGGGTGCTTCGCCGACAGGATCTGCGCGATCATGCCGCCCATCGACGCACCGACGATGTGGGCATTGCGGATCTTCAGCGCGTCGAGAAATCCGAGCGCGTCCTGCGCCATCTCGTGCAGGGTGTAGGGCGCCGTGACCTTCATGCCCAGGGTATGCGCAATGCCGGCACGCATCAGGCGCGGCTTGCCGCCCTCCTCGTACTTCGTCGAAAGACCGACGTCGCGGTTGTCGTAGCGGAATACGTGGTAGCCCGCGTCGGCAAGGCGATGGCAGAAGTCGTCCGGCCACAGGATCATCTGTGCGCCCAGCCCCATGATGAGCACGAGCGGCTCCGCCTTCGCGTCGCCGAAGATTTCGTATTCAAGGTTCAGGCCGTTGGCGCGGACTTGCGGCATGGCTAGAAGATAACAACCTGGCGCACCGCCTCGCCACGCGCGAGGCGGTCGAAAGCGGGATTCAGCTCGTCGAGCCTGATGCGGTGCGTGAGCAATCGGTCGACCGGTAACCTGCCGGCACGATAGAGCGCGATGTAGCGCGGCAGGTCGCGCGAAGGTACCGCCGAGCCCATGTACGAGCCTTTCACGGTTCGCTCCTCGGCCACGAGGCTCACCGCCGGCACCGAGAACATCTTCTGCGGGTGCGGCAGCCCGACCGTCACGGTCGTGCCGCCGCGACGCGTCGCTGCGTAGGCCTGCTGCAGGACCTGTTCGCTACCGACGGTTTCAACGCAGTAGTGGGCGCCCCCGCCGGTTGCCTGGCGGATCGCCGCGGAAACATCGCCTTCGGACGCGAGCAGCGTGTGGGTCGCACCGAGCTCGCGCGCGAGATCGAGCTTCGACTGCAGCACATCGATCGCAACGATCGGGTGCGCGCCGGCGGCAATGGCACCCAGCAACGCGGCAAGGCCGACGCCGCCCAGGCCGAAGATGGCAACACTTTCGCCCGGCATGACGCGCGCGGTATTCACCACCGCACCGACACCCGTCATGACTGCGCAGCCAAACAGCGCGGCGATTTCCGGTGGCAGGTCCTTGTCGACGCGCACGGCCGAACACGCGGAGACCACCGTCATCTCGGCGAAGGCCGACACGCCGAGGTGGTGGTTGAGCTCCGACTTGTCCGCAGCATGCCAGCGTCGCTGTCCACTCAGCAGCGTGCCGGCCACATTGGCCTTCGCGCCCGGCTCACACAGCGCCGCACGGCCGCTGGCGCAAGGCGCGCAATGGCCGCATACCGGCACGAACGAGAACACCACGCGGTCGCCCTTGGCGAAGCCTTCGGTTGACGAGCCCACCTCGATCACTTCACCAGCGGCTTCGTGACCGAGCACCATCGGCATCACGCGTGGGCGAGAGCCATCAATCACCGAGAGGTCGGAGTGACAGAGCCCGGCCGCCAGTACGCGCACCAGCAATTCGCCCGCGCCGGGCGCGTCGAGCGTCAGCGATTCGATCCTGATCGGCTGTGACTGCGCATAGGGCGCCGACCTGCCCATTTCACGCAGGACTGCACCTTGCACGTTCATGGTTTCACTTCCAGCTGTTTCAGCGCGGCACGGATACCGTCGGGAATCGGCTTCGCGCGCCGATCATCCCTGCCGACGAACACGTGCACGAACCAGCCTTCGGCAGCCACCTGCTCATCGCGCTCGCGGAACAATCCGATCTCGTAGCGCACGCTGGAGTTGCCGAGATGCGCAACCCGCAGGCCGGCGTCAACGGTCTCCGGAAAAACCAGTGGGCCGAGGAACTTGCAGTGCGATTCCGCGCAGAGGCCGATCACCGGGCCAGCGTGGATGTCGAAACCGCCGCTGCGAATCAAGAAGGTGTTGATGACAGTGTCGAAGTAACTGTAGTACTCGACATTATTGACGTGCCCGTACACGTCGTTGTCCTTCCAGCGCGTGGTAATTGGCTGGAAGTGCGGGTAGTCGGCGCGACTTGTCATGGACCAATACTGTAGCAGGCCCAAACCGGGCAGGCCTTCTCGGACTCGCCAAACGCCATCCATGACGGCTCGGGCGCGTACGTCCATGTGCGCGCACGCTCCTCGAAGGCCTGCCGGTTTGGGCAAACGGCCGCGACGGATTGTCCCGCCTGCCACGTATAAGGCCATAAGGGTGCCGCGATCGGCGCGGCCGCCCGTTCATCGGAGAGAATCATGAAGAGAAAGACAATCATTGCCGCAGCCGCCATCAGCGGCTGCCTTGTCGCCGCCGGCGCGCTTGCCGGCATGGGTCACGGCGGCATGCGCCACGGCCCTCGCGGCGAAAACCTGTTCGATCGGATCGACGCCAACAAGGACGGCACGGTGACCAAGGCTGAAGCCGCTGCCTTCACCGAGTCCCGCATGAAGGAGTTCGACGGCAATCACGACGGCCAGGTCACGCGCGCGGAATTCGACGCCGCTCACCAGGCGAAGATGGAAGAACGCCAGCAGGCCTTCTTCAAGAAGCTGGACGCCAATGGCGACGGCACCCTGTCTGAAGCGGAGTTCCGCAGCATGCGCGCACACCGCGGCCAAAAAGGCGGGCATGATGGGACTTGATGGAGAACTCCGCAGCCGACACAGCACGGGACCCCGATGCGGATTTGGTGCTTCGCGCCGGGACCGGTGATGCGACGGCATGCACGCAGCTCATTGACCGCCACCTCCCGCGCGTGCTGAGGCTCGCCGGCAGGATGCTGTCGAATCGTGCAGATGCGGAAGATGTCAGCCAGGAAGTTTTTCTCCGAGTCTGGCGCACCGCCGCGGCCTGGCGGCCGGGCGGTGCGCGATTCTCGACCTGGCTGTATCGCGTCACGCTCAACCTGTGCAACGACCGCCTGCGCCAGCGCCGTCCGCAGGCAAGTGAAGAGGTTCTCGCCGGGCTACCCGACGAAACTCCCGGCGTTGAAGTGGCCCTGCAGCGCGACGCTGTCGCGGCGCGGGTCACGGCGGCGCTGGCGTGCCTTCCCGGACGCCAGCGGGAAGCCATCCTCCTGTGCCACTACGAGGAAATGGACAACCGTGAGGCCGCGGCCGTTCTCGACGTCAGCGTCGACGCGCTGGAGTCCCTGCTGTCGCGCGGCCGGCGCGCATTGCGCCAGATGCTGATCAGCAGCGCGGGCGATTTGATCGAAGAAGGTTGATTGGAGAAGTGTCATGACGATGACAATGGAAAGGTTTGCGCAGATCTGTGAGGCCTACGGCAGCAATCCGCAGGCGTGGCCGGCTGGAGAGCGGGCCGCGGCGCAGGCGCTGGTTGCGAGCTCCGCCGATGCCCGGAGCCTGCTCGAGCGGGCCGCCGGCCTCGATGAACGCCTGGCGGTGCTACCTTCGCTCATGCCATCGGCTTCACTGCGAGCCCGCGTGCTCACGTCGAGAGTCGAGCCCATCGAACCCTCGTGGCTGGCGGGGCTCCGCGAGCTCTTGAGCTGGCGACCCGCAGTGCCTGCGCTCGCGCTGGCACTGGTCGCCGGGATTGCGGTCGGATTGTGGATGTCGGCCGAACCCACCGATCAGCTGGATGTGGTGAATGTCGCATCGTTCCACAACGACTTCGAGGACTACTGACATGAGCAGGTCATTGCGCATCCTTCTGGTGGCGTCGCTGGCGCTCAACCTGTTCGCCGCAGCCACGTTTGCCGCACACGCATTCGGTCACCGGCATTTCGGCCCTGCGCCTCACCAGTGGCGGCCACGCAGCGGGATCGACCTGCGCATGCTGAAGGGCCAACTGCCCAACGAGGATCAGCCGCTCGCCGAGGAGGCATTGAAGGTACATCGCGGAGAAATCCATCACCGTGTCGGCGCGCTGCGCGAGGCGCGCAAGGCCGCCGCTGATGCACTGCGCGCGGAGCCCTTTGATCGGAAACGTCTCGATGCGGCGCTGGCCACGGTGCGCGAGCGTGAAAGCGCACTTACCGCTGCCGCGCAAGGGACGATGGCGGGTCTCGCAGAAAAAGTGAGCGCCGCGGGCCGGCAAAAGATGGCCGAACAGATGCTGGTGCGACGGCCGATGCGCGCACCCGGTCGAGATTGTCCAGCGGAGAAAGCCGCAGGGAAACCTGACAAGGCTTCCTAGTGCGTCGACTTCCCCTCATTGCCGTCTTGATGCTCTTCACCGCGACGGCGGTGGCCGAGCCGCTGCCTCCGCCGACGCGTCCACTCACGCTGATCGACCTCACCGACCTCGCGATGCGCAACAATCCAACCACGCGCGTGGCCTGGGCCGAAGTCCGGCAATCGGAAGCCGCGGAAAAAATCGCGCGCGCCGGATACTGGCCGACGCTCACGGTGAGCTACTCGCTGCAGCGCACACAGCAGCTCGCATTCGGGGGGCAGGAGGTCGCGCCACAGACGCGCCAGGGGCCGAGCGTGAGCCTGACCTATCTCCTGTTCGATTTCGGTACCCGCGCGGGAACCGTCGACCAGGCTGCGGCGGACGCACTGGCCACTCGCCTCACGCGTGACACGACCCTGCGCGATCTCAGTCTCAGCGTGGAATCCGCCTACTACAGCGTTATCGGAAGCCGGGCGGTCGAGGATGCCAGCCGCAGGTCCGTCGCGGAGGCGCAGGCGAACGACGATGCGGCGCAGGCGCGGCATGATGCCGGCCTTGCCACTGTCGCTGACGTCTACCAGGCGCAGTCGGCGCTGGCATCCGCGCGCCTGGCTTTGCAACAGGCGGAAGGCGCGCGCGTGATTGCCGAGGGTGCACTCGCCGTAGCCGCAGGCTATTCACCGGATGCGAGCCTGTCGCTCGCGCCCTGGCAGGCGCCGCCGGACAAACCCGAAACACCCGCGCAGCCGGTGACAGCGATGATGCAGGCGGCACGCGATGCACGCCCTGACCTGCTGGCCGCAAAGGCACGCGAACAGGCGGCGCAAGCCGCGGTACGCGCGGCACGCGGCCGCAACTGGCCGACGCTCAACCTCAACGCGAACGCGGCGCGCACCACCATCGAGGATCGCGGAACCGCGAACCAGTACTCGGCACAGTTGCGCGCCGACTGGACGGTGTTCAGCGGCTTCTCCGTGCAGGGTGACATCGAGCGCGCCGAGGCCGCTCTCGATGCCTCGAACGCCAGCATCGACAGCCTGCGCCAGTCGGTTGAGCAACAGGTGTGGGTGTCCTACCAGAACGTGCAAACCGCGCTGAAGAACCTCGACGCGAGCCGAGCGCAGTTGAAGAGCGCGGAGCTGGCGGCGGAAGCGATCCGTGCCCGCTACCACACCGGCCTTTCCTCAATTCTTGAAGTGCTGACCACCGAGGCGTCGCTCGCGCAGGCACGCGTTGCCGAGATCCAGGCGGGCATCAACTGGTACCAGGCCCTGGCGACATTGGGACACGACGTCGGCGGGCTCGCTCCCTCCAAGGAGAACACGAAGTGAAGTTTCGATTGCTGCTCATCGGCATCGTGATTGGAATCGCAGTGCTGGTGTGGTTCCGGACACATGGAGACGCGGACGCGCGCAACATGCGCGGCCAGGGACCGCGCGCGACCGCGGTGTCGATGACGCGCGCGCGGCTGGGTGAAGCGCCACTACAGTTCTCCGCGCTTGGCCAGGTCGTCAGTCCGCACACCGTCAACGTGAGACCGCAGGTCAGCGGCACGCTGGCCGACGTGTTCTTCCGCGAGGGCCAGAACGTCGCTGCGGGTGAGCGGTTGTTCTCCATCGATGCGGCGCCCTACCAGGCGTCCATCGCGCAGGCCCGGGCCCAGCGGGCGCGCGACCAGGCGGCGCTCGAATCGGCACGGTCGCAGTACGAGCGCATGGCGCCGCTCGCGAAGAAAGAATTCGTCACGCCGCAGGAGATCGAGAACGCACGTGCCGCCGCGGCGCAAGCGCAGGCGCTGGTCGAAGCTGACGATGCCGCGATCAGGACTGCGCAGATCAATGTCGACCGCACCGTCGTGCGCGCGCCGATTGCCGGCAAAACGGGCTCGCTGGCTGTGAAGACGGGCAATGTCATCGGGCCATCGGATGCGATGCCCGTGGTGGTGATCAACCAGCTGCAACCTATCGAGGTGGAGTTTTCCGTCGCGCAGACCGGCCTTGGCGCGGTGCGGGATGCGATGAAGCAAGGCCCCGTCATGGTGAAGATCAGCGATGAGCAGGGCGGCCAGGTGCTGGCCGAGGGACGGCTGGTTTTCATCGACAACGCGGTGGACGCGGCAACCGGTACGGTGAAGCTGCGTGCGCAGACGGAGAATGGCGAGGAGCACCTGTGGCCAGGCGCCTTCGTCATGGCGACGCTCGTTCTCACGGTTCAGCAGAACGCGGTGCTGCTGCCGGAGACGGCAGTGCAGTCCGGCGCAGACGGCTCTTTCGTGTTCCTGGTGGGTACAGACAACAAGGTGAGCCTGCGCAACATCATCGTCGACCGCCAGATCGGCGATGAGCTGGTGATCTCATCCGGGCTGCAAGGCGGCGAGACCATCGTTGCCAAGGCACCGCGCAATCTGGCCGCGGGCGACAGCGTAACCGATGCCGCTACGCAGAACGCCGCTCCGGCCGCGCCGGAAAAAGGATCACGCCGGCGCCGCGCCGAGAGCGGTTCGTGAACATCTCGGGGCTATTCATCCGCCGGCCGGTGGCCACCGCCACCCTGATGGCGGCGGTCATCGTGTTCGGATTCTTTGCCTATCGCGACCTGCCGGTGGCGGAGCTGCCAAACGTCGATTTCCCGACGATCAACGTCTCGGCCAACCTGCCAGGTGCCGATCCGGAAACGATGGCGGCGACCGTCGCCACGCCGCTGGAGCGCGCCTTCACGCAGATTCCCGGCGTCGAGATCATGACGTCGAGCTCGAACACGGGCAGCACCAACATCACGCTGCAGTTCACCCTGGAACGCGACATCGACGCTGCAGCCCAGGACGTGCAGACCGCGATCTCGCAGAGTGCGCGGCAACTGCCGCAATCGATGCCTACACCGCCGACGCTGCGCAAGCAGAACCCGGCAGACTCACCGATCCTGTTCATCGCGATGAGCGCGACCACCATCCCGCTCACCACGCTCGACGATTTCGCCGAGACACGTGTCGCGGACCGCCTGTCGCAGGTGGACGGCGTGGCACAGGCGCAGGTATTCGGTGCCAAGCGCTATGCGGCGCGGCTTTACATCAACCCACACGCACTGTCGGCGCGGGGCATCTCGCTTACGGAGGTGCGCAATGCCGTGTCTGCGGCAAACAGTTACCAGCCGGCGGGAACGCTGTACGGGGCGAACCGCAGCTATACCGTGTCCGCAGAGGGCCAGATCAAGAGCGCTGCGGCATACAACGACCTGATCCTTGCCTATAAGGACGGCGCGCCGGTGCGCTTCCGCGAGATCGGAAACGCCATCGACAGCATCCAGAACGACAAACAGCAGACGGAATACAACGGGCGACCCGCGATCGTCATCGGGATCTCGCGGCAGCCCGGATCCAACACGGTCGAGATCGCGAAGACCGTGCGCGACTTGCTCCCCGCCCTGGAGAAGCAGGGACCGGGCGACACACGCGTTGACATCATCTACGACCGCAGTGTCTTCATCCAGACTTCCATCGGCGACGTGAAGTTCACATTGCTGCTGTCGATCGCGCTGGTGGTGGGCGTGATCTTCATGTTCCTGCGCGATATCCGCACCACGCTGATCGCCGCGCTGGCCCTGCCCGCCTCGCTGCTCGGCACCTTCGGCGCGATGAAGATCGCGGGCTTCTCGCTCGACAATCTCTCGCTCATGGCACTGACCGTTTCGGTCGGCTTCGTCGTGGACGATGCCATCGTCGTGCTGGAAAACATCACGCGCTACCGCGAGCGCGGCGTGCGCAGCGTCGAGGCCGCGCTCGAGGGCAGCCGCGAGATCGGTTTCACGGTGGTATCGATGACGCTGTCACTCGTTGCCGTGTTCATTCCGCTGCTGTTCATGGGCGGCATCATCGGGCGGCTGTTCCGCGAGTTCTCGCTGACGGTGGCGATTGCAATCCTGCTGTCCGCAGTGGTGTCCCTGACGCTTACGCCGATGCTCTGCTCGCGCTTTCTCGCAGGCCACCGGGAGGAGCGGCACGGGCGTCTTTACCGTGCTCTCGAACGTGCGTTCGACGGCACACGCGATGCCTACGAGCGCACGCTGCGCTGGTCGCTCGGGCGTGGGCGGCTGATGCTGCTCATCGGTGCGGGCACGCTGGTCGCTTCGTTCCTCATGTTCAAGGTCGTGCCCACCGGCTTCATCCCGGCCACCGACTCCGGTGTGATCCAGGGCTCGACGCAGGCACCGGACGGTGTCGCCTACGCGGACCTCGTCAAGCTGCAGCGCCAGGTGGCCGCGATCGTAAGGGAGAATCCGAATGTCGCCGGCGTGATGTCGTCGACCGGACAGGGGCATGGCGGTGTCGCGGGGGGAAACGTCGGGCGGCTGCAGGTTCGCCTGAAGCCGGCCAGTGAACGCAAGCTTGCAGCGGACCAGGTCATCGCGCAGCTGCGACGCGCGGTTCAGCAGGTCCCGCAGCTACAGGTCACCTTCCAGAATCCACCTGCCGTGCGCATCGGCGGCTTCCGCTCCGGCAGCAATTACCAGTATGTCCTGCTCGGTGATGACCTCGATGCGCTATCGGCAGCAGTGAAATCGATGAAAGACCGCATGTCGCAGATCCCCGGCATCCGCGACGTGGACAGCGATCTTGAGCTGGCCAATCCGCAGATCGACGTGGCCATCGAGCGCGAGCGGGCGGCAGCGCTGAACGTGTCGGTGCAGGACATCCAGAGCACGCTGTATGCAGCCTATGGCGCGTCGCGCATCAGCACCATTTTCACCAGCACCAACCAGTACGACGTGCTGCTGCAGATCGACCCGCGTTACCAGCAGGACATCAACGCGCTAAGCCAGCTTTACGTGCCCTCCACCGGCGGCGCGCTGGTGCCACTCAGCGCGGTTGCGAGGATCGGGCGCGGCGTCGGGCCGCTCTCGGTGAATCACTACCAGGAACTGCCGTCGGTCACGTTGTCCTTCGACCTGCAGCCGGGCGTTTCGCTGGGCCAGGTCACCGCTTCGATCGAGCGTGCCGCGCGCGAGAACTTGCCGTCCAACGTCACCGGTTCATTCTCGGGAACTGCGCAAACCTTCCAGAAATCGATGGCCGACCTACCGCTGCTGCTGCTCTTCAGCGTGCTTGTGATCTACATGGTGCTCGCCATCCTCTACGAGCACTTCATTCATCCGCTGACGATCCTGACCGCCCTGCCGCTCGCCGCGATCGGCGCGCTGTTCGCGCTGTGGCTGTTCGGCTCGGAGCTGAACATCTTCAGCTTTGTCGGCCTCATCCTGCTGGTGGGACTCGTCAAGAAGAACGGCATCATCATGGTCGACTTTGCCATCGCGCGGCGGCGTGAGGGCCTGCCGGCGCAGGAAGCCATCCTGCAGGCCTGCCTGGTGCGCTTCCGGCCGATCATGATGACGACGCTGGCGGCACTCGTCGGCACGCTGCCGATCGCGCTCGGGCTGGGAGAAGGCGCGGAAGCGAGACGGCCGCTGGGCATTGCCGTCGTCGGCGGACTCCTCACTTCACAGCTGCTGACACTCTACGTTACGCCGGCGTTCTATCTGGCGATGGAACGGCTGACCGTTAGCGCCGATGCACGTACACCCCCGGCGCCACATCGATAGGCTGGTGACTGCGACTGCCTAACGACGGAGCGCAATGCGCCGCCGGACCTGTCGTCGCTCAGGAGATCCCAGGCTGATGCCGGCGCGACCCCAGGCTGGCGGACGCGCGCCCCGCCGCCGCTGCTGCCCATTCCTCGCGCATGTCGTCGTCGTCAGCGAAGACTTCGAGGAGCGGGACATGGCGGGCGGCGTCCCTGCTCGCAGCAGGAACTGTCCCGTCAACTTCCGGTGTCATTACCGGCACTTCGATCTCGAGGTGCTCGCAGACCGAGGGCCAATCGACAAATGGTTGATATGGATTCATCGCACAGCGGCCAATAAATCACAGCTCGCGCAAGACAGCCGCGCGAGTGCGTTTCAGATTTCGTAGATATCGAGGAAGTCGTCTACCAATTCCTCGGCGTCTTCCCTGCCGAGGCCGAGTTTGTCGCGCACCTTGCGCGCCAGGCTGTCATACCTGCCGTCGAGGTCGCGCACATCTTCCTCGGTAAAGACGCTCCAGAATTCCCGGATATTGTCCCGAATGTGGGACCACTGTCCTTGTTCAATTTCGCGATTCATATAACCACCTCGTTCGCGTCAATTGAAGGCTTACTGTGGACAACCCGCTCCCGGGCATCCTCCTTCGCACTGAGAAAATGGTATGGCCTGTTCCGGATCTGGAGCGCTGAGGGGGCTTGGCAGCACGTTCCTGTGCTTGGGGGACCAAACCCGAAACAGGCCAAAGCTAAATCGTTACTGACAACTCCCTGCCCCTTGGAGGCAGCCTTGCGGTGAACATCCCGGCGAGGCGCATACTGCTGCGACGCTCAATTCCGGTTGAGCTTCCTTGAACCCAGTGAAATCCTCCGTGCGGTCGAATAGGTGGCAACTGTCGTGCCAATCTTCAAAACCTTGCGAAAACATTGGGAAAAAGCTGAAACGAGCCGGTGAACCTGGTCTGCATCTGAACGCGCAGCGTTGATTTTGTCGCTGATCAGCGACGCCCTTGCGGGGGTTTTGGGAATTTCGCTGTTTGGCGCGGAAATCGCTGTCGCTGATCAGCGACAAAAGCAGGCAAACGCCTTAGGAGCTGCGCTGCTTGTACTCGCCCGGGTTGATGTTGTGGCGGGCCAGGAGCTTGTAGAACTCGGTCCTGTTCCGCTCGGCGAGCTGCGCGGCTTGTGTGATGTTTCCACGAGTAATTTGCAACAGCTGGACCAGGTAATTACGGGTAAATTCGTCGCGCGCCTGTGCATAAGGCGCGAGTTTTTCACTGTCACCTCGAAGCGACTTCTGCACGATCGCGGCGCTGATGACCGGCGTCGGGGACAGCGCAACGTTCTGCTCGACCATGTTGTAAAGCTGGCGGATATTGCCCGGCCAGTCGGTCGTCACGAGCAACTCCATCGCCTCGGGCGCGTAGACCTTCTCCTTGCCGCCCTCGCGCTGTGAAAGCTTCTTGAGGAAGTGGTTGACCAGCAGGGGGATGTCGCCCTGACGCTTCCCCAGCGGCGGCAAGGTCAACGAAACGACCTTGAGGCGGTAGTACAGGTCTTCGCGGAACTTGCCCTCCGCCATGGCGGCTTCGAGGTCGCGGTGGGTGGCGGAAATTACCCGCACGTCGACGGGAATGGTCTTGGTGCCGCCCACTGGCCGCACCTGGCGCTCCTGCAGCACGCGCAGCAGCTTGACCTGCAGCGGCAGCGGCATGTCGCCGATCTCGTCGAGGAACAGGATGCCGCCATCGGCCGCGCGGAACAGGCCGGGATTGTCCCGGGTGGCGCCGGTGAAGGAACCCTTCTCGTGACCGAACAGCTCGGACTCAAGCAGGTTCTCAGGCATTGCGCCGCAGTTGATGGCGACGAACTCGCCTTTGTTGCGCGGACTGGCCTTGTGGATGGCACGCGCCAGCAACTCCTTGCCGGTGCCGCTGTCGCCCACGATCATCACGCTCACGTCGGAGTTCGCCACCATGCGCGCGTCGGCGAGCAGGTCCTGCATCACCCCGCTACAGGTGACGATATCGGCGTGCCAGTCTTCCTCGGAACTGCTGCTGGCGCCGGTAAGGCGCAGCGCGTCCTTCACGCGCTTCAATAGCAGCTCGCGGTCGAGGGGCTTGGTAAGGAAATCGAAAACGCCGCTGCGGGTGGCCTGCACGGCGTCGGGGATGGTGGCGTGCGCGGTGATCATCAGCACCGGCAACGCCGGGCGCTGTTCGTGCAGTTCGCCGAGAAGCGTCATGCCGTCCATGCCGTCCATGCGCAAATCCGAGATGACGAGATCGGGGTGGAACTGGCGCATCCGGTCAAGAGCTTCCTTGCCGCTCGCGGCCGTCTCCACGCTGTAACCTTCGCCCTTGAGGCGCAGGCTGAGCAGGCGGCTCAGGCTCGGGTCATCGTCAACCAGCAGTATCTTCGCGTTGTCCATTGGTGTGTGTCGGGCTCTCCTTCTGCCCTGTTCTGCCTACCGGCAACTGGATCCTGAAGTGTGCCCCCTGGTGACCCTCGCCGTCGATGATCTCAACAGTACCACCATGCGCGCGCACGCACTCCGAAACAACGGACAATCCGATGCCCGTCCCGCGCACATGACCGGATGACGGGGCCGATCCCTGGTAGAACGCCTCGAATACCTTCGGCCGCTCCTCCATCGGAATGCCGGGGCCGTTGTCGGCCACATCGATGACCACTAAGCCGTCGATCTGGCGGGTCTTGATGTGAACCTCGCCACCGACAGGTGCGAATTTGACCGCGTTGGAAACGAGGTTGTCAACGCACATGCGTATGCGAATCCGGTCAGCCAACAGGTCAATGTCCTCCAGGTCAGCATGAACCGTCAGCAGCTTGCTTGTTGCCGCGAGGTGATGACGCTTCAGTACAAATTTGACCAGTGGATTGAGCTCAAAGTTCTGGAGATTGAGCTTGATGCGCTTCTCGTGCCATTCGCTGAAATCGAGAAGATTCTCGATCAGGTACTGCAGCTCTAGGCCCGATCCCTGCAGGATGCCGGTGACCTCGCGCTGCGTCTGGTTCAACGATCCGACGGTGCCGTCCATGAGCAGCTCCGTGCCTTCGCGGATGGAGGCGAGCGGCGTCTTCAGCTCATGCGACATGCGTCGCAGGAAGGTGTTCTTTTCCTGCTCGGTGGTGGACAGGCGGCGACGCAGCCAGTCGAGGCTCTGGCCCAGCGACGAGAGCTCGGGCGGGCCGCCGATCTCGATCGGCTGGCGGAAGTCGCCGAGGCCGAGCCGGCCGATTGAAATCGCCAGCTGCCGTACGGGCCTCACGATCAGGGAAGTGAACAGCAGCACCAGCACCACCGCGACCGGGATCAAGATCAGCGCTGGAAGCACCAGGAAGCGCTGCGCATCACGCGCTGTCCGCCTGAGCGCTCCCTGCTCGTCGTCGATGAACTGGTTGCCGTCACGGGCAATCTTGTTGACGCGGCGATGCAGATCCTTGAAATGGACACGGATGATTTCCAGCTCTGCTTTTGTCGCGCCGCCGAGCAGCGTGCTGAGGATCTCCTCGCTGTCCTGGTGCATGTCCAGCAGTTCCCAATCGCGCGTTTCCCTGAGAGGTTGCTGCTTGCGCAGTTGGTCGACACCGAGCACAAAGGCGGCCTGGTTCTCCTGGCAGATCGGGATCAAGGCAGTGTCGGGTGTCGCGAGATATCGCTTCACGCACTGCTCGAACTTGTCGAGATTCGCGCGCAATAAATCGCTCGAACGCGTGACCTGAATGCCGTGGAGGAGCAGGCGCTCGCTGTTCTGCGCCAGCCGGTCGACGTACAGCGCCGCCATCGCGGTGACGATAATCAGCGGCAGTCCGACGATCGCGAAACCGCCCAGCACCAGCACGCGCATCGACTGGCGCCGCGGAGTGGCTCGAAGATTTGCAGCCATGCAATGCCCTGGACAATCCTTTGGCTAGGTCCCTCGCGGTCGTGGTGTCGCGCGAGCGATGTGTGGCGTCAGGCGTCAGCAGCCGCCCGGCCCGAAGCAGACGTCGAAAGCATTGCCGCCGGATTTGGGCGCCGACGGATTGGACACGACCTGTCCGCTCGAATTCACCATGGCGACGCGCTCGTCCACCGTCAATGCCGGCGCGGCGCCATTCACGCTCAGCCCGGAGAACGACACCTGGCCATAATTTGCCAGCGCCGCCTGCCCGGCCCCGCCGGTTCCGAATGTCAGGGGCGCTTCCTCGATCCACTCGGCGCTGAGACCCGGCGTGACATAGGGAACGGTCTGGTTGAAGGTCCAGCCCTCGGTGCTGTTCTCGATCGTGATGTTCCAGATGACCGCAGTGCCGTCGATGCTGACCGTGATGTGATCCCCCGCCTTCACTGCGTAATCCTGTGAATCGAGGAGTCCGCCGCCTGCGTTGACCGCCGGCAGCGGGATGATTTCCCACCACGCGTAGTAGCTGGGGCCGCCGCTGCAGTCCTGGCCGGTGCCGGCCTGGATGAGTGTCGGGTCGCCTGTCGCGAAGCCGCCAATGCCTGCCCAGCTGGAGCTGGAGGTGTTGTCGGCGCCGGAGCAGCTGACGTGCGGCACGATCCAGCTCCCGCGCACCCGGTTGATCGCCGTGCCCTGGCGAACGTAACCACTCCAGTTGGTCGATTGCTGTGCGGTGGAGGCACCCTGGTTGCTGTGCCCCCCTGGCATGCTGCCGCTGGCGTCGTTATCGCCGCCGTTGCACCCGGCGAGAACGGCCGCCGCGGGGAAAAGAATCGCCAATGGAAAGTTGCCGAGGGAATTCATCCTGAGTAGTGCTCTGCGTGCATGTCGCGGAATTGAATGTACTCCAGGCTGTGCGGTGAGTCACGCCAAGCTATGCGATCATTCGTCGCGATGCGGAGAGCACACGCAACGTGGTTGGGGCCAGTCGCCGGCGTATTACTCGCTGGCTGGTGCGTCACGCTCCCTGCGGCCGATGCGCCCCTGTGGGAGGCCGGCGCGGGCATCGCCGCCGTCGATTTTCCGGACTACCGCGGCTCCGATCAGCGCAGCAGCTACGTGCTGCCGATCCCCTACTTCATCTATCGCGGCGATGTGCTGCGCGTGGATCGCGAAAGCATCCGCGGCCGCCTGTTCGAAAGCGAGAACGTTGAGTTGAACCTGAGTCTCAACGGCTCGATTCCCGTCGACAGCGATGGCAACCGCGCTCGCCGCGGCATGCCCGATCTCGATCCCACGGTCGAACTCGGCCCCTCGCTCAACGTCACGCTGAAGCGCTTTCCCGAAAACAAGGCAACGCTGGAGATGCGGGTTCCGGTGCGCGCAGTCTTCGCCACCGATCTCAGCTACCTTGATCACGTCGGCTGGGTGACGTCACCGCAAGTTAATCTCGACATCCGCGATCCGCTGGGACATGCCGGCTGGAAGCTCGGCCTGCATACCGGGCCGATCTTCGCCGACGGGAACTACCACGACTACTTCTACGGGGTCGATCCCGGTTTCGCAGCAGCAGGGCGGCCGGCGTACGCAGCATCCGGCGGTTATTCGGGAGCCCAGTTCACCGTCGCGCTCAGCAAGCGCTTCCCGAAATTCTGGGTCGGCGGATTCCTGAAGTGGGACACGCTCGACGGCGCCACATTCGAGGACAGTCCGCTGGTGAAAAAGGATTACGCCCTCACCGGGGGATTTGCGCTGTCCTGGGTGATCGCCGTATCGGACAAGCGCGTGGAGCGCAGCGAGCGAACCCAGTAGCCCCGGCCGGGTCACAAGGGAATTCCTATGCCGGTGCGCAAAGTTCTCAGCGACGGGTGCGTTCCCGTCAGGATCTACACCGACGACGTTGCCGACAACGCGGTCGCGCAACTCGCCAACATCGCGGCCTTGCCCTTCGTGCATCATCACGTCGCCGCCATGCCCGACGTGCACGTCGGCATCGGCGCGACCGTCGGCGCGGTAATTCCCACCCAGGGCGCGATCGTTCCAGCCGCGGTCGGCGTGGACATCGGCTGCGGCATGAACGCCGTGCGGCTGTCGCTGAAAGCGAAGGACCTGCCCGACGACTTGCGCGCGATCCGCACGCAGATCGAGCGTGACGTGCCGGTGGGGTTCGATGCCCACAAGGAGAAGCACTGGCAGACCGCGTCGCTCGCGAAAGTCGCTGCCGGGCTCGGCCGCATCCAGGCGAAGCACCCGAAGCTCGAAGCAGACTGGCGGGGCCAGATGGGCTCACTCGGTGGTGGCAATCATTTCATCGAGCTGTGCCTCGACGAGAACCAGCAGGTGTGGGTGATGCTGCACTCCGGCTCGCGCGGGATCGGCAATCGCATTGGTCAGCATTTCATCGAGGCGGCGCGCCGCGACATGGAGCGGCAGGACATTCGCCTCCCCGATCGCGATCTCGCCTACCTCAGCGAAGGTAGTGAGCTGTTCGACGAGTACGTCGACGCCGTCGGCTGGGCGCAGGACTACGCCATGGAAAACCGGCGCGCAATGATGAACCTGATCCTGAAGGCGCTGACGCGCCACCTGCCGCCGTTCAAGGCGACCGAAGAGGCGATCAACTGCCATCACAACTACGTGTCGCGCGAGCACCACTTCGGCGCCGACGTGTGGGTGACGCGCAAGGGCGCGATTCGCGCGGGCAAGGGCGAGCTCGGCATCATCCCGGGCAGCATGGGCGCGCGCTCCTACATCGTGCGCGGCAAGGGCGACGCGGAATCGCTGTCATCCTGCGCGCACGGTGCCGGCCGGCGCATGTCGCGCAGCGAGGCACGCAAGCGGTTCAGCATCGACGACCTCCGCAAGCAGACCAACGGCGTGGAATGTCGCAAGGACACGCGCGTCATCGACGAGATTCCGGGCGCCTACAAGGATATCGACCAGGTGATGGCCAACCAGGCCGACCTGGTCGAGGTGGTGCACACGCTAAAACAAGTACTGTGCGTGAAGGGCTAGTGGCTTGCGCTATCGGTTGCAGCGGATTTCAAAGAGGCGCGGCCAGTACTTGCCGGTGACAAACAGGCGGTCAGCCTCAGCATCGTAGGCAATGCCGTTGAGCACCGCGTTCCGGTTGCGGCGCTCCGTCACCGGAAGCAGGTCGCCCAGGTCGAGCCAGCCGAGGACCCGTCCATCGGCGGGCGAGATGCGCGCGATCCGGTCGGCGAGGAACACGTTCGCGTAGATTTCGCCTTTCACGTACTCCAGCTCATTGAGACCGTGCACGGGTTTTCCGCCGTCGGTGACCGTCAGTGTTCTTTCGAGACGAAAGGTCGCGGGATTGAGAAACCTGAGCTTGCCCGTGCCGTCGCTGGCGATCAATGACTTGCCGTCGTTGGTCAGTCCCCAGCCATCCCACGCATAGTTGAATGCGCGGCGCAGGACGAGCGTCTTCGCGTCGTAAACAAAAACCCGGCGATCCTTCAGCGTCAGCTGGTAGAGCTTGCCATCGAGCAAGGTCAGGCCCTCGCCGAAATACCTTTGCCCGACGCCGGCTTCGCGCGCGACTTTGCCGCTGGCCAGAACCACGCGTCGCAGGCTTCGGCGCGCATGCCGGCCGACGCTTTCGTAGAGCACGCCTTTTTGGATGACGAGGCCTTCAGTGAAGGCCTTCGTGTCGTGCGGGAATGCCTGCACGACGCGACAAGTCGAAGCTGCTGCCACCTCGGACAATGACAGCAACGTTGCCACCGAGAATGCACAGGTGCGACGCATGCCCCATTGTCATGAAAGTGCCGCTGCCTGATCAACGGGCTTGCGATAGGTCCCGAACAGGCGGTCGCACAAGGTCAGTACAACGGAGACATTCACCGGCCCTCTCCGAGAATGATGCAGGTGATGGCCCATCGCCGTGGCAAAGAACAGGTCGTAGACCGGCAGCCGGTAGCCGCAGTGCGTGATCATCGTTACCGCGGTCAGCAGGAAAGCGCTCACCGCGAACGTGAGAGGATGAATATCAAACAGGATGCCGTAGATGTGAAAGAAGAAAAATACCGTGATGCCCTCAACGGGGTGAACCACCATGGCGGTCCAGATGCTGAGCGGCGGCTTGTCACCGTGGTGGACGTAGTGAACCTTTTTCGCGTACAGGCCATGGGCATGCTCAAGCCGGTGCCAGACATAGGACGCAAAGTCGCCGACAAGAAAGTACAGCAGCATGTCGGTGAGAAATTCACCTGACGTCGGCGCCTCTGCGGGAAGCTCCAGCGCAATGGGGATCGGAAGGCCCAGCAGCAAAACCATGCCGACGACATAAGCTGCCGAATAGCCCTTCATCGCGCGCCAGTAGACCGACCAGCTTTGCGCGAGGGTCAGTCGCCGCGTAACGAACACATCGACAATCGAGAAGATGATTCCCGGCACATAAACGCCCAGCACGACTGCCGTCAGCAGGAATGCCGGCGAGCTCATGAAACCGGAGCCCAGGTGCGCAAGCAGGAAGTCCCAGGTTGGCTGCAGTACCGTTGCGCTATTCATGGCGATGCCCTCTTCACGGATCGGTCTTCTTATTAATCGTACCGTATGGTACGGTAATAGTCCATGACGCGATCAGGCCCGGCAAAGCGAACTTCCCCGAAGCCACGGGGCCGCCCCCTGAAGGAGGGCCTTCGCGATCATCTGCTCCTGCACACCGTGCTGGTGCTTCTACGGGATGGTTACGACCGGTTCAGCATGAACTCGGTGGCGGTATCGGCAAGAACCTCCAAGGAGACGCTGTATCGCCACTTCAACGACAAGACCGGCTTGCTGAGCGCGGCGCTGATCAACCTCGGAAAGGTCGTTGAACCCCTGCTGCTCGAGGGAGTGCACGATAAACTCGGCAGAGGGCAACGCCTGGAAGTATTGGCGGACAATTACCTGAAAGGCTGCGTACGACCCGAGTCCCTGGCACTGCAGAGAATCGCCTACGCCGATGGAGGCCAATCATTGGGGCCCGTTTTCGCCAGGCAGTTTACGGGCGCGTCGTTGGCAGTAATGACCCGGCAATTTGTCGCGATGGGTACACCACAGCCGAAACTGGATGCCGAGATCTTCCTGGCGATGGTGCAGGGCCAGGTTCACGAGAAAGCCCTGTTGGGAGCTGGCACTGACACCAGCAAGAAAACGATCAAGGCTGTGACCCTGCATGCCGTCAACATCTTTTCCGCTTACCTCGACCGAAACAAATAGATTGCTGGGGAGACGCGCATGAAAGTCCTTGTCGTTGGCGGTAGCGGACTGATCGGTGGCCATGCAGCGCTGCACCTGCAGCAGTCGGGACACGAAGTGACGATCGCGTCGCGTCATGCACCGGCGAAGGACTGCGCGCTGGCAGCGCTGCCGCACGTGGCGGGCGACTACCTGGCGGGCGATTTTGATGGCCGGCTCGCCGCATTCGAGGGTCTCGTGTTCTGCGCCGGCGCCGACATCCGCCATGTCGCGCAGGGCGACGATGCCGACGCCTTGTTCCAGCGCGCCAACGTCGAGGGTGTACCGCGCTTCTTTGCCGCAGCCCGCACAGCCGGCGTACACAACGCCGTTCACGTCGGCAGCTTCTATCCGCAATTGCGCCCCGACCTGATCGAGACCAGCGTCTATGTGCGCTCGCGCCACCTCGCCGACCGCGGTGCCTGCGCGCTGGCGCGCGAGGGTTTCCGCGCCTGTTCGGTCAACGCGCCGTTTGTGGTTGGAGCGGTACTGGGACTACCGGGCCCGATGTCCGACTATTACACGCGTTACGCGTTGGGACAGCTGGGAGCAATTCCGGTCTTTGGTCCTGCCGGCGGCGTCAATTTCATGTCCACCCAATCGCTGTCTGAGGCCATTGCCGGTGCGCTCGAACGCGGGGTTCCGGGCCATTCCTACCTGGTCGGCGACGAGAACCTGTCATTTGCGGACTACTTCGCGGAAATCTTCCACGCTGTCGGAAAGGACACGACGGTGCCGAGCCTTGACCAGGAGCATCCACTCCTGCCGGATCGCATTCTCTATGCCGGTCGGGGCACCTTCAGCTACTATGAGCCTGATCCCGACGAGACCTCGCTGCTGCGCTATCGCCGCGGCGACGTGCGCCGCGCGATTGCGGAGGCCGCAAAGCAGAGCTTGCGGCAACTGTCGGCGGAATAGCGGTTGCCCCTGTCGCCTTTTTCACACACTAGCCAAGCAGCGATCCGCCGATTTAGCATCGCGTTACGCATGAGGGTGCGGGAAACGAGAGAACTGCATGGAAACCGAAACCTACAAGCGGCACCAGATCGAAGTTTCTTCGGAACGTTACTGGATTCGTCGCGATGGAAGGCTCCGCCTGGTCGGTGGAGTTGATCTGAGCCGCCGGCAAATACCCGGAATCGACCTGGGAACCGTGAGACGAAAAATCCAACTGCAGACAGCTCGCCAGGTCATTGACGAGGGCCTTGTCGCCTAGCGCAACTGGCTGTCCTTGCTGCCCCGCCGATTGTAGCCACTGAAAGTCATGCTCTGGCTTTCCTGCTTCTGCTGGCAAGCGACACAAAGACGAACACCCGGGATTGCCTGCTGACGAGCAGCCGGAATTTCCTCCCCACACCCAGCGCAATGGCTGAGGCTTGTCCCACCCGACAGCTGGCTGCGTGCTCGGGCAATGGCGTCTGTCACCGTCGCGTCGATCTGTTCTGAAACGGCGCCTTCGCGCGCCCAACCGGTAGCCATGTGACTCTCGGAAAACGACCCTGACGTCATTTTACTGCGAGACCGCCGGACCGGTCAGTCGTTATCATGGCGACAGTTTCCGTTGCGGCAATGTCGAAATGCGCCCTGCCCGATCGACTACTAAGCAGGAATCCCTGGTTGGACAAGCCCATGAGTGACCGGAACCGCTGGTTCGCCCTGTACGTGCTCTGCTCGGGCGTGCTGATGATCGTGCTGGACACGACGATCGTCACCGTCGCCCTGCCCTCGATCCAGGTCGACCTGGGTTTCTCCGGCACCTCGCTGGTGTGGGTGCTGAATGCCTACATGCTCACCTTCGGCGGATTCCTGTTGCTCGGCGGACGGCTGGGCGATCTCTACGGCCAGCGCCGGCTATTCCTGCTGGGCTTGAGCCTTTTCACATTCGCATCGCTGGCCTGCGGATTCGCACACAGTCAGGCGATGCTGGTCGTGGCGCGCGCGGTGCAGGGCGTCGGCGGCGCGGTGGTCACCGCGGTGGCACTCTCGCTCATCATGAATCTGTTCAGTGAACCGGCCGAGCGCGCCCAGGCCATGGGCATCTACGGCTTTGTCTGCGCGGCCGGCGGCAGTATCGGTGAGATCCTCGGGGGTTTTCTCACCAACCTGCTCGGCTGGGAATCGATCTTCCTCGTCAACCTGCCGATTGGCATGGCGGTGTATGCGGGTTGCCTCAAACTGATTCCGCACGACCAGCCTTTGGGCGGTTCGCGCACACTCGACGTCGGCGGTGCGATCACGGTGACCGTTGGGCTGATGCTTGCTGTCTACGCCGTCGTCGACGGCAATCGCGCCGGCTGGCAGTCCCTGGAGACCCTCGCGCTGCTCGGGGCAAGCGTGCTCCTGCTGACTCTCTTCCTCGTGATCGAGGCACGCACCGCCGAACCACTGATGCCGCTGCGCATGTTCCGCCTGCGCAACCTCGCGATCGCCAACGTGGTGGGCGTGCTCTGGGCGGCGGGCATGTTCGGCTGGTTCGTAATCACCGCGCTGTACCTGCAGCGCGTGCTGGGCTACGACCCGCTGCGTGTCGGCCTGTCCTTCGTACCCGCAGATGCCATCATGGCCGCCTTCTCCGCAGGACTGTCGGCACGCATGGTCATGCGCTTCGGGATTCGCGGGCCGCTCTGGATCGGGCTGGTGCTCGGCGCGATCGGCCTTGCGCTGTTCGCGCGTGCTCCGATCAATGGCAACTTCGTCAACGATGTACTGCCGGGAATGCTGCTGCTCGGTCTCGGCGCGGGCATGGCATTCAATCCGGTACTGCTCGCGGCGATGAACGATGCGAAAAGTGACGAATCGGGGCTCGCTTCGGGCATCGTGAACACCTCATTCATGATGGGTGGCGCATTGGGCCTGGCGTTGCTTGCGAGTCTTGCCGACGCACGCACCACTGCGCTGTCGAGGGCCGGCGCGGATGCAATCGTCGCGCTCAACGGGGGCTACCAGCTGGCATTCCTGCTCGCCGCGCTATTCACAGGCTTGGCGGCGCTCCTCTCGGGCGTGGTGCTGCGTCCAAAATCGCAGCCGGAAGACCAGCAGCCGCTGGCCGAATCGATCCAATAGGAATGTCGCGGGATTCGCGACGCTGAACCGCCGATCACTTCTCGTTCTTGTATGCACCTCGGACATTCAGGGCAGCGAGGAACAACTGCAGGACAACGAGTGCGTAAGCACGATCATGAATCGCCCAGACAACCCATAACAGGTTGCTCGCCAGGAACCACCAAAAGCCGGCTTCGCGGCGGCCTTTGTGCTGTGATGCGACGAGCCATGCCGCGATCACCGTGCTGATCATGGCGGGCCATTGCAGCAAATCGAGAACAGCGGGCATTACATCCAACTTGGGTGTTTCTGTTTCGACAAGCCGGCGCGCGTCCTGTTCGGCGGCCAGTGAACGTCGCTGTACATGAGTGGTCTGAAATTGCTCTACACCTGCCGGAGAATCACATGGACGCCATCCAATACCTCATGTCGCAGCATCGGGACGTGGAAGCGCTGTTCGCGCGCTATGAGTCGTTAGCAGGCGACACGGAGCAGCTTGGAGAACTGTTCGACGATATCGAGATCGCGCTCGTGCAACATGCGGTGATCGAGGAGATGCACCTTTACCCGATCGTCCGCGACAAGATCGCGAATGGCGAGGATCTCGCCGAGCATGCGATCGAGGAACATACCGGCGTCGAAGAGACGCTGAAGAAAATGGAATCCCTGGAGGCATCATCGGCCGAATTCGACACGCTGATGAAGAAGCTGATGAGGGATGTTCGGCACCACGTGCACGAGGAAGAGGAGGACCCGGGCCTTTTCGCAAAGCTGCGGGAGGTACTGAGCACGTCAACCCTGGAAGAGCTGGGTCGAAAACTCGAGTCGTCCGCCAGGATCGCGCCCACGCGCGCCCATCCCGGAGCTCCGAATACACCACCTGCGAACAAGGTGGTCGGGATGGTTGCCGCAGGTGTTGACCGCCTGCGCGATGCGATGACGGGCCGGGGCCGGTAGACCGGCAAGCCTCAGAAACCTATCGGCGAAACAGGCGCATCACACGCATGAGTGGCCCCATGTTGAATTCCATGGGTTTGCCCTCTCCCTGGAACTCCCTTGCCGACTGCATGCCGGCAGCGAACATCTGCTTCATCATGCCGCTCGCCTGCAGCAGCTCGATGTAGGTCTGTTCACCCGGAACCGCGGAATCGAAGTAGACGTAGTGACCACCACCAGCCGGCATGTTGATGTCGCACGCAACTTTGAGGCCCGCCGCTTGCCCGCTGGCAACCGCCCCATCTATGTCCTCGACGAGGAAGGCGATGTGGTGCAAACCATAGTGTCCCTTGTCGTAGAACGCACGATAAGGAGAGTTGGCGGTGTTGGTCTGGTGGATCAATTCGATCTGCACTTCGCCCCTGTAGGAAAGTGCCAGGTCGATGGTGGGCCGGCTGGGCACACCGCGGAACACGCTGTGCAGCTCGATGTTGCGCATGATCATCCAGGGCCCGACGCCCAGATGTTCAGTCCAGGCTTCGACGGCCTTGTCGAGATTTTCGACGACGTAGCCGAGCTGTCGCACCGGCCCCCATTCCTTGAGCGCGGTTGTTTGCGTCATTTCTGGAAACTCCGTTATTGCGCAGCGGATGCCGCCTGCCTACCGGCCATGCGGCCGAAGAAGGTTGCGTCCGCGAGCGATGTGCCCGAGCTGTAACCCGCGCCCCAGCGCGGCAGACCACAAGCCGTGCGACCCGCGGCGAACAGGCCCGCGATCGGTTCGCGCCCGGCGTTGAGTACTTCGCCGGTGGGTAGCGTATCGAGACCACCGAGCGTGAAGCTGGAATACAAGGCGTGATCGATGCGGCAATCGATTGCAACGAAGGGCGGCGTCACCAGTGGCCTGAGCCATTTCGCCGCCTTGCGAAACAGCGGATCGCTGCCATTCACGGCATGGCGATTGTAGGTTTCGACCGTTGAAACCAGCGCGCTTTCCGGCAGCTCCAGCTCGCGCTCAACCTCCTCCCAGCTTTCACCGGTAGCGCCGATCTCGATCTGCATGAACTTGCCGAATTCGGGCTCGGCAAAGATGTCGTTGTCCATCAGCAGCCAGAATCGGTTTCCCGCCTGCTGCAGGATGTGTTGGGACACGCGGCCGTGATAGCAGTCCTCATTGATGAAGCGCTGGCCGCATCCGTTGATGAAGATGCCCTTGATCAGCTGCTCGGGCGGGTAGTACGGAATTGTCACGAAGCCTTCATTCATATGAATGGCGTTGCCGCCCACACTCTGGCCGAGCTGGATCCCCGACCCATCGTCGACGGTGCCGATAGGACGGTTGGCGCGCTCGAGATGCGGCGCATGCTTGCGCAGCATTTCCTTGTTCATGACGAAACCGCCGGCGCAGAGGATCACGCCGCGCCTGGCGCGCAGGAAAAGGTCCTTGCCCTCATGGCGCGCGGCCAGGCCCTGAACACGTTGGTTCTGGTCGACGATCAAGGCTGCGGCGCGAGTGTTGTAGCGCACATCAATCGGCAGCTCGGCAACGCGCGCTGCCAGCATTTCCATCAGAAGGCGCCCACCGGCACCGATGCCTTCCGCCTGCGGCGTGTGGCCGCGCGGACAGGGTTTGGCCGATTCGCAGAACGGCCAGGCTTCTTCGCTGCCGCTCCACAGCAGGCAGTCATCGGTGAACGGTTCGACGATGCGCTGTGCAACGAATGAGTTTTTGAAAGGAAGGCCCTGCTCGACCAGCCATTCGAAGTGCTTGAGGCTGCCGTCGGCGTAAGCACGAGTTTTTTCCGCATCGGCATCCGGACCGCCGGCCATCATCAGGTAGCGGTAGAAATCCTCGGTGTGATCGTTGAAGCCGGCACTGCGCTGGATAGCCGTACCGCCGTTACCGCCGATGTACAGCTCGCCGCCGGCGAGTGCCGATGTGCCGCCGCTGCCGGAGGTGGCCTCGATCAGCATGACCTGCGCTCCCGCGCGCGCCGCCTCGATCGCGGCACAGGCACCAGCGCCGCCAAAGCCGACGACAATGACATCCGCTTCCGCATCCCAATGCGATACGTCCGCGGCACGGCAAGGCTTGTTGAGCGAATAACTCATGGCATCGTCTCGTATCCCGGCGCATGGCCGACGGCATCCATCATCGGCAGGAATGCACTGTAGCTTCCGGTGAGCTGCGGAGACTCCCAGGCTTTCTGCGCGATCACGCGCAGTCGCGGGGAGATGTTCTCGGCGACCTCGTCCTCCGTCTCGGCATCCGGCGTATCGCCCCAAACATGCAGGGTCGCACCGAGGTTGGCGGCGTTGTTCGCGGCGATTGTCTCCGGCGGAAAACGTGGCTCGCCCGGTATCGGCACGTACAGCGGGCCGCTGAATTCGTTGAGGCGCCACCTCTCATAGGCACTCGCCATGTCCGGATCCGGAGGCAGGTCAACCGGAAACGGCAGGTAGGCCGGCGAGCCCACCACGTAGTATGTCGGCCACCAGCTGCCATTCAGCACGCGATGACCGGCATCGATGAGCGACTGTGCGCTTGGGATCAGGATGAGATCTCCCAGCGGCGAGAAGTTCGTCCACCACTCGATCACGATGTCCGGATCGAGCGTCACGGCGGCGCCGTTACCGGTGTCGTCGTTCCACATGCGCAAAGTTTTACCGTGACTACGCACGCGAGCGTTCACCTGGTTCGTGAAGCCATGCACCGCATCCTTGCCGTTGGCACCCGACCCATACTGTTGCTGCGCGTAGCTGGCCAGCTGCGGATAGCGCAGGTAGTCGTACAGTGCGATGTATTCATCCGCACCCGTGTGCCAGTACGGGCCCGGGAATAGCGGCAGGTACTCGTCGATCAGCTCGAAAGCGAACTGCACCGCTGCAGGATTCGTCACGTCGAGGGCCGCCGGATTGGACTGGCCGGTAATATCCACCAACTGGAATTCGGGATGCGGAGCAAGCGCGGCGCCCATATGGCTCGGCATGCCGATCTCCGGCACCACGGTGATGAAGTAGCGCCTGGCGAGCGCAATGATTTCGCGCACCTCCGCCTTGGTCAGGTGATCTTCCGCGACGATTTCGGGGTGTCGCTCGCTCTCGATGCGGAATCCGAGGGTTTCACTGAAGTGAAGATGCAGCAGGTTGTACTTCAGGTAGGCGATCTCGCGCACATGGCGCTTGAACCAGGCGGGGGTGTAGTACTTTCGCCCGAAGTCCACCATCAAGCCGCGCTCCGGATAGCGCGGCCAGTCCAGTGCCTCACCGGCGCGGATCACGGTTGATTGGTTCAGCAGCTGCAGGACGCTGCGCGTGCCGTAGAACGCACCGGCGTCCTCGTGCGCGCTGATCACTATCTTTCCACCGACAGTCATGCGGTAACCTTCACGGCCCAGTCGCGTGTCGCTATCCCCGAAATTGACGACGACGTCGCCGGGTCGCGCACTCGCCGACGATCCGCCAACGACCGGGATGGCCTGGCCGCTGAGCATCCGCAGGTCTTCAGCGAAGACATCGCCCACCGACTGCAAGCGCGCGTCCGTAACGACCACCCGCGATTCACGGCACAGCGTGAAGATGCCCGTAGCGGGTTGCCACTCGCGCAGCGCCGGAATGGTCAGCGGCCGGCCGTCTGCGGCAAGCGGCCCAGGCTCCGCGGATGCATTGACCGCCGTGCATTGATTCGCGCTTGAGCCCAGGCCTCGGGATGTCCCGGAGCCGCTGTTGCAGGCGGCAAGCCCAAGTACAAGGAGCGCGGTCAGGCTTTGGGGAAGAATTCGCATGAAATCTCGATCTCTACCGCGAAAGGCTGCTGCCCGGATATCTGCCCGGAACAAGGATAGGCAGCTCGACGTCTTCGGCGACGACTTCATATGGATTGGGTACGGCGATCAGGCCTGTCACCGGGTCGAGCGCCGACAGCAGCGGCGGAAACTGCGGTCCACCCGGAATCAGCGAAGTAATGGCAGTGATGCCAGCGATGTTCTGCCCCGAAACGACCGGCGCGTACTGGACGTGCTGCTCGTAAAACAACAGGCCGACCTCGTCGCCGTCCTCGAGTCGCGCACCCACCCCCGGAAGAAAGACCTTCTCGCCCGGATGGCGAACGCCACGATTGCCATCATGCTCGCCGGCGACGAATCCCGTGACCTGTTCGTCGACCAGGCGCAGCTCGCCGCCGCGCCGGATTCCAACGCCGATGATGGCGATCGCAGTCTGCAAGCTTCCCAGTCCCGGGCTCACGGTGATCTTGCCAACCCGTGGAATCCCCGCGAGCACCTTGTCGTTGCCGTCGATCGTGGCGACAGGCACAAAGACCGGAGTCGTGCCGCGGCCAATCGGAACCGCGACGCTGAGCGTTGGCATTTTCGCCGGCACGGCGCCGGTGCCGCTCAATGAGCCCACCGGGAATTCCTGCAGAATCACACCTACGGGCTGCGCCGTCAGGCTCGGACTACCCAGCAGCGAAATGCAAACCTTCGGCAGTGCGCGAAAGTCCGCCGAGTCCGCGCCCTTCAGGTGATGGTCGAACCACGCGAGGATGGAGTCCTGTGCGTTGATCGCGCCGCAGGCCCACTGGCCGCGGCTCTGGCCGGCGAAGGGATTCGGGTGGCCGTCTTCATGCGTGAGTATTCGCACGTCTGCCCCGGTCCTGCCGAAGTAGCGCGCATTCCAGTACGCCTCGGTGACGTTGAAAAGATTGTCGCGCTGCCCCTGCGTGAACAGTGCCGGCACCGGTCGCAGGCGCGCGCTCTTCTCCCCGAAACCCCACGGTTGCTGCGCGGCTTCCTGTGACTCGAAGTAATCCATGCTGTGCGTGTAGATCAGGTCCTCGAGTTCCTGTGCGGTCACGGGACGTGGCCGTGCCGTCGGGCCCGACAGCGCCACGGCCAGGTCATCGCGAGTCCGCACGAGATTCGCAGTCGGCGCGAGCGGACCCACCTGGTTCGCAAAGCCGCGCACGGCGGGAGTCGTCGTGACGCCCTGCCCGGGTGCGAGTTCATCGAGCTGGATGAAGATCGACAGCAGGCGCCCAAACGCCTTGAGCGCGTCGCCGGCCAGCACGCTATAGAGCGTGTCATGAAAGGTACGATCCGGCGCGATCACGTCGACGCGGGCGTCGAGCGCCGCCAGCAGCATCTGGAATGCGCCACCGTAGCTGCCACCAAGCGTCCCAAGTCGCAGGTCCTTGGCAATCCCGCTACCGGGCTCCGTCTGCACTGCGATCTCGCCCGCGTGGTCGTACGCCCAGTCGAGGATCGCGCGTGAATCCTTTATCTCGGCGTTCGGATCCAGAAAGCGCGCGTAGCCACCACCGTTGGGTGGCCGGTTCTCGCCGTGTCCGCGTTGGTCGAACTTGATGACCACGTAGCCGCGATCAAGCAGCGGCTGGGGATTGCCGTCGTCGATCAGTTCGCTGTTCTGCGAGGCACGCGTCTCGCTGAAGCCGTGTCCGTAGAGGATGAGCGGGAAGCGCTCGCCCGGGCAGCGTTGTGGCACATACACCGTGAACGGAACCCTGGTTGTCGCCGCTGGACTAGCGGTGGGATCAAAGTCAGCCGGGACATCGAGAGTGATGGCTTGATCGGATATCGAAGCCGGCGCTGGTCGAGCGCAACTGCTGCCTGGCGGCGGATTAATAGCCGCGCCCCGGGCGTTACCTGACGAGTTGCAGGCAACGAGCGCAGCGCACGATAGCAGGCAAACGCCTGCAGCAAAAACCGATCTCATATCGTTGCTATCCCCGCGAACCGGCAGCTTCGAGCTCGCGCTCGATGACATCTCGCAGCAGCTTGTACGCCTTGTTAACGCGCTTGCGGTCGCCAGTAGTAATCAGGTCCAGCAGGAAGCCGCGACAGGCGTCCTGCACGAGCGTGGCGAGTGGCTCTGCGCGCGACTTTGGTATGCCCTGCGCCACTGCAACCTTGATCCAGTGTGGCAGCCATGCGTTGATCACACCGTCCAAAAACTTCGCGTGCCGATCCGGGTGCTTGACGGCAAGCGCATAGATCTCGAAGAACGCGCGCCAGAACTGCAGGCGATCGGGCGTGGAAACCTTGGCCCAGGATTCGTCCTGCATCGTCAGCAGGTCCTGCCTCTCAACCAGCGACTGCGTGCGCAGCTGCTCCAGCAGGCGCGATCGCATTTCCATCAGCACGCGCGCGAGCAGTTCTTCCTTGCTGCCGAAATGGTGCAGCAGCGTGCGATGACTGATGCCCAAGGCCTTCGCCATCGGCCGCATCGAAAGATCGGAAACGCCGTTCTTCAGGATGTACCTGACGGCGCCCTCCACGACTTCCCTGCGCCGGCCTTCGTGCCGCGTGGAGCGGCCATCCATCGAGTCGCCGTCTGCCATCTTTGTGTCCTTGTGGTTTATGTACCAAATGGTACATATACAGCCAGGGATTGCAAGCGAGGAGATTTCCCAGCGAGAGCCTGGGTCCGATGCTGGAAACTACTCGCAGTTGGTACCGAACCCCAACTGCGTCTGGCGGCCGCGGACATCATCGAGATCGACAAGGCCGGACGCGGTACCGATGCTGGTGAGCGTGTCGGTTTCCGCCGGTAGCAATGGAATTGACGCGCCGGCGCGCACGAACAGCGGAATCTCCTCAAGCGGCGCATCGACGGTCAACATCTGTCCACCCGCGACCGCGCCAGGTCCTGCGCGACGCCGGAGCGCGCCACTGCTCTCGTCGTAGGCAACGTGTTGCCAGAAGTTGCACCAGCGGCCGGCCGGCAGGTACAACTCGCGCTCGGTGGCACCTTCGGCCACGACCGGTGCAACCAGCAGATCGGGACCAAAGAAATACTGGTTGTGGGATAGCGAGCCGTAAGCCTGCGGATCTTCCGGAATCACGAGTGAAAGGTGACGCATGATCGGTATGCCGCTGCGCTGGTATTCCTGCGCCGCCGCCCAGATGTAAGGAAACAACTGCGTGCGCAGCTTGGTGTAGCGTCGCCAGTAAGGACGAATGGCGTCTTCCCAGATGTGCACGCGCTCGCCCTGGTCCGGGCGTTCGTAACCATCTTCCTGCATGCGCATGACGCCGGAAAAAGCGCCGAACTCGATCCAGCGGATGAGCGTGTCGGCGCTGGTGCGATCGGCGGTGAAGAGCGAGTGAAAGCCGCCGATGTCACTGCCCCAATAGGCGATGCCCGACAGTCCCAGAGATAACCCCTGGTGAATGGCCGCGCCAAGACCGTCGGCGAAGGAGTTGTCTTCGCTGGGATCCCCACCCCAGACGATGCGAGCATAAGGCGCCGTGCCGAGGTTGCCGCAGCGGATGAACTGCGCAAATTGCGATCCGTAGCGCTGCCAGGTCAGCTCGTGGCTCTTGCGGTGGTAATCGGTGCAGTAGCGGTTGTGGTACTGGAGCCCGCGCTGCCCGTCATGCATCACCGAGTCTGGCGGAACATACTCACCGAAGTCCTCCATCCAGCCGTCGTAGCCGTCGTCGAGCGCCTCGCTGATCAACCCCTGCCACCACGGACCGGCATCGGGATGCGTGAAGTCGATCACAGCACTCGATGAATCGAGGAACGCCGCATACGGAATGGGATAGGTGTTGCCGAGCAGGGTCTTGATGAAATATCCCCTGGCGTCGCCTTCATCGTATGCGCCTTCCGGATGCGACTGGCAGACGAACGAGTTGACGTAGGTCGTCACGCGATATCCGTTCGCGTGGTAGAGGGCGGTTTCGTCACGGATCGAGTCGCGATTGCCGAACTGGGCTGCGCAAGGCAGGTAGTGGGTGTAGGTCTGTGAGACGGTGACGGGAACATCCCACTCGCGCCATGCGGTGATGAGCTCGTGGCGAAACTCGGTGGTGCCAAGCGGCTGGTACCACGGTCCGAAAAACCACTCAGCCGGCGGCGGTTGGCGACCGTTATGTGAAACGAAATTCTTGACCACGTCAGCCGGTTGAGGTCCGGCAAACAGCACAAAGCGGATGCGGTCGCCGCGCGTCTCGACGTTCCACTCGGCCGCACGCTGCAGGCGAAAAGCGCTATATGAGAAGTCATCGAGCAGGAAACCGTAACCGCGGCTTGAGACGAACCATGGCATCGGGAAGTTCGTGCCGGGAATCGGATATGGGCCCTGCCAGTTGTTGCCGAACAGCGGCTCGGTTGCCGGTCGCAGGAACCCGGCTGAGAACGGCCCCTCCTCCGCCCAGTTCTCGACGAAGTTTCCGGTTTGGTCCACCGCGTCCGACCGTTCGCCGAATCCGAGGAAGCGCTCATCCTCACCCTTCGCGAACGACCAGCCGAGTGCGGTGACTCCGGTCATGTCGCTCAGCACCGCTTCGACCACGAGCCGACCACCGTCGAGGCGCTCAACTTTCAGGTCGAAGGTCCGGCCAAGCGGATCGTCTGTCTCCACGCGATAGCGGCCCTCGCCGACCTGCCGCGCACGCGTAGCGTGAAACCAGCGGATCGGCACTGCGAGGAACGCGGCGTAGGAAATGAGCGGGATTTGTGTTTCGGCACGCAGGTCGAGTGCAAAGCCGAGCGAGCCGTAGCGCGCGGACAGGTCGGCGATGCCGTTGAGTTCCGTCAGCGTGGACGGATTGAGGAGCTCGTCGATGTTTGCGAGGTTGGGCAGCGCCGCCGCATCTACCGGCGACGTCCCGGCCACCGACGAAAGGATGTCCCTGCCGTTCTGTCGGAACGTCATCGCAAACGGCTCAGCCTGCACGGCATATTCGAGCCGAACTGGTGAACCCGACGCAGGCCCTCCGCGGGGATTGCTGGAACCGGAGTCGTTACAGCCGGCCAGCAGCAACATCAAGAGCAATACTATGACCGGCCGGACCATGATCGAATTTTACACGGAGCGGCTCGGCGTCGACGTCGAGGTGCAGCGCCCGCCGGCTTTCGCAGAGGTCTCCCCTCCGCGACCTGAAAGCTGATTCTCAGCGGTCCGGGGGTGTCGTGCTCTGAACCGCGGGCAAAGTGAAGTGAAAGCGACTCCCCTGGCCGACATCCGATTCCGCCCAGATGGAGCCGCCGTGATGCTCGACAATCTTCTTGCATAGAGACAGGCCAATGCCTGTACCCGGAAACTCGTCCTCCGTATGCAGCCGGCGGAAAATCACGAACACCGCGCGAAGGTGCTTTTCAGGAATACCGATGCCATTGTCCGCCACCACGAAGTGCCAAAGATTCTCCTCCCTGGCGGCACTGACCCGAATATGAGGCCTTGTCTCTGCGCTGGTGTACTTGATCGCGTTGCCGATGAGGTTCTGCATCAGCTGTGTCAACTGCGCAACGTTTCCCATGACTTCGGGAAGCGGGCCGGCCACCTCCACGACAGCGCCCTTCTCTGCGATATTCGCCTGCAACTGTCTTTTCGCCTGCTCAAGCGCCTTGTCCATCGAAACCGGTTCCGGCGCCGCCTCTTGCTTGCCGATGCGCGAGATTTGCAGCAGATCCGTGATGAGCGACTGCATCCGCTTGCCGCCGTCCTCGATGTAGCTCATGAACTCCTGATCCTCAGAAGTCAGCCTGCCGGCGCAACTCTCGCGGAGCATCTGGGTGAAGTTCACGACGGCACGCAAGGGCGACTGCAGGTCATGCGAGGCGGCAGAAGCGAACTGCTCCAGCTCCTCATTCGAGCGATAGAGGTTCTCGACCGCCGCTTCAAGGCGGCGCTCTGCAGTGCGGCGGCGCTCAACCTCCTCTCGCAACAGTAGATTGGCAGCCTCGAGCTCCGCGGGCGAACGCATGCTGAGAGCCACCGGTACGAGTGGAATCAGCACTGCAGCCGTCACGATCGACACCAATGCCGTTGCGGCCTTGATCATGCCGTCGATCACGTAGAGCGGTTTCCAGACGGTTACGATGCCCATGATGTGAGTCGTGCCGCACAGGATGATAAAGGCCGCAAACAGGCCCAGTACCTCGCGAAATGGGATGTCTTTTCGCTTGCTGGCGAAATACACGAGCGTGATCGGAATGGAGTAATACGCGAGAGCGACGACCGCGTCGGAAATGACGTGGGTCCAGAGAATGTCAGGCCGCCAGAAATAACAGTGCCCGTGCGGCATGAAATCTTGTTCTAAAAGCCACTGGAGCACGGTCGACCGTCCTGGATCTCAGTTCCTATCCTCCAAGCTATCCCTTTGGCGACCAGACCGCCCTAGAGGATTTCTCATGCCTGCCGGCAGTACAACGGCAAATCACGAGGCGCCACAAACCCGACCGGGCGGTAATAGAATCAAGGGCCCCAATGATAGGGTGATCGACCGACAGGCACGGCGACCAGTGGCACTTCATCGGTTACTTTTTTGGACGATCATGCTGGCGGTTCCGGCGATGTCAGGCACCGACGTCATGGCCGAGGGCGAGTCCGCGCAGCTACGCGCCCAGTACGAGACCTCCGCAGAGCGCTTGCGCGAAAGCAGCCTGGGCCGGCCACTATTGCTGGAGTCGAGTGAGCATGGCGACTTGTTCAGCGGCGAAGTCTACGGGCTCGTAAACCATTCGCTAGACGAGCTGGCAACGGCGCTTGATACCCCGCAGCGATGGTGCGATCTGCTGGTGATGCACCCATACGTCGCTCGCTGCAGCGCGCGAATCGGTGAAGAAGTACCAGTGATTGAAATGAAAGTGACGAAACGCGTGGACGCGGCCGAAGCCAGCGGGTATGACCTGGCGTTCACCCTGCGGCGCGATCCGGCGGCACCCGACTACTTTGGCGCCGACCTCGTCGCTACCAAGGGGCCGATGGCGACCAGCGACTACCAGATACGCGTGGAAGCCGTGGCCATCGACGCGACTTCCATGTTCCTCCACTTTCGCTATAGCTATCGTGTCGCCTGGTCCACGCGAATCGCACTGCAGACCTGGCTCGCCACGGCGGCGCGCAACTGCGTGGGCTTCACCAAGACCGGTGTGTCCAGCCACGGGAGCATCGAGTACATCCGCGGGATACGGGGTTCCACCGAGCGCAACGTCATGCGCTACATCATTGCCATCGATGCGCTCCTGCAGGCGCGCGCCGCCCCGGCTGAAGAACGCTACGAACGTGGCTTGCAGTACTGGCTGGCTGGCGCCGAACGTTATCCGCGCCAGCTCATGGACGATGAAATCGCTTCCTATCTTCGAGTCAAGCGGCGCCAGCGCCCGGCCGAACCTGCGCCGACAGTTGACACCGCCGTTGCACCGCACGCGGCCGGCGAGGCCGCACCCAACACGGAGCAGTAATGTGCTCGACGTTCGGGACCGGCGTGAAGCTCGGACCCGCAACCCTGCGACCCATGACAGGCCGGTGGGTCTCACGCCGTGGGACCTGGTCGACGGTCCGTTTGCCGGACACGCGGGTCTAGGCGGCCTGCGACGCGTGCCTTCGTTCGTGGAGGAACCGCAGCACCTCTGCACGCAGACGGTTGTATTGCGGATTGTCAGCAAGCTCTACCCGATGACGCGGACGCGGCAACTCGACGGTGAGCACCTGGCCGATATGCGCCGCTGGTCCGTTGGTCATCATCACGATGCGATCGGAAAGTAGAACCGCTTCGTCCACATCATGCGTCACCATGATGACGGTGTTCGCCAGCTGCGCCTGAATACCCATCAGAGCGTCCTGCAAGGTCGCACGGGTTAGCGCGTCCAGCGCACCGAAAGGTTCGTCCATCAGCAGCACCTTGGGTTGCATCGCCAGCGCACGTGCAATACCGACACGCTGTTTCATACCCCCCGAGAGCTCGTGCGGCCGCTTGTCGCGTGCCTGACTCAAGCCCACCAGTTCGATGGCGGCGAGAGTGCGTGCCCTGAGCGCCGGCTTCTTCTCGAGGCTCCCGAACACGCGCTCGACAGCAAGATGGATATTGCCGAACACGGTGAGCCATGGCAGCAGCGAGTGATTCTGGAACACGACGGCGCGCTCGGGACTTGGACCACGGATTTCGCGACCACCCAGTAGCGTGCCGCCCTCGGTGGGCGTGACCAGTCCGGCAACGAGATTCAGCAGGGTCGACTTGCCGCAACCTGAGTGGCCTATGATCGATATGAACTCGCCCTGCTCCACTTTCAGGTTGATTTTTTCGATCGCCCGGAATGTGCCTACGCGACTCGTGAATTCGACAGTGGCGTGATCGACCTGAAGATAGCTTGTCATGAGGACTCCCAGCCGGTCAGCGATGGCCGTACTCAAAACGTTGCGCGATGCGTGTCATCACGGCTTCGAGTAGCAGGCCGACGGTACCGATAATGAAGATCGCAATGATGATGTGTTCCATGTTGAGGTTGTTCCACTCGTCCCACACCCAGAAACCGATGCCGGTGCCGCCGGTCAGCATTTCGCTGGCGACGATCACGAGCCACGCAATACCCAACGCCAGGCGCGCCCCGGTCAGGACGTACGGCACGGTCGCCGGCAGCAGGATGCGCGTAAAGATCTTCCACTCGGAGAGGTTCAGCACACGCGCAACGTTGAGATAGTCCTGCGGAACATTGGCAACGCCGACCGCTGTATTGATCACCATCGGCCAGATGCTGCACACAAAAATCACAAAAACGGCTGCAGGGTGCGCCGCCTTGAACACCGCCAGTCCGATCGGCAGCCATGCCAGCGGCGACACCGGACGCAGGATACTGATGATGGGCGAGGCGGCGCGGTTGAGAAATACGAAACGGCCGAGCATGAAGCCGAAAGGTATCCCCACCAGCGCCGCCAGCCCGAACCCCATGCCCACGCGCTCCAGCGAGTGCAACACATTCCAGCCGACGCCAACGTCGTTGGGGCCGTGCTGGTAAAAGGGATGCCTGAACATTTCGATTGCCGCGGCGAGCGTTTTTCCCGGCCCGGGCAGGTAGGGCGATGTAGTCGCGACGATTGCCCATACCAGGGCCAGCACACCGAATCCCACCATCGCCGGCAGAACACGCTCTGCGCGTTCACGCACCCAGGCGCGCACTTCCGCACGCTCGAACAATGGAACGAAGCGCGGCTTCGAAGGGGCCGGTGACGACGCTTTTACGACCACCTCTGCACCCGCACCGAGGGTGGCACCCTCTTCCGACTGGACCATCGGCATGTTCATCATGCTTGCGAACTTGATCACCTGTGCGGCCATGCTTTTCTCCCGCGCCGTTACGCCTTGATCGTGAATCCACTGGCATATTCCGCGGCTTTCGCCGGGTCATACACCACCCCATCGAACAGCGTTTCGGTTTTGAGCGGGCTCGCCGGTACTGAAATCCCCATGGACTTCGCAACCTCGGTGTAGAGATCGATCTGATTCACCTGCTTGGCAACCGCGAGATAGTCGACGTCCGACTTGAGCAGTCCCCAGCGCCGGTGCTGCGTGAGGAACCACATGCCATGCGACAGGTACGGAAAGTTCACGTCACCGTCGTCGAAGAATTTCATGAAGTCCGGATCCTTCCAGCTCTTTCCGACACCATCCTCGTAGTCACCGAGCATACGTCCGAGGATCACCGGCGGGGGCGCGTTCACGTAGGACTTGCCGCCGATAATCTCCGAGACCTTCGCGCGGTTTTCCATGGCGTCGATGTGCTTCGAGGCTTCGAGTACGGCTTTCATCATGGCGCGTGTGGTATTGGGGTATTTGTCGACGAATTCCTTCGTGGTGCCGAGCACCTTTTCGGGATGGTTCTTCCACATCGCCTGGGTTGTGATCGCCGTGAAACCGATCTTGTCGAAGATTGCGCGCGCACCCCAGGGCTCGCCGACGCAATAACCATCCATGTTGCCGACGCGCATGTTCGCCACCATCTGCGGAGGCGGGATGGTGATGTTCTTGACGTCCTTGAACGGATCGATGCCATGCGCCGCCAGCCAGTAGAAGAGCCACATGGCATGGGTACCGGTGGGAAACGTTTGCGCGAAGGTGTACTCACGTGCCTTCTTGTTGACGAGCGCCTTCAGACTCGGCCCGTCCTTGGCGCCTGCTGCGTAGAGCTTGCTGGACAGCGTGATCGCCTGGCCGTTGTGGTTGAGCGCCATCAGGATCGCCATGTCCTTCTTCTGCGATCCGATACCGAGATGCGCACCATAAATGAGCCCGTACAGCACATGCGCCGCATCCAGCTGACCCAGAATCAGCTTGTCGCGCACCGCCGCCCAACTGGCCTCCTTGGAGACAGTCACGTTGAGCCCGTACTTCTTGAACAGGCCCAGTTCACTCGCCATGACGACGCTGGCGCAATCAGTGAGCGGGATGAAGCCGATGGTCAGATCGGCTTTCTCCGGAGCATCAGATCCCGCCGCCCAGGCGCCCGTCTGCAGCCATCCCGGAATCAGCCCCGTGATCGCCACCCCGCCAGCAGCGGCCGCTGTGCCTCTGAGAAATCGCCGGCGGGACATCTTGCCGAACCTGTTTTCCTTCATGCTCATGACGTGCTCCTTGAAATCAGAACTTGTAATCCGCCTGTATCCAGAACTTCTTGGTGTCGCGTAATGCAACGCCGGATGTTGCGTCGTTCTCATCCAGGTTGAAGTCTGCGTACTTCGCGGTGACGCTCAGGTTGTCGTTGATCGGGCGCATCGCCATCAGGTTGATCTCGTCCCCGTAATTCAACGGACCCGACTCGGCCCTGTAGTCGTGATAGATCGCGGAGAGCACCACTTTCTCGATGGTGTAGCCGAGGTTCAGGTATGTATCCTCGATGCCGGTCTTCGGCGTGGTCAGGAACTGGTCAGCCCAACCCTGGAATGCATGCAACGTCGCGAGCGGAGTCTGGAATCCGTAGACACCGTCATTGCTACCAAGGACTTCGTAGCCGAGCTTTGCGGTGAGCGGCAGGCTCTTGAGATTCGCGCCAAGTTCGCCCAAGAAGTAATCAGCATCCACGACTGCCGGCAGGGAGTCCTTGTAGTCATCCTGCTTGGCATATTCAGCTGTATAGATGAGCTTGAACGCCTCGAACGGCACCGCCCCGGTAGCACGCAGCCCGAGCACCTTGTTGTCCGGGCGCGCAACAATGCCCGGCCGCGCGAAGTCGACGAAGTAGCCGTATCCGACCAGGTTTAGGGCGTCGTACCTCGTCCAGGCGACGTTCAGCAGATCGGCATCGAGATCAAAGTTGCCGAAGAAGATGTTGTTCGCGTTCGTCAGGTGCGCATAGGTGATGCTGGTCTTCGGGAATGAGGTATTGACGATCGATGCGCCGTCATAGGTCATTTCATTCTGGCGCCAGCCCACATTGCCCACAAACCGCGCGTTATCGAGGACCAGCCGCTGGCGACCTGCCTTGATTGCGGTGTTCGCGATGCCGCCGTAGCGCAGCCAGAACTGATTCAGCTCGGTGCCTTTCGGATCTGCGATGACAGCGTGTGTCGTCTTGCCATTGCAACCGGTGCCGAAGCTTGGGGCGATGCCAGCCGGGCAGCTGTTGTAATTCTGACCATCGAGCGGTGCCACATTCTCGAACTCGACCTGCATGTCCAGGTTGTTCCACTTGCCGGTGGTGTAGCCGAGGCGTGTGCGAAGCGTGAGCGCGTCAGCGTCCTTGAGTGGCGCCGGCGGCAATGGCAGTTTCGTCCCCTGCTCGACGTCCTCGTAGCGCAGGCGCACGTCGATGTTCGGTGTGCCGCCAGAGAACGCGTATTTCAGGTTGTCGAATGGATCCGCCGCCGACGCGATGACCGAAACACTCATCGCCGCCCCCGCAGCCATTCCCGCAAACACTCGCAACTGCTTCATCACACTCTCCATCTCTGTAGCGCGACCGGCAGTGGCCGCGCATGAAAAAAGGCATCCCCCTTTCGGGTGGACGCCTTTGTCCTGACTGCCCAGTTCTTCGCGCTTGTCGCCAGGTCCGCCATTGGACCGTCCTTTCGAACCATCGCGTGTCGCACGCGACGCGGCATTCAAGCTCAAGAGCGTTAAAGCAATTCCGATGCCAATCTCGCCATCACGCTGTCACCGTTCCATTTTCCAGTGCCGATACGAGGAGACGCGCAACATCTGCCATCTTCTGCCCGCGGTTCATCGCCAGGCGTCGCAGGTGATGGTACGAATCGCGCTCGGACAGTCCTTTCTGCTCCATCAGCATGCATTTGGCGCGATCGATGAGCTGGCGCTCCTCAAGCACCTGTTGGGTACGACTCAGCTGAGCCTGCAGCACGGAGTTTCCGTGGAAGTGCAGCACGGCAACTTCCACGAGCGAGCGCACCGACTGCGGTGACATGCCATCGACCACGTAGGCGCTGACGCCCGCTTCTGCAGCAGTGCGCACCAGTGTGGAATCTCCCCGCTCACTGAGCAGGACCATCGGGCGCGGGTAGCGCCGACCGATCAGCGCCAGTCCCTCCAGGGTATCGCGTCGTGGCGAGTCCGCATCGATGATCACCGCATCCGGTTCGAAGGTTTCGACCGCGGCAAGAATATCGTCGGACTCGCGCAGCGACCCGACCACCTCGAAACCGGATTGCAGAAGTACAAGACTCAGCCGCGAGGTATCCCCGCAGCGCGCGTCGACCAGCAGCACCCGCAATGCCATTTAGCCAGTTCCATGCACAGCACTGATGTCGCACTGCAGCAAGGAGCGTGCCACGGCATTCTCACGAGCAAACTTCAATTCTCGTCGCTACGACGGAATTCCCGGCGAATCTCGGAAATCAGCGTCGCCGCCACCCCGATGGCAAGAGCGACGACAACCGTCACAGCAAGCCATGTGGTCGGATCGATCGATGTCAGCGAACCAAGCACCAGACGCGGCCTTTCTAGCGAAGTGCGCCGATGTAGTGACTCGCCACTTCGTCTTGCATCGACGAATCCGCGGCCTCGGCAGGCAGCGCCTTGCCCTGCAGGAGACCCTCCAGGCGATGCGCCAGTTTCTGCACCTCGGGATCCCCGTCGGCACGCGCGATCTTCAGGACTTCCTCTGCGTAGAGCTGATTGTGCATCAACCAGACCACGTCAATGGCGCGGCCGCTATTTCGCCTGAGCCGCACGAACAAACGTGACGCGATGGCCAGCTTTTCCTGTTCCAGGTTGTCCATCTCTCACCTCACTGGTAAATCACGCAGGGTGCTCATGCGATCTGCTCTGCGTGCTGTGAAACATCGAGACCGGTCTGCTCCTCTTCAGCAGTGATGCGCAATCCAAAGAGCGCATCGACCAGTTTCAGCAGCAGAAACGACATGCCTGCGCTGTAGACCAGCGTCGCGAGTGCCGCGACGCCTTGCACGAGTGGATCGCCATGACAGGCGCAGAGATCCTCCTTGGCAAAAACTCCCGTCAGCACCGCGCCCACCAAGCCTCCGATGCCATGGATTCCGAACACATCGAGCGAATCGTCCATCCCGACTTTCCAGCACAGTGGGATCCGAAGCTTGGAATTCACGTGACTTGAAGTCG